>Ga0067045_1002372_pt1 | contig 207271 bp, 189 predicted proteins | sample TerdegcTABiofilm_FD_59184 | JGI IMG/M metagenome (GOLD analysis project Ga0067045, IMG submission 59184) | Combined Assembly of (Gp0054472, Gp0054536) Wastewater bioreactor microbial communities from Singapore -Terephthalate degrading...
GCGGGCCTGGCGGCGCTGGGCACGCTGGTCCAGCACCTTGAGCAGGATGATGACCCAGGTGGTCAGCGACATGATCAGCAGCACGGCGGCCACGCAGCGCGTGACGGCATCGCCCTGGGTCCACACGTGGGCCAGGCCGGAGGAGGCGAAAGAGGGGTTCATGGCGATCCTTGCTAAAAGGGCATCCGGGCCGTGGCGACCGGCTCACTGAGGGGCATCGAAACGCACCGGCACCAGCACGGGCAGGCGCTGCGGCACCCCGTTCACGGTGCCGGGCACGAAGGTCCATCGCGGCACCACGTCCAGCGCCGCCCGGTCCAGCCGGGGAAAGCCGCTGGAGGTCTCGACCTCCACCTGGTCGACCGAGCCGTCGGCGCGCACCCACACCTTCAGCACCACGGTGCCGTGCTCCATGCGCCGTTCGGACAGCCGCGGGTAGACCGGCAGGGGCCGGTACAGGTAGCGGGCATCGCTGGAAGGCAGCACCACCTGGGGTGCGGCGGGCGTTGCAGGCGCCGGTGTGGGGGCTGAGGTGGCCGGCGGGGCCACCACCACGGCGGAGGCGGAGGCGGGATTGGCCGCAGACGGGGGCACGGGCGCCACCCGCGGTGCGCGGTCCGGCTCGGCATCGGCCGGCACGGGTGGCAAGGACGTTGCGGGCACGGGTGCAGGCGGCGCAGGCACCGGGCGCGGGCGGGCCGGCGCCGCTGGAGGTGCCTGCGGCAGAGGCCGGGACGCTGGTGGCGGAGCGACCGCTGGCGCAGGCGGTGACTCCATCAACTGGGCCAGTACCTGCACCGGCACCACCACCTCGGCCGCCCGGTGCAGCAGGCCGGTCTGCAGCGCCCAGAGCACCCCCCCGTGCAGCAGCACCACCAGCAACACCACCGCGTTGCGCCGACTGAACACCATCAAGCCCTTTCTGGTTGCGAAGGCCTGCACGCCCGTCGCAGACCGCTTTCCGGACTGTAGCGAAAAGCCCGGCGGATCCTGCACCGGTCAACGCTTCGCGGATGCACGCGCCCGCTCCAACCGTTCGACCAAGGGGTTGACGCCCGCGTCGTACATGGCCGTGAGCATCCAGCGCACCAGCCAAGGGGTTTTTTCGGGCGTCCCACCCGTCACGGGTGGTGCGGGGTCGTACTCCATGTCGAGCATCACGCCCTGGGTGTAGCGCTGGCCCCAGTTGTCGTTGAGCAACGCCAGCGACATGTCCATGCCGGCGGTGACGCCGGCCGAGGTCCAGTACTTGCCGTTGACCGTGTAGCGCTCGTGGGCCGGGATGGCCTTGTACTTCTGGAGAAACTCTTCTTCGCGGTACCAGTTGGTGGAGGCGCGCCTGCCCTCGAGCAAACCGGTGGCGCCGAGAATCCACACGCCGGTGCAGATGGCGCCGGTGTAGGTGGTACCCCGGTCGATGGCACGGATCCAGTCGAGCACCCGCGGGTCGTAGGCCGCCTCGATGGTGCCGGTGAAGCCGCCGGGAATGATCAGGATGTCGAGCTGCTTCACCTCATCGATCACCGTGTCGGGGATGACCTGCACCCCCATCACGGTCTTGATCGGCCCCGGCTTCACGCCGATCAGCCGTGTGGTGGCGCCGGCCTGGCCCAGGATGTAGCGTGGCCCCATGAAATCCAGGTCGTTGACGCCGTCGTAGACCAGGATGCCGATCTGGCGGATCGGGTGCTTGGGCTTGCCCAGGATCGCGTCCATGACCCAGGCATGGTTCTCGGGGGTGATCTCCTGCGGCAGTGGCACCTTTGGCGTCGCATCATCTACCGACAGCCGCTCGATCGGCGGTGGCGGACGATGCGGCGCGGGCTGTTCTCCGCAGCCGCACAGGGCCAGCGCACCGGCCAGCGCGGCGATGCCCAGGCCGCGCATCACCCCCGGCGTTCCGAAGCGTTGCGTCAGGGTGTTCGGCCGCATCCGGGGATTCATCGGTCGACGGCGGGCCGGGTGCCCTGGGCCTGCGCCAGGGCCGCGCGGACCTGCGGCGTGAAGTCCTTGAACATGTCCGAGACCATGGCGGTGACGGCCGGCGGCGCGGTGTGCGGTGTGCCCGCGTTGAACGGTGGCTCGGGCGCGTACTCGGCCAGCAACTGCATGGTCTGTGCGTAGGCGGTGTCGCGCAGCATGGCGACGATGGCCAGGCCCAGGTCCAGGCCCGCGCTCACACCGGCGCCGGTGATGCGGTTGCGGTCGTGGACCACGCGCGCGTGGACCGGCGTGGCGCCGACGTCGGCCAGCAGCGCGTGTGTTGCCCAGTGCGTTGTCGCCTGATAGCCGCGCAGCAGACCGGCCGCACCCAGCAAGAGCGAGCCGGTGCAGACGCTGCTCACCAGTTTGGCGCGGCTGCCGCGCTCGGCCAGAAATGCCAAGGTCTGCGCGTCCTGCATGGCCGCCACGGTGCCCGCTCCCCCGCCGGGCACGAACAGGATGTCCAGATCGCGGGGGCATTGGTCCAGCGTGACGGTGGGCGAGAACACGAGTTGGGTGTCGCTCTCCACCGGCGCCAGGGTCTTGGCGACCTGGTGCACCGTGGCCCCCATCAACCCGGCGAACATGTGCTGAGGGCCTACGAAGTCCAGCGCGGTCATGCCCGGGTAGAGCAGCATGCCGATCTGCTCCTGGCCGGTCCAGGAGGCGGGCAGGTGGCTCATGTCGTGCGGGGCCGGCGCCTGCCCCGGCGGCGCTTCCGCGCCATGGGCCAGCCATGGCGAGGCGGCCAGTGCGGCAGCGGCGGCGCGCAGGAAACCACGCCGTTCAACGGTGCTCATGGTCGCGCCTCAGTAGTCCACGCGCAGCGTGAGCTTGGCGGTGCGCGGGTTGCCCAGCTTGATCCAGTCCTGCAGGAACTGGTGGCTGCTGGCGTAGTACTTGCGGTTGAAAACGTTGTCCAGGTTGAACTGCAGGGACGCCTTGCTGGCACCCAGCGCAAAGCGGTAGGCCACCATGGCATCGACGCGGGCGTAGCCCGGCATCCGGAAGGTGTTGCCGGAATCCCCAGGCCGCGCGCTCTGCGCGAACACGCCGCCCCCCACCGCCCACTGGCTGTCGATGGCGTAGCGCGCCCACAGGCTCGCGGCGTGCCGAGCCACGTTGGCCAGCTTCATGCCCTGGTAGGTCGGGTCCCGGGTGATTTCGGTGTCGGTGTAGGCGTAGGAACCGATCAGCGACAGCTTCGAGGTCACCTGGCCCGAGATGTCCCACTCCAGGCCGCGCGCGACCGCCTCGCCAATGGTGACCACATTGGTGCCGGTGGGCGAGCGCGGATCGAGCACCGAGGCGCCGCGGTTGCGCTTGGTCAACTGGAACAGGGCGACCGTGGAATTGAGCCTGCCGTCGAAAAGCTCGATCTTGTGGCCGACCTCGACCTGGCGGCCACGCTCGGCGGCCAGGGCTGCGCCGGTGACGGTGTCGCGGCCGTTGTTGGCAGCCACCGCATCCTGGTACTGGGCGTACACGGACTGGTTGGGGGCGAACTGCCACACGGCGCCCAGGCGCGGCGTGGTGAAGGATTGCTTGTTGGGTTCGGTGCCCGGCATACCGAACACTGCGTTGGTGCGGTCGTGGCGCAGAGCGCCGGTCAGGAACACGCCATGGCCCAGCGCGAGCTGGTCCTGCACGTAGAAGCTGGTCCAGCGGTTGTGGTCGTCGTAGTCCTGCGGCATGGCCATCATCGGGTCCAGCCCCGGTGTGTTGCCCAGCACGGGGTTGTAGACGTCCACCGACGAGATCTGCTGCATGTAGGTGGTGCCGGTCTTCTTCGTGCGGTAGGTGTCGAAACCCATCAGCACGGTGTGGCCAACGCCGCCGGTCTGGAACTTGCCGGTCAGGTCCGCGTTGAACTGATCCACCTGGTAGCGGCCATCAGGGCGCACGCCGAAGTAGTAACGGCACAGCGGGTCACCCGTGCCAGGGCAGGTCTGGCCGGGCAGCATGCCCATGCCGAGGTCCGCGCGGTAGGTGGCGATGTCCATTTCGGCGGTGTCGCTGTTCAGGCTCAGCAACCGGCCCTTGAGCTGCCACGTGTCGTTGAACTGGTGCGAGGCATCGAGCTTGAAGCTCGTGGTCTTCGCGCTGGAGAGGTAGGGCGAGTCGTTGTACTGGCGCGACCAGGGCAGGTCGGCAGGCCGGTCGCCCACGGCGGGAATGCCGTAGTCGGTGCGGTAGCGGTTGTCGGAATGGTCCAGCGTGGCGGTGACGCTGGTGCGTGCGTTGGGCACCCAGGCCAGGCCGCCGGTGAAGCTGCTCAGGCGATCCTCGACGAAGTCGCGGATCGAGTCGGTGGTGTAGTGGGACACGGCCACCCGGCCCCGCAGGGTCGCGTCGGTGTTGAGTGCGCCGGCCGCTTCGATCAGGGTGCGCGAGAGACCGCGCTGACCGATGGTCTGCTCGAAACCCCATTCGGGAACGGCAGCGATGGGCTTGGTGACCACGTTGACCAGCCCGCCCGGCTCGGCACGACCGTAGAGCACGCTGGTGGGCCCCTTGATCACCTCGATCGCCTGCACGTTGGCCATGTTGATGGGCACGCCCATGACCTTGGTGCCGTCCAGGTAGTAACCGGAGCTGCCAGACATGGAGCTCATGGCCGTCATGGATGTCGTGGGGAAGCCGCGCAGGATGAGCAGCGGCTGCAGGGAGCCGTTGAAGCCGAAGTCGTGCTGCACACCGGAAACGTTGCGCACGGCGTCGGTGAGCGTCAGCGCGTTCTGGTCGTCGATGACCGCGCGGGGCACGACCTGGATGCTCTGGGCGGTTTGCAGCGATGGCGTGTCGGTGCGGGTAGCGGTGTCGCTGACTGGCGCCTGGTAGCTCTCGGGGACGCCAGTCACGACCACCGTCGGCAGCACCGGCAACGCGGGTGCAGACTGGGCTTGTGCAAGCGGGGCCGCCGCGGCGGCGCAGGCCAGGGCAACGACGGTCCTGGCGGTGGGGCGTTTCGGGGTGTTCATCAAAATCATCTCCTCGGTTGGTGGTCAATCAGGGTGGCGACGAGCCGCTTGCAGAAGCCGGGCGTGGCCACGGGTCGCTCAATTCGGGACGGGTCAGAAACCGCGCATCGGTCAGCGATTCGAGAAAGGCCACCAGGTCGGCCACCTCGGCGTCGCTCACGTCGAAGCCGGCCACCAGTTCGCTGCGCATGGGATTGGGCCGACCCCGGGTGTGTGCGGCGCGGCCAGCCACGGCGTAGTGCTCGCGGATGACCGCGGCCAGCGTGGCCACCGAACCGTCGTGCATGTAGGGCGCCGTGACTGCCACATTGCGCAGGCTGGGTGTGCGGAACCGGCCGGTGTCGGCAGGATCGCCGGTGAACTCGACCACGCCAGGGTTGTCGGCCGGGTAGGCGCCACGGCCGTCCACGTCGTAGAGCCCCGTGTTGTGAAAGCCTTTTTCAGCGAACGGCAGCCTTGCGTGCAGCACGTTGTCGTTGAAGTTGAAGCCCCCGTGACAGTGGTAGCACTCCATCTTCTCGCCGAAAAACAGGGCCTCGCCCCGGCGGGCCGCGACGCTGATGGCATCGGGCTGGCCGCCATAGCGGTAGAGGTCGTAGGGGCTGTCGAACGACAGCAGCGTGCGCTGGAAGGCCGCGATCGCCTTGGTCAGGGTCGAGAGTGTGTACAGCACCGCAGGGCCCTGCCGGGCCTCGTCCGGAAAGGCTTGGGCAAACAGCCGCTGGTAGGTGGCGTCGGCACGCAGGCGCTCGAACAGTGCGTGCTCCTGGCCCGCCAGCCCCATCTCCACCGGGTGCTCGCCGAACAGCGGCACCAGGGCCTGGACTTCCAGCGAGGTGAGCTGCGGATTGGCCCAGGTCAGGGTGGGCATGTAAGCCACGTTGCCCAGCGCCATGGCGCTGCGCGTGCCGGTGACACCCGTCACGCCGGTGGCCACGGCAAGGCCATCGGTGAAGGCCTTGTCCTGGTGATGACAGCTGGCGCAGGCCTGCGTGCCATCGGCCGAGAGGCGCTGGTCGTAGAACAGGTGCCGCCCCAACGCAACCTTGGCCGGCGTCATCGGGTTGTCGGCCGGCACCACCGGAGGCGGTACCCACGCGGGCAGGTCCCACACGAACACCTCGCGCGTGCTGCCCGAAAGCAGCAGCCAGGCCCCGGCCACGGTCAGTCCGAACAGGCCCCGGCGAAACCACCGGGCACCGTCAGAACGTCGCATGGAAGGCCACCTTGAAGCTGCGCCCTTCCTGGAAGGTGTTGGCGTAGGCATTGCCCGACTGGTAAGCCACCCAGGCCTTGTCGAACAGGTTGGTGATGCCCACGTCCACGCGGTAGCGATCGTCCGCGAAGGTGCGGCTCACGAACACGTCGTGCAGGCTGTAGCCATTCCGGCGGCGCAGGACCGTGCTGTCGCGATCCTGCGCCGCCACGAGAGTGCTGTTCCACGACACGCTCAGGTTGTGAGCGGGCCACTGCCGCTGAACCTGAAATACGAGTTTGTCGGGGGGCGCAAACAGGTTCTGCCCGGCATCCGGATCGGTCACACGAACGCGCCCGTAGCCCGCCTGGTACTGCCACAGTCCCTGGCGGTAGGCGAGTTCGACTTCCGCACCCTGGCGCCGTGCATGGGGCATGTTCTGGTACTGGTAGCGACAACCCAGGCCCGTGGCTGCGCAGGCCGTCTGACCAGGAATGTTGCCCAGGTTGACGCTGGTGATGAGGTCCCGGACGCGCGAGTCGAACACCGCCGCGCGCACCGAGAGCCGATCCCCTGCCGACCACAGATCCCGCCGCAGGAATTTGGCGCCGAGTTCGGCGGTCCGGTCCACTTCGGGCCGCAGATCGGTGTTGGGCAAGAACCAGGTGAAGGTGCCGAACGTGCTGCGCTGGTACAGCTCGTTGACCGCCGGTGCGCGGAAGCCTTCGCCATAGCTGCCGTACAGAAGCCATCCGTCGTCCGACGCCCAGGCGAGCGTGGCTTTGGGCGACAGCCGGCTGGCCGAGCGCGCCGCAACCGTACCCTGCTGCTGCCGCGCCTGGAAGCGATCATGGCGCACGATGGATGTGAAGGTCCACCGGGGTGCCAGCGCCCACTGGGCCTGCCCGTACAAGCCCGTGCCTTCGCGGATGCCCGCAGGGTTCACCGGATTGACCGCCAGCGTGGCGGTGCCCGAGGCCGAGTCGAGCGCGTCCCGGTAGTGGTCGCCCCCCACAGAGAGCCGGTGCGCCCCCCACGCCCGGGCCAGATGGAAGTGGGCACCGTCTGTGGTGGTGACCGTCCGCTGGCGATTGGCAATGGGCGCATTCTGGTAGCGCGGGTCGGTGCCGAAAGCGTCGAGACGGCTGTCCAGCTCCGAGCGGTACACGCTGGCCTCGGCCTGCAGGCCGGTCGCCGGATCTTCCGGTTCCCAATGCCCCTTGAGGACAGTGTTGTGCTGCCGGATGTGGGTCGGCTGCAGATAGGGAATGGACGCGGTGTCGGTCACTTTCCGGTAGACCCCCACCTGCGGGTTGTTGGGAGCCAGGTTGTCGCTGTTGTAGAACTGGTGCGACAGTTCCAGCCGTGCCTGCGACACCGGCTGGACCCCCAGCTTGAGCAGGCCCGTGTCAGCGTCGCCGTCGTTCGGGTCGATGTAGGTACCCCGCGCCTGGCGGATCTTCCCCCAGCTGTGCCGCCCCACGGCCAGCAAGGCGTCCACGCGGTCATTGCCGCCGTAGACCCGGGCATTCACCCGGTTGGCGCCGTCGGCACTGGCATGGCCCAGCCGGACCCCGCCGCCCACGCTGTGTCCATCGGTCAGCAGATCGCGGGCCGACAGGGTGGTCAGCGCCAGCACGCCGCCGTTGCCGCCCGTGCCGTACAGCGCCGAGGCCGCGCCCCGCAGCACCTCCACCTGGCGCAGGAAGTACGGATCCGCATACAGCGGCGACTTCATCGCGGGCGACTGCAGATCGTTCTGCCGCGCGCCGTCGAGCAACAGGGTGATCGATGCGCCCGAAGCCCCCCGGATGGTGGGAACCAGACCGTCGGCGCGCGGCCCGCCGCCCAGCTCGACATTGGGCATCGCACGCAGCACCGGGTGCAGGGTGGTCGCCTGCCAGTCCTCGATCTGTCCGGCATCGGCGGCACTGACCGAGGCCGCTGTGCGCTCCACGCTCTCGCGCTGCTTGTTGGCCACGACCACCACGGTCTCGAGTTCGACCGGGGGGGCCTCGGCCCACGCGGCCATGCTGCAGGAAGCCAGTGCCAGGGCACAGGGGGTGTATCGAAAGATCGTCATGGGGTTTCTTGGAAAAGGCACGAACACTCGGAGCGGGAATGCGCCCGCGATCAGCGGCGGCTGAACAGTTGCTGGAGCCCCGCAGCGGGTTGACCGTCGAAAGGCAGGCCCAGCGCCCCCATCACGGGCGGGCAATCGGCATCGCCCGGAAAGCTCATGCAGCCCGGTGAGGTCTGGGGAGCGTTGACGTCCACATTGGCCTGAGCGAGAACGCGGCCGATATCGGCCACCACGGTGTGGCGGCCCGGATCGAAGTCCGGGAACGCAACCACCACGCGGTTGGGGTTCTGGCAGGCGCTGGGCGCGCTGGTGCGGCTGGCGGCAGCGCACACGGTGCTGCCCAGGTGCACCGAATAACGCGTGGTCGGGCCCTGCGGGCCTGCAGCGCCCGGCTTCTCCGGGGACAGGCCGCTGGAGGTGGTGTCGAACTTCAGGAACTTGTAACCACCCTGCCAGTTCCAGAACATCGCCGTGCTGTTCAGCGGCGAGGGGGCCACCGTCGGGTCGCCATGGTTGAGCGCGAAAGGCACCCCCAGCGTGAAACGCACACCGGTGTAGCTGCCGGCCGGTACCGTGCCCCGCACCTGGGTGTTCATGCCCGTGGTGCCATTGCGGCACACGCCCGCGCCGTTCTCGAAGTCGAGCAACGCCACGTTCTGGAACTGCCAGACACCGTCCTGGGCCAGTTGCACGGGCACCGCCTCACCGCCGGCCGTGAGCAGATGGACTTCGCTGACGTAGAAACGGAAGTCCGAAGGGGTGACGGTCGAACCGGTGCTGCCGATACCGGTATAGCGCTGGCCGCACTGGAAGGGCTGACCCAGGACTTCGGCCGCAAAGTTCAACGTCACGGGCTGCGTCCCGCTCGCTGTCGGCGCCGAGGCGCATGCTGCCAGCAGGGCCGAGAGAGCAAGGGAGGTGGCCAGTAAAAACGGACGGTGCATCACGATCTCCAAAATGTCTGAAAGGAACAAAAACGGCGTCAGTGCGCGTGGGGGGCAAGGGCCCCGGGCTTCTCTGCACGGGGTGTCTGGACCCAAACCGTGACGGTGTGCGTGCCGGCGTGTTCGAACACCAGCGTCACGGGGAAGCGGTCTCCGTCCCGCAAAGGTGACTTCAGGTTCAGCAACATGAGGTGAACCCCCTGGGCATCGCCGTGCCGCAGCGACACGGTGGTCTGGGCCGGCAGATCGAGCGCGGGTTGTGCCCGCATGCGCATCACGTCTCCGTCCATCTGCATCCGGTGGATCTCCACACGTTCGGCAGCGGGCGTGGTGGCCGACAGCAGCCGGTCGGGCGTGCGACCGGTGTTCCTGATGCCGCGGAAATACACCGCGCCGGTGTTCAGACCCGGCCGTGTGGGGGTGGCATAGGGGTGATCGATGCGCAGTGCACCGGCCTTGAAGTCGTGCGCATGGGCCACGACCCCCAGCGCTCCCAGGGACAGCGCCACGGCGGCGCTCCAGACCATTCGTCGTTGCATGAAAAACTCCTTGAATGCGCGGCCGGTCAGCTCAGCGCGGTCTTGAGCGCTGGCAGACGCGAGATCACCAGCCAGTCGAGCAGCAGCACGCCCAGCAGCACGGCGCCGGACAGCGGGAACAGCACCGCCGTGACCAGCATCACCAGCGCCCCGGTCTTCCAGCGCGCGGCGCGGGCGGGCACGCCGGGGGCCACCAGACGGCCGGCGCCAGCGGGACGGCGCTTCCACCACATGACGATGCCGCTGACGCACAGGAACACCACCGCCAGACAGAACACCACGTTGAGCACCGCACTCCACAGCCCCATGTCGCCCTGGTGCAGCGCAATGCCCACGGCCATGGCCTTGGCCATGGGCGAGTAGTCGGCAAACGCGGCCTCGGCCAGCACCTGGCCGCTGTAGCGGTCGATGTGCAGATAGCGGTCGTGGGTGGGGTTGCTCAGGTCGCCGCTCATGCTGTCGGCGCTGACGGTGTAGACGCCGCTCTCGCTTTGCGGCACGGCGATGCGGAACTGCCCGCTGAAGCCGCTGCGGCGCGCGAAGTCGGCCACGGCGTCGAGGTTGACCGGCTGGCCGGACGGAATGCCGGGGGCGCCGGCCTGCGAACCGGACACGGGCAGCGGCGTCTGCTCCAGCCCCCAGGGCACTTCCTTGAGGCCGTTGGCCGAGAGGCTGGCGTGGGTGGCGTCGGACAGCGGCACGTTGTCCCACTTGGTGGCCGGGAAACTGCCCCAGGGCTGCACGAACTGGTTGCCCCACACGCCCGACCAGGCCAGCCCGCTGAGCAGGAAGCCGAGCAGGATCACGCCGATCCAGGCCCCCACGCTCACATGCCAGGCCTTCCAGGCCGCGCGACCCCGCTGCGCCCAACCGGACCAGAACAGCTGGCGCCAGCCCCCGGGGGTGCGCGGCCAGGCCATGTACAGCCCGGTGAGAATCAGCACGATGCCCAGGCCGGCGGCGATTTCGATCAGGCGATCGCCCACGTCGCCAATCAGCAGCGTGCCATGGATCTTCTCGGCCCAGGCGAAGACGGTGTCTTCCTTGTTCACGACACGGATCACGCTGGCGGTGTACGGGTCCACAGCCACCGATTCGGTGCGGCCATCCACCCCCACGTCAAACCAACTGGGCGCGGTGGCGGTCTTGGGCGCCAGGTAGCTGCGCAACTGCCCTTGCGGCCACTGCGCCAACGCGGCCTCGGCCTGCGTGCTCACCGGCACGGTCTGCGCCTGCGGGCTGACCACGATCTTCATGCCCAACCGGGTCTGGAAACCGGTGAAAAACACCATCACCAGCCCGGTCACGGCTAGCATCAGCAGAAAAGGCACCACGTACAGGCCGGCGTAAAAATGCCAGCGCCAGGCCAGGGCGTGGAATCGGCCCAGCGCGGGTTGGCGCGGGGCGGCGGCCCGTTCGGCCTGGGCGGGATGGGGTGTCATGTTTGTCTCCTCAGACCTGTCGACAGATGGAAAAAAGAGGTTCAGGCCGCCGCGGCCTGCCATGCCGGGGCGGACGCGTCGTTGGCGCTGGCGAACCAGCGCAGCGCCGGCGTCTGGGTGGCAGGCGGCCCGGGCTTGCGGCTGCGCGGCGGCAGCAGGCGCGCCAGTGCGCGGCAGACGGTTTCGTGTTTGGCGTCCACCACCTGGGCCACTTCGCGCAGGGCAGGCAGCGCCTCGCGGATGTGGTCAGACAGCGCGCGCGCCTCGGCGTCGTCGCCCTGGGCCTGCCGCCAGGCATGGCCCAGCAGTTGCAGCAGGTGCACCAGCCGCTGCGGAACCGGCCCGGTGCGCAAGGCGGCCATGTCCTGGCAACGCGTCTGCTGCTGCATGAGCGCCTGGCGCAGCAGGGTGTCGCGTTCGGCATCGCTGTCAAAACGCACAGAAGCGAGCCGCGCCGGGGTCAGCGCGGTGGCGCTGTAGCGGTAGGCCTGGTCGCACAGGGCTTCGATGCCCACCAGGTCACCAGCCAGGGCGACCTGCACCAGTTGCCGGGTGTGGCCGATCACGCGATCGATACGGATTTCGCCGCTGACCACACGCCAGAGCGGCCCGCGCTCGCCGCTGGCGAACACGGATTGGGAGGCGGGGCACACGAGCACCGCCGACGAAGAAGACGAAAGAGAAGACATGTCCTGCTCCTGAAAGGCCGGAAGACAGGCAGGCCCGACCGGGTCTGCCCCCGGCGGCGCACCAGCGCCGCCTCACCGAGCGGTTCAGGCTGGAGGACCCCGGGCAGGCAGCGGCCCGGTGGGGGCCGGTATCACCGGCTCGGCCGGTGGCGCCCGCGACAGGCGCATCAGCAGCCCGGCCGGCAGGCCGAGCGTGGGCGTTTCATCGGGCAGGCAGCGGTCCAGCGACAGGCCGCACAGCGCGCAGTGGTCGAGCGCGCCAGCATGCAGCCCTGCAGCGGGCTGCTCGCGCGCCGGCTCCGCCGCCTGGGCCTGGGCGCTGGCCACGTCGACCTGCACCCAGCGGATGCCGCCGGGGCCGCAAATCTCCACCCAGCCGCTGCCCGGCGCCGCCGCGCCCGGCGGCCCGCCACCGGCCCCCAGCGCGCGCGAGAACGCGGGCGCCAGGCTGGCCAGCAGCATCATGGCCAGCACCCAGCGGGTGAGGCCACGGGCCGTGACGGACAGGCGGGAGAGGGTCATCGGGCGAGTGAGATCAGCGCGTCAGGGCTTTTCCGGTCAGTGCTTGTGCGCGCCGTGGCCACCCTGGTCGCCCTGGGGCGCGGCCATGCCGGCGCTGTTGAGCGGACGGGCGGGTGCCTGCAGCTCGACGGTCTCGCGCTTGCCGTCCTTGCCTTCGAAGACCAGGGTCAGCGGCACGGTGTCACCGGCCTTCACCTGGCCCTTCAGGTCCATCAGCATCACGTGGTAGCCACCGGGCTTGAGTTCCACGGCCTTGCCGGCGGGCAACTCCAGCCCGGCCGGCAGGGCGCGCATTTTCATGACGTTGTTGTCCATCGCCATTTCGTGGATTTCCACCACACCGGCGACGGGCGACTGCACGGCCACCAGCTTGCTGTCAGCCTTGGCCGTCAGCTGCATGAACGCTCCGGTGGCTTTTTGCTGGGCGACGGTGGCACGCACCCAGGCGTCCTTGACGTCGACGCTGGTGCTGCCGTGGGCGTGGCCGTCGTGGGCGGCGGCGCTCAGCGAAGCCAGGGCCATGAGGCTGGCGGTGATGAAGGTTTTCATGGGTAAGCTCCTTGGACAGGGGATGGAAAACAGAAAGAAATAACAGGCAACGCTCAGGGCATGCGCCAGCTCAGGCCGGCGTAGACCGCGCGGCCGTCGCCCGGGAAGTAATAGGCCCCGTCGGCGCCCCGCACCTGGGCCTGCACCGCGGTGGTGGCCACATAGCGGCGATCGCTCAAATTGCGGCCTTCGACGAACCAGCTCCAGCCCTGGCCCAGTTCGCCGCTGAACGTGAGGTTCCACAGCGCGTACCCCGGGGTCGACACGGTGTTGGCGTGGTCGACCCAGGTTTTGCCGGGCAACCACTCCAGACCGGGCGTCACGGTCAGCCACGGCGCGGCCTTCCAGCGCAGTTCGGCACGCAGCAGGTGCGGCGGAATGCCGGCCAGGCGCTTGTCGCCATAGAGCGGATCACCGTCGAAGCGGAAGTCGTTGTAGAGGTACTGGAGGCGCAACGCGAACGACGGCGCCACCGGCACGCTGGCCGACAGCTCCAGCCCCTGGTGCACGGTGCGGTCGGCGTTGGTCGTGCCCAGCGCTGCGCCGGTGGCGTCGGTGAGTGCCAGCAGTTCGTGGCGGACCCGCGCGTGGTAGACCGCCATGTCCCACGAAAGGTCCCCCGCGCGACCGCGCCAGCCCGCTTCGACCGTGGTGGCCTTTTGCGGATGGCCCAGCGGCCATTGCGGCCGAACCACCATCTCGCCAATGGGCGGCACTTCGTCGCTGCCACTCACGTTGGCGTAGGCCTGGGCCGTCGGGGTCAGCGCGTACAGCACGCCCAGCTTGGGGGCCACATGGTCGAATGCGGTGTCGTAGCTGGCCGAAGGCGTGGTGTGGTTGTCTACCCGCCGCTTCACCCGGACCGCCTGGGCCCCGGCCTGCACGGTCCAGCGTTCATCCAGCCCGTGCGCGTATTCGCCGTACAGCGTGTCCTGGCGCGCACGCAAGGTATTGCGGCCGGTGGCCGCGCCGGCCTGCCCGCCCACATTGGCGAAGCGCCATTCTTCCCCCTTGAGACGGGCCGAGGACAGGCCGGCCGTGAGCTGCCGCGTCAGCCCCGCTGGGCCCCACGCGGCCACCACGCGCGAATCGAAACCGCTGTCGCGCAGGTCCTGCTGGAGGATCCCCATGGTCATGGCGTGGAACCGGTCGCGCTCGGAGGTGTGGGCCACGGTGGTCCAGCGCACCTGGTCGCTGAGCTGCCACGTGGCCCGCACGGCCCCCCGGGTGCGCGTGTAGTTGTTGACCGCGTTCTGGTTCACATAACCGGGCGCGGCCTGACGCGGATCGGTGTTCAGGGCCGCACGGGTCAGGCTGCCGGGCATCTGCAGATCGGCATCAAGGTAAGCCAGGAAGGCGCGCAGCTCCAGCCCCTCCCCCACCTGTGCCCCCACGTTGGCCGAAACGCGGCGGGTCCGCGTGGCCGACTGTTCGCGCCAGCCGTCCTGGCGGCTGTCGCTGACACTGAGATAGCCATCCAGCGCCTCATGGCGGCCGGCCAGGCTGGCCTGCACCTGCTGCTGGCCGAAAGAGCCCGCCTGCAGCCGCAGCGACGCGCGCGGCGCCGTCAGGCCAGTGGGGGAGACAAAGTTCACCGCACCCCCCAGGCCGTTGGCCCCGTACTCCAGCGCGTTGGCGCCGCGCCAGACTTCGACGTACTGCGTGGACAGCGGATCGACGGACTGGAAATCACCGGCCCCGTCGGCCTGGTTCAGCGGTGTGCCGTCCTGGTAGATCTGGATGCCCCGCATCAGGAACCCGCGCTGGATGCCCGAACCCCGGATGGAAAACCGCGCCTCCTGCCCGTGCCGGGTCTGGGCCAGCACCCCCGGCGCCCAGGCCAGGGCATCGGTCAGCGTGGCAGCGCGCCCCTGGCGGAAGCTGTCGGCCGTGACCAGCGCCGTGCCACCAGCACGCTGCGACAGGGCTTCCCGGGCCTGCTCCTGGGCTTGCTCGGCCAGCGCGTCGACCGACCCGCTGGCGCGGACCTCCACCGTGGGCAACACCGGAAGGGGCGCCGCAGCGGGCGGGGCGGTCTGCGGCCAGACGGCCGCGGGCATGAACAAGGCGCCTGCCGATACGCAGCACGCCCACCATCGCAAAGAAACCATGAAGATCCACCATCACCGTCGACCCGCCCCGGTTTGACAGGGTCACAGATCGGACGGGGCCCCTGGGGCCTGACCACCGCAAGAAGATCGGTACCGGGCGGGCCTGCCGCTGCGATACCGAACCGATTGCCGCCGTTCACCGCCGCGATGTCACGGGCCACAGAGCCCGGAACGCGGAAGCCGGCGACCGTTCAGGCGGCGGCCGGCGGGCCGCGGGGGGGCAGTGGTGCCCCGGTCAGGGCCGCGATGTGTGCGGCCGTGAAAGGATGCAGCGCCTGGCTGAGCGGCTGCACCGGTTCAAAATCCCACGCGATGGCCGGCGTGGGCGGCGTGACCACGAGGCACGCCGGGCAATCGAGCGACGAATGGGGCGAGACCACGGCTTCGCCGTTGCTGTCCACCACCACCAGCTTCATGCTGCCCGCCGCCGAACACACCATCTCCACCGAGTGGGGCTGAATGATCGGCGAGGCCACCGCAACGCCCAGCGTCAACACGAACCACGCCAGGACGAGGCGTGCGAGCGTGGTGGCAGCGCGCAGGGATTGCATGGCCCCGATTATGAAGGAAGCCCGCGCCGATCAGGAAGACTGTGCGCCGTATCGGGCGTGGCCGCACCGCAAAGGCCGCCCACCGCCACACGCAGATCGCGGGCCCAGGCGCGGCGGTCGCGCCCGTCGGCCCGCTGGGGATCGCCGTAAAACACCTCCGCCCCGACCCCCGTGGTGCGCAGCGTGCGCCACACCGATTGCAGCAAGGTGGTGTCGCCCACGAACAGCGGCGCCTCGCTGGGCTCGCCGGTGGCCGTGTCCACGAAGCGCAGACCGACGGGCAGCGCGGGCGCCTCGGCCACGATGGCGGCCTGGATCAGGTTGGCATGAAAAGGCAGCAGCGCGCGGCCGTCGCCCGTGGTGCCTTCAGGAAAGACCGCCAGCCGGGCATGGCCGCGCAGACCCTCGGCCATCTGGTGCACCACGCGCATGGCGTCGCGGCGTTTTTCCCGTTCGATGAAGAGCGTGCCGGCACCGGTCACCAGGGTGCCCAGCACCGGCCAGCGCTTGACGTCGGCCTTGGACACGAAGCGCACCGGCTGGGCCGCGTTCATCACCAGGATGTCGAGCCAGGAGCTGTGGTTGGCCACCAGCAGCACCGGCCCGCGGGAGGGCAGCTCCCCCTGCACGCGCAGCGCCACGCCCAGGATGCCCAGCATCTGCCGCGACCATTCGCGCACCAGCAGGTCGCAGGCCTCGGGCGTCAGACGGCCGAATTCGCTGCGGATGGTCCAGATGCCGCGCAGCACATGGGTCACGGCGCGCACGATGCGCCACGCCGCCTGCAGGGGCGAGCGTCGGCCCGCCGCCACCTCAGCCCCTGCCTTCGTAGGCGACGTAGCCGCCCACCAGGGTCCAGCGCACGCGCGCCGGCATTTCATGGCCTTCGAAGGGTGTGTGCACCCCCTGGCTGCGCAACTGACCGGGCTGCACCGCCCAGCTGTCGTTCGGGTCGAACAGGCACAGATCGGCCACCCCCCCGACGGCGATCTGCCCGACGCTGTGCTGCAGCGTGCCCAGCGCCGAGCCCAGGACCTGCTGCGGCCCGGTGGTCAGCGCGGCCAGCGCCTGCATCAGGCCCAGCCCCTCCTGCTGCGCCCATTTGACCGACAGGCCCAGCAGCAGCTCGACCGCCGTCGCTCCAGGCTCGGCTTCGGCAAACGGCAGCACCTTGGCGTCGCTGTCGACGGGGTTGTGGTCGGACACCAGGGCATCGACCGTGCCATCGGCCAGGCCGGCGCGCAGGGCCTCGCGGTCGCGCTGCTGGCGCACCGGCGGCTGCAGGCGCAGGCGGCTGTCGTAATAGCCGATGTCCACATCGGCCAGGTGCAGGTTGTGCACGCTCACGTCGCAGGTCACGGGCAGCCCCTCGGCCTTGGCCTGGCGCACGAGCTCCAGCCCGGCGGCACTGCTCAGGCGGCACAGGTGCACGCGCAGGCCTTTTTCGCCAGCCGCGCGGCTGGCGCTGTGCACGCTGCGCAGCAGATCGAACAGGGTGTGCAGGGCGATGGTTTCGGCCGTGACCGGGATGCCCGACAGGCCCATGCGCGTGGCCAGCGGGCCGCTGGCGGCCACGCCCTTGCCCAGCCACGGGTCCTGCGGCCGCAGCCAGACCGTGTAGCCGAACGTCGCCGCGTACTGCAACGCGCGCTGCAGCACCTGGGTGTTGACGATGGGCACCTCGGCCTGGCCGAAACCGATGCAGCCCGACTCGGTCAGCTCGGCCATCTCGGTCAGCACCTCGCCCTGCAGGCCGCGCGTGAGCGCCCCGAGCGGGAACACGCGCGACTGGTGCAGCTTTTCGGCTCGGAACTTGAGCATGTCGACCAAGCCCGGTTCGTCAAGCACGGGGTCGGTGTCGGGCGGGCAGACCAGCGCCGTCACGCCGCCGGCGGCGGCCGCGGCCATCTCGCTTTCGAGCATGCCCGCGTGTTCCTGCCCCGGCTCGCGCAGGCGCACGGCCAGATCGACCAGCCCCGGCGCCACCACCAAGCCGCTGGCATCGATGGTGCGGTTGGGGTGGAAGTCGGCCGCCACGTTGCCGACCGCGATGATGCGCCCGGCGGCGATCGCGATGTCGGTGATTTCATCGCGCCCGGTGGCGGGGTCCATGACGCGGCCGTTCTGGATCAGGATCTTCATGCTGCCTCAACTCGCTGACCGGCGACCGGTCGTTCTTTCCATTCAGGGATGCCACGCGCCGCAGCCGCTCCCCGCACCACACCGGGCTGCGCCAGAGGGGGGAGACGTCGCAAAGCGGCGCAGGGGGACGTCACGCCAACACCTCGTCGATGGCCGCCACCAGGCGCTCGCATTCGGCCTGCGTGCCGATGGTGATGCGCAGGTGGTTGTCAATGCGGGGCTGGCGGAAATGCCGCACCAGGATACGCCGCTCGCGCAGCGCCTGCATCAGGCCGGCGGCCGGGTGGTCCGGGTGCGCCACGAACAGGAAGTTGGCACACGACGGCAAACAGGCAAAACCGCGCGTCGCCAGCGCCGCCGCCAGCCATTCGCGCGAGGCGATGGTCTGCTGCCGCGTGTGTTCGAAGTGCGCTTCGTCGGCCAGCGCCGCCTGCGCGCCAGCCTGGGCCAGACGGTCCAGCGGGTAGGAATTGAAGCTGTCCTTGACCACGGTGAGCGCTTCGATCAGCGCCGCCTGGCCGAGCGCGAACCCGACCCGCAGACCGGCCAGCGCGCGCGACTTGGACAGCGTCTGCACCACCAGCAGGTTCGGAAATTCGGGCACCAGCGCGGCGGCGCTCTCGGCGCCGAAATCCACATAGGCCTCGTCAATCACCACCACCGACGTCGGGTGGGCCCGCAGCAGCGCCCGAATGTCGGCCAGCGGCAGGGCCACCCCGGTGGGCGCGTTCGGGTTGGGCAGCAGGATGCCGCCGTTGGGCCGTTCGTAGTCGGCGACCCGCACCGCGAACTGCGGATCGAGCGGCACCTGCTCGAAGGCCGCCCCGTACAGGTTGGCGTAGACCGGGTAGAAGCTGTAGGTGATGTCGGGAAACAGCACCGGCCGCTGATGCCGCAGCAGCGCCATGAAGGCCAGCGCCAGCACCTCGTCGGAGCCGTTGCCCACGAACACCTGCGCAGACTCCAGACCGAAACGGCTGGCCACAGTCTGGCGCAGCGCCAGCGACTGGGGGTCGGGGTACAGGCGCAGGCGCTCGTCCGCCGCGGCCCGGATCGCGGCCAGCGCGCGCGGCGACGGCGGGTACGGGCTCTCGTTGGTGTTGAGCTTGATCCAGCCTTCACCCTGCGGCTGCTCGCCCGGCACGTAGGCGTGCAGGCCGCGGATCGCCGGGCTCCAGAACGGCGAGGCGGGCACGGTCATGCCTCGTTCCCGGCCACGATGCTCAGCACCGCCATGCGCACCGCGATGCCGAAGGTCACCTGCGGCAGGATCACGCTCTGCGGCCCGTCGACCACGGCCGATTCGATTTCGACGCCGCGGTTGATCGGGCCCGGGTGCATGACGATGGCATCGGGTTTGGCCCAGCGCAGGCGCTCGGTGGTCAGGCCGAAGCTCTTGAAATACTCCTGGCTCGACGGCAGCAGCGCGCCGCTCATGCGCTCGTTCTGCAGGCGCAGCGTGATCACCACGTCGCAGTCCTTGATGCCCTCTTCCAGCGTGTGACACACACGCACGCCCAGGTGCGAGAGGTCGCTGGGCACCAGGGTGCGCGGGCCGACCACACGCACGTCGGGACAGCCCAGCGTGGTCAGCGCGTGGATGTCGCTGCGCGCCACGCGCGAGTGCAGCACGTCACCGACGATGGCCACCGACAGGTTGCTGAAATCTTTCTTGTAGTGCCGGATGGTGTACATGTCCAGCATGCCCTGCGTGGGATGCGCGTGGCGGCCATCGCCGGCATTGACCACGTGCACGTGGGGCGCCACGTGCTGGGCGATCAGGTAGGGCGCGCCGCTTTCGCTGTGGCGCACGACGAAGATGTCGGCCGCCATCGCCGAGAGGTTGGCGATGGTGTCGAGCAGCGACTCGCCCTTGGCGGTGGAGCTGCGCGCGATGTCCAGCGTGTACACGTCGGCCGACAGGCGCGTGGCGGCGATGTCGAAAGTGGTGCGGGTGCGGGTGCTGTTTTCGAAGAACAGGTTGAACACGCTCTTGCCGCGCAGCAGCGGCACCTTCTTGACCTCGCGGTCGCTGACGCTGACGAAGTTGGTCGCGGTGTCCAGGATGTGCGTGAGGATGTCGCGCGACAGGCCTTCGGTGGACAGCAGGTGGATCAGCTCGCCGTTCTTGTTGAGTTGCGGGTTGCGTGCCATGGTGTTCAGGCTTCCTTGTTTTCCAGCACGAAATGCAGGCGCCCGTCGGCGTCGCGGCCGAGCTCGATCGACTGGCCTTCCGGCAGGGCCTGCCGTGCCGCGCTGAAGGTGGCTTCCACCGGCAGTTCGCGGCCGCCACGGTCGATCAGGACCGCCAGTTGCACGCTGGCCGGGCGGCCGTAGTCGAACAGCTCGTTGAGTGCGGCGCGGATGGTGCGCCCGGTGTAGAGCACGTCGTCGATCAGCAGCACGTGGGCACCGGCGATCTCGAACGGCAGCACCGTCTGCTCGCTGTGCGCCAGGCCGCGGCGCGCAAAGTCGTCGCGGTGCATGGCCGACGAGATCACGCCGTGCGCCCCGGGCCACCCCAGGTCGCGGTGCAGCCGCTCGGCCAGCCAAGCGCCGCCGGAGGCAATGCCCGCCAGGTGGATCGGCTGCGGTGTGGCGGCGGCCAGGGCTTTCACCCCCGCGAGCAGCGCGCCATACAGTTGCTCGGCATCGGGCAACGGGGTCGGGGAAGTCATGACGGCAGGCTCCTCAGAAACTGTTCCAGAATGATGCAGGCTGACGCGCTGTCGGCGTCGCGGGCGCCCAGGCTGTGGGCTTCGGTGGTGCTGTAGCGCTCGTCCACCTCGAACACCGGCAGGCCGAAACGGCCCCGCAACTGGCGGGCGAACTTCTGCGCCCGCGCCGTGTTCTCGTGCGCGGCCCCGTCGGGGTGGAACGGCACGCCCACCACCAGCGCATCGGGCTGCCATTCCTTCAGCCTCGTGGCGATCTGCACGAAACGCGCATCGCCCTCGGCCGTGATCGTGCCACGCGGCGTGGCCGTGCCCGTAAGCCGGTTGCCCGTGGCCACCCCGGTGCGCTTGAGACCATAGTCGAAGGCCAGAAATGTCTGGCCCGAAAAAGGCGACGACGCCATCAGGCCAACTCCGCAACACGCGAAGGGTTGGAAAGAAACCCCACGCCAACGAAGGGAAGCCCCAATCCGCAGGGCAGCGTGGAACCGGCTTGGCCGGGCCACGGCTGCCGTCCCCCTCCCGCCGCAGGCGAGAGAGGGGGAAGACGCGAAGCGGCGCAGGGGGNGTGCATCAAGCATGCCCCGCATCGGGCGACAGCATCCAGGACTGCAGCCCCAGCAGCGCCATGGCCCGGTCGTAGCGTTCGGTCACCGGCACGTCGAAGATGAGCGCCGGATCGGCCTCCACCGTCAGCCAGCTGTTTTCGGTGATTTCGGATTCGAGCTGGCCTTGCCCCCAGGAGGCATAGCCCAGGGTCACGAAGACCCGGCGCGGCCCCGCACCCGAAGCCATGGCTTCGAGCACGTCGCGCGAGGTCGTCATCTCCAGCCCGCCCGGAATCGACATCGTGGAGGCGTAGACCGATTCGCCCTCGCCCGCCTCGATGGCGTCGTGCAGCACGAAGCCGCGCTCGGTCTGCACCGGCCCGCCCTGGAACACCGGCAGCGCGCTCAGGTCGTCGCGCTGCAGCGGCAGTTCCACTTTTTCGAACAGCTGGGGCAGCAGGATGTCGCTGGGTTTGTTGATCACCAGCCCCAGGGCGCCGCGCTCGCTGTGCTCGCACATGAACACCACGCTGCGGCCGAAAAGCTCGTCGCTGAGGCCGGGCATCGCAATCAGGAAGTGATTGGTCAGATTGATGGGGGCAAAATCAGCGGGCATCCGGTGATTTTAAGCGGCCCCCTCCGGCCCACCCGCACACCTTCAGCCCCCTTTCACGCAGTTGCGCATGAACCGTTACGACCGAGGCCTGATGTGGTTCCGCCGCGATCTGCGGGCGGAAGACAACGCCGCCTTGCACCACGCGCTGCGCCAGTGCCGGCAGGTCTGGTGCGTGTTCGTTTTCGACACCGACATTCTCGACCCGCTGCTGGCGCGCGGACTCGAAGCAGACCGCCGGGTGGAGTTCATTCGCGAGTCGCTGGTCGATCTGGACCAGCGGCTGCGCGCCCTCGGCGCCGCGCACGGCCAAGCAGCCACCGGGCTGATCGTGCGCCATGCCCGCGCCCGCGACGCCATCCCGGCCATCGCCCAGGCCCTGCACGTGCAGGCCGTGTTCGCCAACCACGACGACGAACCCGACGCCAAGGCACGCGACGCCCACGTGCTCGGGTCGCTCGCGCACGCCGGCATCATGTTCCACGGCTTCAAGGACCACGTGGTCTTCGAGCGGCGCGAGGTGCTGACGCAGGCCGGACAGCCCTTTGGCGTGTTCACGCCCTACCGCAACGCCTGGCTCAAGGCGCTGACCCCGTTCTACCTGCAGCCCTACCCCATCGACCGCCACGCCGCCAGCCTGGCGCCGCTGCCTGGCCCGGAGGGTGGCGAATGGAACACCCCGGTGCCGCGCCTGTCCGACATCGACTTCGCGCCCACCAACCTGTCGCAACTGCCCCTGCCCACCGGCGCCCGCGGGGCGCAGCGCCTGTTCGAGGATTTTGTCGAGCGCATCGACCGTTACCACGAGACGCGTGACTTCCCGGCGGTCAAAGGCCCCAGCTACCTCAGCGTCCACCTGCGCTTCGGCACGATCTCCATCCGTCAGGTCGCCTCCGTGGCCTACCAGATGCACCTGCAAGGCCTGCAAGGCGCCTCCACCTGGCTGGGCGAGCTGATCTGGCGCGACTTCTACCACCAGATCCTGGCCAACTTCCCGCACGTGGTGGAGCGGGCCTTCCGGCCCGAATACGACGCCATCCGCTTCGAACACGGCAAACACGCCCAGACCCTCTTCGACACCTGGCGCGAAGGCCGCACCGGCTATCCGCTGGTGGACGCAGCGATGGCGCAGATCAACCAGACCGGCTACATGCACAACCGGCTGCGCATGGTGGTGGCCAGCTTCCTGGTCAAGGACCTGGGCCTGCACTGGCACTGGGGCGAACGCTACTTCGCCGACCACCTGATCGACTATGACCTCGCGGCCAACAATGGCGGCTGGCAATGGGCGGCTTCCAGCGGCTGCGACGCCCAGCCCTGGTTCCGCATCTTCAACCCGGTGACACAGAGCGAGAAGTTCGACCCGCAAGGCAAGTTCATCCGCCGCTACCTGCCCGCCTTGCAGGCCCTGCCCGACAACGCGGTGCACGCCCCCTGGCAGGCACGGGAACTCGAACTGCTGGCGGCGGGCGTGCAACTGGGGGCCACCTACCCCGCGCCCGTCGTCGACCACGCCCAGGCGCGCGAGCGCACGCTGCAGCGCTACGCGGTGGTCAAGAGCCGGGCGGCCGCCCCTTCGCCCTCCGGGTCACACGGGCACCGCTGAAAGCGGCGCCCCGGCCCCTTCAGGCCTGGGCTTCGCTGCGCGCGTAATGGGCGATCAGCGCCAGCAGCTCGTCTTCCGCGTACGGCTTGCCCAGGTAGTGGTCGACGCCGAGCTCGCGCGCGTGGTCGCGGTGCTTGGTGGCGATGCGCGAGGTGATCATGATCACCGGCAGGCTGGCCAGGCGTGGGTCGTTGCGCAGGTTGCGCACGAGATCGAAGCCGTCCATGCGCGGCATTTCGATGTCGGACAGCACCACCGACGGCCGCTCGCCCTGCAACTTCTCCAGCGCCTGCAAGCCATCGGCGGCCAGCACCACCCGGTAGCCTTCGCGCTGCAGCAGGCGCTGCGTGACCCGCCGCACCGTGATCGAATCGTCGACCACCAGCACCAGCGGCACGGCGTTCGGCACCAGATCGGCCACCACCGGTTCGTGCGCCTGCGGCGCTTGCTGCTGCTGGGCCAGCACCCATTCGCGGACCTGGGCGCCATACACGGTGGACAAAGCCACCGGGTTGTAGATCAGGGCGACGGCCCCCGAAGCCAGCACCGACATGCCGGCCAGGCCCGGCAGGCGCGACAGTTGCGGCCCCAGGTTCTTGACCACCACTTCCTGGTTGCCCAGCACTTCGTCGACGTGCATCGCCACGCGCTGCGCCGCCGAGCGGAAGATCACCACCGGCAGGGTGCGGCCCTGCAGTTCCTGCGACTGCGGCGAAGCCTGCAGCAGAGCACCCGCCCAGTAGAACGGAATGGCCTCGCCACTGGCCTGCAGCGTGCCGCTGGCGTAGGCCTGCGTCAGCTCGTCGGCCGAAACCCGGCGCACGATTTCCACCAGATTGGACGGCACCCCGAAAGCCAGCGATCCGGCCCGCACCATCACCACCTGGGTGACGGCGGTCGTCAGCGGCAGCACCAGCTTGAAGCGCGTGCCCTGGCCCGGTTGCGTCGTGGTTTCGACACGCCCCCCCAGGGCGACCACGTCGTTGCGCACGACGTCCATGCCCACCCCACGCCCGGCCAGCGCCGAGACCTCGGTGGCTGTGCTCAGGCCAGGTGCAAACACCAGTTGCGCAGCCTCTTCGTCGGACAGCTGCGTCCCGGGCGTGACGAAGCCCTGGGCCTCCGCCTTTTCCCGCAGCTTCGGCAGGTTGAGCCCGGCACCATCGTCCTCGAAGGTGACCGACACGTCGTTGAGTTCCTGCTGCAGCCGGATGTGGATCTGCCCTTCCGGTGGCTTGCCGGCGGCCATGCGCACGTCCGGCGTTTCGATGCCATGCACCACGCTGTTGCGCAGCAGGTGTTCAAACGCAGCGGTCATGCGGTCGAGCACGCCACGGTCCATTTCGATGGCACCGCCCGTCATGTCCAGCCGCACCTGCTTGCCCGACTCCTTCGACGCCTGGCGCACCACGCGGTACAGGCGCTCGGAAATCCCTTCGAACTCCACCATGCGCGTGCGCAGCAGGTCGCGCTGCAACTCGCGGGTCTGGCGGGCCTGGGCGGCCAAGCCGTCTTCGGTCGCGTCCACGGCGCGCTGGAGGTTGCGCTGCACGGTGGCCACGTCGTTCACCGACTCGGCCATCATGCGCGTGAGCTCCTGCACCCGCGTGAAGCGGTCGAACTCCAGCGGATCGAAGGACTGGTTGGCGTCCTTGGCCTGGGCCAGGCGCGACTGCATCTGGGTTTCGGCCTGCAGTTCGATGTCGCGCAACTGCTGGCGCAAACGGTCGAGGTTGCCCGTGAGGTCCTTGAGCGAACCGCGCAAGGTCACCAGTTCGGACTCCAGACGCGAGCGGGTGATGATCACCTCCCCGGCCTGGTTGACCAGCCGGTCGAGCAGCTCCGGGCGCACGCGCACGGCCGCGCCCGCCGCACGTGCCGGGGCCGTGGGCCCTGGCGGCAAGGCCAGACCCTGCAGCCCGGGAACAGCAGGCGCCATGCTGGCCGACACAGCCAGTCCATCCACGGCTTCGGGTGCCGGAGCGGCAGGCGAGAACACCTCGGGCAACGGTTCGCCAGCAGCCGGGGTATCCGGTTGCAAGGGCGCCGCCGAAAGGTCCTGTTCCGGCGCCGTTTGCACCACCCCTTGGCCCGGCGAGTCGTTGCGCCGCAGAAGATCAAACCGGGCGCTGATGGCGTCAAACGACGCCAGCAACGGCTCGACATCCGCGCTGCGGTGAACGTCGGAACCCAGGCGTTCGGCCTCGGTTTCCATGCGGTGGGCCATTTCGCCCAGGCGCAGGGCGCCCGCGAGTCGCGCGCTGCCCTTGAGGGTGTGCAAAGTGCGCAGCACTTCGCCCCGGGCACTGGCGTTTTCCGGCCTTGCCACCCACTGGCGCAGAGCCCCGCCCAGATGGGGCAGCAACTCCTGCGCTTCGTCGGCAAAGATGGGGAAGAGATCGATGTCGATGGTGTCCAGCGCATCGATGTCGTCATCGATGTCCTGCACCGGCCCGTCGCGGCGGGGCGCGGGCGGCTCCAGTGCCGTCATCGCGCCGAAGGTCGACACGCCAAAGTCGGCCGGGGTTTCATCAGCGGGCAAAGGCTCCGCCACCGCCAAGGCGTCGCCAGCTGCCCACGGGCTGTCCAGGGGCGAAGCGAGCGGATCGAAATCACCCTCATCCAGACTCGGCAAGGGCTCATGGGTCACGGCGTCGAGCGCGGCGATCAGCTCCGCCGACGGCTCCTTGTAGAACCCGGCGGCAAACTGGTGCAGCAGGCGGCGGATGTCTTCGGCCGCATCGACAAACAGCTTCGCCCGCTCGGCGCTCACGGGCTGGCCGGCCTGCTGGTGCGAAGCGGCCACCCCCAGGGCGTGCTCGAGGGCACGGGCAATGCGCGAGAGCGGCTCGAATCCCACCGTGGCGGAGCTGCCGGCCAGCGAGTGCGCCAGCGCCTCGGCCTGCCCGCCCAGGGGTTCGTGCCGTTCCAGCGCCCATTCGGCCAGACCATTGCCCAGCCGGCGGGACCATTCGTCGGCCTCGTTGAGGTACACGTTGTAGAGCCGGATGCCGATGCACAACGGTCCGATGACCTTGGTGTCATCGGCCATGTTCGCCGCGTCTGCGGATTCCTCGGCCACGACCGCGACCGCCGGCATGTCGCTGTCAGCGGTCACCAGCCCCTCGTCGGCTCCTGCTGTGGGCGATGCCGGTTCCGGCTCGGGGTCGGGCGCTGGCGCCTCCTCCGCGTCGCTGACGATCACGGGCTGGAGCTCTTCCGGCACGGCGGCCGGTGCAGGCGCCTCCGGCACTTCGGCTGGGAGCGACAGCTCCGGCCAGTCGGCCGAGAACGCCGAAGCCGGCATTTCCACCACCTCGACCGCTGCCGTGTCGGGCGCGGGCGGCTCGATCGGCGGGAAGCTCATACCCGCCTGCGCCGGCTCGTCAGACGCCTCGACCGCACGGTCCGACAAAGCGGCCAGACGCTCGAAATCGATGGCCTCCAGAGACGGCATCTCTGCGGGTAGCGGCTCGGCACCGGGCACGGGAATTCCCGCTGCCAGCAGATCCTCTTCGGTGATCGTGTCTTCATCGAACGGCGCCGTTTCGACAAAATCGCCATCGAACTCCACGGTGACCGGCAAGGGCCCCTCGCCATCGGCTTGCGGCACCAAGTCCGGCGTCACCTCGGCTTCGGTGGCCTCGTCGAACGGCACCACCGGTGCCGCCAGCACCGCGTCATCGGATCCCGGTTCAACCGGGGCGTCAACGGCCGCCACACCCGACAGGGGCAGTTCGCGCCGCTCCAGCCGCCAGGCGTCGGCACTGGCACGGAATGGCTGCGGGCGCCAGTGGTCAGCATGGCCCTGGGCAATGTCTTCCACCCACTGGCCCAACGCGTTGATCGCTTCGGTGGAAAGTGATAACAGACCGGACTCGACCGCGCCCTGCTCGGCCAGCGCCGCGTTGAGCGCCTGCTCCAGCGCCCAGGCGGCTTCGCCGAAATCGGTGAGCCCGACCATGCGCGAACTGCCCTTGAGGGTGTGAAAAGCCCGGCGCAACGCGGTCAGGGGTTCGAGCTGCCCAGGAGCCTGGCGCAGGCCCTCGATGGCGGCGTGGCCCTGCCCCGTCACTTCGCGGGCTTCCTCCAGGAAGATGTCGAGCAGATCGCCGTCATCCTCGTCGTCCGCACCCACGCCTTCCGCCGGTGCGGGTGCCGCCGGTGGCGACACCGCCCCGGCCAGCCCCACCAGAGCCTGCGCGCCTTCCAGCGCATCGGGACGCACCACAGCCTGCGCCGCATCGCGGGCGGCCTTGGCCACCTCCGCATGCTCGGCCAGCGTCGCCTCGTCGGCCAGACGGTCCAGGCGCTGGCTGAGGTCCACCAGATCGGTGCCCTGCTGCACATCGTCAACAACCCGCTGCACATCCTCGCTGAGGGCCAAGGCCTCGCGCTGGGCTGGGCGCGGATCGGCCGATTCGCCCCGGCGCCCCATCATGGGCAGCAGCTCACCACGTTCCTCGTCAAACACGAAGAGCTTCTTGGCCAGCGCCGGCTGGTAGCTGAGCATGTCGATCAGGAAACCCAGCGCGCTGAGGTTGTTGCCGAGCAGCCGCAGGCTCTCGCCTTCGGCCAGCGCGCTGTCTTCGTGCAGGCTCTGTTCGATCACGGTGCGCATGCGCGACACCGTCTGCACCGCCGGCTCCAGACCGAGCACCGACAACACGCCCCGCATCTGCGACAACTGGGACACGGCGGCGTGCAAGCCGCCCTTCTCGGCAGGGGTCCGGAAAAACTGGTCGAGCGATTTCTCGGCCTCGGCCAGCGACACCTTGAGCTCGCCAACCACCGAGCCCATCGTCTGGCGATCACTGATGCGGCGGTACAACTGCTCCATCCAGGGTTCGAGCGGTTGCGGAGCCTGCCCCGACAACACCCCTTCGAGGCGCTGCGCCAGCGCTTCGGTCCGCCGCGACAGCTCGGCATCGTTCGGGTCGAAGTCCTCGAACGTGGCCTCCAGATAAAGGGTCGTGGTCGCCACCTCCATCGCCAGTTCGGGGCGCACGCCCTGGCTGCTGCGGACCGCAAAATCGACCGCCTTGAGCAGGGCCTTGGCCAGCGCCTGGCTGCCGGGATGCAGCTTGATCAGCGAGTCACCGATCAGGCTGAACTGGTCCAGCACCTGGCGCGCCCGGCTGGTATCGCCACCGGTGAAAAGGGACCAGGATTCCTTGGCCGCCCCGATGCGCTTGCGCGCCTGCGCGAGCACGGCCGGATCGTATTGGCCCAGTTCGGCGCGGGTGTAGTCGACACGCGGCTCCTGCTCCAGCCCGAACGCCTGCCGCACCGCCCGGACATGGGGCGCCGGCGCATCCGCCGGCAAGGCGGCCTGCGCACAGAAGAACAGCAGGTCGTGCATCAGCGTCTCGGACACCTGCTGCTGTCCCTGGGCCAGGGTCGTGTACTGCAGCAGCACGCGCGACGCGGCCCGCTTCACGTACAGATCCCCCGGCAGCGCGTCCAGCGCCAGCGCCTCGAAATAAGCTGCGGCGACGCGCCAGAAGGTGGTTGCGCGCACCGCACCGGCGCTGGCGGACAGCCCTGCACAGAGGCGCACCAGTTGCTGCGCCGCCGCGGGGCTGCGGGTCTTGATCGAGAGCAGCACCAGACGGTCCAGCATCGAGCGGATGCGCACGTCGGGCTGCAGGGGGGCCGCGTCGGCCGGCGCGCCCATTTCCTGCCCGCGCTGCTCGAACGGCCACAGATCGGCCGGGTGCACCCGCTCGGCTGCCGCCAGTGCCTGCACATCGCGGTACTGGGGGAACAGCGCCACAGGCGACAACACCTTGTTGCCCAGCACGGCTTCCAGGTATTCGATCAGGGCGAAGCTAGCCTGCTCGACCTGGGTGGCGGCGGCCTCGGTGCAGGTCTGCGGCTTCTGGATGAAGCGGTGAACCGCAGCCTCCATGGCCCGCAACACCTGCGCCGGCGCCCCCAGCCCCACCATCTCCAGCGCCCCCACGGCCTGGTGCAGCTGTTGCCGCGCCAGACGCAGCGAAGCCGGGTCCACCGCCTCCAGGTCCTCGCGGTGGGACTGCTCGTGCTCGCGCAGGAAACGGCGAACCGCCTTGTTCGCTCCGTCCAGCGACTTGCGCAGTTCATCGAACACCCAGGCCAGTGGCCCGAGGTCGGCCAGAGATGCGTCTTCGGGCGATCGGTGGGACGTGGAATCGGACATGGCGATCGGATGGGGGTTCGGAACGTGTCGATGAATCAGGCGATCTTGAACCGCGCCACCGACTGGCGAAGTTCCTCGGCCACCGCCGAGAGTTCACGCACCTGCTCGGCGGTGGAGCGCGTGCCCTCACCGGTCTGCTCGGTCACCGCAAAAATGTGCTGGATGTTGCCCGCCACCTCGTTGGCCGACTGGGCCTCGCGAGAGGCCGCGCTGGAAATCTGCTCGATGAGGTCGGCCAGCCGGCGCGACACGCGGTCGATCTCGGACAGCGCCGTGCCTGCGTTGTCGGACAGGCGCGCCCCTTCCACCACACCCTGCGTGGAACGCTCCATGGCGGCCACCGCATCCTGCGTATCGGTCTGAATGGCCTTCACCAGCGCCGCGATCTGGCGCGTCGCATCGCCCGACCGTTCGGCCAGCCGCTGCACTTCTTCCGCCACCACAGAGAAGCCCCGACCCGCTTCACCGGCCGAGGCGGCCTGGATGGCGGCGTTGAGTGCCAGCACGTTGGTCTGCTCGGTAATGTCGGAAATCAGCTCGGTGATTTCGCCGATCTCCTGCGACGATTCGCCCAGCCGCTTGATCCGCTTGGAGGTTTCCTGGATCTGGTCACGGATGGCATTCATACCGCCAATGGCATCCTGCACCGCCTTCAGCCCCGATTCGGCGGCTTCCAGCGAAGCCCGCGCCACCGTGGCGGATTCCTGCGCCTGACCGGACACCTGGTTGATGCGCTGCGCCATGTCCAGCACCGACTGGCCGGTTTCGCGGATCTCCCGCAGCTGCTCCGTGGAGGCGGCCAACAGTTCGGTCGACGTGCTTTCGACGGCGGCCGTGGTTTGCGCCACCCGTTGCGCCGTCGCCTGCACGTTGCCCACCAGCGACCGCAGTTCCTCGACCGTGTAGTTCACCGAGTCGGCGATGGCGCCGGTGATGTCCTCCGTCACCGTGGCTTCCTGGGTCAGGTCGCCTTCGGCCACCGTCTGCAACTCGTTCATAAGCCGGAGAATGGCCGCCTGGTTGGCGTCGTTGACCCGCTTGGCATCCTGCTCCAGCGACTCGGCCGACAGCCGTTGCGACTCGGCAATCTGCTGACGCTGGCGGCTGTCCTGCAGCTGCACATAAGCCAGGCCCCCACCGCACAGCAGCACGAACAGCGTCGACAGCAGCAGGGCCACCAGCTCACCACCACCCAGCCCCGAACGGGCCGACAGCCCGTCCTGCAGCTTCTGCAACCCCAGCCGCAGCGGTTCGCTGTCGGCCACGATGCCTGCCTGCGCTTCGCGCGCCGACACCAACCCCTGCAGGTTCCCCAGAATCGCACCGGCTTCCACCCGGGTTTCGTCGTAGAGCTTGAGCAGGGCCCCGAGCCGCTCGCGCACCTGCGCATCGCGCGCCGGGGCCAGGCGCAGTTCGCTGCTGCCATTGAGCAGACCTTCGGCCACTTCCTTGAAAGTGTTGAGGTCCTTGCCGAGCAGGAACACCGCCTCGGGACTCACCCCCTCCATGGTCAGGAACTCGTTGGCCGACTTGCCGATGCGCTGCGTCAGCATCACGAGTTGGCCGGTGGCCGAAATCTCGGCCGCCTGCGCACCCTGTTGCAACTTGAGCGAAGACACGGTCTCGGCGATCTCCAGCAGATCGGACGTCTGGCGGTTGATGGAGCGCAGCGCGTCGCCCACCTGCGTCAGGATCTGTTGCTGGGCCAACACGGCCGCCGCATTGCGCTCGGCCCGGTCGACCCGCGGAGCGATCTCTTCCAGCGACGCACCGAACTCTGGCCCCACCGCGGCCAGCGACATCGCGTCGTCGCCCTGCTTGAGGCCGCGCACCGAGCGGGCCAGCACGTCGGCGCTTTCGCGCACCTCGGCAAAGGCGGGCACACTGCCCACCAGCGCCTGCGACACGCTCTTGGCCAACCGCTGGGACTGCATCAGCGCCTGACCGCTGGCGGCCACCTGCTGACCGAACTTCTCGGTCTGGGTCAGGATGAAGAAGATGGTGGCCAGCAGCACCACCGCGCCCAGCCCCAGCAGGGTCAGCAGCGAGCGGCGGTGCACCTCGACCGGCTTGCGACCCAGCAGGGGAACCGACACCGTCTCCAGGTCCACAGGTCCGGCATCCCCCTCGTCCGGCGCCAGCCGGCTTTCCGCAAAGGGTTGGACGGTCGCAGCGGGCGCCAGCCGCGCGGCCGCGAGCTCGGCCAGGTCCTGGTCCGTCGCGCGCGAGAGGTCCACGTCCTCGTTGCCCACCTCCTTGCGCTTGAACAGCCCCTGAAGTCGATCAAACATGGCCATGAAACAACCTTCCAACGATGAGTGAACTAATGCCCGGACCGGAACCGGGCTCCGGCCTTGAAGAAAACCCTGGCTCCCGCGCGCCGCATCACGCCGCGATGGCCAGGAACTCGGCCTGACTGGCCAGCACGCCCAGGTCCAGCTCTTTCCAGACCCGGCCCTGCGCGTCGGTCAGTTGGCGCGGAACAAAGCCCGGCGCTTCCGGCGGAGTCGGCTCCACCGACGTGAACACGGACGGATTGCGCAGCCCGAGCAGGCGATCCACCCACAGGACCGCGTTGACCCCGAAGGTGGGGTTCAGACTGACCAGCCGCGCATCCATGCTCAACCGGTCACCGCCGGCCGCATCAACGCCGAGGAAACCGGCCAGGTCGACCACACCGAACAGCCCGCCGCGCAAGCTGGCAACCCCCGCATACCAGGGCTTGGTGAAAGGCACCTTCTGCACCCCGGACCACGGAAAGATCTCGCCCGACTGGACCAAGGGCACCAGAAATCCCTGGCCGGCCACTTCAATGGCCAGCCAGGAGGCGGTGGCGGCTTCGGCCCGGGCGGCGGTCAGACGCCGCGCCAGGCGTTCCTGCAATTCTTTGAGGGACTGGCGTTTGGCCATGCTGTGCTCGAAGATGCCGACCGTCAGCCGATGGCCCGGATCTTGGACAGCAGCTCCTCGGCATTCACCGGCTTGGTCACGTAGTCCCGGGCACCCTGGCGCATCCCCCAGACCCGGTCGGTCTCCTGGTTCTTGCTGGTGCACATCACGATGGGGATTTCCGAGTATTGCGGGTCGCGCGCAATGGCCCGGGTCAACTGAAAACCGTTCTGCCCCGGCATCACCACGTCCATGAGGATGAGATCGGGTTTTTGCTCGCTGAGCTTGCGGAATGCCTCCTCGGCATTCTCGGCCGTGCGGACGCTGTAGCCATTCTTGCCCAGCAGGTCCGACAGAACCATCAGTTCGGTCTTGGAATCGTCAACGATCAGGACACTTCGAATGGGCATCACGCGGCTCCGGTTGAATGCATACCGAACTGCTGCACGGCCTGCAGCAGCTGGTCCTTGGTAAACGGCTTGGTCAGGTATTCCTGCGACCCGACCATGCGGCCACGGGCCTTGTCGAACACCCCGTCCTTGGAAGACAGCATCACAACGGGAATGTCGGCAAAACGGACGTTGCGCTTGATGATCGCGCAGGTCTGGTAACCATCCAGGCGCGGCATCAGGATGTCGCAGAACACCAGATCGGGTTTGTAGTCGTTGATCTTGGCCAGCGCATCGAATCCGTCGTCGGCCAGCAACACCTCATGCCCTCCCTGCTTGAGGAAGATCTCCGCACTGCGCCGGATGGTGTTGCTGTCGTCCACCACGAGGACTTTCAAAGGCGTGGAACTCATGCGCGCAGGCTCCCTGGTTGGGTGATCGTTGGGTCAAGGGTGGCGGGCGATTCGAAGCCTTCCCGAACGTCGTTCCGTGATCCAGCCGCCGTTTCAGATCTGGACCATTTCAAAATCTTCCTTGCGTGCACCGCACTCCGGACAGGTCCAGTTCATGGGGACCTGATCCCACGGCGTGCCGGGGGCAATGCCGTGGTCGGGCGCACCCGCTGCCTCGTCGTAAATCCAGCCGCAGATCAGGCACATCCAAGTCTTCGTTTCGGGCATGGTTATAGAGGGCGATGGCATAGAATGCAATCATTGTATCGAGCCATGACAGCCCCTCCGGTCACACATCCATGGCTTTGTCGCGAGGGCCCAACCCGATCTGCCGGCCATCGCCCTCACGACCCCGTTCATCGCGCCCTCCATGTCTGACTCCCCCGAATCCGGCGCCACCAACCTCTCCCTGTCCGCTGCCGAAGCCACCCTGCCCTGCGCCATGGTGTTCAACGCCAACGACCCCAGCGGTGCGGGCGGGCTCAGCGCCGACCTCACGGCCATGAGCAGCGCTTCGGCGCACGTGCTGGCCGTGGTCACGGGCAGCTACGTGCGCGACACCACCGAGATCCACGACCACGTCGCCTTCGACGAGGAAGCCGTGGCCGACCAGGCACGCTGCGCCCTGGAGGACATGCCGGTGCAAGCCTTCAAGGTGGGCTTCGTGGGCACCCCCGAGAACCTCAGCGCCATCGCTGAAATCACCAGCGACTACAGCGAGACCCCGGTGATTGCCTACATGCCCAACCTGTCCTGGTGGGATGAACTGGCCATCGAGACCTACCTCGATGCTTTCGCCGAACTGCTGCTGCCCCAGACCACGGTGCTGGTGGGCAATCACAGCACCCTGTGCCGCTGGCTGCTGCCCGAATGGGAAGGCGACCGCCCCCCCAATGCCCGCGAAGTGGCCCGTGCGGCCGCCGTACACGGTGTGCCCTACACCCTGGTGACCGGATTCAACGCGGCCGACCAGTACCTGGAAAGCCACCTCGCCAGCCCCGAAAGCGTGCTGGCCAGCGCGCGCTACGAACGCTTCGAAGCCACTTTCAGCGGCGCCGGGGACACCCTGTCGGCCGCGCTGTGCGCCCTGATCGCCGGCGGCAACGACCTGCAGACAGCCTGTGCCGAGGCCTTGACCTATCTGGACCAGTGCCTGAACGCCGGCTTCCAGCCTGGCATGGGCCACGCGGTTCCCGACCGGCTGTTCTGGGCGCACGAAGACGATGGAGCCGACGAAGGCGCCGAAGACGGCGAGCCCACCCCGGACAGCGCGCTCGACGCCGACGACTTTCCGCTCGACACCACCAAGCATTGATGGACCTCCCCGCCATGACCGACCGCAACCTCACCCTGTTCGAACGCGCCAAACAGACCATTCCCGGCGGCGTGAATTCGCCCGTGCGTGCCTTCCGCGCGGTGGGGGGCACTCCGCGCTTCGTGCAGCGCGCCCAGGGCGCGTATTTCTGGGACGCTGACGGCCAGAAATACATCGACTACATCGGCTCCTGGGGTCCGATGATCCTGGGCCACGGCCACCCGGCCGTGCTGGAAGCGGTGCAGAAAGCGGTGCTCGACGGTTTCTCGTTCGGCGCGCCCACCGAACGCGAGGTTGAACTGGCCGAAGAGATCATCAGACTGGTGCCCAGCCTGGAAATGGTGCGCCTGGTCAGTTCCGGCACCGAAGCCGGCATGAGCGCGATCCGCCTGGCACGTGGCGCCACCGGCCGCAAGACCCTCATCAAATTCGAGGGCTGCTACCACGGCCATGCCGACGCGCTGCTGGTCAAGGCCGGCTCGGGCCTGGCCACCTTCGGCAACCCCACCAGCGCCGGCGTGCCGCCCGAGGTGGTGCAGCACACGCTGGTGCTTGAGTACAACAACGTCGCGCAGATCGAAGCGGCCTTTGCGCAGCATGGCGCCGACATCGCGTGCGTGATCATCGAGCCCATCGCCGGCAACATGAATTTCGTCCGCGCCAGCGTGCCGTTCGTGACGCGCATCCGCGAACTGTGCACGCAGCACGGCGCCCTGTTCGTGTTCGATGAGGTCATGACCGGCTTCCGCGTCGGTCTGGGCAGCGCGCAGGGCCACTACGCCAGCCTGATTCCCGGTTTCGAGCCCGACATGACGGTCATGGGCAAAGTCATCGGCGGCGGCATGCCGCTGGCGGCCTTTGGCGGCAAGCGCGCCGTGATGGAGCAGCTCGCCCCGCTGGGGCCCGTGTACCAGGCCGGCACCCTGAGCGGCAACCCCGTGGCGACCGCCTGCGGTCTGGCCACGCTGCGCGAGATCAGCCGGCCCGGTTTCTTCGAAGCGCTGTCGGCCAAAACCCGCACGCTGGTCGACGGTCTCCAGGCCGCCGCCGCCGCGGAAGGCGTCCCCTTCAGCGCCGACTGCCAGGGCGGCATGTTCGGCTTCTTCCTGTTGCCCGAACTGCCCCAGAACTACGCGGCCGTGATGAAGAGCGATGGCACGAAGTTCAACACCCTGTTCCACGGCCTGCTGGACCGGGGTGTGTACATCGCGCCAGCCCTGTACGAAGCGGGCTTCGTGAGCGCGGCGCACAGCGATGAGGACATCGCGGCCACGGTGGCTGCCGCGCGAGCGGTATTCGCCCGCGGGTCCTGAGCCCTCAACGCCTCCTGGAATTCAGTCCCTGAAAGGACTGCCATCTGGCGGCTCCGGCCTGCATCACCAGCGACGGGTGGCCGTGACGATGGCCTTGCGCGGCTCTCCGTAGAAGCAGCCGTACATGGCGCAGCTGCCGATGTAGGTTTTGTCCGCCAGGTTGCTCACGTTCAGGGCCAACCTCCACAGACCGGTGTCGTACGCCATCATGGCGTCAAACAGCGTGAAGGCCGGCACGCTCACGGCCAGTCCGTGAGCGCGACCACGTGACTCGCCGACGTAACGCGCCCCAAGGCCGACCTTCAGCGCCGAAAGCCCAAACGCGCCAAAGTCGTGATCCCCCCAGAGCGATGCCTGGTGGTCAGGCACACCGATCGATCGCTGCCCCCTTTCTTCGGGTTGCAAAGGGCTGGCCCGCAGCGTGCGAGCGTCGGTGTAGGCATAGGCGGCAATCAGGTTGGCGTGGCGCCCGATGCGGGTGCGGGCTTCCAGCTCCAACCCCTGGGAGCGCACCCGGCCCTGCTGGATCATGTGGTTCACGTCCAGCGGATCGGTCACGGTGACATGGTCGCGCGTCAACCGGTAGACCACCGCTGACAGCAGGGTCTCCGTGCCGGGGGGCTGAAAACGCACCCCCGCCTCCACCTGCTCACCGCTCGTGGGTTTGAAGCGACGCCCCAGGCGATCGGTGCCGGTGGTGGGTTCGTAAGACTCGCTGTAGCTCAGAAACGGCGCCACCCCGTTGTCCGCCAGGTAGACCAGCCCAGCGCGGCCGGTGAAGGCGTGGCTCTTTTCGCCATCGGCGCTCTTGTCACCGGAAAAGAGTGCCTGCTCGTCATAGCGCACGGTGTCGTACCGCCCGCCCAGCAGCATCGCCCAGCGCTGATCGATCTTGATCTGGTCCTGTGCGTACACGCCCATGCGTTTCATCCTGGAAATGGACGAATTGGATGCGGGAGCTGCTGGCCCACGCTCGGCGCCGTACACCGGTGCGTACAGATCCAGCGGCGCGCTGTCGCGGTTGTAGCGCTCATCCCGATGGCGCGGGGTGGCGTAATCGAAGCCCGCCAGCAGGGTGTGTTGCACGTTGCCGTGTGAGGTCTGGTACTGCAACGAGGTGTCCATCGTCGTCGCCGATGAGCGGTCCTGACGATCTTGGGCACCCCGAAAGGCGGTGGTGCGCAGATCACTCTCCAGCCCCCAGATCCACGCGTTGTTGTACACATTCTCGGCACGGTAGTGGCGCAGACTGTGGCGGAGTTTGAGCTGCTCGCTGAAGGCGTGCTCGAACAGATAGCCGACGCTGTGGCGCTGGAGGTGGAACCGGTCGTAGCCGGGCTCGCCTGTGAAGCGGTTGCGCGGCAATCGACCGCTGGGGTTGGGCAGCACGGTGCCGGGGCCTGGCAGGCCGTAGACATAGGCCGTCTTGTCTTCGTGGTACTCGGCCAGCAAAGTCAGCGAGGTGTCCGCGCTGGGCTGCCAGCGCAGGGCCGGCGCCAGGTAAGTGCGGTCATCGGGCACGTGCTCGACAAAGCTGTCGCTGTCCCGTCGGAGAAAGGTCAGCCGGTACGACCAGTCGCTGCCGTCTCCCAACGCCCCGCCGAAATCCCCCGACACCTGGCGCCGGCGAAAGCTACCGACCTCCACATTGAGCTCACGCAGCGGCGTCGCCGTCGGGCGCTTGCTGATCGTGTTGATGATGCCGCCGGGCGCAGCAGCGCCGTACAGCACCGACGCTGCGCCCTTGAGCAATTCGATGCGCTCGAGCCCATAGGGCTCCTGCTGACCGTTGTAGTAGTTGACGCTGTACGGTGTACCGTCCCGGTAGTGGCTACCGACACTGCCGGTCTGGAACCCGCGCAGAAACATGCCGTCGGTTGTTCGGTCCATGCCCTCGGTGCGGCTGACGCCAGCCACATAACCCAGCGCGCCTTGCAGGCTTTGCGCCTTCAGGGTGTCGATCTCTTCCGCCCCGATGACGGTGATCGACTGCGGCGTCTCGAGAATCGAGCTGTCGGTCTTGGTGCCGGTCGCGCTGCGTCGTGCCACGTAACCGCTGACCGGACCTGTGGCGGCATCACGCTCGGCGCTGGCACGCACCACCACTTCGGGCAAAACGGTGCCGCCAGGTGCCGGGCGCTCGATCACCAGTGTTCGCCCTTGCACCCGCCCTTGCAAACCGCTGCCGGCCAACAGGGTCCGCAGTGCCTGCGCCACGTCCTGCAGGCCGAGGATCGGGGGCGCCTGCCGCCCCTGCGCGAGCTCCGGCGCAAAAGCCAGTTGCAGCCCGGCTTGGCTGGCCAGTGCGGTGAGCGCGGGCGCCAGCGGTTGCGCGGGAATGTCGAAATGCACAGTCTGTGCCATGGTGGCCTGTATCTGGAGTGCCAGGCCCAGGGCCAGGGCCGCTCTGGCCACCACACGGGTGCGCGGCAGGGAAGAAGCGGGGAATCGGTGGTGCATAGAAGATCGTCCTGGATAGGGCATGAAGAAAAGGCTTTCTTCTGCTGGACGAACGAATCGGCACAACCCTGAAGCTTTTTTTGAGAGAGCGAAGCGACGTCGCATCGCGGAACGCAACGCTAGCGAGCCATCAGCATGACGCCACCCTCGCTGTCGCGCACGGCACGCACCGGCAAGACAGCGGGCAAGGCCTGCAACCAGTCGTCCCACCGAGCGATCTCGACCGTGCCGCTGACACGCAGTTGGGCCGTCCTGGGGTCGGCACGGAGATCGACTTTCGCATAACGTGCCAGGCGTTCCACGGCCTCGCCAAGGGGCACCGCGTCGAAATGAACGCGCCCCTGCCGCCACGCCGCCGCTGGGCCAGTGACCGCCTGGCTCCGCCCGTCCGGCGCCACGCGAAGCCCCTGGCCCGCCGTCAGCCCTGCCGCCAATACCTGGGCGGAACGCGCGACCCGCACACGGCCCGATTCGACCTGCACGAGCACCGTGCCGGCCGGCTCGATGTCGACACCGAACCGCGTGCCCAGAACGGTGACACTCAGCGCCCCCACCTCCACCGTGAAAGGGCGATCGGCATCGGTGCTGACGGCAAAAAAAGCGGCTCCCCGCAGCAGTCGCACAGTGCGGCGGCGCGCATCGAAAGCCATCTCCACACGGGTCTGCGCATCGAGCGTGAGCATCGAACCGTCGGGCAAACCCTGTTGCAGACGCTGCCCCTGCGGCGTCGACAGAGCCGTCGCCCAATGCAGCGCCTGGGTCTGCCGGTAGCGCCAGCCGCCGGCCAGGCCCAGCACCCCCACCGCCGCCGCCCCCAGCAGCGAAGCCAGGCTTTTGCGCCGCCCCTGTGTCGGGCCGACCAGGCCGCGCCGGGGCTCCCCCCGCCAGTGTCGAAGCGCAGTATCCACCCGGTCATGGGCCGCCATGAGGTCGCGCTCCACGGTATTGAGCGACACCCCCAGGCGCAAGGCGATATCGGCCTGCGCTTCGCCGTGGATACGGTGCGCCACAAAGACATCGCGTACCCTGGCCGGCATCGCCATCAGTGTGGCGTCAAGCGCGCTCAGAGCCTGGCGGTACATCAGGCCTTCGGCCACATCGGGCGTGTGGTCGACGCCCGCTCCAGCCTCCCTCCCTTGCTGCAGATGGGCTTGCAACCAATGTGCGCGGCGTTGGCGGTCCTGCCCGAGGTTGGCCGCCACGGTATAGAGGTACGCCCGGGCATCGGCTGCCGGACCGCAGGATGCTTCAGTGCCCGCCTGCTCGGCCAACCGCAACCAGGTCTCGTGTGCCACCTCACGGGCATCCTCCACACTGCCCAGACGGCGGCGCAAAAAGCGCACGATGGCTTCGTAGCGCTGGGGAAACTCGTTCAGGACAAGGGACAGGGCCGGGGGACGCATGGCCGGCGAGCATACCGGATTTATCGAGAATGAATATCATTAACAATCTTGCCACGAGCTACCCCGATGGGGCGGAGATGCCAGGACAGACCGTGGCCGGAGGCTCTGGCGGTGATAATCCGCCCCCTGCATCACGTCCATCCCGGGCCGTGGCCACCCGAGAAGGACAGCCCCCATGCGCAAGACCTACCCCCTGCAAGCCCAAGGCAAAAAGCACCCCGACCGCGTGCTCGACGCCGTCAAGCACGACATCCGCCGTTATTTCCGGCGCGAGCGCGGCCGCCCACTGCCCGAAGGCGTGGATTTCTGGGACTTCGACTGCAAGGTCGGCGCCACAGCCGACAGCGCCGAAACGGTGCAGGTGAGTGAAGTCATCGCGACGGTGGACGCGCTCGCCCAAACGGGCATCGACGCGGTGTACGTGGAGATCCTCGGCAAGCACGGCGTGCGAACGCCCCGCCCGCCGAAGACCGACACGCCGGCCGAGTCGCCCTCGCAAGACTGATCAGCGCGAGCCCGGCGCTGATCCCCGGGCCGCACCGGTGCCGGCGGCCTGGGCCGCACGCAGCTTGTCCTTTTTGCTGGGTCGCCGCCCCTTGATCCCGCCACCATCGGCGGCGACCAGCGGTGCCGCTGGCAAGGGTGCGTCCGTCGGTTCGAAGCCCGCCACGGGCTTGGGCGTCAGGTCGATCTGTTCGCGTTTGCAGATCAACGCCCAATGGGCGTGGGTCTCGGCGGTCACAAAACTCCAGGCTTCGCCTGCCGCGCCGGCACGACCGGTGCGGCCGATGCGGTGGGTGTAATCGGTGGCCGAGCGCGGCAGGTCGTGGTTGACCACCACGGGCAGGCTGTCGATGTGAATGCCTCGTGCGGCCAGATCGGTGGTCACCAGCACCTGCAACCGCCCGGCCTTGAAATCGGCCAGCACACGCTGGCGCGCGCCCTGCGCCAGCTCGCCATGCCAAGGTGCCGCGCCGATCCCGGCCCGTTGCAATTTGGTCGCGACGTGCTCGCAGGCATGGCGAGTGGCCACAAACACCAGCACGCGCGACCAGCCCTGCGTGCTCAGCAGGTGGCGCAGCAAAGCGGTGCGGTTGCGAGCGTCCACCGCGACAGCGTGCTGCCGGATGTCCGGCTGTGGGCCCCCATCGTCCGATGGCGGGGCGTCGGGGGCGACGACTCCCAGGCGCACCGGGTCGCGCAGCACCGCTTCGGCCAAAGCCTGCACCTCAGGAGCGAAGGTGGCCGAAAACAGCAAGGTCTGGCGCCGGGCGGGCAGCAGCGCGAGCACGCGCTGCAGTTCGTCGGCAAAGCCGCTGTCGAGCAGGCGGTCGGCCTCGTCGAGCACGAGGTGCTGCACATCGCCCAGCCGCACGGCGTTGTGCGCGACCAGATCCAGCAGGCGACCGGGCGTGGCCACCACGATGTCGGCACCACCGCGCAGCGCCATCATCTGCGGGTTGATCGACACACCGCCGTGCACCACCCCCACGCGCAGGAACAGCGGATAGGCCAGGTGGGTCAGCACCTCGCCCACCTGCAACGCGAGCTCGCGCGTGGGCACCAGCACCAGGGTGCGCACGGGCCGGCGGTAACCGTCCTTGCGCGCGGCGCGTTCGTGCCCTTGCACCAGCGGCAGTGCATAGGCCAGCGTCTTGCCCGAGCCGGTCGGCGCCGCGGCCCAGACGTCACGGCCGTGGGTCACGGGCGTCATGGTCTGGGCCTGGATGGCGGTGGGTTCGGTCAGCCCCAGATCGGCCACTGCGCGCCGCAACGCAGGGCCCAGCCGAAAGTCATCGAAGCTCATGCGAAACCCCGAAGGCGCGCCACGGAGGGGAAAGCCGCAGCGCGGCGCGAGGGGAGCATCACCTTCAGTGCCGGAAGTGGCGCACGCCACTGAACACCATGACCACGCCGCGCTCGTTCGCCGCGTCGATCACTTCCTGGTCGCGCATGGAGCCCCCCGGCTGGATGACACAGGTGGCGCCGTGGTCGATCACCACGTCCAGGCCATCGCGGAACGGGAAGAACGCGTCGCTGGCGACCGCCGTGCCTTGCAGCGAGAGCTTGGCGTGTTCGGCCTTGATGCTGGCGATGCGGGCCGAGTCGAGCCGGCTCATCTGGCCGGCGCCCACGCCCATGGTCATGCCATCCTTGCAGAACACGATGGCATTGCTCTTGACGTACTTGGCCACCTTCCAGGCAAACATCAGGTCGTCAAGCTGTTGCGCGGTGGGTTGCAACTGGGTCACGACCTTGAGGTCGGCCAGCACCAGTTCGTGGTTGTCGGCGGTCTGCAGCAGCAGGCCCGAGCCCACGCGCTTGGCGTCCATGGCGTTGCGGCCCTGCTCCCAGGCGGTGGCGCCGCCCTGGGGGAGCGCGATCTTCATCAACCGCACATTGACCTTGGGTTTGAAGATTTCCAGCGCTTCGGGGGTGAAGTCGGGCGCCATCAGCACTTCGACGAACTGCTTGACCACGACCTCGGCCGCCGCCTTGTCCACCGTGCGGTTGAAGGCGATGATGCCGCCGAACGCGCTCGTCGGATCGGTCTGGAAGGCCTTGGCATAAGCCTCGTGGGCATCCTTGCCCACCGCCACGCCGCAAGGGTTGGCGTGCTTGACGATCACGCAGGCGGGCGCCTCGAAGCTCTTGACGCATTCCCAGGCGGCGTCGGCATCGGCGATGTTGTTGTAGCTCAGTTCCTTGCCCTGCAGTTGGACGCCGGTGACCAGCGCGCCGGGGGCCGGGTACAGGTCGCGGTAGAGGGCGGCCTGCTGGTGGCTGTTTTCGCCGTAGCGCAGGTCCTGGAGCTTGATGAACTGGCCGTTGGACTGGCCAGGGAACAGGTTGCGGGCCGGCACATAGCTCTCGGCCAGCTTTTCTTCCTCAAACGCCACCGACGACAGGTAGTCGCTGATGGCGCCGTCGTACTGGGCGATGCGGTTGAAGGCGGCGACCGACAGCGCAAAGCGCAGCTTGTCGGACAGCTTGCCGGCGGCCTTGAGTTCGGCGATCACGGCTTCGTACTGGCCGGCGTCGGTGACCACGCCCACGTCCTTCCAGTTCTTGGCGGCGCTGCGCACCATGGCCGGGCCGCCGATGTCGATGTTCTCGATCGCATCGGCCAGCGTGCAGCCGGCCTTGGCCACGGTGGCCTCGAACGGGTACAGGTTGACCACCAGCAGGTCGATGGTTTCGATGCCGTGTTCTTTCAGCGCGGCCATGTGCTCGGGCAGCTCACGGCGGGCCAGCAGGCCACCGTGCACCTTGGGGTGCAGGGTCTTGACGCGACCGTCGAGCATCTCGGGGAAGTTCGTGACCTCGGCCACTTCGGTCACCGGCATGCCCTTGTCGGCCAGCAGCTTGGCGGTGCCGCCGGTGGAAAGAAGCGTGACGCCCAGGCCGTGCAGGGCCTGGGCAAATTCGACGATGCCGGTCTTGTCGGAGACGGAGAGCAGTGCGCGCATGACTGTGGAGGATGAGGGTGGATGGAGAAAACGGAAATCAGAGCAGGTGGTGGTCGAGCAGCTTCTTGCGCAGGGTGTTGCGGTTGAGCCCCAGCCATTGCGCTGCGCGCGACTGGTTGTGCTGCGATTGCGCCATCACGACTTCGAGCAGGGGCTTCTCGACCGCCTTGACCAGCATGTCGTAGAGGTCCGAAGGCTCGGTGCCCCCCAGGTCGCGAAAATAGGTTTCCAGGTTGGCGCGCACGCAATCGTGCAGGTTCTGCGGGTTGCTCATGGTCTTGTGATGTCTGGCCAGTCAGGCGGCCAGTCTCCAAAGGGGTTCCTCTTCGGGTGCCGGCAACGGCCGGCCGTCGAGCGCCAGCCCGGCGGCCCAGGCGTCCAGGGCTTCGCCCACGCAATGCACCTGCGCATCGGCGGTGGTCAGGGCGTTGACGCGGCGGCGGAAAGCCTCCGCCTCCGCCGCGGGCACCGGCAGCGAACGTGCGTACCAGCCCAGGTGCTTGCGCGCGCTGCGCACGCCGGTGAATTCGCCGTACAGCTCGTGGTGCTCGGCCAGGTGCTCCAGCAGCCAGCCTTTCACTTCGCCCAAGTCCGGGGGCGGCAGATGCCCGCCCGTGGTCAGGTGGTGGGCGATTTCGCGGAAGATCCACGGCCGCCCCTGGGCGGAACGCCCGATCATCAGCGCATCGGCGCCGGTCTGGCGCAACACAGCGGCCGCGTTTTCGGGGGAATCGATGTCGCCATTGGCCACCACCGGAATGCGCACGCGGCTCTTGATCTGGGCCACGGTGTCGTGTTCGGCACGACCACTGTAGCCCTGCTCGCGCGTGCGGCCGTGCACCGTCAACATCTGCACGCCGGCCGCCTCGGCCGCCAGCGCGATCGTGGGCGCGTTCTGCACGCTGGCACACCACCCGGTGCGCATCTTCAGCGTGACCGGCACACCCTGCGGCGCGCAGGCGGCCACGACCGCCTCGACGATGGCCAGGGCCAGGGCCTCGTCCTGCATCAGGGCCGAACCGGCCCATTTGTTGCAGACCTTCTTGGCCGGACAGCCCATGTTGATGTCGATGATCTGCGCGCCGCGGTCGATGTTGTAACGCGCGGCATCGGCCATCATCTGCGCATCGGTGCCCGCGATCTGCACCGCGATGGGCGCGGGTTCGCCCTGGTGATCGGCGCGGCGCGACGTCTTGAGGCTGTCCTGCAGATCGGGCCGGCTGGTCACCATCTCGCTGACCGCATAACCCGCGCCCAGCCGCTTGCACAGCTTGCGGAACGGCCGGTCCGTCACCCCGGCCATCGGGGCAACGAACAAAGCGTTGGGCAAGGTGTAGGGACCCAGTTGCATGGCTCGGGCGAAGACGGAGAACTCGGTGGTGGCGGCGGGAAGGGAAGACCCCGGCGCCAGCATCGGCGGACCCGGTGGAAACGGGCGGGGGACGCGCATTGTATCTGCCTCTTTTTTCAGCAGGCGATATGCTCGCGACTTCCTCCCTCACGCCCCGCCCATGCCCGACTGGTTCTCTGCCCTGCTGAACACCCTGGCCTTGCCCGAGGTCGGATTGAGCACCGTTTTTGTCGTGGCCACGGTTTCGGCCACGCTCTTGCCCATGGGCTCCGAACCGGCGGTGTTTGCCCTGATCAAGCTGAACCCGTCCCTGTTCTGGCCCGCGATTCTCGTGGCCACCGCCGGCAACACCCTGGGTGGCGCCATCAGCTGGGGCATGGGATACGGCGCGCACCACGCGGTGGACAAGGCCCGGCACACGCCCACCGAATGGCGCGCGCTGCGCTGGCTGGAGCGCTTCGGGCCCAAAGCCTGCCTGCTGTCCTGGCTGCCGGGCGTGGGCGACCCGCTGTGCGCCGTGGCCGGCTGGCTGCGGTTTCCGTTCTGGCCCTGCGTGGTCTACATGGCCATCGGCAAGTTCGCCCGCTATCTCACAATGACCGGCGCGCTGATGTGGGTGTTTCCCGGGGGACTGTCGCTCTGAGCGGTGGCCGCGATACTGCGGCGCCCACACCGCGCCCCATGACCCCGCCTGCCGCTCCCCCATCCACCGCCCCGCGCCTGCCCGCCAGCCTGTGGGCGCTCATGCTGGGCAACTTCGTCATCGGCACCGGGGTGATGGCGGTGCCGGGCACCCTCAACGACATCAGCGCCTCGCTGGCCGTGTCGGTGCCCCAGGCCGGTCAGCTCATCACGGTTGGCGCCGCGCTCATCGGCGTCGGCGCGCCCGTGTTCGCCGGCCTGGTCGCCGGCTGGGACCGGCGGCGCCTGCTGACCCTGTGCATGCTGTGGTACGCCGTGTTCATGGCCGCCTGCGCGCTCGCCCCGCACTACGGCACGCTGCTGCCCCTGCGCGTGCTGGCCATGGTGCCTCCCGCGATCTTCACGCCCCAGGCCGCGGCCTGCGTGGGCCTGCTGGTACCCATGGCCGGCCGGGGGCGGGCCATCACCTTCGTGTTCCTCGGCTGGTCGGTGGCATCGGTGCTGGGCATGCCGCTGTCGGCATGGATCGGCGGCCTGCTCGGCTGGCGCTGGGCTTTTGGCCTGGTGGCCGTGCTGGCCCTGGCCAGCGCCGTCGCAGTCTGGCGCGCCATGCCCGACGGCGTGCGGCCGGCCGCGCTGACGCGCCGCGACTGGGCCAGCACCCTGGCCTCGCCGGCGCTGATGATGGCGGTCGGGGTCACACTGCTGTCCGCATTCGGGCAGTTCGTGCTGTTTTCCTATTTCGCCCCCTATTTCCAGCAGGTGTTGCGCCCCGGGACCGGCACCCTGTCCTTGCTGTTTCTCTGGTTCGGCGCTTTCGGGCTGGTGGGCAACATGCTGGTGTCCCGGCGGATCGACCGGCTCGGCCCGCCGCGGGCGGTGCTGCTCACCCTGGGCGCCATGGCGTTGAGCCTGGCCCTGTGGCCGCTGGGCACCAACGCGCTCTGGGTCCAGATGCTGGTGCTGGTGCCCTGGGGACTGGGCTGTTTCGCGTGCAACTCCGCCCAGCAGGCCCGGCTCGTGCACATGGCACCGGCACTGGCCCCGGCCACGGTGGCCCTGAACACCTCGGCCATCTACGGCGGACAAGCCCTGGGAGCCGCCCTGGGCGGTGCGCTCATTGCCCAGGGTGGCATGCTGCGGCTGCATGCCGTGGGCCTGGTACTGATGCTGCTGGCCATGGCGCTGAGCACCTGGGCCACGCGGGTTCAGAAACGTTCGGTGGGCAGCAGGTAGCGCCACTGCCCGGCGTCCAGCCCGGTCAGCGCAACGCGGCCCAGACGCTGGCGGCGCACACTGGCCACGGCCAGCCCGGCACGCTCGACCAGAAACGCCGGCTGCCCGGGCACGCATCCCTTGAGGGCCAGACGCAGACGGCGGTCGCTCTGCCAGCTGGCGCGCGCCGGCGGCAGACGGCGCCCGTCGAAGGTGACCGCCTGTGCGAACGAACGGAGCACGGACTCGCGTGCCGCGGCGTCGGGCACCGGGGCGGTGGCGGCCAGGTCGAGCAGCCACTCATGCTCCAGATCGGCCGCCGTTTCGCCGAGCTTTCGCGCCACTCCCGGCGACTGGGTGAAGACCATCAGGCCCGACGCGTCCCGGCTCAGGGGCAGCAAGGCTTGCAGGCGGTGGCGATGCACGCGCAGGGCCCGCACGCGCGAGCGGTCGGCGGGCGAGCGCTGCGCATCGGCCAGCCACAGCAGCGCGGTGTCGGTGGGCACATGCAGGCCCTCGGGCACCTGGACGCCCGCCGGCTTGTGCCAGAGCAGGGTCACCGGCCCCAGGTCTTCGGGTCGCGCACCTTCGTCCAGTGCCACCGTCTGGGCCGGCACCACCCGCACTTCCGGCGCTTCGACCACCTGGCCATCGACCCGCACCCAGCCGCCCGCGATGTAGCGCTCGGCCTCGGCGCGCGAGCAACCCAATTGAGCGGCCAGGCGCTTGGCCAGGCGCTCACCCACCGGGTTGGCGCTGTCGTCCATCAGACGTTGAACAGGAAGTTCATCACGTCGCCGTCCTTGACGACGTATTCCTTGCCTTCGGCGCGCATCTTGCCCGCGTCCTTGGCGCCCTGCTCGCCCTTGAAGGCGATGAAATCGTCAAAGGCGATGGTTTGGGCGCGGATGAAGCCGCGCTCGAAATCGCCGTGGATCACGCCAGCCGCCTGCGGGGCCGTGTCGCCGATGTGGATGGTCCAGGCGCGCACTTCCTTCACCCCGGCGGTGAAGTAGGTCTGCAGGCCCAGCAGCTTGAAGCCGGCGCGGATCAGGCGGTTCAGCCCCGGCTCGTCCTGGCCCAGTTCCTTGAGAAATTCCAGCCGGTCGGCGTCGTCCATCTCGGACAGTTCGGCCTCGATCTTGGCGCAGATGGCCACCACCGGCGCGTTCTGCGCGGCAGCGTACTCGCGCAGGCGGTCCAGGAAGGGGTTGTTCTCGAAGCCGTCCTCGGCCACGTTGCCGACGAACATGGCCGGTTTGGCGGTGATCAGGCACAGGGGTTTGAGCAGCACCTTTTCCTGGTCGCTGAGTTCCAGTGTGCGCACCGGCTTGCCCTCGTCGAGCACGGCCTGCACCTTGGTCAGGATCTGCACCAGCGCCGCTGCTTCCTTGTCATTGCCGCTCTTGGCGGCCTTGGTGTAGCGCTGCAGGCTTTTCTCCACCGTGGTCATGTCGGCCAGGCAGAGTTCGGTCTGGATCACCTCGATGTCGGCGATCGGGTCGACCTTGTTGGCCACGTGGATGACGTTGTCGTCCTCGAAGCAGCGCACCACGTTGACGATGGCGTCGGTTTCGCGGATGTGGGCCAGGAACTGGTTGCCCAGGCCTTCGCCCTTGGAGGCACCCGCCACCAGGCCGGCGATGTCCACGAACTCGACGATGGCCGGCACGATGCGCTCGGGGCTGATGATCTCGGCCAGTTGCGCCAGGCGCGGATCGGGCACCTCCACCACGCCCACGTTGGGCTCGATGGTGCAGAAGGGGTAGTTTTCGGCGGCGATGCCGGCCTTGGTCAGGGCGTTGAAGAGGGTGGACTTGCCGACGTTGGGCAGGCCCACGATGCCGCATTTGAGGCTCATGGCGAGGCTTTCGGGTTCAGGGGAAACGGGGGATTTTAAAGAAGCGCCTGTCCGCAAGCGCTGCGAGCCCCGGACACCCGCGCCCCGCAAGGCCGGGCGCACAGCCGGGGCGCACGGGCCCGGTCAGTCAAACGCCCAGTCGGCGCTCACCGCCTGCCCCACCCGCAGCACCAAGCCGTCGCCTTCCAGCACGATGGCGTTCATGCCGAAGGTCAGGGCGCCACCGAGGCGCCGATCCTGGCGGTAGGCTTGCAGCGCGTCGTTCACCGCCGGGTGGGACTGGGCCGTGTCGGGATCGATGTTCGGAATCGGGCAGCGCGAGCAGGGTTTGACGTTTTCCAGCGCCGCCACCCCTTCGGCCGTGTGCACGCGCCAGGCCCCGATGCGGTCCTCGTCGTGAGGCTCCACATCGGCCAGCACGATGTTGGCGCGAAAGCGCCGCTGATCCACCGCAGCTTCGCCCGCCGCCCCGAGGCGCCGGTTGAGCTCGGCCACCGAAGCGGTGCTGGTGACCAGCACGCTGAACCCGTCGGCGAACTGCGCAAACGCCGCGCGACCGCCCGTCCACTTTTCGCTGCAGCGCCGCTGCACCTCGGGATCGAAACGCACCAGACGCAGCTTTTTCAGCGCCGGCGGTGCCTCGGGCGCGAGGAAGTCACTGAACCACTGGGCCGCGACGTCGCCCATGTCCCAGGCGTCGACCTCGTCGTCCCACACGCGCACCCGGCGCGGGAACTCGGCGGCTTCGAGCGACAGGTGCAGGGCCAGCATGCCGGGCGCGCGCAGCACCAGTTGTCCAAGCCGGAAAGCCGGCTGGATCAGGGCCATGCGTGGCAGCTCGCGCTGGGTCACGAACCCGCCGGTTTCGTCCACCACCATCCAGGCCCGGTCCCAGGCCAGGCCGGTGGGCGTGAGCTCGGCCTCCGGCATGGCGACGCCGGCACAGGATTTCACGGGGTAGACCCAGAGTTCGGCGATACGGGCCTGGAGGTCGGCCGAAGCATCGGCCTGCGGCAAGGAATCGGTCATGCGGGCAACAGGGCAAACAGGAGGGTCATGGGCGGGAAACAGGGCCGCATTGTGCCCGGCGCCTAGAATCCCCGCATGATTTCCAGCCCTTCCCGCCCAGGCGCCCCACGCCGGTACGACGTCGTCATCCGGGGTGCCGGCGTGGTCGGCCAGACGCTGGCCCTGCTGCTGGCGCGCGAGCGCCTCAAGGTCGCGCTGGTAAGCCCGCCCCGCGCTACCCCGGGCACGCCCGACGTGCGCGCCTACGCCCTCAACACCGCCGCCCGCGATCTGCTGCGCTCGGTGCGCGCCTGGCCGGAGGCCTCGGCCCCGCACAGCGGCGCGGCGGCCGACGCGTCGGTCACCCCGGTCACCGCCATGGCGGTGCACGGCGACCAGGGCGGCGAGCTGCACTTCGACGCCAGCGCCCTGGGCACCGACGCCCTGACCTGGATCGTGGACGTGCCGGCGCTGGAGCAGCGCCTGGCCGACGCGGTGCACTTCCAGGCCGGCATCGACCGGCTGGACGCCCCGCCCACGCTGCCCGCCCCGCTGACGGTGGTGTGCGAAGGCCGACGCAGCAGCACCCGCGCCGAATGGGGCATCGACTACGACACCCACCCCTACCCCCACAAGGCCATCGCCGCCCGCCTGGCCTGCGAACGGCCGCACGGCGGCGTGGCGCGCCAGTGGTTCCGCGACGGCGAGGTCATGGCCCTGCTGCCGCTGGGCGGCGCCCAGGGGAACTCTGTGGCGCTGGTCTGGTCTGTGCAGGCACAGCGGGCCGACACCTGGCTGGCAGCCGGGCCCGAAGCCCTGGCCGAAGCGGTGCAGGAACGGGCCGGCCAGACCCTGGGAAACATGACGCTGCAAAGCGCCCCCCAGGCCTGGCCGCTGGAACTGGCGCGCGCCCGGCGGTGGATCGCCACCCAGGGGCGTACCAGTGTGGTGCTCGCGGGTGACGCGGCCCACGCCATGCATCCGCTGGCCGGGCAAGGCCTGAATGTGGGCCTGGCCGACGCAGCGGAACTGGCGCGGGTGCTGCACGGCCGGGAGTTCTGGCGCGAGCTGGGTGACCCGCGGCTGCTGCGCCGCTACGAACGGGCGCGGCAAGCCGACGTGGGCGCCATGAGCCGGCTGACCGACGGTCTGTTCAGCCTGTTCGCCCAGCCCGACGCCCGCGTGCAGGCCCTGCGCAACTGGGGCCTGCGCGGTGTGGACCGCCTGGGCCCGCTGAAACACTGGCTTGCGCGCCAGGCCATGGGCCAGCACGCGCTGTGAGCCGACCGACTTGTTGTCTATCAGGAGAGCCTTCGGGCCTGGCATGAACCTTCTCAAGAACACCCTGGCAGCGCTGCTGGCCACCACCCTGTCGCTGGCGGTCTTCGCCCAGGAAGCCACGATCCGCAAGAACCTGGCCGAGCGGCTGCCCAACCTGCCCAAGATCGACGAGGTGAGCAAGACCCCGATGCCTGGGCTCTACGAAGTCCGCATCAACGGCAACGAGGTGCTCTACACCGACGAACAGGGCAACTACCTGATCCAGGGCAACCTCATCGACGCGCGCAACCGGGTCGACCTGACCGAACAGCGGCTGGACAAGCTCTCGGCGGTGGCGTTCGATGAGCTGCCGCTCAAGGACGCCTTCACCATCGTGCGCGGCAACGGCAAACGCAAGCTGGCCGTTTTCGAAGATCCCAACTGCGGCTACTGCAAACGCTTCGAACGCGACCTGGCCAAGATCGACAACGTGACCGTGCACGTGTTCCTCTATCCCATCCTGGGCGGCGATTCACCGGAAAAGTCCCGCAACATCTGGTGCGCCAAGGACAAGGGCAAGGCCTTCCTCGACTGGATGACCAAGGACGTCACACCGCCCACCGCCCAGTGCGAAGCCGGCGCGCTGGCCCGCAATACCGAGTTCGGCCGCAAGATGCGCATCACCGGAACGCCCACCATCTTCTTCGCCGACGGCTCGCGGGTGCCCGGCGCTATCGGCGCCGACCGGGTGGAAAAGCGCCTGAACGAGATCAAGAACTGAGCCCCGTTCGCCCATGACCCCGGTGGCCGCCTCCGAACTGCACGATCCGCAGGACCTCGCGCTGGTGCGCACCCTCGGCCACGCCGGCCTGCTGCCGTTCATCGGCCTGGCCGTACTGCTCTGGCTGGTGGAACCGGGCCTGCAAGCCTGGGTCGCCATGGCGATCACCGCCTACGGCGCGCTGGTGGCGTCGTTCCTGGGCGGCATCCACTGGGGCATCGGCTGGCACGCGCTCGGCCATCCGGACGCCGGCGTGCCCCCGCGCCATCCCTGCCGCCCCCATTTCCTCTGGGGCATCGTGCCACCGCTGCTGGCCTGGCCCGGCATCCTCATGCCCCCGTTCGCGGGCCTGGCCTGGCTGGGCTTCCTGTTCGTGCTGTGCTATCTGGCCGATCGCACGCTCTATCCCCGTGCCGGGCTGCAAGCCTGGCTGACCCTGCGCTTCCGCCTGTCTGCGGTGGCGGCGCTGTGCTGCTTCGTCGGAGCCGGTGCGCTCTGACCGCCCCGACCCGATGACCACCACCCGCCCCCCTGCCCGTCCCGCCCGCCCGAAACGCGCCGCCCGCCCGGCCGAAACGCCGGCCGGCGTGCACCTGCGCGTGGCCATCCCCGATCCGCACCGACACCTGTTCGCGCTCACGCTGACCATTCACCACCCCAGTGCGCGCCAGCGCGTGTCGCTGCCGGTCTGGATCCCGGGCAGCTACCTGGTGCGCGAGTTTTCGCAGCACCTGCAGAACCTCCAAGCCACCCAGGGTGGACAGGCCGTGGCGGTGCGCCAGCTCGACAAACACAGCTGGCAGATCGATGCCCAAGCCGGTCAGCCGCTGGAACTGCGCTACGAGGTCTACGCCTTCGACGCCTCGGTGCGCACCGCCTTTCTCGACGCCACGCGCGGCTTCTTCAACAGCACCAGCCTGTGCCTGCGGGTCGCGGGCCAGACCGCACAGCCCCACACGCTGACGCTGGCCGCCGACGATCTGCCGGCCGGCTGGCGCGTCGCCACGGGCCTGAGCCCCGAGCAGGCCGATGCCGACGGCCGTGGGCGCTACCGGGCAGCCGACTACGACGAGCTGGCCGACTGCCCGGTCGAGCTGGGCACCTTCTGGCAAGGCGATTTCGAAGCCTGCGGCGTGCCCCACCGCTTCGTGGTCAGTGGTGCCGGCGCGGGCTTCGACGGCGAACGGCTGCTGGCCAACACGCGCCGCCTCTGTGAAGCGCAGATCCGCTTCTGGCATGGCGACCAGGCGCCGCCCTTCACCCACTACGTGTTCATGTTGCACGCCAGCGCCGACGGCTACGGCGGCCTGGAACACCGCAACAGCACCGCCCTGATCTGCCAGCGGGCGGATTTGCCTCCGCGCTCCGCCGCTGAGCGAGCCACCACCCCGCTCAAGGCCACCGACGGCTACACCACGCTGCTCGGGCTGATCAGCCACGAGTACTTCCACACCTGGAACGTCAAGCGCCTGCGGCCGGCCGAGTTCGCCCCCTACGACTACGCGCACGAGAACTACACCGAGCTACTGTGGTTCTTCGAAGGCTTCACCAGCTATTACGACGACCTGTTCCTGCGCCGCGCGGGCCTGATCGACAACCTCGCTTACCTGCAACTGGTCACCAAGACCGCCAACCAGGTGCTCCAGACGCCGGGACGCCACCTGCAGAGCGTGGCGCAGGCCAGCTTCGACGCCTGGATCAAGTACTACCGCGTCGGCGAAAACACGCCCAACGCCACCGTCAGCTACTACACCAAGGGAGCGCTGGTGGCGCTGTGCCTGGACCTCACGCTGCGCGCGGCCGGCACCGGCTCGCTGGACGACATGATGCGGCACCTGTGGGCCGCCTGTGCCGGTGGCCCGGTGCGCGAGGCCGACATTGCCCGGGCGCTGCGCGCGGTCGGCGGCCGCAGCTTCGCCCGCGAATTGCGCGACTGGGTGCACGGCACCGGCGACCTGCCGCTGGCCGAGCTGCTGCGCGCGCAAGGCGCCAGCGTGGACCGCGACAAGGCGCCGCTGGCGCAGCAACTGGGGCTGCGCGTGAGCGAATCCGGTGGCATCACCGTCAAGACCGTGTTGCGCGGCGGCGCGGCCGAAGCGGCCGGGCTGGCGGCTGGCGACGAATGGCTGGGCATCGAGATACCGCCGCCGCGGCGCGGCCAGCCCGCCGAAGCCTGGCAGATCCGCAAACTCGATGAGCTTCCCCTGCTGCTCGGCGCGCGGCGGCGCTGCACCGCGATCGTCGCGCGCGACCGCCGCCTGCTGCGCTGCGAGCTGGTCTGGCCCGAAGAACCTGTGCAGGCGCTGCGGGTAGGCCCGGCCGACGCCCAGCGCCTGCAGGCCTGGCTGGCCCCCTGAGCCGCACGCCGTCGCGGCGCCTCAGCCGTGGCGCAGGTCCAGCACCCGCTTGGCCTTGCCCTGGCTGCGCTCCACGCCGCCTTCGGGCCGCAACGCGACCTCGACGCTGCTGCCGACATAGACCTTGATCTCGTGCCGCAGCAGCTCGGCCGCCGCGCGCGCCTCCAGGCTGTCGGGTAACAGGCCCGGCCGGGTCTCGACCGCCACGGTCAGCTCGTCCATGTGCCCATCGCGGCGCAACAGGCACTGGTAATGCGCGGTCAGTTCCGGGCGCCGGAGGATCAGTTCTTCGATCTGCGTCGGGAACACGTTGACGCCGCGCACGATCATCATGTCGTCGCTGCGGCCGGTGATCTTTTCCATCCGGCGCATGGTGCGCGCCGTGCCGGGCAGCAGGCGCGTGAGGTCGCGCGTGCGATAACGGATGATGGGCAGCGCCTCTTTCGTGAGGCTGGTGAACACCAGCTCGCCCATCTCGCCGTCGGCCACCGGTTCGCCCGTTTCGGGGTGGATGATCTCGGGATAGAAATGGTCTTCCCAGATCGTCGGGCCGTCCTTGGTCTCGACGCACTCGTTGGCCACGCCCGGCCCCATCACCTCGGACAGGCCGTAGATGTCGACCGCGTCGATGTCCATGCGCGCCTCGATCGCCACGCGCATGTCGTTGGTCCAGGGTTCGGCACCGAAGATGCCCAGGCGAATGCTGCTCTCGCGCGGGTCGATGCCCTGCCGCTCGAACTCGTCGGCAATCGCCAGCATGTAGCTGGGCGTGACCATGATGATGTCGGGCCGGAAGTCCTGGATCAGCTGCACCTGGCGCTCGGTCTGGCCACCGCCGAAGGGCACCACCGTCAGGCCCAGTTTTTCGGCGCCGTAGTGCGCGCCCAGCCCGCCGGTGAACAGGCCATAGCCGTAGCTCACGTGCACCAGGTCGCCCGGCTTGGCGCCGCTGGCCCGGATGCTGCGCGCCATCACCGTCGCCCAGGTGTCGATGTCGCGCAGCGTGTAGCCCACCACGGTCGGCTTGCCGGTGGTGCCGCTGCTGGCGTGAATGCGCGCGCACTGCGCGCGCGGTACCGCGAACATGCCGAACGGGTAGCTGTCGCGCAGGTCCTGCTTGGTGGTGAACGGGAACTTGGCCAGATCGGCCAGCGACTTGCAATCGTCCGGGTGCACGCCGGCTTCGTCGAACTTGCGGCGGTAGACCGGAGAGTTCCGGTAGGCGTGGCGCAGTGTGGCCTGCAGGCGCTTGAGTTGCAGGCCCCGCAGTTCGTCGACGCTGGCCTTTTCGATGGGTTCGAGCGGAAAGTGGTTCATGCGCACGGCTCCTCCGGAAACACCTGGCCGGGAATCACCGCGCTCTTGCCGCGGAACACGGCCACCACCTCGCCGTTCTGGTTGGTGACCCGCATGTCGTAGATGCCATGCCGGCCCTGCAGCACCTGCTCGGCGCCCTCGCAGGTCAGCACATCACCTTCCAGACCGGGCTTGAGAAATTCGATGCTGCAGCCCGCCGCCACCGCGTTGCGGTTGTAGCTGTTGCAGGCGTAGGCAAAGGTGGTGTCGGCCAGGGTGAAGATGAAGCCACCGTGGCAGATCCGAAGCCCGTTGAGGTGCAGCGGCTGGACTGCCATGCGCAGCACGGCGCGGCCGGGCTCGACGCTCACGATCTGAATGCCCATGGTTTCGCGCGCCGCCACGTCGGCCGCGAACATGGTGTCACCGACTTGCCGGGCGCGTTCTTCCGGGCTCATGTCATTGCCCCTTGAACCGCGGGGCGCGCTTTTCGCGGAACGCCATCACGCCTTCGATGTAGTCGTGCGTGCGGCCCAGCGCCGATTGCGTGTCGCGCTCGGCATCGAGCTGCGCGTCCAGCGTGCGCGTGGACGCGTCACGCAGCAGCGCGCGCGTGGCCACCAGGGCCTGGGTCGGCATCACCGCCAGGCGCTCGGCCATCGCCAGCGCGGCGGCCAGCGGATCGTCCTGCACGTCCCAGATCAGGCCCCACTCCTTCGCCTGCTGCGCGGGCAGCTTGTCGCCCGTCATCGCCAGCGCCATGGCGCGCGCCAGCCCCAACCGCTCGACCAGAAACCAGCTACCGCCGGCATCGGGGATCAGGCCGATCTTGCTGAAGGCCTGGATGAAACCGGCACCCGGCGCCGCGATGGCGATGTCACAGGTCATGGCCAGCGAAACGCCGGCGCCGGCCGCCACCCCGTTGACCGCCGCCACCACCGGGAACCGCAGCGACTGGATGCGCCGCGCCGTGGGGTTGAAGGCCTGGTCGATCACCGGCCCGGGGTCGGCCCGCTGCACCAGATCGGGCCCGGGCTCGAAGTCGAACTCGGCCAGATCGGCGCCGGCACAGAACCCGCGCCCGGCGCCGGTGAGGACCGCCGCGCGGATGGCCGGATCGGCTTCGGCGCGGTCCAGCGCCGCCCAGAGGTCGCGGTGCATCTGCCGGGTGAAGCTGTTGAGGGCATCGGGCCGGTTGAGCGTGAGCAGGGCGACGGCACCGCGTGCTTCGTACAGCACGGTACCGCCCGGAGCGGGGGTGTTCATGAAAAGGGGTCTCCTGGGCCACCGTACACGGCGGCGTGGTTCGAAGGGAATGTGCCAATCTACCATTGACCGACCAATCGGTCGGCTAATGTTTTCCCTGAGACATCCGCCCGTCAAACGGGCCGCTATAGTTGACGTTTACGTCAATCATCCCCACCCACCGAGGACACCATGAGCGAGACCACCTCCCCCGAACTGATCACCGTGCGCACCGAGGGCCGCGTGGGCATCGTGACCCTGAACCGCCCCAAACAGCTCAACGCGCTGAACAACCAGCTCATGGACGAGCTGGGCGCCGCGCTCAAGGCCTTCGACGCCGACGAGAACATCGGCTGCATGATCGTCACCGGCAGCGAAAAAGCCTTTGCCGCCGGTGCCGACATCGGCGCCATGGCCACCTACACCTTCTCGGACGTCTACAAGGGCGACTACATCACCCGCAACTGGGAAACCATCCGCAGCGTGCGCAAGCCGGTGATTGCCGCCGTGAGCGGCTTCGCCCTGGGCGGCGGCTGCGAGCTGGCGATGATGTGCGACTTCATCATCGCCGCCGACAACGCCAAGTTCGGCCAGCCCGAAATCAAGCTGGGCATCATCCCCGGCGCCGGCGGCACGCAGCGCCTGCCGCGCGCGGTGGGCAAGGCCAAGGCCATGGACATGGCGCTCACCGGCCGCATGATGGACGCCAGCGAAGCCGAACGCGCCGGCCTGGTCAGCCGCGTGGTGCCGCTGGACAAGCTGATGGACGAAGCCCTGGGCGCCGCCCTGCAGATCTGCGACTTCTCGCAGCTGGCCGTGATGGCCGCCAAGGAATCGGTCAACCGCGCGTTTGAAAGCGGCCTCTCGGACGGCGTGATGTTCGAGCGGCGCCTGTTCCACGCCCTGTTCGCCACCGCCGACCAGAAGGAAGGCATGGACGCGTTCGTGAACAAGCGGGCGGCCGTGTTCAAACATGCTTGAGCGCGCGCCAAAAAACTGGCTATAATGCGCGTCTTTCGGCGATATAGCTCAGTTGGTTAGAGCGCAGCATTCATAATGCTGATGTCGGTGGTTCAAGTCCACCTATCGCCACCAGACAAGAAACCCCTGAAGACGCCGTTTTCAGGGGTTTTTTCTTGCCCGGCTTTCTTGCGACACCGGAGCGACCATGGCCCTCAAATCCACCATCTTCAAGGCACAGCTGTCGATCGCCGACATCGACCACGGCTACTACGCCGACCACGCGCTCACCCTGGCCCGCCACCCGAGCGAGACCGACGAGCGCATGATGGTGCGCCTCGTGGCGCTGGCGCTGCAAGCACACGAACTGCAGGACACCTGCGGTGGCGACGGCACGCTGGCCTTCGGCACCGGGCTCAGCGACCCGTCCGACCCCGATGCCCACCTGACCGACTTCACCGGCCGCAAACGCCTGTGGATCGAGGTCGGCCAGCCTGAAGACAAGCCACTGGCCAAAGCCTGCAGCCAGTCCGACGCGGTCATCGTCTACGCCTTCGGGCACGCGGCCGAGGTCTGGTGGCGTGGCATCGAAACCAAGCTCACGCGGCTGGACAAGCTCCAGGTCTGGCGCCTGCCGGCCGAGCAGGCCCAGGCGCTGGTGTCGCTGGCCGAGCGCAGCATGCAGCTGCAGGCGCTGATCCAGGACGGTGCGCTGACCCTGTCCAGCCCGCTGGGCAGCGTGCATCTGGAGCCCGTGCGCTGGAAGTGAGACGCAGCACGCGCCGGGCCGCGTGAGACAATTGCACCTGCTTTGGCCGCCGCCCGGACGGCCGTTCACAGCCTCTGGATCTACACCATGAACCGCTGCCCCACACCATCCCGACACGCCCCGCGCCTTGCCGGCCTGCTGGTCGCCGCCGCGCTGGCGGCCCTGGCCACCAGCGCATCGGCCCAGGCCGTGCGCGACTTTCCCGCCAACGCCTGGCGCGGCACCCTGGTGGTGACGCAACCGCCGGCGATCACGATCGACGGCCAGGCCGCCCGCCTCTCGCCCGGCGCCCGCATCAAGGGCCCGAACAACACCCTGTTGCTGTCGTCCACCCTGGTCAATCAGGAGCTGACGGTCAACTACACCGTGGAAGCTCACGGTCTGGTGCACGAAGTCTGGGTGCTGACCGACGCCGAAGCCGCCGAAAAGCGCGCCCGCGCCGGCGAATAACCGCCCCCCCGAAAACCCGCCCCCGACGCACCCGGGTACCGGCCCGGCCGGCCTCGGGGCAACCTCCCGCCAGCAGGCGCCACCACCGCGCGGCCGGGGGCCATTGGAAACCCACCCCATGAGCAAGAAGGTCTATATCAAGACGTTTGGCTGCCAGATGAACGAGTACGACTCGGACAAGATGGCCGACGTGCTCGGCGCCGCCGAAGGCTTCGAGAAAACCCAGGACCCCGAAGAGGCGGACCTGATTCTGTTCAACACCTGTTCGGTGCGCGAGAAGGCGCAGGAGAAGGTGTTTTCCGACCTCGGCCGCGTCAAGCACCTCAAGAAGAAGGGTGTGCTGATCGGCGTCGGCGGCTGCGTCGCCAGCCAGGAAGGCGCCGAGATCATCAAGCGCGCGCCCTTCGTGGACGTGGTGTTCGGCCCGCAGACCCTGCACCGCCTGCCCGAGATGCTCAAGGCGCGCGACCGGTTGAGCCAGCCGCAGGTGGACATCTCTTTCCCCGAGATCGAGAAGTTCGACCACCTGCCGCCCGCGCGCGTGGAAGGCGCCTCGGCCTTCGTCTCCATCATGGAAGGTTGCAGCAAGTACTGCAGCTACTGCGTGGTGCCCTACACACGCGGTGAAGAGGTCAGCCGCCCGTTCGAGGACGTGCTGGTGGAAGTGGCCGGCCTGGCCGACCAGGGCGTCAAGGAGGTGACGCTGCTGGGCCAGAACGTCAACGCCTACCGCGGCGCCATGGGCGACACGGCCGAGATCGCCGACTTCGCGATGCTGATCGAGTACGTGGCCGACATCCCGGGCATCGAACGCATCCGTTACACCACCAGCCACCCCAACGAGTTCACGCCGCGCCTGATCGAGGCCTACGCCAAGGTGCCCAAGCTGGTGAGCCATCTGCACCTGCCGGTGCAGCACGGCAGCGATCGCATCCTGATGGCGATGAAGCGCGGCTACACCGCCATGGAATACAAGAGCACGATCCGCAAGCTGCGCGCGATCCGGCCCGACATTGCCATGAGCAGCGACTTCATCGTCGGCTTCCCCGGCGAGACGGAAGAAGACTTCCAGAAGATGATGAAGCTGATCACCGACGTCGGCTACGACAGCAGCTTCAGCTTCATCTTCAGCCCGCGCCCCGGCACGCCCGCGGCCAACCTGCCCGACGACACGCCGCACGCCGTCAAGCTCCAGCGCCTGCAGCACCTGCAGGCCACCATCGAGGAAAACGTGCGCCGCATCAGCGCCAGCCGCGAAGGCACGGTGCAGCGCATTCTGGTCGAAGGACCGTCGCGCCGGCCGGGCAAGGACGGCGCCGCCGAGCTGATGGGCCGCACCGAGTGCAACCGCATCGTCAATTTCGACGGTGGCCCGAACGGCGCCCGCCTGGTGGGCCAGATGGTCGATGTGAAGATCACGCAGGCGCTGCCGCACTCGCTCCGAGGTGACGTCCTGGTGCAGTGAGATGAAACGCCCACCTGTCTCCGGCGCACGCGCCTGGGCCGCGAATGCGGTGAAGGCGGTTTCGCCAGACCACCCGCATCGCCCTCTTGAGCGCGCGCGCAGCGTGGCGGGATTGCGCCCGTGAATTTCCGGTTTTCGTTTCCGCAACTGCTGCTGGTGGCGTTCCTGCTGATCGGATCGCTGCTCGGCGCCACCGCGCTGCGGGCGCTGTTCACGCTGGAAAACCTCATGGCGCAAAGCCGTGACGGGGCCACCCAGGCCATCGAGCTGAGCACCGCCGCCCAGTCGCTGGCCGAGCGCAGCGTGGCCATGGAACGCGCCGCGCGCCAGTCGCTGGTGCTGCGTGACGCCCAGTTGCGCCAGCGCTTCGAAGAAGCGGCCGTGCTGGCGCGCGGCATTCTGGTGCGCCTCAAGGACAACGAGCTGCCACCGGAACTCGCCACCGCCTGGCAACGGCAGCTCGACGACATTGCCGCCCTGCTCGACGGCCCTCCCGAAACCGCCCTGGAGCGCGAACGCGAGGTTGCTCGCGCCTTCCGCGAACTCGACATGCACAGCGGCGCCATCGCCCAGAAGGTGCAGGCCATCATTGGCGGCCGCAACGCGGCCCTGCAGGCGCGCTTCGAGCGCAACCGCCAGCAACTGGCGGTGCAGGTGATCGGCTCGATCCTGCTGGCCGCCGCCCTGGCCGTGGGTTTCGGCATCTGGCTGACGCGCCCGCTGCGCCGGCTGGAGAAGGCGATTGTCGGGCTGGGCGAAAACCGCCTGGGCGAACCGATCGACATTCCCGGCCCGCCGGACATCCGCAGCGTGGGCCAGCAACTGGAATGGCTGCGCCTGCGCCTGACCGAGCTCGAAGCCGACAAGGCGCGCTTCCTGCGGCATGTGTCGCACGAACTCAAGACGCCGCTGGCCTCGCTGCACGAAGGCGTGGCCGTGCTGGGCGATGGCATCGCCGGCGAACTCAACGCCGATCAGGCCGAGGTGGTGCGCATCCTGCAGGGCAACACCCAGGCCCTGCAACACCAGATCGAAACCCTGCTGCGCTTCAACGCGGCCGCCTTCGAGGCGCGCCAGCTGAACCGCGAAATGACCGATCTGCGGGCCCTGCTGGAAACCCAGGTCGAGGCCCAGCGCCTGCGCTGGCAGACGCACCAGCTGGACGTGCAGGTCGATGGACCGGCGATTTCGCTGCCGGTGGACCGCGACAAGCTGGCCTCGGCACTGGGCAACCTGCTGTCCAACGCCATCCGTTTCTCGCCCTCCGGCGCCACGGTGCGGCTTTCGCTCTCCCGCCAGCCCGGCCGGGTGCTGATCGACGTGCAGGACCAAGGCCCCGGCGTCGCGCCGGCAGACCGCGAACGCATCTTCGAACCGTTCTACCGGGGAGAACGCCAGCCAGCCGATGCGGTCAAAGGCTCGGGCATCGGGCTGTCGATCGTGCACGAGTACATTCTGGCCCACGGAGGCCGCATCGACCTGTTGCCCGGCGGCCCCGGCGCCCATTTCCGCATCGAACTGCCCCATGCAAGCTGACCCCTGGCAGCCGCCTTCGCCGCGCGCTGCCCCCCTGCCCCGCGCCGTCTGCCTTCTCTCGCTGACGCTGCTCGCCGCCTGCGCCACCCCGGTGGCGCCGCCGCCGGCTCCCCGCCCTGCCGAAACCGCCGTGGCCGCACCCCCGGCGCCGGCCGCACAGCCCCCCGCCCCCGTGGTGGACCTGTCGCCCCCACCCGCCCCGCCGCCGCCCCGGCTGGACGCCCCGATGCCGGCCCTCGTCAGCGCCCTGGTGTACGCCGACCGCCTGCGCAGCCTGGGAGCGGCCGAACTGGCCGCCGAGCAGGTGCAGATCGGCGAACCGGGCAACGCGCCCGAGCGCCTGATGCAACTGGCGCTGGTGCTGTCGCAGACCCACCAGGCCCCCGACACCGCCCGGGCGCTGGCGATGCTGCAAAGGCTCATGGCCATCAACGCACCCGAGGCACTGGAGCTGCGACCGCTGGCCCGGCTGCTGGCCGGCCGGCTGCAGGAAAACCGCCGGCTCGAAGAACAGCTGGACCGCCAGGCCCAGCAGTTGCGCGAGGCGCAGCGCCGCATCGACATCCTCAACGACCGGCTGGAGGCCATGCGCGCCATCGAGCGCAGCCTGACGCCCCGCCCGCCGGCCCGCCCCCTGCCATGAGCACCGCTCCCAGCCCGCGCGCGCGCCTGCTCGTCGTCGACGACGACGCCGACATGCTGCGCCTGCTGTCGATGCGGCTGGGCGCGGCGGGCTACCAGGTCACGGCCGTCGGCTCGGCCGAAGCCGCGCTGAGCCAGCTCGACATCGAGCGGCCGCAACTGGTGCTCTCCGACGTGCGCCTGCCCGGCAAGGACGGGCTGGCGCTGTTCGACGAGATCCGCAGCCGCCACCCTTCGCTGCCGGTGATCCTGCTGACCGCCCACGGCACCATCCCCGACGCGGTGGAGGCCACGCGGCGCGGCGTCTTCACCTACCTGACCAAACCCTACGACGCCAAGGAACTGCTGGAGCGCATCACCCAGGCCCTGGCGCTGAGCGCCCCCGCGCTGCCCGCGAGCCCGGCCGACGAGACCTGGCGCGCCGAGATCGTCAGCCGCTCCAGCCGCATGGCCGACCTGCTGGCCGAAGCCCGCCTAGTGGCGCAGGGCGACGCCAGCGTGCTGCTGCGCGGCGACAGCGGCAGCGGCAAGGAGCTACTGGCGCGCGCCATCCACCGCGCCAGCCGGCGCGCCCGCAAGCCCTTCGTCGCGGTGAATTGCGGCGCCATTCCCGAAGCGCTGCTCGAATCCGAACTGTTCGGCCACATGAAGGGCGCCTTCACCGACGCCCACGCCAACCACAAGGGCCTGTTCCAGGCCGCGGACGGTGGCACGTTGCTGCTCGACGAAATCGGCGACATGCCGCCAGCGCTGCAGGTCAAGCTGCTGCGCGTGCTGCAGGAAAAGGCGGTGCGCCCGCTCGGCTCCAGCCAGTCGATCCCGGTCGACGTGCGCATCATCTCGGCCACGCACCGCGACCTCGAAACCGCCATGGCGCAGGGCCAGTTCCGCGAAGACCTGTACTACCGCCTGAACGTGGTCACGCTGAACCTGCCCACGCTGGCCGAGCGGCGCGAAGACATTCCCCTGCTGGCCAACCACTTCCTGGCCCAGCTCGCGGCCAAGTACGGCAAGCGCAGCTCCGGTTTCGCGCCGGAAGCGCTGAAGGCCCTGACCATGGCGAGCTGGCCCGGCAACGTGCGCCAGCTCTACAACGTGGTCGAACAGGTCTGTGCCCTGTCCACCACCCCGCTGGTGTCGCTGGCCCTGGTGCAGCGTGCGCTGCGCACACCGTCGGTCGAAGTGCTCAGCTTTGCCGACGCGCGCCAGCGGTTCGAGCGCGAATACCTGGTCGGCCTGCTGAAGATGACCGACGGCCACGTCGCCGACGCAGCCCGGCTGGCGCAGCGCAACCGCACCGAGTTCTACCGCCTGCTGCAGAAACATGCGCTCACGCCGGGCCTGTTCAAAAGCGACGGCCCGAACGGGGAATCGCAGGACGCTGTCGCCGATTCGTGACAACCCCAAGCCCTTGATTTCCAAGGGTTTGGCTCCGGCCCGCCGCCCATTTGTCGCCGACTGGCGACAAAAACCCCCTCCAACCCCGCGCCAACGCCCGTCAGCCGGCGTCGTTACATTCAAAAACCATAGCATCCCGTTGATCTGAAACGGTTTTTTGGACCTGGCATAGGGTTTGCCCTATCTGGGCATGACCTTCCGGATTTCTTCCCTTTTGCCGCGGCAGCGCCACCGCCGTCTGGCCGGTGCCGTGGCACTGGTCGCGGGGCTGGCCGCGGGCTGGGGCCCGGCGCAGGCGATGGACTGGGACGCCCTGGCAGAACTGGCGCGCACCCGCGCTCAAGCACCGTTCGAGGCCGCCAGCGACAAGCTGCCCGACGACCTCGCCGCGCTGGACTACGACCAGATCCGCGACATCCGCTTCCGCCCGGACCGCTCGCTCTGGCGCGACCGCGGCCTGCCCTTCGAAGCGCAGTTTTTTCACCTGGGCCTGTACCAGCGCCAGGCGGTGCACATCCATGAAATCGCCCCCGAAGGCACACGGCTGCTGCCGTACCAGGGTGACGACTTCGACCTGGGCCGCAACACCGTGGACGCCAAGGCCTGGGGCGACCTCGGCCACGCCGGCTTCCGCCTGCACTACCCGCTGAACAACCCGGCCTACAAGGACGAACTGGTCGTGTTCCAGGGCGCGAGCTATTTCCGCGCGCTGGGCATGGGCCAGCAATACGGTCTTTCCGCCCGCGGCCTGGCCATCGACACCGTGGGCGCTCCGGCCGGCCAGGGCGAAGAATTCCCGCGCTTCACCGACTTCTGGCTGCGCCGCCCCGAGGCCGGCGCCACCGGCGTGACGGTGCTGGCCCTGCTCGATTCGCCCCGGGCCACGGGGGCCTACCGCTTCGTGATCCGGCCGGGTGCTGCCACCACGATGACCGTGACGGCCCGGGTGTTCCTGCGCGAGGGCGCGGCCCCGGTGAACACCCTGGGCCTGGCGCCGCTGACCAGCATGTTCCTGCACGGCGAGGTGCAGCCCACCGCGCGCGACTTCCGCCCCAAGGTGCACGACTCCGACGGTCTGATGATGCACACCGGCGACGGCGAATGGCTGTGGCGCCCGCTGCAGAACCCGTCGCGCATCTCGGTCAGTTCGTTCGCCATGCGCCAGCCGCGCGGTTTCGGCCTGATGCAGCGTGACCGCCGCTTTGCCAGCTACGAAGACATCGAGGCCCGCTACGAGCGCCGCCCCAGCGTCTGGGTGCAGCCCATCGGCGACTGGGGCACCGGCCGCGTCGAGCTGGTGCAACTGCCCACGCCCGACGAAACCCACGACAACGTCGTCGCCTACTGGGTCCCGGCGACCTTGCCCGCGCAGGGCGAGTCGCTGGATTTCGCCTACGAGCTGTCCTGGCAGGGCGATGTGCAGCAGACGCCCCCGGGCGCCTGGGTCGTGCAGTCGCGCCGCGGGTATGGCTACACCAGGCTTTCGGCCGACGAGCAGATCCGCCAGCCCCAGTTCGTGCTCGATTTCGCCGGCCCCGCGCTCGACGCCCTGCCCCCTGGTGCGCCGGTGCGCGCCGTGGTCTCCGCCAACGCCAACGGCCGCGTGGTCGAGACCCTGGCCTACCCCAATCCCGCCCAGCGCGGCTGGCGCGTGACGTTGCGCGTCGAGCGGCTCGACCCGAGCCAGCCCGTCGAACTCCGCGCCTATCTCCAACACCAGAACGACACCCTGAGCGAAACATGGACACACGTCATCTTGCCCGAGTGACCTCGCCGACCGCCCCCCGCAGCCCGCTGCGCGAGGAACGCCACCCGAACGCGGTGACCGCACCGCCCGTGCACCGGGGCGCCATGGTGCCGCGGCCCTGGCGCGGGTTCTGGAACAGCGTCGGCACCACGCTGCTGGCCACGGCCAGCAACCTGCTGCCCCCGCGCGAGCCGCGCGCACCGCAACCGGCGCGCGCCGCCTGGGAACACACCGCCGACCGCCGCCGCCTGGCCTTCATGCTGATCGCCGTGCTGAGCACGGTGCTGGCGGCCTGGCTGTTCACCGACGCCCAGCCGGCCGAAGGCAATCCCTGGCTGCGTGGCCTGCACACGGTGCTGTTCGTGGTGCTCTCGGCTTGGGTTGTCACCGGTTTCGTCACCGCGCTGATGGGCGCCTGGGTGATGCTGTTCGGTGACAAGGCCTCGATCTCCGCCGCGTCGGTGCGCCACCAGCCCATGAACCCCGAGGCCCGCACCGCCGTGATCATGCCGATCTGCAACGAGGACGTGGCCACCGTGTTCGCCGGCCTGCGCGCCACGTGCGAGTCGCTGGCGGCCACCGGCCACGCCGGCCAGTTCGACGTGTTCGTGCTCTCCGACAGCTACGACCCGGCCATCGCCGCCGCCGAGCGCGAAGCCTGGGAAAACCTGCGCGCCGCCCTGGTGTCGCAACCCGGCCAGCCGGCGGTGGAGGTCTACTACCGCCTGCGCACGCGCCGCACGCACCGCAAGGCCGGCAACGTGGCCGACTTCTGCCGCCGCTGGGGCAAGGACTACCGCTACATGGTGGTGCTCGACGCCGACAGCGTGATGAGCGGCAGTTGCCTGACCACCCTGGTCAAGCTGATGGAAGCCCATCCGCAGGCCGGCATCATCCAGACCGCCACCCAGGCCATCGGTCACGCGACCCTGCACGCCCGCGCCCAGCAGTTCGCCAGCCGCGTCACCGGCCGCCTGTTCACCCTGGGCATGCAGTTCTGGCAACTGGGCGAATCGCACTACTGGGGCCACAACGCCATCATCCGCGTCGAGCCGTTCATGAAGCACTGTGCGCTGGCCCCGATCCCGGGCAAGGGCGGCATGGCCGGCGGCATCATGAGCCACGACTTCGTCGAAGCCGCCCTCATGCGCCGCGCCGGCTACCACGTCTGGCTGGTGTCCGACCTCACCGGCAGCTACGAGCAGCAGCCGCCCGACCTGCTCAGCGAGCTGCAGCGCGACCGCCGCTGGTGCCAGGGCAACCTGCAGAACGCCCGTCTGGCGGCCGAACCCGGCCTGCACCGCGTGCACCGCGCCATGTTCGCCATCGGCGCCATGTCCTACGTCTCGGCCCCGCTGTGGATGGCCTTCCTGCTGCTGGGCACGGCCCTGCTGGTGTCGGGCCCCGACCTGCCCACCGCCTGGCAAGCCGTGCCGGTCGAAGTGCGCGGCCTCTGGGCCTGGACACTGTGCCTGCTGTTCCTGCCCCGCGTGCTGGGCGTGCTGGCCGTGCTGCTCAAGGGCGAACAACGCAGCTACGGCGGCACCGGCCTGCTGCTGGGCAGCGCCGTGCTGGAAAGCGTGATGGCCGTGCTGCAGGCCCCCATCCGCATGGTCGCGCACTCGATCTTCGTGGTGGTCGCGCTCACCGGCATCAAGCTCGAATGGAAGTCGCCGCCCCGGGAAGCTGTGGGTGTGCCCTGGAGCGATGCCCTGGCCCGCCTGGCCCCGGTGTCGCTCGCCGTGGCCGCCCTGGTGATGGGCTCGACCCTGATCAACCCCGACGCGCTGCCCTGGCTGCTGCCGGTGGCTCTGCCCCTGCTGCTGGCCGTGCCCGTCACGGTGCTGACCGGCCACGTGCACCTGGGCACCTGGATGCGCGCACGCGGCCTGCTGCTGATCCCGGAAGAATCCTGGTCGCCGGCCGTGCTGCGCCGCGCCTGGCGCCATGCCAGCCGTCTGGCGCTGAAGGCGGCCTGAAGACACCAGCCCCCCCACAGGGCGCAGACACACGCACCGCTCACGTTCAAAGCCACGCGCTCTCCAGGAGGGCGTGGCTTCGTTGAAAAACGCCGCTCACTGCTCGCCAGGGCCTGGCGGTGGCGTGGCGACCGGTTGTTCCCAACGAGTCGGGAAGGCGGAGGGCGACGACCGCGTGCCGAGTGAGGCCCGGGACGTTGCCACACACCGGCATCGGCGATGCCTTTGCGCCGGCAGCCCCCGGCACTCAGCGCCGGACAAAGGGATTGGGCACATCCAGGTCTGTCGAAATCCAGACCGACTTGGTTTCCAGATACTCCTTGATCGCCTCCACACCCGACTCGCGCCCGATCCCTGAGCGCTTGTAGCCACCAAAAGGCGTCGTGAAGCTGGTCGCGCGGTAGTTGTTGATCCAGACAGTCCCTGCACGCAACTTCGACGACATGAGCATCGCGCGGTGAAGGGACTGGGTCCAGACCCCTGCCGCCAGGCCATACTGCACATCGTTGCCGATGCGAATGGCATCCGCTTCGTCCTCGAACGGAATCACCGACAGCACAGGGCCGAACACCTCCTCCTGGGCAATGCGCATGCCGTTGTTCACGCCTGTGAAGATCGTGGGCTCGACAAACCAGCCTGCCCCCAGGTCGGGGCGTGCCCGCCCTCCCAGCACACACCGCGCTCCCTCGGCCCGTGCAATGTCCAGATACCCCAGAATTTTGTCGAACTGAGGACGGGTGGCGATCGGACCGATGCGCGTTTGCGGGTCGGCGGGATCACCCAGGCGCGCGTCTTTCACGAAGTCGATCAGACGCTCGACAAAGGCATCATGGATCGATGCCTGCACCAGCAGACGTGAACCCGCAATGCAGGTCTGGCCCGCTGCCGCAAAAATGCCGGAAACAACCCCCTTGACCGCCTGATCCAGGTCCGCGTCGTCGAAAACAATGTTGGGCGACTTGCCACCCAGTTCGAGTGTCACGGTCTTCAGCCCGCGAGCGGCGGCTTCGTAGATCTTCTGCCCCGCCAGTTCCCCCCCGGTGAAACCCACATGCGCCACCAGGGGATGCGTCACCAGCGGCTCACCAGCTTCGGCGCCCAACCCGGTCACCACGTTCACCACGCCATCCGGGAAACCCGCCTCCTTGAACAACCGCGCGAACAAGACTGCGGACGGTGATGTGAACTCCGAGGGCTTGATGACCGCCGTGCACCCGGCCGCCAGCGCTGGCGCGAGCTTCCAGCTGGTCAGCGTCAGCGGCGAATTCCAGGGCGTGATGATCGCCACCACCCCTTTGGCCTCGTAGCGGGTGAAGCAGGTCACCCCTTTCTTGTCTGTGGGGATGACGTGGCTCTCCACCTTGTCGGCCAGGCCCGCGTAGTAGCGGAAGTAGTCCGCCACGTAGCGCACCTGCGAGGTGACTTCTGCCGCCAGCTTGCCGTTGTCACGCATCTCCACTTCGGCCAACGCCGCCGCATTTTGGGCCAAAAGTTCCGACAGACGGAACAATATTTCACCACGGCGTGTGGCGCTCATTTCTGACCAAGGACCGCTTTCAAAGGCCTTGTGGGCCGCCTTCACGGCACGGTCCACATCCGCAGCGTCGCCGCGAGCCACCATGGCCCAGGCCTCCCCGGAAAAGGGGTTCTGCGTCTCGAAGTAGCTGCCGGTCGCAGGGGGAACGTCCTGGCCGTCAATGTAGTGTGTGAAATGAGGGAGAGCGTCAGCGGTCATGGACATGCGGTCTTGAAAGAAGGGAAGACAGGGACATCGCCGTGCGCAGAAATCACTTGGATTTCGACAATCGGCCCAGAAAGTTGCATTCTGCAGAATTTGATTCTATTATTCAAGCACCGCGGCAAAAAAGCTCGGACAAGCCCGGATCAACAAGCCCGGGTTTGGCTTCACCCATCGAAGGAGACACTGTTTTATGGATCGACTCACCACCCGACGCGCTTTCGCCAGCCTGGCTGCCGGACTGGCACTGACCTCCACCAGCCTCGTCCAGGCCCAGGACACCGGCGGATTCCCCAGCCAACCTCTGCGCATCGTTGTCGGGTTCCCTGCGGGGGGGCCGACCGATGTGTCGGCCCGTCTGATCGCTGAATCGCTGACCCGCTCCCTGGGGCAACCCGTCATCGTGGACAACAAACCCGGCGCGAATGCCACATTGGCGGCCGATATCGTCGCAAGAGCCAAACCGGACGGCTACACGATCCTGATGGCGGCCACCAACCACCCCATAAACGCGTCGCTGTACAAGAACCTGAAGTTCGACAGCGAAAAGAGCTTTGCGCCCATCACGGCGGTGGCGGTGGCCCCCACGGTGCTGGTGGTCAACCCGAAATTTCCGGCCAAGACCTATGCCGAGTTCATCGCGCTGGTCAAGAGCAGCCCCGGCAAATACACGTACGCCAGCGCCGGCAATGGCGGCACGCCTCACCTCTCAGCGGAAATGTTCAAAGGCCTCACGGGCACGTCCATCGTCCACATTCCCTACCGCGGCGCAGCCCCGGCGGTCACCGACCTGATGGGCGGGCAGGTGGACATGTCCTTTGCCACACTGGGCTCGGTCTTGCCCCTCCTTCAGAGCGGACAACTGCGTGCCATTGCCGTGGCGGCCCCCCAACGCAGCCGGCTCCTGCCAGACGTGCCCACCTTTGAGGAGTCGGGTCTCAAAAACTTCCGTCTGGATTCGTGGTACGGCCTCATGGCCCCTGCAGGAACGCCCAAACCGGTGATCGACCGGCTTTACACCGACATCGTCAAGGCGGTGACCCAAACCGCCTACCAGCAAAAGCTCAACGCCGCCGGCCTGGAGCCCGTGACCACCAGCAACCCGACACAGTTCACCGAACAATTGCGGCACGAAATTTCGACCTATGGCGCGCTCGTGCGAGCCAACAACGTCGTGCTCGACTGAGCCAGCCAGCCCCCCGCCCCACCGTCAGCGCACCAACACACATGCGTTCTCACCCTATCGCCGATTCATCACCACCCTACGTGCTGGGCACCATGGCCCTCACCGGCTACTACGGCACCATTTCCGAAGAACAGGCTGCAGCCACCATCGAGCGCTACCTCGACGTGGGCGGACGCTACATCGACACCGCCGATCTGTACGCGAACGGTGGCAACGAAACCTTGGTGGGGCGTTGCCTGCAAGGTCGCCGACAAGGCGTCGTGCTGGCCACGAAGTTCGGCTACACCTTCGGTGAACGGGCGGATCAGCGCGGTCTGGACGCGCGCCCTGAACGTGTGCAACCGGCTTGCGAAGCCAGCCTTCGCCGGCTGGGCGTGGAACAGATCGACATTTACTACCTCCACCGCGTGGACCCCAACGTGCCGCTTGAAGACACCTGGGGTGCCATGAGCCGGCTGGTCGAGCAGGGCAAGGTACGGGCTCTGGGCCTGTGCGAGGTCGGTCCGCACAGCTACCGCAAGGCTGCGGCGATCCACCCGGTGGCCGTGGTGCAGTCCGAATACTCACTCTGGAGCCGCGACCCCGAGGAGGACATGCTCGACCTCCTGCGCGCTGCGGGCTCGTGGTTCTTTGGATATGCCTCACTGGGTCGGGGTTTTCTCAGCGGAACCGTCCGCCGCCCCGAAGACTTCCCGCCTGAAGACCAGCGCCGCGACATGCCACGCTTCCAGGGCGAAAACTTTCAGCGCAACATTGAACTGGTCGACGCGCTGCAGCAATTGGCAGCCGATCTGGGGGTGAGCGCAGCGCAACTTGCGCTGGCGTGGTGCCGCCGTGACGGCCTGGCCAGTCCCATTGCCGGCGCCACATTGCCAGCACACGTGGACGACGCGCAGCAGGCGGTGGCACTGGACATTCCACGCGAGGCATGGGCCCGACTGGATGCCGTTTTTCCGATGGGCGCGGCAGCTGGCGATCGCTACAACGCTTCGGCAATGCAGCGCCTGCAAACCGGCCGTTAAAGCGCGGCCGGCAAGGCGGCGTCGAGCCCCATGCCAATGGCACAATGGCACGACGAAACCGGTGCCCGGCGTTCAGCCAGCGCCGCCGGAATACTGTCATTGCACAGCGGGCCGCCGGGCCGCCAACCATCACCGATGAGCGAAGAAACAGGCGTTGCCGCCGTCGACCGAGCCTTGCACATCCTGGGTGTGTTCACTCCGCAGGACCACAGCCTGACGCTGACCCAAATCGCCGAGCGAACGGGGATGTACAAAAGCACGGTGCTTCGCCTGGCCGAATCCTTGATGCGCGCCCAGTACCTGGTGCGCATCTCCGACGGCAGCTATCAGATCGGCCCCAAGCCTTTGCAGTTGGGATCCATCTTTCAGCGCCAGTTCCGATCCTCGGAGTTCGTTCCCCCAGTCCTGCGGGAACTCGTGGCGCAACTGGGCGAAAGCGCCTCTTACTACGTCCCGGTACAAAACGGGCGCATCTGCCTGCACCGCGTCGATGCGCCGCGCATGATCCGCGACGCAGTGCGCGAGGGCGACTGGCGCCCGCTGGAAAACGGTGCGGCCGGCACCATCCTCATGGCCTTCCGCGGCGACCCGGGCGACCGCCTGGACCGGGTCAGGCAGGAGTTCTGGGCAGCTTCGCTCGGCAACGAAGTCGACCCCGAACTGGCCGCGGTATCCGTTCCTGTTTTTGGGCATGACGGCAAGATCGCGGGCGCGCTCAGCATCTCGGGCCCACGCTACCGGCTGGAGGAGCACGGCACCCGGAGCTTCGTGCCGGCGCTGCTGGCGGCCGCCCGGCAGCTATCGGCTCAGTTTGGCGCCGACACCAGCATGTACCCGGCCAGCTGACAACCTCTTCAGACAGTTCGCCCCAATCTGCTGCTCAAGCCGCACCGCATCCGCCAGACCCGTTCATGGCGGCGGTACCGGCGGTTTCAGATAGCGGGCATCGGACCAGGTGGCCAGCCACTGCGGGGCAAAGGCCACGAAAATGGCGCCGAACATGCCGGTGAGGAAAGCATCGCCCCAGGCCATGAGCCAGCGTGCCACCAGCGAGAGATCACGCACCGGCAGGCCCGCCAGTTGCTGCAGACCTTCGAGCAGCAGCCCCGAAACGAACACCGCCACGGCGGTACCCAGAAACGCGCGCCCCAGGGTGTAGACAAACGGGTTGGCCGGCAGCCAGCGGCGCAGCGCGGCGCCGATGCCCAGCGCCAGCGTGGCCGGAACCAGGCCAATCCAGACCCACTGGTGAAGAGCCGCCTCTGCCGGGGCCTGGCCCACCCCCCAGACCACGGCCGCCACCCCACCCAGCACCAGCACCGCCAAGGGCCATCCCAGCATCAGCACCAGCAGGCAGGCGCCCGACAACTGCACCTGCAGTCCCTGCGGCATCTTTTGCGGCAGCAGCCAGAGCCACGGCAGCAGCGCCAATGCCGCCAGCGCGGGCGTGAGCAAAGCGCCCTGCAACATGCGCCAGGGACGCAGGCTCAGCACCACCGCCCCCGCCAACGCCGCCATTGCCCCATTGATCACAGTCAACATGGTCCGGAGTATGTCGGGGCGCTCATGGCACCCGATTGATTTCCGTCAAGCCACCTCAGGCGACGAGAACATGCGCCAGCACATCTCAGGCGTGCGCTTTTTTCGCACAGGCAGCGCGAAAATCGATGCTGTTCGGCATTGCCCTGCCTCCCTAGAATCCGGCTCCCGTGGCACCGCCCGGCACGGCCGACGCCGCCTGATCGCCCATTCATTTCATTCACGCAAGGCACCTCCCATGGCATCTTTCTGGTCCCGTTCCCTCCCTCTGGCCTGGGTGTCGGCGGCACTGCTGCTGGCCGGCTGTGCGGTGGGGCCCCAGCCCCCCTCCCCGGCCGCAACAAGCGCCACCACAGCCCCCGCTGCCGCCACCCCGGTCCGCGTCAAGGTCTTCGTTGCCGCCATGTTCGAAATCGGCCAGAACACGGGCGACCGCGCGGGCGAATTCCAGCACTGGTACGAACGGTACTGGAAGGACGCCACGCCCATCCGCGTGCCGGGCGCCCTGCAACCGGTGTACTGCAATGCGGACGGCGTCTGCGGCGCCGTGCTCGGCATGGGCAAGGTCAATTCCTCGGCCTCGATGCAGGCCATTTTGCTGAACCCGGCGTTCGACTTTTCCCAGGCCTACTACCTCCTGACGGGTGTGGCGGGCACGCCGCCCTCGCGCGGCACCATCGGCGACGTGGTCTGGGGCACCTGGCTGATCGACTACGACCTGGGCCACCGCTGGGCGCCCGAAGAAAACACCCCGGGCGCCCCCACGTTCATGCCACGCAAAGGCTATGAGGACTACCGCCGCTTCCAGCTCAACCCGTCGCTGGTGGGCTGGGCGCTGCAGCTCTCGGCCGACACCCCGCTGCAGGACTCGGACAGCGCACGGGCCTACCGGCAGCGTTACCCGGATGCCGCCGCCCGGCGCGCTCCGGCCGTGGGCAAGGGGACGCACATGACCGGCGACACCTTCTTCCACGGTCCCGGGCTGTCCAAAGAAGCGCAGTACATGGCCAAGCTGTACGGTGCCGACGACTACGTGATCACCGAAATGGAAGCCGCGGCCATCACCCTGGTGATCAAGCGCAGCCACGGGGTGGAGCGCGTGATGAGCCTGCGCGGCGCCGTCAATTTCGACCAGGGCAACCCGGGCGAGACCACGCTGGCCCACCTGGACCCCAAGCCCGGCGAAACGGCCGGCGGCTTTGCCGAGACGGTGGGAAACATCGAGCGCGTGGGCGCGCGCATGGTCGACCACATCGTGACCCACTGGCCGCAATGGCAGGCCGGCGTACCGCCGCGCTGACACTGCCATGCACGCCAGCGTCCTCCGGTACTTCATCGAGGTGGCCCGTTGCGGCTCGGTGCGCAAGGCATCGGAGCGGCTGCACGTGGCGGCCAGTGCCGTCAACCGGCAGATCCTGAACCTGGAGGACGAACTGGGCGTGGAACTGTTCGACCGGCTGCCGGGCGGCATGCGCCTGAACCCGGCCGGCGAACGGCTGCTGCGCCATGCGCAGGAGACGCTGCACGGCTACCAGGTGATGCGCACGGAGCTGGACGCGCTGCGGGGCGAGCGCAGCGGCCACGTCAAGCTGGCGGCCATGGACTCGTGCTTCGAGGACCTGCTGCCCGCGGCGGTCGAGGATTTCTCGCAGATTTTTCCCGCCGTCACCTACACCATCATCTCGACGCAGCCCATGGAAGTGCCGCAACTGGTGGCCTCCGGCCAGGTGGACCTGGGCATCACGTTCGCGACCCGGCTGCCGGCCGGTGTCGTGACGGTTGCGCTGGCGCAACTGCCGCTGGGCGTCGTGATGGCGCCTGGCCACCCCCTGGCCTCGCAAGCCAGCGTTTCGCTGCGGGACTGCGCACGCCACCCTTTTTTGCGCTCGGGAACCCAGCCGGTGTTCGGCCCCACCTTGTCGGCCGAATACACCGCGTTCTGGGAAGCCATGGTGCCGGCCGCCACCTGCAACTCCACCCCCTTGCTCAAACGCCTGATCAAGGCGGGCAAAGGCATTTCGACCTTTTCCAAGATCGCGCTGATCGAGGAACTGCGGCGGGGTGAGCTGGTCTGGAAGCCGTTTGAGCTGCCCGCGCTCAACAGACTGCAGGTGGGCATCGTGGTGCCCAACCAGCGCACCCTGCCCCAGATCACCCAGAACTTCGTGGGACGGCTCGCGCGCCGCCTGACCCAACTCGAACAGGCGGCCGCCGCCACCTAGCGGCGGGCACTCAGACGCTCAGAACGGCATCTTGGGCATGCCCTTCATGCCCCCCATGCGCTTCATCATTTTCATGAGGCCGCCGCCCTTCATCTTTTTCATCATGCCCTGCATCTGCTCGAATTCCTTGAGCAGGCGGTTGACCTCCTGCACGTGCACGCCAGCACCGGCAGCGATGCGGCGTTTGCGGGTGGCCTTGATGATCTCGGGCTTGCGACGCTCGGCCAGCGTCATGCTGCAGATGATGCCTTCCTTGCGCTTGATGTCCTTCTCCGCGCGGCTCAGGTCGGCCTCGCTGGCCTTGGCGGCCAGGTTGCCGGGCAGCTTGTCCATGAGGCTGGACAGACCGCCCATCTGCTTCATCTGGCGCAACTGGTCGAGGAAATCGTTGAGGTCAAACCCCTCGCCGCTCTTGACCTTGGCCGCCAGCTTCTGGGCCGCCGCCATATCGACGCCGGCCGTGACCTGTTCGACCAGCGCCACGATGTCGCCCATGCCCAGGATGCGCCCGGCATGGCGATCGGCGTCGAACACCTCCAGCCCGTCGATCTTCTCGCTGACGCCCGCAAACTTGATCGGCGCACCGGTGACCTGGCGCACCGACAGCGCGGCACCGCCACGCGAGTCGCCGTCCATCTTGGTCAGCACGATGCCGGTCAGCGGCAGCGCTTCCTTGAAAGCCTTGGCGGTGTTGACCGCGTCCTGACCCTGCATGGCGTCCACCACGAACAGGGTTTCCACCGGATTGAGCGCCGCGTGCAGGGTCTTGATTTCCTGCATCAGCGCTTCGTCGATGGCCAGGCGGCCGGCCGTGTCGACCAGCAGCACATCGAAGAAGTGCTTCTTCGCGTAGTCCAGCGCGCTGCGGGCAATGTCCAGGGGTTTCTGGTCGGGCGTGCTGGGGAACCACTCGGCGCCGGCCTGGGCCGTGACGGTCTTGAGCTGTTCGATGGCGGCCGGGCGATAGACGTCGCCCGAAACCGTCAGCACCTTCTTCTTGCGTTTTTCAATCAGGTGTTTGGCCAGCTTGGCGGTGGTGGTGGTCTTGCCCGCGCCCTGCAGACCGGCCATGAGGATCACCGCCGGCGGCTGCGCCGCCAGATTGAGATCGGCCACCCCCTCGCCCATGGTGGCGGCCAGCTCCTTGTTGACCACACTGACCAGCACCTGGCCCGGGGTGAGCGAGCCCACCACCTCGGCCCCCAGCGCCTTGTCCTTGACCCGCGCAATGAAGTCGCGCACCACGGGCAGCGCCACGTCTGCCTCCAGCAGGGCCATGCGCACCTCGCGCAACATGTCGGTGACGTTGCTCTCGGTGATGCGGGCCTGGCCCCGCATCTCTTTGACGATGCGGGAAAGGCGTTCGGAAAGGGCTGAGGCCATGGCGATCGGGTTCGGGGGTGGCTGGAGGCCGTGAGAAGGTCCACCGGAGGGACGCCGCAGACCGGGCGCCCGGCGGTCCGGGCCGTTAAACTGTGCGGAGGATTTTAGCCGGCCCTCCCTTTGCGCGGCGACTCGGTCCCTGCTCCATGCCCTTTCCGCCCCTGATCGCTTTGTCACTGGCCACGGCACTGGCTTACGCCCTGCTGGCCTATGCCTATCGGCGGCTCTCGCCGTCGGCCTCACGCTGGGCGCTTGCCAGCGTCTGGGTGCTGCACCTGCTGGTGCTGGCGCAGGGCCTGTTCGCCGAGCCGGCGCGCTTCGGCTTTGCGCCGGCGCTCTCGGTCACCGTGTGGCTGGTGCTCACGGTCTACGCGATCGAAAGCCGCCTGTACCCGCAACTGCGCGCGCGCTGGGCCCTGGCCGGTCTGGGATCGCTGGCAGTGATCCTGGCCATGCTCTTCCCCGGCCAGCACTACCCGAACCTGCAGTCGGCCTGGCTGCCGCTGCACTGGGCCCTGGGCATTGCGTCCTACGGCCTGATCGGTGCGGCGGTGGTCCACGCCTGGCTGATGCAGCGCGCCGAACAGGCGCTGCGCCAAGGCAAGACCGAAGAAAAGGCCATTCCCCTGCTCACGCTGGAGCGCCTGACCTTCCGCCTGCTGGCCGCCGGCTTCGTGCTGCTGAGCCTCACCCTGGTGGCCGGCGGCTGGTTCTCCGAACTGCTCAACCAGCGCTGGGTCTGGAACCACAAGACGGCGCTGTCGGTGCTTTCCTGGATCACCATCGGCATCCTGCTGCTGGGCCGCTGGCGCCTGGGCTGGCGCGGCCGCACGGCCGTGCGCATGCTCTACCTGGGCGCCGGCTTCCTGCTGCTGAGCTACGCCGGTTCGCGCTTCGTGCTCGAGGTTGTCCTGCACCGGGCCTGATCCCCTTGGTGGCCCACGCATGAAATACCTGCTCGTTCTGTTCGTCCTGCTGGTCGCGTTCTGGATCTGGCGCAACAACCGCCTTGACCGCCAGCCCCCGGACCAGCGCGCACAGCGGCCCGGCGCGGGCAGCCAGCTCCAGGCCATGGTGGCCTGCACCCACTGCCAGACCCATGTGCCCGACAGCGAAGCGGTCCGCGACACCCACGGTCGGCCGTACTGCTGCCCGGAACATTTGCGCCAGGCCCGGGCCACCCCGCGGTGACGGAAGACGCCGACATGCGGTTCGAGGCCTCCTCCCATTTCGCCGCATCCCAGTTTGCCCCCTCGTGGTTCATCGGCGACGAGGGCCCGGCCGGGTCGGGCCACAGCGAGTCGCGCCAGCGTGGCTTCATCCGCCTGTGGCGGGCGTTCATGCGGGCCCGCGTCTTCATCGCGCTGGTGGTGCTGGCCCTGGAAGTGTTCGTGGTGGTCAACAACACCGGGGGGCCCGACTGGCTGGTGCTGCTGAGTTCGCTGCACCTGGCGGCGGCGCTGGCCGTGCTGCTGTGGATGCGGCCCGTCGGCATCGGCCCTGCGCTGCGGGTGCAATGGCTGGCCACCATCGGGGTCGATCTGGTCGTCTTTGCCGTGCTGCAGTACTTCCAGCAGGGCAGCATCAACTTCACGCCCCTGTTCGCGCTGCCGGTGCTGCTCGCCTCGATTCTCGGTACCCTGCTGCTGGGCCTGGGATCGGCGGCCTTCGTCACGCTCTACCTGCTGGCGGAAACCGCCACCAATGCCGGCCTGGTCGGCGATGCCTCGACGTCTCGCTTCCTGCAGGCCGGCCTGACCGGCACCGGGTTTTTCCTGGTGGCGATCCTGGCGCATCAGTTGGCCCTGCGCCTGGCCCGGGAAGAGGCGGTGGCGCAAAGCAGCCAGGCCGCCGCACGCACGCAGGCCCAGGTCAACGAACTCGTGATTGCCAGCCTCAGCGAAGGCGTGCTCGTGGCCGATACACACGGCGTGGTGCGCAACGCCAACCCCGCCGCCCTCGAAATGCTGATGGGCGACGGACACCCCCCCAACCCGCGCCTGCTGCTGTCGGCCCGTCCGGGCTGGGAAAGCCTGGCGGAGCTGGTGAACCAGACCTTCCTGCTGGGGCACCCGATGGAGGCCGAACTGCGCGTCGACATCGACGAACTTACCCGCCACCGCCTGTACGCCCGCACCCGCCTCACAGCGACCGGCGGCAAACACCATACAGGCCTGTGTGTGCTGTTCCTCGAAGACCTGCGCGAGGTGGAGGCCCGCGTCCGGACCGAAAAACTCGCCTCCATGGGCCGCATGTCGGCGGCCGTCGCGCACGAAATCCGCAACCCGCTGTCGGCCATCACGCAGGCCAATGCCCTGCTGGACGAAGAGGTCGCCGATCCGGCCCAGAAACGCCTGACCCGGATGATCGAGCAGAACGCCCAGCGGCTCTCCCGCATCGTCGACGACATCCTCAACGTGGCCCGCGCCCAGCCCAGTCAGGGTGACACCTCCGCCCTCACCCCGCTGGACGCGGTGGTGCGGCAGATCACCCAAGAATGGACCCGCCAGGTGCAGGCCGGCCCGGCGCTGGGGGTGCATCTGCACGCGCCCGGCAGCCACGTGGGCTTCGACCCGGAACACCTGCGGCGTCTGCTGGTGAACCTGCTGGACAACGCACGCCGGCACGCCAGCGGCCAGCCCGCCTCGATCCGCGTGATCACCCAGCCGGCCGGCACCGAACGCATCCGGCTCTCGGTCTGGAGCGACGGCCTGCCGCTGGAAGCGAGCGTGCTCAAACACCTGTTCGAGCCGTTCTTTTCCTCCGAGAGCCGCTCCAGTGGCCTGGGCCTCTACATCTGCCGCGAACTGTGCGAGCGCTACGGCGCCCAGATCGCCTACCAGCGCAGTGTGCTCGACCAGCGCGAAGGCAACGAGTTCTATGTGCTCATGCCCAGCGGCGCCCCGTCGCAGCGCCAGCCGGCCCAGCAAAGCCTGGCCTACCCGCCGGCCGACTCGCAGCCTCCCCGCTCGCGCCCCATGCTGAGCCGCCCCAGCGAGCTGCCCCCTTCTCCCCCGCCGACGCCATGAATGCCGCCCCCCGCGCCTCGGTCCTTGTGGTCGACGACGAGCCCGACCTGCGCACTCTCTACGAACTGACCCTGCTGCGCGAGGGGCATGACGTGACCTCGGCCGCCGACCTCGCCGAAGCCCGCCACAGCCTGGCGTCGCGGCACTTCGATGTGCTGATCACCGACATGCGCCTGCCCGATGGCCTCGGGCTGGAACTGTTGCGCGAAGTCCAGGCCGGGCAACGCCCGGAACGCACCATCGTCATCACGGCCTACGGTTCGGCCGAAAACGCCGTCGAGGCGCTCAAGTCCGGCGCCTTCGACTACCTCACCAAGCCCGTGGACCTCAAACAGTTCCGCACGGCCGTGGTGGCGGCCCTGCAGAGCCAACGTGGCGCCGGCCACGCCACCGAAGCCACCGCGCCCGCCAGCGCGGGAGAACAGGCCCTGGCCCGCCTGGTCGGCACCTCACAAGCCATGGCCCAGATCCGTGCCCGCATCGAAAAGGTCGCCACCAGCATGGCGCCGGTGCTGATCCTGGGCGAGTCGGGCACCGGCAAGGAACTCGTGGCGCGCGCGGTGCACGAATGCAGCCACCGCGCCAGCGGTCCCTTCGTCGCCGTCAACTGCGGCGCCATCCCCGAAAACCTGATCGAGGCGGAGTTCTTCGGCGCCCGCAAAGGCGCCTACACCGGGGCCAGCGCCGACCGCGAGGGCTACTTCCAGGCCGCGCGCGGCGGCACCCTGTTCCTGGACGAAATCGGCGACCTGCCACTGGCCATGCAAGCCAAGCTGCTGCGCGTGATCCAGGAGCGGCGGGTCCGCCCCCTGGGTGGCGTGCAAGAAGAAGCGGTGGACGTGCGCCTGGTCAGTGCCACCCACCGCGACCTGGCCACCATGGTGCGGCAGGACGGCTTCCGACAAGATCTGTTTTACCGGCTCAACGTGATCGAGTTGCGCCTGCCGTCCCTGCGGGAGCGGCGCGACGATCTGCCGCTCCTGGTGCACGCGCTGCTGCGGCGTGTCTGCGACGAATACGGCCAGCCCGCCCCGGCGATCTCGGCCCAGGCGATGGCCTGGCTGCAGTCGCGCGAACTGCCGGGCAATGTGCGCGAACTGGAAAACCTCCTGCAGCGCGCCCTGGCCCTGTGCGACGGACAGACGCTGGCGCCCGAGGATTTCGGCGATGACAGCCCGGACACCGTGCCCGATCCGCTGCCACCCGAACCGCCAGCGACGCACCCAGCCCCGCCGCAGGAAACACCGCCGCCGGACGCTGCCTTGCCCGAACCCAGCGCGGCGCTGCCGGCAGACCTGCAGGCCTACCTGGACGACCAGGAGCGCCAGATGCTGGTCAAGGCCCTCAGGGAAACCGACTACAACCGCACGGCGGCGGCGGCACGGCTCGGGTTGAACCTGCGCCAGATCCGCTACCGCATCCAGCGGCTGGGCATTGCCCTGCCCTCGGACGGCGCCGATGCCTTCCGCGACTGACCCCGCCACAGCCCGCCGCGGGGGCGCGCACTGGCAGCAGGGCTGGCTGGCCGAGGCGCGTGCCTGCCCCTCTCCCAACTTCGGGCCGCGACCGGCGGGCGCGGTCATCGATCTCATCGTGGTGCACTCCATCAGCCTGCCTCCCGGCATCTATGGCGGGCCCGAAGTCGAACAGCTCTTCACCAACACCCTCGACTGGGACGCACACCCCTACTTTGCGACCATTCGCGGCCTGGAGGTTTCGGCGCACTTTTTCATTCGCCGCACGGGTGAATTGATCCAGTTCGTCAGCGCGGACGACCGCGCCTGGCACGCTGGCGCGTCGCACTGGCGTGGCCGCAGCCAGTGCAACGACGACTCCATCGGCGTCGAACTGGAAGGCCTCGAAGGCGAGCGGTTCGAACCGGCGCAGTACCAGGCGCTGGTGCGGCTGTGCCGCGCCCTCAAGACGCACTACCCCATCGACCACGTCGCCGGCCACGAGCACATCGCTCCCGGCCGCAAGCTGGACCCCGGACCGGGCTTCGACTGGCCCCGGCTGCGACGGTCACTGCGCTGGCCGCTGCACCGTTTTCCCGCCAGCGCCCGCTGAGCCTCGTCGAAGGCACCACCACCCAGCATTGGTGCGGCATTCCGGGGCAAATCGTCCTGCATCGCACGCGTCGCAAGGTATCCCTGGCCACAGCGCCCGGAGCACGGCACCTGCGGCCACGACCAGTCTCTCCAGCAAGCACCGGCGCGGGCCTTTGCCCGTCTCAATGACGCCCGGCTCACCGATCAAAGAAATTTCCCCACACACTACCGGTAGTGGCTTGAACCACGCATACACACCAGATATAGTGTGCCCTGCTCAAACACCTTGGTCCGCCACCGCCTCACGGCGATGCCCGCAGCGACCACCGGAAACGGCCATTGCCAGCCAGGACCGGCCCCCGACAACACCAACACAAGAGGAACCATGCAAACCACACCCTCCACCGCACCGTCGTCCGTCGCGCCCACGTTCCTGGCGGCAGGGCCTGGCGCCGAAACGCTTCAGGGCACGGCGTCGCCCTATGCCCACTACCAGATCATTCGACGCAATGGTGCGGTGGTGCATTTCGAGCCCGGCAAGATCGCGGTGGCGATGATGAAAGCCTTCCTGGCCGTGCACGGCACCCAGGGTGCGGCGTCCGCCAGCGTGCGCGAAACCGTCGACGCCCTCACCCAGAACGTGGTCCGTGCGCTGATGCGTTCGCGCCCGGGCGGCGGCACCTTCCACATCGAGGACGTGCAGGACCATGTGGAACTGGGCCTGATGCGTGGCGGCCACCACGAAGTGGCGCGCGCCTACGTGCTCTACCGCGAACGCCGCACCCAGGAGCGCCAGGGCGAGGCCACCCAGCCCGCCGAAAGCCTGTTGCATGTGATCGACCACGGTCAGCGCGTGCCCCTGGACCTGCCGCGCCTGAACGCGTTGATCGAGGCCGCCTGCGCCAACCTGGGCGCCGACGTCCAGGCCGCCCCCATCGTGGCCGAAACCAAGCGCAACCTGTACGACGGCGTGCCGATGGAAGAGGTCTACAAGGCCGCCATCCTGGCCGCGCGCACGCTGATCGAAAAAGACCCTGACTACACCTACGCCACGGCCCGCCTGCTGCTGCACACCATCACCAAGGAAGTGCTGGGCGAGGACGTGCCCGTCACCGAACTGGCGGCCCGCTACGCCGACTTTTTCCCGCAGGCCATCAAGAAGGGCGTTGAGGCCGAACTGCTCGACGACAAGCTGCTGCAGTTCGACCTGCCGCGCCTGGCGGCAGCCCTCAAGCCGGAACGCGACCTGCAGTTCGACTACCTGGGTCTGCAGACCCTGTACGACCGCTACTTCCTGCACGTCAGAAAGACCCGCATCGAGCTGCCGCAGATCTTCTTCATGCGCGTGGCCATGGGCCTGTCGCTCAACGAGATCGACCGCGAAGCCCGCGCCATCGAGTTCTACGAGGTGCTGTCCTCGTTCGACTTCATGTCGTCCACGCCCACGCTGTTCAACAGCGGCACGCGCCGTTCGCAACTGTCGAGCTGCTACCTGACCACCGTGCCCGACGACCTGGACGGCATCTACGAAGCCATCAAGGAAAACGCGCTGCTGTCCAAATTTGCCGGCGGCCTGGGCAACGACTGGACGCGCGTGCGCGCGTTGGGCAGCCACATCAAGGGCACCAACGGCGAATCGCAGGGCGTGGTGCCCTTCCTCAAGGTGGTGAACGACACAGCCGTCGCCGTGAACCAGGGCGGCAAGCGCAAGGGCGCCGTCTGCACCTACCTGGAAACCTGGCACCTGGACATCGAAGAATTCCTGGAACTGCGCAAGAACACCGGCGATGACCGCCGCCGCACCCACGACATGAACACCGCGAACTGGATTCCCGACCTGTTCATGAAGCGCGTGATGGAGAAAGGCGACTGGAGCCTGTTCTCGCCCAGCAACGTGCCCGACCTGCATGACAAATTCGGCGCCGACTTCGAGCAGGCCTACCTGGCCTACGAAGAGAAGGCCGCGCGCGGCGAGATCAAGCCCTACAAGAAGATCCCCGCGACCGACCTGTGGCGCAAGATGCTCTCGATGCTGTTCGAGACCGGCCACCCCTGGATCACCTTCAAGGACGCCTGCAACGTGCGTTCGCCCCAGCAGCACGCCGGCGTGGTGCATTCGTCCAACCTCTGCACCGAGATCACGCTCAACACCAGCGACACCGAAACCGCCGTGTGCAACCTGGGCTCGGTGAACCTGCTTCGCCACCTGGTCGATGGCCCCAACGGCAAGGACCTCGACCACGCCAAGCTGCGCAAGACCATCAACACGGCCATGCGCATGCTCGACAACGTGATCGACATCAACTACTACGCGGTCAAGAAAGCCCGTGACTCAAACCTGCGCCACCGCCCGGTGGGCCTGGGCCTGATGGGCTTCCAGGACGCCCTGTACGAGCTGCGCATTCCCTACGCCTCCGACGCCGCGGTGGAATTTGCCGACCGTTCGATGGAAGCCATCTGCTACTACGCCTACTGGGCCTCGACCGAACTGGCCAGCGAACGCGGCCGCTATTCGAGCTTCAAGGGCTCGCTGTGGGACCGCGGCGTGCTGCCGCTCGATTCGCTGGACCTGCTGGCCCAGCAGCGCGGCGGCTATGTCGATACCAACCGCGCCGCCACCCTGGACTGGGACGCGCTGCGCCAGAAGATCGCGCGCGACGGCATGCGCAACTCCAACTGCGTCGCCATCGCCCCGACCGCCACGATCTCCAACATCATCGGCGTGGACGCCTCGATCGAGCCTTGCTTCGGCAACCTGTCGGTCAAGTCCAACCTCTCGGGCGAGTTCACGGTCATCAATGGCTACCTGGTCAAGGACCTGAAACGCCTGGGTCTGTGGGACGACGTGATGGTGATGGACCTCAAGCACTTCGACGGCTCGCTGCGCGCCATCGACCGCGTGCCGCAAGACATCAAGGCCCTGTACGCCACCGCCTTCGAAGTCGAGCCGACCTGGCTCGTCGAAGCCGCAGCGCGGCGGCAGAAGTGGATCGATCAGGCGCAGAGCCTGAACATCTACATGGCCGGCGCCTCGGGCAAGAAGCTCGATGAGACCTACAAGCTCGCCTGGCTGCGCGGCCTCAAGACCACCTACTACCTGCGCACCACCTCGGCCACGCAGGCCGAAAAGTCCACGGGCCGCGCGGGCCAGCTCAACGCGGTCTCGGCCCACTCGGCCGAAGTCGCGGCAGCGGCACCGGTGATCGCGGCGGTCGAGGCTGCCATCGAACCGGCCACCGACATCAAGTTCTGCGCCATCGACGACCCGGGCTGCGAGGCCTGCCAATAAGCCCCAACGCCATGCAACGGGGTGTTCACGATCCGCCGATTCCATCGCGCAATCGATGCGACACAGCAACACCCCGCTCGCGCCACGAATGCAATGCCTTGGATTTAGTTGCCGTGGCTTCGAGACCCTTCGATAATCCGCTGAATTGGATGGACCTATGCTGACCTGGGACGATCACGTCACACCCACCGCCAAGCCCGCACCCTTGAACCCGGCTTCTCAAACGCCGGCCGTGCCCTCCGCTTCCTCCCTGTCATCGGCCCGTGCGCCAGTTGCACCGTCTGCCCGTGCCGACGGTCACAGCGAGCAGCGCCGCGTCAACGTGGCCGACAAGCGCATCATCAACGCCCAGACCGACGTCAACCAACTGGTGCCGTTCAAGTACAAATGGGCCTGGGAAAAATACCTCGCCACCTGCGCCAACCACTGGATGCCGCAGGAAGTGAACATGAGCCGCGACATCGCGCTCTGGAAAGACCCCAACGGCCTGAGCGAAGACGAGCGCCGCATCATCAAGCGCAACCTCGGGTTCTTTGTCACCGCCGATTCGCTGGCCGCCAACAACATCGTGCTCGGCACCTACCGCCACATCACGGCGCCCGAATGCCGCCAGTTCCTGCTGCGCCAGGCCTTCGAAGAGGCCATCCACACCCACGCCTACCAGTACATCGTGGAATCGCTGGGACTGGACGAAGGTGAAATCTTCAACGCCTATCACGAGGTCTCCAGCATCCGCGACAAGGACGAGTTCCTGATCCCGTTCATCGACGCGATCATGGACCCGAACTTCCACACCGGCACCCCCGAAACCGACCAGACCTTGCTCAAGAGCCTGATCGTGTTCGCCTGCCTGATGGAAGGCCTGTTCTTCTACGTCGGCTTCACGCAGATCCTGGCGCTGGGCCGGCAGAACAAGATGACCGGTGCCGCCGAGCAGTACCAGTACATCCTGCGCGACGAGTCGATGCACTGCAATTTCGGCATCGACCTCATCAACGCCATCAAGCTCGAAAACCCGATGCTGTGGACCCCGCAGTTCAAGGCCGAGATCAAGGAGCTTTTCCTCAAGGCGGTGGACCTCGAGTACCGCTACGCTGAAGACACCATGCCGCGCGGCGTGCTGGGTCTCAACGCCTCCATGTTCAAAGGCTATCTGCGCTACATCGCCAACCGGCGCGCCACGCAGATCGGCCTCGACCCCCTGTTCCCCAACGAAGAAAACCCGTTCCCCTGGATGAGCGAGATGATCGATCTCAAAAAGGAGCGCAATTTCTTCGAGACCCGTGTCATCGAATACCAGTCCGGTGGTGCCCTGTCCTGGGATTGACGCCTCTTCCGCTGCTTTCATGAACACCCGTTCACCGAAACCTTCCCACCCGCGTCTGCTGACCGGCTGGGCGGTTTCGTCACCAGATTCAACGCCCTGCCGCCATCCGTGGGTGCACCCGCCTGGCGGCAAGGCCTTGAATCGCTTCCGCGAAATGTTTTCGCGCGAAGTGCTCTTTGCAACTTGATCAAGGAGAAAACAATGGCAACTGCGAAGAAGGCCGCCCCGGCCAAGAAGGCCGCCCCGGCCAAGAAGGCCGCCCCGGCCAAGAAGGCCGCCCCGGCCAAGAAGGCCGCTCCGGCCAAGAAGGCCGCCCCGGCCAAGAAGGCCGCTCCGGCCAAGAAGGCCGCTGCTCCGGCGAAGAAGGCCGCTCCGGCCAAGAAGGCCGCTGCTCCGGCGAAGAAGGCCGCTGCTCCGGCGAAGAAGGCTGCTGCTCCGGCGAAGAAGGCTGCTGCTCCGGCGAAGAAGGCTGCTGCTCCGGCGAAGAAGGCTGCTGCTCCGGCGAAGAAGGCCGCTGCTCCGGCGAAGAAGGCCGCTGCTCCGGCGAAGAAGGCCGCTGCCCCGGCGAAGAAGGCTGCTGCTCCGGCGAAGAAGGCCGCTGCTCCGGCGAAGAAGGCCGCTCCGGCCAAGAAGGCTGCCCCCGCAAAAAAAGCCGCGCCGGCTAAAAAGCCGGCTGCCCCAGCGGCCCCTGCAGCTCAAACCAAGCTGAATCCCCAGGCTGCCTGGCCGTTCCCGACGTCCAGCAAGCCCTGATTCAACAGGTTTGAACCTGAAAGCCCGGCGCAAGCCGGGCTTTTTTTCTGGGTGCAGGCCATCGCGACCTCACCGCCTTTGGACCTGTCTTTACGCGGAAGACAACCGGTAGTTCTGCCCACCGCGGCTGGCGATCTTCAGAGCACCCAGGCGATTGCCCAGCTCGGCGCAGCGCACCAAAGACCACCCTTGCAACAAGCCGTGCAGCAGCGCGGCCCGGAACGCATCCCCACATCCGGTCGGGTCAACCACCGCGTCGGCCGACACACCCGGCACGCGGGTCACCTGCCCATCGGCATAGACATCGCAGCCCTGCTCACCCAAGGTGACCAACAAACCGTCCACTTCGGCCGCCAAGGCCTCCAGCGACAGCCCCGTGCGGTCACTGAGCATGCGCGCTTCGTAGTCGTTGACCGCCACCCAGCGTGCCTGCTGGACGAACTGGCGCAACTCGTCACCGTTGAACATCGGCAGCCCCTGTCCGGGATCAAAGATGAAGGGCACGCCGGCTGCGGCCAACTGCCGGGCGTGGTCGATCATCGCGTCACGCCCATCGGGCGCAATGATGGCCAGCTTGACCCCGGCATCGAGAGGAACTGCCGTCTGGTGGGCCAGCGACATGGCGCCGGGGTGGAAGGCCGTGATCTGGTTGTTGTCGCGGTCGGTCATGATCATGGCCTGCGCGGTATAGGCCTGCTCGCTCACCCCCACCGCCCGGGTGTCGACGCCCAGCGACACCAGGCGCTGCACATAGTCCTGCCCGTCGTTGCCCAGCATCGCCAGCGGCATGGCCGGCGAACCCAGTTGCCGCAAGCCGTAGGCGATGTTGCCGGCGCAACCACCGAACTCTCGGCGCATGCCCGGCACCAGGAAGGACACGTTGAGGATATGCAGTTGATCCGGCAGGATCTGTTCGGCGAAGCGACCTTCGAACGTCATGATGGTGTCGAAAGCCAGCGAGCCGCAGATGAGGATGGACATGGGTCGTGATCAGACAGTCAGGGGTAAAAAACCAGGGCCCGATAACCGGTCATGGCGGTCGTGGGTTCCTGGGCGAGCTTCAGGCTGAGCGTGACCGGCAGGCGCGCGCCCGGCGCCAGGCTCTCGGGGCGCCCCGGCAGCTCGGCCGGCAAAAACACCCGGCGTGCCAGCACCTGGTCGCGCAGATCGGTCAGACTCAGCTCCAGCGCCGGCATGGCCACCGCGGCCGACGCGTTGTTCTTCAGCACCAGCTCGAACCCGTACATATCGCCCACGCGACGCACGAGGCTGGAGCTTTCGATGACCACCGCGTCCAGGTGTTGCAGAGGCTGGATCGCGCATTGCCAAGGCTTGCACAGGGTTTCCAGCCACGGCCGAAGACCTGGATAGGCTGCAACCCAGCGGTCCCGCTCGTGCAACGCTACCTGGGTCAACAGGGCCATGCCGAGCAAGAGCGCCCCAACGAGCAGCCCCGAACGGACCACGGGCAGGCGCCAGAAAGCCTGCTTGCGGGCCTGGCGCACAAAACCCGGCTCGGCGGCCACGGGTGCGGACTGTTCACCTTCCGACGCTGACGGGGGGAAGGTCACGGACGTCACCGGCGCTGCGGGCGGCGTCTCCGGCACAGAAGGGATGCCGGGCGGGCGCACGGCGGCGACCATCACCGCCTTCTGCGGCACCACAAAAGGTTCGGCAGCGTTCTGGGCAGAGCCGGTCTCGGGCTCGGGACGCGCGGCGGCGGCAAAGGCCGCCAGCTCCGCGTGAAAATCGTCTGCACCGGGAAGCAGGCTGTCGGCGGCGGACCGCTCGGCGACCGGGCCCGACGACCACGATGCCCCGGGTGGCACGGCCAATGGCTCCGGTTCGTGATCCAGCAGCACATCGATGCCGTGCGCCGCAGCAGGCTGCTCGGCAAGGGGGACGGCCGGCGGCGACGGCTCGGGTGGGGGCATCACCAGCCAATCCGCATCGTCTTCCCGGGGGGGCGGTGGATCAGCCTCCGGGGGGACAGGCGTGGACTCCTGCCTGGCCGCGGGTTCGAGCATGTCCAGGTACAGCGTGGCGTCGAACACGTCCGCACAGTGCCCGCAACGCACCCAGCCGTCGGAAATTTTCAACTGGTCTGGGACGACCTTGAAGGCCGTGCCGCAGGCCGGGCAACGCGTGATGAACCCCATGCAGCGATTATTGCAGCAGGGCTATCCCGACCGGCGTGCCACGCGGCCCTCAGGCCTTGCGTGCCGTCATCAGGATCCAGCCGTCTTCTTCGTCGCTGACGGACAGGGACACCCAGGGCGCGTACGCCGCGCGCAGTTCATCGGCCTGGCGCGACAGGATGCCCGCGAGCACCAGGTACCCGCCCTCGCGCACGTGGGCGCAGAGCAAGGGCGCCAGCACTTTCAGCGGCGTCGCCAGAATGTTGGCCAGCACCACGTCGTAGACCCCGTGGGCAGCATCGGGCAACCCGGCGGTCAGTTGTACATGGTTGGCCGACGCATTCAGGCGCGTGGCTTCCACCGCTGCCGGGTCGATGTCCACGGCGTCCAGATGCCGCGCACCGAATTTGGCCGCACCGATGGCCAGAATGCCCGAGCCACAGCCGTAGTCCAGCACGCGCGGCTGGTCGTGTCCTTGCGCGGCGATCCAGCGCAGGCACATGCGCGTGGTCGGATGGGTGCCGGTCCCGAAGGCCAGGCCCGGGTCCAGGCGGATGACCTGCTGCGCGGCAGCCGGCGGCTCGTGCCAGCTCGGCACGATCCAGAACGACGGGGTGATCTCCACCGGGTCGAACTGCGACTGCGTCAGCCGCACCCAGTCCTGCTCGGCCACAGGCTGCACGCCCAGCACCTCGCAGCCGTCTAAAAAATCCTGTGCTTGCAGCAGTTGCGCCGCATCGCGGGCCGCGGCCTCCGTGGCGAACAGCGCCTGCACGCGGGAACGCTGCCAACCCTCTTTCGGCGGCGGCATGCCGGGCTCACCGAACAGCGCCTGCTCGGCCGGAGTGAGCGCGTCGGCGTCCTCGACCGACATGCTCAGCGCGTCCAGCGCGTCCAGCGCCTCGCCCAGATTCTCGATCGCGGATTCCGGTGCCAGAAGCACCAATTCAAACAAGGATGACATGGCCAGACACCAAAAGAGAAACGCCCCGCGGGCGGGGCGTCGGGATCATCAGCGCTCGTGCTGCGAGAGCCAGTGCTCCAGGTAGTGGATGTTGGTTCCCCCGGCGGAGAAGCTGGCATCGACCATCAGCTCGCGATGCAGGGGGATATTGGTCTTGATGCCTTCGACCACCGTCTCGGCCAGCGCCGTGCGCATGCGCGCCAGCGCCTGCTCGCGGGTGTCCCCGTGCACGATGATCTTGCCAATCATCGAGTCGTAGTTCGGTGGCACGAAATAGTTGGTGTAGACGTGCGAGTCCACGCGCACCCCGGGGCCACCCGGTGCGTGCCAGGTGGTGATGCGACCAGGCGACGGCACGAACTTGTACGGGTCCTCGGCGTTGACCCGGCACTCGATGGCATGACCACGCAACTGGATCTGCCGCTGGGTGAACGGCAGTTTCTCACCGGCCGCCACCGCGATCTGCGTGCGCACGATGTCAATGCCCGTGATCAGCTCGGTGACCGGGTGCTCGACCTGCACGCGCGTGTTCATCTCGATGAAGTAGAACTCACCGTTTTCGTAGAGGAACTCGAAAGTGCCGGCGCCGCGATAGCCGATCTTCTTGCAGGCCGCGGCGCAACGGTCGCCGATCTTCTCGATCAGACGGCGGGCAATGCCCGGCGCCGGCGCTTCTTCGATCACTTTCTGGTGGCGCCGCTGCATGGAGCAGTCGCGCTCGCCCAGATAGACCGCGTTGCGGTGCGTATCGGCCAGGATCTGGATCTCGATGTGGCGCGGGTTCTGGAGAAACTTCTCCATGTAGACCTCGGGGTTGCCGAACGCAGCCCCCGCTTCGGCCTTCGTGGTCTGCACGGCATGGATCAGCGCCGCTTCCGTGTGAACCACACGCATGCCGCGCCCGCCACCGCCACCGGCCGCCTTGATGATCACCGGGTAACCCACCGACTTGGCGATGCGCTTGATCTGGGCCGGATCGTCCGGCAGGGCACCGTCGGAGCCGGGCACGCAGGGCACACCGGCCTTGATCATGGCCTGCTTGGCCGACACCTTGTCGCCCATCAGGCGGATGGAGTCGGGCGTGGGACCGATGAAGGTGAAACCGCTCTTTTCCACGCGCTCGGCAAAGTCGGCGTTTTCCGACAGGAAGCCATAACCCGGGTGGATGGCCTCGGCGTCCGTCACTTCGGCCGCCGAGATGATGGCCGGCATGTTGAGGTAGCTCTGAGCCGACTGCGCCGGGCCGATGCAGACCGCCTCATCCGCCAGACGCACGTATTTGGCGTCGCGGTCGGCCTCGGAATAGACCATCACCGCCTTGACGCCCAGTTCGCGGCAGGCGCGCTGGATACGCAGGGCGATTTCGCCTCGATTGGCGATCAGGATTTTCTTGAACATGGGCTCAGCAAAGCCTTATTCGATGACGAACAGGGGCTGGCCGTATTCCACCGCCTGGCCGTTTTCGACCAGCACCTGGGTGATCGTGCCGGACTTGTCGGCCTCGATTTCGTTGAGGATTTTCATGGCCTCGACGATGCAGATCGTCTCGCCTTCCTTCACCGTGGCACCCACCTCGGCAAACGGCTTAGCACCGGGGCTGGATGCGCGGTAGAACGTGCCCACCATGGGCGACTTGACGATGTGCCCAGCCGGCACGCTGGCCGCTGCCGGCGCCACGGCCGCCACTTCGACCGCCGGAGCGGGCACCGGGGCCACCGGCGCAGCGGCGGGAGCCATCGCGTACGTCACCGGCGCGGCCAGGCCTCCGGGCATGCCTTTGACGATGCGCACCTTGCCTTCCGCCTCGGTGATTTCCAATTCCGACACGTTCGACTCGGACACCAGGTCGATCAGTGTCTTGAGTTTTCTCAGATCCATGATTTCTCCAACGAAATTCCCTTAAACCAACTCATCTTCATGCATCTTTCAGCAAAATGAAACAAAGAGTGGCATTTGACGGGGTGCCGCAGTGTACACGAACGCCAAGGGGTGCGGTGTGCGCTCTCCGGCGCAACAGATTTTGTCGCGCAAGGGGGTGCCGAATTTACCGCGATTTGGCCGATTTTGGCAGGTGATAGACAAACGGTAGCCGCATGCAAACCATCACCCCAATTGGGCCCATTGATCCAGGTCCGCCTCGGACACTTTGCCGATTTTTCGATGCAGAACCCGCCCTTCGGCCCCGAACACCACTGTGTAGGGCAGCCCGCCTGACGGGTTGCCCAGGCGCCGGCTGAGCTCGGTGCCCCCCAGGCCAGCCATGGCGACAGGAAAACGCAGCGGCAACTTCTGCACGAACTGGCGCACGGCGCTGGGTTGATCCACCGCCACGCCCACCACCTGCCAGCCCTGCCCCGACCGGGCCTCGTGGAAGCGGTTCAGCAAGGGCAACTCTTCGACACAGGGTGGGCACCAGGTGGCCCAGAAGTTGACCAGCAAGGGGCGCCCCTGGAACATCGACATCGCCACCGGCGCGCCCTGCGGGTCGTCCAGTTGCAGCGCCCAGAACGCGGCTTCAGCCTCGGAAAACACCGGCCCGGGGCGGTAGCGCCACCAGGCCACACCGGCACCGGCCGCCGCTGCGGCCCCGCCCACCGCGATCCAGCCAGCGAGGGCGCGCCGACGCGGCGTCATGCGGACTCTCCCGGCGGCGCCATCAGCGCACGCAGGGCCCTGGCGTCGCCACGGGGCTTGCGCCCCTGGGTATCGGGCTTGAGCGCGCCGCGCACATCATCGCGGTCATGGGCCATGAGATGAATGAGCACAGGGCCCAGCTCCTGACTGCGGACGCGCACCGTCAGTACGTCCACCAGCTCACCTTTCCAGCCCGTCACCGAACCAGGCTGGTAATCGATTCGCAGATCCATCAGGCGCCACTCGAGCGATTTCGGATCGTCACAGAACAGTTGGAGATAGATGTCACTGTGTTGTGTGGCGGTGCCGTGCCAGACGGCCCCGCCCACATGGGGCTGAAACTCAGCCAGCCGGTCCATCCAGTGCAGCGCCAGTTCGCGCAGCGCCTGCAACTGCACCGGCTGCGTATCGGCGCAGAACACCGCAATGTGCTCACGCACCGCGGCATCCAGTTGCGCGTTGTCGGGCCAGGGCCCGCGTGGCGAAACCCCCAGCTGACGGCCAGCCTGGCGCTTGGCCGCAGCGTATTCCAGACCGTCTTCCACCACCAGGCGGGCTGCCACTGCAGCGATTTCAGCCAGGCCGTCGGCCGGCGAATGAAGAGCAACCATCCCGCCATTGTGCCGGCTCGGGCACGCACCCGCCAGAAACCCCGGACAGACCCGCCAGCGCCTGGGGTCGCCCCTAGAATCCGGGGCCATGCATATTCATATATTGGGCATCTGCGGCACCTTCATGGGAGGCCTTGCCGCCCTGGCCCGCGAGGCCGGCCACCGCGTCACTGGCTGCGACGCCGGGGTCTACCCCCCCATGAGCGACCAGTTGCGGGCGCTGGGCATCGATCTCATCGAGGGGTTCGACGCCGATCAATTGGCCTTGGCCCCCGACGTGTTCGTCATCGGCAACGTGGTCAGCCGGGCGCGCCTGCCAGATGGTTCGCCCAAATTCCCGCTGATGGAGGCCATCCTCGACGCCGGTGTGCCCTATACCAGCGGCCCCCAATGGCTGGCCGAACACGTGCTGCAAGGCCGCCATGTGTTGGCCGTGGCCGGCACGCACGGCAAGACCACCACCACGTCGATGCTGGCCTGGGTGCTGGAAGCCAATGGCCTGCATCCGGGCTTTCTGGTCGGGGGCGTCCCGATGAATTTCGGCGTTTCGGCGCGCCTGGGTGGACAGACCTCGACCAGCGAAAGCCGTTTCGCCACCGGATCGCCCCAAAGTGGCGCAGCGTGGGGGCCCACGTTCGTCATTGAGGCCGATGAGTACGACACCGCGTTCTTTGACAAGCGCAGCAAGTTCGTGCACTACCGGCCGCGCACGGCCATCCTGAACAACCTGGAGTTCGACCACGCGGACATCTTTCCGGATCTGGCCGCGATCGAGCGCCAGTTCCACCACCTGGTGCGCACCGTGCCCGGCACCGGCCGCGTGGTGACCAACGGCCTCGAAGAGAGCCTGGACCGCGTGCTGCACCAAGGTTGCTGGAGCGAGGTGCGCAGCTTCGGCGCAGCGGTCAGCGACTTCACGGCCCACGGCGAGCCTCACGCCTTCGATGTGCACCGGCGCGGCGAACCGGTGGCGCGCGTCGAATGGTCACTGACCGGTCAGCACAACCAGCTCAATGCGCTGGCGGCCATCGCCGCGGCCGAACACGTGGGCGTGGCACCGGCCGATGCGGCTCGGGCGCTGGGCAGTTTCCAGAATGTGCGTCGCCGCATGGAAGTCCGTGGCACCGTGGCGCGGGACGGCCAGCCCCCCCTCACGGTCTACGACGACTTCGCCCACCACCCCACCGCCATCCGCACCACGCTCGACGGGCTGCGTCGCAAGCTGGGCACCGACGGCGACGCAGGGCGCATCCTCGCCGTGTTCGAGCCACGCAGCAACACCATGAAGCTGGGCACGATGAAGGCCCAACTGCCCTGGAGCCTGGAGCCGGCCGACCTGGCCTTCTGCCACACGGGCGGGCTCGACTGGAACGCCGAGGAAGCCCTGGCGCCCATGGGCGCCAGGGCCCAGGTGGCGCCCGACGTCGACACCCTGATCACCCAGATCCGCGCTGCGGCACGCCCCGGCGACCACATCGTTTGCATGAGCAACGGGGGGTTTGGCGGCATCCACCAGCGCCTGCTGAACGCGCTCGCTCGCGCCTGAGACCTGCCGCGGGCCGAACCTCAGTAGCCGACGGTCAGCGCCGGCAGGTCCACGGTCACCACGGGTTTGGCCAACGCGGCACTGGCCGCCCGCGCAAAGGCCATGGCCCAGGCCCGGTGCGCAGGGTCGCGAAAACGGGCTTCCCCGGCGGCCTGCGCCACACTCAGCACCTTGTCGGCCGTGAGCACCTTGCCCGTCAGCCGGATCGGTTCACACCCGAAAAAGGTGAACTGCTCGTCCAGCCAAGCGCGCGCCTGGTCATGCGGCAGGGGCTGCTGCTCTTCCAGGTCGAACGGGTAGACGGCGGTATCGCTCCATTTCACGGTGAGTTGGCTGCGCATGACGGGATCCTTGGTGGTCAAAACGAACGGCCCCCATTGTCGGCCGCGCGGCGCGCGCCGACTGCCGCTGGCACGACTATTTGAGGGTTCCTCCGGATGGGACATCCCCGCCCCCAGCCGCTCCATGACAGAACCCCCATCAGGGAGCGGCTCAAGCCGGCGGCGGATCCAGGGGCCGGCGCAGCGGCGAATGCACGGCATCGTAAAGTGGCAGGGTCGACCCGGCAGGCGCTGACCGCGCCGAGGGCGCCGCCAGCGCGCCCTCGGCACCTGAAGTCAGTTGCGCCACGGCCTCCCGGGCCTGCAACTCGGCCCGCCGGGCGCTGTCGCTGTCGGTGGTCAGCGCACCGGCGTAATAGAGCGCGGCCAGATGGTGCGCTACCGACGACAAGGGCGCGTCCACCCGCTGGCGCAAGGCATCCAGGGTGTCTGGCGCCGCCAGCAGGGCGCGCATCAGTGCCAGATGCAGTTCATCGAACCAGCGCACCGGCATGAGGGGCACACGGCGCAGGTAGATCCGCCGGTCCCGGTAACGCGGCGGCAGGATATCGAGCCGCGTGCGCACGGCATAGGTCCACATGACCCGCTGTAGCGGCAACCGGATGAAGGCCGGCGGAATCTCGACCGGACTGCCCGGCGCCTGGCGAACCCACTGCGCCATGGCCAAGTCCACCGGACGTGCCGGCACCAGCAGGCCCGCTTGCCAGCGCCGGAAATCGATCACGGCCAGCAGGCGCTCCTCATGCAGCAGATGCACCACCGCCCCTTTGTGGGCGCCCATGCGGCGCACCACTTCGCCCCCCAGCGCAAACTGGCTGCGCAGCGGACGCAACCAGGCTTCGAACCGCTGCAGACGCTGACGCACGGCGGCTTCGTCATCGGCCTCGAAGAACTCGGCGGAGGCAAAGCCCACCGGCAGCGGGCAGGCAAAGGCCAGCGGCCGATCCACCTCGGCCCGGTTGAGCAACCACCGCTCGCCGCTGCCGAACGGGTGGTGGATGACGACACCGTCCCGCCCGTGCACCGCCACGGCACCTCCCCGGATCATCCAGGCGTCTGCCCTGTGCGGATCGCCACACAGCCAGGCCGGCCAGCCTGGCTGCACCTGCGCCACCCATGCCGTCAGCCGTGCCTGTGCCGCGGGGTCAAACCCCAACAACCCCAGACGCAATACCGGCTGCTCCACACCGACTCCTCTTCGCCCGCCTCGCAAGGCACCATGCCCCTGTCGCGATCACGTGGCTTGTGGCACCCCAGCATAGCGGTGCTCCCGGCCCGTCTCAACGGGTTCGGCCTCCGGGTGCGAGACACATTGCACGAACAGGGGCCTTAAAAAGGGGCCGATCAGCCCCGGCGGCGGCGAACCGCCTGCGCCAGCTCTTCGAGCGCCTGCAGCGAATCGCCCCAGCCCAGGCAGGCATCGGTGATGCTCTGGCCGTACACCAGCCCGTCCACGGCATCCTTGCCCGGCGTGAATTTCTGGGCGCCAGCCTCGATGTGGCTCTCGATCATGACCCCGAAGACGCTGGTCGATCCGCCCGCAATCTGTGCCCCGATGTCGCGCGCCACATCGAGCTGCTTCTCATGCTGCTTGCTGCTGTTGGCATGGCTGCAATCGACCATCAGGCGCGGCGTGAGCTTAGCCGCTTCGAGCTCTTTGACCGCCGCCGCCACGCTGCCGGCGTCGTAATTGGGGGCCTTGCCCCCGCGCAGGATGACGTGACAGTCTTTGTTCCCATGGGTCTGCACGATGGCCACCTGGCCGTTCTTGTGCACCGACAGAAAGTGGTGGCCGCGCGCAGCCGCCTGGATGGCGTCGGTGGCGATCTTGATGTTGCCATCGGTGCCGTTCTTGAAACCGATGGGCGCCGACAGGCCCGAGGCCAGTTCGCGGTGCACCTGGCTTTCGGTGGTGCGCGCGCCGATGGCGCCCCAGGCGATCAGGTCGCCGATGTACTGGGGGCTGATCACGTCCAGGAACTCAGAGCCGGCCGGCAGGCCCTGGCGGTTGATCTCGATCAGCAGCTGGCGCGCGATGCGCAGCCCCTCGTCGATGCGGTAGCTTTCGTCGAGGTACGGATCGTTGATCAGTCCCTTCCAGCCGACGGTAGTGCGCGGCTTTTCGAAGTAGACCCGCATCACGATCTCCAGCGTGTCGGCGTACCGCTCGCGCAGCGGCTTCAGGCGCCGCGCGTAGTCGAGTGCGGCCGCCGGGTCGTGGATGGAACAGGGCCCGATCACCACGAGCAGCCGGTCGTCCTTGCCATGCAGGATGTCATGGATGCGCTGGCGGGTCTGCTGGATCAGTTTTTCCACCGGGGTCCCGGCAATCGGGAAGAAGCGGATGAGGTGTTCGGGAGGCGGGAGCACGGTGATGTCCTTGATGCGCTGGTCGTCGGTCTGGCTGGTCTTGTCGGCAGGCCGGACGTACCAGGCATCGCTGGCGGTGGTGGCTTTGGCGTTCATCGATGAGCTCCTCGCGAGATGGAAAAAAAGGGGGGCAAAAAAAAACCGCCGGGCTGCGGGCCCGGCGGTTTGGGGGGATTCGGTTCTGCTGCGCGCTTACACCGAGGCCTCTCGTCCGCCGGGGACAGAGAACCAAAAGTAAAAGCCGAAGGAAAAGGCTTGACGCGCTTGCATGGCGAAAGAATGTAGCACAAAACGGCTCCTGGGCCGCTCAGCGGTCCTGGACAGCGCCGGGCTCACACCGTGCCCCCGACCGTCAGCCCGTCGATGCGCAGCGTGGGTTGCCCCACCCCCACGGGCACGCTCTGGCCTTCCTTGCCGCAGGTGCCGACGCCGCTGTCCAGGCGCAGGTCGTTGCCGATCATGCTCACGCGGGTCAGCGCATCGGGGCCGTTGCCGATGATGGTCGCGCCCTTCACCGGGTACTGAATCTGGCCGTTTTCCACCCAGTAGGCCTGGCTGGCCGAGAACACGAACTTGCCGCTAGTGATGTCCACCTGCCCGCCACCGAAGTTGGTGGCATACAGGCCGCGTTTGATGGAGGCAACGATTTCCTCGGGGCTGCGATCGCCGCCCAGCATGTAGGTATTGGTCATGCGCGGCATCGGCACGTGCGCATAGCTCTCACGGCGGCCGTTGCCCGTGGGTTTGACGCCCATCAGGCGGGCGTTCATGGCGTCCTGGATGTAACCCTTGAGGATGCCATCCTCGATCAACACGTTTTTCTGTGTCGCCTGACCCTCGTCGTCGACGTTGAGCGAGCCCCGGCGGTCGGCGATGGTGCCGTCGTCCAGCACCGTCACGCCCTTGGCGGCAACCCGCTGGCCGATGCGCCCGGCAAACGCGCTCGAGCCCTTGCGGTTGAAGTCACCTTCCAGGCCATGGCCCACCGCTTCGTGCAGCAGCACGCCCGGCCAGCCAGGGCCGAGCACCACCGTCATTTCGCCGGCCGGCGCAGGCCGGGCCTCCAGGTTGGTCAGCGCGGCGTTCACGGCCTCGTCGACATAGGTGCCGACCGTGGCCTCGTCGAAGTAGGCCAGCCCGAAGCGGCCGCCGCCACCGGAGGAGCCCACTTCGCGCCGGCCCTTCTGCTCGACGATCACCGTCACGGACAGGCGCACCAGCGGCCGCACATCGGCCGCCAGCGTGCCATCGGCACGCGCGACCAGCACCACGTCGTGCTCCGCCGCCAGGCCGGCCATGACCTGCACCACGCGCGGATCGCGGGCCTTGGCCAGCCGCTCGACCTGTTCCAGCAGCGCGATCTTGGCCTGGCTGTCGAGCGTGCCGATGGGGTCCAGCTCCGGGTACAGCGAGCGCGACTTCGAAACCTTGGCCGCACGGGCGCGCACCCGGCGGCTCTGCCCCTGCCCGGAAATGGAGCGCACGGTGTGCGCGGCGTCGATCAGCGCGTCCCAGGACAGGTCGTCGGAATAGGCAAAAGCGGTTTTTTCCCCGCTGACCGCGCGCACGCCCACCCCCTGGTCGATGCTGAAGCTGCCGGTCTTGACGATGCCCTCCTCCAGACTCCAGCCTTCGTGGCGCGTGGTCTGGAAATACAGGTCGGCATCGTCGACGCCGTGCGACATGATCTCGCCCAGCGCTTTTTGCAGATGGGCGGGCGTCAGCCCCGAAGGCTGCAGCAACAGGGATTCGGCGGTGGCCAGACGGGCCAGGGTGGGTTCGCGGGCAATCATGGCCCCATTTTAGGGAGCTGCTGGCGGCTACGCCGCCAGCAGGGTCAAGACTGCATCAACCGCTTGGACTTGGCGATCGCCATCAGCATGCCCAGCGCCACGCCCAGCGTGACCATGGCCGTGCCGCCGTAGCTGATGAAAGGCAGCGGCACGCCCACCACCGGCAGCACGCCGCTGACCATGCCCATGTTGACGAAGGCGTAGACGAAGACGTTGAGCGACAGCGCCCCGGCCAGCAATCGCGAGAACAGCGTGGGCGCGTCCATCGCGATCACCAGCCCGCGGAACACCAGGAAGATGAAGCCGGCCATGAGCAGCAGCACGCCCACGAGGCCGAATTCTTCCGAATACGCGGCGTAGATGAAGTCGGTGGTGCGTTCGGGGATGAACTCCAAGTGCGTCTGCGTGCCCTGCATGAAGCCCTTGCCCCAGACGCCGCCCGAGCCGATGGCGATCATGCCCTGGATGATGTGAAAGCCCTTGCCCAGCGGGTCCTTGGACGGGTCCAGCAGCGTGCACACGCGCTGGCGCTGGTACTCGTGCAGCACCTTCCAGTCCACGCCGGGCTGGCACAGCGTGGGCTCCATGACCACGAGCGCGACCACGCCGATCACGCCCAGCAGCACCGGCGGAATGATGAGCTTCCAGCTCAGGCCGGCCAAATAAATGACGAACAGGCCCGAAGCCAGCACCAGCAGCGTGGTGCCCAGATCGGGCTGCTTCAGGATCAGCGCCGCCGGCCCGCCCAGGATCGCTGCCGCGACCAGGAAATCCAACGGCTTGAGCTGGCCTTCGCGACGCTGAAACCACCAGGCCAGCATCATGGGCATGGCGATCTTCATGATCTCGCTCGGCTGGATCACGATGCCCAGGTTGATCCAGCGCGTGGCGCCTTTTTTGGTGATACCGAAAAACTCCACGCCCAGCAGCAGCACCACGCCCAGCAGATACAGCGGCATGGCAAACGCCATCAGGCGCTGCGGCGGGATCTGCGCCAGCACGAACAGCACCCCCAACGCCAGCAGCATGTTGCGTGCGTGCATGGAAAAACGGGTGCCGTGATCGAAACCCACCGAATACATGGCCAGCAGGCCGGTGCCGGCCAGCAGGATGATGGCCAGCGCCAGCAGGCCATCGAAACCCTGGAAGATCGGGGCGATGCGCTGCAGCAGAGAGGGTTTGTCGAACACGGCGGCCATGTGCCGATTATCCTTCGCACCATGGCTGTTCCCGCTCCGCCCACGCCCGCCGTCACCCACGTCATCTACCTGCACGGCTTCCGCTCATCGCCGCAGTCCATGAAAGCGGTCAAGGTCGCTGCCCGGGTGGCCGATAGCCATCCGTCGGTCACTTGGTGGTGCCCGCAGTTGCCCCCCTCGCCCGCGCAGGCGGCCGCGCAGATCCGGCAGGCGACCGCAAACTGGCCCCGGGCGCGCATGGCGGTGATCGGATCGTCGCTGGGCGGCTTCTACGCCCGCTGGCTGGCGCTGCAGGCCGGTTGCGCCCGCACGGTGCTGCTCAATCCCGCCGCGTTCCCGGCCCGCGACCTGGCCCGCCATATCGGTGAACAGACCGCCTGGCACGACCCGGCACAGCGCTTCTATTTCGCGCCCGCCTTCGTCGACGAACTGCGCACCTTGGAAACAGACATCCAGCACCTGGCCGCCGACCACGCCACCACCCCGGCCAGCCAGCTCGCCATCGTGGCCCAGGGCGACGAACTGCTGGACTGGCGCGAGATGCAGGCCTTCTGCGCCGGGGGCGAGATCCGCCTGCTCGACGGCAGCGATCACGCTCTGAGCGATTTCGATCGCCACATCGACGCCGTCTTCGATTTCCTGCATCTGGCCTGAAACGGGGTACCCGCCCTCAGCGTCAGGCGGGCGCATGGGACAATCCGGCCCATGTTTATCCTGTTCGATGAAGCCGGCAAGCTGCTGACCGGCCGCCTGATGTCCGAAGCCGAAAGCTCGCTGCAGATCGAGCTTGACTCGGGCAAGCGCGTGAAGGTCAAGCTGGCCAATACGCTGCTGCGTTTTGACAAACCCGCCCCCGCTGCGCTGCTGCCCGAGGCACAGACGCTGGCCGCCACCATGGACCTGGCGCTGGCCCACGAGTTCGCCCCCGAAGAAGAATTCGGCTTCGCCGATCTCGCGGCCGACTATTTCAGCGACCCGCCCACCGTGGCCCAGCAGGTCGCGGCGCTGATCTGCCTGCAGGGCGCGCCGCACTACTTCCGGCGTGCCGGCAAAGGCCGCTTCAAGAAAGCCCCGCCTGAAATCGTGGCGCAGGCACTGGCGGCGATCGAGAAAAAGAAGCAGATACAGGCACAGATCGATGCCTGGTCCGCCGACCTCGTGGCGGGCCAGTGCCCCGAGCCCGTTCGCCAGCAGCTCTACAAGATCCTGTTCCGGCCCGACAAGAACGCGCCCGAGTACAAGGCCGTGGTCGAAGCCGCCCGCGGCAGCCACCTCAATCCGCTGGCGCTGCTGCAGAAAGCCGGCGCCATCACCAGCGCCTACCAGTTCCACTGGCAGCGCTTCCTGTTCGATCAGTTCCCGAAGGGCACGGGCTTTCCCGCGCTCGAAGCCCCGGCCATCGGCGACGAACTGCCGGTAGCGCCCGTGCAGGCTTTCTCGATCGACGACTCGCACACCACCGAAATCGACGACGCGCTCTCGCTGCAAGGCCTGGGCACGGGCAGCGTGACCCTGGGCATCCACATCGCCGCGCCGGGTCTGGCCATCGCGCCGGACAGCGCGGTCGACCAAGTGGCCCGCGCGCGCCTGTCCACCGTCTACATGCCGGGCCACAAGATCACCATGCTGCCCGACGCGGTGGTGCAGGCCTATACGCTGGAGGCGGGCCGCGACTGCCCGGCGGTGTCGCTCTACGTCACCTACGACGAAGCCACCCTGGCCGCGACCGGCAGCCGCACGGCGCTGGAACGCGTGCCCATCGCCCACAACCTGCGCCACGACCGGCTCGACAGCGTGATCACCCCGGCCTGGCTCGATGGCGAGGCCGCTGCCGACACCGCCCCGGCCGAGATCGCGGCGCTGCACCCGCAACTGGCCTTCCTCTGGCGCCTCGCCCGGCACCTCAAGGCCCAGCGCGAAGTGGTGCGCGGCAAGCCGGAAAACTTCACCCGCCCGGACTACACCTTCCGGCTGGAAGGCGGCAGCGGTGACGAACCCGATGGCAGCGAAACCGTGCGCATCGGCACCCGCTCGCGCGGCGCCCCGCTGGACCTGATGGTCGCCGAAGCCATGATCGTCGCCAACAGCACCTGGGGCCAGTGGCTGGCCGGCTGCGGCGTGCCCGGCATCTACCGCAGCCAGGCCAGCATGGCCCCGGGAATCAAGGTCCGCATGGGCACCAAGGCCCTGCCACACGCCGGCATCGGCGTGCCCGCCTATGCCTGGAGCACCTCGCCGCTGCGCCGCTATGTCGACCTGGTCAACCAGTGGCAGATCATTGCTTGCGCGCGCCACGGCGCGACTGCCGCGCTGGTGGCACCGTTCAAGCCCAAGGACGCCAACCTGATGGCGGTGATCAGTGCCTTCGACGCCGCCTACACCGCCTACAACGGTTTCCAGAACGGCATGGAACGCTTCTGGACGCTGCGCCACCTGCAGCAGGCCGGCATCACCGAACTGACCGCCACGCTGATCAAGGACAACCTGGTGCGCGCCGACACGCTGCCCCTGGTGTTGCCGGTGCTGGGCGCCGAAGGGCTGCCGCGCGGTGCGCAGGTGCGGGTGCGCCTGGGTGCCGTCGACGAGATCAGCCTGGAAGTCTCGGGCACCGTCATCGAACGCCTCGATCTCGCCACCGACCCGGCCGCCGAGGCCGGCGACGATGAAGGCAGCGACGACGATGCGCTGGCGGCTGCGCCACTGGCCTTGGCGATCGACGTGAACGAAACCCCCGACGGGGCCGCCGCCAACGGCGCCGGCTGATACCAGCGGGGATAATGCCGGCGTGAAATCCTTCCTGGCCTTCGTCAAGCAGCTCAGCACCCTGCAGATCGCCCTGGCGGTCTCGGTGCTCGCGCATGCCGCCCTGCTGACGGTGCGCTTTGTCGACCCGGAAAGTTTCAACCGGGCCTTCAAGGACACGCCGCTGGAAGTGATCCTGGTCAACGCCCGCAGCGAAGAGCGACCGGACAAGGCGGCCGCCATCGCCCAGGCCACGCTGGCCGGCGGTGGCGAGGCTGAACGCCAGACCCGCGCCACCACCTTCCTGCCCTATTCGGGCCAGACCCGCGTGGGCGATGCGGCCGAAGACGAAGAGCGCCGGATCGAGGCCCTCAAACAGCAGCAGAACCAGTTGCTCACCCAGGTGCGCAAGGCCCTGGCTTCGATGCCGCCACCCGATCTGCAGGCGGTCAACCCCAGCCCCGACACCATCGAGCGCGAAGAGAAGCGCAAGGCCCTGCTCAAAATCCTGGGCGAGATCGAGCGCCGCATCAACGAGGAAAACGCGCGACCGCGAAAACGCTACATCAGCCCGGCCACCCGCGAAGAGGTCTACGCCGTCTACTACGACGAGCTGCGGCGCAAGATCGAGGAGCGCGGCACCAGCAACTTCCCCGAAGCCGGTGGGCGCAAGCTCTACGGCGCGCTGACCATGATCATCACGGTCAACCACACCGGCCAGGTGCTCGACACCGAGGTGGTGGAAACGTCGGGCAACCCCACGCTGGACCGACGTGCCCAGTCCATCGTTCGCAGCCTGGGATTCGGCCGCTTTTCCGACGGCATGCGCCGCCGAGCCGACCAGATCGTGGTGGTCTCGCGCTTTCGTTTCACGCGCGAAGAGACGCTGCAGACACAGCTCAGCGCCAGCCCCTGAAGACGCATGAAAGCCCTGGGACGCTGGATCTTGTGGTTGCTGTTGGCCGGTGTGGCGCTGCAGCTGTTCTTCCTGCTGCGCATCGCGCTGATGCTGGTGGTCGACCCGCAGAGCACCGCGTTCATGCGCTCGGAGGCCTGGCGCATTGCCCAGGCCAGCCTGACGGGCGACACCCCCTGGACCTGGTCGGCCCGGTGGGTGGACTACGAGCAGATCAGCCCCCACCTCAAACGCGCGGTCATGGCCTCGGAAGACGACGGTTTCGCGACCCACGGCGGGGTCGACTGGGGCGCCATCGAAGCCGCCTGGAGCCGCAATGAAAAACGGCAGGCCCAGGTGCAGAAGAAGGCCGAGCAGATCGAGCGTCGGCTGGGCCACAAGCCCGAAGCCGCCGAAGCGGCCCTCAAAGCGCTGCGCCCGGCCCGCATCATCGGCGGCTCCACCATCTCCCAGCAACTGGCCAAGAACCTGCTGCTTTCGGGCGAGCGCACCCTGCTGCGCAAAGGCCAGGAGCTGGTGCTGACCCTGATGCTCGAAGCCCTGCTGTCCAAGCAACGCATTCTTGAGATCTACCTCAACAGCGTGGAGTGGGGGGAAGGCGTCTTCGGCGCCGAAGCCGCCGCCCAGCGCTACTTCAACAAACCGGCTGCCAAGCTCGCTCCCGCAGAAGCTGCCCGGCTGGCCGTCATGCTGCCCAGCCCCAAGTTTTTCGAAAAGCGCCCGGGCTCGGCCTACCTGTCCCGCCGCACCGCCACCATCGTTGCCCGCATGGGCGCGGTGACGCTGCCCTGAGGCCGCCACCATGCGCATTCTCGGCATCGACCCTGGCCTGCAGTGCACCGGCTTTGGCGTCATCGACACCGAAGGTGCGGCCCTGCGCTACGTGGCCAGCGGCACCATCCAGACCAGCCCCCGGGACGGTGCGCTGCTGCCCGAGCGCCTGAAGACCATCTTTGACGGCATCACGGAGGTCGTGCGCCGCTACCAGCCCGACGTGGCCGTGTGCGAGATCGTGTTCGTCAACGTGAACCCGCAGGCCACCCTGCTGCTGGGCCAGGCGCGCGGCTGCTGCCTGACAGCGCTGGTGGCCAATGGCCTGCCGGTGGCCGAATACACCGCCCTGCAGCTGAAGAAGGCGGTGGTTGGCCACGGCCGCGCCACCAAACCCCAGATGCAGGAAATGGTGCGCCGCCTGCTGCAATTGCCCGGCCTGCCCGGCAAGGACGCAGCCGACGCGCTCGGCCTGGGCATCACCCACGCCCAGGTCAGCCGCACCACGGCGGCCATGAACCGCGTGACCACGCTGCAGGCACGAACCCACGCGGCGTACAAGTCGGGGCGGGTCTACTGATCCCGGGCCGCGGGCCCGCGCCGCGCCTTCAGACGATGCGTTCGAGCACCAGCACGCCGAAAAAGCCCAGCGCAGCCAGCATCGTCCACTTCAGGACGATCAGCCCCCACTGCCGGTAACGCGCCTGCCCGGTCCCGATGTAGTAGGCGAAACACACGCCTGCCGCCAGCAGCAGGAAGAACAGGGTCCAGCGGAACAGCAGCATGGCGGCGGCTTACCAGGCCGGCACCAGTTGCGCGAAACCCTGGGGCGCCTCGCGCTCGCTGCTGAAGCTGACCAGATCCCACGCCTCGGGCTGGGCCTGCAAGGCGCGCAGCAACTGGTTGTTCATGGCGTGGCCCGACCGGAAGGCGCTGTAGGCGGCCAGCAGCGGGTGGCCCACCACGTACAGGTCACCGATGGCGTCGAGGATCTTGTGCTTGACGAACTCGTCCTGGTAGCGCAGCCCGTCGCTGTTGAGCACCTTGTAGTCGTCCATCACGATGGCGTTGTCCAGCCCCCCCCCCAGCGCGAGTCCGTGCGAGCGCATCATTTCGACGTCGCGTGTGAAGCCGAAAGTGCGTGCCCGGGCGATTTCGCGCGTGTACTGGCCGCTGCCGAGGTCAAACTCGACGCGCTGGCCGGTGGCCGTCACCGCCGGGTGGTTGAACTCGATTTCGAACGACAGCTTGAAGCCGTGGTACGGCTCCAGCCGCGCCCATTTGAGCTGACGCCCCTCGCCTTCGCGCACTTCCACCGGTTTCTTGACGCGGATGAAGCGCTTGGGCGCGTTCTGGGCCACGATGCCCGCGCTTTGCAGCAGGTAGACAAAAGACGCCGAGGAGCCATCGAGAATGGGCACTTCCTCGGCCGTGATGTCCACGTAGAGGTTGTCCAGCCCGAGGCCGCAGCAGGCGCTCATCAGGTGCTCGATGGTGTGCACCTTGGCGCCGCCGCTGGAGATGGTGGAGGCCAGGCGCGTATCGGTCACCGCCTCGGCGTTCACCGGGATCTCCACCGGCTCCGGCAGATCGACCCGCCGGAACACGATGCCTGTGTCGGGCGCCGCCGGCCGCAGCGTCAACTCCACCCGCTGGCCGCTGTGCAGGCCGACACCGACCGCCTTGGTCAGGGATTTGAGCGTTCGTTGAGCGAGCATCCTGCGATTTTAAGTTTGGCTGCCGTCTCCCGCCGGTGGAAATGGCTATGCCGGCGATTGACGAGCCTCCGGAGAGCGAAGCCCCCCCGACACCGGGGCAGCAAGGGTCCGGCTCCGCCGGCCCAAGCTGCCGTCCTCCCTCGAAGCGCCAAAGGCGCGCCACAGAGGGGGGAAGCCGCGTCAGCGGCGCAGGGGGGCGTGCCGAATCAGTCGGCCTGCTTGCGCAGGAAAGCCGGGATCTCGAAGTCGTCCATGCCGCCGGAAGCCAGGGCGTCGACCTTGGCCGCTGCCTGGGTGCGGTTGGTGCGCCAGACGCTGGGCACCGCCATGGCGTCGTACGCAGGTTGTGCAGCCCCGGTGGCCGCCCCGTTGCCGGCTCCGCCGACCACGGTGTTGACGGTGGGCACGTTGAACGGCACGTTGTCGGTGCCGGTGCGCAGCACCTGCAGGGGCGGCGCGGTGCGGCGGGCAGCGCCCTGGCGCGACAGGCCGGTGGCGACCACGGTCACGCGCATCTCGTCGCCCAGGCTTTCGTCGTAGGCGGCACCGTAGATGACGTGGGCGTCCGGCGCGGCGTAGGCCTTGATGGCGTTCATCGCTTCCTTCGATTCCTTCAGCTTCAGGCTGCCCTTGGAGGCCGTCACCAGCACCAGCACGCCCTTGGCGCCGGAGAGGTCCACGCCTTCCAGCAGCGGGCAGGCCACGGCCTGCTCGGCGGCGATACGGGCGCGGTCGGGGCCTTCGGCGGTGGCGGTGCCCATCATGGCCTTGCCGGGCTCGCCCATCACGGTGCGCACGTCTTCGAAGTCGACGTTGACGTTGCCGTACTCGTTGATGATCTCGGCGATCCCGCCGACGGCGTTCTTGAGCACGTCGTTGGCGTGGGCAAAAGCTTCGTCCTGGGTGATGTCGTCGCCCAGCACGTCCTGCAGCTTCTCGTTGAGCACCACGATCAGCGAGTCGACGTTGGCTTCCAGTTCGGTCAGGCCGCCGTCGGCATTGGCCATGCGGCGCCCGCCCTCCCAGTCGAACGGCTTGGTGACCACGCCCACCGTCAGGATGCCCATTTCCTTGGCCACGCGGGCGATCACCGGAGCGGCGCCGGTGCCGGTGCCGCCGCCCATGCCGGCCGTGATGAACAGCATGTGGGCGCCATCGATGGCGGTGCGGATTTCCTCCACGGCCGCCTCGGCCGCGTCACGGGCTTTTTCGGGCTTGCTGCCAGCGCCCAGGCCGGTGTTGCCGAGCTGGATGGTGCGGGTGGCCGAGCTGCGGGCCAGCGCCTGCGCATCGGTGTTGGCGCAGATGAACTCCACCCCCTGCACGTTGCGCATGATCATGTGCTCGACGGCGTTGCCGCCGCCGCCGCCGACGCCAATGACCTTGATTTGCGTGCCCATGTGGAATTCTTCGACTTCGATCATTTCGATGCTCATGTTGGCCTCCTGGGTTGCGCCTGGGGGGCGCGGGGTGATTCAGATAAAACGGTAAGACGGGAAATGCAGAAAACGGGATTCGGTCGTTCAGCTAGGCGGCCCGGTGCCGTCCCGACATCGGAACGGGGATCGCGGGCGGGTCCGGGGCGACCAGGGGGCGGACGATGGCGTCGAGGTCATGTCAGAACGTCCCCAGAAACCAGTTCTTCAGGCGGTCGAAGGCGCCTTGCATGGAGCCGCTCTTCTGCGCCACCTTGTGGCCGCGAAGACGGGCCTGGCGGGCCTCTTCCAGCAAGCCCATGACCGTGGCCGCGCGGGGTTGCGCCACCATGTCCGACAGGGCGCTGGCGTACTGCGGGACGCCTCGGCGCACGGGTTTGAGGAAGATGTCCTCCCCGAGTTCAACCATGCCGGGCATGACGGCGCTGCCGCCCGTGAGCACGATGCCCGAGGACAGCACCTCTTCGTGTCCCGAGTCGCGGATGACCTGCTGCACCAGCGAGAAGATCTCCTCCACCCGGGGTTCGATCACGCCGGCCAGTGCCTGGCGGCTGAGCATGCGCGGGCCGCGATCGCCCAGACCCGGCACCTCGACCTGCTGGTCCGGGTCGGCCAGCAATTGCTTGGCGCAACCGCTCTCGACCTTGATGTCCTCGGCGTCCTTGGTTGGTGTGCGCAGCGCCATGGCGATGTCGCTGGTGATCAGGTCACCGGCGATCGGAATCACCGCCGTGTGGCGGATCGCGCCGCCCGCGAAGATCGCCACGTCGGTGGTGCCGGCGCCGATGTCCACCAGCGCCACGCCCAGCTCCTTCTCGTCGTCGGTCAGGATGGCCTGGCTGCTGGCCAGCGGGTTGAGCATGAGCTGGTCGACCTCCAGACCGCAGCGGCGCACGCACTTGATGATGTTTTCCGCCGCGCTCTGCGCACCGGTGACGATGTGCACCTTGGCTTCAAGCCGGATGCCGCTCATGCCGATCGGCTCCTTGACCTCCTGGCCGTCGATCACGAACTCCTGCGGCTCCACCAGCAGCAGGCGCTGATCGGTCGAGATGTTGATCGCCTTGGCGGTCTCGATCACGCGCGCCACGTCGGCCGGCGTGACCTCGCGGTCCTTGATCGCGACCATCCCGCTGGAGTTGATGCCGCGGATGTGGCTGCCGGTGATGCCGGTGTAGACGCGGGCGATGCGGCAGTCGGCCATCAGCTCGGCCTCCTTGAGTGCCTGCTGGATGCTCTGCACGGTGGCGTCGATATTGACCACCACCCCGCGCTTGAGACCGTGGCTGGGGGCGACACCCAACCCGGCCAGCTTGAGCTCGCCTTGGGGCAGGACCTCCGCCACCACCACCATGATCTTGGCGGTGCCTATGTCGAGTCCGACGACCAGATCCTTGTATTCCTTGGCCATGATGCGTTGCTTCGATTACCGGGTTTTCGGTGGGGTGTTGGGGGCTTCGACGAGGGTGGTCACGCCGCGCACACGCAGGGCGTAACCGTTGGGGTAGCGCAGGTCGGCGTACTGCAGCGGACCGGGGTAGCGTTGCTGGATCTGGCCCAGCGAGCCTATGAACCGGGCGACACGCGCCTGCAAGGCTTCGGGCGTGCCGCGGCCAAGCTCCACCACGGCACCGCCTTCGAGTTCGGCGCGCCAGCCACCGCGCTCGTTGAGCTGCAGCTTCAGCAGCACCAGCTGGTGGCGCGCAAATTCGGCCTTCAGCGGCTGGAACAGCGCCCAGACCTGCGCCGACTGGTGCTCCGGCCCCGACAGCTCCGGCAGCCCCTCCAGTTCGTCCGGCGTGGCCTCGAACACTTCGCCCAGGTGATTGACGAGGTGACCGCCGCCGGCGGCGCCCCACCACGCCACCGGCTGGTGCTCTTCGATCGTCACACGCAGGCGGTTGGGGAATTCGCGCTGCACCACCGCCTTGCGCACCCAGGGCACCGATTCGAACAGCCGCTGCACCTGGCGCAGGTCCAGCGCCAGGAAGCCGCTGGCCAGCGCATTGCGCAAAGGCGCCGCCAGTTGCGAACGGATGGACACCGCGTTCTGGTGCACCACGTCGCCCTGCACCAGCACCGACTGCACCGACCACGCCGGGTGCCGCACAGCCCACAGCCCGATCACGCCCACGGCCAGCGCGGCGAACAGCGCCACCAGGGCGCGTGTCGCCACGGCCATCAGCCGGACGTCCAGGGGCAGGTCGAGGTCGGTGGCAGCCATGGCGGGGGTCAGGCCTTCAGGGAAGCCGGGTTGTCCAGCGCGGCGGTGGCCAGCACCTGCAGGCACAGGTCCTCGTAGGACACGCCCGTGGCGCGGGCCGACATCGGCACCAGCGAATGCCCGGTCATGCCGGGCGAGGTGTTGATTTCGAGCAACCAGGGCTTGCGCGTGGTGGCGTCGATCATCACGTCGGCGCGCGCCCAGCCCCGGCAGTCGAGTGTGCGGAAGGCCTGGAGCACCAGCGCCTGGATCGCGGCCTCCTCGCCCTCGGGCAGGCCGCAGGGCACGAGGTACTTCGTGTCGTCGGTGAAGTACTTGTTCTGGTAGTCGTAGTTGCCATCGGGCGCCACGATGCGGATCACCGGCAGCGCACGCGCCGCGTCGCCCGTCCCGAGCACCGGGCAAGTGACCTCGTCGCCAGCGATGAACTGCTCGCACATCACCATCGGGTCCAGGCCTGCGGCCAGCGCGTAGGCCGCGTCGCACTGTTCCAGCGTCGTGACCTTGGTGAGCCCGATGGTGGAGCCTTCGCGCACCGGCTTGACGATCATCGGCGCCCCCAGCGCGGCGAAGGCGGCGCGCGTTTCCGCCGCGCTGCGCACCTGCCGCCAGGCCGGCGTGGCCAGGCCTTCGGCGATCCAGATGCGCTTGGTCATGAGCTTGTCCATGGCCACCGACGAGGCCATCACACCCGGGCCGGTGTACGGGATGCCCAGCAACTCCAGCGCGCCTTGCACCGTGCCGTCTTCGCCGAAGCGGCCATGCAGCGCGATGAAGACGCGCGAAAAGCCGTCGCGCCGCAACTCACTCAGGTCGCGCTCGGCCGGGTCGAAGGCGTGGGCATCCACGCCCTTGGCCTTCAGCGCGGCCAACACGCCGGCGCCCGACATCAGCGAGACCTCCCGTTCGGCCGATCGGCCGCCCAGCAGGACGGCCACCTTGCCCAAGGCCTGCACATCGATGGGGTTCATGTTCGGATTCATGGTCACACCTTGTCCTTGCCGGCCAGCTCGATCACCTGAGCGGCCACCGCGCCGATGGAGCCGGCGCCCATGCACAGCACCACATCGCCGTCGCGGGCGTTGTCCAGCACCGCCTGGGGCATGGCGGCAATGTCGTCCACAAAGACCGGTTCGAGTTTGCCCGCCACGCGCAGCGCGCGCGCCAGCGACCGGCCGTCGGCGGCCACGATGGGCGCTTCGCCGGCCGCGTAGACCTCGGCCAGCAGCACCGCGTCGGCCTGGCCGATCACTTTGACGAAGTCCTCGAAGCAGTCGCGCGTGCGGCTGTAGCGGTGCGGCTGGAACGCCAGCACCAGGCGGCGTTCGGGGAAAGCCCCGCGCGCGGCCGCGATGGTGGCGGCCATTTCCACCGGGTGGTGGCCATAGTCGTCGACCAGGGTCGCGCGGCCACCCGCCGGCAACGGCGCTTCGCCATAGCGCTGGAAGCGCCGGCCCACGCCCTTGAAGTCGGCCAGCGCCTGCAGCAGCGCCGCATCGGGAATGCCCAGTTCGACCGCGATGCCGATGGCGGCCAGCGCGTTGAGCACGTTGTGGCGGCCCGGCAGGTTGAGCACCACGTCGAGGTCGGGCAGTTGCACGCCGTTGCGGCGCTGCACGGTGAAGTGCATCTGTGCCCCCACGGCGCGCACATCCACCGCGCGGATCTGCGCGTCCTCGGCCATGCCGTAGCTGGTGATCGGGCGCCCGATCTGCGGCAGGATCTCGCGGATCGCGGCGTCGTCCACGCACACCACGGCGGCGCCGTAGAACGGCATCTTGTGCAGGAAGTCGACGAAGGCGCCCTTGAGCCGGCCGAAGTCGTGCCCGTAGGTGTCCATGTGGTCGGCGTCGATGTTGGTGACGACCGAAATCACCGGCAGCAGGTTGAGGAAAGACGCGTCGGACTCGTCCGCCTCGACCACGATGTACTCGCCCGAACCGAGCTGGGCATTGGCGCCGGCGCTGTTGAGCCGGCCACCGATGACGAAGGTCGGGTCCAGGCCTGCAGCGGCGAGCACGCTCGCCACCAGACTGGTGGTCGTGGTCTTGCCGTGCGTGCCAGCGATGGCGATGCCTTTTTTCATGCGCATCAGCTCGGCCAGCATGACCGCACGCGGCACCACCGGCACGAGCTTGGCGTGCGCCGCCACCACCTCGGGGTTGTCTTCCTTCACGGCGGTCGAGGTGACGATGGCGTCGGCCCCCTCGATGAAAGCGGCGTCATGCCCCTGGTGCACCGTGGCACCCAGTGCGACCAGGCGGCGCGTGGCGGCGTTGGCCCCCAGGTCGCTGCCGGAGATCACGTAGCCCTGGTTCAGCAGCACCTCGGCAATACCGCTCATGCCCGAACCGCCGATGCCGACGAAGTGAATGTGGCGAATGGCGTGCTTCATGCGCCCTTCCCCTTCGCGAGCTGCTCACAGGCCGCCACCACGGCGGCCACGGCCTCGGTCTTTGCCATTTGCTGGGCCTTCACGGCCATCTCCATCAAAGCGGCCCGTTGCACCGTGCGCAGGGTCTGCGCCAGCGATTCGGGCGTGAATGCGGGTTGGGGCACCAGCCAGGCAGCGCCCGCATCCACCAGGAAGCGGGCGTTGGTGGTCTGGTGGTCGTCCACCGCGTGCGGAAAGGGCACGAACAGCGCGGCCGCTCCCACAGCGGCGATTTCCGTCACGGTGCTGGCACCGGCACGGCAGACGATCAGGTCGGCGTCGGCGAAGGCCTGGGCCGTGTCGTCGATGAAGGGCGTGAGCGTCGCGTCGACCCCTGCTGCGGCGTAGTTCGCACGCAGCTCGTCGATCTGTTTTTCGCCGCTCTGGTGGATCACCTGCGGGCGCTCGGATTCGGGCAGCAGCGCCAGCGCGCGCGGCACGGTGTCGTTGAGCGCCTTGGCTCCCAGGCTGCCCCCCACCACCAGCAGGCGCAGCGGCCCGCTGCGCCCCGCCAGACGCTGCGCCGGTGGCGGCTGTTGCAGAAACGGTGCGCGCAGCGGATTGCCCACCCAGGCACCCTTCTTCAGCGCCCCGGGGAAGGCCAGAAACACGCGGTCGGCGACGCCGGCCAGCACCTTGTTGGCCAGCCCCGCCACCGAGTTCTGTTCGTGCAGCACCAGGGGCTTGCCCGCGAGCGTGCCCATCATGCCGCCCGGGAACGTGATGTAGCCCCCCAGGCCCACCAGCACGTCGGGGCGCACGCGGCGCACCACCTGCCAGGCCTGCCAGAAGGCACGCAGCAACCGCAGCGGCAGCAGCACCAGCGTCTTGAGCCCCTTGCCGCGCACGCCACCGAAGTCGATGGTTTCCAGCGCAAAACCACGCGGCGGCACCAGCCGGCTTTCCATGCTGCCCGGCGCGCCGAGCCAGTGCACGCGCCAGCCCTGTTCGCGAAGGGCCTCGGCCACGGCCAGACCGGGGAAGATGTGCCCGCCCGTGCCGCCGGCCATCACCAGCGCACAAGGCGCCGTGCCCCGGTGGTCTGCTGCAGAGGTCGTGTGACGCGGGGTGGTGTTCGGCGTCATGCGCGCCCTCCCCGCATCAGTTGGCGGTTCTCGTAATCCACCCGCAGCACGATGGCAATGGCCACCAGGTTCATCAGCACGGCCGAGCCGCCATAGCTCATGAGCGGCAGCGTCAGCCCCTTGGTGGGCAGGGCCCCCAGGTTCACGCCGATGTTGATGAAGGCCTGGAAACCCATCCACAGGCCCACACCCTGGGCTACCAGCCCCGCGAAAACCTGGTCCAGCGCAATCGCCTGGCGCCCGATGTACATGATGCGGCGCGTCAGCCACAGGAACAGGCCGATCAGCGCGAGCACGCCGATCAGGCCGAACTCTTCGCCCACCACCGCCAGCAGGAAGTCGGTGTGCGCCTCGGGCAGCCAGTGCAGCTTTTCCACGCTGCCGCCCAGACCGACACCGAAGATCTCGCCGCGCCCGATGGCGATGAGCGCGTGCGAGAGCTGGTAGCCCTTGCCCAGCGCATGGTTCTCGCTGAACGGGTCCAGGTACGCAAAGATGCGTTCGCGGCGCCACTCGCTGGTCAGCACGATCATGGCGAACGCGGCCACCACCAGCAGCGCCATGAGGAAGAACATGCGGGCGTTGACACCCCCCAGGAACAGGATGCCCATGGCAATCACCACGATCACCATGAACGCGCCCATGTCGGGCTCGGCCAGCAGCAGCATGCCCACCACCAGCACCGCCAGCGCCATCGGCAGCACAGCGCGGAAGAAGCGCTCCTTGACTTCCATGCGGCGCACCATGTAGTCGGCCGCGTAGAGCAGCACGGCCAGCTTGGCCAGCTCCGAAGGCTGGAAACTCATGAAACCGAACGAAATCCAGCGGCGGGCCCCGTTGACCACCGTGCCGACGTGCGGGATCAGCACCGCCACCAGCAGCACCAGCGCCACGGCGAACAGCCAGGGCGCAAAACGCTCCCAGGTGCGCATCGGCACCTGGAACGCCATCAGCGCGGCCACCATCCCGATCAGGATGAAGAAGCCGTGCCGGACCACGAAATGGGTGTGGCTGTAGTTGGCGAAGCGCGGGTTGTCGGGCAGCGCGATCGAGGCCGAATACACCATCACCAGGCCCCAGGCCAGCAGGGACAGCACCACCCACAGCAGCGGCTGGTCAAAGCCCAGCTCGCGCACCGCGGCGTTGCGCGTGCCCGCATAGGTGCGGTTGGACAGCCGCACCGGCAGCGCGTCGCCACCGGTCAGCGCGCCCGCGAGGCTGCGCCCCGAAAACAGGTCGCGCAGGCGGCTGGCGAAGGAACGGGCTTCGGTGCTCACAGGCCCCCTCCCAGTTCCACGCCCCGATCGACCGCCAACGCCTGCACGGCGTCGACGAAGACACGGGCCCGGTGCCCGTAGTTCTCGAACATGTCCAGACTGGCGCAGGCGGGCGAGAGCAGCACCGCGTCGCCGGAACGGGCCCAGGCCGCGCACTGCTGCACCGCCTCGGGCAGGCTGGCGGCGTCGGCCATCTCGACCCCTGCCTGTTGCGCTTCGGCGCCGATCTGCGCCCGGATACGCGCGGCGTCGCGGCCGATGAAGACCACCGCGCGCGCGTGGCGCGCCACCGGCGCCGCCAGGGGCGTGAAATCCTGGCCCTTGCCGTCGCCCCCCAGGATCACGACCAGGCGGCGCTCCGCGCCAAGGCCGCTGATCGCCGCCAGCGTGGCACCGACGTTGGTGCCCTTGCTGTCGTCGAAGTACTCGACCTCGTCGACGATGCCGACCGGTTCGACCCGGTGCGGCTCGCCGCGGTATTCGCGCAGCCCGTGCAGCATGGGCGCCAGCGGCGCGCCGGTCGACGTGGCCAGCGCCAGCGCGGCCAGCGCGTTGGCGGCGTTGTGGCGGCCGCGGATGCGCAGCGCATCGGCCGGCATGAGGCGCTGCAGGTACAGCTCCTCCTCGTCGTCGGCGCGGCCCCGCTTGCGGGTTTCGTCCAGCGCCAGCGCCCGCACCAGCCATTCCATGCCATTGACCGCTTCCAGCCCCCAGTCGCCGGCGCGCGAGGGCAAGTCCAGGCCGAAGCTGCTCCAGGGCCGGGCGCTTTGCTGGCGATTGCGACCGCTGATCTTGACCGTCACCAGCCCCGGCTTCATTCCCAGCACCTGGGGGTCGTCGCGGTTGAGCACCATCAGCGCCTGCTGACCGAAGGCCGCGGCCTTGGCCCCGGCGTAGGCAGCCATCGACCCATGCCAGTCGAGATGGTCTTCGGTGATGTTGAGCACCGTCGCGGCCGTCGGCACCGCGTCCCAGTCGCCACCGGCCGTGCCGTCGAGCTGGAAGCTCGACAGCTCCAGCACCCAGACCTGCGGCAGGTGCGGCGGCTCGGGCGGCGGCGGGGGTGGCGGGGCGATCAGGGGCGCGACCTCGACGTCGGCCTCGGGTTCGACCGGCTCGGCGGTGTCGTCGGCGACCGGCGCGGCCACCTCCGGGCTGGCGGCTGCGTCGGCAGCCTCCGCGCTGTCGGGGGACGCGTTGTCGACCGCCACCGACACGTCGCCCTCGGCCACCGGTTCGATCACGTCGGCTTGCGCCGCTTGCGCTGCGGCCTCGGCATCCGCCTGCGCTTCGGCAGCCAGCGCCTCGCCCAGCACATCCAGCAGGGCCGGACCGATGTTGCCGGCCACCGCCACGCGCAGGCCGGCGCGCTCGAGCAGCAGGCCAGTGAGCGAGGTGACCGTGGTTTTGCCGTTGGTGCCCGTGATCGCCAGCACCTTCGGCCGGTAAGGCCAGGCTTCGCGCGCGCCCAGTTCGCGCAGGGCGGCGGCAAACAGGTCCAGCTCGCCCACCAGCGGCACGCCGTGTTCGGCGGCCCAGGCGCGCACGGGCGCCAGTTGCGCTGGTGGCAGTCCTGGGCTGCGGGCAATGAGCTGCCAGGTCCCGCTGCCGAGCAAGCCCTCGTCGAAGGCCCCGGCCACGAACGCCACCGCCGGGCATTCGGCCTGCAGCCGCGCCAGCGACGGCGGCGCAGGCCGGGTGTCGGCCACGGTCACCCGGGCGCCCTGGACCGCGCACCAGCGCGCCATGGACAGGCCGGAGATGCCCAGGCCGAGGATGAGAACGTGTTGGTCCTGGAGCGTGTTCATCGGAGCTTGAGCGTGGACAAGCCGATCAGGCACAGCAACATGGTGATGATCCAGAAGCGGACCACCACCTGGGTTTCCTTCCACCCCTTCTTCTCGAAGTGGTGGTGCAGCGGCGCCATCTGGAACAGGCGGCGCCCCTGGCCGTATTTCTTCTTGGTGTACTTGAACCAGCTCACCTGCAGCATCACGGACAGCGCTTCAACCACGAAGATGCCCCCCATGACGGCGAGCACGATCTCCTGGCGCACGATGACGGCGATGGTGCCCAGCGCGCCCCCGAGCGCGAGCGCTCCGACGTCGCCCATGAAGACCTGGGCCGGATGCGTGTTGAACCAGAGAAACGCCAACCCGGCACCCGCCATCGCGGCGCAGAACACCAGCAGTTCGCCCGCCCCCGGAATGTGCGGCACCAGCAGGTAGCGCGCGAAGACCGCATTGCCGGTGACGTAGGCGAAGATGCCCAGCGCCGACCCCACCATCACCACCGGCATGATGGCCAAGCCGTCGAGCCCGTCGGTCAGGTTGACCGCATTGCTGGAGCCGACGATGACCAGGTAGGTCATGACCACAAACCCGAACACGCCCAGCGGGTAGGCCACTTCCTTGAAAAAGGGCACCATCAGACCGGAGTGCGGCGGCAGCTCCAGGGTGAAGCCCGACGCGACCCAGTCGAAGAACAGCTCCAGCACGCGCAGGTTGTTGGTTTCGGCCACGCTGAAGGCCAAGTAGAACGCGGCCACCAGGCCGATGATCGACTGCCAGAAATACTTCTCGCGCGAGCGCATGCCTTCCGGGTCCTTGCGCACCACCTTGCGCCAGTCGTCGACCCAGCCGATGGCGCCAAACCCGAAGGTCACCAGCATCACGATCCAGACGAAGCGGTTCGTCAGGTCGAACCACAGCAGCGTCGCCAGCGCGATCGCAAACAGGATGAGCACCCCGCCCATGGTGGGCGTGCCGCCTTTGCTCAGGTGGGTCTGCATGGCGTATTCGCGGATCGGCTGACCAATCTTGAGCGCGCTCAGGCGCCGGATGAAATACGGCCCGGCCACCAGCCCGACGATGAGCGCGGTCATCGCGGCCATCACGGCGCGAAAAGTCAGGTACTGGAAAACGCGCAGAAAGCCGAATTCCGGGCCGAGGCCCTGCAGCCACTGGGCCAGACTAAGCAGCATCGATCGGTTCCTTCCGCAAGGGCTCTTGGGCGGCAGCCTGCAACGCCTGGACCACGCGCTCCATGCGCATGAAGCGCGAGCCCTTGACCAGCACACTGGCCACCCCGTTGGCCGGGGCCACCACCGCGGCCGCCACCCAGGCCGCGAGTTCGGTGCCGTCGGCCCAGTGGCGCGGCGCCGGCTCACCGGCCGCGGCCAGAGCGGCACAGGCTTCGGCCATCAAGGGGCCGGTGCAGCACACGGCCTCGATGCCGCAGGCCCGGGCATGGCGCAGCACTTCCAGGTGGAAAGCCAGCCCCTGGTCACCGACCTCGCCCATGTCGCCCAGCACCAGCCAGCGCGGCGCCGGCAGTTCGGCGAGCACGTCGACCGCGGCCAGCATGGAGTCGGGGTTGGCGTTGTAGGTGTCGTCCACCAGGGTGATATGGCGGCCCGGCAGGGACAGTGCCAGCGCGCGCGAGCGCCCGCCCACGGGCTCGAAGCGATCCAGGCCGGCGGCCACCTGTTCGGGGGCCACACCCGCCGCCAGCGCACAGGCCGCCGCCGCGAGCGCGTTGCGCACGTTGTGCCGCCCAGCGATGTGCAGCCGGCAGCGCAGATCGCCCGCCGGGGTTTGCAGGTGCAGCGCCCACGCGCCCGCCTCCCACCGCGCGGCCAGCACCCGCAGATCGGCCGCCGCATCGTGGTCGCTGAAGGTCAGCGTCCGGCGGCGGCCCGCCAGTTCGCGCCACACGGGGGTGTAGGCATCGTCGCTGGGGAAGACGGCCACGCCCTCGGCACCCAGCGCGCTGAGGACCTGCCCGTTTTCGCGCGCCACGGCCTCCACCGTGCCCATGAATTCCTGGTGCTCGCGCTGGGCGTTGTTGACCAGGGCCACGGTGGGCCGCGCGAGCGCGGCCAGGTAGCCGATTTCGCCCGGGTGGTTCATGCCCAGTTCCACCACCGCGAGGCGGTGCTGCGGCCGCAGGCGCAGCAGCGTCAGCGGCACACCGATGTCGTTGTTCAGGTTGCCCTGGGTCGAATGCGCCTGTTCGCCAGCCGCGACCCGCAGGATGGACGCGACCATCTGGGTCACGGTGGTCTTGCCGTTGCTGCCCGTCACCGCGATCAGCGGCAGGCTGAATTGCGCGCGCCACAGCGCGGCCAGCTCGCCCAGCGCGAGCCGGGTGTCGGGCACTTCCACACCAGGCAACCCGGCCGCCGTCAGCCCACCGCTCGCGATCGCGGCCACGGCCCCGGCGGCACCCGCCTGGGGCAGGAACGTGTTGGCATCGAAACGCTCGCCGCGCAGGGCGACGAAGAGGTCACCCGGCTGCAGGCTGCGGGTGTCGGTGTGCACACGCACGATGGGGGCGATCACCTCGCCTTGCGGGCGGGCGCCCTTGAGCAGGGGCAACAGTTCGGCAAAAGACTTCATGCCGCCGCTCCTTCGACCGCCCGGCGCGCCAGCGCCAGTTGGGCCTGCTCGTGATCGGAGAACGGGCGCTTGACGCCCATCACCTCCTGGTAATCCTCGTGCCCCTTGCCGGCGATCAGCACCACATCGGCCACCGCCGCTGCCTGCACCGTCAGGGTGATGGCGGCAGCCCGGTCGGGCTCGATGCGCGCCGCGTCCGGCCGCGTCAACCCCGCGCGCATCTGCGCCAGGATCGCCAGGGGATCTTCGCTGCGCGGGTTGTCGCTGGTGAGCACCACGCGATCGGCCTCGCGCTCGGCCACGTCCGCCATCAGCGGCCGCTTGCCCGGATCGCGATCACCACCGCAACCGGCGACCACCCACAGCACACCACCGCGCTGGCGCGCCAGCGGCTGCACCGCCTGGAGGGCCTTTTCCAGCGCGTCGGGCGTGTGGGCGTAGTCGACCAGCACCAGCGGACGGCCTTCGCGCGCATCCACCTGCGCCATGCGGCCCGGCACCGGGGTCAGCGCGGCGCAAGCGGCCACCGCGTCGGCCAGCGGCACACCGAGGGCACGCGCTGCGGCCAGCACACCCAGCAGGTTGCTCACGTTGTAGGCTCCCACCAGCGGCAGGCTCAGCGCAAGCCGCGCCCGCTCGGCACCGGCCGCATCGGCCTCGACCAGATCGAACGCCATGCCTTGCGTGGTGAAGCGCAGACTCTGCGCCGACAGACGGGCCGGTGCACCGATGGCCAGCGTCCACACAGCCACACCGGCGCGCGCGCCCAGCCGTTCGGCCAACCCACGCCCCTGGGCATCGTCGAGGTTGACCACCGCCGCCTGCAGGCCCGGCCAGTCGAACAGGGCTTGCTTGGCGTCCCAGTAGGCGGCCATGCTGCCGTGGAAGTCCAGGTGGTCCTGCGTGAAATTGGTGAACACCGCCACCCGCACCCTCACGGCATTGAGCCGGCCTTCGACGAGGCCGATGGACGAGGCTTCGATGGCGCAGGCACGGGTGCCGGCATCAACCAGTCCGCGCAGGCGCTGCTGCAGCAGAACCGGGTCGGGCGTGGTCAGACCGGTGGGCACCAGGCTGTGCCCCGACTGTCCGGCCAGCGGCGGCCGGCCAATGCCCAGCGTGCCCACCACCGCGCACGGCCGGTCCAGCGCCGACAGCAACTGGGCCATCCACCAGGCGGACGAGGTCTTGCCGTTGGTGCCGGTGAAGGCCACCACGTCCATGGCCGCGCTCGGGTCTTGGGCATAAGCACTGGCGATGGGACCGGCCAGCGCTTTGAGCCCCGGCACGGCAACGATGCGCGCGTCGTCGAAGCCGTAGGCCTCGACACCCGCCTGTTCGACCAGCACGGCTGCGGCGCCGGCCTGCAGCGCGGCCGCCACGAAGCGGCGGCCATCGGTCGCCGCGCCCGGCCAGGCGACGAAGCCATCGCCGGCTTGCACCTGGCGGCTGTCGCAATGCAACGCGCCGCGAACGCGCGCGCGCAGCCAGTGAGCGATCCGGGCCGGGTCGTGCATCAGGGTGGTCGCCATCAGAACGACTCCTCCACCGCCTCGGTCACGATCTGCGGCTTGACGTTCATGTCGGGCTGCACACCCATGATGCGCAGCGTCTGCTGCACCACTTCGCTGAACACCGGCCCGGCCACGGTGCCGCCGTAGTAGGCACCGGCACTGGGCTCGTCGATCATCACCGCGACGATGATGCGCGGCTTGTCGATCGGCGCCATGCCCGTGAACCACGAACGGTACTTGCCGGAGGCGTAACCCTTGCCGACCTGCTTGCGCGCCGTGCCCGATTTGCCGCCCACCGAATAGCCCACAGTCTGTGCCTTCTGGCCGGTACCGCCCGGGCCCGTGGCCAGCCACAGCATGTGCCGCACCTTGGCCGCGTTGTCGGCGGAAAACACGCGCGTGCCCGTGGCCGGCTCCGGCGACTTGAGGATGGTCACGGGGATGATGCTGCCGTCGTGCGCAAACGCCGTGTACGAGCGCGCCATCTGGAACAGCGACGCCGACAGGCCGTAGCCATAGGACATGGTCGCCTGCTCGACCGGCTTCCAGCTCTTCCAGGGCCGCAGACGGCCGCCGACCACGCCGGGGAATTCGACCTGCGGCTTCTGACCGTAGCCCAGCGCGGTGTAGAAATTCCACATTTCCTGCGGATTCATGCGCTGGGAGATCTTGAGCGCCCCCACGTTGCTGGACTTCTGGATCACGCCGTCCACGGTGAGCACGCCGTAGTTGTGCGTGTCGCTGATGGTGAAGCCGCCGATGGCGTAACGCCCGGGCGTGGTGTCGATGATCGTCGCGGGCTTGACGCGCCCGAGCTCCAGCGCCGAGGCCACGGTGATCGGCTTCATGGTCGAGCCCGGCTCGAAGGTGTCGGTCAGCGCCCGGTTGCGCAACTGTTCGCCCGACAGCTTCTGGCGCCGATTCGGGTCGTAACTCGGGTAGTTGGCCAGCGCCAGCACCTCGCCGGTCACCGCGTCGAGCACCACCACGCTGCCGGCCTTGGCCTTCTGCGCCGTCACCTGGTCCTTGAGCTTCTGGTAGGCGAAATACTGGACCTTGGAGTCGACGGAGAGTTGCAGATCCGGCCCGTCGACGGGCGGGATCACGTCGCGCACGTCCTCGACCACGCGGCCCAGCCGGTCCTTGATGACCCGGCGCGAACCGTTCTTGCCGGCCAGTTTGGCGTTGAAGGCCAGCTCCACGCCCTCCTGCCCGACATCCTCGACGTTGGTGAAGCCGACCACGTGCGCGGCCGCCTCGCCTTCGGGGTACTGGCGCTTGTATTCGCGGCGCTGGTAGATGCCCTTGATGTCCAGCGCGGCAATCTGCTTGGCGATGGGCTCGTCGACCTGGCGCTTGACCCAGACGAAGGTCTTGTCGTCGTCGGCCAGCCGCTTGCGCAGCTCGGGCAAGGGCATTTCCAGCAGGCGCGCCAGATCGCGCAGCTTGGGATGCTGCTTGTCCACGTCCTCGGGAATGGCCCAGATGCTCTGCGCCACCACGCTGGAAGCCAGCAGCAGGCCATTGCGATCGAAGATGCGGCCCCGGTTGGCCGGCAGCTCCAGCGTGCGTGCGAACCGCACCTCACCCTGGCGCTGGAAGAAATCGTTGCCGATCACCTGCACGTAGACCGCGCGCGCCGCCAGACCGACAAAAGCCAGCGCCAGCCCCGCCACGATGAACTTGCTGCGCCAGACCGGCGTCTTGCTTGCCAACAGGGGGCTGGCACCGTAGTTGATGCTGCGGCGGCTCATGGGGCGCTCCCCCGACCCGTCGCCGACGGCACCGTCGGCGTCACGTATTCGGTGATGCCCGGATGGGCCGGCCGCATCTGCAACTGGCGGGTGGCCAACTGCTGTACCCGTGCCGAGGCCGCCTGGGCGCGTTTTTGCACCTGCAACTGCTCGTGCTCCGCATCCAGCCGGCGCGTCTGGGCGTTGGCGCGGTCCAGCGCGGCGTACAGCCGGCGCGATTCGTACTGCGTGTGCACCAGGTAGAAGGCGCTCACGATCACCGCGGCCAGCAGCATGAGGTTGAGGCGGATCATGCGGCCACCTCCGTGCGGGTCGCCACCCGCATCACGGCGCTGCGCGCACGCGGGTTGGCCTGCACCTCGGCAGCCGAGGGCATGATCCGGTGCACCTCGGCCAGCCGGGTCGGGGGCGGTTCGGCGAACGGGGCGCGGCGATCCACCACGGCGCGCGAATGGCCCGCCATGAACTGTTTGACCATGCGGTCTTCCAGGGAGTGGAAACTGATCACCACCAGCCGACCTCCGGGACGCAGCACCTGCAGGCTGGCCGTCAGCGCCTGTTGCAGCTCTTCAAGCTCGGCGTTGATGAAAATCCGAAGAGCCTGAAATGTGCGCGTTGCAGGGTCCTTGCCCGGCTCGCGGGTTTTGACCGCGCCAGCCACGACTTCGGCCAGCTCGCCGGTGGTTCGAATAGGGCCCCGTTCCTGTCGGCGACGATCAATCGCCTTTGCAACCGATTGAGCAAACCGTTCTTCGCCGTATTCACGAATGACCTCCGACAAGGTGGACACATCGGCCGTTTCCAGCCATTGGGCGACGCTCTGGCCGCGCGTGGTGTCCATGCGCATGTCCAGGGGTCCGTCGTTGCGAAAAGAAAAACCCCGGGCGGGGTCGTCGATCTGGGGCGAGCTCACCCCCAGGTCCATCAGCACACCGTCCGCACTGGCTGGCGCCAGCCCGGACAGCAGCCGAAATCCTTCGTGCCTTATGAAAAAGCGGCCATCGCGGGCCGCCAGTTCCTGCGCCACCGCCACCGCCTGTGGATCCTTGTCGAAGGCGGTCAGCCGCCCCTGCGCCGACAGGCGCTGCAGGATGAGCCGCGAGTGCCCGCCCCGACCGAAGGTGGCATCGACGTAGTGCCCTTCGGGCCTGACCGCCAACGCGTCCACCGCCTCGTTCAACAGGACGGTCTGGTGAATCCATGCGTTTTGCACCACCGGCCTCAGAAAGAAAAGTCCTTGAAGACATCGGGCATCTCGCCCTGCATGGCTTCGGCTTCCTGGGCCGCGTAGGTGGCGGCATCCCAGAGTTCGAAATGGTTGCCCATGCCCAGCAGCACGGCATCCTTGCTCAAGCCGGCGGCGGTGCGCAATTCGGGCGAAATCAGCACCCGGCCGCTCGCATCCATGTCCGCATCCATGGCATTGCCCAGGAAGATGCGCTTCCACCACTGGGCCGACATGGGCAGTGCGGCGATGCGCTCGCGGAACTTTTCCCACTCGCCGCGGGGGAAAATCATCAGGCAGCCATGGGGATGCTTGGTGATCGTGATCTGGCCGCCCGCCGTCGCGCTCAGGACGTCACGGTGCCGGGTCGGCACGGAGAGCCGACCCTTGGCATCGAGACTGAGTGAGGAGGCGCCTTGAAACACGGTGTCCTAGCCTAGAAAAACACTTTTCACCACTTAATTGCACTTTTTCCCACTTTATCAGGATTTGATCGCCCCACCCCATGGAAAGCGGTCTTTTTTCACAATGAAATCAATCACTTAGCGTCGATTTGCAAAGTTGATGAGTTCAAAATTCCTGCAAAAGCAAGCACTTACGTGGCTCACTGCATGTGAAGCTTGAAAACCCGTCTTGCCGGAATCTTTGTAACCAGTCGCATCGGATCGACGAACGGGCCACCACCTCCGGCAGGTACCCGACCAGGGACGGCAGGCTGTCCATGGCTGCAGACCACAAAAAAGGCCGGCAAAGCCGGCCTGGAGCACCCGATCACGCCTGAACTTCAGAGGATGTAGCGCGACAGATCCTCGTTGTGACTGAGCTCGCTCAGGCGCGCATCCACATAGGCGGCATCGATGACCACCGACTGCCCTTCCATGCGCGCAGCCCCGAAGCTGACCTCGTCCAGCAGGCGCTCCATCACCGTGGACAACCGGCGCGCACCGATGTTTTCGGTGCGCTCGTTGACGTCGCAGGCGATCTGCGCCAGGCGGCGGATACCCTCGGGCTGGAAGTCGAGCGTGACGCCTTCGGTCGCCAGCAGGGCCTGGTACTGCTTGACCAAGCTGGCATGGGTGCTCGTGAGGATGGCCTCGAAGTCGTCGACCGACAGCGACTGCAGCTCGACCCGGATTGGGAAGCGCCCTTGCAGTTCGGGAATCAGATCGCTCGGCTTGCTCAGGTGGAAGGCCCCCGAGGCAATGAACAGGATGTGGTCGGTCTTGACCATGCCGTACTTGGTCGACACCGTCGTGCCTTCGACCAGCGGCAGCAGGTCGCGCTGCACCCCCTGGCGCGACACCTCGGCACCGCTGCCCTCGCTGCGCGAAGCCACCTTGTCGATCTCGTCGATGAAGACGATCCCGTTCTGCTCCGTGATCTGCAGCGCACGGGTCTTGATGTCGTCCTCGTTGACCAGCTTGCCCGCCTCTTCGTCGATCAGCAGGTCCATCGCCTCGCGGACCTTGAGCTTGCGCTTCTTCTTGCGCTCCTGGCCCAACTGGCTGAACATGCCGCGCAGTTGCTCGGCCATCTCTTCCATGCCCGCCGGTCCCATGATTTCCATCGCAGGCCGCGGTTCGGCCAGGTCGATCTCGATCTCGCGATCATCCAGCAACCCCTCGCGCAGCTTCTTGCGAAAGGCCTGGCGGGCGGCGTTGTCCGGTGTGGGCTGCGGCTCGGTGCCCACACTGCGCGGAGGCGGCACCAGCACGTCGAGGATGCGCTCCTCGGCCGCGTCCTCGGCACGCATGCGCTGCTTGCGCATGTCGGCCTCGCGAACCTGCTTGACCGCCATTTCGACCAGGTCACGGATGATGCTGTCCACATCCTTGCCCACGTAGCCGACTTCGGTGAATTTGGTCGCCTCGACCTTGATGAACGGCGCATCGGCCAGCCGGGCCAGTCGGCGCGCGATCTCGGTCTTGCCCACGCCGGTGGGGCCGATCATCAGGATGTTCTTGGGTGTGATCTCCGGCCGCAGCTTCTCGTCGACCTGCTGGCGCCGCCAGCGGTTGCGCAGCGCGATGGCCACGGCACGCTTGGCGCCGTTCTGGCCAATGATGAAGCGATCGAGCTCGGAGACGATCTCCTGGGGGGTCATGGAAGACATGGGTGTTCTGCGTTGGGGAGTGTGGCGCCGGGCCGGGAGAGATTCGCGCTGAACGCCCGACGTCCAACGCGAAGCCCGATCAAAGCACCTCGATGGTGTGGCTCATGTTGGTGTAGATGCACAGCTCGCCCGCGACCTTCAGCGATTCGCGCACCACGTCTTCGGCGCTGAGCTGCGTGTGGTCGATCAGGGCCTTCGCCGCCGACTGGGCATAGGCACCGCCCGAGCCGATGGCCACGATGCCGTGTTCGGGCTCCAGCACGTCGCCATTGCCGGTGATGATCAGGCTGGCACTGTGGTCGGCCACGGCCAGCATGGCTTCCAGACGTCGCAGCACGCGGTCGGTGCGCCAATCCTTGGTCAGCTCGACCGCTGCGCGCGTCAGATGCCCCTGGTGCTTCTCCAGCTTAGCCTCGAAGCGCTCGAACAAGGTGAAGGCGTCGGCCGTGGCCCCGGCAAAACCGGCCAGCACCTTGCCGTGATAAAGCTTGCGCACCTTGCGCGCCGTGCCCTTGACGACGATGTGGCCGAGGGTGACCTGGCCGTCACCGCCGATGGCGACTTGAACCCCTTCGGGGGTGGGCCTGCGCACGCAGACGATGGTGGTGCCGTGAAACTGTTCCATGGCGGTGCAGATGGGGATGGAAAAGCCAAAAACAAGACCGCCCCGAAAGGCGGTCCGTACCGGGTGTCGGGCTGCGCTCAGTCGTTGCGCACCACGACCTTGGCGTATTCGGTGATACCGATGACGTGGAAGAAGGCCGAAACCAGCCGGTGCACGTCCACGAACTGCACCATACGCCCTTGGGCATGGTGGCCCGAGACCCAGTTGAGCAGCGTGCCGGCGGCCGAAAAATCGACCCGGATCAGGTTGCGGCAGGAGATGATGAGCACATCCGCCCCCTGGAGACGCGCTTCCAGGGCTTCGAGCATGGCCTGGGGGTCGCCCCGGATTTCACCGGACAGCTCCACCAGCCCGAGATGGTTCAGGCCCGAACTCTGTCCGTCGAACATCGATTCCTGCGGCAGCGTGGAGACCCCGGGAACCGGCTCGATCACGGACTCGCCGAGCACCGACATCCCCGACTCGCCCTGCCCCGTGGATATGCCCATGAAATGGCAGCGGGGCTTCTCCCAGCCAGGCGGTGACACCTCGTAAGTCACGCAGAAATCGAGCGCGGTCAACTCGAACTCGTCCGGCCGGCCCATCACCCGCAGCGCCGCCATCCGCAGTTCCCACCAGAGCTGCTCCACATCGCGGCGCCCCGAGGGCGTGAGGCTCTTGAGCAGGTCGCTCAGCCGCGCAGAGCCCAAAAAGCGCAACTCCACTTCCTGGTCGCCCCAGAGCGAGAACAGTCCCAGCAGGGCGCGGGCGGCCTTGACATCAATACTCTCCAGCGGCGTCCAGTCCAGCACCCAGGGCTGGGCAACCCGCAGGAGCACGTTCTGCAGCGTCCCGACCGCGTGCGCATCCAGTTCCGGCTCGCTCACCCAGACCGCCTTGGTCGACACACTGGACGGGGTGTAGGACCGCCCGGTCATGTCGGTCACCGCCCCCGGCATGTCGTACCACTGCGGCGCTGAGCGGCCGAAACGGTTGACGAAATCCACCGCGCGGCTTTCGAAAGGCGCCAGTTGGCCGGTCGCGCGGTACAGATCGAACATGGCCAGCCAGCCATCCACCTGGTCCGCTTTGGCGCCGCCCTCTCCCAGCGACTCGACCAGACCCTGTTCGGCGCCGGCATCATCGCCATTGGCGAAGCGGATCGCGGCCTCTTCGACCTCCGGATCCTGGGCAATTTCCTGCACATCCAGCGCGTAGAAGTGCGACGCCGAAAAGCTGGAGTTCCCACCGGTGTCGCCGGACGCCCTGGGGGCCACCAGACCGGTGCGCAATTGCTGGCTGGTGGCCGGCGCCGCCCCTAGCACCGCATCGTCCCGGTAAGACGGGGCCGCCGGCGCCGCCGGCTGCCGAACTGTCGAGTTCGGCTTTGTGGGCGGCGGATCGAGCGTCAGGGGCGCGGCCTCGGTTTCGTTGTACTGCGCCTGCCGACGCCGGGCTTCCGCCTGCTGCCGCTGGGCGTTTTCCGCCTGCGGCTGCGAAGCTGCGCCATCGGCAGACGGCGTGCCCGAGTGCAGCCCCGAACCCGTGGTGGTCAGGGAGTCCGGCCCCTTGGTCTTCCACCACTGCATGGACATCTGCGCCTCGATCTCGTCGATCTTCTTGAGCGTCATGGCCCGGTCGTCCGGTTTGGACGGCAGGCTGCTCTGGAAAAAGGACGGTCGCACGCCCGGCCCCTGGTGTTCGGAGGCTTCGCGGCTGCGGATCTTGCGCAGCATGTCGAACTCACGACGCCGCACAAAGTCGTTGCGGCGCTTGCGCTCGATCATCTCCTTGAGAGCCGCCTTCGAATACTCGCTTTCGCGGTCCGCACTGCGGGTGTCCAGGTCCGACCAACTGGTGGTGGGGTGGCGAACGAACTTCACCACCTTGGAGAGGAAACCGCCGCCGGAATCGTCCTTGGCCATGGAATGCGTGTGAAAGAGGAGGTGGCTCGAAGAAGGCGGCGATCCGCAGGATCAATCGCCGAACATCTTCTGCTTGAGTTCGCGACGCTGCTGCGCTTCCAGCGAGAGACTGGCCGTGGGCCGGGCCATCAGGCGCCCGACACCGATCGGTTCACCGGTCTCTTCGCAGTAACCATAGTCGCCCGCGTCGATCCGCGCAATGGCCTGCTCGATCTTCTTGAGCAGCTTGCGCTCGCGGTCGCGGGTGCGCAGTTCCAGCGCGTGCTCTTCCTCGATAGTGGCGCGGTCGGCCGGATCGGGCACCACCACGGTGTCCTCGCGCAAGTGCTCGGTGGTCTCGCCGGCATTGGCCAGCATGTCGGCCTTGAGCTGCTGCAACTTGCGGCGGAAAAACGCCAGTTGCACGTCGTTCATGTATTCGCTGTCGGGCATCGCCAGCACATCCTGGTCGACCAGTTGGTCGAGCGCCAGGGTTTTCCAGTTGTTGGCCCGTTTCGGGTCTTTCTGGAGAGAGGCGGGTGCGGGAGGGGTCATTACTCGTTCGCTCATGGTGAAAAACGTCGCCTTGGCGGCGTCGGGTGCATGGGTGGGGACCACCTCGGGCTGGGGCGGCGGCACCTTGGACACCTTGCGGGGTGCCCGGGGTGCCGGAGCGCGTGGCTCGACAGGCGCAATGATAGGCGCAGGAGGCGCCACCACCGCGGTCCGCGCGGGGCCAGCCACGGACGGAGAAAGCTTTTTCGCCGGGCCCCGCTCCGGCGTCCCTTTCGAAGACGCGGCAGGCAGAGCCACTGGCCGGGAATCGCTCCCCTTCTTGGCCGGCTTCGCGGTCTTCACCGCCGCACTGGCCGGACCCGCCTTCGCCACCGGCTTGGCAGACGCGCGCGGCCGTGATTCGGGAGGGGCCACTGCCTTGTCCGCCTTTTTGGCGGGAACGGCGGCCCGTGCGGCCGGCTTGGCGGACGCACGCCCCTGCACCACCACCGCCCCGGAAGGCTTGGCGGTCTTGGCTGTTGTCCTGCTGGCCGAGGCTTTCACGTGGGCGCTCCTCATTGCTCCTGACGATGCACGGTCTTCAGGCTGCACCTCCAGGAAGCAAAAACGCTTGCCGCCAGGAGGACCGGACGATGACGAGCCGCCGGCTCATCAACTTGGGCCGCGATTGTAGCCATGCATCGGCGGCGGCCTGCGAGAAAAAACGGACAAAGTCAACCGTCCGTTGGCAAGGCGAGACACCCAGACCTCAGACCAGCGACTGGTCCAGCCCCTGGACCAGGATGTCGCGCGGCAAATCGATGCCGATGAACACCATCTTGCTCACGCGCGGCTCACCTTCGGCCCACTGCGGCCCCAGGTCGCTGCCCATGAGTTGGTGCACGCCCTGGAAAATGACCTTGCGCTCGGTCCCCTGCATCGCCAGCACCCCCTTGTAGCGCAGCATGCGCGGGCCATAGACCTGCACGATGGCACCCAGAAAGTCTTCCAGCTTGGCCGGGTCGAAAGGCCGGTCGGCCCGGTAGACGAAGCTCTTCACATCGTCGTCGTGATGGTGGTGGTGTCCGTGACCACCGTGCTGGTGCGAGGGGTGGTTGCAGTGTTCCCCGTGCTCATGCTCATGGTCGTGATGACCATGATCGTGATCGTCGGCCTGGAGGAAGTCCGGGTCGATGTCGAGCTTGGCGTTGAGGTTGAAGCCGCGCAGGTCCAGCACTTCCTTGAGCGCCACTTCGCCAAAGTGCACGGGGCGCAGGGCCGCCCGCGGGTTCATGTGCTTGAGACGGTGGGTCAGCGCATCAAGCTCTTCCGCGCTGACCAGATCGGCCTTGCTGACGAAAATCTGGTCGGCAAAGCCCACCTGGCGGCGCGCTTCCTGCCGGTCGTTGAGCTGCTGGGCCGCGTGTTTGGCGTCGACCAGGGTGATGATGGCGTCCAGCAGGTACTGCTCGGCCACCTCGTCGTCCATGAAGAAGGTCTGCGCCACCGGGCCCGGATCGGCCAGGCCCGTGGTTTCGATGATCACGCGCTCGAAATCCAGCTCGCCCTTGCGCTTTTTCTGCGCCAAATCGGTCAGCGTGACGCGCAGATCGTCGCGAATGGTGCAGCAGATGCAGCCATTGCTCATCTGGATGATGTTCTCGTTGGTGTCGGCAACGAGGATGTCGTTGTCGATGTTCTCTTCGCCGAACTCGTTTTCCACGATGGCGATCTTCTGCCCGTGCGCCTCGGTGAGCACGCGTTTGAGCAAAGTGGTCTTGCCCGAACCGAGGAAGCCGGTGAGGATGGTGGCGGGAATCAGTGACATGGCAGAGCAGGTTGCCCGCGAGGCGGGCCTGGGCGTTGGAGAAGGAAGCGGGGCAGTGTAGACCACCCGGCGCCCGCCTGCAGCGACCGATTCAGAGCTGGCGCATCAGCACCAGGCCCTTGAGGTACTCGCCCTCAGGAAAGGCCACGGTCATCGGGTGGTCACAGGCACCGCCGAGGCGCTGCAGGATGGCCGCATCCACCCCGGCATCGAGCGCGGCCGAGGCCACGATTTTGTGGAACAGCTCCACCCCAATGCCCCCCGAGCACGAAAACGTGAACAACATGCCGCCCGGTGGCAGCAGCTTGAACGCCAGCCGGTTGAGATCCTTGTAGGCACGCGCGGCCCGCTCGGCGTGCGCCGCCGTGGGGGCGAACTTGGGCGGGTCGAGCACGATGGCGTCGAACTGCCGGCCCTCGGCCACGAACTGGCGCAGCGAGCTGTTGACGTCGGCATCCAGAAACGCGGCGCGGCTCAGGTCCAGACCGTTGAGGCGCAGGTTTTCCCGCGCCTGAGCGAGTGCCGGGCCCGATGAATCGATGGACGTGACATGCCCCGCCCCGCCGGCCAGCGCCGCCACCGAAAAACCGCCCGTGTAGCTGAAGCAGTTGAGCACGGTACCGAACCGCAGCCGCCGCGTGTGCGCGTGCAGCGCCAGACGGCTGTCGCGCTGGTCCAGGTAGTAGCCGGTCTTGTGGCCGGTTGCGATGTCCAGCCCCAGTCGCCAGCCGTGCTCCGTCAGCTCGAACGCGGTCGGCCCGCTGCCGCGCAGCCAGCCCGTCACCTCCGGCAGCCCTTCCAGCGACCGGGCGCTGGCGTCGGAGCGTTCGTACAGCCGCTCGCAGCCGGTCAGCGCGAGCAGCGCGTCGGCAATCACGGATTTCCAGCGTTCCACCCCGGTCGCGCCGAACTGCGCCACCAGCGTGTCGCCGTAACGGTCGACCACCAGGCCCGGCAGGCCGTCGGATTCGCCATGCACCAGCCGCAACCCGTTGCTGTCGATGCCCATGCGCGCGCGCAAGCCGATGGCGCGGCGCAGGGTGTCGTGGAAAAAAGCGGCGTCGATGCGCCGGGCCTCATCGAAGCTCCAGGCCCGCACCCGGATCCGGGACTGCGGCGAGAAAGCGCCCCAGGCCAGAAAGTGCCCGTCGTGGCTCTCCACGCGCACGGTCTCGCCGGCATCGGCCCCGCCTTTGGCAATGGCCCCGTCGAACACCCAGGGGTGGCGCCGCAGCAGCGAGCGCTCTTTGCCGGGCTTGAGTCGGATGATTTTCATCCGGCTATTGTCCGCCCGCCCGGCAGGACGGCCCCAGCAACCGGCTCAGGGCCGCAGGTACACGAAACCTTCCTTGGCCTGCAGGCGCGCCACCTCGGCCACGCCCGAAGGCACCACCTTGGCCTCCATCACCAGCTTGGCGGGATCGATCTTGCGCGAGACCAGGGTGTTGTTGCAGACCCGGAACTCCACGCCGCGCGCCGCCAGCTCGCCGATGGCGCCGGCAAACGGCTGCTCCATCTGGTTGGTGGCGCCTTCGAGCAGGAAGTCGATGCCCAGGCCGTGCGTGACGACCACGATCTTGGCTTTCGGATCGGCGTTGAGGTGGTTGCGGATGTTGTTGATCGCGCGCGAGGCCTGGGGAATGCCCTCGCTCATGTGATAGACCACCTTGATGGCGTCATCGGCGGCATGGGCCGGCGCCGTCAGCGCCAGGAAACAGGCCAGCAGGGCCGTTTTGAGGGTCAGCAGGAAGCGGGTCATGGTGTCTCCGGAATGGGAAAAGGAGGAATCGGCCTCAAAAAGAAGCATGAAACGATATTTGAATTCGATATTGCTTCAAGCCGGGGCCCCGATGCTAGCGGGTAATCCCGGGCGCGCCCGCTCAGGACGATCCGGAGCCCCCACGGCGCGCGCGGGGATGGGCGGCGTCGTACACCCGGGCCAGATGCTGGAAGTCCAGCCGCGTGTAGACCTGCGTGGTGCTGATGCTCGCGTGGCCAAGCAGCTCCTGCACGGCGCGCAGATCGCCACTGGATTGCAGCACGTGACTCGCAAACGAGTGCCGCAGCATGTGCGGATGCACCGGCGTGGCCAGCCCCGCCTGCAGCGAGCGCTGGCGCAGCCGCACGCGGATGTGCTGGGGTGTGAGCCGCTGTCCGTGCTGGCCGATGAACAGGGCTGGGTCGTCCCTGGCCAGCGCGCCACGCACCGCCAGCCAGTGCGCCAGTGCGGCACGCACCGCCTGGCCCAGCGGCACGCTGCGGCGCTTGGCCCCCTTGCCCAGCACGTGCGCCACGCCTTCATCGAGATCGATCCAGCCCCGCGCCCGCGGGCCGGCAGCCACGTCAAGCCCCACCAGTTCACCGATGCGCAGGCCGCCGCCGTACAGCAGCTCGGTGATGCAGGCATCACGCGCCTCCAGCACCGGGTCGTCGTCGGTCTGGCGGTGGGTGGCCAGACCGACCGCTTCATCCACCCCCAGGGCTTTGGGCAGCGGTTTGCCCGCCTTGGGGGCTCGCACCGTCTGCACGGGGTGGTGGGTGATGTGCCCCTGGCGCCCCAGCCAGCCGTAAAAGCCGCGCCAGGCCGACAGCAGCAGCGCCAGACTGCGCGCGCTCAGGCCCTGCCCGTGCATCCGGGCCACCCAGCGGCGCACGTGGTGGTCCTGCACCTGCGCCAGGGGCACGGCGGCGGCTGCGGCGCAGGCGGCGAGCCGCTCCAGGTCGGCCCGGTAGAGCACGAGCGTGCGTTCGGCCAGCCGCTTGTCGACCCGGACATGGGTCAGGTACGCCTCCAGCCAGGCCCGGTCGGCCGCCGCCAAGGCCCCGGATGTGGTGGCGTTTGCGGCCGGCATGGCGGGAGCGGGCTCAGCCCTCGGCGGGCAGCAACCGCGACAGCGCGGCCGCCGACAGCTCGCCGATGCGCTCCAGGAATTCGGTGCCCATGTCGCTGGCGAAGCGCTGCGCGTCGGGCGATGCCAGCACCAGCAGGCCGAAAGCCTGGGCCGGGTCCTCGTGGCGCAACGGAATCAGCGCCAGCGACGCGGCCGCCGCCGGTTCGGCCAACCAGGTGGCCGCTTCCAGGCCGGGATTGCCCCCGCAGTACGGCTTGACCAGCGACGAGGCAAACGCCTGCGCGTCCTCGCTCGTGCCCTGGGCGCAGGGCAGGTCGGCCTGTTCGGGCGACAGCCCCCAGAGCTTGATCGTCACCTGGGGCACGGCGAAGTGGGCGGCGATTTCCCGCGCCACCACGTCGGGCAGGCGGCGGGCGTCGCGGGTGAGCAGCAGTTGCAGCGTCCAGCGCTGCAGGCGATCGGCGATGCCGCTGTTCTCGCTGCCGTGGCGGATCATTTCGGCCGCCTTGAGCTCCAGCCCGCGGATCTTCTCGCGCAGCATTTCGGCCTGGCGCTCCTGCAGGCTCACCGCGCGCTGGCCGTGCGGGCTGGTCAGTTGCACCGACGCGAGCAGACCGGCATGCCGTTCGAAAAAGTCCGGCGTGTTGACCAGGTAGTTGGCGATGTCGTCTTCGGTGATGGGGGGAATGCTGTGCTCGCTCATGCTCGGGAGTATCCAGAAAAGAAGAGGGTCAGGACAGGTCGGGCAGGTCGATCTCGCCCTCGAACACGGTCGTGGCCGGGCCCGTCATGAACACCGGCGCGTCCGGGTTGCCGGCCCATTCGATGGTCAGCACGCCGCCCCGGGTCTGAACATCCACCCGGGCATCCAGCCAGCCCTGGCGGATGCCCGCGACCACGGCGGCACAGGCACCGGTGCCACAGGCCAGGGTCTCGCCCGCACCACGCTCGTACACGCGCAGGCGCACGTGCGAACGGTCCAGCACCTGCAGGAAGCCGGCGTTGACGCGCCGGGGAAAGCAGGCATGGCCCTCGATCTGCGGCCCCCAGGTGCCCACCGGCGCGGCGTCCACGTCGGCCACACGCAGCACCGCATGCGGGTTGCCCATGGACAGCACGGCCACGGGCGCTTCCTCGCCGCCCGCCAGCGGCAGCGGCCAGGCCACCCAGCCGCCCGAGGGCCGCGATGCGAGACCGGCCGGCGCAAACGGCACCTGCGCCAGATCGAAGATCGGCGGGCCCATGTCGACCGTGACCCGGCCGTCGGGATTGAGCGCGAGGCTGATCGCCCCGTGGTGAACCTTGACCCGCACCGGGTTGTGGGTAGTCAGGCCCTTGTCGTGCACGTAGCGCACGAAGCAGCGGGCGCCATTGCCGCAGTGCTCCACCTCGCCGCCGTCGGCGTTGTGAATCACGTATTCGAAATCCAGGCCGGCGGCGGGCGACGGCCGCACCGACAGGATCTGGTCGGCCCCGACCCCGAAGTGCCGATCGGCCAGAAAGCGGTACTGCGCAGCACTCAGGCCCAGCGGCCCGCGCGTCTCGTCCAGCACCACGAAATCGTTGCCGGCGCCCTGCATCTTGGTGAATCGCACTCGCATGGCCGGATTATCCGCCCACATCGGTGCACCTTCACCCGGAGGGCCGCTGCCGCGTGGTGCACCCCGAATCGGTGCCCCTGCACCAGCCTGCACGCCGGCGGGTACATCCGCCCTGGATGCGCACGATCTTGGGGATTTTTTGTACGCAATCCCCAAAAAATTGCGTACAAAACCATGGCACGGCTTATGCAAGAGCTGGTGCATGGACGCCACCACACCCCCACCCGCTGCCGTCGAACTGATTGCCCTGACCAAACAATACGGTCCGGGCAGCATCGCGGTCGACGCCATCAACCTGCGCATCGCGGCCAACAGCTACTGCTGCCTGCTGGGCCCCTCGGGCTGCGGCAAGAGCACCACGCTGCGCATGATCGCGGGGCACGAGAGCACGACCAGCGGCGACATCCTGCTGGAGAACCGCAACATCACCGACCTGCCTGCCGCCGAACGCGGCACGGCCATGATGTTCCAGAGCTTCGCGCTGTTTCCGCACCTTTCCGCGCTGGACAACGTGGCCTTCAGCCTGAAGATGAAGGGCGTGGCCAAGGCCGAGCGCCAGGCCAAGGCGCAGGACCTGCTGGAGCGCGTGTCCCTGGGCCACCTGGCGCACCGCAAACCCGGTGAACTCTCCGGCGGCCAGCAGCAACGCGTGGCGCTGGCGCGCGCCCTGATCACCCAGCCGCGCGTGCTGCTGCTGGACGAGCCGCTGTCGGCGCTCGACCCCTTCCTGCGCATCCAGATGCGGGCCGAGTTGCGCCAGTGGCAGAAAGACCTGGGCCTGACCTTCATCCACGTCACCCACAGCCAGGAAGAAGCCATGGCGCTGGCCGACACCATGGTGGTGATGAACCACGGGCTGATCGAGCAGGTCGGCTCGCCCCACGCTGTCTACAACCACCCGGCCAGCGAATTCGTGGCGCGCTTCATGGGCGGGCACAACGTGCTCGACACCACCGCCGGCAAGGTGGCCGTGCGCAACGACCACATCCGGCTCGCGCCGCTGGGCAGCACCGGCTGGGCCGCGACGGTCAGCGATGTCGAATACCAGGGCACCTATGTGCTGCTCGGCCTGCAGCTTGACGGCCGCACAGGCAAGGACGGCAGCGTCTCGGTGATGCTGCCCGAGGCCCGCTTCGTGCAGCAGTCCTATGCCACGGGCGACCGGGTCGACCTGAGCTGGGAGCCCAGCCAGGCGCACGCCCTGGCCGCCTGACCCCTCTGCCCTTTTTTTGTTTCCTCCCTCCGCAACCCTTCCAGGAGTTACCCATGTCCGATTCCATCGATTCGAAGTTCAGCGGCGCCGGCATCTCGCGCCGCGGCCTGCTGCAGGGCACCGCCGGCATGGCCGGCATCCTCGCCAGCGGCCTGGCCCCCAGCGTGCACGCACAGGACAAGATCACCCTGCGCTACCTGGGCACCGCCGTGAACCAGGACAAGACCATCGCCGAGAAGTTCGAAAAGGACACCGGCATCAAGATCCAGTACGTGGCCGTGACCACCGACGACGTGACCAAGCGCGCCGTCACCGCGCCCAACAGCTTCGACCTGATCGACACCGAGTACTTCTCGCTCAAGAAGATCGTGCCCACCGGCAACCTCAAGGGCATCGACGTCAAGAAGATCAAGAACGCCGACAAGATCACCACGCTGTTCACCACCGGCACCGTGGCCGGCAAGTCCGTCGGTGACCAGGGCACGGCACCCAAGAAGGTGATCTTCCTGGAAGGCGAAAAGAGCAAGGTCTTCGCCAAGAGCCCGACCCAGTTCATGAGCCTGATCCCCACCGTGTACAACGCCGACACGCTGGGCATCCGCCCCGACCTGATCAAGCGCCCGATCTCCAGCTGGGCCGAACTGCTGAACCCCGAATTCAAGGGCAAGGCCGCCATCCTGAACATCCCCTCGATCGGCATCATGGATGCGGCCATGGTGGTGGAGGCCATGGGCATCCACAAGTACGCCGACAAGGGCAACATGACCAAGGCCGAGATCGACCTGACGATCAAGACCCTGATCGAAGCCAAGAAGTCGGGCCAGTTCCGCGCCCTGTGGAAGGACTTCAACGAGTCCGTCAACCTGATGGCCTCGGGCGAGGTGGTGATCCAGTCGATGTGGAGTCCGGCCGTGACCGCCGTGCGCACCAAGGGCATCGACTGCGTGTTCCAGCCGCTCAAGGAAGGCTATCGCGCCTGGGCCGCCGGCTTCGGCCTGCCGGCCACGCTGTCGGGCCGCAAGCTCGACGGCGCCTACGAGTTCATCAACTGGTTCCTCGACGGCTGGGCCGGCGCCTACCTGAACCGCCAGGGCTATTACAGCGCCGTGCTGGAGACCGCCAAGGCCAAGATGGAAGCCTACGAATGGGCCTACTGGATGGAAGGCAAGGCCGCCACGCAGGATATCAAGAGCCCGAACGGCGACGTGTTGGCCAAGGCCGGCGCGGTGCGCGACGGCGGCAGCTACGAAGCGCGCATGGGCGGCATCGCCTGCTGGAACGCGGTCATGGACGAGAACGAGTACATGGTCAGAAAGTGGAATGAATTTGTCGCGGCCTGACGGCCTCCCCCCGCGCCGCGCCTGCGGCGCGTCACCCCCCTGAGGGGGCGCCACTGGTGGCCCGGCCAAGCCGGTTCCGCGGTGGCGTGGAGGAGGCTTCGCTGTGCTCGCCGCGCTGCGCCCTCCGCTCTTCCCTGTTTGATCGAGTCATTCCATGAGCAGTCCCTCCACCTCCACCGCAGCGCTGGTCACCGACAGCCCCAACCGCACCGTGCCGGCCTGGTGGCAGGCCACGCCATACACGCTGGTGTTCGTGCTGTTCTTCCTGATCCCGCTGGGCCTGGTGCTGATGGTCAGCTTCTGGGACTTCAACGAATACGAGCTGATCCCGGCCTTCACGGTCCGCAATTACCTGTCCATCTTCGAGGGCTGCTCCACGCTCACCGACCACGGTGACTTCTGCGTCACGCTCTCGACCTACCTGTCCACGCTCAAGTTCAGCTTCCTGGTCTGGCTGATCACGCTGGTGCTGGGCTTTGCCGTCGCCTACTTCCTGGCCTTCCACGTGCGCTCGTCCGGCATGCAGACGGCCCTGTTCGTGCTCTGCACCGTGCCGTTCTGGACCTCCAACGTGATCCGCATGATCTCGTGGGTGCCGCTGCTGGGCCGCAACGGCCTGGTCAACCAGAGCCTGCAGGGCATCGGCCTGATCGATCAGCCCATCGAGTGGCTGCTGTTTTCCGATTTCTCGGTGGTGCTGGCCTTCGTCCACCTCTACACCATGTTCATGATCGTGCCCATCTTCAACAGCATGATGCGCATCGACCGCAGCCTGCTGGAAGCCGCCAGCGATGCTGGCGCGAGCGCCTGGCAGACGCTGTGGAACGTGATCGTGCCGCTGTGCAAGACCGGCATCATCATCGGCTCGATCTTCGTCATCACCATCGTCATGGGCGACTTCGTGACCATCGGCGTCATGGGAGGCCAGCAGATCGCCTCGGTCGGCAAGATCATCCAGGTGCAGACCAGCTACCTGCAATTCCCGCTGGCGGCCGCCAACGCCGTGATCCTGCTGGCGGTGGTGCTCATGATCATCTGGGGCCTGACGCGCCTCGTGGACATCCGGAAGGAACTGTGATGCGCGAACCCCGCTCGGCCGGCTTCTGGCCACTGGCCATCGTCTTCGCCCTGTTCGTGCTGTTCATGTACGGACCGATGTTTGTGATCTTCGTGCTCTCCTTCCAGGGCCCCGAAGGCGGCCTGACCTTTCCGCTGCGCGGTTTCTCGCTGCACTGGTTCCGCCAGCTCGCCGAAGGCCTGGGCACGGTGGACATCGGCGCCGCCTTCCGGCGTTCGCTCGCGGTCGGCGTGGTCGTCATGGGCCTGACCGTGTTGCTGTCGGTGCTGGCGGGCCTGGCTTTCCGCAAGAAGCTGCGCGGGGGCAACGCCCTGTTCTACGTGACGGTTGCCAGCCTGATCATGCCGTCCATCATCGTGTCGCTGGGCATCGGCCTGCAGTTCCGGCTGCTCGACGGCGGCATCAAATGGCTGCTTGAAGCGGTGGGGGCAACCGAAACCCTGGAAAATTACGGCACCGCGCTCGGCCTGTTCACCTCGGCCCTGGGCGCCCACCTGACCTGGACGCTGCCCTTCGGCCTGCTCATCATGTTCGCCGTCTTCAACCGCTTCAACCCTGCCTACGAGGAAGCCGCCCGCGACCTCGGCGCCACGCCCTGGCAGACCTTCCGCCACGTGGTGTTCCCGCTGATCGCGCCCTCGGTCATCGGCGTCGGCATGTTCGGCTTCACGCTGAGCTGGGACGAAATCGCCCGCACCTCGCAAGCCATCGGCGACGTCAACACGCTGCCGCTGGAACTGCAGGGCCTCACGTCCACCGTCACCACACCGGCGATCTACGCGCTGGGCACGGTCACCACCGTCGTCTCCTTCCTGGTGATGGCCGTGGCCGTCGGGTTGGCCATGGCGCTGGGCCGGCGCTCTCGCCAGCGCGGGAGGGTGCCGTCTTGACCCCCCTGGAAGTGCCGCCCGCCAGCCCCAGCGATGCCGAGATCTACGAACGCATGATCAACGCCATCCTCGACCACCAGTTGCCGCCGGGCACCAAGCTGGTGGAAGACCGGCTGGCCGGCGCCTTCGGCGTCTCGCGCACGCGCATCCGCCCGGTGCTGGTGCGGCTGGCCAACGAGCAGGTCGTCACGCTCACGCCCAACCGCGGCGCCACCATCACGCGCCCGAGCGAGCAGGAGGCGCGCGAGGTGTTCGAAGTCCGGCGCCTGATCGAGCCCACACTGACCGAACGCTTCATCCACAACGCCTCGCGCACCGACATCCAGCAACTGACGCAAACCATCCGCGACGAAGAAACCGCCCGCGCCGCCGGCGACATGCGCCGCGCCATCCGCCTGTCGGGCAACTTCCACCTGCTGCTGGCCGAACGTTCGGGCCACCAGACCATGGGCCGGATCCTGCGCGAGCTGGTTTCGCGCACCTCGCTGATCCTGATGACCTACAGCCCGCCGCACAGCCAGGCGCGCGAAGAAGCCACCGCCTGTGGCTGCGCCGAACACCGCGCGCTGCTGGCCGCCATCAAGCTCAAAGACGCGCGCGAAGCCGCCCGCCTGATGCGCGAACACCTGGAGCGGCTCGAAGCGCAGCTGGTGTTCGGCAAGGCCGAGCCCGAAGCCCTCGATCTGGCCCGCCTTTTTGCGGCCTGACACCATGCGCCAACTGCTGGTCATCAACCCCAACACGTCGGCGCGCGTGAGCGCGCTGCTGCAGCAGCACGTGCAGGCCGCCGCCGGTTCGCACGTGCAGGTGCGCACCGTCACGGCCCGCTTCGGCGCGCCCTACATCGCCGACGAAGCCAGCTACGCGATCGCGGCGCACGCAGCGCTCGACGCCTGGGCCGCAGCGCTGGCCGACACCGCCTCGCCGCCGCCCGACAGCGTGCTCATCGGCTGCTTCGGCGACCCGGGCCTGATGGCGCTGCGCGAATCCAGCCCGGCGCCGGTCACCGGTCTGGCCGAGGCCGCCTTCATCGAAGCCGCGCGCCATGGCCGCTACGCCATCGTCACCGGCGGCGAGCGCTGGGGCCCCATGCTGCAGCGCCTGGCGCAGGCCCTGGGCCAGGCCCAGCAACTCGCTGGCATCCACACCGTGGTGCCCACCGGCGCCCAACTCGCGGCCGACCCCGACGCCGCACACCGCCTGCTGGGCCAGGCTTGCCGCGACGCCGCGCACCAGTTGGGCGTGCAGGCGGTGATCCTTGGCGGCGCCGGGCTCGCGGGCATGGCCGCTGCGGTGCAGTCCGCCGTGCCGGTGCCCGTGATCGACAGCGTGATCGCAGGCACCCACTGGGCGCTGCGCACCCCGCCCCTGCCACCCCAGCGCGCGACGCCGGGCTTCGACATCGCCTGGGAAGGGCTGTCGCCCGAGATGGTGGCGATGAGTGGTGAGCCCCCACGCTCCACCGCTGCGCGGGTCGCTGCCCCCCAAGGGGGCTGACCCCGCCTTGGGGCGGCCCGGCGGCAGGGTCGGTGAGCCCTTACCCTCCACCGCTGCAAGGTCGCCGACGCACACACACCGTCATTCCCGCGCAGGCGGGAATCCAGCCGCTTCAGGGCAGCCGGAGCCAAATACCCTCCACGCGCGCGGCCTTTTGCCCCACCCGCGCAAACCCCGATCCCCTGCGACAGCGCCGCGCACCCGGGCGACGCACAATGTCGCCATGGTCCGCCCCACCCAACTCCTGCACCCCCAGCGCACCCCTGTCGCCGTGCGCCCCGCCGCCACCGTCCTGCTGCTGCGCGACAGCCCGCAAGGCCTTGAAGTGCTGATGACGCGCCGCTCCATGACGGCCAGTTTCGCGCCCGGCGCCTACGTCTTCCCCGGCGGCGGCATCGACGCCGCCGACGCCCAGGGCCACGCCCTGTCCACCCGGCGCCCGACCCAGAGCGACACGCGCCTGACGCAGGCCATCGCCGCCATCCGTGAAAGCTTTGAAGAGCTGGGCGTGCTGCTGGCTCGCCGCGCCGACGGCAGCTTCCTGAACACCGCACAAATCGCCGCGCTCGACCGCCGCGCGCCGTTCGCCGAGCAGTGCGCAGCCCAGGGCCTGACCCTGGCCGGCGCCGAGGTCTTCGTGCTCGCGCACTGGGTCACCGACCGCGACCTGCCCAAGCGCTTCGACGTGCCCTTCCTGGCCGCGCGCATGCCCGAAGGGCAGGAGCCGGTGGCCGACGAATCGGAGCAGTTCGAGCCCGTCTGGGTGCGCCCGGCCGACGCGCTGGCGCGCCACGCCGCCGGCCAGTTCTTCATCATCTTTCCCACCATCCGCACGCTGGAGCGGCTGCAGGCCTACGCCACGGTGGACGCGGTTCTGAGAGCCTGTGGCCAGTCGCTCGCCGGGCCGCCCCAAGAGCGACTGCACCCCCTCGGGGGGCGTGGCGAAGCCAGGGTCGGGGGCCAGGTTCTCGACGAACCGCTGTTCACCAGTTGCCCGCGCGCCGGCCTCATGAATGGCCACGAGTCGCGCCACATGGAACACGAAATGCCCTTCGGTGAACTGGCCCTGGTCAGCCCCGACGGCCAGATCGTGCACGAGCTGGCCTGGCAGCACGAACGCCCCGTGCCCCTGCTCAAGAACGTGCAGCGCCTGACCGCGCCCAACCCCGGCTTCATGACCGGCCCGGGCACCAACAGCTACCTGGTCGGCGACCCGGCCACCGGCCACATCGCCATCGACCCGGGCCCGGCTGACCCAGTACATGTGGAACGCCTGTGGCGCGCGGCGGGGGGCGACATCCGCGCCATCGTCTGCACGCACTCACACGCCGACCACTCCCCCGGTGCGCCGCTGCTGCAAGCCCTGTGCGAACAAGGTGGCAAGGGCAAACCACCCATCCTGGGCCTGCCCAGTGCCGACACCGCCCGCGCCAACAGCCAGTTCACACCCGAGCGCGCGCTGGCCGACGCCGAACGCCTGGTGCTGCGCACCCCCGACGGTGCGGTGGCGCACACCCTGCAAGTGGTCCACACCCCCGGCCACGCCGCCAACCACCTGTGCCTGCTGCTCGAAGAGGACGGCCTGCTGTTCAGCGGCGACCACATCCTCAACGGCAGCACCACCGTGATCGACCCGCCCGACGGCCACATGGGCGCCTACCTCGACGCGCTCGACAAGCTCGACCGCCTGTGCGAAGCGCACGGCGTGCACTTCATCCTGCCTGCCCATGGTTATGTGCTGGGCGACCACCAGCGCAGCGCCGAGCAGCCGGGCAGCCCCGAACACGGCGGCGCCCGCGCCGCCATCGCCCACCTGAAAGCCCACCGCCTGGCGCGCGAAGCCAAGATCGCCCGCGCCATGCAGGCCGCGCCCGACGGCACACTGGACGACTGGGTGAAGATCGCCTACGACGACGTGCCCGAACGCCTGTGGCCGGTGGCCAAGCGCTCCATGCTCGCGCACGTGGAACGGATCCAGAGTCTGGGCGGGTTCAACGCCTGAAGGATTCCCATGACACCCCGCATCGACCGACACGCCTGGTACTCCCGCTTCGCCAAGGCGGCTGCGCGCTTCTCCGGACGCCCGCGCATCTTCACCCTGGCCGTCGCCATGATCGGCGTCTGGCTGGTGACGGGGCCGCTGTTTCACTTCAGCGACACCTGGCAACTGGTGATCAACACCAGCACCACCATCGTCACTTTTCTGATGGTGTTCCTCATCCAGAACACCCAGAACCGCGACACCGAGGCGATCCAGGTCAAGCTCGACGAACTGATCCGCGTCACCCAGGGTGCGCACAACGCCCTGCTGGCGCTGGAGGAACTGGAAGAAGAGGAACTCGACGCCTTCAAGGCCCGGTACCTGGCACTGGCGGCCGAAGCCCGCGCCCGCCTCGACCTCGGCGCACCGGACACCGACACGCCCGAGGCCTGACCCCACCGCCTCGCCAAGCGCATCGCGTTCGTCTCCCATATTCATGGCAACCTGCCCGCGCTGCGGGGGGCGCAAGACGGGTGAATGTGTGGCATCAAACGTGGCGGATGAGACGCAGATGGCAGCGGCGTCGGCCGCGTCGTGCTCGCCGCGCTTGCCCGAGAGGCGGTAGGGGATGACGAACTTGGGCGCCATCAGGCGCACGGTGTGACCGAACCGAGCAAACTCACGCGCCCAATGGTGGGCGCCGGAGCAGGCCGCCATGCTGATCACGCACGGCGGCAGCGAGGCGATGAGTTCGAGCAGCGTGGCTGCGCGGCACACGGGGACGCACCAGCGCGGGCTTGCCTGCTTCGTCCACGCCGTGAACGGCAAAGACGTTCTTTGCCAGATCGATGCCAACGGATACGATTGCCATGGCCTTCCCCTTCCAACAAACGAGTGAGTTGATGAGAGTTCGCACTTCCCATCGTGGCACCTGGATGCCGTACCCCGCAAATGCGCGGATCACCCGGGACGGGGAAGTCCCTTTCATTCGTTAGACCTCAGAACCAGCACATGGCCATCATCGGTCGCAAGCCAATCACCATCCCACCTTGGGTGAGGATTGCCATCGCGCTCGTGGTCGCGACTGTGCTCACACTGGTCGCCCTCTCGTTGACGTTCGGCAATTCGGGAAACATCGGTGGAAAGGCCGCTCTAACCGGAGCCGTTCTGGTGCTACCCCTCGTCTTGGCCACAAAGTCCGAGTGGTCCGCTGGCGTGTCCATCGCCTTCGCGTTCGTAACTTACTTTTTAGTGTGCATGGCCGCGGTGTGGTTCTTCACGCGCGAAAAGCGTGTCCAAGGTGAGTAGGCAACAGAATGCCGGACGGACTGAGGTCCAACAGGTCGTTCGCCGCAGACACGCGGCGGCATTGCGCCGCCAAGCGGAGGTTCACCAGCATGCCAGACGGAGCAATGCCAATGCGTGCGTGATGAAGTGGGGGCAATAAAAGTGTGAAGCGCACCGATAAGCCGGATTCTGTGCATGCAGGTTGCCCCGCATGTGACCGCCATTTCTCTGGGCCGGGGGTCGCCCACCCGGCTCGATGCTACCTACCCGCCAGCTCCGCGGAACCACATCAACGCTGGCCTATTTGGTATTGCTGCGCGTAGAGATTGCCCGTTTCACCCGAACTGAATCGGCTCGTCTCTGTTGCTCTGATCCTCACCTTAGGGTCTTGCGACTGGTCGGTGGAGAGGTGTTACCTCCTACGCTGTCCTGTGCAGTCCGGACGTTCCTCCAGCACACCCTTTCGGGTCTCGTGCCAGCGGCGGTCTGGCGCGCTTCACGGGCCGGATTATCCCGCAACCGTGCGGCGAAATTGCGGGGTGGCCCAGATTCAAGCGCCGGGCCGCCGCGGCCTTGCTGGATGCCCGCCTGCGCGGGCATGACGGAGTTGGGGGGCAGCGACCCGCGCAGCGGCGGAGCGTGGGGGCCACATTCATCACACCAGCCGCCGGATCTCCTTGTGGCGCCAGACACCGTGGTAGTACGCCGTCTGCAGCCCCAGCATCACGAGGTAGGCCACCGGGAAGCCCAGCCAGATGCCGGGCAGGCCCATGCGTGCGTCGAGCGCCCAGGCCACCCCGGTCTGCACGACGATGATGCAGAAGATGGTGATGAGGGTGGGCACCAGCACCACGCCGCTGGCGCGCATCAGCCCGCCGATGACGGCCTGGAAGCCGAAGATCAGGATGCTCCAGAGCATGATGTGCAGGAAGTGTTCGGCCTGCGCCAGCACGTTTTCCTGCGTCAGGAACAGGCCCAGGAACACGCGCGACAGCGCGTAACCCAGCAGCACCAGCCCGCCAGTGATCGCCACGTTGAGCCACAGGCCGGTCTTGAGGATGCGCCCCAGCCGTTCGTTGGCGCCGGCACCGATGGCCTGCGCCGCCAGGATGGAGGCGGTGATGGCGATGGACAGCGCCGGGAACTGCACGTAGTTCACCACCTGCGTGACGGCGCCATAGGCCGCGGTGGCTTCGGAGCCGTGGCGGTTCACCAGGGTCAGGATCACCAGTTCCGACACCGAGATCACCACCATCTGCACGCCCGTGGGCAGGCCGATGCGCAGCACCTTGGCAAGCACGGCGCGGTCCAGCCGGAAGGCGGCGAGCAGGTGGCGGTCGGGCGCCATCACGTGGCCGAGCCGGCGCAGGCGCACCGCCAGGAAAGCCAGCGCCGCCAGGGTCGAGATGAAGCCGGCCACCGCCGCACTCAGGATGCCCAGTTGCGGCAAACCGAGCCAGCCGCGGATGAAGGCCGGCGTCAGCAGCAGCCCCAGGCTGGTGGAAATGGCCAGCGCCATGAGCGGCGAGACGGTGTCGCTCACGCCGCGCAGCAACTGGGTGAACAGGATGAACACCAGCAGCACGGGCATCATGAGCATCATCACCCGCGCATAGCGCAGCGCGTCTTCCAGAACGTCGGGCGGGGTGCCCAGGGCCTGCATGGCTTCGCGGGCGAACACGGCGCCCAGCACCGCCGCCACCAGGCCGATGAGGGCGCCCAGCGCCAGCGCAGCGCCCGTGATCTGGCGCACCTTGCCCGGTTCGCGGGCGCCCCAGGCCTGGCCCACCAGCACCGAAGCGCCCGCGCCCAGCCCGATGACCAGCGAGATGAAGAAGAACACGATGGGGAACATGCCCGCCACCGCCGCCAGCGCGTGGGTGCCCAGCATCTGGCCGATGTAGATGCCGTTGAGCGTGCCCGACAGCCCTTGCAGGATGTTGGACAGGATCATGGGCACAAGGAAGATGAGGTAGACGCGCCACAGCGGCGGGGGCGTCTGGGGAATCGAAGCGGTCATGAAAACCCAGTCAAAAAAATTCGGCGGGGTGCCACATGGGGCGGTGTGGGTCAGGGGGCCACGTCAAAGGCGTCGCGGGCCAGCCAGGCGAGGTGGCCTTTCACGTCGGCCGGCCAGCCGGTGGTCTGGCGGTGGAAGCCGGCGCCGTCGCCCGCAAACAGGGCGCGGCAGGCCTCTTCAAACCCGGGCCAGTCGGCCGTCATGGCGCTCATGAAACGGTAGGCGCGCTCGCGCGCCAGGCGCTGGGCGTCGGCTTGCACCTGGCTGCGGCGGGCTTCGTCCACCAGCCGCCGCAGGGTGGCGGATGCCCCCCCGCGCTGTTGCGCCAGCCAGGCCCAGTGGCGCGGCAGCAGCGTCACTTCGCGCGCCACCACGCCCAGCCGCGGCCGGCCGACCGATGCGCCACTGTCCGGCGCGGCGCCGTCTGCCGCAGCGTCCTCGGGCTCGCCGGTGCCGGCGGGCCAGGGGTGGTCGACCTGGGCGCCAGTGCCGTCATCAAACACCAGCAGGCGCTCGTCGGACGCGGGCAGGTCGGCCAGCGCCCGGGCAACGTCGGCATACCGGCCCTGCGCCACGCGGCGCGGACCGAGGAAGGCCGAGCAGGTCGGCCAGGGTTCGGCAGGGGTATCGGGGGTTTCGGTGAGCATGGCGCGCATTATATCCGGGTATTTTATTTTTACCCGGGCTAAATAAAACCTGCGTCCACCGCTGGCACGGCGACAATAGCGGGCCACGACCGTCCTGCTTGATCACTACAAGCCCCACGACCATGATCCGCATTGCCGAACTGAAACTGCCCCTGGCCGAGGTGCCTTTCGAGCACCGCCGCGCCGCCGACGCCCCCACCGAAACCGACGACGACCGCGCGCCACCGCCCCATCCGGTCGAGGCGCTGACGCGCCTGGCGGCGCAGGCCCTGGGGGTCGACCCGGCCGCCATCGCCAGCCTGCAGGTGTTCAAGCGCAGCTTCGACGCGCGCAAGGCCGATCTGCTGGCGGTCTACATCGTGGACGCGACGCTGGCCGATCCGGCGCTGGAGCCGCACCTGCTCGCGCAGCATGCGAAGAACCCGCACATCCAGCCCGCGCCCGACATGGCCTGGCACGCGCCCGGGCAGGCGCCGGCCGGCTGGCCGGTGCGCGAAGAAGACCGGCCGATCGTCGTGGGCCTGGGCCCCTGCGGGCTGTTCACCGCCCTGACCCTGGCACAGATGGGGTTCCGCCCCATCGTGCTGGAACGCGGCAAGCCGGTGCGTGAGCGCACCAAGGACACCTGGGGCCTGTGGCGCAAGAAGCAGCTCAACCCGCAGAGCAATGTGCAGTACGGCGAAGGCGGCGCGGGCCTGTTTTCCGACGGCAAGCTCTACAGCCAGATCAAGGACCCGCGCTTTCTGGGCCGCAAGGTGATGCAGGAATTCGTCGAGGCCGGCGCGCCGCCCGAAATCCTGTACCAGGCCCACCCGCACATCGGCACCTTCAAGCTGGTCAAGGTGGTCGAGACCATGCGCGAGAAGATCGTCGCGCTCGGCGGCGAGATCCGCTTCCAGCACCAGGTGACCGGTCTCCGGCTGGAGGCCGGCGGCGATGGCCGGCAGCAACTGGCCGCCCTAAGCGTGCGGCGCCTGGACACGGGCGACACCGTGGAACAGCCGGCGCGGCGCGTGGTGCTGGCCCTGGGCCACAGTTCGCGCGACACCTTCGCCCTGCTGCACGACGCGGGCGTGTTCCTGGAAGCCAAACCGTTTTCGGTCGGCTTTCGCATCGAACACCCGCAGGGCGTGATCGACCGCGCGCGCTGGGGCCGCCATGCCGGCCACCCGCTGTTGGGCGCGGCCGACTACAAGCTGGTGCACCACGCCCAAAACGGGCGTGCGGTCTACAGCTTCTGCATGTGCCCGGGCGGCACCGTGGTGGCGGCCACCAGCGAACCCGGCCGCGTCGTCACCAATGGCATGAGTCAGTATTCGCGCGCCGAGCGCAACGCCAACGCCGGCATGGTGGTGGGCATCGACCTGGCCGACTACCCCACGCACTTCCCGCAGGACCTGCCGCTGTGGACCGCCGCCTTCGGCGACACCGATGGCCCCCGCTACGCCCAGCAGGCCGAGGCCATGGCGGCGCAGGGCCAGACGCACCCGCTGGCGGGGATCGTGCTGCAGCGCGCGTTGGAAGCGCGCGCTTTCGAACTGGGCGGGCGCAGCTACGAAGCACCGGGCCAGAAGGTGGGCGACTTCCTCGCCGGCACCCCCTCGCGCGCCTTCGGCGAGGTGCAGCCTTCGTACAAACCGGGCGTGAAGCTGGGCGACCTGGCCCCCGCCCTGCCGGCCTACGCCATCGAGGCCATGCGCGAGGCGCTGCCGGTGTTCGGCCGCAAGATCAAGGGTTACGACATGCCCGACGCCATGCTCACAGGCGTGGAAACGCGCACCAGCTCACCACTGCGCATCACGCGCGGCGAAGACTTGCAGAGCCTGAACACGCGCGGCCTGTACCCGGCCGGCGAAGGCGCCGGGTACGCCGGCGGCATTCTGTCGGCGGGGGTGGACGGCGTGCGCATTGCGGAAGCGGTGGCGCGCGACCTGCTCGGCTGAGCCCCGCGCCGTCCCGCCCCTACACGGCGTTACATCTGCCGCACCAGCTTTACCTGCCTATCGGTGCGCCTTGACAGGGCACCGGCACGATGAAGGCTCCTTCAACCCAAGGAGTTCTTCATCATGAACCTCTCTCGCAAGCCCCTCCTGCTGCCCGTCATGGCGGGCGTGATCGCAGCATCCGCCACCGGCCTGGCCCAGGCCGGCAACGAGAAGGCCCGTGTGGTCAGCAGCACCCCGATCTACGAAACCGTGTCGGTTCCGCGCGAAGTCTGCCGCGCCGAGCAGGTGGTCGTGCCAGGCCGCTCCAGCGGCGCCGGCGCCATCATGGGCGGCATTGCCGGCGGTGCCATGGGCAATGCCATCGGCGGCGGCAGCGGCCGCGCCATCGCCACCGTGCTCGGGGTCGTGGGCGGCGCCGTGCTGGGCGACCGCATCGAAGGCCGTGGCCCGGCCACCACCCAGACCGTGCAACGCTGCCAGACCGAATACGTGAGCGAGCAACGCCCGGCCGGCTACAACGTGGTGTACGAATACGCTGGCCGGCGCTACAGCATGCAGACCGAACAGGCCCCGGGCCGTTACGTGAATGTGAACGTCACGCCCAGCGCCCCGGCCTACCGCCCGCAAGCCGGCTGGCAGCAACCGCAACCTAGCGTGATCCACATCGACGCCCAACCCCAGCCACGCGGACCCGGCCGCCACTGGTACTGACGCGCACGGCCACAGGGCCTGACCAGAAACGACAAACCCCGCCGATGGCGGGGTTTGTTTTGAGGGAAAACCGGAAGCCGGTGGGTCAGAGCTTCTGCAGCGCGGCGATGCGCTCTTCCATCGGTGGGTGGGTGCTGAACAGCTTGCCCAGGCCGCCGGCGATGCCCATGGCCTGCATGGTCTTGGGCAGCTCGCCCGGAGTCATGCCGCCCAGACGGGCCAGGGCATTGATCATGGGCTGCTTGCGGCCCATGAGCTGGGCGGCCCCGGCGTCGGCGCGGAATTCGCGCTGGCGGCTGAACCAGGCCACCACAATGGCGGCGGCAAAACCCAGCACGATGTCGAGCACGATGGTGGTGACCATGTAGCCGATGCCCGGGCCGCTGCTGTTGCTGTCGCCCCGGCGCAGGAAACTGTCCACCGCATAGCCGATGACGCGGCTGAGGAACACCACGAAGGTGTTCATCACGCCCTGGATCAGCGTCATGGTGACCATGTCGCCGTTGGCCACGTGGGCCACTTCGTGGCCGATCACGGCCTCGACCTCTTCGCGCGTCATGCCCTGCAGCAGACCGGTGGAAACGGCCACGAGCGCGCTGTTCTTGAAGGCGCCGGTGGCGAAGGCATTGGGAGCGCCGTCGTAGATACCCACTTCGGGCATGCCGATGCCGGCCTTTTCGGCGAACTTCTGGACCGTCTGCACGATCCAGGCCTCGTCGGCGGTCTGCGGCTGGTTGATGATGCGCACGCCCATGCTCATCTTCGCCATCATCTTGCTCATCAGCAGCGAGATGGTCGCGCCGCCAAAGCCGATGATCAGCGAGAAGCCGGCCAGCGCCGTCATGTTCAGGCCGTTGGCGGTCAGGTAGCGGTCGACCCCGAACAGGCGGGTCGTGATCAGCAGCACCGCCATGACGGCCACGTTGGTCAGGACAAACAAGAGGATGCGTTTCATGCAGGCTCCGTGGGGTTGAAAACAGGGATGAATGATAGTGGGGGCCGATCTGCCCCGTTTCAAGCGGAACGGCGGCCCATCTGCGGAGCAGTTCGGCGCTCAGACCTGGGGCAGCAGGAAGCGGCGTTCCCAGGCGGTGACTTCGCGCAGGAAATGCTCGTGCTCCAGGGTCTTGACGGCCAGATACCCGCGCACGAAACGTTCACCCAGCAAACGGGCAGCATGCCGGCTCGACGCCATCTGATTCAGCGCCGCGTCAAAGGTTCGCGGCAAGTCGCGCGCCTGATCGTAACCATTGCCCTGCACCGGCTCGGCGGGCTGGCAGCGCTCTTCCAGGCCGGCCAGCCCGGCCGCCAGCGTGGCGGCCATGGCCAGGTAGGGATTGGCATCGGCACCGGCCAGGCGGTTTTCCACCCGGCGTGCGGCCGGGCCGCTGACCGGCACGCGCAGGCCAGCGGTGCGGTTGTCGTGGCCCCACTGCACGTTGGTCGGCGCCTGGCTGCCGGCCACGTAGCGACGGTAGCTGTTGACGGTGGGCGCGTAGACCAGCATCAGGTCGGGCGTGTAGGCCTGCAACCCGCCGATGTAATGCCCGAAGGCCTCGGTCGCCGAGCCATCGGCGGCACTGAAAATGTTGCGCCCCTGCGCGTCGACCACGCTCTGGTGCAGGTGCATGGAGCTGCCGGCTTGCCCGGGCACGGGCTTGGCCATGAAGACGGCATTCAACCCCTGCTGCAGCGCGATCTCGCGCGCCGCGGTCTTGAACAGGAAGGCCTGGTCGGCCACCGCCACCGGATCGCCGTGCAGCAGGTTGATCTCGTACTGGTTCTCGCCCACCTCGTGCAGCCAGGTGTCGGCGCGGATGCCCAGACCGTCGATGGCGGCGTGAAAGGCGTCCCAGAACGGCGCCAGTTCGTTGAGCGCGTTCAGGCTGAAGGCCGACTGACCCACCTCGGGCCGACCGCCCTTGCCGGTCGGCGAGACCAGCGGCTGGGCCGGGTCGGTCATGGCGGCGGTCAGGTAGAACTCGATCTCGGGCGCGACCACCGGGGTCAGCCCGGCTGCGGCGTAGCGCGCGACCACGTTTTTGAGCACCGAACGCGGCGCGAACTCGCACAGGCTGCCGTCCATTTCATAGGCGTCGTGCACCGCCAGATAGCGCGGCACGCTGGCCCAGGGCGAGCGTTTGAGCGTGGCCAGATCGGGCACCAGACGCACGTCGGGATCGCTGTCGGGGAAGATGGGGTCGTAGCTGTATTCGCCGGTCACGCACTGCATCGGGATCGCCTGGCAGATGCGCAGCTCGGTGCCACCGGCAAAGCTCGCCGCCGGCATGAGCTTGCCACGCGGGTAGCCGGTGACGTCGGCGAACAGGCACTCGACGTCGCGCACGCCGATCTCTCGGAAGTGGGCGGCCAGGGTGGCGCGGTCGGCGTCCAGCGAGAGGTTCAGGTGGGACCAGGAAGCGGCGGCGGAAGAAGTCATGTCAGATGGGCGGTGGCGATTCGGGGCGGCCGGAACACGGTGTCGTCGTTGTAGAACGCCGGCTGCTGGTTGGCCGGCCACCAGCCCGGTACGCCCAGCACAGGCAGGGGGGTGAAGGGTTTGGTGGCCAGTTCGGCGGCCGTCAGGCGTGCTGCCAGCCAGTGGTCCCAGGCCGCCAAGTCGTCCCCCAGTTCGGTGGGCACGGGTGCACGGTAGACATGCCCGGTGATGGACTTGTAAGGCAAAACCAGCTTCTCCAGCAGCGCGTGCCCGAACGCTACCAGCCGCGTCTGCGCCCACAGGGGCCGCAGGTCCACGAAGAGCCGGGTCCACTCACGGGCGATCAAGGCGTCCCAGATCTCGTCGGGCGCCTGCAGCAGCACGGCGTTTTCGTCGAACAGGGTGATCGCGTCGCGCACCGGCCCGCGCACCTGGCCCACGCCCGCCTGCGCGATCTGTGCCGCCTGCAAGCGGTTGAGCAGGCGCTTGGTGGCCGGAAACCGTTGCCAGACCAGGCCGTTGAAGAAGTCGTGCAGGCCCTCGCGCGTGGGCACCGCGCCGGTCTCGAAGATGAACTGCTCGTAGGCCATGCCCTCGGGCAGCTCGCCCTGCGGCACGAAGCGTGGGCCGGCCGCCCCGACCTGCTGCGTCAGCGCCTGCGGCAGCGGCACGCCCCGCGCACAGGCCGCGCACACCGCCTCACCGGCGGTGGCAAAGGCGGCGTTCCAGGGCAGCGACCAGTCGGGCGAGGGCCTTGCCTGTTTCGCCCCGGTCGCGGCACACATGGTCTCAGCCCACCAGCTTCCAGGGCAGCGCTTCGCCCGAGCGCAGCGGCTTGAGCTCGGCTTCGCCGAAGGCAAAGCTCTCGGGCGGCGTCCAGCTTTCCTTGCGCAGGGTGATGGTGCCGCTGTTGCGTGGCAGGCCGTAGAAGGCCGGGCCGTTGAAGCTGGCGAAGGCTTCGAGCTTGTCGAGCGCGCCCGCAGCCTCGAAGGCCTCGGCGTACATCTCCATGGCGGCGTGCGCGGTGTAACAGCCGGCGCAGCCGGTGGCATGTTCCTTCAGGTGCGCCGGGTGCGGCGCGCTGTCGGTGCCCAGGAAAAACTTGGCACTGCCGCCCGTGGCCGCCACCATCAGGGCCTGGCGGTGGGTCTCGCGCTTGAGCACCGGCAGGCAGTAGTAGTGCGGGCGGATGCCGCCGGTGAAGATGGCGTTGCGGTTGTAGAGCAGATGGTGGGCGGTGATGGTGGCGCCCAGGTTGTCGCCCGCCTCGGCCACGTACTGCGCGGCTTCTTTCGTGGTGATGTGTTCCATCACGATCTTCAGGCCCGGGAAGTCCTTGCGCAGCGGTTCCAACTGCTGCTCGATGAACACCGCCTCGCGGTCGAACAGGTCGATGTCGGGGCTGGTCACCTCGCCGTGCACCAGCAGCAGCACGCCAGCCTTCTGCATGGCTTCGAGCGTTTTGTAGGTCTTGCGGATGTCGGTCACGCCCGCATCGCTGTTGGTGGTGGCGCCGGCCGGGTACAGCTTGCAGGCCACCACGCCGGCGTCCTTGGCGCGCGCGATCTCGTCGGCCGGCAAGTTGTCGGTCAGATACAGCGTCATCAGCGGCTCGAAGGCCACACCTGCGGGCACGGCGGCGCGGATGCGCTCGGCGTAGCCCGTCGCCTGGGCCGCGGTGGTCACCGGCGGCTTGAGGTTGGGCATGATGATGGCGCGGCCGAACTGGGCAGCCGTGTGGGGCACGACGGTGTTCAGGGCGGCGCCGTCGCGCACGTGCAGGTGCCAGTCGTCGGGGCGGGTGAGGGTCAGGGTGTCTGGGGTCATGGGGTCTGCTCAGGAGTCGGGCGGATTGTCCCATGGGACCTGCACGCCGTGCGCCGCCTCCAGGCAGCGCAGAAAGGTCTGTGCCAGCCGGTCGGACGTTGAAGAAGCCCGCGCCACCGCCACGAAATCCACGGTGTAACCCAGCTCGGCCAGCGCCACCCGGCGCATCTCTCCTTGCGCCACGAAGGGGGCGGCATAGTGGTCCGGCAGGAAGCCGACATAGCCGCCCGAGCGCACCAACAAGGCCACGGCTTCTTGGTCGTTGACCATGGCGCTGCGCTTGAGGCCGAAGCGCCGCGTCACCTCCATGTTCGGCGAATGGAAGGCCAGACCGGCACAGTCGGCCGGGCGCACATCGTCCAGCGCCACCGGATCGCGGGCGAACAGGGGATGCTCCCGGCCGCAGTAGAGGTGCATCTGCTCGTCGAACAGCGGTGTGTACTGCAGGCTTTGCGAACGGCGGTGGTCGGGGACCACGGCGAGGTGCAGTTGCCCGTCAATGACGCCAGGTTCGAGCACATTGAGTGCGCCGATGGTCAGCTCCAGCCGCACCTGCGGCGCCTGCGCCCGGAAAGCGCGCAAGGCGCGATCGATACGTGCCGCCGGGTTGGTCACCGTCTTGTCGAACAGCCCCAGCCGCAAGGTCCCGGTGAGTTGACCGTGCATCTGTCCGACATGGGTGCGGAACGATTCGAGCGCACCCAGCAGGTTCAGGGTGTCGGCGTGCACGCGCTGCCCTTCGTCCGTGAGCGCAAAACCGCCCCGGCCGCGCCGGCAGAGCACCAGGCCCAGGCGCTCCTCCAGGTCCTTGACGTGGCGGCTGATGGTCGAACGGCCGATGTTGAGCTCCAGCTCGGCCGCGGCCATGCCGCCGCAGTCCACCACCGCCTTGAACACTTTGAGCAGGCGGATGTCGGTGTCGCCCACCTGCCCCAGCCACGCCTTGGAATGCGCCACGATGCCCACCTTTCAAAGTTTCATGAATCTGCAACTGAACAGCGCCATGTTGCAGTTTAAAGAATGCGGTGAGCGCCGCACAATCGCGAGATTGTTTGCCCCTCCACAGGATTTGCCACCATGGACATGACCGATCTGAAAGCCACCGCCGGCCTGACCGCCGCCCAGCTCGACGCCCACTGGATGCCCTTTTCGGGCAACCGCCAGTTCAAGGCCGACCCTCGCCTCATCACGGGCGCCGAAGGCGTGCACCTGATCGACGCCCAGGGCCGCCGCATCCTCGACGGCCTCTCGGGCCTGTGGACCTGCGGCCTGGGCCATTGCCGCACCGAAATCAGCCAGGCCATCGCCCAGCAGGCGGCCACGCTGGACTACTCGCCGGCCTTCCAGTTCGGCCACCCAGCCGCCTTCCAGCTGGCCGAGAAGATCGTGCAGCACATGCCCGAGGGCCTGAACCACGTGTTCTACACGGGCTCGGGTTCGGAATCGGCCGACACCGCACTGAAGATGGCGCGCGCCTACTGGCGCCTCAAGGGCCAGGCCAGCAAAACGCGCTTCATCGGCCGCGAAAAGGGTTACCACGGGGTCAACTTCGGCGGCATCTCGGTCGGTGGCATCGGCGGCAACCGCAAGACCTTCGGCCAGGGCGTCGAGGCCGATCATCTGCCCCACACCCAGCCGGCGGCCGGTTCGTTCGTGAAGGGCATGCCCGCCGAAGGCGGCGAAGCACTGGCCAACCGCTTGCTGGACATCATCGCCCTGCACGACGCCAGCAACATCGCGGCCGTGATCGTCGAACCCTTCTCGGGCTCGGCCGGCGTGGTGATCCCGCCGGTGGGCTACCTGCAGCGCCTGCGCGAGATCTGCACGCAGAACAACATCCTGCTGATCTTCGACGAGGTCATCACCGGCTTCGGCCGCTGCGGCGCCTGGACCGGTGCCGAGGCTTTCGGCGTCACGCCCGACATCCTCAACTTCGCCAAGCAGATCACCAATGGCGCCGTGCCCCTGGGCGGCGTGGTCGCCACGTCCGACATCTACAACACCTTCCTGGCGGCGGGCGGACCGGACTACATGGTCGAGTTCGCGCACGGCTACACCTACTCGGCGCACCCGCTGGGCTGCGCCGCCGGTCTGGCCACGCTGGAGCTGCTGGAGCGGGAAGACGCGCCGGCCCAGGTGCGCGCCCTGGCGCCGCATTTCGAGCAGGCCGTGCACAGCCTGAAGGGCGCAAAACACGTCGTCGACATCCGCAACTACGGCCTGGCCGCTGGCCTGTCGATCGCGCACGCACCGGGCGAGCCCGCCCTGCGCCCCTACCAGGTGGCCATGCACTGCTGGAAGCAGGGTTTCTACGTGCGCTATGGCGCCGACACCATCCAGCTCGCGCCGCCCTTCGTCACCACGCCTGCCCAGGTCGACGCACTGGTGAATGCGGTGGGCGAAGCACTCGCCGCCACCGCCTGAGGCGGTCCGGCCGGCCGGTGGTCAGAGCGTGTACTGGCCGTCGGCCTCCGGCTGGAACACCACGCCCAGGATGCGCAGCGTGTCGCGCTGCCCGTCCGGGCCGGTGAGTTCCACCGCATCGCCCTGGCGCCGCCCCAGCAGCGCCATGCCCACGGGCGACAGCACCGACACGCGTCCCGCAGCCACGTCGGCATCCGGCGGGTAACACAGGGTCAGCCGCCGCTCGCCCTCGCCAGGGGCCTGGCCCAGCACCACCTGCGAGTTCATCGTCACCACGTCGGCAGGCACGTCCTGCGGCGCCACTTCGTCGGCGCTGTCGATCAGGTCCATCAGTTCGGCGGCCAAAGCCTCCGCCGGCAGGCGCTTGAGCCAGCGGTGCAGCCGGGCGCGGTCGGTGGCCGTCACCACCGGCCAGTCGGGGGCGGCGGCATTCGAAAGAGGGGGGGCATTCATGAATCACTCCTGTCAGCAAACACCCCGGCAACCATGCCCCGGGGTCGGGCCGAGCGTGGGCGGAACACGGTCCACCCTGTGCAGAAGGCCCGGCGATGGGAAGTGACGCTCAGTTCAGAAAAGGGGGGAGAGGCATCGCCGGGCCAGATCATCTGCGGCGCGGCGTTTCGGTGCGGCCTCCCCCTGGGCGTTCGCACGCGCCGTGGTCTGCACAAAGACAGCCCGGCGGGTGGGGACGAGGGGGTGGCGGAGATTCATGCCGGCATCATAGCCCGGCCCCGGGGATCAGGCCACGGGATGTGTGCTCAGGTAGGCCTGTAGGTCGCGCCAGAACGCCTCGACCGTGCCCTTGGCTTTGCGCGTGCCGGAACGCTCGCGGTAGAGGCGGATGTCCAGCCCGGTCTCAAAGCCGTCGCCAGCGCTGACCAGGCGCCGCGCACGCACTTCGCGCCGCACCGCGCTGGCGGGCAGGAAGGCAATGCCGTGGCCTTCCAGGGCCATGGCCTTGAGACCTTCGGACATGTCGGTTTCGTAGATGCGGTCCAGGTGCACCGGGGTGCCGCTGGCGCGCAGCACCTGGTCAACGGCACGCCCCATGTAGGCACCGGGCGCGTAGGCCAGGTAAGGCAGCGGGTGCGCGGCCGTGCCGGGCAGTGCGTAGCGGGGCCGGCCCTCGGCGTCGGGTTTCACATACGGCGAGAGCGTCTCGCGCCCCAGGGGTAGCATCTCGTAGCGCGCGGCGTCGAGCTGGATCGGCTGCGATGTGTGGTGGTAGGCGATCAGCAGGTCGCAACTGCCTTCCATCAGCCGCATCACCGCGTCGTGCACGTTCATCGCGATCAGGCGGCTTTTGATCGGCGCGCAGCTTTCGCGCAGCCCCGACAGCCAGGCGGGGAAAAACGTGAACGCCAGCGTGTGCGGCACGGCGAACTCGATCACGTCCTGCGCAGCCGCGGTGTGCGCCCGCAGCATCGCACGCGTGGTCTGCAGGGCCTGCAGCATCTCCAGCGCCTGGGTGTAGAGCGTCTGTCCGGCCGGGGTCAGGCGCGTCGGGTAGGACGAGCGGTCCACCAGGTCCGTGCCGGCCCAGGCCTCCAGCGACTGGATGCGCCGGGAGAACGCCGGCTGGGTGACGTGGCGCAACTGCGCCGAGCGGCTGAAGCTGCGCGTCTCGGCCAGGCTGACGAAGTCTTCGAGCCACTTGGTTTCCATGGATCGGCATTATGGCGAGCCCTAGAATTCCGTCATCCCCGCATTCCCGCCACCGGAGCCTTCATGACCTGCCCGACCGCCCAACCCACCGACCTCTCCCACGTGCAGCCGCGCGACAAGGCCGAAATCCTGGCCCAGGCCCTGCCCTACATCCGCAGGTACCACGGCAAGACCATGGTCATCAAGTACGGTGGCAACGCCATGACCGATCCGGCCCTGCAGCAGGCCTTCGCCGAAGACGTGGTGCTGCTCAAGCTGGTCGGCATCAACCCGGTGGTGGTGCACGGCGGCGGCCCGCAGATCGAAACCCTGCTGCAGCGCCTGGGCAAAAAGGGCCACTTCATCCAGGGCATGCGCGTGACCGACGCCGAGACCATGGAGGTGGTCGAATGGGTGCTGGCCGGCGAGGTGCAGCAGGACATCGTGGGCCTGATCAACCAGGCCGGCGGCAAGGCGGTGGGCCTGACGGGTCGGGACGGCGCCATGATCCGCGCCCAGAAGCTCCAGCTGTCGGACCAGCAGGACCCGAACGTCAAGCACGACGTCGGACAGGTGGGCGACATCGTCTCCATCGACCCTTCGGTGGTGAAGGCGCTGCAGGACGACCAGTTCATCCCCGTGGTCAGCCCGATCGGTTTCGGCGAAAAGAACGAGAGCTACAACATCAACGCCGACGTGGTGGCCGCCAAGCTGGCCACGGTGCTGCAGGCCGAGAAGCTGCTGATGCTGACCAACATCCGCGGCGTGCTCGACAAGGCCGGCCAGCTGCTGACCGAGCTGACCCCGCGCCGCATCGACGAGCTGTGCGAAGACGGCACCATCAGCGGCGGCATGATCCCCAAGATCGCGGGCGCGCTGGACGCCGCCAAGAGCGGCGTCAACGCGGTGCACATCATCGACGGCCGCGTGCCCCACGCGCTGCTGCTCGAAGTGCTGGGCGACCAGCCCTTCGGCACCATGATCAAGAGCCATTGATGGCACCGCTGCGCCCACCGCGCGCGCCCTGCCGCCTTCTCGCCAGCGCCTCGCCGGCCCCCATCCGCGACTGAAACGATGCGCCTGCTCCTGGTCGAAGACGACGTGATGGTGGCCAGCGGCATCAAGCTGGGCCTGTGCGATGCCGGCTACACCGTCGACTGGGTCGGCAGCGGCGAGCGCGCCGAACAGGCCCTCGACCGGGAGAGCTTCGACCTGGCCATCGTCGACATCGGCCTGCCCGGCATCGACGGCCTGGAGCTCACACGGCGCCTGCGCGAACGCGGCCTGTCGATGCCGGTGCTCATTCTCACCGCCCGCGACGCCCTGCACGACCGCGTGCAGGGGCTGGACCTCGGCGCCGACGATTACATGGTCAAACCGTTCGAGCTGCCCGAGCTGCTGGCCCGTCTGCGCGCGCTGTTGCGCCGCTCCCAGGCCGCCACCTCGGCGGTGCTCAGTTTCGGCGCGCTGGAGATGGACACGGCCCACCGGCGCGTCACCCTGGCCGGCCAGGTCATGGACATCGGTCCGCGCGAATGGACCGTGCTCGAATACCTGCTGATGCAGGCACCCAAGCCGGCGGCCAAGGACAAGCTGCTGGCCGCGCTGACCGGCTGGGACAAGGAAATCACGCCCAACGCCATCGAGGTCTACGTCTCGCGGCTGCGGGGCAAGCTGGAGCCTGCGGGCATTCTGCTGCGCGCCATCCGGGGCTTCGGCTACCGGCTCGAACTGGCCGGGGCGACCGACGATGCCCACCCCGGCTGAGCCCCGCCCGCCCGAGGGCATGATCTGGGGCCTGCAGAAGCGCCTGCTGGTTCTGCTCATGCTGCCGCTGAGCCTGGTCGGCCTGGTCAGCATGTTTTTTCACTACCAGAGCGCGAGCACCGTCGCGCTGCAGAAAGACCAGCAGTTGCAGCGCCTGCTGCCCATGCTGGCCGATTCCATCGTGGTGGTGAGCGACGCCCCCATGCGCGACGAGCTCGACGACGACCCTGGGCTGGTGTTGCTGCTGGCGCCACCGGTGGAAGAGTTCCTCAAAGAGCGCGAAGGGTTCGCCGCCTACGGCATCGCCGACCACAACGGCCGGCAGCTCGCGGGCGAGAGCTGGCTGCCCACCATCTTGCCCAGCACCGACGACGCGGAATTCGTCAGTGTCGTCGAAGGCGGCATCACCTACCGGGTCATTGCCCAGCGCAACCCGACCGCGGCCGGCGACATGATCCTCATGCTCGCCGACGGCTCCGACGCGCGCCAGCACTGGCTTGACACCGTGCTCGTGCGCGTCATCCTGCCCAACCTGGTGCTGCTGCTGGTCGCAGCGGCTGCCGTGACCTGGGCTGTCGCGCGCGCCTTGCGTCCGCTGCTGACCCTCAAACTGGCCGTCGAACGGCGCTCGCCGCGCGACCTGTCTCCGCTGGACGTGGAGAGCGCCCCGGTGGAGGTGCGGCCCCTGGTGACCTCGCTCAACCGCCTCTTCGGCCTCGTGAACCAGCAGGCCGAAGCCCAGCGCCGCTTCGTCGCGGATGCAGCCCACCAGTTGCGCACGCCGTTGGCGGGCCTGCAGGCCCAGGTCGAGGCCTGGGCCCAGGCCGCCCGCAGCAAACAGGGTGCCGACCTGCTGGCCTTGCGCGTCGATCAGGTGCAGCGCCTGCGCGACGCCACCCGACGCACCTCCCAGTTGGCCAACCAGTTGCTGGCCCTGTCGCGGGCCGACACGGCGAACGCCTCGGCCCAGCCGACCCAGCAGGTCGACCTGATGGACCTGTGCGAAACCATTCTGGCCCTGTACCTCGACGCGGCGGCCGAAAAGCAGATCGACCTCGGGCTGGAAACCGAACCCGCCCAGGTGACCGGCCACGGCTGGCTGCTGCGCGAACTGCTGATCAACCTGGTGGACAACGCCATCAAGTACACCCCCGCCGCGGGGCGCGTCACCCTGCGCTGCGGGCTGCAACAAACCCCGCTGGGCCAGCAGGCCTGGCTGGAGGTCGAAGACGACGGCCCCGGCATTCCCGCCCACGAACTGCACAAGGTGCTGGACCGCTTCTACCGCCTGCCCGGCACGCCCGGCGAAGGCAATGGCCTGGGACTGGCCATCGCCGATGAAATCGCCCGTGCCCACCACACACTGCTGCAGCTTCACCGCGGCGCGCAAGGACAGGGCTTGCGCGTGCGCGTCGACTTCGTTCCGGTGTCTCCGCCGCCCGAAGAACCCGCAAGCGCCCCCATGCCGTTCGCCTGAGGGGCCGCCACAAGCCTGTGCGAAAATGTTTCTCGAGGAAGACAGACGTGCGGCCGAGACCTTCGGCTCCACAAAGGCCGACCCCCTGACCGAACGCCCATGACCTCCAGCGCCCCCGAGTCCACGCCCCTGGCCGACACCGAGGCCGACCTCCCCACTCCCGCCGCCGATCCATCGCCCGCTCCCGGACGCAAGCGTCCGCGCCCGGGCGAACGCCGTGTGCAGATCCTGCAGACGCTGGCCAGCATGCTGGAGCAGCCCGGGGCCGACCGCATCACCACCGCGGCGCTGGCGGCCCGGCTGGAAGTCAGCGAAGCCGCCCTGTACCGGCACTTCGCCAGCAAGGCGCAGATGTTCGAAGGGCTGATCGATTTCATCGAACAATCGGTCTTCAGCCTCATCAACCAGTTGGGCGAACGCGAACCCGATCCGCTGCAGCGTTGCCGCAAGCTGGTTGCCCTGCTGCTGCAGTTCGGCGAAAAGAATCCCGGCATGACCCGCGTCATGGTCGGCGACGCGCTGGTGTTCGAGAACGACCGCCTGCAGCAGCGCATGAACCAGTTCTTCGACAAGATCGAGGCCGCCCTGCGCCAGGATCTGCGCGAGGCGGCCACCATCGCCGGGACGGCCACCCCCACGGTCGATGCCCAGGCCGATGCCTCCACCCTGACCGCCTTCTGCGTCGGCCGCTTGCAGCGCTATGCCCGCAGCGGCTTCCGGCGCCTGCCTGCCGAAGGCATCGAACACAGCCTGGTGCGCCTGCTCCCGACGGCTCCCCTCTGACCACAAGGGTTTACCCGCAAATCCCGGCACTTCGCCGCAGAAGCGCACAAAAAAACCCGCGATACGACCCCGGCCGATGCGCACGGGGTCTTTTTTTGGGTGAAAATAGCACGATCGTTCGTTTTATTTTCTTCCCAGCGTCCCATGCCCACGCCCCCCGTCCCGCGCAGCCGCTCACGGCCTTTGCAAAAAGGCCAGCAGACCAAAGCCGCCATCGTCGACGCCGCGCTCGGCCTGGCCACCCAGATCGGGCTGGAGGGGCTGTCCATCGGGGCGCTGGCCGAAGTCATGCAGATGAGCAAGTCGGGGGTGTTTGCCCATTTCGGCTCGCGCGAAGAACTGCAGATCTCGGTGGTCCGTGAATACCACGCCCGTTTCGAAGAGGAAGTGTTCTACCCGGCCATGCAGGCGCCACGCGGCCTGCCCCGACTGCGCGCGCTGTTCAACAACTGGATGAAGCGCACCTCGGTCGAAATCGATTCGGGTTGCATCTACATCAGCGGCGCGGTCGAATTCGAAGACCGCACCGGCCCCGTGCGCGATGCGCTGGAATGGTCGGTCAACACCTGGCTCGAAGCCATGCGCCGTGCCATCGCCCTGTCGGTCGAAGAAGGCCACCTGCGCAGCGACACCGATCCGGCGCTGATGGGCTTCGAGATCCACGCCCTCATTCTGGCGCTGCATTACGAGGCGCGTTTCCTGCGCCGCCCCGACTCGCTGCAACGCGCCATCACCGCTTTCGAGAGCATCGTGCAGCGCTACAGCACCGGCACGATCCTCGCGGTCCCCGCCACCACGGGCCGTCCCCGCAGCGGCGTCAAGGCCTGACCCGTTTTTTTGCCTCACCACACCCTTAGGAGTCCACCCATGCCCGTCTACAACCCGCCCCTGCGCGACATGCAATTCGTGATGCATGAGGTTTTCAACGTCGAGGCCGAATTCAAGGCCATGCCGGCCCATGCCGAGACCGACGCCGACACCATCAACGCCGTGCTGGAAGAAGCGGGCAAGTTCGCGGCCGAAGTGGCCTTCCCGCTGAACATCAGCGGCGACACCGAGGGCTGCACGCTCAACAAGGACACGCACGAAGTCACGCCGCCCAAGGGCTTCAAGGAAGCCTATGCGCAGTACGTGGAAGGCGGCTGGCCCGCGCTGTCGTGCGACCCCGAGTTCGGTGGCCAAGGCCTGCCGTACGTGGTCAACCAGTGCCTGTACGAAATGCTCAACAGCGCCAACCAGGCCTGGACCATGTACCCGGGCCTGAGCCACGGCGCCTACGAAGCCCTGCATGCCCACGGCACCGACGAGCAGAAGAAGACCTACCTGACCAAACTGGTGAGCGGCGAATGGACCGGCACCATGTGCCTGACCGAGCCCCACTGCGGCACCGACCTGGGCCTGCTGCGCACCAAGGCCGAGCCCCAGGCCGACGGCAGCTACAAGATCACCGGCAACAAGATCTTCATCTCGGCCGGCGAACACGACATGGCCGAGAACATCGTCCACCTGGTGCTGGCCCGCCTGCCCGATGCGCCCAAGGGCAGCAAGGGCATCAGCCTGTTCGTGGTGCCCAAGTTCAAGGTCAATGCCGACGGCAGCCTGGGTGAGCGCAACCCGATCTTCTGCACCGGCCTGGAACACAAGATGGGCATCCACGGCAACGCCACCGCGCAGATCGCGCTGGACGGTGCCATCGGCACGATGGTGGGCGAGCCCAACAAGGGCCTGGCCGCCATGTTCGTGATGATGAACGCCGCCCGCCTGGGTGTGGGCAACCAATCGCTGGGCCTGACCGAAGTCGCCTACCAGAACGCCCTGGCCTACGCCAAGGACCGCCTGCAGATGCGCAGCCTCTCGGGCACCAAGGCCAAAGACAAGGAAGCCGATCCGATCATCGTGCACCCCGACGTGCGCAAGATGCTGCTGACGGCCAAGGCCTACGCCGAAGGCGGCCGAGCGCTGCAGATCTTCTGCACGCTGCTGCTGGACAAGGCCCACAACCACCCCGATGAGAAGGTGCGCAAGGAGTCCGACGAACTGGTAGCCCTGCTGACCCCGATCGTCAAGGCCTTCATCACCGACAACGGACACATCAGCACCAACGCCTGCATGCAGGTCTTCGGCGGCCATGGCTTCATCAAGGAATGGGGCATGGAGCAGTACGTGCGCGACAACCGCATCAACATGATCTACGAAGGCACGAACACCGTGCAGTCGCTGGACCTGCTGGGCCGCAAGGTGCTGGGCAACCAGGGTGCCACGCTCAAGAAGTTCGGCAAGCTGATCGCGGCACTGGTGGAAGAAGAAGGCGTGAACGAGCAGATGGCCGAGTTCGTCAACCCGCTGGCCTACCTGGGCGACCAGATGACCAAGTTCACGATGGAGATCGGCTTCAAGGGCATGCAGAACCCCGACGAAGTGGGCGCCGCCGCGGTCGACTACCTGCGCGTGGCCGGCCACCTGGCGTTCGCCTACCTGTTCGCCCGCATGGCCCAGGTGGCGCTGAAGAAGATCGCTGAAGGCAGCACCGATCCGTTCTACACCGCCAAGCTGCAGACCGCGCGCTTCTACTTCGCCAAGCTGTTCCCCGAAACGGCGACGCTGATGCGCACCGCCCGCGCCGGCAGCCGCGTGCTGATGGACACCGAAGCGGCCCTGGCCTGAAGCGCCACCGTCCAGGAGAAGAGCGATGAAGCGGAAAGCCTTGATCACCGCCGCCGTGCTCGGCGGCTGGGTGGTGAGCGCCATGGCGCAAATGACTCCCGAAGGTCTCTGGCGCAACGTCGACGACAAGACGGGCGAGGCCAAGGCCGAGATCCGCATCGCGGCCGGCGCCAATGGCGTGCTCCATGGTCGGATCGAGAAGACGCTGGTGAGCTCGGGCGAGCCGCTGTGCACCGAATGCACCGATGACCGCAAAGGCCAGCCCAAGCTCGGTCTGGAAATCATCCGCGGCGCCCAGAAGTCGGCCACCGATACGCTGTGGGAAGGCGGCCGCATCCTCGATCCTGAAAACGGCAAGGAATACACCCTGCGTTTGACGCCGCTGGAAGGCGGCAAAAAGCTGCAGGTGCGCGGCTACATCGGCCCCTTCTACCGCACCCAGGTCTGGACCCGCGTCGAGTGACGCGGCCACCATGAACGGAACCCCCATGAAATCATTTCAAGTGAAAAAAGTCGCCGTGCTCGGCGCGGGCGTGATGGGCGCGCAGATCGCGGCGCACCTTGTCAACGTCAAGGTGCCGGTCGTTCTCTTTGACCTTCCTGCCAAGGAAGACCCGAAGAGCGGCATCGTCATCCGTGCTGTCGAGAACCTCAAGAAGCTCAAGCCCTCGCCGCTGGGCGTGGCCGCCGACGCGGAGCTGATCACCGCCGCCAACTACGAAGAGCACCTGGCCCTGCTGGGCGAGTGCGACCTCGTGATCGAAGCCATCGCCGAACGCATGGACTGGAAGCGCGACCTGTACCAGAAGATCGCGCCGCACGTGGCCCTGCACGCCATCCTGGCCTCCAACACCTCCGGCCTGTCGATCACCAAGCTCAGCGAAGCGCTGCCCGAGGCAATCAAGCCGCGCTTCTGCGGCATCCACTTCTTCAACCCGCCGCGCTACATGACGCTGGTGGAACTGATCGCGACGCCCACCACGCAGCCGCAGATCCTCGACGATCTCGAAGCCTTCGTCACCAGCGGCCTCGGCAAGGGCGTGGTGCGTGCCAAGGACACGCCCAACTTCATCGCCAACCGCATCGGCATCGCCGGCATGCTGGCCACGATGAAAGAGGTCGACAACTTCGGCCTGACCTACGACGTGGTGGACGACCTCACCGGCAAGCGCCTGGGCCGCGCCAGCAGCGGCACCTTCCGCACCGCCGACGTGGTGGGTCTGGACACCATGGCCCACGTGGTCAAGACGCTGCAGGACAACCTGGACGAAACCACCGACCCGTTCTACGGCAGCTTCGGCACACCGCCCGTGCTGGCCAAGCTGATCGAGCTGGGCCACCTGGGGCAGAAGACCAAGGCCGGTTTCTACAAGAAGGTCGGCCGCGACGTGCTGCGCTTCGAGCTGGAGAGCGAAGAATACGTGCCCGGTGGCCAGAAGGCCGACGAGGTCTACGGCCGCATGCTCAGGAAGCCCGCGGCCGAACGCCTGAAGCTGCTGCGCAACAGCACCGGCCCGCAAGGTCAGTTCCTGTGGGCCATTCTGCGCAACGGTTTCCACTACGCCGCCGTGCATCTGGCCAGCATCGCCGACACCGCTCGCGATGTGGACCAGGCCATGCGCTGGGGCTTCGGCATGAAGCAAGGCCCGTTCGAGCTCTGGCAGGAAGCCGGCTGGCTCGACGTGGCGAAGATGGTGCAGGAAGACATCGACGCCGGCAAGGCGCTCAGCAAGGCGCCGTTGCCCGAGTGGGTGTTCAAGGGCCCGGTGGCCGAGGCCGGCGGCGTGCACACCGCCGAGGGTTCGTGGAATCCCTCCAAGGGCAGGTTCGAAGCGCGCCGCAGCCTGCCGGTGTATCAACGCCAGCACTTCCCCGAGCTGCTGCTGGGCGAAGCCGGGCCGAAGTTCGAGACGGCCGGCACCACCATCAGCGAAGACCGGAACCTGCGCACCTGGACGCTCGACGGTGAGGTGCTGATCGCCAGCATCAAGACCAAGATGCACACGCTCAGCCCCGAGGTCTGCGAAGGCCTGATGGCTGCCATCGCCCTGGCCGAGGCCGAGTACCAGGGCCTGGTGGTGTGGTCGGGCGATGAACCCTTCAGCGCTGGTGCCGACCTGCAGGCCCTGCTGCCGGCCTTCATGGCCGTGGGTGTGGCCGCGGTGGAAGACGCCGAAGGCTTCATGCAGCAGATGATGCTGCGCCTGCGTTATGCCAACGTGCCCGTGATCAGCGCCATGCGCGGCCTGGCCCTGGGCGGTGGCTGCGAGCTGGCGGTGCACAGCGCGCGCCGCGTGGCCCACATGGAAAGCTACGTGGGCCTGGTGGAAGTGGGCGTGGGCCTGATCCCGGGCGCCGGCGGCCTGACCTACATCGCCCGCCGTGCGGCGGAGAACGCGAAGACCTCCACCGGCAAGGACCTCCTGCCTTTCCTGACCGAGGGCTTCACCGCCGCCGCCATGGCCAAGGTGGGCACCAGTGCCATCGAATCGCGCACCATCGGCTACCTGCTGGAGAGCGACCTGATCGTGCCGCACAAGGACGAGGTGCTGTTCGTGGCGCTCAACGAAGCCAAGGCGCTGTTCCGCGCCGGCTACCGCCCGCCGCACAAACGCCTGTTCCCCGTGGCCGGCCGCGACGGCAAGGCCACCATCCTGGGCCAACTGGTGAACATGCGCGACGGTGGCTTCATCAGCCGGCACGACTTCCACATCGCCAGCCTGATCGCCAACGTGGTCACCGGCGGTGACGTCGATCCGGGCACACTGGTGAGCGAGGAGTACCTGATGACGCTGGAGCGTCAGGCCTTCTGCTCGCTGATCGAGCACCCGAAAACCCAAGAGCGGATTCTCGGCATGCTGAACACCGGCAAGCCCCTGCGCAACTGAGGACGCGACATGAGCAAACAGATTCAAGACGCCTACATCGTCGCCGCCACCCGCACGCCCATCGGGCGCTCGCACAAGGGCTCGTTTAAGCACCTGCGCCCGGACGACCTGCTGGCCCACGCGCTGCGCGCCGCCATGGCCCAGGTGCCCAGCCTGGACCCGAAAGCCGTGGAGGACGTGATCGCCGGCTGCGCCATCCCCGAGGCCCAGCAGGGCCTGAACGTGGCGCGCATCGGCGCCATCCTGGCCGGGCTGCCCAACAGCGTGGGCGGCATCACCGTCAACCGCTTCTGCGCCTCGGGCCTCTCGGCCGTGGCGATGGCGGCCGACCGCATCCGCGTGGGCGAGGCCGACGTGATGATCGCTGCCGGCGTGGAGAGCATGAGCATGGTGCCCATGATGGGCAATAGCCCCAGCCTCTCGCCCACGATCTTCCGCAACACCGATGACATCGAGAGCTACGGCATCGCCTACGGCATGGGCCTGACGGCCGAGAAGGTGGCGCAGCAATGGAAGGTGAGCCGCGACGCGCAGGACGCGTTTGCCGTGCAATCGCACCAGCGCGCCGTGCTGGCGATGAAGAACGGTGAGTTCACCGACGAGATCACGCCCGTCACCGTGCAGGAACGCAGCGTGGACCTGGAATCGGCCGAGGTGTCCATCAGCGAGCGCACCGTGAGCCTGGACGAAGGCGCGCGCCCCGACACCACGCTCGAAGGCCTGGCCAGGCTGCGCACGGTGTTCGCCGCGCGCGGCTCGGTCACGGCCGGCAACAGCTCGCAGACCAGCGACGGCGCGGGTGCGCTGATCCTGGCCAGCGAAGCCGCCGTCAAACGCTTCGGGCTGACGCCGCTGGCGCGCTTCGTGAGCTACGCCAGCAAGGGCGTGCCGCCGCACATCATGGGCATCGGTCCGATCGAGGCGATTCCGGTGGCGTTGAAGTACGCTGGCCTCACGCAAGACCAGATCGACTGGTTCGAACTGAACGAGGCCTTTGCCGCGCAGTCGCTGGCGGTGATGAACACCCTGGGCCTGGACCCGGCCAAGGTCAACCCCATGGGCGGCGCCATCGCGCTCGGTCACCCGCTGGGCGCGACCGGGGCCATCCGTTCGGCCACCGTGGTGCATGCGCTCAGGCGGCACAACAAGAAGTACGGCATGGTCACCATGTGCGTGGGCATGGGTCAGGGCGCGGCGGGCATCTTCGAGCGGGTATGACCCTGTGCGGGGCGGGGTGCTGTCGCCCGACAGACCACCCGGCCCCGTCTGTGCGGGCACACTGCAGCCCGATGAACACCCCCGCCACCTCCGCCTTCGACGAAGCCATCGCGCTCTCGGAAACCGCTCCCGGCCGCTACCGTGGCCAGACCCACCCGGGCTACGCCAACATGGTCGGCCCTTTCGGCGGCATCACCGCCGCCACGGCGCTGGCCGCTGTGTGCCGCCACCCGGAGCGCCTGGGTTCACCGGTTGCGCTGACCGTCAACTTCGCCACCGCGCTGGCCGACGGGGCCTTCGAGCTGGAGGCCCGGCCCGTGCGCACCAACCGGTCGACCCAGCACTGGGTGATCGAGTTGCGCCAGAACGGCGCCGTCGCGTTCACGGCCACGGCCATCACCGCCACGCGCCGCGACACCTGGGGCGTCGATGACGAAGCCAAGCCGGCGGTGCCCGCGCCCGACAGCGTGCGCCAGATGGCCATCCCCTCGCCCGTGCAGTGGGTCAAGCGCTACGCCATGCGCCCCATCGAAGGCCTGCTGCCCATGAAGTGGGACGGCAGCGGCATCGGCAGCCGCTCGCGCCTGTGGGTGCGCGACGAGCCGCCTCGCCCCCTCGACTTCGCCAGCCTGACCGCACTGGCCGATGTGTTCTACCCCCGGGTGTGGTTGCGCCGCGCGACCATGGTGCCGGCCGGCACGGTGTCGATGACGGTGTACTTCCACGCCGGCCCTGAGGAATTGGCCGCCACCGGCACCGGCTGGCTGCTCGGCCAGGCCCGCGCCCAGGGCTTTCGCAACGGCTTCTTCGACCAGACCGCCCAGCTCTGGAACGAGGCCGGCCGCCTGCTGGCGACCACGCACCAGGTCGTGTACTACAAGGAATAACCGGGCCCCGCGCGGCGGCGGCGCGGCGTTGGAGGCCAATGGGCCGCCATCACGCTGCTGGATTCCCGCCTGCGCGGGAATGACGGTGTCTGCGCGCCAGCGGCCGCGTCAGCGGTCCAGCGTGGGGGCTGACGGGCCAGCCGCCGGGCCGCCATGGCGTTGCGGGATTCCCGCCTGCGCGGGAATGACGGTGTCTGCGCGCCAGCGACCCGCGCAGCGGCGGAGCGTGGGGGCCCAGAACCCAGCGCCGGGCCGCCCCAAGCGGGGTTCACGCCCCCTCGGGGGGCAGCGACCCGCGCAGCGGCGGAGCGTGGGGGCTCTTCATGGCCGCCCGAGGAACAGGTACAGCCCGGTGTAGCCACGCGGCGCGCTGACCACGCTCAGGTACAACGGCCCCAGCGCGGTGTCGGCCCCCACGAACAGGCTGCGGCCGACCAGCAGGTCGTTCCAGCTCGCGTCGCGCCGACGCAGCCAGGCGTTGCCGGCCTCCAGCGAGCCTCCCACAAACAAAGCCCGTGTCAGCGGGCTGTTCCAGGGCAGGCGGTGGTAGTAGGTCAGCCGGCCGAACGCCAGCATGTTGCCCGAGACCTGGCCGATGCGAAAACCCGAGAGCTGCTGGAAGCCCCCGAGCGAAAACTCGTCGATCGAGCCGATGGCCAGGCGGCTGGCGCGCGCCGCCCGGAACCCGAGGTTGAGCGTGTCGCGGCCCCAGGTGATGGCGCCGGTGGCGGTCAGGTCCATCTTCACGAAGCTGGACGATGGCTGGCCACTGACGAGGCGGCGCCCGCCGATCAGCTCGCCACGCAGCCGGTACCCCGAGGTCGGGAAGTTGGCGTAGTCGAGTTGGTCGGACACCAGGCTGAAGCGCAGGCCGTTGTCGCGCCAGCGCTGGCGCCAGATGGCCGGATCGATGTCCGACAGCGAGGTGCTGATGATCTTGGGCGAAGTCTGGCGCCAGGCCGACAGCAGGCCCACCCGCGCCTCGCCCAGGTGGCCGAGCACCCCCAGCGGCCAGCCGTAGTCCAGCCCCAGGTCCACGTGCGTGCGCGACAGGCTGGCCGCCGCTTCGCCGCTGCCTTCGAACAGGTCGACCCGGCGCAGGCTGCTGCTGAGATAGGCCGACAGGAACTGCGTGCCGTCGCGGCCCAGCGGCTGGTAGAACTCGGTCGACGCCACCGAGGTCTGCCCCAGTTGCAGCAGGTTGCGCCACTCGGCGCCATAACGGTTGATCCAGCGCCGGTTGTGGCTCAGACGCAGGTTGAAGGCCGACTGGCCCTCGAAGTCGGTGCGCAGGTCCAGCCCCATGCGCAGGTAGTTGGGGCCCCAGTCGTTTTCGCGCAGGCGGATCACCAGCGCCTCGCCGCTTTCGGCATGCAGGCGGTCCAGCCGGTAGTCGACCCGGTCGAAGTCACCCGTGGCGGCCAGCGTGCGCAAATCCTGCTCGACGCGCTGCACGTCCAGCGGCTGGCCGGCCTCGCTGTCCACCAGTTGGCGCACGCGGTCGATACGGTCCTGCTCCACCCCTTCAAAGCGCACCTGAGAAACCCAGCTGTCGGCGCCCTGCTCCTGGGTCAGCCGCGTCTGCCGGTGCGCCTGCCACGCGGCGTAGGCCTCGGGCGTGACCGCAAAACGGTCCAGCGCCTGCCGCACGGATTCGGCATAGTCGCGCCCGATCTTCACCAGGTCTTCGGCCCGGTCGAAGCTGGCCGAGGTGATGGTGCCCAGGTCGGGCAGCAGCAGCAGGTCGGACTTGGTGAGCATGTCCATGCTGCGCCGCACGTTCTGCTCGGTCAGGATGTTCACCATCTGGGTGGTGATGCCCACCAGCGTGCCCAGGGTCTCGCGGCCGGCCAGCGGCGTGCCGATGTTGACCGCGATGATCACGTCGGCCCCCATGCGGCGGGCCACGTCCACCGGCAGGTTGTTGACCAGCCCGCCGTCGCCCAGGATGCGGCCGTTGACCTCCAGCGGCGAAAACACCCCTGGCACCGACATGCTGGCGCGCAGCGCGGCCGCGAGGTCGCCGTGGTCCATCACGATGGGCTCGCCGGTCTCCATGTCGGTGGCCACCGCGCGGAAGGGAATCGGCAGGCCGTCGAACGACGCGAGGTGGCGCGCGCCCAGCGTGTAGCGGCGCAGCAGCAGCTCCAGCGACCGGGTCGACACCGCACCGGTGGGCAGGCGGAATTCGCCATCGCGAAAGCCGAGTTCGATCAGCGGCGCGAGCTCGAAGTCCTCTTCCTTGCGGCGCTGCGACAGCAGCTGGCGCGGTTCGCTGCGCTGGAAGATGCCGCCCCAGTCGAGCGACACCACCTCGTCCTGCAGGGCCTGCGGGCTCATGCCCGCCGCGTAGAGCCCGCCGACGATCGCCCCCATCGAGGTGCCCACCACCATGTCCACGGGCACCCGCGCGGCTTCCAGCACCTGCAGCACGCCCACGTGCGAAAGCCCTCGCGCCCCGCCGCCCGACAGCACCAGCGCCACCTTGGGCCGGGCCGGGTGCAGCAGGCGCGAAAGCGGGGTGTCCGCCGCGGCGGCGGTGGCGGGCCAGCCCGCCAGCAGGGCCAGGCCGGCCAGCAGGCCGGCGCACCGCGGGCGCGCAAAAAAACAGGACAGAAGACGGCGGATAAGCATGGCAGCCATCAGGCGGAAAGTGGCATCGAACCGCAGTGTAGGCGCCCGCAGGAGTGCGGGCAGCCCGTGTCGCCCCAGGCGCACGCGATGCCCCCTGCGACCGCCCTTTCGTGGTAACTTGGCGGCCCTTCCGAGCGGTCCCCGCGACCGGCCCCTTCACCGCATTCCAGCACCATGAGCGACATCCTGACGCACACCGACGGCGGCGTGACCACGCTGACCTTCAACCGCCTCGACAAGAAGAACTCCATCACCAGCGCCATGTACGCCGCGCTGGCCGACGCCATCGAGGCTGCAGCGGCCGACCCGGCCGTGCGCTGCGTGCTGATCCAGGGCCACGAGACCGTGTTCTCCGCCGGCAACGACATCGCCGACTTTCTGAACCACCCGCCGGCCGGGCAGGACTCGCCCGTGTTCCGCTTCCTGCGCGGCATCGCCCAGTTTCCCAAGCCGCTGCTGGCGGCCGCCTGCGGCCCGGCTGTGGGCATCGGCACCACGCTGCTGTTCCATTGCGACCTGGTCTACGCTGGCGACAACGCCGCGTTCTCGATGCCGTTCGTGAACCTGGGCCTGTGTCCCGAAGCGGCCTCCAGCCTGCTGGTGCCGCAGATGCTGGGCTACCACCGCGCCGCCGAAGCCCTGCTGCTGGGCGAACCCTTCATGGCCGAAGCCGCGCTGGAAGTCGGCCTGGTCAACCGCGTGCTGCCCCCCACCGAAGCCAACAGCTACGCCCAGGGCGTGGCGCGCAAGCTCGCGGCCAAGCCGCTGGCCTCGCTGGTGGAAACCAAGCGCCTGATGAAAAAGGGCCAGGCCACCCTGGTGATGGACACCATCGCCGAGGAAGGCGCGAGCTTCGGCCGCATGCTGCGCGAGCCCGCCGCGCGCGAGGCTTTCGGCGCCTTCATGGAACGGCGCAAGCCCGACTTCTCCAACCTGTAAGCCGCTACCGGCCGGCACGCCCTGCAACCGCGCGGCGCGGCCTCACAGGGCCACCGCGAATTCCCGTCGCCCGTCGGCGAACAGCGGGTTGCGTGCCGCCAGCGCAACCGCGTCGGCGCCGGCCGCGTACCGCAGCCGCGACGAGGCATCCTGGGCAGCCGCCCACACGGTTTCGGCCACATCGGTTTCTCGCGTCACGGTGCCGTGCTGGCCGAATTGCGCAAAGACCGACTGCGCATAGGCCGCATAGGGTTCGGGAATCAGGCCCTGCATGCGCTCGGCGCCGTTGGCCGTGAACCGCGTGGTGGGCGCGTAACCTGGCTCCACCAGCTTCAGCCGCACGTCGAACGGCGCCAGTTCGAACGCCAGCGACGCGGTGAACCCCTCGATCGCGGCCTTCGTGGCGGTGTAAGCCGCCACCAGCGGCATGGGCGCCAGTGTGGCGCTGGAGGTGACGTTGATCACCGTGCCGGCGCGGCGCGCCCGGAACTGCGGCAGCACCGCCTGCGTCATGGCCAGCACGCCCAAGGTATTGGTCTCGAAGATATCGCGCACGGTGGCCATGGGCGTCGCCTCGAAGGCCCCGAACAGGCCCAGGCCCGCGTTGTTCACCAGCACGTCGATGGGGCCAGCGGCTTCCAGGGCGCTGGTGATGCTGTCGCAGCGGGTCACGTCCAGCGGCAGCACCTGCAGGCGGGCGGACGCAGGCAACAGGTCGTGGCGCGGTTGGCGCATGGTGGCCACTACCCGCCTGCCCTGGGCGAGAAAGTGGCGGGCGGTTTCGAGGCCGTAGCCGGACGAACAGCCGGTGATCAGAACGGTTTTCATGACAGAACTCCTGAGGTCGGGTTGAGGAATGGCACCAACGATACCGGCTGAAAACAGGATTAACTACAATCAATAGTCCATATTTGATTTGCAGGAGTCCGGTTTTGATCGACCCCATGGCCGAAGTCATCAGCCTGCTGAAACCGCGTGCGGTGTTCGCCAAGGTGATCAGCGGGGCCGGCGCCTGGGCCGTGCGCTACACGGCGTTCGGGCAGCCGAGCTTTTGCACCATGCTCGAAGGACAGTGCGTGCTCGCGGTGGACGGGGTACCCCCCGTGGATCTGCAGGCCGGCGACTTCGTGCTGCTGCCAGCCACGCCTGGTTTCACCCTGTCCAGCCAGGCGCCTGCGGCGCCGGTGCTCCTCGACCCCAGCGCCGCGCCCGGCACGGTGACCGAGTTGCGGCATGGCCGGCAGACCGGTCCGGCCGACGTGCGCATGCTGGGTGGCGGCTTCGCGTTCGACGCGCCCGACGCCGCGCTGCTGGCCTCGCTGCTGCCGGTGCTGGTGCACGTGCGCGGGGTGGAGCGCCTGTCGCTGCTGGTGAAGCTGGTCCGGGACGAGTCGCTGGCAACCCGCCCCGGTCGCGAGCTGGTGCTGGGCCGGCTGGTGGAGGTGCTGCTGATCGAGGCCCTGCGCGCCCACCCGCCCGAGGGGGCGCCTGCCGGCCTGCTGCGCGGCCTGGCCGATGCGCGGATCGCCGCGGGCCTGCGCCTGATGCACGGCGACCCCGCCCAGCCCTGGACGGTGGAGGCGCTGGCCCGGGAAGCCGCGCTGTCACGTTCCACGTTCTTCGAACGCTTCTCGCGCGCCGTGGGCATGCCGCCGATGGAGTACCTGCTGGTGTGGCGCATGGCGCTGGCCAAGGACCTGCTGAGCCGCACCAGCCTGGCCATTGCCGATGTGGCCGCGCGCGTGGGCTACGGATCGGCCAGCACCTTCAGCACGGCCTTCAGCCGCCACGTGGGTCTGCCGCCCGGGCGCTACGCGCGCCAGCGCAGCACGGCAACGGGCTGAGCCCCGGCCGGCGTTTCAGAAAACGGCCGATTTACCGCGGCCGATGCATGGCGCAGAGCTTGTTCCCGTCCGGGTCACGCACATAGGACAGGTGCATGGCGCCCAATTGGCCTTCACGCAATCCTGGCGGGTCCTCGATGGACACCCCGCCGTGCGCCACCGCCACGTCGTGAAACTGCTGCACCTGCTCCGGCGACAGGCACTTGAAGCCGACCGTTCCGCCATTGGCGAAAGTGGCCGACTCCCCGTTGAGGGGCTCGCTGACACAGAAGGTGCCGCCGTCGTGCCGGTAGAACAGGCGGTCCTGGCCGGTGGCGTTGCGGTTGCGGTGCGGCTCGCCCACACCCAGCACGCCCAGCACGGCGTCGTAAAACCGCTTCGAACGCTCAATATCGTTGGACCCGACCATCACATGGCTGAACATGCCTTTGTCTCCTGGAAACTGGTTTGATCAAAGCCCGGCCGGCGTCTGAGCGCCGCCGGGACCACTGACAGCCCGCATTCTGATGGAGCGACCCGGCAGGGGCTGTCGCCACCGCACCAGCCCAGGTGCCCAGGCGGAATGCGGATGGACGGGTGGCAGCACGCCCCGCTGAAAGGAAGCACGTGCTCGTCGGCAAAGAAGCCCATCATGTGCATCTTGAGTAGATCCCTGTGCCTCCCGCCCATGGTTCCCGGACGTGTGCTCTCCTAGCATTGGCCCGACTCGAACACCGAGTTCGGGGCAATAACCCAACAGGAGACAAGCACATGGATCTGAAACAGTGGGCAGCCGCGTCCGTTGTCGCCGCTGCAAGCCTGGGCGTGGCCCAGGCACAAGGCACCCAGCCGGGCAAACTCTCGAACAACGTACTGCGCATCGGCGTGCTGACCGACATCTCCGGCGTCTACGCCGACATCTCGGGCAAAGGCGCGGTCGAGGCAGTCAAGATGGCCGTCGAAGACTTCGGCGGCTCGATGTTCGGAAAACCGATCGAGGTGGTTTTTGCCGATCACCAGAACAAGGCCGACGTGGGCGCCGCCAAGGCGCGCGAGTGGTACGACGGCGGCGTCGACATGATCAACGACCTGGCCAACTCCGGTGTGGCCCTGGCCGTTGCCGGTGTGGCCAAGGAGAAGAAACGCCACGCCATCGTGAACAACGCGTCCAACGTGGGCGTGACGAACGCGCAATGCTCGCCCTACACGGTGCACTACGCCTACGACGCCTATTCGCTGGCGCACGGCACCGGCAAGGCGATTGCCGAAGCCGGCGGTGACACCTGGTTCTTCCTCACCGTGGACTTCGCCTTCGGCATCGGCCTGGAGCAGCAGGTGGGCGACGTGGTGCGGGCCAACAAGGGGCGCGTGGTGGGCGCTGCGCGCCACCCGCTGGGCACGACCGACTTCTCCTCCTACGTGCTGCAGGCGCAGGCGTCCAAGGCCAAGATCGTGGGCCTGGCTTCCACCGGCAACGACACCATCAACGCCATCAAGGCGGCCAACGAATTCGGCATCACCAAGAACCAGAAGCTGGCCGCGCTGCTGCTGTGGATCCAGGACGTGCACGCCCTGGGCCTGCCCACCGCGCAGGGCCTGCAGCTGACCAACGCCTGGTACTGGGACATGAACGACGAGTCGCGCGCGTTCGCCAAGCGCTTCCAGCAGCGCGTGGGCGGGCAGATGCCGAACATGGCGCACGCGGGCGACTACTCGTCCACCATGCACTACCTCAAGGCGGTGCAGGCAGCGGGCACGGACGACCCGGACGCCGTCTCGGCCAAGATGCGCGAAATGCCCATCAGCGACATGTTCACCAAGGCCGGCAAGATCCGCGAAGACGGCCGCATGGTGCACGACATGTACCTGTGGGAAGTGAAGTCGCCCGCCGAGTCCAAAGGGCCGTGGGACTACCTCAAGCCCGTGAAGACGATCCCGGGCGACCAGGCCTTCATGCCGCTGGCGCAGAGCAGCTGCTACCTGGTCAAGAAGTAAAAGTAGACGCCCCCCGTTGCTTGCTCACTGCGTGTAGCCGCATACCCCCCACTGGGGGGCGGGCCGGCCGCTTCGGAGCGGCCGTGCGCGGCGGCCCCTTGTCTGTTTGATACCGCTCATGTCCTTCATCCTTGAAACGCAGGGTCTGTCCCGCAGCTTCAACGGGTTTCACGCCGTCTCGAACGTGAACCTGGCGGTGCGCGAGGGCAGCATCCACGCGCTGATCGGCCCGAACGGTGCCGGCAAGACGACCTGCTTCAACCTGCTCACGCGCTTCATCGACGCCACGGCCGGGTGCATCCGCTACCAGGGGCAGGACATCACCCGCACGCCGGCCGACGCGGTGGCTCGCATGGGCCTGGTGCGTTCGTTCCAGATCTCGGCCGTGTTCGGCCAGCTGAGCGTGTTCGAAAACGTGCGCCTGGCGCTGCAGCGCCGCCGGGGCCATTCCATGGACTGGTGGCGCAGCGACCGCGCACTGGCCGCGTTCGACGAACGCACCCATGCACTGCTGGCCGAAGCCGGCCTGGCCGAGTGGTCGTCGCACCTGGCGGGTGAACTGCCCTACGGCCGCAAGCGCGCGCTGGAGCTGGCGACCACGCTGGCGCTGGCGCCCAAGGTGCTGCTGCTGGACGAGCCCATGGCCGGCATGGGCGCCGAAGACATCGCCCACGCCGCCGAGATGATCCGCCAGGCCGCGCGCGGGCGCACCGTGCTGATGGTGGAGCACAACCTCTCCGTGGTGGCCGACCTGTGCGACCGCATCACCGTGCTGGCGCGCGGCGAGGTGCTGGCCGAAGGCGACTACGCCACCGTCTCGAAAGACCCGCGCGTGGTGGAGGCCTACCTGGGCCACGGTCACGCCGGGCAACGCCAACACAACGACCACACCGCCGTGGCCAACGGGGAGGCAAGCCATGGCTGAGCCCCTGCTGACCCTGCGCGACGTGAAGGCCTGGTACGGGCCGAGCCAGGCGCTGCACGGCGCCGACTTCGAGGTGCACGAAGGTGAGGTGGTGACGCTGCTCGGGCGCAACGGCGCGGGCAAGTCGACCCTGCTCAAGACCATCATGGGCATGATGGGCCGCCGCGAGGGCTCGATCCGCTTCAAGGGCGATGAGCTCATCGGCCTGGCGCCGCACCACATCGGGCGCCTGGGCGTGGCTTTCTGTCCGGACGACCGCGGCATCTACGCCTCGCTCACGGTGCGCGAGAACCTGCGCCTGCCGCCCGTGGTGGCCGAGGGTGGCATGAGCGAGGCCGAGCTGTTCGCGCTGTTCCCCAACCTGGCCGAGCGCGCGAAATCGGCCGGCACCCACCTCTCGGGCGGCGAGCAGCAGATGCTGGCGATCGCGCGCATCCTGCGCACCGGCGCACGCCTGCTGCTGCTGGACGAGCCCACCGAAGGCCTGGCGCCGGTGATCGTGGACCGCATCGGCGAGCTCATCCGGCAGCTCAAGGGGCGCGGCTACACCATCGTGCTGGTGGAGCAGAACGTGCACTTCGCGGCCGAGCTGGCCGACCGGCACTGCCTGATGGCCTCGGGCCGCATCACCGACACCTTCGACGCGGCGACGCTGATGCGCAACTTCGATGCCATCACCTCAAGGATCGGGGTATGAGGAAGCACCGTTTCCGGCGCGACATGCCGCCGTCCAGAAACACCGCGGAGCTGGCTCTGCCAGGCCGCTGGTGTTGCTCCCTTGAGGGGGGGCCGTGCAGCGCGGCAGGGGGATCACTTTTTCCGGTAGTCGGAGGGCCGGAAGCCCGTCAGGCGTTTGAAGGTGTTGGAAAACGCGAACGGGTTGACGTAGCCCACGCTGTGGGCGATGGCCTCGATCTTCTCGCTGGTGGTGGCCAGCAGGTGCGCGGCGTGCGCGATGCGCAGCGTGGCCAGTTGCTTGCCGGGGCTGCGGCCCAGGTTCTTCTGGCACAGGCGGCGCAGGTGCTCTTCGCTGGTGTTGGCCAGGCCGGCGAGATCGGCCAGGCTCCAGTCGCGCGCCAGGTCGGCCTTCACCGCGTTCCACACCGGCAGCAGGCGCGGCTCGCGCTGCAGCGGCTCCAGGATGCGCGAAAGGTAGCGCTCGATCACGTCGACCCACACGGCGCAGGTGCCGGGATCGGCGGCGCCCTGCATCTCGCCCGAGAGGCCGAGGATGGCGTGCTCCAGCACGCGGCCGTCGAACGGGCTGAGCGTGGGGGCCATGGCGCCGTCCACCGAGCGCATCGAATCGGACCGAAAGCGCACCCACGCCATGCGCCAGCGCTTGCCCGGCACCGCGTGGAAGGCGTGCAGCACGTGGGCGGGCGCAAAGCTCACGGTGCCCGGCTTGTGCGCGTACCAGCGGCCGTCCAGCAGGGTCTGGCCTTCGCCGGCCAGGCACACCTGCAGGAAGGCACCGCTGAGGTTCGTTCGCACGATGGTGTACGGCGCAGCCGCGTCCACCACCGCCACGTGGGCAATGTGGCGCGCCGCGAGCGCGTCGCACTGCTCCGCCCGCACCACCGTTTGCACGGTGTCATCGCCCAGCACATGGGTTTCTTGGGAGATATCGGGATGCTTGATCGGCATGGCCTGCGCATCATAGGGAGCGCACATGGTTGAGGTATTCGGTCTTCCCCTGCCTGTGCTGGCCGGCCAGCTGATGCTGGGGCTGGTCAACGGGTGCTTTTATGCGGTGCTCAGCCTGGGACTGGCGGTGATCTTCGGCCTGCTGCGCATCGTCAACTTCGCGCACGGCGCGTTCTTCATGGCCGGCGCCTTCGGTGCCTGGATGCTGCAGCACTTCCTGGGACTGGGCTACTGGGCTGCGCTGCTGGCGGTGCCGCTGATCGTGGGTGCGCTGGCCGGTGTGTTCGAACGCGGACTGCTGCGCCGGCTCTACGGGCTGGACCCAATCTACGGCCTGCTGCTCACCTTCGGCCTGGTGCTGGTGCTGGAAGGGGGCTTTCGCATTGCCTTCGGCACCTCGGGCCAGGCTTACCCGGTGCCTTCGCAGTTGCAAGGGGTGTTCAACCTCGGCTTCATGGTCCTGCCGATCTACCGCGCCTGGGTGATCGTGGCGGCGCTGGCGGCCTGCGTGCTCACCTGGTGGCTGATCGAGCGCACGCCACTGGGCGCGAGGCTGCGCGCGGCCACCGAGAAGCCGTCGCTCACACAGTCGTTCGGTGTGAATGTGCCGTTGCTGCTGACCATCACCTACGCCGGCGGCATCGCGCTCGCGGCCTTCACGGGGGTGCTGGCCGCCCCGATCCTGCACGTGAATTCGGGCATGGGATCGAACCTGGTGATCATCGTTTTCGCCATCGTGGTCATCGGCGGCATGGGCTCGGTGTTCGGCTCCATCGTCACCGCGCTGGGCATTGGCGTGATCGAGGGGCTGACCAAGGTCTTTTACTCGGAAGCCTCGACCACGGTGATCTTCGTGGTGATGGCCCTGGTGCTGCTGCTGCGCCCGCGCGGTCTGTTCGGCAAGGAAGGTGCAGCATGAGCACGCATCACGCCCCACGCTCCACCGCTGCGCCGGCTGCTGCACCCCAAGGGGATGCGTCTCGCCCGGGAACGGCTGCGCGGCAAGGCATGGCCATGCCCCGCTGGCAGAAAGTGTTCATCGCGGTGCTGGTGTTGCTGTTGCTGGTGGTGCCCTGGGTGCCGCAGGTGCTGTACCCGGTGTTCGTGATGAAGCTGCTGTGCATGGCGCTGTTCGCCTGCGCCTACAGCCTGCTGCTGGGTTTCGGCGGCATGATGTCCTTCGGCCACGCGGCCTTCTTCGGCAGCGCGGCCTACATCACCGGCCTGGTCACCAAGTACTGGGGCCTGCCGCCCGAAGTGGGCCTGCTGGCGGGCACGCTGTTCGCGGCGGCACTGGGCGCGGTGTTCGGCGCGCTGGCCATCCACCGCCAGGGCATCTACCTGGCCATGGTCACGCTGGCGCTGGCGCAGATGGTGTATTTCATCTTCCTGCAGCTGCCCTTCACCGGTGCGGAAGACGGCTTGCAACAGATCCCGCGCGGCACGCTGCTGGGCTTCATCGACCTGCGCAACGACTTCAACCTCTACCACGTGGTGCTGCTGCTCACGCTGGCGGGGTTGTGGCTGATCCACCGCGTGGTGCGCTCACCCTTTGGCCATGTGGTGGTGGCCATCCGCGAGCACGAGCCGCGCGCCCGCTCGCTGGGCTACCCGGTGAACCGCTACAAGCTGATGCTGTTCGTGCTTTCGGCCGGCCTCTCGGGTCTGGCTGGCGCCATGAAGGCGCTGGTGTTCCAGGTCGCTTCGCTCACCGACGTGCACTGGCACCTGTCGGGCGACGTGGTGCTGATGGCCTTGCTCGGTGGCATGCACACGGTGTTCGGTCCGGCCATCGGCGCGGCCGTGGTGGTGGGCCTGCAGTACTACCTCGATGCCTTCGGCGGCTGGGTGACGCTGGTCACCGGCCTGATCTTCATGGTGTGTGTGCTGTCGTTCCGCAGCGGCATTGCTGGTGCGGTCCTGGCGCTCACAAACCGGCCTCCCCGCAGCGGGGCCTGAACCCGCCGCATCCCCCTTCACGACCGACTGTTCCGTTTCAAGGAGACATTTCATGCCGCGTTTTGAACGCCAAGCCCTGATGGCGAAGTTCCAGGCCATGGTGCGCGAGCGCCAGCCCATCATCGGCGGGGGCGCCGGCACCGGCATCTCCGCCAAGTGCGAAGAGGCCGCCGGTATCGACCTCATCGTGATCTACAACTCGGGCCGCTATCGGATGGCCGGGCGCGCCTCCTCGGCCGGCCTGCTGGCCTATGGCAATGCGAACGACATCGTGCTGGAAATGGCCGGCGAGGTGCTGCCGGTGGCGAAGAAGACGCCGGTGATCGCGGGCGTGAACGGCACCGACCCCTTCATCGTCATGCCGGTGTTCCTCAAGAAGCTCAAGGAACTCGGGTTTTCCGGCGTGCAGAACTTCCCGACCGTGGGCATCATCGACGGCACCTTTCGCCAGAGCCTGGAGGAGACCGGCATCAACTACGCGACCGAGGTCGAAATGATCGGCCAGGCCCACGCCATCGACCTGCTGACCACGCCGTATGTGTTCTCCGCCGAGGAGGCCGTGGCCATGACCGAGGCCGGCGCCGATTTCATCGTGCCCCACATGGGCGTGACCACCGGCGGCACCATCGGCGCCACCACGGCCAAGTCCCTCGAACAATCGGTGAAACTCATCGACGAGTGGGGCGAGGCGGCACGCCAGGTGCGCAAGGACGTGATCGTGATCGCGCACGGTGGCCCCATCTCCAGCCCGGAAGACGTGGCCTATGTGCTCCGGCACAGCCGGCACTGCAACGGCTTCTACGGCGCCAGCAGCATGGAGCGGCTGCCCACGGAAATCGCGATCAAGGCACACGTGGAGCATTACAAGCAAGTGAGCTTCTGACACCCGACAACCACAGGAGACGAGACATGGCCAGGGTTTATGTGAGCGCGGTGATGAACGCGACGATCGATCAGGCGTGGGCCTACCTGCGCGACTTCGGCGCACTGGGCAACTACCACCCGTTCTTCGAGAAGTCTTACATCGAAGACGGCAAACCGGCCGACCAGATCGGCTGCGTGCGCCACTTCACCGTGCGCGATGGCGGCGGCTTCCTGCGCGAACAGCTGCTCGCGCTGTCCGACGACGAGCACCGCTGCCGCTACAAGATCCTGCACATCGATGCGCCGTGGACCAACTACGTGGCCGAGATGCACCTGCTGCCCATCACCGAAGGCAACCGCTGCTTCGGCGAATGGTGGGCCGAGTGGGACGTGCCGGCCGATCAGGAAGCCGAGGCGGTGGAGCGCGTCAAAGGCACCTTCCGCACCTTCTTCGAGTGCGTGAACGCACACCACGGCGGCCGCCCATGAGCGCCGTGCCCCCCACCGCCTGGGTGGTCGGCACTTTCGACACCAAGGCCGCCGAACTGCACTACGTGGCCGACTGCCTGCGCGCGGCCGGCGTGCGGGCCGTGACGGTCGACATCGGCACCCGCGCGCCGGCAGGTCACATCGACATCGGTGCACGCAGCGTGGCCGCCCACCACCCGGCCGGCGCCGATGCGGTCTTCGCCCACAGCGACCGGGGCCAGGCGGTGATCGCCATGGGCGAGGCACTGGCCGAGCGGGTGCGCGCGGGCCTGGCCGCCGGGGAGCTGCAGGGCATGATCGGTCTGGGTGGGTCGGGCGGCAGCTCCATGATCGCGCCCGCGATGCGCCAGTTGCCCATCGGCTGCCCGAAGCTGCTGGTGTCGACCATGGCGGCCGGCAACGTGTCGGCCTATGTGGGGGTGACGGACATGAGCCTGATGTACCCGGTGACCGACATTGCCGGGCTCAACCGGCTCTCGCGCACCGTGCTGGCCAATGCGGCGCACGCATTGGCCGGCATGCTGAGGCACCAGCCACCGCCCGCGCCCGAGCGGGAAAAACCCGCCATCGCGCTGAGCATGTTCGGCGTCACCACGCCCTGCGTCGACGCCGTGCGGGCCCAGTTGCAAGACAGCTTCGATACCCAGGTGTTCCACGCCAACGGCGCCGGCGGCCGCACGCTGGAGGCGCTGGCCGCCTCGGGCCTGCTGCAGGCGGTGGTGGACATCACCACCACCGAAGTCGGCCAGCACCTGGCAGGCGGCGTGTGCGACGCCGGCCCCGACCGGCTCGACGCCGCGGCCCGCCACGGACTGCCCTGGATCGGATCGGTGGGCGCACTGGACATGATCAACTGGGGTCCGCTGCCCACCGTGCCCGAGCGGCACCGGCAGCGCCGCTTCCACGTGCACAACGCCGATGTCACGCTCATGCGCAGCCATGCGCGGGAGCTGGAGGCAGCCGCCCACCGAATCGCCGAGCAGCTCAACCGGGCCCCCGGTCCTGTCAGCCTGCTGCTGCCGCTGGGCGGGTTGTCCCTGCTGGATGTGCCGGGCCAGCCCTTTCACGACCCCGAAGCCAACCGGGCGCTGTTCGACACCCTGGAGCGGCGGTTTCGCACCAGCGATACGCACCGCCTGGTCGCCCTGCCCCTTGCCATCAACGACCCGGCCTTCGCCACCGCGGTGGCCGACGAGGCCCGGCGCGTGCTGCACCCATTGGGCGCGCCGGCCGTCTGAGTGGCGGCGCAGAGGCGCCCCGGCTCAGACGCCCGTCAGTGCCCGGTAGGCGTCGCGCGTGGCGGGCGAGACCCCCGCCAGCACCTGGGCGTAGGCGGTCTTGTGCAGGGCCAGCAGGCGGGCCGAGGCCACGGCGCGGGAACGGCAGAACCAGTGGCAGCTGTGCTGGAACAGCAGCAGTTCGGCCGTGGTGCGAAAGGCGCGGTCCTTGCGGCTGAGCCCCTCGTCGTTGCGCAACACCCGCTCCAGCGCCTGCGCATGCAGCAGCACCAGGGCGCGAAAGTCGAACGACGCCTGCGGGAAAAACCGCGTGGCCATGGGCACGCCCACGGGCCAGCGGCTCACGCGCAGGCGCTCGCCCCACACGTCCTTGAGATCATTGGCCAGTTGCGACAGCTCCTGCTGCAGCGCGGCTTCGGTGCCGGCCAGCATGCGCCAGATGGGGTCGGCCCGCTCGGGATCGGACTCGCCCAGCGCGCGCAAGTAACCGTCGGTCAACTGCGCCATGCGCGGCTCCAGCTGGTACTTGCGCAGAAAGCCGCCCAGCAGCAGGATACGCTGGCGCTCTTCCGAACGCTTGAGCACCTGGAAACCGACCAACATCAAAATCAGGCCAAACAGAACATCCATGCGCGGTATTGTCCGTGCTTGGCCGTCGCCCGGCGTCCCACCCCCCGCATTCCCTGCCATGTCCTACCTGCTGTTGATTCACGAACCCGTCGGCCAGCGCGCCACCCGCACCGAAGCCGAAGGCCGTGCCGCCTACGCCGCGATGGTCGCGTTCGGTGAACGCCTGGCGGCCGAGGGCAAACTCAAGGCGGTGGAGTCGCTGGCCTCGCAGGCCAGCGCCGTGCGGGTCAGCCATGCGCAGGGCCGACCGCAGACGCTGGACGGGCCCTTCGCCGAAGCCAAGGAAATGGTCGGTGGCTTCTTTCTGCTGCAGAACGTCGACCGCGAGGAGGCCATCGCGCTGGCGCACGCCTGCCCGGCCGCCCAATGGTGCACGGTGGAGGTGCGGGGCCTCGCACCGTGTTTCGACGACGACGACGCGGCCCGCGCGCCGGCCTGAGTTCTCGGGGGATTACTGGGGCGTGGCGCCCGTGCGGCGGATCACCTGGCCCCACTTCTGCATTTCGCTGCGGGTGAAGTCGGCCAGTTCTGCGGGCGTGCTGGTGACGGGTTCCAGGCCCAGCGTGCCCAGGCGCTCGCGGAATGCCGGCCGCGCCTCGGCCTGGGCGATCTCGCGGTTCAGCCGCTCGATGATGGCCGCAGGCGTGCCCGCCGGCACGTACATGGCGTACCAGGCCAGCAGCTCGAAGCCCGGCAGGGTGGCCGCGATCGGCGGCACGTCGGGCATCAGCGGCGACGGCTTGAGGCTGCTGATGCCCAGCGCCTTGACGCGGCCGGCCCGGGCCTGCATGGCGCCCGTGGCCATGTCGGTGAACATCATGTCCACCGTGCCCCCCATCACGTCCTTGAGGCCATCGGGGATCGACTTGTAGGGCACATGCACCATGTCGATGCCGGCTTCGAACGTCAGCATGGCGCCGGGCACCAGGGTGCCGGCGCTGCCCGAACCGTAGGTGAACTTGCCCGGTTGCGACTTGGCCAGGGCGATCAGTTCGGGCAGGTTCTTGGCCGGCAACGACGGGCGCACCACCAGCAGCGCCGGGGTGTTGGCGATGCGGCCCACGGGCGCGAAGTCCTTGATCGGGTCGTAGGGCAGTTGCTTGTACAGGCTGGGATTGGCCGCCTGCGTGGTGTTGGTGGTGACGAACAGCGTGTAGCCGTCGGGCGCGGCCTTGGCCGCCGCCGCGGCGCCGATGTTCCCGCCCGCCCCGGCCTTGTTCTCGATCACCACCGGCTGTCCGAGCGACGTTGCCAGTTCCTGCCCGATCAGGCGGGCCACCTGGTCGTTGCCACTGCCGGCACCGAAGGGCACGATGATGGTGAGGGGCTTGCTGGGCCAGGCCTGGGCCGACGCCGCGCTGGCGCACACGGCCAGCAGGCAGGCCAGGGCACGGCGGAAGGATCGAAAGGCATGCATGTGATGTCTCCTGGGTTTGGAATAGAAAGAGAAAGGCGGGTTCAGCGGGAAGCGCTGTCGAGCAGCCAGTGCGCCACCAGACGGCCCACCGCGTCGCTCTGGCGGTCGAGCATGGGGAAATGGGAATGGCCGGGCAGGCCGTGCTCGGCCAGCACCAGCGGTGTCACGGGCACGCCCTGTGCCTGCAGGCCCTGCGTGTACGCGTCCACCGTGGCGCGGTAACGCTGCCATTGCGGGTGCTGGTCGAAAAAATCGCCCCAGACCACCAGGTGCGGCACCTGGCGCAACCCCGCGCTGGCGCCCTGCAACGCGGGTGCCCCCGAAGGCTCCAGCGCCACCACCGCCTTCACCCGGTCGGGCCATTGCGCGGCAGCGCGCAGCGCAAAACCGCCCCCCTGGCTGTGGCCCACCAGCAGGCACGGCCCCACCTGGTCGAGCAGTTGCCCGTAAGCGGCCATGATGGGCTCGTCGTGCCCGGTCCAGCGCGGCACCCACTGGCAGGCGAACTGGTCGAAGGCGTCGACCGGGAACTGCTGGCCCGGGTGGGCGCGTCGCGCTTGCGGCGCCGAGGCGTAGCCCGCCGCCGGCCCGATGCGGAACATCTCCCAGCCTTCCTGCAGGCTGCGGCTGATGGGCGCGGTGGTGTACAGCTCGGGCCAGGGCGCCCAGGACGAGCGGCCCCGTTCCATGGCGTCGGTCACGATCACATCGAAGCCGGCGGCCAGCCATTGCTGCAGCCAGCCGTCGCGGCCGTCGGGCGTGGTCTCCCAGTTGGCACCGGTCATGCCGCCGCCGTGCCACAGCACGACCGGCCAGGGCCGCACCGGCGCCACCTGCCGGTAGTGCTGAACGTACATCTGCCCCACCATGTGGTCGCCGTTCATGTCGATCGGCCGCGGCGCGCTGCCCTGGGCCAGCACGCGCTGCTCCACCGGCCGGCCCTGCAAGGCCCGGCGTTCGCCGCCGATGTGGTAACTGCGGATCGAATGCAACTGCAGCATGGTCACCTCAATGCAGCGCGTGCAGCAGCCGCTGGTCCACCGCGATGCAGCGGATGCGCGGCGTGGCGCCAAACACGGCCTGCGACAGCGCCGCCAGCACCTGCATGAGCTGTGCCATCACCGGCGCGTTGCGGTGCGGCTGTTCGCGGTACAGCACCTCGATGTAGACCGGCTGTCCGCACAGCACCCGGCTGGGCACGATCAGCAGCTGAACGGCATCGGGTTGCGCCTGCAGCGCACCCACGCAGACTTCGTGGATACGGTCGGCCATCTGCGCCAGCGCCTGGTCGTCGGCCGGGTGATCGGGAACGTGGAATTTGATGATCGGCATGGGGGTCTCCGGAGCGCGAATGTAGGTGCGGGAGGCGCTCAGGTAAATTGATGAATTTTTTGGAATTGATCAGCCATGCGCATCAATTACAACCTCGACGCGCTGCGCGCCCTGATCGAGCTGCACCGGGCACAGAGCTTCGTCCAGGCCGCCCGGCAGTTGCACATCACCCAGCCCGCGCTGACCCGCCGCCTGCAACTGCTGGAAGAGGCGGTGGGCGGCCGCCTGGTGGACCGGACCACGCGCTCGGTGGCGTTCACCACGCTGGGCGAATGGCTGGTCGGCCGTGTGGCCGAGCAGGTGGCCGGCCTCGACCAGCACCTGCTGGCCGCCAGCCGCATGGCGCGCGGCGAGACCGGCTCGGTGCAGTTCGCCTGCCTGACCACGGTGGCCTACGCCATCGCGCCCGAGGTCATCGCGCGCTTCCACCACCGCTACCCCCAGGTCCGGGTCACCGTGCTCGACGACACCGGCCAGCGCGTGATCGAGTCGGTCGGCAGCGGCCGTGCCGAATTCGGCGTCGGCCTGTGGAGCGACGAGCTGCACGGCATGGAAGCCGATGTGATCGGCGAAGACCCGTTCGTGCTGGCCATGTCGCCAGAGCACGCCCTGGCGCGCCGCCGCCGCATCCGCTGGCAGGAACTGGCCTCGGAAAAGGTGGTGGCGCTGCGCCCGACCTCGGCCAACCGGCGCCAGATCGACGCGGTGCTCGACGCGCACGGCATCGCCCCGCCCTGGTTCGACGAGGTGGAACACCTGTCCAGCCTGCTCGGCTGGCTGCACGCCGGCCACGGCATCGGCGTCATTCCCCGGCTGGCGATGCGCACCGCCGAAGCGCGCTCGCTGCGCTGTGTGCCCCTGGTGGAGCCCGACATCCACCGGCGCATTGCCCTGCTCAAACGCCGTGGCGCGACCCTGGGCGGGCCCACACAGGGCCTGTGGGACCTGTTCCGCCAAGCCCTGGCGCAGCGCGCTACCTGATACCCAGGGTTTTCCCTGGTCCGGAGCTTGTCGATTTTGCGCAGGCTGTTTCGTCGTCCTCCTGAAGACGCCGCCACGTGGCGGGCATGGTGCCCCGCCCCGGCGTCGACACGGAGACCGCGCCATGACCGACCGCATCCACACCTGCCTGTGGTTCCACACCCAGGCTGAGGAAGCCGCCCAGTTCTACACGGCGGTGTTGCCGAACGCGCGCATCACCGGGGTGCTGCGCCATGGCCCTGGCGAGCCGCTGCCCGAAGGCACCGCCCTGCTGGTCAGCCTCGACCTGGACGGCCACGCCGTCTCGCTGCTCAATGGCGGCACGCACTTCACGCTCACACCGGCCGCCTCGCTGGTGCTGCGCTGCACCGACCAGGCCGAGTTGGACCGCCACTGGGCCGCGCTGTCCGCCGTGCCCGAAGCCGAGATGTGCGGCTGGCTGGTGGACCGCTTCGGCGTGTCGTGGCAGGTGATCCCCACGCAGCTCATGGAGCGCCTGGCCGGCCCGCCCGGCCCCGGCGTGCAGCGCATGACCACCGCCCTGCGCCAGATGCGCAAGCTCGACATCGCCACGCTCGAACGCGCCTACCTCGGCGCCTGACACCCCGGAGCCCCCCATGCCCACCCTGCATTTCGAAATCACCGTGGCCGCGCCGCGCGAACACGTCTGGCGCACCATGCTCTACACGCCCACCTACGAACGATGGACGGCCACGTTCTGCGAAGGTTCGCGCTACGAGGGCAGCTGGGAAGCCGGCACCCGCATCCGGTTCTGTGCCCCGCATGGCGACGGCATGCTGTCGGAAATCGCCGCCCACCGGCCGGCCGAATTCGTCTCGATCCGCCACATCGGCATGATCAACCAAGGCGTGGAAGACACCACCAGCGACGCCGTGCGTGCCTGGGCCCCGTGCTACGAGAACTACACCTTCACCGATGAGGCCGGCGGCACCCGCCTGCGCATCGACTGCGACGTGTTTGGCACCTACGAAGACTGGATGAACCAGACCTGGCCCCAGGCGCTGCAGGCGCTGAAGGCCCTTTGTGAAACCCCTGCCTGAAAGGCTCCCCATGACCACCGCCACCGTCCCCATGTGCGCCGTCGTGCACTTCGAAATGCCCTACAAGGACTGCGAACGCGCGGCCCGCTTCTACGCGGCCGCCTTCGGCTGGACGCACCAGTTCCTTGGCCCCGACATGGGCAACTACCTGCTGGTCAACACCGCGCCCGCAGGGGCCCGGCCACCCATGCCGCCCGAGGCCGCGCTCGGCTCGATCAACGGCGGGCTGTTCCCCTTTCACGCCGACTGGCCGATGCAGCACCCCTCGGTGGTGATCGGCGTGCCCGACGTGCGCGCCGCCATGCAGCGGGTGCGCGACGCGGGCGGCGACGTGATGGGCGAGCCGATGGCCATCCCGGGCGTGGGCGAGTACGTGGTGTTCCGCGACACCGAAGGCAACCACAACAGCATGATGCAACCCGACATGCAACCGCCCGCCTGCAAAACATGATCACCCCCGCCGTGCTGCGCCCGATCCCCTCAAGGGGGCAACACCTGCGGCCTGGCAAAGCCAGTTCCGCGGTGTTCTCGAAACTGAAAACCGGAGAACACTCGCCATGCGATTCATGATCATTGTCAAGAGCTGCCCCGAGTTCGAGGCCGAAGTCACGCCCGAGGCGCCCGAAGAGCTCATGGCCGAGATGGCCGCGTACCACGAGGAACTGGCGCGCGCCGGCGTGCTGCTCGACGGCAGCGGCCTGCACCCCAGCCGCACCGGCTGGCGCATCCACCACGACGAAAACGGTGGACGCCAAGTGGTCGACGGCCCCTTCGCAGAGGCCAAGGAACTGATCGCCGGCTACACGCTGATCCAGGTGCGCTCGCGCGAAGAGGCCCTGGAATGGAGTCGGCGCTTCCCCAACCCGGCCGGCAAGGGCAAGGCCGGCGTGATCGAGTTGCGGCAGTTGATCGAACTCGACGAATTTCCGCCCAGCGCCGCGCTGGACCAGATGAAAACCCTGCAAAGCCAGCCCCCCGCGGCGGAAAACACATGAACCCGTTCCGCCACAGCCGCGAGCTCGCCGCCCCGCCATCCGCCGTCTTCGACGCCCTCCGCAACCCGGAGCGCCTGGCCCGCTGGTGGGGCCCCGATGGTTTCACCAACACGTTCGAGCACTTCGACTTCCAGCCCGGCGGGCGGTGGACGTTCACCATGCACGGACCGGACGGCCGGCACTACCCCAACGAGGCCACGTTCACACAGATCGAACAGGACCGCAGCGTCCGCATCTGCCACACCTGCGCGCCGCTCTTCGACCTGTACATCGGCCTGGAAGCCATTCCGGCCGGCACGCGGGTGACCTGGGTGCAGCAGTTCGACGACCCGCAGGTGGCCCAGGCCGTCCGCCACATCGTCGAGCCCGCCAACGAGCAGAACCTCAGCCGCCTGGCCCGCGAACTCGCCGCCCCGTAAACCCGCACACAGACCTCCACCCATTCGTTCCACCCACCTCCGAGGACAGCCCCCATGTTCCGCCAGATCTTCGTCAACCTGCCCATCCAGGACATGGCCCGCTCCCAGGCCTTCTTCAAGGCCCTGGGTCTGAGCTTCAACCCGCGCTTCACCAACGACCAGGGCGCGTGCCTGGAAATCGGCGAGAACTTCCACGCCATGCTGCTGGTCGAGCCCTTCTTCCAGGGCTTCACCAAACTGCCCGTCAGCGACGCCAGGAAGGCCACCGAGGTGCTGATCGCGCTGTCGGTCGACAGCCGCGCCGAGGCCGAAGAGGTGGTGCGCAAGGCCGTCGCCGCCGGGGCGACCACGCCCAATGAGCCCAAGGACTATGGCTTCATGTTCCAGCATGGTTTCGCCGACCTCGACGGCCACCAGTGGGAAGTGTTCTGGATGGACGAAAACGCCGCGCCCGCGCAGATGTAATCTGCGTCTGTGCACAGCGCTGTCCACGACACCATCGCCACCGTCTGGCGCCTCGAATCCGCCCGCATCGTGGCGGCGGTGGCGCGCCGTGTGCGCGACGTCGGCGTGGCCGAAGAGCTGGCGCAGGACGCGTTGATCGCTGCCCTGGAGCACTGGCCCGTGAACGGCCTGCCCGACAAGCCCGGCGCCTGGCTCATGACCACGGCGCTGAACCGCGCTCTCGACCACCTGCGCCACCGCCAGATGGCCGAGGCGCGGCACGGTGATCTGGCCGCCGATCTGGAAGCCCTGCAGGCGCACGTGGTGCCCGACTTCAGCGACGACATCGACCGCCAGCGCGAACACGCGGTGCTGGGCGACGACCTGCTGCGCCTGATCTTCACCGCCTGCCACCCGGTGCTGCCAGCCGACGCGCGCGTGGCGCTCACGCTCAAGCTGCTGGGCGGCCTGAGCACCGGTGAGATCGCCCGCGCCCATCTGGTGCCCGAAGCCACCGTGGCGCAGCGCATCGTGCGCGCCAAACGCACGCTGGCCGACGCGCAGGTGCCGTTCGAACTGCCGCAGGGGGCCGAGCTGGCGCAGCGGCTGGCGTCGGTGCTCGAAGTGGTCTACCTGATCTTCAACGAGGGCTACACCGCCACCAGCGGCGGCGACTGGATGCGCCCGGCGCTGTGCGACGAGGCCCTGCGCCTGGGCCGCATGCTGGCCGAGCTGGCCCCGCAGGAGGCCGAGGTGCACGGGCTGGTGGCGCTGATGGAAATTCAGGCCTCGCGCACCGCCGCGCGCACCGACGCCGCGGGCGAGCCCATCCTGCTGGCCGACCAGGACCGCATGCGTTGGGACCGCCTGCTGATCCGGCGCGGCCTGGCCGCACTCGAACGCGCCCAGGCCCTGGGCCAGCCGGCACGCAGCTACCGCCTGCAAGCCGAAATCGCGGCCGGCCATGCGCGCGCGCACCGCGCCACCGACACCGACTGGCCCCGCATCGCCGCGCTCTACGCCGAACTCATGCGCGTGGCGCCGTCGCCCGTGGTCGAACTCAACCGCGCTGTGGCGGTGGCCATGGCCCAGGGCCCGGCCGCCGGGCTCGCCATCGTCGAGCCCCTGCTGGCCGACAAGGCCCTGCAGCGCTACCCCTGGCTGCCCGCCGTGCAGGGCGACCTGCTGCGCAAGCTGGGGCGCGAAGACGAAGCACGCGCGGCGTTTGCCCGCGCCGCCGACCTCACGACCAACGAACGGGAACAGCGCTTGCTGCGTCAGCGCGCCCGTGGCGCCGCTTGAATCGACGCCTGGCTGGCGCCTGCGTGACTGCCCGGTCTCGGGCTTGCCCGTTCAATGGAAGGCGCTCTTCACCGACAGCAAGCCCACGCCATGAACACCGACACCCCCGAAACGCCCATGCCGTCCGCCGCCTACCGGGTGCATTCCCCGCGCGAGGTCGAAGCCACCGGCCTCACGCGCGGCCCCTGGGACCCAGGCCAGCAGCACGCCGGCCCGCCCATCGCCATGGTCTGCCGCGCCATCGAAGCGGTGGCCCGCGAACACGGGCTGACACACATCGGCCGGCTCACGGCCAACCTGCTGCGCCCGCTGCCCATCGGCAAGCTGGAGATCGAGGTCGTCACGGAATACGCGGGCCGCAACGCGGCGCACTACGCGGCGCGGATCTGGGGCCACGGCAAGGAGCTTGCGCGCTTCACCGCCCTGGCCCAGCGCGAAAGCGACCTGCCCCTGCCCGAGGGGCTGGACGGCCACCCCCTGCCGCAAGCGCCGCGTGCCCCGGCCGACAGCCCGGTGCAACGCATGCCGTTCGGGCAAGGGCTGCCGGGCTACGCCGACCTGGTCGAAACCCGCGCGGCCGGCGGCCGCATGTTCCAGGGCCGCTCGGCGGTGTGGTTCCGGCTGGCGGCCCCGCTGGTCGAGGGCGAAACCCCCAGCGGCTACCAGCGGGTCGCCGTGGCCGCCGACTCGGGCAACGGCGTTTCCGCCGTGCTCGACATCACCCGCTACAGCTTCGTCAACGCCGACCTCAGCATCCACCTGCTGCGCCGCCCGATCGGCGAATGGATCTGCCTCGACGCCCGCACCCTGCTCGCGCCCAACGGCTGCGGCCTGGCCGAATCGCAGCTCTTTGACGAGGCCGGCCTGATCGGCCGCGCCACCCAGAGCCTGGCCGTGCGCGCGCGCGGCTGAGCCCGGGCGCGACAACGCGCCGTCACGCCGTTTTCACACACCCTGCCGAAGATGCGGCCGTCGCCAGCCCCAACCTGGGGCTGCGGCTTTTCACGCACCATTCATTCACCATTCCCGGAGGGTTTCATCATGGCGTCGTCGCCCCGTCTGTCCGCGCGCATCCTGCCGCCGCTGCTGCCACTGGTCATCGTCCTCAGCGGCTGTGCGTCCACCGGGGGCCGCCCGGCGCCCGACGCGGCCGCCCCGCTCGCTCCCAGCCACGTGCAGCTCGGCCCGCGGCCCTTCTTCCTGGTCGACGACATGGCGGATGGCGCACTCAAGCAGCAGCTGCAGCAGTGCGCGACGCGGGGCCACTTCCGGCCCAGCAGCTTCTCCATTGGCCACCGCGGCGCGCCGATGCAGTTCCCCGAACACACGCGCGAGTCCTACCTGGCCGGCGCACGCATGGGCGCCGGCGTGCTCGAATGCGATGTGGCCTTCACCAAGGACCAGGAACTCGTCTGCCGCCACGCGCAGAACGACCTGCACACCACCACCAACATCCTGCTCACGCCGCTGGCGGCCAAGTGCACCCAGCCCTTCGTGCCCGCCGTGCTCAATGCCGACGGCAAGGTGGTCAAACCGGCGCAGGCCGAATGCCGCACCAGCGACATCACGCTGGCCGAGTTCAAGACCCTGCGCGGCAAGATGGACGCCTTCAACCCCGCGGCACGCACCCCGGCGCAGTACGTCGCCGGCACCGCCACCTGGCGCACCGACCTGTACGCCGGCCCCACCAGCGGCACGCTACTGACCCACGCCGAATCGATCGAACTGTTCAAGCAACTGGGGGTGAAGATGACGCCCGAACTCAAGAGCCCCAGCGTGCCCATGCCCTTCAACGGCTTCACGCAGCAGGCCTACGCGCAGAAAATGATCGACGAGTACAAGCGCGCGGGCGTGAAGCCGCAGCAGGTGTTCCCGCAGTCGTTCGACCTCAACGACGTGCTGTACTGGGTGAAGAACGAACCGGCGTTCGGCCAGCAGGCGGTGTTCCTCGATGACGCCGACAGCCCCAAGGACCTGCCCGACCTGACCACCCTGCGCCGCTACAAGGCCCAGGGCGTCAACATCTGGGCACCGCCCACCTTTGCGCTGCTGGCGGCCGAAGGCGGCCAGATCGTGCCGTCGCAGGCCGCGCGCGACGCCAAGACCGCCGGCCTGCAGCTCATCACCTGGACGCTGGAACGCTCGGGGGTGCTCGCCGACGGCAACAACGGCTGGTACTTCCAGACCTTCGACAACGCCGTGAAGCGCGAAGGCGACACGCTGCAGGCGCTGCACGTGCTGGCCAAGGAGGTGGGTGTGATGGGCGTGTTCTCCGACTGGCCCGCCACCACCACCTTCTACGCCAACTGCATGGGCCTGCGCTGAGTCCCGCCGCCGGTGCTGCGCCACGGCCGGCACCGGCAAAAAAAACCCCGGCGCGGGGCCGGGGCAACGAGGAGTTCCTGAGACAGGAACGAGGGGTTCTTTTCAGGCAGCAGCCTGCTGGATACCGGCCAGCACCCAGCCACCTTGGCCATGGCGGGGCTTGGTCAGGTGCCAGATCTCGTCGACCGGGCCCACCGCACCGTCTTCGTTCAGGGTGCCGGTGAAACGCACGCTCACCACGTAGCGGCTGCCGTCTTCCAGCACCTCGATCACGTCGGCGTCGAGCTGCTGCACTTCGGTCTGCTGGGTGGCACCGGCGCGCTCACGCAGGTCCATCTGGATCTCGGCGAACATCTCCGGTGAGGTGAACTCGCGGATGTCGTCCAGGTTGCCGGCGTCGTAAGCGGCCTGCAGGCGGATGTAGTTGACCTTGGCGTTGCGCACGAAACCCGCGACGTCGAAGTCCGACGGGATGCGGGCCTGCGACGGCTGGCCGCCACCGAGCGCGCTGCCGATCATCGAGCCGCCTGCGGCGCTGCCCCCCGCAGCGGGCGTGGGCATGCGAAAGACGTTGGCTTGTTGACCCGCACCAGCCCCAGCACCGGCACCGGCGTAAGCCATGCCCCCGTTCTGGGCGGCCTTCTTGCGCATCAGGAAGCCCACCACGGCCAGCCCCGCCATCACCAGCAAGCCGATCATCAGCATGTTGGCAAAGGCCTCACCGAAGCCCAGGTGCGAAGCCAGCGCCGCCAGGCCCAGGCCAGCGGCCAGGCCGGCCACCGGGCCCATCCAGTTGCGCTTGGGCGCGGCAGCGGCCGCACCGGCACCGGCCATGGCCGGGGTGGCGGGCGTGGCATTGGGGGCCTGCGGCGGGGTCGCCTGGCGTTGCATGCCGACCGAACGGCCACCGCCGATGCGCTTGGCCTCGGCATCCAGGTGCACGGCACTCAGGCCGAGCGTCATCACGACGGCCAGCAGCGAAAGCAGTTTTTTCATGGGGCTGTCTCCACAAAGGGAAGTTGATACAGACGCGCAGGTTAGCGCGCGCAAGGCTTCTTAAAAAGCAGAATTCAATGAAGCATGATTCAGAAAAATCCTGATCATCAAAAACTTAAATTCACTTAAGGATGATAAGACACCCACTCAGAGCGCGAGTTCCCGCCAACCTGTTCCACGCGGGTCCGCCCCGCGACACAGGCCACACATTTATGCCAAGCATTTGATTGCTAAAAATCAATGCCGCTGTTATGGTGCGCTCCCATGAACCTGCCCCACACCGAGCCCGGGCCGCCGGCCGAACCGCGCCGCGCCCGGGGCCGCCCACGCAAGACCGCCGACGAGCGCGATGACGGCAACCGCCGTCAGTTGCTGTTGCAGACGGCCGCCCGGCTGTTTCGCCAACAGGGTTTTGCCGCCACCAGCACGCGCGACATCGCCGCCGCCGCCGGCATGCAGCCGGGCTCGCCCTTCTACCACTTCGAAAACAAGGAAGCCCTGCTCGCCAGCGTGATGCTCGAAGGCATGCAGCGCGCCCTGGCCACGCAGGCCCAGGCGCTTGCCACCCAACCTGCCGACGCCACGCCCGAACAGCGCCTGCGCCGGCTGGTGCAGGCGCACTTTGCCGTGCTGCTCGGGCCCGACAGCGACTTCATCCCCGTGATGCTGTACGAATGGCGCTCGCTTTCGGACACCCAGCGCGGCGACGTCATCCGCCTGCGCACCGCCTACGAGGCCACCTGGGTGCCGGTGCTGCAGGCGCTGCAGGCCGCCGGCCGCCTGCGCGGCGACCTGCACCTGGTGCGGCTGATGATCTTTGGCGCGCTCAACTGGTCCGCCCAGTGGTACGACCCGCAGCGCGTGGCCCAAGGCGGCGCCACGCTGGACGACCTGACCGACACCGCGATGGACCTGTTCCTGCAGGCCGACGCCGCGCCCTGACACCCCCTACCGAGGAGCCCCCCCATGCAGTTCACACACGAACACCGCGAGATCCAGAAGACGCTCAAACGCTTCATCGACGAGCAGATCAATCCCCATGTCGACGAATGGGAAGCGGCCGAGATCTTCCCGGCGCACGAGGTATTCAAGCAGATGGGGCAACTGGGCCTGCTGGGCTTGACCAAGCCCGAGGCCTACGGCGGCATGGGCCTGGACTACTCCTACAGCCTGGCCATGGCCGAGACCCTGGGCCACATCCACTGCGGCGGTGTGCCGATGGCCATCGGCGTGCAGACCGACATGTGCACGCCCGCGCTGGCCCGCTTCGGCAGCGACGAGTTGCGGGCGCAGTTTCTGGCACCGGCCATCGCGGGCGACATGGTGGGCTGCATCGGCGTGAGCGAGCCCGGCGCCGGCAGCGACGTGGCCGGCATCAAGACCGTGGCGCGCAAGGACGGCGACGACTACGTCATCAGCGGCCAGAAGATGTGGATCACCAACAGCCTGCAGGCCGACTGGATGTGCATGCTGGTCAACACCAGCGACGGCCCGGCGCACAAGAACAAGAGCCTGGTGATGGTGCCGCTGCGCGAGAACGGCAAAACGGTCAAAGGCTTCGAGGTCGGCCAGAAGATCAAAAAAATCGGCATGAACAGCAGCGACACCGGCCTGCTGTTCTTCGACGAAGTGCGTGTGCCGCAGCGCTACCGCATCGGCCAGGAAGGCGCCGGCTTCATCTACCAGATGCAGCAGTTCCAGGAAGAGCGTCTGTGGTGCGCCGCCAGCACGCTGCAAAGCCTTAACAACTGTATCCAGTGGACCATCGACTACGCCCACGAGCGCAAACTCTTCAGCGCCACGCTGGCCGACCAGCAGTGGGTGCAGTTCAAGCTGGCCGAGCTCAAGACCGAGGTCGAAGCCCTGCGCGCCCTCACCTACCAGGCCTGTGAGCACTATGTCGCCGGCGAAGACGTGACCGAATGGGCCACCATGGCCAAGCTCAAGGCCGGGCGCCTGAACCGCCAGGTGCCCGACACCTGCCTGCAGTTCTGGGGCGGCATGGGCTTCACCTGGGACAACCAGGTCTCGCGCATGTACCGCGATGGCCGGTTGGCCTCGATCGGCGGTGGCGCCGACGAGGTGATGCTGGGCATCCTCACCAAACTCATGGGCATCGCCAAACGCCCGACCCGCTGACCCACCCTGTCCATCATGAGCAAACTCCCGCCGTCCCCGGTCGCGTTCGAACCCGAGTTCGTCGCCGGGATGAAACACATCTTCGAAGACCAGATCGTCTTCAACCAGGTGATCGGCCTGCGCATCACCGACCTGCGGCCCGAGCGCGTGAGCGCCCGCATCGACATGCGCCCGCAACTGGTGGGTCACCCGGCCTACAACCGCCTGCACGGCGGCGTCATCAGCGCCGGCCTCGACGCCATGGGCGGCCTGGCCTGCCTGGCCGCCATCGGTGCCCGCCACATGGACGAAACCCCGGCGCAGCGCCTGCACCGGTTTGCCAAGCTGGGCACCATCGACCTGCGCATCGACTACCTGCGCCCGGGCATCGGCCAGCACTTCGACCTCACGGCCGAGGTGCTGCGCCTGGGCTCGCGCGTGGCCTCCACCCGCATGGAGCTGCACGGCCCCGACGGCACCCTGCTGGCGTGCGGGTCGGGCGCCTACATCGTGTCCTGACGTGGCGCGCGCTCAGGCGCGCGGTCCCGACCACTGCTTGCGGCTGGCGCGCAGCTGGAAGCGCCGGCGGTAGGCGCCGGGCGTGGTGCCGGCGTGGCGCTGGAACACCTTGCGGAAACTCCCGGTATCGCCATAACCGCACTGCTGCGCCACCGCCTCCACCGTGAGGTAGGTGGTCTGCAACAGCGCCTGGGCCTGCGCCACGCGCAGCCCGTGCAGGTAGTCCAGCGGCGTCTGTCCGTGCACCTGCGCAAACCAGCGCAACAGCGTGCGCGGGCTGGTGGCGGCGGCCCGCGCCGTGGCCGCCAGGCTGTAGGGTTCGTGGTGGTGCGCCTGCAGCCAGCGCCGCGCCCGCTCCAGGGCCCCCGCCATCAGCGGCTGGTTGGTGGGCGTCTCCAGGGCCGCCGTCGCGGTCAGTTGCCGCTGGGGGTCGTACAGCAGCGCGGTGGCCACCGCCTGTGCCCATTCGGCCGCGGGGGTCTGGGCCAGCAGGTCCAGAAACGCGGCCGCAGCGTCCGGCACGGCGGCGGTGGTCCACAGGCTGCCGTCGCCCCACCAGGCGCGGTCGCGCCGCCACGCCACCGTCTGCCCCGCCTGGAACACCACCGAGGGCGCAAACACCCAGGGCAGCGCGACTTCGCGCCCCGCCAGCAGGCCGGCATCGGCGAGCAGCGCCGAAGCGTTGAACAACGCAGCCACCCGGCCGCCCTGCGCTACATGGCTTTGCAGCCACGGCGCCAGGTGCTGCGCGTGTGCGGCGCTGATCTCGCGCAACTGCGGCCCGGTCGGCACCAGCCAGCCCGGCAGCACCACCACGTCGACCGCACTCAGCGCCACCGCGTCCGGCACCTCGGGCGGTGGGCCGGCGCTCAGCACCGGCAGCGCGAGCCAGCCCCACTGCACGGGCGGCGGCGCGTCGCGCGCCGTGGCCAGCATCGACACAGCGCGCAGCACGTCGACCACGGCCCAGACGTTGGCAGCCAGGCTGTGCGCGCCCCAGAGAATGCCCACCCGCACCGGCAGCAAAGCGCCAGAACGGGCCGACGGTGAGGGGCGTGGGGGCGATGACGTCATGGTGAAGATGGCGATATTGCCACCACTGACGGCCAGATTGCCACCACCAGGAACCCGCACACGCCGGTAGCATGAAAAAGCACGCGCGTGCTGCCCAGCGGACGGAGCGCGCCGGCCCATTTCACCGAGGAGACAACCATGACCGTTACCCCGTCCCGATCTTCCCCCGGGGCCATTCCCCTGCCCGCCAGCGCCGCCGCGCTGGCCCTCGCCGCGCTGCTGGCCGGCTGCGCCAGCGGCCCCGGCATGCCCGGCGAGCGCAGCGTGACCGTGACCCGCACCACCTACGGCATTCCGCACGTCACCGCGCGCGACCCCGAGTCGCTCGCCTACGGCGTGGCCTACGCCTACGCGCAGGACAACGTCTGCATGACGGCCGACAGCCTGCTCACCGCGCGCGGTGAGCGCAGCGCCACCTTCGGCCCCAAGACCACCGGTCTGCTCGGCCGCCGCTACCTCCCCAACCAGCAGATCGACCTGTTCGTCGCCGCGCACATGAACGACGCCGCGCTGGAAGGCGCCTGGGCGCAGACCAGCGCCGAAACACAGGCCCTGGCGCGCGGCTACGTGGCCGGCTACAACCGCTTCCTGGCCGACAACGCCGCCACCCTGCCCGAAGCCTGCCGCGGCAAGCCGTGGGTCCAGCCCATGACGCTGCCGCAGTACCGGCGCCTGGCCGAAGTGGTGGCAGTGCAGGCCGGCATTGCCGCGCTGGCCGACGGCATGCTGGGCGCGCAACCGCCCCGGCCCGCCCCCAAGACCGCACAGGCACCGGCGGCCGCCGCGCCGGTGGACCTGGCCGACGCCGCCCAGGCCCTGCGCGACGTCGGCCTGCTGGATTCGCCGCTGGGCTCCAACGCCTGGGCCTTCGGCAAGGACGTCACCGCCAACGGTAGCGGCATGCTGCTGGGCAACCCGCACTTCCCCTGGAGCGGCCCCAACCGCTTCTACGAAATGCACCTGACCATTCCTGGCCAGTTGGATGTGATGGGCGTGGGCATCGGCACCTACCCCATGGTGTCCATCGGCTTCAACAAAGACGTCGCCTGGTCGCACACCGTGTCGACCGGCAAGCGCTTCACGCTGTACGAGCTGACCCTGGTCGACGGCGACCCCACCAGCTACCTGGTGGACGGCCAGCCCGAGAAGATGAGCGCGCGCCAGGTCAGCCTGACGCTGCCCGGCGCCGACGGCAAGCCGCAGACCGTGCAGCACACCGTGTGGTCCAGCCGCTGGGGACCGCTGGTCATCATCCCGCGCGCCGGCCTGACCTGGAACGCCAAAACCGCCTACGCCCTGCGCGACGCCAACACCGGCAACACCCGCATGATGGACACCGCCCTGGCCTTCGCGCGCGCCCGCAGCGTGCAGGACTTGCACCGCGCGCAGAAGAACCTGGGCATGCCCTGGGTCAACACCCTGGCTGCCGACCGCCAAGGCACCGCGATGTACGCCGACGTGAGCGTGGTGCCCGACGTGGACGCCGCACAGCTGACCCGCTGCACCCCCAGCCAGCCGGCCGCCGCCCTGCGCCGCGCCGCCGGCCTGGTCGTGCTCAACGGCGCGCGCGCCGACTGCGCCTGGCAGCAGGACCCGCGCTCGCCCGTGCCGGGGCTGATCCCCATCGAGCGCATGCCCGTGGCCTTCCGCAGCGACTGGGTGCACAACAGCAACGACAGCTTCTACTACACCCACCCGGGGCAGACCTTCGACGGCATCTCGCCCATGGTGGGTGATGCCAGCCTGAGCCGCCCGCGCACCCGCGCCGGTCTGACCGAGATCCCCGAGATGCTCGGCCGCGGCAAGGTAACGCCAACCGCCATCCAAAGCCAGCTGTTCCAGAACCGCAACTTCATGGCCTCGGTCATCGTGCCCGACCTGCTGCGCGCCTGCACCCAGGCGCCGACGCCCGAGTCGCGCGACGGCTGCGCCGCCCTCAAAGGCTGGGACCGCCACAACCACATCGAATCGCGCGGCGCCCACGTGTTCCGCGAGTTCTGGCGCACGGCGCGCAACATCCCCGGCGTCTACCGCGTGCCCTTCGACCCGCAGCAACCCGTGGCCACCCCGGCCGGCCTGAACATGGCCGACGCGGCCACCGCCGCCAAGGTGTGGGCCGCGCTGGACGGCGCCGTCAAGGCCATCCGCGGCAGCGGCTTTGCGCTCGACGCCACCCTGGGCAGCGTGCAGCGCCCCGACATCACCGAAGAAGCCATCGCCCTGCATGGCGGCGAAGAGTTTGAAGGCGTCCTCAACAACCTGGGCCGCCAGGAACCGGCGCCCATCACGGCGCGTGGCCTGCGCATCGACTACGGCACCAGCTATGTGCAGACCGTGACCTTTGACAGCAACGGCCCGGTGGCCCAGGCCATCCTGACCTACGGCCAGTCGACCAACCCGGCTTCGCCACACGCCAACGACCAGTTGCGCGAATTCTCGGCCCGACGCTGGCACAGCCTGCCCTTCCACCCGGCCGACATCGCCCGCCAGCGCGTGGGTGACACCCTGACCCTGGTGCGGCCATAACCCCGCGCCGACGCCGTCGCACCGCCGCTGCCACCCTGCAGCGCTGGGCGCGGCGCGCCTGGGCCGCGCCCAACACGCTCATCGGCCTGGCGTTCGGGCTGCTGCTCATGCCCGCAGGCGCGCGCCTGCGGCGCGTGGGCGGCGTGCTCGAAATCACCGCCCTGCGCCACCCGCTGCGGCACCGCTGGCCCTTCGCGGCCATCACCTTCGGCCACGTCGTCATCGCCACCCACGACCACGCCATGCGGCAACTGCGCGCCCACGAACGCGTGCACGTGCGCCAGTGCGAACGCTGGGGCCCGCTGTTCCTGCCCGCCTACCTGCTGGCCGGCGCCTGGCAATGGCTGCGCGGCCGCGAGGCCTACCGCGACAACCCGTTCGAGGTGGAAGCCCGGCGACTGGGCGGTGGCTGAAAAGGGCCCTTTGCCCCGGACCCGTCCCCACGCCTGGTTCGTGTACGCTGGCGGCCACGCACCCCGCGCGCCGACACAGACCTGCCCGCAGCATGAAAAAGCTCAACGCCGAATGGCACCAGCAACACCCGATGCCCGCCAAGCCCACCACGGAGCAGCGGCTTCAGTGGCATTGGGAGCACGCACAGCACTGCGCCTGCCGCCCCATTCCGCCTGCGCTGCTGGAATTGCTGAAACAGCGCGGGCTGGTTCCCTGATTCGGCAACCGGGCTGCGGACGCAGGCATCGGTTGGGCTGCTTGGGCGTGGTGGGTTCTGGTAGGACTGCATGCGATTCGCTCAGTCCGGCGGCATCGCGCGAAGGGATTGCCTAGGACACCTCAGATCTATGGGCTCACTCTGAGCAAGAAGGGCGCTCTGGCATCTAAGCGACGAGGTCTGCTGAGCAGCGGAAGGAGTCACATGGGTCGACTGCTTTCGGGCATAACTGGTCACGCGGATCTTGGACTAAAAGCGGTCCTCAATCAGTTCGATATCCCCCAATCCTCGGTTCCAACGGGTCGACCGACACCTCCCCCGGTGGAGCGGCTATAAAGCCAAGATACAACCTAGGGGGAAGTATGGGAAAGAAGTCGCGCGAGAAGCGTGAACGTCGGGAGCGCGCTGTTTCTAACAACACGGCGGAGTTGCTGCTCAAGCCGATGCACGAGTTCCACGGAAGCTCAGAGCGACAAGAGGAAGTCGAGGTGCACTTCCAGCGCGACGTGTTCGCTGTGGCTGCGGTACTGCGCAAGTACGTGCGCTTCGATGCAGCAGTTGCGCTGGCCATTTCAGACCTTTGGCCGCTGAATGTGGCTAGCCCAGTGAAGCACCTTTTCGCTTGGGGTGTGCTCTTGGGGCTGGATAGCGATTCGAACGGCGCGCAGTCCATGCAGACCTACGAAGACTTCGCCCGATTTCTGACGGAGCTCTATGCGGCCTGGCCGGAGTTCCCGATGCTAGAAGACTGCCCCATCGAAGCAGATTGGGGCCAAGTTCGTGTCCCACTTGGCGATAGCTACGTGCCGATGTTTTACGGCAGCTGCGTCGAGCGGCTTCCTGACTTTGTGCAGGCATTCCGCATCACGCATGCTGGCAACCAGGCAGCATTGGCCGACATGGACTTTGCTGTCACCCTGCAAGCTGACTTCATTGCTGCAGTTCCTGGCCCGGCCGGCGCTGTACTCCCTGAGTCTGATCACGGACACGTAGAGGTACCGCCCGAGGGTTTCTGGGCGTCGTGTCGTGCGGCGCTCCTAAGTACAGGCGATCGGGTAGCCCAATGGCGAACCAAGGCAAGCGCCAAGCTTGTCGCTTCCATGGGCGCGTACAAGGCGCCACTGACTTGGGCGTCGTTTGGAGACGCTGTCCTCACGGGCGAAGCCCTGCCGTTCTTGGGCGTAGCGCAAGGCGAAACGTGGATTCCAGTCTCATTGCGGAGTGGACCAGGGGTCATCATCGACCACTGGGCTAAAGCCGGGGCGTCAGGCATCACCGCGCAAACCCACAAGGCTGTCGGCCGCTACGTTGCCGACCGACTGCGGCATGTGGTCGTCGGCCCGATGGGGGTGATGGTCAGCCGGCAAGAATTTCCAGCCCTGACCGTCAGCTGCACTACCACCGGAGGCTCAAAGGTACATCTGTTCTGCACCTGCGACCATCGGTCACTTGAGTCCGTCGGCGCCGCGGCTTCCGCGGTCTATGCAGCTCTTCGCAGCGGCGGTGTCCTGAACCTGCGAATGGACGATGGGCGGGGTCTAGCATTCGGCCGAGGTGAGCAGGGCGGCCCCGGGGCTGACGATGTGCAGATAGTCATCGTCCTGACGCAGTCCGGTACCGGTTTCAACATGCTTGACGCGCCCAAGCGGCCGACGAGGGTTATGCCCTTAGGTGATTTGGTCAGCATCTTCGATGGCCTTGAAGACATGCCGGAGCTTGAACAGTTCTGGAGCTTCGCGGACGCTCAGCAAAGAACGCTTTTCCCGTTTTCTCGAGCGCTTGCCGACCTTTTCGGGGCGTTCAAGGAAATGCACGGGGTACTCGTTGAGGGCGCCATCACCCCGACGATGATTGCCCTTGACCCACATTGGGGGAGCAGGTGGCGCTTCCGTAGCCAGACTGATTTCTGGGCATCGGCGCCAGCGCGCTTTCCGGATGGGTCGCCTGGATGGCACGTGAAACGCTCGACCAAGGGGGTTATAGAACTTCGCTCGCGCCACCATGTTGCGATGGCGTACTCCACACAGGTCGGTTCATGTACCGTCCAAGCAATGGTAACGGTGGAGCACGGTCTGGAGGTCGAAGACGCCAAAATCGCGGACGTATTCGCGCAGATGGTCATTGATGCGCTTCATGAAAATGCAAGCGCCCTCCAAACAGAAGCGCTCTTCCATAGGCCGCAGATGGTCATGGCCTGCCGCATTGCCGAGGAAGCCCGTGTTGACTGCGAGCTGTACCCGGCCCCTCTGGAGAAGTTCGAGAAAGTGGTGCTGTCCGCCAACTCAGAAACGGGCAATCCAGAACTTATTGGACTAAGTTTGCATTCAACCGCAATTCAAGCTGGGCTGAACGGAGCGCTGAACGCGGCGTTTGAAGCCCGCTGTCTTCGAGAAGCGCTTGTCGCTTGCTCAGCATCACTCGGCATAGCTTGCCCGCAGAACTTAGCGACACGGCTGGCTGCATTCGCGGCCAACACCGCGCGGTACCACCTGCAGGTGGTTGAGCGCACGATAGAGGTGCCCGACTTTGCTGACCCAGTCGTTCCAATGCCAACGGACTACAAGCTCGCGCGGAAAGCGCTGGCCGTCGTGATGAAAGAGAGCAAACTGGCGCCTGGCCGATACGAGCTGCAAGAGGCAAAGGTTCGCATCGATGCGGCCCGCGAGCGCTTTCGTATTTACCTCGAAAAGCAGCTTGCGCACCTGGACAGAGAGATACTGATCATGGCCTGTGTCGAGCAGCACGACAGCTTGCTTCTTGCGAGGCGCATCCGCGAGACCCGAGTGCACCAGAGTCGCGTCCACCAGGTCGACTACGACCGCCTAGAAGCTCTCTCCGAGGCCCGCAAGGAGTTCGAAAGCGCCGCTCGGAACTACCGATACTTGCTGGAGAAGACGGTCAACTCTGCCACGCCCGGCCAAGAGCGAGTTACCGCGCAACTCCTGCGAGAGCTCATCGGCGTGGTCGACTGGTACATGGTTCTTGCTGGAGCCAGCGACGTACTGCATAACCAGGTCGATGTAGGAGGCGTCGACATTGACGACCAGTTCATCCCCGAGATTTTTTATTCGCAGACTTGGCAGAAGCGAGAGGAAGAGTACGCGCGCGAGTTGGGCCGAATCCGGCTTGGCGAGGGCATAAAAAATGCTGACTCGGTTGAAGGCGCAGTAGGGGAGCTCCTAGTGAGCGAAGAGCTTCAGAAAGCATTCCAAACTGACCTGGGTTTCGAGCTGCAAAAACTTTTGCAGGCGCTCACGGTGCTCACCCAACCCGTGCGCCATGGTTTGGCAGACGACTTGGCGTTGTTCTACCTAGCAGATCCGGACAGCCTCGCTCATGCCATTGAGCAGGGCTTTGAAGGAATCACACTGGTCGAAGCTGCAGCAATCATTTCATTCCTGACACTTTCGGGACCCGAAATCAGGCGTCTGCCCGGCAAGCAAGTTGACGAGAGTGACGTCCCCTTCTGGGAGCACAGCAAGCGTCTTCATCGCTATGCCATCCGGCCTCTTGTTCCTGTTGGCAAACAGGTAGTCTGGGGCGCTGAGCACGCCAGTCGGTCTCAGCTCATATGGCTGTCAGCCGTTCGAGACGGCGTTCTCCCAGCCGACTTCCAGTGGCCAAACGTCCTAGCAGTCGTCAAATCCATCAAGAAATCCATTGAGGATGCTCTCGAGGACCGAGCTGTGGAGATTCTCAAACGTCATACCCCATACGTTGAAGGTGGCGTGGACTTCTTCCGTCGGTTTCGCAAGGAGGGTTTCGCGAACGTCGGGGACTACGATGTTCTAGCCTATTGGCCGGCCACAAACACTGTCCTATATGCGGAATGTAAGTACAACCAAACAGCGCATTCAATGAAGGATTCGCGCCGGCTACGAGACCGAATTTTCGGCGTGAGCGACGTGGACAGAGATGGCCAGTACAGCCGAATACACGACCGTCGAGAGTTCCTAATCAAGAAGCGAGAAAGGATATTTGAGCTCTTAAAGTGGCCGAAGCCCGCGCAAGTTCCTCAGAGAGATGTGGAGGTGTACGTTAGCCGCGAGCTCCACTATTGGATGGTGCACCCGCCCTATGAGGTTCCCACCAAGTTCATCCGCGTGGACGCATTGGATGCCTGGGTGAATGGTGGGATGAGAGTGGAGAAGTGCTAGNTGTGATGTCTCAATAGGTTGTTCACCCGGAAGGGTCTGGGAGACTGGAGTTACGACGCTTCAGAACTCTCAGAGGAATCCCCCCGGATGAACAGCCACAAGAATGCCAGAACCACCTTCGAAGGACGCAA
>Ga0067045_1027369_pt1 | contig 207049 bp, 220 predicted proteins | sample TerdegcTABiofilm_FD_59184 | JGI IMG/M metagenome (GOLD analysis project Ga0067045, IMG submission 59184) | Combined Assembly of (Gp0054472, Gp0054536) Wastewater bioreactor microbial communities from Singapore -Terephthalate degrading...
GCGCAACGGGTTGGACCAGGACGCCTGGATAGAATCGGGCGCCACGACCGCGGAAAGTTGCCGCATGGGAAAGCCGGAAGGGGAATGCCCTGCCATGGGGGACAATCTAGTTCCGGCGGTCTCCTCTAAAGCGGCCTTAACCGCGGTTTATTTTTATTTTGTTTATTTTGTTTTATTACCTCTGTAATTTAGTTTGTTTCCCTCATGCTCTTGATTTTTGGACGCCCTACGATTACGATCCATCCGGTGCCTAGGGAAGGCCTGACCGGATTGCGGCCGGATGCCCCTGGCCACAGTTCCATACATATGCATGGCCACTGCGGTGCGGCAGGGCGGTATATGGTGCAACATAGTATTAAGGCGGGGTGCGGAAGATACACATGCGACGGTGTGATTCTTTGACCTTCAGGCCCAGGGCTAAAAAATACTATCTCGAACTGGAGGGCAGAATCAATGCCATCATCGAGGACATCAGTCACATGGTTTCGCTGGTGATAGTGGAAGGCAGTCGTGATGAGGCGGCCCTAAGGAAGATCGGTCTTAGATCCCCAGTCATCAAGTTCTGCAGCTCAGGCATGCCTCTCTTCGCCTTCATAGAAAAGGTTGCAGCAGATTACCGAGGGTTGAGGGTTCTGGTTCTCTTCGACTTTGACAAGGAGGGGAACGAGATGTCTGAGAGGATCAGCCAGCAGCTGACGGAGAGGGGGGTGAAGGTGGATCAGTCCCTCCGGAGTTCGCTGAGGGAGATCATGTCGAGGGAGGGGGTGCTGAGTGTGGAGTCGATCCACCTCGTGAAGGCCAGGGTGCAGCGATACATATAGGACAGGCAGTTGGGCCAGCGATGTTTTTGCCGACTAACCCTTGTCCAGAGGCTGTCTTCCTGCCCAACTCTTATAAGAGTTGAAGCACCACGCGATCGATGGGGAGTCCATTGGTTCAGATAGGCTTCGAGCCCAAGATAGCTTTCCTCTGCCCCCTCTGCAGTAAAGAGGTGGAGATGGTCTATGAGCGGGGCAGGGACCTGTGGGTCTCAGAGCACTCGGGCTGCCTCAATTTTACGGTAATAAGGGACCTGCCCAGGTTCGCAGGCAGGGGGATGGGGGGCCCCTTGGTATTCATAGTGCTCGAGTCGGACTTCTCGATCAAAGAGACCATAGAGGACCTGCGGAGGCTTGGGAGGGACGAGCCGGATCAGGCCAAGAGGCAGAAGCTGGAGGCTGGCATAAAGAGGCTAGAGTCGCGCCTTGGCTTCTCTGAGAGGAGCTTCCAAGGGGTCATCGATGCCTTCAGGTCAGGGGCCTTCGGTGTGAGGGTTGTTTCGGGCAGGGACATCTATGCAGTTCTCTGGAAGCTTGGCCCCAAGTTCATGGGCACAGCAAACATCGATGATCCGGCCAAGTACCCTGAAGCGGTCATAGCTACGGCGGACGTGGAGGAGGCGTCAAAGTTCATAGATTACTGGTTGCATTATTGGGAAGAAAGGGATCTGGCGTAGACACGGGTGCCTCGGTGCGGTCGTCCTCGGCGCTTGGGGAAGGGGAACTCATTTATCAGGAACATCCATGTCCTTCAGGCCGTTCTCCGTTATCATGAATACGCATTCGCCCTCAGGGTGCATGGGGGAGTCGATTATCCTGGCTATGCGCCTGCTCTCCTTGGACTTCCTCAGCCAGATGCGGTACGTAGAGCCGTGGGCCAGCACATTGCCCCCCGCGGGCTTGTTGGGGTTGCCGAAGAAGGTGTCTGGCGTCGACTGGATCTGGTTCGTGACCACTACTGCTATGCCGTAGACGTCTGCTGTCCTGAGGAGTTGGTGCAGATGCCCGTTCAGTTTCTGCTGCCGCTGGGCCAAGGCCTCCCTCCCGGGGTACTCGGACCTGAAGTGGGTTATCACCGAGTCGACTATGATCAGCTTTATGTTCTCGTTCATGGCCATCTTTGCGGTTTCGTTAGTCAGAAGGAGTTGATGATCCGAGTTATACGCTCTCGCGTAGATTACGTTATTGAGGGCAGCGACAGGGTCCATAGCCAAGTCCCTAGCCACGCTCGATACCCTCTCCGGCCTGAAGGTCCCCTCGGTGTCGATGAAGACCGCCTTCCCATTAAGTCCGCCACGCTCGGGAGGGAGCTGAACGGTTGCACAGAGCTGGTGGCAGATCTGGGTCTTGCCAGACCCGAACTCTCCGATAAGCTCGGTCATGGACTGGGTCTCGATGCCACCGCCGAGCAGCTCGTCAAAAGCTTTCACGCCAGTGGTTATCTTGTTGATAGAGGTGCGGTGCTTCATGAACTCGGTGGCCGTCATGAACTTGATGTCGAGCATCTTCCGGGCGCTCTGGGTAATCTCGTTTGCCTTCTCCTCGGTTATCTCCGCCTCCTCAACGAGCATGCGAACCGGCGTGACGGCTAGGGCCTCCACGGAGTTTATGCCTGCATTCCTGAGCTTCTCTGCAGTCGCCGGACCTATGCCCTCGATATCCTCTATTGAGAACATTTTTTCCACAGCAGAGTAGTACTTTTTCTCAATATTTAAGCAAAAGAGACGGGTGAAAGTATTGTCAGGGGCGCCAGTTCGGGCTTCCGCAGACCTTCTGGATGTGGTAAATTGGCTGTAACTGCATAATATGCGGGGTTCCACGCCGAAGTTAAAGATAAAAGATACCGGGCAAACAGGTATAGGTAAAAAGAAGGTCCAACCCACTTGCAGGAAAAAGTCACATTGAGAGAATTCAGGCCGGAAGACCTCGACTCGATCGTCACAATAAACAGGGTCTGCCTTCCCGAGAACTACTCCCCCGCTTTCTTCCTTGAGCATTACTATGAGAATCCGAAGATCTTCTTGGTTGCTGAGATCGACGGGAAAGTGGTGGGCTACAACATGTGCCGGATAGAGCTGGGGATGTCCAACCTGAAGACGGGGTTTGCCAAGAAAGGGCACGTCATCTCGGTGGCTGTCATGCAGGACTACCGCGGGAAGGGTATCGGCCACGGGCTTGTCAAGTTGGGGATGCAGAGGGTGAAGGAGAGCGGGGCAAACGAGATTTACCTTGAGGTGAGGGTAAGCAATGTCACTGCTGTGGAGCTCTACAGGAACCTAGGATTCAAGGCGGTCAAGGTTATCGGCGGGTACTACAGGGACGGCGAGGACGCATACCTTATGGTGGCGGACCTCTCAAAGCCCCTCCCGGTGCAGGGCTAGCGAGCCAGCTTGTTTTTCACCTTGAGGAAGAGCCAGTAGGACGCCAGCATCGCCAAGGGCAGATAGAAGAGAAGCGATTCGAATACCAAGTCGAAGACAGGCTGGCCGCCAACCCGGGAGACGAGCGCGTAAAGTGTCAAGAGACCCATGACTGCCGAGGCAGCGCCGAAGCTCCTCTCATCGCTTATCATAACTCTCCAGTCGCAGGCAGTACTATAAAAAGATGACCGCATAGCGCACGGGGCGGCTACCATAGAGACGGCGGCATGTTTCAACGGTAACTAGATATTTGTGGGCGTCACATGAGTTATTGGCAGGGGGTTGCCATGGGGCGCCGATCGATCCCGCTAATTGTAGCGCTGGCAATAGTTTCCTTAGTCATAGGAGCACTCTCCCTGCCCTGTCCCGCGCCGACGCTTGAGATAGAGCTTGACCCGCCTTCCCCGCTGAGCGTGAGGCGGGGCGAGAGTTTCTCTCTCGAGATCTCTGTAAGAAATGATCCCGGATTGAGGGCTAGGGCGGAGCATGTTCGGGGCGAACTGGTGTTGCCAGAAGGTTTCATAGAAGAATCCCTGCAGACGTGGACGCGACAGCTCATATTCGGGGACATAAGCCCAGGGGATGCGAGTCATTACGGTTTGACCATAACTGCCTTGGACACCGTGGAAGAGGGGGAGTACCACGCGAGCCTCACAGTTCGCGGCTCGAACATACCTGCAGAAGACGTGGACCTTGAAATTACAGTCCTGCCTTCCTAACGCACGTAACCCAGAAGAAAGTAATATATAGAAGTGCTTTCTGTCTTTTTAGAGAGAGTTTTACCTAGGAGGCTAAACTATGGCAGCAACTCAAAATTTGCCCGTACTGGTTTTGAAAGAAGGGACTTCCAGGACGACAGGAAGGGACGCTCAGAAAGCCAACATAATGGCAGCGGTTACGCTGGCAGAGACGATCAGGTCCTCCCTCGGTCCGAAGGGGATGGACAAGATGCTGGTCAGCAGCTTCGGAGACGTCACGATCAGCAACGACGGTGCAACCATCGTCAAGGAGATGGACGTCCAGCACCCGGCCGCAAAGATGCTTGTTGAGGTCGCAAAGACACAGGATTCGCAGGTCGGAGACGGGACGACCACCGCAGTGATCCTTGCTGGCACCCTCTTGAAGAGGGCAGAGGATCTTTTGGATCAGGACGTCCACCCGACGGTAATTATTGAAGGTTATAAGAAGGCAATGTCGAAGGCACTGACTATCATCGATGAGTTGGCAGAGACTGTCAACCCCACCGATAAAGCCAAGCTGAAATCTGTTGCAATCACATCGCTCAGCGGCAAGAGCGTTGTGGCAGGTCATTTTGAAAGGCTCGCCGAGCTGGTTGTAGATGCGGTGCTCCAGGTAGCAGAGAAGACCAACGGTGGCTACAAGGTTGATCTCGACAATATAAAGCTTGAGAAGAAGAAAGGCGAGTCCCTAGACGAGACCCAGCTGATAAAGGGGGTCGTCTTGGACAAGGAGGTCGTCCACCAGGGCATGCCCAAGAGAGTGGAGAACGCCAAGATAGCCATCCTGGACTGCCCGCTTGAGATCGAGAAGACGGAGATCTCTGCTAAGATCAACATAACTAGCCCGGAGCAGATGAAGTATTTCCTCGATGAAGAGGCGACGATGCTCAAATCGCTCGTTGACAAGGTAACAGGATCCGGCGCAAACGTCGTTGTGGTGCAGAAGGGGATCGATGACATCGCGCAGCACTACCTCGCCAAGAGGGGGGTCATGGCAGTACGGAGGGCCAAGAGGTCGGATATCGAGAGCCTGGCCAGAGCATGCGGTGCGACTATTGTGACGTCTGTCGAAGACCTGACCGAGAAGGACCTCGGTTACGCCAAACTCGTCGAGGAGAGGAGGGTCGGCAAGGATAAGATGGTCTTCGTCGAGGGTTGCAAGAACCCCAAGGCAGTCACGATACTGGTGAGGGGCGGAACAGACAGAATGGTTGATGAGGCCGAGCGTTCGCTTCACGATGCAAGGTGCGTGGTCAGGAACATTGTGCAGGAGCCGACTCTCGTAGCCGGCGGCGGATCGCCTGAGGAAGAGGTGGCGTTCAAACTCCGCGACTGGGCAAGAACCCTCAGCGGGAGGGAGCAGCTTGCAGTCATAAAGTTCGCAGAGGCCATAGAGGAGATCCCGCTGACGCTCGCCGAGAACTCCGGCCTGGATCCCGTGGATATACTGGTCGAGCTCAGGGCGAGCCACGCCAATGGCCAGAAGAACGCAGGCGTGGACGTCAGGAGCGGAAAGATCGGCGATATGACCAAGAGTAACGTGCTCGAGCCGGCCAGCGTCAAGAAGCAGGCAATAAAATCAGCCACAGAGGCGGCCATAACCATCCTGAAGATAGACGACGTAATCGCTGCGAGTGCGCCGAAGGGAGGTAAGGGCCCGTCTCCGGAGGAGATGGGTGGTGGCGGCATGGGCGGCATGGGCGGCATGGGTGGTATGGGCGGCATGATGTAAATTGGCGCAAGAGAGAGAGACCAAACAGATACTCGGTCCGTCGGTGATGACGAGGTTCGAGAGGGCCAGGGTCCTCGGGGCTCGGGCCCTCCAGATCTCCATGGGGGCACCAACGCTCGTAGAGACGGGCTCGACGAGCACCCCTCTTGAGATAGCCGACAAGGAGCTGAAGCTCGGGGTTCTGCCTATAACGATAAGGCGGAGGCTCCCCGACGGGCGCCACATGGACATTCCCCTCAAGTGGCTCATAAAGAACCAGTACTCCTAGCCCCGGGCCGGTCGGCCCAACTTTTTTATTTTTTATTTTTTAAAAGAGATGCAATATTATGGTCGGGGATACGAGAGAGACCCTGCAGCGCAGGTTCAGGCTCTTCATTGCAATATCGGCATCTGTCCTGGTCATGGAGGCCGCCGGCGGCCTGCTGACCAACAGCCTGGCACTCCTGAGCGATTCAGTACATGTCCTGACCGACCTCCTCGCGTTCATCCTAGCGTACTTCTCTGTCAGGCTAGCCAGGAGGGGGCCGACAGAACAGTTCACTTTCGGGTTCTACCGCGCGGAGATACTCGCGGCGGTCGCCAATGGGATGATACTCATCTTCGTGACGCTCTACCTCGCGTACCAAGCGTATGCGAGGTTCCTCTCCCCGCAGCCGATAGACGCAGGAGAGATGCTCGTGATCTCGTCGGTAGGGCTCTTGGCCAACGCCTACATGGTGACGAGGATGCGCGGGCAGAAGACGCACAACCTGAACGTGAGGGGCGCCTACCTCCACGTGCTCAGCGATGCCATCTCCTCGGTAGGGGTTGTCGGTGCTGGAGCGCTGATACTCGTGACGGGCAACTATATCTTCGATCCCTTGGTGAGCGCGGTGGTAAGCATATTCATACTGGTCAGCTCGGTGCGGTTGATAAGGCGGTCGGCTTACATACTGATGGAAGCGAGCCCGGAGAACCTCGACCTGAAGAGGTTGTCAGACGACATAAAGTCCATTCCGGGAGTAAGGGAGGTGCACGACGTCCACGTCTGGAGCATATCATCGGATGTCTACGCGCTCAGTTCACACATACTCCTGGACACTAGGAGCGTTGATGAGATAAATGCGGTAATCGCCCGCATAAACGAGATGCTCAAGACGAAGTACGGCATCACCCATTCGGTCATACAGTCGGAATGCGAACGGTGCGCCGACCTCCAAGCTGGCCAGAAAGACGGCAGCCATTAGTCCTTGATCCGCAACAGCACTACCGCTTGGAGTCCCTTGGACGGCTGCATCGTCTGGCTATAAGCGATGCGGCGACAGCCGCCCCGACGCCGTTGTCGATATTGACGACTAGCAGGCCGGGGTTGCAGGTTTGTAACATCGATATAAGGGCCCCCTCGCCCCGCCCACCGAGGCCGTACCCGGCGGAGGACGGGACCCCTATGACTGGCACCGGAACGAGGCTGCTGACTATTGAGGCCAGAGCCCCCTCCATCCCGGCCACGACGATGATGACGTCGACGTCTTCTTTCATGCTCGCCCTAACGGCGGGGAATACCCTCTGCAGCCCTGCGATGCCCCTGTCGTAGAACGTCAAGACCTTGCAGCCGAGCTCCTCCAGGATCGTCTTCGCTTCCTCCGCAACACCGATGTCTGCAGTGCCGGCAGTGAAGAGGGCCACCTTCCCCCCCGGCTGGGGCACCCTTCTCGGCTCCGACCTCAGGACGAGGACCCTCCCCCTCCGGTTGTAGAGCGCCTCTGCTGTACTGAAGCGCTTGGAGAGAGCCGCCCCTTGGGCTTCGTCGACCCTAGTGACTATGGCGTGTTTGGACTCGCGGAGGAGGGTATCGATTATCTGCACGAGATCGTCCTGAGCTTTTCCCTCAGCGAGGACTATCTCCGGGACGTCCTTCCTGATGCTACGGCAGATATCGAGACAGGCCCCTTCGATCTCCTCCACCGCCAGCTGCCTTATGCTGGACACGGCCTCGTCGATCCCTATCCTTCCGCCTTTGAGGTCCTGGAGCATCTCCCGGAGGTCCATAAGGGACACCGCATAATATATTACATCAACGCTGATTAAAGACTGAAATGGTGCCAATATTTGAAGATAGTGCTGATAGATGTGACGCGGGGCGCCCCCCTCAGGGGTATCCTTTCAGCATTCATAGATCTCAGCCCTGATCCGCAAGGGCTGGGCGCCAAGATCGCTGAGAGCATCGGGGGAGAGAAGGGGGACTCGGCAGTGCACATCAGTGATGGTGGGGAGCGGGGGCGAGGGTGGGGGCAAGGGCAAGAACAGGGGGATCCCATACAAGGTGATCCCGCAGATGCTCCAGTCCCGCTACCAGAGGCCCGGGGGATCCCGTACCTCGGCAAACGGGGCAGGGAGATCGCGGCGAGCGTGTTCAGGACACTCTCTGCGAAGGAAGGGGAGAAGGCGGAGAGCGTGATCAGCAACCGTGAGCTGGTAGGCATCCTAGGGGTCGCAAAAGCGATCGAGGAACTTGGTCTTGCGGATGCACGTTTTTATACAACGGCTGTTGGGGCCGCCCTCACCAGTGCAGGGAGATGTGGAGACAGGGCAGCCGGAGGGGAGGAAGGGGGAGTCCTGGAGATGTTTAAAGCGACCGGCACCCCCGCCCTTTTCAGACCGTCGCCCACCGGTACAACACAGGCGAGTATCGCGCTGATCTACGCTCTGACGGCCGGCAAGGACGACCCGCCGCCTCTCCGCATAGAGAGGGTTGGCCGCTGGACCGCCGACGGCGGTGGGGTCCAGGTCATCCTCGGTGAGGGGGTCATCGAAGGCGCCAGCGATGAGATCGCAGTGATAGAGACTAATGTAGACGATCTAGACGGCGAGACGCTCGGGTGGATCGCAGAGAGGTTGCGGAGAGTGGTTGAGGAGGTCTCGCTGATCCCTTACATTTCCAAGAAGGGCAGGCCGGGCTTCACGATCAGGGCGGTCGCGACCCGCGAGCAGGCAGAGGGGGCGATGGAGGCGATCCTTGCAGAATCGGGATCCCTAGGCCTGAAGGTTTTCCGCTGTCAGAGGGTGGCGGTCGAGCGGGAGGAGTGTGTACGAACCGTGAGGGTCGGCAGACACGATTATGATGTCAGGGTCAAGGTCAGCAAGAGGTACGGGAGGGTCAAACCCGAGTTTGAGGACTGCAAGAGGATCGCGGTGCAGGAAGGGCTGACCTTCAGGGAGGTCGCCGAGCTCGTGAGGAGGCAGCTGGCGGAGCAGTAGCGTGGAGTATATGCCCACCTCAGGGGCGGGCGGTTCGGGGACGGATGGTTAGTCTCTACCAACGTTCGACTTTGACCCATTCTCCCTGCCGGACCCTCCTCAGGTCATCTAGGCTTGAGGTAACTTTTCCTATCACGTTTACCGGACTGTAGGGCTGGGTACTGCCGAAGAATATGCAGAAGGCTTTCCCGGGGGGCCAGTAGGCGACGTCCCCAGTCTTTACCGATGCCTTTGGCCTCTCAGGGCCTACCGATATGGGAGTCTCGAAGTATATCTCTTCTTTCCAGAGGAAGGCTTTTGAAGTGAACGGCACGGCCCCGACGAGGGACTCGATTGTCCTAGGCGAGAGGACCTTTGCGAGCTCGACGGTGCACTCAATGTTCTGGAAGGACACCTTGAGGGGGACCTTCTCAACTCCGCCCATTACCTTGCACCGGATGGAACATAGATATCGAGCCGCCGGGTTCCCCGGATCACTTTAAGGGACCCCTCCTGCCTCATCGATTCGAGGATGTCTTTTGAGACGCTGTATTTTATGTTGTACTTGGAATAGACCTGATAAGGAGTGACGAACTTCATCCTAGGCACTTCGCGCTTGATCTGATCCATGATCTTCGGATCGACGACCGAGGTTGTCGACGTCTTCTGGATCTCCTTCTTTGGAGCCTCCTTCTTCGCCGGCTCCTTTCCCTTTGCCGGGGCAGGGGTCTTCTTCGCGCCTCCCATAAACAACACCTATAACGTGAGGTGGGGGGGTCCATATAAAAAAATTGTGGTTAGGGGGCGCTGTAACGCTGGAGGTAGACCGGGCGGGGGACATGCCTGTTATGGCGGGTAGTATAGTCCCGGTTGATTGTGCCCCATATGAGCTATAAGCTCTGACTGATCGCTTGACCGGCCACGGGGAGTAGAAACGGTTGAGGGGAGTCATGCGGAGGTAAAGGTAACCTCCACTACAGGCGCTCCTGAGTCACCGGGCGAGGATCATGCAGAACGGGGCAGGATGTGGCGCAGGGTCATGGCCTGCTGTATGAACGCTCCAAGCGGGACCTGTGGATCGAGTTCATTGTGCAGAAGGGGATCAGCTTGCCATCGGGAAAGGCGTAATGGATACAGCACCTCTGAACCCGCTGGAGGTCAAAGTTGTAGGGATCCATAAAGTGCATACAGCCGATCAGCACCACCTTCCTCATGAACTCCCCGAGAGAGCCATAGTCCCCCTTGGAGAGGACTGACCCGATCAGACTGCCCAGCAGACCGAGCTTCACATAGCGGGTGGCGCTTACGAGGCGTATCCTTGCCATGATCCTGGAGCCGCTAGTGGCGTCGTTGAAGACGCCCTCCATCGTGGACATGAACTTCTCGACGTTCGCGTACTTGGTGATCGGGACGATCTCCTCTCCCTCGGGAAGGACTATTGTAGCCATGCCGCAGTGCTGGTGGGTGGTGAAGAGAGGGTACTGCTTTCTGTTGAGGGCGCTCACCGCCTTGACGACTGGCATGACGACGGGGATGGGGTAAAAGTCGCCTGCCTTCACCGCCCCTCCCGTCTGTGCCTCGGCGAGCTTCAGAAAGTCGGGTATCGTTATGCGGGCCTCCCTCAGCTTCTCCCGGTCTATCCTCCCGGTCATGGAGACAGGCTGGAAGTTGACACCGCGCACTACATCAAAGTTCTTGGCCGCGAAGCGTATGATATCGCCAACCTGATCGTCGTTCATGCCCTTGACCAAGGTCGGCACCAAGACGACGCTCTCGAGCCCAGCTGCCCTGCAGTTATCGAGCGCCTTCAGCTTTGTCGGGAAGAGGTTCAGCCCCCGTGCTGCTATGTAGGGCTCGGGCCGCATGCCGTCGAACTGGAGGTAGAGTGTGCTCATTCCGGCATCGAGCAGCTTCTTGAGGAAGGGGGGATCGTTGGCGATCCTAACTCCGTTCGTATTGACCTCAACATGGTGGAACCCCGCATCCTTTGCCATCCTTATGAGATCGGGCAGGTCCTCACGTATGGTAGGCTCACCGCCTGAAAACTGCAGTGAGTTGGGAGCCACAGGGAGGTTACTGCGGAGGTTCTTGAGCATCGCCGCGATATCGTCGCGCGATGGCTCATACTGGTAGCCGGCCGTCTCGGCGTTGGCAAAGCAGATCGGGCACTTCAGGTTGCACCTGTTGGTCACGTCGATAATCGAGAGGGTCGTCGGCGATCTGTGGGCAGGGCAGATGCCGCAGTCGAAGGGGCAGCCCCTCTCGACGGCAGTCCTGGGGTTCTCTATGCCCGACCCTATGCACTCGTACTTCTCAGCACGCTTGAAGAGCTCATAGTCCCCCCAATAGACGTCTTCGAACCTGCCATGCTTCTCGCAGGTCTTGCCGATGAAGACGGCCCCGCCCTCCTCGTAAATATCCGCATCGATGACGCTCATGCACTCGGGGCAGAGGCTCTTTGTGGTCCTGATCAGCCGCATGGTAATGCCTCCGTGGGCACTGATCAACGGGAGATTTTATATTTGAGATTTTTCATACTAATCAGACGGTGTAAAGGTTGATAGAAACCGCCAGGGCCCGCCTGAAGGGGGCAGGTCTAACAGAGACCGAGACCGAACTCTACCTCGCGCTGCTCAATGGGGAGGCGGATGCCCGCAGGCTCAGCGCGGCATCAGGCATACCGTACACCAAGGTCCACACGATCCTCTCCAGACTGGTCGCAAAGTCGCTTGTGGTCAAGGGGCCCGGCAGGCCGTCGATCTATGCCGCCAAGCAGGCATACGAGGGTCTCGCAGACTACAAGCGCGTGCTGATCGAAGACCTAGAGAGGAGGGTTGATATGGCAAGGGAGGCCGTCGCGAGGCTTGAGACGGCGAGGGACTCGGAGAAACCGGATATATGGATCCTGAAGAACCCCGAGAGCATACTGGACTGGACTTACCGGCTGGTCGACCGGGCCAAGAGGGGGGTGAAGTTCGCCTTCCCAGTGGTACCGGAGTGGGTAGCGTCTGCCGCCGCCCCGGTCCTGATTCGCCTCAACTCGGAGAAGGTGGCCCTGAAGATCCTGCTGGCGTCGGACCTCCCCAAGGCGGCGTCGAGGCTGGCGGAGCTGGGGGAGGTGAGGGTGAGGGACAAGATGTTCGGCGGCGGCATCATAGTAGACGACGGCGAGGCGCTCCTCTTCCTGGCCATAGAGGACGGAATGCCCAGCCTCGCCATAAGGTCCAACCATGCGGGCCTTGTTCATGTTGCGAAGACATACTTTGATTACCTCTGGGAGTCCTCGGCTCCGGCCCCGCCGCCGGCCGCGGTCAACTTGTGAGCCGCCCGAGGCTTTTTCACCAGCCCCTCCTTCTCGATCAGGAATGAGTGCCATTCGGTATCATGGATGGATCTCTTCATCTTCCTTACCCTGAGTTGGCTTAGGAGCGCGCGGGGCTCGGTGGAGGGATCGAAGCGGAAGTCGATTATCCCGTCCATGAGGTAATCCAGCATGGCCGCGAGGTCGTCCACCGATTTTATTCCCACGTGGTAGGTCGCGATGAGTGTCATGTTCATAGCCTTGCATAGCTCTGCCCGCCAGTTCTTGACGGTCTCCAGGGCAGACGTGGGTTCGCTGAGGGTGAAAAACTCTGTGAGGGAGTCTATGAAGACCGAACAGTTGCCCCCGCATGTGGTGGCAGCCGAGAGGATGTCCCCGGTCAGGGTGTGGTGATCCCTCGGGTTAGCCACCACCCTTATCGCCTCATCGGCCTTCTGAAAGGTCCTACTCCGGAACGAGAAGCAATCGATGATAATCAGTGTATCATTGTCCATGGCTTCCCTGTAGTTGATCCCCCTCCGGCTGAACTCCTCCAGGATGCAGGTAGGGCTGTCGTCGAATATTACATAGACACACGGCTCACCCGCCCTGATCCTGGCCCCTGCTGCCTGGGATAGGGCGACCGATTTCCCGGTACCGCCTTCGCCGAAGAGCAGGATAAAGCTGTTGCGGGGAAAGCCTTCGGGAAGGAGCTCATCTATAATCGGCACACCAAATCTGACGTATGACATCTCCATCAAATGAATATAGTCCGGGGGCTTCAATAAGGCTTTTCTCAACTCTCCGCACCCAGTCCCTGAGGCATTGGTCCCCGGGAACAGAGAGGCAGACGCCGCACACCTGGGCGGGTCTGAAAATGGTTAATAGATAGGGGGCACCAAGAGTTATTGTCGTCTTTTGGGGACTTTCATTGACAAAGAGGGGCAGAAGGATCCTCGTAGCACTGGGTGGAAATGCGATAAAGCAGGCTCATGAAGCTGGAACGGCTGAGGAGCAGTTCAGGAATGTGGCCGCCACGGCAGCCCGTATTGTAGAGATCATTGGGTGCCTAGGCAGGGACGGGCGGCTTATCGTGACCCACGGCAACGGCCCCCAAGTGGGCAGCCTGGCCCTGCAGCAGGACCTTGCGAGGGATGCGGTGCCAGTCCAGCCGCTAGACGTCATCGGCGCGATGACCCAGGGCCAGATAGGGTACATGATGCAGAATATGCTGCAGAACATGCTCACTGCCAGGGGGATCAGCCTGCCGGTGGTCTCCGTCGTGAACCAAGTCCTAGTCGACAGGGGAGATCCGGAGTTTGCGGGGGAGAACGCCTCGAAGCCGATCGGAGACTTTCTCTCCGAGGAGGAGGCGGCCAGGCTCAGGGCTGAGAAGGGGTGGATAGTCAAGATGGTCGAGCCGGACTCGCCACGGCCTTGGAGGAGAGTGGTCCCGTCCCCTGACCCGATCTGCAACATCGAGGCCGAGGCGATAAAGAGGCTGGTCGACAGCGGGGCGATAGTCATCGCCTCCGGGGGAGGGGGGATACCAGTGGTCAGGGAGGGGGGAGCGCTCAAGGGGGTTGAGGCAGTCATAGACAAGGACCTTGCTGGTGAGAGGCTTGCAGAGGTGGTCGAGGCGGATACGTTCCTGATACTCACCAATATCGAGAAGGTCAAGCTCAACTACGGCAAGCCTGATGAGAGGGATCTGGATGTCATATCCGTCGAGGACGCCGAGAGGTATTCCAAGGAGGGGCACTTCCCGCCGGGGAGCATGGGGCCGAAGGTCGAGGCATGTGTAAAGTTCCTCAGATGGGGAGGGGAGGAGGCGATAATCACGTCCCTTGACAGGGCCGTCAGCGCGATCGAGGGTAGGACCGGTACACATATAGTAAAAGTAAAGCGCCTTCCGGTCCGAGATGCCTGGGCACGTAGCTAGCCTGCACAAGACGTGTTCAGGCCGGGATCGGACTGTTCAGGTTTAAGTTCGGGTTCGGGTTCGGGTTCACGCGGTATGCTGTCCTGGAAGGGACGATCCTCTGGATCAGGGGGCGCCATCTGGAGATCGGATTTTGGGCTCTGTTCTGATGTCATACTTCATCGGTTTATCCGTAATACCAGCTATCTTCATTGCCCAGTAATCAATTCCAGCCAGCTTTTAATAAAGATGACTGCCTTGCCCGGCAGGGGCGCCGGGGCACGGGCGGAGCCTCCGGACACAGGCATGACTCGAGAGAGGTAACCGGGCGACAGGGCCTGAACGGATCATACCGATAGGTTGAAAAACCCCCCTCTTTCAAATAGAATCCGTCGCGGGTGGCACTTATGCCTGTCAGAGTCGCAATAGTGGGCGTAGGCAACTGTGCTTCGGCGCTCGTCCAAGGGGTCCATTACTACAGGAATGCAAAAGATGATGAGAGCGTCCCGGGGCTCATCCATGTCAACATGGGCGGCTACCATATCAGAGATGTAGAATTTGTGGCTGCGTTTGATATCGATTCGCGTAAGGTCGGGAAGGACCTCTCGAAGGCGATCTTCTCGGGCACCAACAATACCCTGAAGTTCTCTGACGTCCCGGACCTAGGGGTCACGGTCAGGAAAGGTCCGGTGATGGACGGTCTCGGCAAGTACCTGAAGGACCAGATCATTGTGGGGCCCGAGGAGCCTGTCGATGTTGCCGAGGAGCTTAAGAGTTCGGGGGCAGAGGTCATGGTCAACTACCTTCCCGTGGGCTCCGAGGCAGCCACGCGCTGGTATGCCGAGCAGGCCCTCAAGGCAGGATGTGCTTACGTCAACTGCATGCCTGTCTTCATAGCTTCAGACGAGAAGTGGCAGAGGAGGTTCATCGAGAGGAGGCTCCCCTGCGCCGGCGACGATGTTATGAGCCAGATAGGGGCCACCGTCCTGCACAAGACCCTCGCGAAGCTCTTAGTAGACAGGGGCGTCAAGCTCTGTGAGAGCTATCAGCTGAACATAGGTGGGGATACAGACTTCCTCAACATGCTTGAGGAAGAGAGGCTTGTCTCGAAGAGGATAAGCAAGACATCGGCGGTCAAGGCAATGGTGCCCTACGATGTGCCGCTCAGGATCGGCCCGTCAGACTATGTCCCTTTCCTCCTGAACAAGAAGATCTGTTACGTCTACCTCAAGGGCGAGTATTTTGGGGGCACGCCTGTCCGTGTCGACGTGAAGCTGGACGTATGGGATGCCCCCAACAGCGCAGGAGTGGTAATAGACGTCGTGAGGGCTTCCAAGATAGCCCTCGATAGGGGGGTGAGCGGCCCCCTGATCAGCGCCTCCGCCTTCGCGTTCAAGCATCCTCCGGAGCAGATGCCCTACGGAAAGGCAAAGGCGATCTTTGAGGAGTTCATCCAAGGCAAGAGAGAGCGCTAAGAGGGACAAGGGCGCCGGGCCCGCCGCATGGGTTTTTCAGAGGCGCCGAGCCGAGAGGTCACCGGCCCGCGCGCTTCGGATCGAGGCGGAGGAGCACATCGTCAAAGACGGCTATCGCCCGGTCTATGTGCTCCCGGGAGATCACGAGGGGGGGCTCGAGCCGGATTACGTTGCTGTCCAGCCCCCCGAGCCCCACGAGTATCTTCTTCTTCCAGGCCTCCAGCAGAAACTTCGCGGCGGCCTCCTTTGCGGGCTCCTTCCCCTTGCGGCTCTTGACGAGCTCCATACCCAAGAATAGACCCTCCCCCCTGACGTCCCCGACGATCTCATGCCTCTCCTTGAGAGCCTCGAGCCCCCGCTTGAAGTACTGCCCCGTCTCCCTGGCCTTATCTATGACGCCCCCTGTGAGCTCGTCCAGTACGGTCAGCGCAGCGGCGCAGGAGAGGGCGTTCCCGCCGAGGGTGGAGTAGCTCTCCCCAGGGCTGAGGTGGCAGTCCAGCCCTTCTTTATAGAGGGTGATGCCCAGCGGCAGCCCGTTCGCTATGGCCTTTGAGGTGGTTATGGCATCCGGCGTAACCCCGAAGTGCTCTATGCCCCAGAGCTTGCCGGTCCGGCCGTTGCCGGACTGCACCTCATCGGCAATGAAGAGTATCTGGTACTTGTCGAGGAGCTCTTTCACTTCCTTGAAATATCCGGGAGGAGGGACGACCATGCCGCCGTTGGCGAGCATGGGCTCGGCGAGGAGCGCTGCCACTGCTTCGCCGCCGACCTCGCAGCGCAGGACGTCCTCCATGTACTTCACACAGGAGTACGCGCACTCGGGGCACGACTCATGCCCCAAGGGGCACCTGTAACAGTAGGGGTCGGGGGCGAAGACCACAGGGGCAAAGGGCCCTAGCCCTACCTTCCACTGCGCCTGCCCCAAGGCGCTCATGGCGTAGAACGTTCGGCCGTGGAAGGACCGGTGGAGCGCCATTATATAGGGACGCTTGGTGACGCGCCTGACGAGGGAGATGGCGGTCTCGTTGGCCTCAGACCCGCTGTTTGTGAAGAAGGTCTTTGTCAGGGCGCCGCCTGGGCTGAGATCCGCCAACCTCTTCGCCAGCTTTGCGGCATAGTCGAGGTAATAGAGAGAGCTGGTGTGGAACATCCTGTGGAGCTGATCCTCGACCGCCTTTACTACCCTCTCGTTCGACCACCCCACATTGACGATGGAGACGCCGGCGTAGAGGTCGATGTAGGCCTCACCGCTAATGGAGTAGACAGTATCACCCTCCCCGCGACGGGGTACGAACGGGTAGTACCGCTTGTACATCCGGGAGAGGTACTTCTCTGAGAGGGCAATTACATCTTCTTCGCTGAGCATTGCGGCATCATCACTCTAAGCCGGTTCACGGAGGCAAGGACCGGGCCTGCCCATGCCCTTGCCACTTATAGCTGAGGGGAGGGAGTAGATAAGAGTTCATGCGGAGCGACGGCAGCTGATGGTGCCCATAGAAAAAAGGCGACGCGTTATCCGCTAGAGGAGCTTCTTCAGCTCAGCCTCAAGGTTGTTAGCGCCGACCGCGCCGATTACCCGGTTGATCTCTTTGCCTTCCTTGAAGAAGATGAAGGTTGGCACGCCGTAGATCCCGTACCTGTTCGGGATCTCTTGGCTCTCATCGATATTGACCTTGCCGAATACTACCTTCCCCTCGTACTTCTTTGCCAGCTGCTCGAAGATCGGGGTCATGTACTGGCAGGGCCCACACCAGGATGCCCAGAAATCAATGACGAGGGGCAACTTGGAGGAGTTGAGTACGGACTCAAAATTGCTATCGTTCAGATGAATCAAATTATCAAATGGCTTCTCTTCATTACCGCCGCTCATAGCCTCAGACACCTTCTTGGCCTTTATCCTGTTCAGATCGGCATCCCAATCGAACATAAAGGCTCACTATGCTACTGATCTCTGAGGCATATATTTGCTTTTTTGGACCTTTACCGAGGTCGCATTTTTTTATAATCACTATAACACATACCGCGGGCTTCCATTAGAGCAGGCTCATTGCAGACAGGTGTCTGCGCCCCCCTGGCGCAGGAGAGGCAGTCCCCGTTGCAGCCGCTTACTGGCTTGAACTTCTCCCGGAGGCTTGCCCTCCGGTAGAGGGGGATCTCTTTCCCCTCACAGACCCGCGAAGTCATGTAGTGCTGGTTCATACCGCTGCAGCCTGGAGGGCTGGAAAATTCCATGCAGAGGGCAAATGTCAGCCCCTGCTTCCCGCAGAGTTCTTTCAGGAGGGTGAAGACTCTCCTGCGGTATCCTTCCTCTGCATGGTAGCTGGCGCCGATCCGCTCGGTGTAGATCTTCCGCCAGAGGCGGCCCGCCGTGGGGCTGAAGGAATCGACCGCACGCAGGACGTCCCCCATGTTCCTGACGCTGACGTCGCAGACACTGGCGATTATATGTCTACAGCCACTGAGCTTTGAGGCCTCCACCAGGGCCTCAAGATCACTGGCGCCATCGGTTATCCCTGGCAGGATGGGATCTACCCGTACCACCGTGTACAGCCCCCTCTCGGCAGACCTGCTAGCGGCGGCGAGCTGTTCGTCCGGCGTCGAGCCTCCCGGCGAGAAGCATGCCCTGACAGAGTCGTCCAAGGAGAGCAGAGAGAACTGGCAGAAGCAGTCGCCGTAGCGGTGCTCGGCCATCCTGTCGAGGATCCTTACAGGGATCATGGATCCTGCCTTTGTAACGAACTCGACGGGAAGATCCAGATCCAAGAAGACGTCAATGCACCTTTCGGAGAGGCGGTACTCCTGTTCAAGGGGGCGCTGGAACGGCTCAGTGACCGGCGAGAGGTATCCGCAGGAGGCGCAGTAGAGCTGCGAGAGCTCTTTGGAGAGCTTCCGGTCTATCCCCTCGAAGACTGTCACCGTGCCGTTCTGGTTCCAGTCCGCGAAGTGGCTCCAGTATGCCCGGGTGTAACAGAATGGACAGTTGACGGAGCACCCGTTGTAGGGGTTTATCAGTATCCTTTCCGAGCTGCACTCTCTCCTGCCCGAAGAGAATGGAAAGTACCAGCCGTGGACGACTGTCTTCCCAGCCTCAGCCTTCCTGTGCCTGACCGGATGTTCCAGATCCCGAGCCCGAACTCGAGCCTGAGCCTGAGACTTAGCCTGAGCCTGTTCTTCAGCGGCCTTCTGCATCCCCAGCACCTCATCAGCAGCCTGCTGCCGCAGTGTGTCACACCACATGTCGCAGTGGTATAAATTATACTGCACCGACCCTGCAGTAAAGCATGGCTATTACAGCACAGCACAGCACAGTACGGTATGGTATGGTATGGCACGGTACAACACGGTACAACAACGGCCACGCGCCTTGTTAAGGGATCATATCCTCTGTATGACGTCCTTCTTGAATTCGATGCAACCTATCAGGGCGAGCAGTATGTTCATGTCGTCGGTATTCATTATGGCGGTCGCCTTTTCTCGCACCACAGGCTTTGCCTTGAAGCCCACGCCCAAGCCCACCCCTTCGAGCATGAAGAGGTCGTTGGCGCCGTCTCCTACCGCTACACAGGCGTCCAAGCCTGCACCGCTCTTCCTCGCGATCCTCTTTATGGCATTCAGCTTGGACTCTGGGCCAGTTATGGTGCCCTCCACCTCGCCGGTCAGGAACCCATCGCGGGAGAGGAGTTTGTTTGAGAAGACGTAATCGGCACCGATACTCCCCCCCACGTAGTCGGCCACAAAGTCAAAGCCTCCTGTGACGATCCCCACAGTGAAGCCTATCTTCTTCAGCTTGCTGATCAGCTCCCTCGCGCTGGGGAGGATGATTATGGACTGCTTGACCTCATCCAGCTTTCCGACAGGGAGGCCTTTGAGGAGCTTCACCCTCTCCCTGAGGGCATCCAAAAAGTTGATCTTCCCCTCCATCGCGAGAGCGGTAATCTCCCGGACCTTATCCCCCACGCCAGCTGCCTTGGCCAGCTCGTCGATTATCTCCTGTTCGATGAGCGTGCCATCCAGATCAAAGACTATGATACGCTTCTCGCACTTGTAGCTCTCGACCCTCTCGACGGCAATGGCCAGACCGACCTCGTCACAGCTCCTTTTCAGGATATTGATGAGGTCCTCAATCCGTATCGTGGAGTGCTCGGTATCCACTACCATAATCATGACGAAGATGTTCGGGGAGACTGTGGCTGCCCGGGTCTTCAGCACGTTCGCGTGGAACCTTGCCAGGACCCCGGAGACCGATGCCACTATCCCCGGCCTGTCCCTACCGACAGCCGTGAGCACGAACTTATTTCCCGCCGGTATAATAGAACATCACCTCCAGGCCCAGCTCGTGGCCGACGTACTGCAGCTTCTTCCTGAGGCGGTCTATCTCCGGGAGGGCCTGCGAGATGTTGATCAGGAGGGAGAGTATGAATATCCCCCTCATCACTACTTGATCCATCTCCTCGATATTGCACCCAAAGTCAGCTACCACTGAGGAGAGCTCAGAGATTAGCCCCGGCCTGTCGGGACCGACCGCTATTACCACGAGGTACCTGTCTGGCACATGGAACACCGAACAGAGCAAGAGTATGATTGAAATCTATTTAACTTTTCTCGCCCGCGCGCCTAATAATAACATAAATACTACGGGCTCGCCTTAAGGGATTAGCACGAGAGCCAGCATTCTGGTCTCAGGAGATGAGCTAGTTGGACGATCTCGAGAAGCTTGCCGAGATGATCGTAAAGCAGGACGTCAAGGGCGCCGTCGAGACGACGGAGGCATGCGTGGCCGCAGGGGTGAACCCGCGGGAGATAATCAACGCGATCTCCGGGGGGCTGAAGCAGGTCGGGGACATGTTCGAGAACTGTGAGCTCTTCCTACCCGAAGTGGTGGCCTCTGCTAACGCAGCCAAGATGTCCCTACAGATCGTGCTACCCCTCCTCAAGGGGGGCGCGAGGGAAGAGGGCGGGGGCGGGGGCGGGGGCAGGGTGGCCATCGGATCCATGGGGCCGCATGACATAGGCAAGTCCATCGTCTCATCCATGCTGATGGCGGACGGGTTTGATGTCTTGGACCTAGGCACGAACCTGAGCAGGGAGAAGGTCCTGCAGGCCGTCAAAGAGAACAACCCGGACGTCCTCGCCATCTCGATCCTCCTGACGTCTGATGTCGAGAGGGCTGCCGAGATAATAAAGGGCGTAAGGGCCCTGCGCGAGATCAAGATCATGGTGGGCGGGGCGGCGGTCAACGAGTCCACCGCAGAGAGGATAGGGGCAGATGCCTTCGGCAAGGACGCCCACGAGGCGATCCGGCTTGCAAAGAGCTTCACAGGGAGGGGAAAGATGTGACGAGACTGAGGACGACGGTCATAGGAAGCCACCCGGTCATAGGCACGGGTGCCGAGGCGGTCAGGAACGCAGTCCAAGATCAGGTTGAGGCGGGCATCGACATCGTCAGCGACGGGCAGACGAGGAAGGACATGATCGCTTACTTCGCAGACCATATACCGGGCTTCAAGGTCGAGGACGGCAGATCCTACATCGTAGGCAAGGTAGAGCCCCCCGGGGAGACGCCGATCATCCAAGACCTTCTCCTTGCAAAGGAGGTTGCCAAGGGCAGGGACGTGAAGGCCATAATAACTGGGCCGGTGACGATGATCTTCTTCTCCGAGCTTGATCCCTCGGCACCCTACAAGGGCTTCAGGGATGAGGCGCTGTACAGGGATGTGGCTGGGGCCCTGGTGGTCGAGGCGGAGATGATGCAGAGGGCGGGATCGTTTGTCTATCAGATCGATGAGCCCAGCTACTCGATCGGCGCGCCCATGGCACTTGCGAAGGATGCCCTTGAGGAGGTTGCGGAGAGCATCAAGGGGAAGAGGGCGCTCCACGTCTGCGGGAACCTGAAGCGATCCTTCAAGGACATCGTGGCCTTCGAGGGCATAGACGTGCTCAGCTTTGCCTTCAGGGACAATGTCAGCAATTTTGACAATGTGGATAGGAGGATGCTGGAAGACTATGGCAAGAAGCTCGGTGTGGGGTGCGTGAGCTCGACAGACGGCAATGTAGAGAGCGAGGAGGTCATAAGAGGCGTCGTGCTCAGGGCGCTCGAGACTTTCGGGGCAGACAACATAGAGTGGATCCACCCCGACTGCGGCCTTAGGTCCCTCGCTAGGGAGTCTGCAAAGCCGAAGCTGAAGAACCTCGTGTCGGTGGCCAAGAGCCTGGCTGGGAGATTGTGAGGTGGAGGCGATGCGGCGGCCAGAGTATACGCTGGGGGGCGTGGTCTTCGGCACCAAGGCAGTCCTCATAGGGAGCCTCTTCTACAAGTCGGACAGGAAGGTGCTCGACCATAGGAAGGGGGAGGTCGACAGGGACGCCCTGAGGAGGGAGCTGGGGGCGGTGGAGAGGCTGAAGGCGCGAACCGGCCTCGACCATGCGATCGATGTAATAGCCGAGACGCCCCAAGCGATGAAGAGCTACCTCGACCTGCTCGCGGAGACCACGGAGCAGCCCCTCCTCATAGGCGGCATGAACGAGGAGACGAGGATGGCCGGGTACGAGAAGGTGAAGGAGATTGGCCTCGCGGGGAGGTGCGGCGTGAACTCGATCTCGCCTGAGACTACAGCTGCAGAGCTCGGCAGGATAAAGGAGTGCGGCCTGAGGTTTGCTATCCTCCAAACGATGGACCCGTCTGCGGTCTACCCCGAGGATAAGATACGTATCCTGAGGGACGACCTGATGGGGAAGTGTGATCAGGCGGCGGTAGAGGGCATGGCTGTGGACGTGGGAGTGATGGATTTCACCAGCGTATACCTTGCGGTCGAGACCATAAGGAGGGCGAAGGAGATCGGCGTGCTGGCGGGATGCGCCCCCTCGAACGCTGCGTACCAGCCCCTCGCCTCGAATAAGCTCACTAGGAGGAGCACGAGGGCGATCAACGTGGCGCTTAACACTATGGTCCAGACGGGAGGGGCGGACTTTTTGATCTACGGGCCCCTCAGGGCAGCATCGTACGTCTTCGAGGCAGCGGCCGTAGTCGAGGCGATAAAAGCCTACGGCGCCAGGGTTAGGGGCGAGAAGGTCACAGACAGAAAGAACCCGCTCTTCGAGTTCCTGCCCAAGCTGAGGTGATCGGGGGAGGCCGAGGGCATACGACCCGGCATGATGCGGTGCTGCGCCGGACAGCGCCGGCCCGTCCGCAAAGTAAATAGCGTGGGTCAAATCATTAGCAATTGGGTGTAACTATGGGTTTGGCGTGCGTCCTTATACACAGCAAGCCCGGCAAGGCTTCAGAACTCTACGAAGACGTCAAATCCCTCAGGGGAGTGAAGCTGGCGTTCGAGGTCCTAGGGGAGTTCGACGTGGTCATGGAGTATGAGTTCAGGAATCTGGAGCAGCTGGGGATGATCATCTATGAGATTGCAAAGTTCCCCGGAGTTGACTCTACTGAGACGCTTATCGAGACCGTCCTTTGAGGTGTAGACGATGGTTCAGATCTGTGTGCTCATAAAGGCCGAGAAGGTATCCGTCTTCGAAGTGATCAAGCAGCTCGAGAAGATGCCGGGGATGATCGACGCATTCGCGACGTTTGGAAGGTTCGACGTGGTGGCATTCTTCAGCGTCGAGAAGCTTGAGGATGTGCGGCCGCTCATTAAGAATGTGGGCGGTCTGGTCGGGGTTCTGAAGACGGAGACGCTGGTGGAGATCTGAGGTCTGCCTCTTCAGTTGTCGCCCCCTTCTCGTCCATCCCCTCCCGTTCCGGTATCGATGTCTCTCGTGCATCCCATTCCGGTCCCCGCCTCCGATATGCAGTCCCCGCCTGCGCCCAGCCAGCGGATGCCAAGGCGTGGATCAGGTTTGGAAGGGGGGCGCCTCGCCTGCAAGTTGGTAGAGCTTGATGATGTTGCCCCGGTCGTCCCTCCTCCGGTCCACAGGGGTCTCCATAATGAGGGGCAGAGACCTGACCCGGCTCTCCGAGAGGATCGACCTGAAGCCCTCCTCACCTATCGCGCCGAGACCGATATGTTCGTGGCGGTCGAGGTGGCTGCCCAGCCCTCCCTTGGAGTCATTGGCATGGATGACCTTGAGCTTTTTGATGCCTACCGTACGATCCACATTGTCCAGGATCTCCCCCATCCCGGTGCGGACGTCGTAGCCCGCCCCAAATGCGTGGCACGTGTCGAGGCATATCCCGATCCTCGCGGGATATTGCACGCGGTCTATTATAGCGCAGAGGTCCTCTAGGGTGGATCCCAAGCTGTTCTTCTGCCCTGCGGTATTCTCCAGGAGGATCATGCAACTGCCTCCGGTGGCGGTGACCTCGTCTAGGGCTGAGACCACCCTCGACCTTCCGGCCTCGATCCCGCTCCCCATATGGCTCCCCAGATGCGTCACCAGGTAAGGGATGCCCAAAAGCCCGCACCGGGAGTACTCCGCCCGAAGGGTATCCACGGATCTGCGGTGCATCTCATCAGCGGGGGAGGCCAGGTTAGGCAGGTAGGGCATGTGCCCGACGGCTGGAGAGATGCCGCTCGCTCTGAGCTTACTGCTGAAGGCGGCAACAACCGCCGGGGACAGGTCAGAGAAGGACCAGCCGCGGGGGTTCCGGGTGAAGATCTGGAATGTGGTGCAGCCTACCGCCAGTGCCCTCTCGACGGACCTGTCTATGGAACCAGCTATCGAGACGTGGACGCCGATTTTCATAAAACGGGGTCACCAACGGGATCACAGTGGTGCGGATAGGAGATAAGATTAAGCCTCCGAGCCCCTCAAGTCCGAGGCGATCTCCTCGACAGCCTTCTTTACTAGGGCCCCGGCCACGGAGCCCGGGCGGACCCTCTCCGGGATAAGCTCAGAGATATTGCCGCCGTTAATTGCGGCTGAGCCCATGCCATACAGAAGCCAGCCCAACACATACTCGAAGACGTCCTTGTCGATCACGGTCGAGCTGCCGAGGGCGATGATCGTCTCGGCTAGCACGGCAGCAGAGGCCCTCAGCTGGGCCGTGACCCTCTCCAGCATCTGCTCCTTTAGGAGGAGGGTCTCCCCAAGGGTATGCAGGACCCTTCTCACGGCGGCAATGTCCAGCTCGGATAGGCTCTCGTCCGCCGAGATCAGGAAGAGCGATCTCTCGGCCGGGAACTCTGTACCCAAGGTGCACCGTGCCACCTTCGAGAGGGAGTAGAGATCCCTGAGGGAGCGGATGTTCAGGTCTTCGGCGAATGAGATCACGTACTTGTTCCTCAACAGGTGCCAGATATCGTCGGCAATGATCTGGCCCTCGCCCCTGGTGGTACAGAGAAAGACCAGATCGCAACGCCTGACCGAGTCGTGAGAGTTACGCATCTGATCCAGATCAAGCCGGATAAGGGGATAGCCCTTTGACGAGAGTCTTGCCACGATGTCCCCGCTCTTACCGGAGCCAAGCAGGAGTAACCGCTCCAAGAGAGTCCCTTCCAGTACAGGCAGTATGCTAGTTACAGGGTTTATTTAAGACTCGTTATGGCACACCTGCAGGCGCACAAGGGGGGGCGGCATAATCGCCACGGGGGAAGGGCCGCGGGCGGGCCTCAGTTCACATCTTCCCCGCGAACTCCCTGCCAAACTCGAAGCTCCGCTCTAGTTCCGGCGGATCGGGCACCCAGTTGACCGTGATCCCGGGCAGCACCACCTCGAACCCCGCCTGCTTGAGGAGCTCCTCCATCTCTTTTATGGCGCCGCCTCCCCATCCATATGAGCCGAAGGTTGCAGCCCTCTTGCCCTTGGGCTTCAATCCCTTGAGGTCGATGAGTAGCGGTGCCAGCGTAGGCAGCATGCCATTGTTGATTGTCGACGAGCCGACGATCATGCCCCTCGCATCCAAGAGCTCCCCGATAATATCGCTCTTGTCCGAGTACGGGAGCCTGAAGAGCTTCGCTTCCACGCCCTCGCTCCTTATGCCCTCGATTATTGCCTTCGCCATCTTCTCCGTGCTCCCCCACATGGTGTCGTAGACGACGAGAATTGTTCTGCTGGATTCGCCCTTTGACCAGCGGAGATATGCATTCACGATCTTCATCGGGTCCTTGCGCCAGATGATGCCGTGGCTCGGAGCGATCATCTTGATCTTGAGGTTCATCGTGGTGATCTCCCCGATCTTTCTTGAGACCAGCGGGCTCAGGGGCCAGAGGATGTTGGCGTAATACTTGCGCGCCTCCTCCATCAGAGCGTGCTCGTCGACCTCGTCATCAAACCTGAACGACGTGGCTATGTGCTGGCCAAAGGCGTCGTTGGGTAGGAGGAGTCCGTCCTTCTCTATGTACGTGAACATGCTGTCGGGCCAGTGGAGCATCGGTGCCTCTATGAACTTGAGGGTCCGGCTGCCGAGGTTCAGCTCGTCGCCGGTCTTCACGGTCTGGAAGTCCCAGTTCCCGAAGTAATGCTTCTGGAGACCCTGCCTGCACCTTGCAGTCCCGTAGACCTTGGCCCGGGGGGCTAGCCTCAGGACCTCGCCGATGGACCCCGAGTGATCGGTCTCGACGTGGTTGGCTATGACGCAGTCGATCTCCGAGGGGTCGATGATCTCCCTTATCCGGTCCAGCATATCTACCGCGAACGGGGCGTAGACGCTGTCGACCAGAGCGACCTTCTCATCGAGGATGAGGTAGGCGTTATAGGTCGTCCCCCTGTGGGTGGAGTAGGTAAATCCGTGGAAGTTGCGGACGTTCCAATCCACGGCCCCGACCCAGTAGATATCTTTCAGAATCTCGATCTTGGGGATATAGGCCACCATATTGATCTTGGGCACGAGTCCTCTTAATTGTTTCCTCTGTGTGCTTACCGGCATTATGTGGGCGTACCCCTGCGGTGGCAGGTCCGGCGGCGCAATGTACCGGGGCAGGACCATATGACTGCCGCCCTGCGCCTGCCCTGAACAGCAGACTGTGCTTTTGCCAGCATGGCGCTTGAGTAAAGAATAAATTGTGCGTCAAGGATATGTTGTTGAGCAACGGCGTCCGCGAAGGAGCCTTTTTTTATGGATGGTACAGATAGTTTAGGGAGTCGGATTTTCCTTCGTTTTTACAAACTCTTGACGGGGAAAGGGCTCGGCAACCACAAGTCGGTGATGCGGATATACGAGTTTGTGTATTCTCGAATACCAAAAAAGAACGTAGTTTTGAAGGTTCCGGGGGAGGAGTTCAGGCACCTCCAGATCAAGCTAGTCCCCGAGAACGACCCTTACGCCATGACCACGCAGCTCTTCCTGCAACAGGGATTCTCGAAAGAGAGCTTCGAGACGAACTTCTTCTGTCACTCGATCAAACCGGGCATGACCGTAATCGATGTGGGTGCGAACACCGGCTACTATGCTCTCATAGCTTCTGCCATGGTCGGTGAGGCGGGCAGGGTCTACGCCTTCGAGCCTGAGCCGGAGAGCTACAAGAAATTGCTCAAGAACATCGAGCTGAATAATTTCTCCAACATCATCCCGGTCGATAAGGCGCTGACCGACAGAACCGGGACCATAAAGCTCTTCTTGAGCAAGATGAGCCCGATCCATTCAATCGCGGAGCCGCCCGAATGTAGGGGCGAGATCTACGTGCAGACGGTGAGTCTTGACGAGTTCTTGGCCGAGGACCCCCGTGTAGATATCATAAAGATGGATATAGAGGGCTCGGAGATACTCGCACTGAGGGGAATGAGGCGCATAATTGAGTCAAATAAGAGTCTAAAGATCTTCTTGGAGTTCCTCCCCCGCCAGTTTGAAGCGGCGGGCTTCACGGCTGACGACTATTTCGATCTGCTCAAGGGCTACGGCTTTAAGATATCATTGTTCGACGAGTACCAGAAGCGGCTCCTGCCTGTGGAAGGTATCGAATTCATCAGGTCATTCATGAGGGAGCACTCAATAATCTACGTCAATATGCTATGCCAGAAGTGAAGGTTAGCAGTCTGCTCGGCAAATGGTGCAGTGGTCTCGCGCAGTGCTTGTCTGGAGCCCGCATGTCTCTCCGCGTTTAGTATGATTTGTTTTTGTTCTGTTTCATACGGTTGCACTTTGAGACTTCAACTGGCAGGGTAGCGGCTGAATTATGTATTATTTGTTTTTGTTCTGTTTCATACGGTTGCACTTTGAGACTTCAACTGGCAGGGTAGCGGCTGAATTATGTATTATTTGTTTTTGTTCTGTTTCATACGGTTGCACCCTGCACGCCTGCATAACAGACGCAGATGCGGATGCAGGCAGCTCTTGCGGTCTTGCTGTCTTGCTGTTGCCGATCTGATCGGTGATCGGTTGATCGGTTCAGACCAAGTCCGAGAGGCTTGCATAATATAGCCTTATATTAATAAAAGGGGTAATCTCAAGCGAGGGAAGAGAAAATGCCTTTCAGCGGTCTTAAGACTCTCGGGTTTACCGATTCGGATATTCTCGTTTACGAATTCCTCGTCCGGAAAGGCGAATCTGACAAGGGGACCGTAGCGAAGGGGACGGGCATTGCCGTAGACCAGCTGGACGAGATCCTCTCGAAGCTAGTCTCTCATGGGGCAATCGAGATGGCGGGGAACACGATCTCTCCGATCTCCCCAAAGGTATTCCTCAACAAGCACCTGCGGAAGAAGGAGGTCGAGCTCGAACTCCAGATGGCAGAGCTGAAGAACGCCGCGAACGAGCTGCAGTCTGTTCTTGAGCCCATCTACTCCGAGAAGAAGTACGGCCTGAGACTTGAGGAGATCTTCCAGACGTTCGAAGGCCTGCCTTTAATGGAGATGGAGACGGTCAAGATGGTCTCGCGGTCGAGGCAGGAGATCAACATCTTCGTGGAGCGGTTTAACTGGTACTACAAGGTGAGGGAAGAGCTGATCTCGGCGCTCGACCGCCGGGTCAAGGTCAAGGTCCTCCTCCTGACCTACAGCGATGAGAACCGGGAGAGGGTCGAGGATATGAAGAGGATCGGCATAGAAGTGAGGAGGGTGGAGGGGGAATGGCGCAACACGCGGTTCACGATCTCCGACAAGAGCGAGTTGGTCTTCCTCTTCTGGGCCAGCAAGACGGGGGACAGCCGGATCTACTACAGGCCGGGGTATACAAAGAACCCGGGGATGGTCTGTGTCTTCGCCGACGCCTTTGAACACCTCTGGGAGAAAGCCTCGCCCTTATGATCAGAAGAATCAGGGTCTCGTACGGATCCGCTGTTGCCCTCGGGCTGATCCGGGGCGAACTCACGACCAGGCCCACCACCATCTACCTCCTCCTCAGGCACTCGAGGTGCAGTGGACGGTGCGCATTCTGCCCTCAGTCGATCGGCTCAGAGTCGAGGATCTCGAGGGTCGACTGGCCAGAGTTTGATCTCCGGGACCTCAAGGATAGGCTCGGCGGCAGGTTTGAGAGGATCTGCGTCCAGTGCACCGACGAAGAGGAGGTGAGGAGGGATCTGCCAGCCGTGGTGGGGGAGGTCAGCGAGGGAGGGATACCCCTCTCGGTATCGACCGCCCCCGTCACAAAGGATCTGATGGTGGAGATCAAGGGAGCGGGCGCAGAGGTGCTTACGGTGCCGCTCGACTGTGCGAGGGAGGATATCTTCGCCAGCGTGAAGGGCAGGGACTGGCATGCGCACTGGAGGGCCCTGAGGGATGCCGTCGGGGTCTTCGGCAGGGGAAGGGTGGGAACACATATAATCGTCGGGCTTGGCGAGACGGAGAGGGACGTGGTCGTGGTTCTGGACAACCTTGCCCATATAGGGGTCATCCCCTCGCTATTTGCGTTCACGCCGGTGGCGGGGACGCCGATGGGCAACCGACCGAGACCAGCCCTCGGATCATACAGAAGGCTGCAGGTTGCGAGGTACTGTATCGTAGAGCTGGGCAGGGGGGCAGATGTTTTCGGATTCGGGGCGGGCGGCAGGATCGCCAAGTTTCCAGCAGACTTGTCCCCAGACACCAGTGTATTCATGACCAAGGGATGCAGGGGGTGTAACAGGCCGTACTTCAACGAGAGGGTCTCCGGGCCGATCTTTAATTACCCCTACACCCCCACTGAAGAAGAGATCGGGGCGATGGAGGGACAGGGATGGCAATGACGATGACGCGGGGGCGGGGAAGGGAAAGAGGTGGAGGAGGGGGGGTGAGGCTGATCGGCTTTAGGTTCGGGGAGCCCTTCCGGAATATGGCGCTTGACGAGGCTGTAGCGAGGTGTGTTGGTGCGGGTGAGAGCCCCGCCACGCTCCGCCTCTACGGCTGGATGCCCAGCGCGGTCTCGGTCGGCTACTTCCAAGAGGTGGCCGAGGAGGTTGATCTCGAATTCTGTCGCAGGAGGGGCGTGGAGGTGGTCAGGAGGCTCACGGGAGGGGGGGCAGTGATACATACGAGCGGCGAACTGACATACAGCTTCACCGCGAAGGAGGGAGATCCCTCGATACCCTTTGATATCCAGGAGAGCTACGAGGTCATATGCGCGCCGATAGTGGAGGCGGTGAAGAGCCTGGGGGCGGAGGCCATGTTCAGGCCGGTCAACGATATCGAGGTAGGCGGCAGGAAAGTCTCTGGCAGTGCCCAGACCAGGAGGTTCGGCGCTGTGCTGCAGCACGGGACGCTCCTCCTTGACCTTGATCCGTCGTACCTGGCCGCGCTGAGAGTCAGGGCAGAGAAGCTGAAGGAGAAGGGGGTCAAGGACGTCGGTGGCAGGGTCACCACGCTGAAGGCCCTCCTAGGGAAACGGGTCGACCACCAAGAGGCTGCCGAGGCGGTGATACGGGGGTTCGCCTCCTTCTGGAGGTTGGAGACAGGCGAGTTTTCGGAGCGTGAGCTGGAGCTCGCCGAGGAGCTGACCTGGAAGTACCGATCGCCGGAATGGTTGTTCAGGAGATAAGATCCATGCAGAGAGCCTCGGTCAGGAAGATAAGCGGGGGGAAGCTCCTCAAGGTCCGGGTCAGGTCAGAAGGCGGCGTCTTGGAAGAGGTCAGGATCACGGGAGACTTTTTTGTCAGCCCCGAAGAGGCGGTAGACGCCATCGAGGGGGCGCTGAGGGGCGTCCACGTCTCACGGATAGGGGAGGTTGTGAAGAGGGAGGCCGGGTCCCAGGGAGCGGTCTTCTTGGGGTTCAGCCTACAGGATCTGGTTGAGATGATAGAGGATTGCACGGGATGAGGAGCGTCTCCTTTTACAAACCGTCGCCGACAGTCCAGCCAGTCTCCATCACCGGAAGTGCGTGCGAACTCGACTGCCCCCACTGCAGGGGGAAGTATCTTAAGGGGATGAGGGCGGCAATTACCCCCGAGGAGGTGATCGAAGCGTTCTTGCAGGCGAGGGAGCAGGGGGCGAAGGCTGTCCTCATTAGCGGCGGGTTCACGAGGGGGGGATCGCTCCCGGTGAGGGGGCTCTTGGCGGCGATCCGGGAGGGGAAGAGGTTGACAGGCTTGGCGGTACAGGTGCATTCGGGTATAACCGACGAGGCCGGCGCTATGGAGCTAGGAGCCGCAGGGATCGACGCGGTCCTCCTAGACGTCATAGGCGATGATGTTACAATAAGGAAGATGGGAGGGGGGTGGAGCGTGGGCGACTATGCCAGGACGATCAGGTTGCTCCGGGAGACGGTACCAGTGGTCGCCCCCCACGTCCTGATAGGGGCAGGCGGCTCGGTCGAGGGGGAGTACAGGGCCATCGATCTGATAGCCTCGGCGGGAGTGGAAGCGGCTGCCATGCTCACACTAATGGACGGCGGTCTGCCAATCGAGGAGGTCTCGGCGGTCATGGGGTACGCCAGGAGGAAGATCGACGCACACCTCTCACTGGGGTGTATGCGGGAGAGGGGGAGGCTGCGCCCTGTGCTTGAGAAGCTTGCGATCGATTACGGTTACGACGGGATCGCAAATCCGTCGGGCGCGACTGTAGAGTACGCCCGGTCCCAGGGGATCGCCAGCGTCACGGTGAGCGGCTGCTGCGTCTTCAGTCCAGAGAGAACTCCCAGGAGCACCACGAACCGGGGGGGCGCTCGTCGGGGGGGCAGTAGAGGCACTTCAGTTTGAACCGTGGGTTTATCTCCTTGGCAAAGGCCGAGAGGTGGGCCATGCCGACGGGCTTGCAGGCAAACTCGCCCCTGCCGCTCCTCGCCCTCGCGCTCTGGGGCCTGCAGCTCCTGAAGGTAAGGACGAGGCGCTTGGGGGTCCGATCAACTGTCAGGTCGGACGCCGGGGCGTAGGCGAGCAGCTGGACCGCCTTCTCCAGATCCTCTAGGCTCCCCTCGGTTATGTTGAGGAATGCTTTGAGGCGCCTGGCTTCGGATACGCCATACTTCTCCCACGCCTGCCTGTCCATATCTATGGCGGCCTCGATCCCCAGCCTATCCTCTATACCTAGGAACCAGTAGCCATCCAGGGTTAGGAGGTTCTTCGACAGGAGCTCGGCGTATTTTACCAGCTCTTCCTTTGACAGAGTATCGAGGTATCTCAATGGATCACCAGCACGGCTGCTGATCAGTCCTCGCCGGGGGCAGATAAGCATTTGGAGGCCTGCGACCGCGCTAGAACAATGGCAGCAATGGGGGCGCGGAACGGTGGATGCGCTGTTCAGTGCTTACTCCTGTCTATCACTAGCCTCTTTGTGAGGTACCACGCAGGGAGGGCCAGGACGAAGACGGCGGCGAAGACGAGGGCGAGGATGAACGCACCCGAGAGGAGCAGTCCGAAGATCGAGCTGGCGCCCACCAAGGGGGCGGATATTACGGCCGCCGCGACCGATGCCATCAGCACGGATCTGCCCATGGATCTCGGGGATTCACAGAAGAACGCCCCAATCGCGCCGAAGGAGAGCGAGAAGCCGACTAGAAGAAGGTTTGGGATGGTCTCCGGCAGTGAGGCGTTGGAGAGCAGGGCTTGCGCGATCGCATAGGCCGCGCCGAGGGCGACGGGAAGCAGGGACGCCCTCACTCCGAACCTAGTCCCTATGGTCTCAGGCATCAAGGGTACCGTGTCAGACCGATCCATCCATGCCCGGGCGCTGGGGGTAGCTTCGTAATAGTAGGTCCTCTCGACCCTCTTCCTCGAGACTAGGTCGAGCCTCAGCAGGGTTGAGAGATGGGTCTCTACCGTGCTCCTCGACCGCTGAACCGCCTCAGCCAGCTCGTCGCCGTTCATCGGCCTCTTGGCGAGCGATTCCAGTATCGAGTAGCGGGTCTTATCGCTCAGAGCATCGAAGATCTCCCTGCGGTCTTCGCCGCTCATATGTACCCCCATAAAGTATGATTTGGTGCCTTATGACGCTTTGGCTGGTACGGCGCGATTCGATCTTCCTAGAAGGATCGAATCGACCGGCATCTGAAAAGGGCTTAAATCCGATGGAGGTGGCGGGTATGATGGTGAGAGCGGTTGGCGAGAGGCCGTTCCCTCCTCAAGTGGGGCGCGGTACTTCTGATTGTGGCGCTTATTCCCCAGACCATCCCTGCCCTCTGCCTCTACTTTGCGTGGAGGCTGGGGCTGATCGCCCGAACAAAGAGGCTTGCGGCCCCCCTGGCGAGACGGCTCCTTGCGCAGAATAGGGTCTCGAGGTGGAGATTCGCGGACCGCGGAGGCCTCTGCGAGCTCGTGAAGAGTCAGAGGTTTTATATCCCTGAGAGGGGGGCGCCTTTTGCGTTTGTGCCCGGCCTACTCGGGCTCAGGTGCGTCTCCGCACTGATCCTCGAGGGAGGAGGCTGCTCACCGGAGCTCTACAGGAAGGCGGCCGGTGAAGCCCTGAGGCTCCTCACCTACGACTCGAGGGTAATTGTCGTGCTTTCCGGCGGCGGGGAGGGGGACAAGATCTACGTCGTCTCCAGGGAGAGGGTTGCCAAGCGCGATTTTATGCGGGCGGGGGCGGAGATGGTCGAGAGGCTCAGGGTGGCTGCAGGCATGATGGAATCGGTGTCCCCGTCCCTGAGGGTGAGGGTCTGCAGGGGGGAAGAGATCACTGCCCTGTTACTGGGGGAGGACTGATGCCCGGCGGGATCCTAGAGGAGGTCCTGGGACGCGCCGCGGGATGGGGGCCCCGCTACGACCTGCCCAGGCAGTCTCCGGAGGGTTGGGGACCGGGGCCCGGTCAGATTGTATCCGACTGCAGCCTAGGCGGGGTGGTGGGCATCTTCGGCAGTGAGTCATCCCGAGGCAGGATCGGGCTGGAGCTGGTGCTGCGGGAGGCTGAGGCGGGGCACATCCCCATGATGATCGATATGATGGGCAGATACTCCCCCCTCATAGACTACATACCGTCGCTCCGCGTCTACAGGGTGGGGGAGTATGCTTCAGTGAACCCGTTCGCTCCGGCAGGTGATCGCGACGAGTATGCTCAGGCACTGTCCTCGTTCATGCAGGACGCGTATGACCTGAGCAGGGATGAGAGGGTCTACCTTGAGAGGGCGATAGCGCTGGCGTATGCCGACGGAAACCTCAGTCCGTCGCTGGAGTCGATCACAGACAACCTCCTGAGGATAGAGGCGGAGATCCACCCCAGAGAGGGCTACAAGGTCGAGAGCCTAAAGAACGTTCTCTGGGAGCTGGGCAAGGGAGCGACGGGACTGGCGCTGCAGGCAGAGGGCCTGGCGCCCAAGATGCCGGCCATCTTCGACTTGAGCGCCATCGAACCGGTCAGGGCGAAGGCGTTTCTCGCGGCGTCCCTGCTGCTGAAGGCGAGAGAGTACCGCCCGACCGAGGTACTCATCGACCCCGCCGAGTGGCTGCTCCAGCCGTCGGTTTCGGGGGATCCTAGGCGTGCACAGGGGGCGATCTCGGCCCTCATCAGATCTGGCACGTCGATCCGCATCTGCTCCCTATGCCCATCCCTCCTGCCCAGGTGGATCGTCGAGGCGTCTACAGCGTGCATCTTCTGCGGCCCTCTCTGGGAGGGGGCCCTCAGCTTTATCGGAAGGGCGTTCCGCTTGGATCCCGGAGCCTCCATCGCCAAGGCGGTCGGCGACTGTTCGGCCCTGCTCTGCATGCCGAACAGGGGTTCGCCGCAGCTGATCAGGTTCAGGCGATCGCGTTTCCGTAGTGTTGCAGACGTGGAGATCCTAGAGCATATGCGGACACTGGGTGATGACCCCAGAGAGCTGAAGGGAACCGCGAGGAGGAGGGGGATGCTGGAGAAGATCTTCAGGGAGAGGGAGGCGGCGGTATACGCCGTAGGCCTCCTCAGGCTCATCAAGGGTGGGAGAGTCCCTGTTGATGCGGTGGTTCACCAGAGGAACAGGGTCCTGAGGACGGTCGTCAAGGTCCTCAAGCGGTACTTCCTGATCGTCGAGTACTGCGATAACAGCGGTGCGGGCTGGTTCAAGCTCACCAAGGTTGGTGAGCGTGCACTGGCAGAATTCGAGGACGGGGGGACGGGGGAATGAGGGTGAGGTACGTCTCTGAGAACAGGATCTTTTGGAGCCTGGGGAGGGGAGATGGGGATCTCACGCTCGGGGTAGAGGTCTCCTCGGCGGCTGGGCGGATCCGGAGAGCTGTCTTCTCGCGGGGGAAGTTCGGGAGGGAGAGCATTGTCTTCGAGGAGACTTACTCGGCCGAGGAGTACTTGGAGGTGCTGAGGGCGGAGGAGGCACTCACGCTCGGGATCGCACCGCCCGGCGCGGGCCGGGAGGGGGCAAAGCGGCTGCTGCTTGAGGCGATAGAGAGGTTGAGGAGGGTCTACAATGGATTGTGAAAGGGATACTGATACCGATACTGGTGGTGGACCGGAGAAGGGCGGGGTTACGAGGAGAGGAGAGAGAGATTGGAACCGCGCCCGCGGTGGGCCGGAGGCAGGGACGGGATTAGAAAAGCCTACGGGAGAGGGAAAGAAGAAGGAAGAGGAGGAGGAAGAGGAGCCGGGGCTTGAGGACTTGGCAGGCATAGGCTCTGCCACGGCTGAGAGGCTCAGGAGGGCGGGGGTGCTCTCTGTGAGGGACCTTGCCGCCCTCCCCGGCAGGGAGCTCTTCATAAAGAGCGATCTCTCCGAGGGGAAGGCAGAGGAGGTCTCGAGGCGCGCTAGGGAGGCGGTCTTCTCGCGGGTGTTCACGGCAAGGGAGTACCTCCAGCGTCGGAGGGGCATGCCGGTGCTCTCTACGGGCTCCAAGAACCTAGACGGGCTCCTGCAGGGGGGTCTAGAGCCCGGGATAACCGAGCTGATCGGCGCCTATGGCACGGGGAAGACGCAGCTCTGCCTCCAGCTCTGTGTCACCGTTCAGCTGACAAAGAACAGGGGAGGGCTCAACGCCGGAGCATTCTACATAGATACGGAGGACACGTTCAAGCCGGAGAGGCTGGAGGAGATCGCAAGGGGACTTGGGGTGGAGGATGACACGCTGCTTGACAGGGTGTACAGTTTCCGCGCGCTCAACTCTGAGCACCAGTTCGAGGGGCTGTCGCTCGTAAAAGAGTACCTCAGGAAAGGCGTCAGGCTGCTGATAGTCGACTCCCTCACCGCCCACTTCAGGAGCGAATACGCCGGTAGGGAGAACCTCGTTACGAGGCAGCAGAGGTTGAACTACTTCATCCACCTGCTTCAGAGGCTCACGATCCTCCACGACCTGATCGTGGTCGTCACTAACCAAGTGCTGGATGTGCCAGAGATGCGGCCGGGCGTCAGACCCACCAAGCCGGCAGGCGGTAACGTCGTAGCCCACGGGTCCACATTCAGGCTCTGGCTGGAGAGGGCCAAGGCCGGGACGAGGGTGACTGTAATCGACTCGCCGAAGCACCCGAGGGCGTCCACTTACGTTGACCTCTCGGGGGCAGGTATCGTGGACGTGGACCTCGAGTCCTTGGGCTGAGGCGGCTGGCCTTGGAGTTTGGAATACCGGAGCTGGACAGGCTCGCCGAGATGACCGGTGCAAAGGTCGTCCTCCTCTACGGTGAGGCGGGATCAGGCAGGTCGACGCTGGCGCTGACGGCCTGCGCCCGATCGGTACGGGGGGCGCTCTACATGTGCGGAGGGGTACCGGTCATCAGGGAGGGGACACTAGACCGGGAGGGGGAGGAGAGGGTGATGGTGGGCACCTTCTCCACACTCGCAGAGGTGCAGGAGGCGGTGAAGGAGTTCAGGCCGGCGTTGACTGTGGTCGATCCGGTCAACGGGTGGTGCGGGGGAATCTGCGGAGCCAGGCAGTTGGGCCTGACACTCTTCTCCCTCTGTGAGTCACTTGGTACCGGGGCCGAGCTCATACTGGTGGGCGATGTGGTATATGTAAAAAGGGGGTACAGGCCAAGGTACTTCGGGACCCTGGCCCGGTTCTGCGACCTCTGCATCGACCTGAAAAAAGGGGCTGTAAGCAGCGGCCGGCCTAAAACTCTAAGTCGGACGCTGGGTCGCTCTTGGGTTTTAGGATGCGCTCCATGATGATCTTGCGCTCGACGCCGGCAACAATCTTCCTTGTCCACGCAACCACGTCGGGGTTGACGCTGACGCTGTCGATGTTGTTTCTTACGAGGAATTCGGTGAGCTCGGGGTAGACGCTCGGCCCCTGCCCGCAGATGCTGACCGTCACGCCCTCCCTGTGGGCGACCTTTATGAGGTGGGCGATCGCCCTGAGAACCGCCGGGTCCCGTTCATCAAAGTAGCGCGGGTCCTGGGCAGGCAGTATGGGCGAATCCCTGTCGACGCCGAGGGTAAGTTGGGTCAGGTCGTTGCTGCCGACGCTGAACCCGTCGCAGAGCTTGGAGAACTCGTCGGCCATGAAGACTATGGAGGGGACCTCGGCCATGAGCCAGACCTTAAAGTCCCGGTTCCTCCTCAGCCCCTCCTCATTCATGACCTTCAGGCATTCCTCGACCTCCCAAGTGGCCCTCACGAAGGGAAGCATGGCCCAGACGTTCTTGAGGCCCCACTCGTCCCTCACCCTCTTGAGGGCCCGGCACTCGAGTCTGAAGCCATCGACGTACTTGGGGGAGATGTACCTGCTCACGCCCCTCCAGCCAATCATGGGGTTGTGCTCCTGCGGTTCGTACCTCGCGCCGCCTTTCAGCTGGCGGTATTCGTTGGTCTTGAAGTCACTGAACCGCACCACTATGGGCCTCGGGTATATCTCCCTGGCGACCTTCGAGATCCCGCTGGCCAGCTTGTCTATGAACTTCTCCTCTTCGTGACGCTCTATGAGGTCGAGCGGGTGTTCACCTATGATATCGGCTATAATGAACTCTATCCGCATCAGGCCTATCCCGTCGAATGGTAGATCCTTGAATTTGTCTATGGCGTTTGGCTCGCCTAGGTTCATGTATATCTTGGTCCCAGTGGCTGCAAAGCCAAAGCTGTTCATCATCAACGGGGCGGCGGTCACGACCGCAGCTGCCTCTGTCTTCTGCGCAGCGGTCACGTCGCCGTCGTAGACCACTCCGTGCGTCGCATCGACGGTAATCAGCTGCCCGGTGCTTATTACTGTGGTAGCCTTACCGGCTCCGACTATGCAGGGGATGCCAAGCTCGCGGCTGACTATTGCTGCATGGCTGGTCACGCCGCCGCTGTTGGTGATGATCGCCCGGGCTTTTCTCATTGCCGGAGCCCAGTCCGGAGAGGTCATCTCAGTTACGAGAATCTCCCCGTTCTGGAACTCTCCGATATCCTTCACGTCCAGTATGACATGGGCTTTCCCCGCGACGAGACCGGGTGAGGCGGGAAGTGCCCTGAGGAGGCGCTTCCTCTGACCGGGGGCCCCCATCGAGGCGGCGGGGGCAGCACCCTTACTCTCACCATCACCCTCAGCCTTCTTCTCGGCCCAGACGGTCTCCGGACGGGCCTGAACGATATAGAGACGCCCGTCGTCTTCGTTCAGGGCCCATTCTATGTCCTGCGGGCTCCCGTAGTGCTGCTCTATCTTAACGGCATATGCAGCCAGCTCTAGTGCCTGTTCGTCGCTTATGCAGGGTGCCTCCACCTTCTCCTCCGGAACCTTGACTTCCCTGACGAAGCCATCGGCCTCTTCCTTGGGCGTCCTTATCGTCATCCGCTCCTTCCTCGATATCTTCCGCTCCACCAGTTTCATGCCCTTCTTATCGATGATGAACTGATCTGGGTCCACCCTTCCCTGGACTATAGTCTCGCCGATGCCCCAGGTCCCTTCTATGAAGACCACCCCCCTGTCGCCTGTGGCAGGGTTGAGGGTGAACATCACGCCTGCGGACCTGCTGTTCACCATCCTCTGAACCCCGACGCTGAGGTAGACCTTCATGTCATCGAACCCCTTGGCCTTCCGGTAGGAGATTGCCCTCGGGGTGAAGAGGGATGAGAAGCACTTTACAACGTACCTCAGGAGCGGTTCCACGCCCCTCACGAAGAGGAACGTCTCCTGCTGCCCGGCAAAGCTAGCCCCGGGCAGATCCTCAGCCGTCGCACTGCTCCTGACTGCGACTGTAGGATCCTTCTCCTTCAGGTCCTGTGCGAGCTTCAGGTAAGCGGAGGCGATGCCCTCCCGTAGCTCCTCGGGCAGAGGAGCGGACTCGATCAGCGCCCTGATCTGGGAAGATGCGCTCTGGAGGGACACGCTCTCGGAGGCGTCCATCTTGGAAAGGATCGCGCTTATCCTGTCTTTCAGGTCGTTCCTCTCAAGATGGAGCTTGTAGCCTTCGGAAGTGATCGCGAACCCCGGCGGGACGTTTATGCCGGCGGATATAAGCTCACCAAGGTTGGCATTCTTTCCGCCAACAAGGGCGACGTCACCTTTGCGAAGCCTGTCAAATGGGACAATATATGCCTTAGGATCCACCATTCTCCAACACCAAAGCTAATTGGTATTACCCAGATAAAAATATAAAATGCTTTTGGTAATTTGTGTGATAGATTTTTTGGCGGCAAGTTGCGTGTGGAAGAGCGCGATCCCGACCCGTATATTGGGGGCTGTCCATGGAGATGCCGACAACCATACCCTCTGCTGTCCGAGGCGCTCATGGAGCAGGCAGGCGGACGCGGTAGCGCTAAAGCTAAGATAGAGATAAATATCGCGTCCGGGTTATCTTCAATTTGTTAGGTGTAAGTATGAGGGTTCTCGACGAACTCGACCTAAAGATTTTAGAAATTCTCAGGAAAGACGGAAGAGCATCATTCAGGAGCCTTGCGAGCCAGGTAGGGATCTCCAATGTCGCCGTCAGGGACAGGATGAACAAGCTCATCAGGGACGAGTATATAAAAGGGTTCTTCGCTCTCATCGACTCTAACATGATAGGGAAGAGGGTCTCCGTGATCTTCGACGTCATAACCAACCCCCTGGATATCGAAGAGGTGGCACAGGAGCTTTCGAACTGGCCTGAGGTCACCCGCATCTACGAGCGGGCGGGGAACTCGCAGCTGCAGGTCCATGCGCTCTTTCACGATGTTCCGGAGATGCAGAGGTTCATCAAGGAGAAGCTTTACAAGACCCACGGCATAGCAAACGTTAACTCTACGCTGGTCATGAGAAGGTACAAGTACGATCCGTCGATAAGCTTCTGATTGATGAGGATATAGGGCGGGTCATGACTGGAGCAACCGGCAGATACATTCCGGTAGCGGACTCTTTTTTATCTTTGCCTCTTCCCGGCAGTCTTTCCTCCCGCCGGGCGGCAGAGATCCGAGGCGCAATACCTGCAGAGGCCGTGGGCAAGGAGGCAGCTGCGGCAGACCCGACTTCCGCACCGCCGGCACCGTACCTCGGGCATCCTCCTCCTGCAGCTAGGGCATACCGCGAGGTCTGCTGCCGTATTAGGTCACCGCTTCTTCAGATCATCAAGGATCGCAGACGCAGCCTTCCTACCCGAGAGGAGCATCCCGCCGAAGATCGGACCCATCCTCGGTCCCCTGCTGACCGCCGCCGCAGCCATCCCCGCGACCCAGAGTCCGGGCGAGACCTCGCGCGTGCTCTCCACGGTTACCCTCTCCGCCGTGACGGCGTCCATCGACCTCTCCCCGGGCACCGAGAGCCCGAGGTCTGGGTTCTTCCGGGCAGCTATGGCGATGATCTCAGCGTCGTGGCCGGTGCAGTCAAGTACTGCGCGGCTCTGGACGGCGAGGGGATCGACGTGCAGCCCGGCGATCTCGACTGCTGACCATTGCAAGACGGCGCCGGACACCCTTCCTCCCCTGATGATCAGGTCGTCGACCGTTACGCCGAGGACTATCCGCGCGCCGGCGTCTATCGCGGCCGACGCCAGCTTGGCTATCGCCTCGGCGACGTCGACTACCCATACGCCGTCTGCGTAGAGGTCGAGCCTCACGCCTGCCCCAGTGAGTATCTCCTCTGCCGGCCTTTGGACCACTATCTTTGGCATCAGCATCCCCCCTCCGCCTATCCCGCCCCCGAAGCTGAGGCGCCTCTCCACGACGAGGGTCTTGACGCCCCCCTCAGCCAAGTAGCGGGCAGCGGCCAGCCCGGATGGTCCTGCGCCAACTATCACGGCATCGCTCTCCACCATCTCGAGTAGGGCCTTCGATCCCCTCTCGATGATTGCCCTGGTTATTACCTGCTCATCCACCGGCGTGATATCCATGCGTAAACACCGCAGTTCAGTAATCTGGCATTAGACTTAAATATTTACTCGAGGCTTCGGGGAGCTGGTTCATTTCAGTATCCTGAAATCATGGAAGTCGTTCTTCGGCTCCTCCCATTTGACCGTGACGCTCTCCACAGACGACCCGGAGGGGCCGATCCTAAGCTCCTCGAGGAAGCGGAGCAGCTCCTGCCTCCCACCCTCCGCGACCACTTCCACGCCGCCGTCCGCTTTGTTGTGGACGTACCCCGCGAGACCGAGCTTCCTCGCGATGCGATAGGTGAAGTACCTAAACCCCACACCCTGGACTAAGCCTGAGACGACGATCTTAATCCTGGCGGTCAAGAGCACCCCCCGATCCTGTTAAGATCAGGCTATTGGACTATAAAAAAACTGCCCAGATAACCAGATAGTTTTATAATATCAAGCGCGTGCTGTGTATAGTGCCTTAATCCGTCCTGCTGCAAGGCTGGACGCCATATAGTGCAACATATAATACGACGGACTGTCGTAAAAAGGGATACCAGGAAGTGCGTCTGCCTCTATGGAAGATCGGAGGGTCGAGCGAGGGGATGAGGTCCTGCTCTACTTCAACGAGAGGAAGAGCTGGATAGTGAGGGCAGAGGACAGGAAGTTCCATACGCATAAGGGGATAGTGGACCTCTCGGAGATCATCGGGAGGCCTTTCGGCGGGGAGGTGGCCACCACCTTGGGCGCGGTCTTCAGGATCCTCCCGGCAGACTATCTGGATCACTTGGAGAGGATCTCCAGGAGGACGCAGGTGATCTACCCCAAAGACCTGGCGATGATCGCGCTGCTCGCGAACGCTGTCCCCGGCGCCAGGATACTCGAGTGCGGCACCGGCAGCGGCGCGCTTACAAGCTACCTCGCCAGTCACGTCAGAGTCAGCGGCAGGGTCTACACCTACGAGGTGAGGGCAGAGTTCCAAGAGAATGCGAGGAGGAACCTTGAGAAGCTCGGCCTCCAGGATTACGTAGAGATGAAGCTGAAGGATCTGACAGAGGGTATAGACGAGTCCAACCTCGACTCGGTCGTCCTGGACATGGCTACACCGTGGCTGGTGGTCGGGGAGGCCTGCCGGGCGCTGAAGGTCGGAGGGAGGTTCGTTAGCTTCAGCCCCACCATCAACCAGGTCGAGAAGACGGTGGACGAGCTGGGGAGGCACCCCTTCGTCAATGTTAAAACTATAGAGCTAATAATGCGTACTTATAAGGTAAAAGTGAATGAGACAAGGCCGGATACACTGATGATTGGACACACCGGGTATATAGTCTCAGCTAGGAGGTATTGACTTGGAGAATATTCTAAAGGCGCTTAAAAAGGCAGAGGATGAGGCGGCAGCAATCAGCCGCGAGGCGACCGAGAGAGCCTCCGCACTGGTCAGAGGGGCGGAGGATGCAGCAAGAGAGCTGGAGGCCGAGTCGGAGAGGGAGGCCAAGGCGGCTGGTGAGAGGCTCTTGGAAGAGAGGATGGACTCTGCCAGGAAAGAGGCGGAGAGGATAAAGGCCCGAGCCGAGGAGGCGGGTTCGGACCTGGACCGGCGGGTGAAGAAGAACTTTGAAGTCTGCGTCGATGAGGTCGTCAAGTCGATAGCCCAGCGGATGAAGGCTCCCGTATGAGGGGACCGTCTTGGTGGATCTCACTTACGCGGTGGTCAAGGCTTCTGCCAAGAAAGGGAAGCTCCTGACGGATCAGAATTTTGTAGAGGTGGCGGGGGCCAGGGATCTCAGGGATTTCGCCGGCAGGGTAAAGGAGAGATACCCTAACCTCGGAGCTATGATAGACCCCTCGCTCAGGGAGATCGAGGACCAGCTCAGAGGCAACTTCACGGCAGAAGTGGACGAGTTCTCCAAGGCCGCACCGGAGCTCTCGCAGCTCTTCGAGCTCCTCAAGCGCGAGCTTGAGGAGGTGCGCGCGGTGAGCTTGGTCAAGTGGCAGCTCGGCCTCATCCCTTGGAGCGCAGAGATGGGGCCCAAGGAGCCCGGGAGGGGAGAGGAGCGCAGTATCGCCAACAGCAGGGATTTTGCTCAGGAGGCAGATAACGCCAAAATGGTGTTCCAGAGATACGGCGTGCCGGGCCTCATAGAGGTGGTTTTTGAGAGGGGGAGGATCCTGAAGATGCTCGGCGCCGTAAGTCGTCTGCGCGGTGGAGCTGCCGAGGGGCTGAGGAACTACATGAGGCTCAAGGTGGACTTCTTCAACGCCATCGTGATCCTGAGGGGCATAAGGAACGGGGTGGACAGGAAGGCCTTGGAGGAGATCACGATCCCTGAAGGGGGCAGCCTGAGCAGGGCCGCCCTCAGGGATATGCTCAAAGCTGCAGATGTGGCAGCAGGGCTCGGCTGCCTTGCAAGCTCTGGGGTGTTCAAGGCAGCCAGCCTGAGGGAGCTGGAGAGGGGCTATGGCGAGAGGCTCTCGAGGATCGCCACTCGGACGTATTACGGCGGCTACATCGACATCGGCGCCATTGTGGGGTATCTGGAGCTGAAGCTCAGAGAGATCAGAATACTGATAAGGATAGCCAACGCGATAGCGAGGGGCATCGATCCGAAGAGGGTTGCCCAAGATCTTGTATATTGAGGGGCATAGACGCGGGGTGGGATGCCGCTCCCCCCTCGTCCACTTCATTTACCTCTCCTTACTTCCCCTCACTCGCAACTCATTTCCGGACTGGGACGCCTATGGCCAGCTTGAAGGGTGTAAACCTCACTCCGCCGTCCTCGTAAAACCTGCTGAACCATTCATAGAAGTGAAGCCTCAGATCTTGGGCGACCGCGAGGATGCTCTCGAGCAGCACGACGAAGACGTTGCCGGCGATTATCAGGAGGGGGGAGACGATGATTCCGATCGAGCCTCCGGCCACTATCTCGCTAAGGGTATAGAAGACGCCGATCAGCTGGACATGGGCCATCACCATAGCAAATATTCGCAGGTACGAGATGGTGTTTGAGATGAACCGGATCATGGTGTCGAAGGCATCGAAGCCCATCTCGCCGAAGATTGCTAACCCCTCTCGTATACCATGCTTTGCTATCATGAAGACAGGTTTGCCCGCTATCAGCAGCAGCAGTGGAGTCAAGGCGATATAGACAGGCCCGGTGAGCCAGAGGTCAAAATTTATGCCGTAGGTCACAACGAGGTAGATGCCGGCCCAGTAGAAGAGCATCCTTGGGAGGTCCACCAAGAAGGCTTCCGCCCTCCTTCTCTGGATGAACCGGTTGGCTATCGCGATAAACATCCCCAGCGATATCTGGGATACCCCTATAACTAGCGAGAGGGTGAATATTGACATTATGTTGGTCTCATCGGTAGGGAACGGGACGGCATACGGAAGGTGCTGCCCGAAAGCCTCGCCGTACAGCGATGCCCCCACCAGCGCGCCGAAGATGCCGCAGACGATGAGGATCTTGCCTATCTTCTTCATAGACTGTGTGTACTTGTACATGATGGCCCCTAGCCCAATAAGCATCAGACCGTGCCCCACATCACCGAACATCAATCCGAAGAAGATCGGAAAGGTCAGTGCCAAGATCGGGGTCGGATTCACCTCGGTGTAGGATGGCACACCGTAGAGGTTGGTGATGGTCTCAAAGAGCTTCATGTACCTGGGGTACCTGAAAGTTACAGGAACCTCTCTCGACGAGTGTTCTTCTTTGAAGAACGGAATCATCCTGCCGTTCAGTCGGGAGTTGAGCTCGTTTACCAGAGATCCTGTCTGCCTTGTGGGCACGTACCCCTCCACGAGCGACCAGCTGTTCTCGAGGGCGGCCTTCTCCCTGATGGAGAGGACGGAGTGGGCATCTGAGAGCGACCTGGAGAGGTGGGCGAGTCTAGGCTTCAGCCTCTTGAGGTAGAGGAGGTCTTCGCCTATTGTTGCCTTTGCACGCTCGAGCGCTTCGCCGTATGAGGACAGGAACCCTGGCAGTTCAGAATAGTCTTGCGGCATACCTTCAAGGGGCTTGAGCGGGGTATACCCCAAGGATTCGGCAGCATGGAGCACCTCCTCCCCGTCCTCGCGCAACGAGAGGACAACAGCAATTGCCGGTTTTGAAGATACCGGCAGCAGAACGCTGGATTGCGGCAGTGCTCCTCTCAGGCTCTGCGGCTGGGCGCTGGGGGCATGGAGAACGGTCACCCCCACTCTCTTGAGGCCTGAGAGGGCCCGCAGACCCGTCGCCCCCAAAGCGCCGGCGAATGCTTTCCAGAGCTCGTAGACGGGCCGGTCCTTCGCCTCCTGCTGAACCCGGGATTCAACCTCCCTTATCCTCTGTTCATGGGGGGAGAGTTCCTCGTTGACGGCCCTGATGAAAGATTGCCAGTCGGAGGCCTGTACGGCTTCGCCCTCCGCCGCAGGCGCTCCTTCGCCCTTTGCCGGTGGGGCGAGGGCATCGATCTTGTTGATCGCGTTCCTGATCCTGTTGCTGAGGTCGATGACGGCCCCCCTGAGGTCGGCGCTCTCCGATCTCTCCACATCCTTGAGTGTGAGGTGGAAGGCGCCGTTCCTGTTGAGCGCGTCCACGACACTCTCGGAGTCGGATTTTAAAAAAATGATTGAGGCGCGCGACATCCGCTCGGGGCGCAGCAACTATAGCACCAGGCTTCGGTGTTTTGATCAGAGCTTCAGCCAGAGCAGTATTGCGATTACCAAGCCGTAGATTGCAACCGCTTCACTCAGCGTAACTACCAGGAATGCCTTGAAGAAGGTCTCGGGTTTCTCTGCGAGTGAGGAGATGGCTGCCGCACCGCTCTTTGCGAGGGCATAGCCTGCGCCCACGCCAGTAAGCCCAACCGCGAGGGCAGCTGCAAAGGCGGTCAGGATCGAGGTGTTCGTCCCCTCCTGAGAGACGCTCGGGGCGACCACAGGAGCCTGGATTGTAGCGGAGACGACGGATGTGGCTCCTAGGATCAATACGGCTTGAGCTATGAGGGCGAAGATGATAAAGAGCTGTCTGCGCGTCGTAAGGGATAGCTTGTTTATCTTCATGTCGATCACTCCGATATTCATGCCACTTCTGTACAGGCTTCGTCTTTTTTCGATATGATCTTCCCGTATATATCCTTAAGGGTCAGATCTGCCTCGCTTTTGACCCTCTGTTTCTCTGTCTCATACTTGCCCCTTATAGCAAGCATCAATGCATCATTCATGCTTTAACACCTGCCGAGAGTCTTCTCTCGAGTATTGACTTTACCTTCTTGATCCTCACGAATTCCTCGCGATCCCGCTCGTCCAGGATGCTCGATATAAGATTTACAGTCGCGCTGTAGCGGGGTATGAGGAACTGCTCCAGGGCGTTTATGCGCCGCTGCGTCCGCTTCACCTCTTCCACCAGCCGGATGAGGGTGCTCTCCAGTTCGGCGACCCTTATTATTAGGGGGAGCGCCAAGCGGAACCTCTCAGCCACATCGTCGAGCATGCTGGTCGGCTTTGATATATCGTATGAGAGGTTCTTCTTCATGCCGGTTACCTCGAATGAGAGGGTGGTGACGCCCATAACCTTCCTCTTGGAGGTCTGCATGTCAAAGGTGATCAGCGGGATCCTGCTGGCGGCGTCTACCTCCCGGGTGCCGGCGGTGGCGGCTGCCATGTCCAGGAGGCCGTACGCTTCCTTGAGGGTCCTGTTCAGCTCTGACCGAGCTTTCGTTGCCTCACCGATCCTGCGGTTGACCTCCAGGAGTAGGATGTCCCTCTTCTCTTCCAGAAGGCCGTGAGCCCTCCTGAGGAAGGACAGCGTCCTCTTGAACCTGATGAGGTTCATCTTCGACGGAGCTGCCCTCAGCGACAAGAACCGGCCACTTCCCGCCCTCTCTATTTCTTATAATATGCCCTCACATACTTATCAGCGATCCTCGTAAGCTCGGTCTCGGGCAGCATCGAAAGCTGCTCCCACGCCAGGCCGAGGGTCGTCTCCAGTGGCCTGTTCTCGTCGAACCTCTGCCCGAGGAAGCGGTGCTCGAAGCTGTCGCCGAACCTGAGGTATGCCCGGTCTTTGTCAGACAGACCCTCTTCCCCTATGATGGCGCTCAGAGCCCTCAGGTCCTGGGCCCTCGAGTAGGCGGAGTAGAGCTGGCTTGCCACTGCACCGTGATCGTCGCGGGTCTTCCCGGATCCGATGCCGTCCTTCATAAGGCGGGAGAGGCTTGGGAGTATGTTGATCGGCGGGTATATCCCCCTCCTGTGGAGGTCCCTGTCCAGGACTATCTGCCCCTCGGTGATGTAGCCGGTAAGATCGGGGATCGGATGGGTGATGTCGTCATTGGGCATGGTGAGGACGGGCATCTGTGTGATGCTCCCCTTCCTGCCGTGGATCCTCCCGGCCCGCTCGTAGATGGACGCAAAGTCGCTGTACATGTAGCCGGGGTAGCCCTTCCTGCTCGGGACCTCTTCCCTTGCGGCGCTGATCTCCCGGAGGGCCTCGGCATAGTTGGTCATGTCCGTGAGGATGACCAGGACATGCATGTCCTGCTCGAACGCCAGGTACTCCGCTAGGGTAAGCGCGCTCCTCGGCGTGATCAGCCTCTCGGCTGGAGGGTCATCCGCCAAGTTGAGGAAGATCGCAGAGTTCTGGAGCGCGCCAGACTCCTCGAAGCTCCTCCTGAAGAAGGACGCCTCGTCGTGCTTGATGCCCATGGCGGCGAAGACTACCGCGAACTGTGTCTCCTCCCCCCGGATCGTGGCCTGCCTCGCTATCTGAGTGGCGAGGAGGTTATGCGGGAGGCCCGACCCGGAGAAGATCGGCAGCTTCTGTCCCCTGACGAGGGTGTCCATCCCGTCGATCGCGGAGACGCCAGTCTGGATGAACTGTGTCGGGTAGTCCCTTGAGTACGGGTTCATCGGAAGGCCGTTGATATCCCTGTGATCCTCTGTGAAGGGGACCGGCCCGCCGTCGATCGGTTCCCCCAAACCGTTGAAGACCCTGCCGAGCATCTCGGTCGAGAGTGGTATGGTCAGGGGCTTGCCGAGGAACTTGACAGCGGTCCCCACGGTGGAGAGGCCGCTGGTCCCCTCAAAGATCTCAACCACTGCTATGCCCCTGTTCAACTCGAGGACGCGTCCCCTCCTGAGAGAGCCGTCCTCGCCCCGTACTTCAACCAGCTCGTGGTACCCGACGCTAGACACCCCCTCGACGAAGATGAGGGGGCCGCTCACTTTCTGGACGCCGCGGTATTCCATGGAGATTGTCATAGCTGACCTTCCGTCAATTTATCAACCTCGTCGTTAATCCTCTTGCTGAATGCGTCGATCTCATCAGCATCATCGTTCGGGACGGACATCCTCAGCTTGGCCATCTCTGCCAGCATGGGGAGCGATGTAATCTTGGCTGCGGGGACGCCCTTCGATATCGCCTTCATGGCGCGGTCGTTGAAGGCGAGGATGGCCGTGAGGAGCTTGAACTGCTTCTCCGGGGACGAGTAGGTGTCGACAGGGTCGTATGCGTTCTGCTGGAGGAAACCCTCTCTGAGCAGCCTCGCCACCTCCATCGTGAGTTTCTCGCTCTCAGGGAGGGCCTCCATGCCCACAAGCCGGATTACCTCCTTCAGCTCGTCCTCCCTCTTGAGTATCTCCATAGCCCTTATTCCCTCCCTCCTCCACCTCCCCTCGGTCTGAGTGTTCCACCACTTCTCAACGTAATCAATGTACTCGGAGTAGCTGTTCAGCCAGTTGATGGCGGGGTAGTGGCGCATGCTAGCGAGGGAACTGTCGAGTGCCCAGAAGGCCCTCACGAACCTCTTGGTGTGGATCGTTACGGGCTCCGAGAAATCGCCTCCTGGCGGTGAGACTGCTCCAATCAGAGTGACCGAGCCGTGGCTGCCGTTCAGCGCCTCCACCCTCCCGGCCCGCTCGTAGAACTCGCCAAGCCTCGATGAGAGATAAGACGGGTATCCCTCCTCCGCAGGCATCTCCTCGAGCCTGCCCGAGATCTCCCTGAGGGCTTCCGCCCACCTGCTGGTGGAGTCTGCCATCACGGCAACGTTGTAACCCATGTCCCTAAAGTACTCCGCGATAGTGACGCCGGTGTAGATGCTGGCCTCTCTGGCGGAGACGGGCATGTTGCTCGTATTGGCGATCAGGACGGTCCGCTCCATAAGGGGCCTGCCTGATTTGGGGTCCTTCCACTCGGGGAAGGTGAGGAGGACCTCGGTCATCTCGTTACCCCGCTCCCCGCAGCCGATATAGACGATGATCTCGGCGTCAGACCATGCCGCCAGCTGGTGTGACGTGATCGTCTTCCCGGTGCCAAAGCCCCCGGGGATGGCGACTGCCCCGCCCTTTGCGACGGGGAAGAAGGTGTCTATGATCCTCTGCCCAGTTATGAGGGGCTCGGTCGGCTCCAGTCGCACGGCGTAGGGGCGCGGCTCCCTGACCGGCCACCTGTGGTAGAGCTTCAGTTCCTGTTCGGCGCCGCCGTCTCCGACTCTTGCTATCACCTGCTCGATATCGTAATCCCCCTCAGGGGCTACGAAGGTGATGGTGCCCCTGACGTGGGGGGGAACCAGGATCCTATGCTCAAAGATCTCTGTCTCCTGTACCTTGCCGAGGATCTCCCCGCCGGAGACCTTCGTGCCCTCCTTGATGGTGGGGACGAAGTGCCACCTTGCCTCCCTCGAGAGGGCTGGCGTCTTCACACCCCTCTTGATAAAATCGCCAGTAGCTTTCTGGATGACCGGGAGCGGGCGCTGGATGCCGTCAAAGATGCTCTTGAGGAGGCCGGGGCCGAGTTCCACTGCCAGAGGCAGGCCGGATCCCTTGACCGCCTCGCCGGGCTTGAGGCCGACGGTATCCTCGTAAACTTGGATGGTCGCAGAATCCCCCTCGACTCTGACCACTTCGCCGATCAGCTCGGCATCGCCGACGGTCGCAAGCTCGTGCATCTCCAGCCCGGAGACGCCTTCTGCCTGGACTACAGGTCCGCTTATCCTCACTACTTTGCCCTGAATCATCACTCATCCCGCCTGAACAATAGATCGGCTATCCTGCCTCTCAGACGCTCCCGCTCCGAGTTGAGCATGTTCTCGATTGTCAGGTCAATAGACATCTTGCCGTCGTTGGAGACTGCTATAAACCCGCCCGTCCCGACCGGCTGTTTCCGCACCTCGATCTTCCTCCCTGCCGCCTCCCGGATCTTCCTCACACCGAGCCTCTTGGCATCCCGCTCGCTCAGGCAGATCGCGTCTACCGCCGCGATCTTCGAGACGCTCTTTATATTCTCAAGCATCATCGACTCGTAATCAGGAGTCCTGACCAGATCCGCGAGCCTCCTCCTGGCCTCTTCGAAGACCGATTCGACATAGGACTCTTTCAGCTTCAGCAGCTGCATGCGGGCGTCGATCTCTGCCTTTGAGATCTCTTTGCGGGACTCGATCTCGGACCTCTCTTGGTACGCTGAGAGGACCTCCTGGCTCCTCCTGATGGAGAACTTCTCAGACTCCTCGAGGATGGCTATCGCCCTATGAGCGGCATCGTTGACAGTGCGTTCGGCGCCTGATCTCGCCTCGCTGAATAGGGCTTCCACCAGCTTCCTGAAGCCCTCGACCTGTTCCTTGGGACTGACCGGTCCTGAAGCAGGAGTTGAGCTCATACCTTGATCCCCATGATCCGGCTCACTATACCCTTAAAGTCTATATCCGCAGAAGTCCTCCTCCCGGGAACCTCTACCAGAACTGGCATTGCCCTCTTCAATTTAAGGTCTTCTATCCGATCCTTTACCTGCGACGAGTAGTCGCTGTCGACGAGGATCATCCCCAAGTCATCCCTCTTGAACGCCGAGTCGAGGGCTCCGAGGAGCTCCTCAGCCGTCGAGACGGGAGCCGCCTCTATATCCAAGAGCCGGTATCCGTCCACCAAGAGGGGGTCGCCTATGAAGAGGATCCGCATCGACGATCACCCGGGCGGTGATTGACTCTCGATCAGGGCGCGCACTTTCTTTAGTTTCTCCATCAATCTGTCGTGGGTGCTGACAGGCTCGACTATCAGCCCCATATCGGACAGCGCACGGATGCCCTCGATCGAGTAGATTGGAGCGTCGATCTTCACCGGCTCATTGAACGGGTTCCCGACGACATAATCCCTGTAGGGGAGGTTCGCGATCTTCTCCACTACCCACCCGCCGAGATTTATCACATGTTTACCTTGGATCACTATCTTGGTCATTCCATGACACCTCACAGTCCTATGGAGAGCACCATTGCCAGCACCGCCAGCACGGAGAGGCCGATGGATGTCGGGTAGATCTGCCTGAACGTAAGGACCGGCGAGAACGCGGAGAGGACTGCAACGGCTACAGGAAGGATAAGGCTCAGCACCATGTTGAGGATCATCAGGAGCGGTGTGAAGGGGTCGAACGGGATGCCGAAGAAGAGGGTGACGAAGATGCTGGAGAGTGCAAAGAAGAGAAAGTTCCTCATGATGTAATAGATCCCCCTCAGCCATGCGGCATAGTCCAGCACACCGCCCTCTATCACGTCGACCTTTGCCTTGAGGATGCTAAACGGCTTCTCGTTCAGGAGGATCGCGAATCCGGCAAAGTAGACTATTGCGGCAAGAAAGCCGGGGAGCGTGAAGGCGATAGGGCTGTCCGGGAGCGGCAGGGAGAGCCAGGACGATGACAGGTATGCGGGGTTCTGCCTTGATACGACATCCGCGAGCATCCCGCTCCTCGAGGCTACGAACGGGACGATGAGGGCCACGTAGAGCGGGATGGATCCGATGGCCATCATGTTTATGGCCCGGTCTGCAGAGTGCTGCTCAAGGAACTCCCTCCTCACCCCCACGCCCTTTGCACCGCGGACTTCATCGGCAACAGGCATGGTCGTGGAGAGGATGGACTGCGACTGGGATCCCATCAGGACGTAGATAAGCTCCTCGAGCTTTATAAGCCCGGCGATACCGAGGACGCTGCCCCAGCCCAGGACACCCCACCAGTAGGGGGTGCTGAAGAGGAAGAGGATGCCGACTATGGCAACGCCAAAGTAGACCAAGGACTTGTAGAGGGAAGGCATCTGGGAGATCGGCTCGACCTTGGACTTGTATCTGAATTTGAGCACCGCCCAGAAGCCGGGCGTTAGTATGGGCGGACCGATCCTCTGCTGTATCCTTGCCTGGACCTTCCGCTCTATGCCAGGCAGTACCAGGGAGTAGAGGAGCCCTATCACGAGGGCGATCACAGAAGATATAGTTATGCCGACCAAGAACTCTGCCGTGACCATGTTCACCGCCTCCATCCGTACTTCTCGACCGCCTCCCGCCCGCTCAGGATTGTGCTCGAGGAACCCGTGACGACCTCTGCCCTGGTGCAGCATGTCTCACAGGGATCGCAGCTGGCTATCGTGAGCAGGGCCTCGGTTACATGGTCCCCGACGCATGCCTTCTCCATTGCCGCCAGGTTGGTCGGCGTAGGGGTTCTGATCTTGTAATTGCGTATGAGCCCTTGATCGTCGAGGGCGTAGGAGTGCATCAGTTCTCCCCGGAACGTCTCAAGGTACATGGTCGTAAAATCCATCCTGCTGGGCTTCCAGCTCCTGTTGACGATCGGGCCCTCAGGCATATCCCTCAGCACCTGCCTGATTATCTTGATGCTCTCCAAGATCTCCAAGGCCCTTGTGACGACCCTCGCCTTCGTATCGCCGTCGGGGAGGGTGATGACGTTGAACTCGAACGGCTTGTACTCCGGCATCTCTCGCCTCACGTCATAGTCATAGTTGGACGATCTCCCTGTGGGACCGGTAGCGTGCAGACTGATCGCGTCCTCTTTTGAGAGGATGCCTATCCCGGTCACCCTAGACATCACCATGGGGTCGGCTACGATCCTGCCCACGAACGCTCCGTACTTCTTCTCAAAGTCCTCGAGTCTCTCCAGGATCACCCTCTTCAGGCTCTCCGGCACCTCGGCGCGGGGCCTGACGCCCCCTGTTATAGGGACGGCGGGCATCACCCTGTTTCCGCCTACATATGCCAAGAGGTCCATGAAGCTCTCCCTGAGGAGGAAGGACCTCATCGAGAATGTCTCGTGCCCGACGATCTCGAAGGCGTGGCCGAAGAAGATGAGATGGCTGGTTATTCGCTGGAGCTCCTGCGTGAGAACCCGGATGTAATTCGCCCTCTCCGGGACCTCTATCTTCAGCCCCTTCTCGACGACCCTGACAGAGTTCCAGGCGTGGACGTTGGAGCAGATCCCGCAGACCTTCTCGGCCATCAGGAGCCCCCTCTCAAAGGGCAGACCCTCGAAGATCCGTTCCATCCCCCTGTAATTCATGTTGATGACTATCTCGCAGTCCTCGACTATCTCGTTGTTGACGAAGAGCCGTATCCGGTACGGTTCGAGAAGGACCGGATGGACCGGACCGAACGATAACTCCTTCTCTATGACGGTCTTGGAAGGCTGTTCGCTCTCTTTTACCTGATCAGACATTTTACGGTGCCTCCAGAATCTTCGGAAGTGCCCTGACTACGCCCTGGATTATGTCCTCCGGTCTTGGTGCGCAGCCCGTAACTTTGACGTCGACAGGTATTATATTCTCAAGCGGGGCAAATATCTCCTCGTTGTAACCGATATCGCCGACCATGTTCCTGAAGACGTTGCCGTTGATCGGGCAGGATCCGACCGCGACGACGGCCTTGGGCTCGGGTATCATCGAGTATACCTTCTTGAGGGGCTCGAGCATCTGGCGCGTCACCAGACCGGTGACGACGAGGACGTCGGCCTCCCTCGGGTTCCATGTCAGGAGGACCCTGTACTGCTCCACATCATACCTCGGAGAGAGGACGGCGTTGACCACCTCGATGTCACACCCGTTGCACCCGCCCGAGTAGAAGAGCATGACGTGGACGGCGTTTCTGCGTGCTCTAGCCTTCAGGTTCATGCTTTCTCCCCCTTCACCTTTGTGATCAGATCGATCCCTGCTGCCGGAATCAGTTTCCTGAGCTCCTCGATCTTCTCCGGCGGAGCCCTCACAGGTTTTCTCAGGATCTCCTGGAGGGTCATCTTTGGCCGTCCTACATCCCTGGCATGTATGGGGGCAGCCTCACCGAAGACAGAGTAGATCGGGCAGACATCGTGGCAGTTCAGGCAGTATACGCACTTGAGGTGATCTATCCTGGGAACCTCTGTCTTGACGTAGCCCTCCATTATCTCGACCGGTGCCGGGAGCTGTACCATGGTGATCGCATCGGTGGGGCAGACATTGAAGCATGCCCTGCAGCCGATGCACGTATCGTCCAGGACAGTGTCCAGCGGGGGGACGCTCAGCGTGGCGATCTTGTTGCGCATCTCAATGCTGGTCGCCCTGTCCCTCTTCGCCAGTATCCGCACCATGTTCGAGTATGCCCCTTCGAGCATGATCCTAAGTAGGTTTGTCATGGGAACACCACCACCTCGTCGGCTTTGCCGGCAACCCTCTCCTTGCTGTAGACTTTCACGACCCTTATACATTCGGCAGGGCAGGTCTCGGCGCATGCACCGCAGCCCTCGCACTTCGAGGTGTCGACATAGGCCAGCTTGTCCTTCAGGGATACCGCAGAGTCGCCCCCCAAGCTCACCTTGCAGGCCTCGACGCAGAGGCCGCACCCTATACAGAGGTTCCTGTTTATGTTGATGTAGTGGCTGACTAGCTCCCTCTTGGGGAGGGTCAGTCTTATGGGGATGGCGTCCACAGGACAGTGTGAGGCGCAGAGCTCACAGAGGATGCACTTCGAGACGTCGACCCTCGGCTTCTCGTCGGTAATGGGGTTGAACTTTATAGCATCCTTGGGGCATACCCTGACGCAGGTCCCGCACCTGATGCACTTCATTCAATATTCCCCTCCCATGAAGCCGCCTTCACCGATAGCGCGCCTGTCGGGCACGCCTTCAGGCAGCGGGCGCACATGATGCAGTAGCCCTTGGGGTATTTCCCGGTCAGGCGCATGGTCATCGGCGGGCATACTTTCACGCACTCGCCGCACTGGTTACACAGTTCAGGGTTAAGCCGGATCCTGTTCGCCTGGAACTTCAGGGCACCGGTGGGGCAGTGTGTCGCGCAGAGGCCGCAGAGGCTGCAGTTGATTATCGAGGCACCGGCGTCCCCCTTGCGTATCTTGAGCTTCCCGCCCTCGACGTACATACACTGGGCGGGGCACTTCTCATAGCAGAGCATACACATGGCGCAGTTGATGTTGACCTGCCGCTCCTGGTAGGACTGGAGGGTGTGGTAAGGCTTTCCATACTCCTCCGGCTTGATCTTGCCTTCGCTGGTATATCGGGCCTTGACCGGGCAGACATCCGCGCAGACGTTGCAGTGTGTGCAGAGGCCGGGGATCGCCGTCTTATACATGATCGCACCAGTAGGGCAGATGTTGCTGCATCTGCCGCACATTATGCACTTGGACATGTCCCGGTAGATCTTCCTCTTCGTAACCTTGGGCAGAGCTGCCTGCGGTTGGGGGGCTGGTGCAGATTGCTGCTGTGGAACTGTTGCAGTCATCTTCATACCTCCGCTTGTGCGTCAGCTTTTTTGAGGGCCTTGCCTTTTCCTTCGATGATCTCCTTCAGGCGTTCTGGTGTGGCGATCTCCATCAGGAGAGAGTAGTCTATTGGCCCCTCTATGAACCTGCAGAGATCGACCCTCGCCTTCTTCGGGCAGTGCTTGATGCAGAGCCCGCACCTTGCGCAGATCCCCTGGATCTTGTTGTCCACGAGTTTCGTGAACTGGAAGGGGCAGTGCTTGACGCAGAGGCCGCACTGGACGCACCTAGACCGGTCGACATAGTACCCGCCGAAGCGGTTCCTCCTTATCGCACTCGTGGGGCAGACAGTTGCACAGATCCCGCAGGTCGTGCAGCTGAAGGGGATGTCGTCCGGGTGCTTCACAGCGCCCGTCGGGCAGACCTCCCAGCACTTGCCGCACCTGTCGCACTCGGTCGTTGTGAGAATCATTGTTTACCCTCCCCCTTGATAGCCCTGCCCAGCAAGAGGCCCAAGACGGCGCCCATGAAGGGAGTCGAGAAGCTTATGCCGTTAAAGACCCCTCCCCACGGGCTTGCGAAGAAGGGCGGGGCCTGAAATAGGAAGGAGCCGAGGATGCCGAATACTACGATGAGGGCGACCGTCTTCGGGTCCCATCTGCCCTGGAGCTTTGTGCCGAAGAGGATGCCGAGCAGAAAGCCCATAACGAGCGGGGCTATCTCGCCGAGTATCATCTTTTTGATCCTCCTTCCACGAAGGGACTGTATAACAGTGTTATAAAGCCATTTTTAAACATTGCTCATAGCCCCTCCTCGCCGGCGCCCTCGTCAGCAACCTCCTCGTCAGACCAGCCGTAGATGAACGCGAAGAAGATCAGGCCCAAGGCACCGATGACGTTGAGCGCCTCGCCGACGTTGATGAGGGGTATCGTGCCTGCACTCGAGTAATAAGTACCCTCTTTGAGGGTCAGCGCGAGTCTGAACGGGTCCCCGAAGACAGTGTGGAAGATCGGGGAGACGTACCCCCATACGTCGGTACCGACATTGTAGAGGAAGTAGCCCGTGGTAGCTAATCCAAGGAACCCTATAAGCGTGTAGAGGGCGAGCCCTGCGCTCCCCACCGCGACCAGAAACTTCTTCCCAAAGTTGATCGGGGAGTCCTTCTTCCCGTAGAAGATAGCCGCGAGCAGTAACGCTGAGGCTAGAATCACCCCGCACTGGAAGCCACCGCCTCCGGACGTGGAAGAGCTGGTCACCGTCAGCAGGCCGTATGCCATTAGCAGGACGGCGGTCGGCATGCCGAAGTATTTGAGTATGACGGTAAGCCCCGAGTTCTGGTGCTCCAACGGTGCTGACTTGATCGGAGCCTCCCCTTTGGCGCATTTCAGGCGTACGGTGCCTCTGCCGATGACCATAACCGAGACTACCGCGCCCACGTAGATGACGGCGGTCTCGACAAGCGTGTCGAAGCTTCGCCAGTCATAGACCCACGTGGCAAGGTTGTTTGGAGCGACCAGGTATGCCAGGGTATTGTAGTCCCTGCTTATCCCCGGGTTGACGTTCCCCGAGAGCTCGGTGACTGAGAATGTGAGACCTACCGCGATCACCAGTATGGCGGCTAGGGCAATCATGCCCCTGTTGCTGCTCAATCTGTCCATCTCTTATCTCCCCCAAAGTGTGACTGCAACTATGATTGCGAAGTAGATCACTACCCAGAAGATCACCCTGTTCAGGTCGTTCTCGTTCTCCTCTTCGATACGCGTGATTATGGGCCCGAAGTAGACGACCGCACCGGCTACGGCAAGGAGCAGGACTATACCGAGGGGTATGGAGAAGATCCTGAAGAGTGAGGCGAGTATCAGGAAGAAGACGACCATCTGCAGCTCGCCTGTCAGGTAACCTGCCATCAGTTCACCGTACGCCCGCCCTCCGAGGAACTGGAGGGTGAACTTCTTTATCCGATCATATAGACTGTCTATAGAGACCATGGCACACTCACCGCCTGAGCTATGGGCCGCAGGAACCCTGTCGCGAGATCAGGGTAGACCCCGAGGATGAGGGTTATCGCGATTAGCACTGCCAGGCTGACGTATATCATCGTGGGCACCGGGTCCCGTGCTGCCTGATCCGGAGCACTGTCCCCTGGCAGGCCGGGAACACCCGTCTGGACCTGCTCTGCGGGCCTCAGGAAGATGCTGTAGAAGGCCCTGATGAGGGCTACGAAGGTGGTAAAGCTTACGAGCAGGATGACCGCAGCCACCTCTGGCATGCCGAGCGAGAGCGAAGTCTGTATGAGGATGATCTCGCTCTGGAAGCCGTTGAAGGGCGGGATTCCTGAAGCGGCAAATATCCCCAGAAGGATCGCCACCGCGAGCCATGGGGACCTCTTAGCGATCCCTCCCAGCGATTTCATGGAGGTCCCTCTCCCGAAGTAGTAGAGCGCCTCGCAGCAGAGGAGGAGGACGCTCATGTAGACGACGTCGTTGATAGCCTGGAAGAGCCCGCCGACCAGCCCTCCGAAGGTGCCCAGCGAGATCCCCACGGTAACCATCCCGCTGTGGCTGATGATCAGGTAGGCGAGCACCCACTTCAGATCACTCTGGAGGAGGGCCATGACCACGCCAAGCATCATTGTGATCAGGCTGATTATTATCATTACCTCCTTGGCGAACGGGAGGGTGCCGAAGACTCTCAGGATTATGAGGCCTATGGCGACGAGCATGAACTTCGACTGGGCCTGCAGCAGTGCGGTGGCGTGCGGGAAGGGCGCGCCGTAGACCTCGGACTTGAGCGGGTGTATCGGGGCCAATCCGCCGGCGTATATCCAGGTAAGGACGAAGAAGGCGAAGGCAACGTAGAGGACGGAGGACATGCTGCCGAGGTTGGTGGTCCGCATGTATGCAATCGCATCCGAGATGTTGGAGTAGCCCGTCAGCCCCAGGATCAGCGCCAGGCCGATCGCCAGCCCAGAGCCTGCGAATGCCGAGAGGAAGGTGTACTTCAGCGCTGCCTTCTGGCTCACGCTCTCTCCAGATGCGGCTACCACACCGGCGGCCACGAGGCTTCCTATCTCGACCGCGATCCACAGGTGGTAAAAGTCGTTAACCATCAAGATGATGGCGGTGGACATATAGAGCAGGAAGATGAGGGCGATGTAGGGCCCCTTGTTCTTGGTCAGGCTCCCGGTACTGACGAGCACCACCAACAGCAGGACGAGAGACATGATGAATATGAAACTCTGTTGGTGGGGGCTGAACACGAACTCGAGGGAGAGCCTCTGGCCGAAGAGGGCGGGGTGACCGCCGAACCATTGCGCGCCGTATGAAGAGAGGGCGGTCCAGACGGTGAGCAGGAGGGCCGAGGCTATTGAGACGGCCCTAATAATCTTCGCCCTGTTGAAGACCAGGTTTACGACCACAGCGGTCAGTAAGGGGACGGCCACCAGCATTGCAGGCAGCTCTAGGCTGTTCGCGAACTCGCTCATTTAGCGCCTCTCTCCTTTGAGTATCTTGGAAGATTTAAGCGTGCCATACCTGCGGTACAGCATTATGACCAGCGCGACGAGGATCGAGGTCGTGCTCACGCCGATCACTATGTTGGTCAGCACTATCCCAATCGGGAAGACGAGGGCAGCCCTCTCAGCAAACTCGGCAATGGACATGCCGGGGAGCAGGATGGGCACTATGCCCCCTTCGACGTAGCCCGTGGCAACGAGGAGGAGGTTGACCCCATCCGAGAGGAGGGTGAAAGAGATGATCTTCTTGATGAGGTTGTCGAGGAAGAGGAGACCCGCGGTCCCAATAATGATTAGGAGCGATGCCGCGATGTAGCTCACGAGCTGGAGCGTGATCTCGGTCATTCCTCTTCAGTCCTCCTTGTCTTGAGTATGCCGATTATGATTATGCCGGGCATAAGTACTGTTCCGACTATCGCCTGCGTCAGGCCCAGATCGGGGGCCAGCAGGGCCTGGAAGAGGAACGCCAGGGCGACGCTCTCGGCCCCGCTTAGGAAAGCTGCCCTGAGCAGATTCTTCTGGAGCAGGGCAGCCACCGCGCCGATGGTGATCCCCGCTACCATGACGTATGCAATTATCATAAACGACTCGTGCATCACTTCTCAGTCCTCCTTGAGGTCTCATAGTACGAGTTGGCAAGGGCGTTGCCGGCAAACGGGATCAGCATGAAGAAGAAGAAGCCCACCGCCGCAAGGTCGAGGCGGAAGATCAGGAGCCCTGCAAAGATCATTGCGAGAGCGGCAACGGTATCGATGACGCCGGTTATGTGGTTCCTCGCATAGAAGATGGCGGGCCCGTACTCATCGCCGAACCGGAATAGGCCGATCGCCGCCGCGACCATCGGGATCGTCCCTGCGAAGAGGACCCCTGCAGCGCCGATCTTCAGCAATGCCCTCGCGGTCGGGGCTATATCAGAGCCGCTGAGGACGAGCCCGGCGCTTACGATCGCAAATGCCACGATGGCGGCTATGACGAACTTGCCCGGATCGATCACAAATGCTCCTCTCTTGACGTTCCATGCAACGAATATCATCACTGCCATAGCGAATACCACGACGGCGATCTCTTCCATGACCATCACTTGGCACCTCCGCCCTTGAACATTATGGCGAAAATAATCGTCCCTACCGCACCGAGCAGGAGGAGCGCTATAGCGGTATCACGGGCGAACTCCACCTCGAAGATGATCTGGATCAGGTAGAGGCTCACCCCCGCAACCGTCGTGAAGGCGCTTACGCCCATAAGCGAGGTCACTGACTCGCCTTTCAGGGCCAGCCTGATAGCCCCGAGACCTGCTATGGAGCAGGCCACCATGAACACGAATGCCCCCCAGAAGAAGGCAGTGTCGGCAAAGACCAGGAGGTCAATCATTTCTCAAGCCACCCCTCTATGTGAGGCTCCATGGGTATTACCTCGTCCCTCTTCTTTGGATTGATCGCTCCGACATACAGCTTCTTCCCCTCTACGTCGATATCTATGGTCACGGTCCCCGGCGTGTAGGTTATGCTGTTGGCGAGCATAGTCTGCGAGAGGGGTTTCTTCAGGACGGTATCTACAACGGTAATGTTGGGGTCTATATCGCCGTTGAGGCACCTCTTGGTTACGTCCAATATAGAGGCCAAGATCTCGCGGATGAGCCTTAACCAGAACCTCAAGCCCCAGATCGCGCCCATAGTCTCACCTGACCACTTTCTTCAGCCCGTCGAGAAATAACCTTCCATAGTCCATGTAGGTGCCCTCGCCGCCCGGTCTGACTGTGACGGTGATCCCTCTGTCCTTGCCCTCGCCGACGTAGACATCGAGGTGGATCACCTTGCCGGAGACCTTCTTGTGAGCGTGGAATGTCCGGTTGACTGGATCGTCAAGCACGATCTGATAATTTTGGCTCTCGGCCACCTGTTTGGCTTGCTGATATAGAGGCTCACCGTTTAGCAGAAAGCGCGCAAACAGTTCAGGCATCATAGTAGCACCCGGCGTAATGCTTCGTTTTAAAGCCTAGGGTCTTTAATAATTTTATGATTTGCACTGGTGCATGTTAGCGATTAATTACTTAATGTTAATTGAGTTAAAAGTTCAGTAATAAATTGCAAAGCGGTTTGGTGGCTTTGGCAGAAGTTTATGGCTGATGCCACATAAAAAAACATAAATGCCGAACGGTGTAGAGGTTATCTACCCAATCCCACCTCATGTCTGGGGCATGTACTTATGGAGATAATCGCGGACCTGCACATCCATAGCTGTTTCAGCAGGGCGACCAGCAGGGACATGAACTTCAGGAACATCGAGAAGGGCGCTGCTGCAAAGGGCCTCGACGTCCTCGGAACTGGCGACTTTACCCACCCCAGATGGAGGGAGGAGATCAGGGGGCTCGAGCATGACGGTGAAGGGATCTACCGCCTGCCGGGGGGCCACACCGCGTATGTCATCAGCGGAGAGGTAGCCACGATCTTTGAGAAGGGGGGCAGGAGCAGGAGGATACATCACCTCATCCTTATGCCCTCCTTGGAGGTGGCAGAGCAGCTCTGTGAGGCCCTTGCTAAGAAGGGCGATCTCAAGACCGACGGCAGGCCGATGCTGCACATGACTGGGGCTGAGCTGGTGGAGGCTGTGACCGATCTCGGGGAGTGGTGCCTGGTGATCCCCGCCCATATATGGACACCGTGGTTCTCCCTCCTCGGCGATCGGGGCGGAGTCGACTCGGTAGAGGAGTGCTTCGAGGACCAGACGCCCCACATCTACGCCCTTGAGACTGGCCTCTCCTCAGACCCGCCGATGAACTGGAGGGTCTCAGGCCTCGACAGGTTCACCCTCGTCTCGAATAGCGACAGCCACAGCCCGAGCCCCTGGAGGATCGGGAGGGAGGCAAACATCATAGAGGTTCAGCGCCTCACATACCGGGATCTGGCAGAGGCGATCATGTACAGAAAGGCTGACGTGGCAACGATAGAGGTCGACCCGGCCTACGGGAAGTATCATTATACGGGACACAGGAACCACTGTGTCTCGGTCCCTCCGAAGGAGGCCATCCGCCTGAAAGGGATCTGCCCGGTCTGCGGGAAGAAGATGACAAAGGGCGTCGCGGAGAGGGTGGAGGAGCTGGCAGACAGAGAGGAGGGCTACTCGGCGAGGGGAGGGCAGAGGTTCACGAAGATCCTCCCCCTGAGCGAGATAATCGGGGCGGCGGCGGGCAAGGACCCGTTCTCGGCAGAGGTCCAGCGGGCTTACTGGAAGATACTAAAAGAGTTCGGGAACGAGTTCGAGGTGCTGCTCAGGGCTCCAGAGGAGAGGCTGAAAGCCGTCTGCGGTGAGAGGGTGGCGAGACTCGTGCTGATGAGCAGGGAAGACAGGGTCAAGGTCATCCCAGGCTACGACGGGGTCTACGGGAGGCTCCAGCCGGATTGATCCCCTAATGGGAGAGGCGAGGTTTTTTAAGGTAGAACGGCAATCTACGGAGTTTCGGAGATAAAAATGAGGACACCGGAGAGGAGGGTCTGGGCCGAGAGTTACAGCGAGTGGTTCCATAACGTAATCTCGCAGGCGCCGGTGTACGACACCAGGTACCCAGTGAAGGGCACGGGGGTATGGACGCCTTTCGGCTTTGGGATAAGAAGGTCCGTCCTGGATGTCATTAGGGGGGAACTGGAGAGAACAGGGCACAGCGAGGTCCTCTTCCCGCTCCTCATCCCTGATTACATGCTGGGCAAGGAAGGCGAGCACGTCAAGGATTTTGAGGAGGAGGTCTTCTGGGTAACTATGGGTGGGAACACGCCTCTCGATGTGAAGCTTGCCCTGAGGCCCACCAGCGAGACTGCGATCTATCCGATGTTCCAGCTCTGGATAAACGCGTACTCAGACCTTCCAGTGAAGATCTTCCAGGTTGTCAACGTCTTCAGGTACGAGACGAAGGCTACGAGACCTATGATAAGGGTGCGGGAGGTAAGCACCTTCAAGGAGGCACACACGGCCCACGCCACGAGGGAGGAGGCTGAGATGCAGATAAAGGAAGGCGTCTCCATCTACGGCTCCATATTCGACAGGTTGAGGATCCCCTACATCAAATCGGTCCGCCCTGAATGGGACAAGTTCCCTGGCGCGGAGTACACCGTGGCGTTCGATACGATCCTCCCCGACGGCAAGACCCTGCAGATCGGCACAGTCCACTTCCTCGGGCAGGTCTTCTCCAAGGCTTTCGACCTGAAATACATGAAGGCTGACGGTACATATGACCATGTCTGGCAGACCTGTTACGGCATCTCGGAGAGGGCGATAGCAGCGCTGATCTCGGTTCATGGAGACGACAACGGCCTGGTGCTCCCAGCCTGCACGGCCCCGATTCAGGTCGCCGTGATACCAATCGTCTACAAGGGGAGGGAGGAGGACATCATGAAGAGGTGCTACGAGGTGAGAGATGCCCTAGCTGCCGACGGCTTCAGGGTCACCGTCGACGATAGGAGAGACATGACGCCGGGCAGCAAGTATTTCACGTGGGAGCTGAGGGGTGCGGCGGTGAGGGTGGAGATCGGCCCGCGCGACCTGGAGAATTCTACAGCGGTATTGGTAAGGAGAGACACGCTCCAGAAGACGGTGGTTGAGATAGCCGCGCTCTCTGAGGAGATCAGGGGGCTCTTCAGATCCATGGACGAGAACCTGGGGGAGAGGAGCCGCAGGTGGTTCTCAGAGAGGGTTGTCTGCGTCACGAGCCTGGAGGAGGCGAAGCAGCGGCTCGACGAGAAGGGTGGAGTGGTCGAGATGCCGTGGTGTGGAAAGAGGGCTTGCGGCGAGGAACTCGAGCAGAAGATCGATGCGAGGGTGCTCGGTACCCCCTACGAGGAGGCACCAGCAGGGAGCAGGGCCTGCGTGAACTGCAACGGTGAGGCCACGAGCCGGATAAGGGTAGCCAGGTCCTACTGAGTTTTTTGGCGGCCGTGCGGGCCGGGCCTGCTCGAGCCGCGTCAAACACTACTCTGTGCTCGACCTGTCGGCAAAGTGCTTGGTGACAGAGGCCGGCTTGAGCCTCTCGACTATGTGCTGGAACGCCAGCCGCGGCTCGCTCTTCTCCCCGCAGGTGAATACGTCCACGGTTGCGTACTGGAACTCGTTCCAGGTGTGTATCGCGATGTGGCTCTCGAGTATGAGCGCTATGGCGGAGACCCCTCCCTTCGGCCCCCCGAACTTCCATGCCTTCGTGTCCCAGACGGTCATCCTAGCTGCCTTGGCAGCCTCTATGACGATGGACCTGAGCTCCTCCTCATCCGTCATGGCAGCAGAGGAGCAGCTGTAGAGGTTGCCGTAGATGTGCTTGCCGATAATCTTCCTGCCGTCTGTGGAGCCATCAGAAGATGGTGTCTTGGAATCGGAGATCGATATCTCTAGCCCGACGCTGTCGGCTGTTCTCACAGCCTCTTTAGATACCGTTGATTGGTGCACTTCTGTGTCGGATCCTCCGCATGGTATTATTTTTTTCTGTTGCATACATTTGCTATTTAAGGTTATAGCTCAGGAAAAGGAGGCTTATGCAGAACAATTTATTGACTTACAAGGTAAAGGGTTGCACAATATGATACGATATACGCCTTTTGTTAAGCAGTTGCTGGCTGTTTTCCATTTTTAAGGGAAGACCTAAGGGAAGACCGCCGAAAAGCGTTTTTCGGAATGCTTCTTCAGCCGATCCCGCCCCCCTCCAGCCGCAATTTTTAAAGAGCCTGCCTGACTAGTTGTAGGTATGGCTGGGCTTCTCGGGACGAGGGCCAGCTTCGCCAGCGACGTCACACTCATACTCGAGATCGTCATACTGATCTTCCTGGCGGCCGGATATGTGCTCATGAGGAGGAAGGCGCTAAAGGGACACGGGGCGCTCATGGCGGGCGCGGTCGCCCTCCACACCCTCCTTATCCTCCTCGTCATGGTCCCATCTGCCGCGATAAATGCGGGCGCCTTTGCCAGCATCAGCTTGGGCGTCGTGATAACCGTGATCCACATCGTGACCGGCACGCTCGCAGACGCGTTCGGAATCCTCTTCGTGGCAAAGTGGAGGTTCGGATCCGTCAACGTCTGCTACAGGAGGGTGAAGTACATGAGGCCCGCCCTCTGGCTCTGGCTCTCCTCGCTGGTGCTTGGCTTGGCCTTCTATGCCTATTACTACGTCTGAACCTGCCGAAGAAGGTGGAAGGTGGACGCCACGTGCACCGGTGTATGGGACCATGCCTGCCGCTATGTGTGCCTGCCCCGGCCCCTGTGCCACAACACCCGCCCGGGCAGGGATTGCATGTCATACGTTCATCTGCTCATCCGTGAACGCATCCATGTCCTATCTGCATCTATGTCGCTTATCTGTACCTATTGATGCGTGCGCCCCTGACCGCTGGCAGCGCTGCAGCCTGCAGAAACTTTTTAGCGGACTCGGGTGAATACTATACCATGCGGCTATTGGGGGGAGGCCGTGAGCAGAAGGTTGAGCGTTATCGTTCCCACCTATAATGAGCGGGAGAATATCGGCGAACTCATAGAAAGGATCGAGCGCCTCGGCCTGGACCTCGAGATCATCATCGTCGACGACAGCGATACTGAGGAGACCGCCGCGGAGGCCGAGCGGCTCGGAGCCGAGTACGGCAACGTGAGGGTCCTCAGGAGAACCGGCAGGCGGGGGCTGGGATCGGCGATCGTCGACGGCATCAAGGTCGCGGGAGGCAACTATATAGTCGTGATGGACGGGGATCTGCAGCACCCCCCCGAGGTCCTCCCCGATCTCTACAGATCGCTCGAGGACGGCGCCAGCATAGCCATAGCCTCTAGGTACACCGAAGGGGGCGGGACAGCAAAGTGGAATGCCCTGAGGAGGAGGATGAGCCGGGGCGCGACAGCGTTGGCCCACCTCCTCCTCCCGGAGACCAAGTGCGTGAAGGACCCCCTCTCAGGGTTCTTTGCTGTGAAGAGGGGTCTGATCGGCGAGGCGAGCATATCCACCAAGGGGTACAAGGTCCTCCTCGAGCTCCTCCACAACCTCAGCCTCGTGGAAGGGAGCTTCATGAGGGTGACCGAGGTCCCGTTCACCTTTGAGGAGAGGCGCGGCGGGAACAGCAAACTCGGATTCCGCGAGGTCCTGCGGTACTTCTCCCTTCTGATGGAGCTGAACGAGTACCGCCTGGTGAAGTTCGGCATAGTGGGCGTATTCGGCATAATGGTCAACGAGGCCCTGCTCTGGGCTGCAGTGGAAGGGGGCGTCGTCCCTGTGCTGGCGAGCCCCTTTGCCATAGAGGCATCCATCCTCAACAACTACATACTCAACAAAGTCTGGACCTTCAAAGCCCGGAGGGTGGGCTACCTCAGCTCCATTATAAAGTACCACTCGGCCGTGATCGTCGGCGCGATAATCAACTATCTCGCCTTCGTAGCCCTGACGAACTTCGGCCTCAACTACTTGACCTCAAACCTGCTGGGGATACTGCTCGGCTTTATGACGAACTACCTCGCAAACGAGCACCTGGTCTGGAAGCCTGACCGGTGAGGCGGGGCCCCTATGTGATGCTCTCAGGAAGCTGAGGAGGAGGGTGAAGGCATAGACGAAGAAGGTCACCCCCAGGGAGAAGAGGAGTATATACCTCGGTATGCTCATGTGCATGAAGAGCGAGGCGCCCGGTATCAGCGAGAGGATCCTGGCCATCAGCGAGCCGAGGATCTCGGACGTCAGGGGGATGAACGGCTGCCTGAGAATCAGGTCCGCGAGGGGGAGCGCGAAGTAGAGCGGGGTCGCGTTGGCGAAGGAGAAGATCAGCGGGATGTATGAGATGAGCATCCCTTTCCTGTGCGACCTGAGCAGGAGCAGGGGAAGTATCGCGATCACGTACTGCTCGTTGACGATCTTCCCGAAGATCAGCCAGACAAGCATCAGGATAAGCATCGCGTCCTCGAGCCTGAAGTGCTTGGCTTTTATGAGCGCATAGACCACTGCTGCATAGATCACGATGCCGACAACAGACGCCAGCCCCGTGATGCTCGCGTCCAGGGCGGCGTTGTCTATCAGCCAGGTGACGTTGAGGGGCGTCAGGCCCCCTCCGACCCTCCCCGTGTGGAAGAGGATCGTGGTGTCGATGAAAGCCTTGGGCGAGAGGGCAAGGGCCACGAGGGTGGGGGCCTGGGAGACCGCCACCCCTGCGAGGAACCTGGCGAGCGACCCTCCCCCCTTCAGGTAGAAGATAAGGAAAGCTGGGAGCGCCGCAATGGGGTAGAACTTGGTCAGGGCTATCCCGTAGAGGAACCCTGCCGCCCCCGCCCTCCCCCTGCCGGAAGCGAGCATCGATGCGAGGAGCGAGAAGGCTACGAGCGAGTCAAACATACCCCAGACACCTGTGATGAAGATGCTGAAGGGGCTGAGGGCGTAGAGCGCCGCAGCCCCCCTGTCTCTCCCTGCGAGGAGCAGCACTATCATCACATCGAGGGCGATGATGGGCAGCTTGATCATGGTCAGGAAGAACATGACGTCCGGGCTAGCGAAGGCGACCGTGAACGGGTGATCCGGGCCGGTGACCCCCTTTATGGGGAGGGGGTCGAAGCCCAGTCCCAGGTAGATGAGGTAGAAGGGGTAGAAGATGAGGAGCGCGTGCGGGAGGTAGGCGTACCCCTCGTAGAAGATCGAAGGGTTTCCCGTCATGACCCTCAGCTCCTCGGTCCTGCCCTGGACGAGTTCGTAGATGTTCGTTCCCTGGAACGTCGCATAGACCGCGCTCTGGACGGTGTTGGCGTCCCAGATGTGGGCAAAGAAGGGTGCCAGCACCAGCCTTACCGCGACGGTCGCCAGGATCAGCTTGAGCCGGGAGTCAAGCAGCCTCTCCGGGAGGGACCTCAGCGGCTCGAGCCGCCCCCGCCCTTTCCCCGGCCCTGCCTTCACTCCACCCATCGCCGCCACCCGACCACAGATATCAGGAGGACCAGCACTGGCAGGAGGCGCTTCAGCACGAAATCGGGGTCTGGCGCGGCCAGGACCGGGATGAAGGTCTCCGTCAGCTCACCGTCGATGGTCAGGGTTAGCCTTGCAGTCTCGGCGATTATGACGAGCTTTTCCTCCCCGCCCTTGTCCATGACGATCTCCGCGTTGGGGACAGCCTGATCAGCCAGCACCTCCACCTCCCCGCTGCCGTTGCCCTGCCCGCTGGCCAGCTTGAAGCTTGCCGTCAGAGTCCTGCTCCCGGAGGGATCGCCCGATGCGCTGGTTGTAATGCCTGTGAGGCTCTCGTTGTGGTAGTGGATTGATATCGCTAGGACCGCCTTCCTCGATGAGTTGTATGTGATCTGGACCTGGTTGCCGGAGACCTCGATGGACTTTGTGAGGTTGAGGCCGTCGAAGTAATAGTCCTGGCAGATCCTGTCGCCCGGGGCCTTGTTCAGGTAGCCCGTCCTGTTGTACTGGAGGCTCATCCCGTCGACGTAGCTGTCATAGTCCGAGACCTCGACGAACGGTATCCTGACCCGCATGAAGCTGTATAGGTAGAGGAGTGGCTTGCTACCCCCCTGGTAGACCTCGGACAGCCTAACGCTGACGCGGGTGCTCTCGTAGGAGTAACCCCCCCAGCCGAACCTCACCCACGAGTTCCCCTGCACGGCATCTGCCGCCAGAGGCATGAATGAGAGGGCGAATATATACAGCGTGACGGCGATGTACACTGCCTCGAGCAGCCTCATACATACCCTCTAAAAGCCCGATCTACCTTTAGATCGGTGCCCGTCTCTTTTAAATTTACATCACCACTGCAGATGCAGTTCCTTTTTATCTGGGGCAGCAATGTATATTGGCAGTGTCTCCCGATGTCTCGCTGGTACGACCCCCTCATCCCAAAGGCGCTGATCCCCGGAGTGGACGTCAGGGTGAATAGCAGGCACGCCTCACTCTGCGTACTCTGCAGGGGAGGGAGGGGCCTCTGCGGGAAGGCGGTCTGCCCGATAGAGCTGAAGGCAAAGGCATACCTGCGGGTGAAGGGCTTCGGCCCGATCAGCACAAGCCTCGAGGGCTCCTCCCCCCCGTCAGTCTTCGTTGGGCGCTTCGGGTACCCGTACGTCAACGCAGGCCCCATGGTTCCCCCTGTATTCGGCGAGACCGGCGTGATGGACTGCCCCGAGTCGTGGTTGGCGGAGTCTGTCGACTCGATCGTGAACTACAGGTACTCCTTGGTGAGAGGCAGCGCCCGCCTCGCGATCGACTCCGCCAGGAGGGGCGGGAGGCTCGTGGAGGCCCTCCAGGAGCTCTCAATGGGGACCTCGCCTGCGGGAGCGGCCATCGAGTTCCTCAAAAAGCCCGCCGGGACTGTCTCATTCGACGACAACTCGCAGCCGTTCGGCCCCTCCGCCCCGCTCAAGAGCTTCGACATATCATCGGTGAAGGTGGATCACCGGATAGAGAACGCCTATTACGATACGGATCTTAGGGCGGGCGAGGCGGTAACGTGGCTCTACGATAGCGGCCTCAGGGTCTCCCAGCTCCAGAAGGCCTTCAGCATGGGCGTCTTCGGCGTCCAGAAGAACAGGCGGCTGGTGCCCACCCGCTGGAGCATAACCGCTGTGGACAGCATAATATCCGGGAAGCTGATCGGCGAGGTAAAGGGCTTTGAGACGGTCGACAAGTACCTGGTGTACGCCCGCTCCCACCAGTACAACACCTTCGCCGCCGTCCTGATGCCGCAGAAGTGGAGCTTCGAGTGGATGGAGGCGTGGTTCCCGGGCACGTTCTGGAACCTCGGCGGTCCGCAGGTAGCGGTCGAGGGCGATTATGAAGGCTACTCCGGGAGGAAGACATACCCCGGTATCGGCGGCTGCTACTTCTCGACCCGCCTCGCAGTGGCCGAGCACCTCCGCAGCCTCAGGAGGCAGGCCTCGGCGCTGGTCGTGAGGGAGATCCGCCCCGAGTTTCCCCTCCCGCTGGGCGTCTGGTTCGTCAGGGAGAACGTGCGGGAGATGCTGAGGAAGCCCCCTGCGGTCTTCGACGATCTGGGGGCGTGTCTTTCCCATCTCAAGGGCCGGCTGAGGGTGCCCGTCCAGAGGTGGATCGGGGAGAGCACCATGCTGAGGGACCACCTCCTGCAGAGGAGGATGGACGACTACCTCCGCCTGAAGGGGGCGGGCTGATGTCCGCGTCCACCATCCCCCGGGTCCCCTGCAAGACAGCCCTCTCGAAGAGCACGCTCCCCGGGCTCATGTATACGTTCAACCCATACGTCGGCTGCGGCCACGGGTGCCTCTACTGCTACGTGCCCGACGTTGTCAGGCGGCCTGACCCGGCGTGGGGGCATAAAGTCTCTGTCAAGGAGGGCGTGATAGACACCCTCAGGAAGGACGCCCGGAGGCTGCCACCGGGACCGGTCGGCGTGAGCACCGTTACCGACCCCTATCAGCCTGTAGAGAAGCAGCTCGAGGTGACCCGCCGCGCGCTCGAGGTCCTCTCCCCGAAGTTCCCTGTCTCGATACAGACCAAGTCATGCCTGGTACTGCGGGATACCGACATCATAAGGGGGCGGCCCCGATCATTTGAGGTGGGCCTCACCATGACCTCCCCGGACGAGGAGTTCCAGAGGACCTTCGAGCCCGGGGCCTCCCGGCCGGAGAACCGCGCCTATGCCCTCGAGGAGCTCTCCTCGAAGGGCGTGAATACTTGGATATTCTACGGGCCCATAATCCCCGGCCTCAACGATTCGGAGGAGTGCATCAGGTGGATCATAGGCCTGGCGAGGAAGACCCGGAGCAGGGTGCTCTTCGACCGGATCAACCTCAGGCCGGCCCTGACTGCGAGGATGCGGGGCGTCATCGGGGAGAGGCTGGATGCGATCAGGGTTCACGACTTTGGAGCGACGTTCAGGAAGATCGGGGAGGCATGCCGGAGGGAGGGGGTCAGGTGCGAATTCGCCTTCAGCCGCTAGCGGCCCTCTGCGGCCAAATCGCGCCTTCCACACAGTGCGGAAAATAAAAATAAAAATAAGAATAAGATCGGCAGCCTGAAAAAACCTCTGTGGCAACTCTGTCAGGGGATCCGGCAGTGTAATCCTTACTCCGTAATCCTTGCTTCTCACTCCTTCTTGTCTTCCTTTGCGATACCCTTCTTGAGCCCAAGGCCGATCCCCTTGGCTATCCCGAAGCCCTTCTTGAGGCCCTTGCCTACGGCCTCCCCCGCCTTCTCGGCAGTCTCCTCCGATTTGGACTTTGTACCGTCTCCCATACGCTTCACCTCTGTGTAGCCTGCTGTCCCTCCCAGCCTTTATACTTTTATACCATGCCGGCCTCAGCACAATGCGCGCTTCCGCAGCCCCTCGCCCGCCTGCCAAACTCCTTATATCGGCTCGTGCTGCGATAAGTCTGTAGCGTGATCCACTTGGCGGCCCAGGAGTATCCTGCTGAGATCCGGAGAGTCGCCCTCCTCGTGACCACTCTCACCTCGTTCCTGACACCTTATATGTCGTCCGCCGCCAACATAGCCCTCCCAACGATAGGCTATGAGTTCAGGCTCGACACCGCCATGCTGGGGTGGATCCAGGCGTCGTTCCTCCTCTCCACCGCCGTCTTCCTCGTCCCCTTCGGGAGGATAGCCGATATCTACGGGAGGAAGCGGGTCTTCACGGCGGGGCTGGTCGTGTATACCTTCTCCTCGCTCTTGGCGACCCTCTCGCCGTCTGTGGAAGCCCTCGTCCTCTTCCGGATTGCTCAGGGGGCCGGAGGGGCGATGATCTTCAGCACCGCGGTCGCCATACTGACCTGCACCTTCCCACCCGGCCAGAGGGGCAAGGTGCTGGGGATAAACGTAGCGGCCGTATACAGCGGGATCTCGCTCGGCCCCTTCCTGGGGGGCGTCCTCACCCAGCTCTTCGGCTGGAGGAGCATCTTCTTGGTCAACGTGCCCATTGGCCTGGCGGTCCTGGCGCTCACCCTCCTCAGGCTGAAGTGCGAATGGTCCGAGGCGAGGGGCTCGAAGTTCGACCTGATCGGCTCCGTTGTCTACGGGGGATCGATAACCCTGATCATGTCCAGCGCCTTCATCCCGTCCGCGCCCCTCGCTCTAGTACCCGTACCCGTGCCCCAGAACCTCCTGGCCGCGCTCATAGGCGTCGCGCTCCTCGCCGCCTTCGCGGCCTGGGAGCTCAGGATCCCGTCCCCCGTCCTTAACATCCGCCTCTTCAAGGAGAACCCGGTCTTCACCTCCTCCAACCTCGCCGCGCTGATCAACTACAGTGCGACCTACGCGCTGACCTTCCTCCTGAGCCTCTACCTCCAGCTCGCCAAGGGGCTGAGCCCCCAGATCGCGGGGACCATACTCGTGGCCCAGCCGGTGATCCAGGCGCTCTTCTCCCCCCTCGCAGGGTGGCTCTCAGACAGGGCCCGGCCGCGGTTCGTAGCGTCGGCGGGCATGGGCCTCAACGCCGTCAGCCTCCTCCTCTTCGCCTTCCTCGAGGAGGGGACCGATACATGGCTGATAGTGGCCAACCTGATGGTCATGGGCCTTGGGTTTGCTCTCTTCAGCGCACCCAACACAAACGCGGTGATGTCCTCCGTGAGCAGGGACCTCCTCGGGGTCGCCTCCGCGACCCTCGCGACGATGCGGTCGCTCGGGATGATAGTCAGCACGGCGCTGGCGGTCTTCATACTCTCACTCTTCGTCGGCACGATGGACGTCTCCGAGATAGCCGAGCTGGGAGTGCCCCTGATAAACGGGCTGCACACGTCCTTCTACGCCTTCGCCGCACTCTGTGTGGTAGGTGTCCTCCTCTCCCTCTCCAGGTCGGGGAAGGAGCGGGGCGGCCGGAGGGCGGTGGCCGAGGGCAAAATCTAAAAAGGGCAGACGGCTGGTTGAACACTTGCCATATCGCGCTGAGCCGAGCAGGGGTGATGAGGCTATGCACCGGGCAAACCTGTCCAGATTCTACCTTGCGGTCTTCCTCCTCTCGGCGGCCTTCGGGATCGCTCTTCCCGCCGTCCCAGTCTACGCCATCTCGATCCTCTCTGCAAACGAATGGGAGCTCGGGGTCCTCGGGGCGCTGGCGGCCGTGCCGTACGTCCTCTTTACAGCAGGCTTTGGCAAGCTCTCTGACAGGGTGGGGAGGAAGCCTGTCCTGATCGGGGGCCTCTGCCTCTACGCAGCCGTCGCCCTGTCCTACACACTTGCATCGGACCTCCTCACGGTAGCCGCCCTGAGGGTCCTCGAGGGCACCTCCTTCTCATGCGTCTGGCCTGCTGCTGAAGCCTATATCGGCGACAGGTCCCCCTCCGGTCTTAAGGAGAAGGGCATCGGCCGCTACAGCGTGGCCTGGAGCACAGGCTACGTCGCGGGGCCGTTCCTGATGGGGGTCGCCCTCCCCATCACGGGGATAAGGTCTGTCTTCCTTCTGGCCGCCCTGCTGCTCGCCGCCAGCATCTCCCTCTCCCTCCGGCTGGACGGCGGCCGGCCTGGCCGGGAGGCGCAGGCGCCGCAGTTGCCGGCCAGGGGCAGATATTCCCTGTATGCCGTCCTTTACATAATGGTGATCTGGGGGTTCCTGATGCTCTCCTTCTTCTTCCTCTTCCCCGCCTACGCCCAGGCCAACGGGATCTCTGCCTCGACCATAGGCTACCTGGTGGGGTGTGCCGGGCTGGCCAGGACCCTCGTCTTCCTCTTCTACGGCAGGATAGTGCGCGCCGTCGGGGCCGCCATGTTCCCGCTGGGCTTTGTCTCCCTTGCCGCCGCGATGGCGGTCCTCGTCCTCTCAGCCTCCCTCCCCGCGTTCGCCGTCTCGGCTGTCATGGTAGGGCTCTGCCTCGGTCTCCTCTACGCGTCATCCCTCGTCTTCATGCTCAGCAAGCCTGCCAAGGGGCTGTACGCCGGTCTATTCGAGACCGCGATCGGCCTTGGCGAGCTCGCGGGCCCCATCTCCATGGGTTACCTGGGCTTCATAGCCGGCCCGGCTTTCCCGTTCCTCTCCCTCGGCCTGCTGGGGCTTGCCTCGATCCCCCTTGCGGTAGGCCTCATGAAGCGCGGCCTTTGACCAGGGCATCGAGATCACTGGGCCTCAGTCCCGAGAGGCCCGCCCTCTTCCGCGCCACCTCTCTGCCGTCCCTGAACAATACCGCCGTCGGCACGACCTCCACCTTATAGTCGTCCCATGCGCTGTCGCTCTCATCGGAGATGTCGACGAAGACCACGTCGTAGCCCGGGGGCGACCGCTCAATATCGCGCATGATCGATCTGCAGTAGCCGCACCAATCGCACGTGAATACTGCCAGGAGGTCTCCCTTCCCGGAGAGGAGCCCCCTCAGTTTCTGAGTGTCGACCTTCGAGATCATATATCTCACCCTCTCTTGTCCTCGTTCTTGTCCCTGCCCCTATCCTACCTTGAGCCTTACCCCTGTCCCTGCCCCGTTCCCGTTTCCGTTCCCGTTCGCGTTCCCATCACTTCTCCCCGCCCCCGCCCTCGTCACCGTCCTTGCCCTTGCCCGGGTCAAAGACATCGAGGCTGACGGCGCACGACAGGCACGGATCGTAGCTCCTGACGAGATCCTCGAGTATAAACTTTATCTTCTCCATGCCTATCGGCCTGTAGCGCCTGATGAGCTCGACGGCGTCCATCTCGATGCTCTTGGAGTTGACTGCCGTCGGGGTGTACACCCTAAAGTCCTTGATGGTCCCCTCCTCCACCTCGCAGAAGTGGCAGAGCGTGCCTCTTGGGGCCTCGGCGACAAAGATCCCCTTCCCGCTGCTCCTCCGTGCCTCGTTCAGTGCCGGCGCAAGCTTGCCCTGATCAAGGACGACGCCTCTCAGCCTCTCCCCGAGCTCGATCAGCTCGTTTATATAGTCTATGACCTCGACGGCCTGTGCCTTGATTATGAGGAAGGGGTTTTGCTTCCATTCGACCTCCTCCGCCATGAATCTGGCGTCTTCGCTGAGGCGCCCCTTGTTGAGCATCACCCTCGAGAGGGCCCCGACCGTGATCTCCCGGTCGTCAAAGTAGACATGCTTGGAGGTGGAGTAGTCCTTCGTGACCTCCCTCATCCCCCTGTAGTACGCCTCCGTGCTCAGGGCAGTGCCGTCGCCCAGGGCGATCGAGGGCCCCCTCATGTATATGGGGTAGCTGCCATCCCCCCTGAGGGCGGCGAGGGTCCTCTCCCTCTCCAGGTCGGGGAGGTCGAGATCCATAACGTACCTCATGAAGTGCGCCGCATCCCTCTTCAGCCTCTGGAGGTCGGTCAGCGAGGTGAAGAGCTCCTCCCCCCTGAGCTCTGAGCCAAATCCGCCCACGATCACGTTCGGGACGTGGACCGACCTGCCGCCCCAGAGCTCGATTATCCCGGTCGCCTTGGAGAGGAGGCTTGCCCCCGCGTTGTATATCTCCTTGTCCCTTATCCGGAGGATACTGCTCAGTCCCTCGAGGGGAGGTATCGAGAGGTAGAGGAGGTGCATCATGTGGCTGCGGAGGTTGTTCGCGAGGTAGAGGACCTTCCGCAGGTCGTGGACCTCTTGGGCGACCTTTATGCCCAGCGCCCTCTCCACGGTCTCGGCGGCGTTGATCGAGTGCGCGGTGTAGCAGAGGCCGCAGATCCTGGAGGCGATTATGGGCGCCATCCTCACCGGCTTCCCCCTCAGGTACGCGGTCAGGAAGCGGGGGCCCTCCAGGTTGTGGAACTCAGCGCGGGCCTCGTCCCCGCGGATGCTGACGGTCAGTCTGCCGTGGCCCTCGATGAACCTCAGGTCGCTCGTATCGATGACGATCTCTCTGGACAGATGGATCACAGCTCCTTGGCCTTCTTGCCGGTGAACGTCTTCAGGATGACGTGGGTCTCCTTGCTGCTCATCCCCTTCCTCTCCAGCGTCTTCAGGAAAGCCTTCAGATCGGCCTCCAGGGCCGGCCCCCTGCAGCTGTAGCAGGGAGTCCCGACAGAGGGGCAGGCGGACCCGCACCCGCCCATCGCCAGCGGCCCGAGGCAGATCGTCTTTCCCTCGAGGAGGCACTCGTTGCCCTTCATCTTGCACTCGTAGCAGACGTTAAAGTCCGGCTGGACGGGCTCGATCCTATTCACCAGCCTCATCAGTGCCTCGGCGAACTCCTCCGAGTTCACGGGGCAGCCGCTCAGCTCAAAGTCGACGTGGATGACCGAGGAGATGGGCTCCGCCTCGTAGATCTTGACCTCCCTGAGGGGGCTCCTGCTCAGGTCCACCTCCCTCGACGCCGTATACGCGATATTGCCGCACGACGCGCATGTCCCGAGCGCGACGACCGTGCTGGAGTTGGCCCGTATCTCCTCCGCCACCGCCAGGTCGTGGTCGGTCACCACGGCGCCCTCGACGAATGCTATGTCCACCTTGGGGAACTTCCTGCCGCCGACCGGCTCCCTCGCCATCTTGAAGTACTCTATGTCGAAGAGGTTGGCTATGGTGGCAAGGTGCGGTCCCAGCGTGGTTATGAGGGTCGTGACGCATCCCTCGCAGGACGTCAGGGAGTAGAAAGCGATCTTCATCTCACTCACCTATGGCCCCCAGGCCGATCTCGGCCGCGCTGAAGACCGGGCCGTCCCTGCAGACGTGAAGGCCTCCCCTGATCATGCAGCGGGCGCATTTGCCTATCCCGCACTTCATGTGCCTCTCCAGCGAGACGAAGATGCTGCCGCCCGGCAGGCCGCGGGCCATCAGCTCCTTGGTGATGCTCTGCATGACTGCCGGGGAGCCGCAGACCGCTGCGACCGAGTCCGCACCAAAGTCCACATCCCTGAGGTGCTCGGTGACCCTCCCGCGGAGCCCCATCCAGCCGGCGGGAGGCTTGCTCAGGGTCACAACTATCTTCGCGTCGGCCGCCCACTCCCCCACCTCGTCGCGGTAGACCAGGTCTTCCGGGAACCTGGCGCCATAGAGGAGCGTTATGCTCCTGAACTCGTGCTTGCGTTCCGTCAGGCTGAGGATCAGCGACCTGAGGGCGGCTATCCCGATCCCGGTCGCCACGAGGATCACGTCCCTCCCGAGGAACGACTCGACCGGGAAAGGCCTCCCCAGCGGGGCCCTGATCCCCACGATATCACCCGGCCGGAGGTACTGTGCCGCGGTCGTCATCATCCCCCTCCTCATGATGGTCAGCTCCATATTCGATGTATCCCTGGGGGACGAGGCTATGCAGAACGGCGCCTCCCCCACGCCGGGGAGGAGGAGCTGGGCGAACTGGCCGGGGCCGAAGTCTACCTTCCAGTTGTTGAGCCTCAGCCTGAAAGTCTTGGTGTCGAGGCTCTCGTTCTTGACCGAGGTCACGACCGCCGATCGCGGAAGGTAAGGGTTATCGCCTGGTGTCATTGCATGTCTCCTGCATAAGCCCTCTAAAGTCTATCCTGCTCGGGCAGGTGGCTATACACCTGCCGCACCCGACGCACCCGACAGTCAGGGTCCGGCCGGCCGGGGATCCCGGACCCGTGCCTGCGCCCTGCTGGGGGAACTTGTGCCTCAGCCGCCATTTGAAGCGCTCTTCCTTGGTCCTGACGAAGGTCGTCCCCCCGGCTATCATGCTGTAGTACTTCCTCTGGCACGACATGCAGACCCTCCTCCTCTCGACGTCGGACGGGTTGAGCAGCGTGAACTTGTCCACTATGTCGAAGCAGTAGCACGTGGGACAGGTGACCGTGCAGCCGCCGCAGAGCGTGCACGTCTCAACGTGTCCAGAGACATCCATCGAGTCGATATCAGCCCTCACATCCAGCGCATACTCGTACTTCATCTTGGGCGCCCTGTCGGGGAGGTTCCTTGCCTCCGGGATGCCCCCGTCGCTGAGCAGCCTCTCACCCCGTGCCGTCATCGCCCTGACCTGGAAGCCGCCCCCGTCCCCCCTTATTATGAGGTCCGCATAGCCGTCCGGCACCCTGTCGGACCCGACTGCGCCGCAGAAGCAGTACTCGTCTCCCTCCTCACACTCGAGGACCGCGATGAACGCCCCCTCCCTCCTGGCCCTGTAGTAAGGGTCTGGCGGGTCGCTCAGCATCACCCCGTCGAGGTACTTCAGGGAGCAGGTGAGGCAGGCCCTCAGCCCGAAGAACGCCAGCTTCTCCTTGGGGAGGGCGCACTCGGGGGCGAGCGCCGCCGGGGAGGGGTCCTCGACCGTGGGGAACCTGATCTTCAGACCGTATGACGTGATTACCGCGGTGCTCTGGTACCTGTAGAGGATCTCGCCGTTCGGCAGTAGGAAATCCTTCGGGGAGTTGGTCACCCTGAGGCATCCGGTCTCAACCTCCTCCGGCTCGGAGATCGGTGCGAGGCGGCAGGTCCTCCCAGAGCGGACCGGGGCGATGACCGTGTAGCCGAGCCCTTTTAGCGCCGCGGGTATCCTGAGGAGTTCTGTCCTGGAGATGCCTGCCATGAAACCACCAGCCTAGTTGGCAAAGAGGAGCGTTATATCGATTATCATCATATCCGTTATAAATGATGACATTTATGCGGGCACAATACGCGCCACTCCTCCATAAGCCTTTCGCGTCTGCTGCCGGGGCCCCCTGTCCGGATCAGGGGCGGGAGCCGGCCGGGCCGCAGCCCGCTATGTTTTATAACCGCCCGGCGCGCAATATGCTTCTGGTGTATCGATTGACGCGCGAGGAGCCTTATGCCGATATGAATGAACTGTTCAGGAACGATATTGTCGCGGGGGAGCTCGGCATGAAGCTGATCGGGTTCGGGGCCGGGAGCAGCCGCCTCTCGATGACCGTGACCAACAAGATGCTCAACGCCTACGGTGCCGGGCACGGCGGCATAATCTACACGCTCGCGGACGTGGCCTTCGCTGTCGCATGCAACTCGCATGGCGTGAAAGCTGTAGGGCTCTCGATGAACATCAATTACCGCAGACCTGTAAAGGAGGGCGACACCCTCTTCGCTGAGGCAAGGGAGGAGAGCCTCGGGAGGACTACAGCTCTCTACCGCATAAGGATAGAGGACGGGAGCGGGAAGCTGGTCGCGGTGGCAGACGGCCTGGCTTACCGCCAGCAGGGGTAGGCGGCCGCCCTATCCGATCGGCAGCAGCCGTCAGATCCCGAAGGCACACAGGCCTGCACTGCACCATTGACCCTGACGGCGCGGGCCTTCTCGGACTCCTCTTACCCTTCCATCTCATGGGGGGCTACTCTTCGCCCTTCGGATACTGACTGAAGGTGCATCTCCGAAGGGTGTCCCGCCCAGTACTTCCAGCTTTATTCTGTCCGCTGTAAGGTTCCACCGGTGAACCACGCGCCAGTTCCAGTTTCTTGAAAGTCGATCATCTCGGGAGTTTTCACATTGTCATCCGTCATAGGCACAGTGGCGGCCAGCGTCCCGTTTTTGGCCTTTTCACCACCTCGGAAAGTATCCTGTAGCAAGTTGTGGCTGAGGTTGAGATGCCTCCAGGCGTCCAAGACACAGACAAAATGAATGAAAACACTTTCTCGCCTGCACCCGTGCTGTACAGTACCCGCATATAAGGCGTCTTCAGGAGCGTGTCCGGCACGGCCTCTATGACTTGGTTTATGGGCACCTCGAAACTCCCCTCATTCTTCAGCGTATCATCGATATCATCGGGGCATTCCTTGTAGCGATATCATAGGAACGCCTTCTTCTGCTTGAGTTTGGAAAATAAGCCTCCTGCCTGTATGAAGAGCATGCCACCAGTGCCTCGCCCCCGCCCCGGCCTCCCGCTATCACGAAGCATAACCGCCATTTTGACCGCAACAATCTCTGGCATAGGCCCTCAAAAACTGATTCTGCCCTCGGTATTTAACCCGTCCGGCAGATGACCGGGAGGTGGAGCGCACGGAAGGGCCTCTACTTTGAGAAGTACCAGGAGGCACAGGGGCTGGCAGGGCAGTTCCCGCAGCTGCGGTTCAGGCTGGTCGAACAGGACGAGGCGGCGTGCGGCCTGGCCAGGAAGGCGCTCGAGAAGGAGAAGGGAGGGGTAGGAGTAGGGGTAGGGGAAAAAGGAGCCGACGCAGGGGTGAGATGATGGCGGAGAAGCAGGGCCGGGGCCAAGACCAGGAACCCGCCGGATGGATCGGCCGCATCCGGCTCTACCTGGTAGCGATGGTAGTGATGATGCTCCTGTACATGGGCATATGCAACGCGTACATCTGGGCCGGCGATCCCCCCGTGCTCTACTGGGGGTTCGCGCTGATCCCCTGGTACGTCCATGCGGCAGCCGCCGTGATATTCGGCGGGCCGGTCATGCTGATAGCGGCAGGCATGGCGTTCCGGCACGAGGACGGGCAGGCAGGGAATAAAAAATGCTCCGCCTCAAAAAACACGGACCGAAAACTCCGAGCGACGGTGCGCCCGTCATGCCCTCCCCTCCCCTCCGGGATAATATGCCTGTGGTAACCACTGTACCCGTAGATAGCGACACTGCGGCCACGCCCACACCACTCGAGCCCGATACCGCTACACCCGTCGCTACACCTGCTACACCCGTACCCACACCTGTGAGGACTGAGCCAGAAAAACAGTCCGAGGAACCCTCGGGCATCAGAAACGCCCTCTCCGCCCTCCTGAGCGCCCCCAGGAAGATAATGGGTGCCGTCAGGAACAGGAAGAACAGAGCCGCGTCCGCGGTTGAGCCAAAGCTCAAGAAAAAGAAAAATAAAAAGGTACCGAAGAAGGGCAGGATGGAGTTCGACCTCCCACATATCGCGATCCACGCGTTCAGGCCACCGGATCCCCTACCCGCGAAGGTGAAGGCGCGGTATAGGGTGGGTCTGAGCGAGGTAATTATTGCCGGCGACGAGTATTTCATCAGTGACCCGGTCCTGCGGGAGGAGGAGAAGGCGCAGCTCGAGAAGGTCGCTTCCCACCTCCTGTTCCTGATGCCTGCAGCCGCGATCAGCGACGAGGCTATATTCCGGAAGAGCCTCGAAGAGGCAGGGATCCACAACGAGCCGTTGTACTACCTCCTGCGCCGCGAGATCATGGGGTACGGAGTCTTCGACGTGCTTATGCAGGACGACCGTATAGAGGACATCACGGCATGGCCCACCTCCACGTCCGTCTCCCACAAGGACTTTGGCATCCTGCGCACGCCGATCTCGATGCCCGAGCACGAGTTCGACCGCTACATCGAGAAGTTCGTACATATGTCGGGCAAGTCCGTTTCCCTGTACACGCCCCTGCTGAGCATCCGCCTCCCCAACAATGACCGCCTAACCGTCACTTACGGAAGGGAGGCGTCGAGCAGCCCCTCCTTCGCGATAAGGAAGTTTCCTAAGCAGCCCTGGGCCATCACCACGCTGATGATGATGGGAACCCTTACGCCGGAGATGGTCGGGTGGCTGATGCTCATGATAAAGTATAAGCGCGCCCTCCTGGTCTGCGGCCCCACGGGCGTGGGCAAGACCTCGCTGATCAACGCACTATGCTCGACTATACCGGCGGAACAGGTCGTCGTGACGGTTGAGGACACCCCCGAGCTGAGGCTGGCCCGGCACAACTGGTTCTCCTTCCTTACACGGGAGAGCATGACCGTCGAGGAGCGGGGTGAGATCAGGATGTTCGACCTGATCCGCCATGCACTGAGGCAGCCCGCCGATTATATCATCGTGGGCGAGGTCAGGGGCGAGGAGGGGCGGATCTGGGCGCAGGCGATAGCCACGGGCCACGGTGGCATCACGTCACTCCATGCGGAGAGCCCGGAGGGCGCAGTCGAGCGGCTGAGGGCGGAACCCATAAACGTCTCCGCCGGTGCGCTACACGACCTTTCCACGATTATTATGGTCAAGGCATTCCTAACGACGAGGGAGGGCATCAGGGTGAAGGTGAGGAGGGTAACCGGGATCTATGACCTGGTTGTATGCGGGGGGAAGGCGGAGACGGTGCCCTTGTTCAGGTACGACCCCGAGAGCGACTCACATATGCGAGTCAGTGACCTGATGGAGTCCGCCACCGTGAAGAAGATCACCGAGTTCGTCCCCGCCCGGTCCCTGCAGGAGGAGTACCGGCGCTACGTCCGGTTCGCGACCGCCCTCCTGCGGCTGGCGCCAGCCGCCCCCGAACTGGGGGCACACGTGAAAGTCACGGAGCTGGTGAACCAGCTGTATGCCACTGGGGCGCTGCCCGAGGAGCTGCGGAGGCTGGAGCAGGCGCTGCTGGGGGAGGGATAATAATCATGCTAAAGCTCAGGAAGCCGGGGGGAGGGGCGAAGGAGAATGAAAAGGAAGAGGGAGAGGAGCAGGGGCAGGGACATGCAGCGCAGGGACAGGGAGCCAGCTGCATACCGACCGGCGCCAAGGCCAGGATCCTGCGCGCCCTCGACAGGCTGTCCGACTACCCCCCCTTTTACCTGCTGAGGTCGTGGGTGGCCAAGAGGTACGCCGCCACCATCTATACGTCGGGGTTGAGGATTACCCCGCAGGAGTACGCGTCGCAGACCGCCGGTCTGGCCGCGGCCGCGTCACTGATTATCGCGGCGGCGGCCGTTGCAGCCTGCCTCCTCCGCCCGCCGATCCCGGCAGTCCTTATCGTAGCTGTAGCGGCGGTGATACCCCTCATCGTGCAGGCCATGCGCCCCTGGGCGGGGGTGCAGAGGCGGAAGGCGACGTGTGAGAGGGAGCTCCCGTTCGCGGCGACTTACCTGACGATCGCAGCCGCGTCCTCAAGGTCCCTGTCGTCGGCAATCCTCTCCATGTCACGCCTGCGCTTCCTGACTGCCTTCAGGAATGAGGCGGAGCGCATCGAGAAGGTGCGGCGCCTGTACGCGATGAGCCCCTCGGATGCCGCTTTGTATGAGGCTAAGTACCACCCGTCCGTCTCGGTCAGGGACCTGTTCCTGTCCGCAGCTGCGGCAGAGAGGGCGGGAGAGTCCTCGTTCTTCACGATGAAGGACGAGATGGTCAAGTCGTTCTCCTACTTACTGTCGAGGCTGAAGGTCATGTCGGACAAGTTCTCGCTTCTGGCCTCTGTGCAGATGATCATCTTCATCATCCTACCCATCTCGGTCATCACGATAGGGATCATGTTCTCCAATATTATCGGGATCCCCGCCCTCCTGCTAATATGCATCGTGTTGCCGGTCGGGCTGGTCCCGCTGATGGTCATACTGGTTGACTCGTACTACCCCAAGGAGCTTACGGAGCCGATAAGCCCCCTGTTCTTCCTGGTGTCGCTGATGGCCTTCCCTGCCGCCGTAATCCTGCTTATGGCGGGGAGGCTGTGGCATCCCGTAATCCCCGAGCACCTGTTCCCCTACGCGCTCGCCGTGATAATAGGCGCCTTCACCGCACCCGCAGCCGCGTGGTATATGGCAGCGAGGAGGAGGACAAAACACCTCACCGCCGCGCTCCCGTCGCTCTCGAGGGCTATCGCCGAGGAGGTGAAGAAGGGGAATGCGCCCACCAGGGCGATAGCGGTTGTGGCCGAAGGGAGGACTTTCAATACCACGACGGACGATTTGCTAAGGCGGATCGCCGCCGGCATCAAGCTGGGCCAGTCTATAATTAATGCGGTCGCGCCGCTGAATATGCCCTGGATCGCCAAAGTTTATTTCGAGCTACTGGACCAGGCGGAGCAGATGGGTGCAGACCCCAAGTCGATGGACGCCTTATCTGACCTGATCAACAACATACACACGAGCATACGCTCCCTCGACTCGCAGACGTCACTATTCAAGTTCTCGTCCTATGTTAATTCGGTAATACTCCCGTTCTCCATAATAATAGTGGTGGACGTGGTAGTCCGCTTATTTGCCGACGTCACATCCACGTTCTCCTCTGCGGCCATGCCGGTAGGAATATCCTTCCTCTCGTCAGAGGCAGTGCCGGTATTGTCACTTATAGCGTATACTTCCGTGATTATGAACTCATACCTTCTCGGGATCCTTGGCGGAAAGGTGTCAAATGGTGGGTCCGTAGTGGACGGCCTGAGGGAGGCACTTATATGTATAAGCCTAGCCGTGGCCACGCTGGTGGTTCTGAGGGACATGGGTCTTATCACTTCGGCGTTCGTATTCAGCTGAGGATGGTATGAGTGATAAAGGGATAGAAAAAAGGACAAGGTGGCGGGAATGAAAACATATATGAGCGCGATAATAATCAATACTCCCCTTCTCCTGTTGATCATATCCGCTACCCCTATAGCAGTTGCTGCACCCGCGGCTATACCCTTCGTACCACTATATCCGCCGATGGGCCCGGTCCCCCCCTCCGCCTCCCGGATGAGCATATCGTTGGTGGCGATCGAATGTAATGAGGATGGCACGTATTATGCCGGAGACTCCCTCCTGCTCAACTACGCCGTCCCCCCCTCATACTCCGGCGCCTACGTGGACGGCGAGGGCCGCCTCTGCGACTACGGTTATGACCTGCAGGAGGTGCAGATCACAGGCTGCCTTGAAGGATCCTCATCCGCCCCCACCGCCTCCATCGCCTGCCAGGTCCTCCCCGTCCAGCCTGGCATGAATACCGCCAGGGTTACAGCCCGCTACACGTTTTACCACCATTACTTCGTGAACGAGACCTACCCGATATATACCAACGGGACGCTCATGGGGTGGGACTGGCGCTGGACAGAGACCTGGGACTATCTCCCATGCGAAATATATAGGGATGTAACCCTGCAGGTGGCAGAATATGACCCGCGGTTTACCTTCGCATTATACCCAGTCGTGACACGAGCAACAGATGAGACTACATTCCAGATGGATTTGGTGCTGCTCGCCCGATATGAGGGGAACGGCCCCGACCACAACCTGCGGCAGAGGGCGGTGGTGGACTCATGTATAGCATCGGCGACCGGATCATCGTTATTCATGGCCGCCTCACCGGACGACGTCTCCGAGGCCATCGGTCTTGGGTTTCAGACGTTCAGACCCGCCACACTCGAGGATATCGTGGCGCGGCAGGACCTGGAGAGCCTGGGCCCCCTGGCCCCCCTGCTCTCCCAGCTTATGGGCATTAATTCGTCCCCGGACATGGGGTTTACTGTGTATATTGCGGAGCGAGAGTGTATGGAGTACGGTCCAATCCCAACGGCACTAACTACCACCACATTCAACTCGACGAACCGGTACGCCCGTTACGTCCTGACACCGGGCGCCTCTCCCGTGACGGAGGAGGCCGGTGTGCAGCTCATGCATGTTAAGGTGCGCCTCCCCTGGTCTAGGATGGGATACGGGCAACTCGGCGACGTCGCAGAGGCGACAATACCTTTCATAAGGGTGCGGCAGATGCTGACCGTGAGGACGGTGGCATATGCCTCCGGGCAGTCGGCTATCGAGATGCCAGCCTCTGCATGCGTGAACATCACAATGTCTCTGCTGGATCAGGACGTCCTGTTCCCCGACCTCTTTGAGCCGCCTGCATCCGTGGAAGAGGACGGCTGGTTCGCCGAGCAGTGGAAGGCCGACTCTGTTTGTATCACCCAGTCCGTCCTGGCCTCTGCCTGTGGGGACGGCATCGGGGGCCAAGCCCCCCCCTCCTGCCTCGTGCCGAGATCCTCCTCCACGTATTACAACCTTACATACACCATTACGCCACCTCCGGGCGGATACGTCTGCATCGATCCGGACGGCACCCCCCTCCCCGTCAGCCCATCCGGGATCCTGTCAGGCAGTATTATGACCAGTATGCCCTTCGACGACAGGGAGTACGGCATAACAATAAACATTAATCCATTTCCCGGACAGATAACACAGTTTAGAGACCACCCCTCCTGGGACGATGCCACTGTGGACGCAGGCCCGGTCCCCCTCTCGAGGGCAGTAGTATTTACACAGGATGGCGGGGAGAGGCAGGTGTGGCGCGCCTTTTCCTGGGATACCCGGCCGCCTCAGGCTGCCAGCGGGGATGAGTCGAGTCTGGACCAAGACATGCGGTACTCGTATTATATCTGGGCAATGAAACCGGACACGCTGGACCACTCAGCTCCACTATACGTGGAGCTGACCGATGTATGGGGCAACACGCAGGTCCTCCTACTAGGGACCGCTACGCCATATGCGGCGGGCATAGGGGACATCCCCCTCTCCGGAATTGTTACCGTATCTCTACTAGTCGCGGGGGCTGCGTTGGTGTACACCCTCCTCCAGAAGCTGGCGGACCGCCGATAATCCGCGTTGGGGGGGGGTGCCCAACGAGGAGTCGACTCCTCCCGGCCACCTGTAGCATACTACACGAGTGCCCCCTCACGAGTAGTCGAGATCCCATCCCTTCCCAAACCTTTACGGTAGGACTGAAACGTTGGTTGTCGCTTGTTCGTCGATCGGTTGTTTGTATTTCCAAACCGTATGGTAGTACTAAAACCGGGCGCTGTAGCGCCGTCAATATTCTGATCGGTGCGGACATTTAAGCCCTGCGGTCACAGGCTGTCCTGCCGTCCTGCTGCTACACCCTCCGCTACACCTGCTGTACACATGCATGGCCGCAGCTGCGACCCCGCTCACCCCACAGTATTCTCTTTAAATACTTTCACATACCTCTCTCTGTTGAGGGAATATGGCAAAGGCGAAGACCAGCATAGCGCTGGACGAGGAGCTGCTCGCGTGGATAGACCTGAACATCTATAACAAGAGGTTCGCCAGCCGATCACACGCGGTCGAGTATGCGGTCCACCAGCTGAAGGAGAGGGAGGAGGGGAGCAGAAGGTAATGGACTACGACCGGGATCGGAGGAGATACCTATGGACAAGCTTCTTTGTTTACCTGGCATACTCACTCGCCTTATTCTACGTCGTTGGCTCCCTCTTCATGGGCACCGTCCCCGTAGCCGGTCCCTTCTGGTTCCTCTCCACCGACGTGTTCCAGGCAGACCTGATACCCGTTGCGATACTGCTGTCCGTAGTGTACCCTCTTCCGTTCCTGCTGGTCAATGAGTACCGGCTGAGCGTCAAGCTCATAACCCAGGTCGAGCGCGATGACTGGGGGATAAAGCAGTATAAGTTCTCCCGGCCGCCAGCGATAGAGGTGAACGCACTGTTCGTCCCGAGTGCATTCATGCTCCTGGTATTCCTCATATCCGGGATAGCATGCCTGATCACCGGCTACCACCCGGTCCCCTTTGCGCTGTATTGCGGCGCCACGGCCCCCTTCGCCGCCCTGATGTACATGGTGCCGCTCGGCCTGCCCTGGGGCATACACCCGGTCTTCGCCGGCCTCACGATCATACTGTACTTCTTCTTCGGCATAATCGCCCCGCTGTACCAGTATTTCATAGCATGGCTGCTGATCGCCGCGATAAGGCCGCTGTACGAGAACCGCATCTGGAGGTCGATTCACCACCCCGCAGGCTATGTCGGCTACAGGGACGTCCTGAACATCGATGCACTGCCGGACCCGGAGGAATGGGACGGCACTGCGGGCGCAGAGAGTGGGACGGATACGACACACGCAGGTGCGGATATAGCGGCAGCGGGAGCGTTTGACAGTCCGCCCCGGAGGTCCCTCCCTGCCCCCGAGGACGACAGTTCCAGCGCCTGAAAGCCTGAAAAATCAACATGGGACTTTGGCGCTTTTTTCCCAAATACCCTACCCCACAGGGCAGAATTTGAGGATCTCCGGCACGCCCCGGCGCCTCCCGCAGCCGCCGTCTGTCCCTATTTATAAAGCAACACTCTGATAAAATGCTTGATGAGGAGACTACAGTGGCGCTACCTCTGCTACTCCTTCCGCTACACCCCTCTACTACACAATTCAGGCAGACCAACGGGACTTTTTCGTTCTGCTGGCTTACCGCACGACCAGTTTGGTCCTGGCGATCAGCGATGTGCAGGCGCTGGATGGCTTGACCGTATAGATCTCGAGGTTGCGTTCTTGGAGGGACCACATGGAATCGTCGCCGACGAGGGCACATATCACCTTCGTCCTCCTGACCGAGGCTATGATCGCGCGGAGGTCCGACGGGTGGAACTCGCCGTCCGTGATTATCGCGATGAGGGTGCCCTCGTCGCACCTGCTGAGGTGACTCACTACGGACGACGGATCCGTGCTCCCGAACGACGTCAGCAGCATTACTGCCCTGGTGTGCTTCAGGTAGTCGCGCGACTGGTCGACCAGCAGCCGTGCACTGCTGGCAAACGATAACGTCTTCACCGGGAGTGACTTGGTCTTGGCGAAGGCGATCAGGCCTATCGCAGCGTCCTTCTCCCACGCAAGTATGCTTCTGCCTTGGTGCGGTTCGCAGGTGGAGCTGCTGACGTCCACGGCGATGACGATGCGCTCGACTCCCTCCAGCTCCCCTTCTTCGGGGAGAGGGAGAGTGGGCTGCTGCACTACCGTTTTCCATTTTTCCGGGCTGTGTGGGTGCCGGGCAACAGAGTCGGGATCCGGCGTCCTGTCCCACGGCCGCCACCTCTGGGGGTACGGCTCCAGCACGGCTGAGGTGGATCCTGTCCCCCTGAAGGCGACGAGGTGTTCCCATAGTACCTTCCTTGCGCCGTCCATGAGCTTCTCCTCCAGCTCCTCGGGGGCACAGTCCAGGAAGTCGGCGAGCTGTTCGTAGGATAGATGGTTGTCCATGGCGATCTCGATCGCTTCGTCTTCTATGCCGTCAACGCTAGCAGTGACTGTGCAGATGCCGCCGACTGGTGGCTGTTCGTCCTCGTCTGGTCTGCTCCACTGATCCTGCTGCCCCTGGTCCCGCTCCGGATCATGTCCCTGTCCCTGCTGGTTTTGATCCTGGTCCTGGTCTTGATCCTGCCCCTGTTGCCCTGGGCCGTCCTGCCCTTGCCCCGGCTGCCCTCCCCGGCTCTGGTTTTGTTGTTGGTTCTGGTTCTGCTGGCGCTGTATCAGGCGCTGGACGAGGGCGGCGGCGCGAACGATGAGGGTATCTACATCGTCCTTCTTGGCAGTGGGGATGGCTTTGAGGTACTCTTTCAGCGCACAATACGTGCTGGCATGCGCAGTCCGGAGGGCGTCCTCGTAAGCCGTCGGAGGGATATCGACGCCGAAGAAGTCCTTGTATACCACGTTTAACAGGTGGTAGCCGCTACCTGCGGACTGCTCGACCGGGTATATTTTGAGCCACTCCTCCTGGACGGACTTCATGCTGTACTTGCGGTGGACGAGCTGGTCCACGGCGGCGTCGTACACTATCCCCAGCAGGTCGGAGGCAGTGCCCTTGTTCACGGAGAGGGACTTCATCAATGCGGCGGCATGGTGAAGGAAGGCACGGTAGTGGTATGGGTGGCCGTCCGCAGATGCGTGTTTGATCTCATGCCGTAGCAGTGCTCGCAGGTGCTTTAGCTTCTTCCACTTCTTCGCCGGGGCCAGCACCCGCATCGTCGTGAGATCCACGGCAAATGTCGGCACGCCCGTCACCTCTAGCCTCAAGGGAGGGGGCACCGGGCGGCAGTCCCGTATTTCCCGACGGAAGGCATTAAGTAGCCTTTTGGGCGGTCTTGGTGAAGATGGTAGCTGCTTTGCCTGTAACGCATTCATGGAAGGCATCCGGCACCTTCCCTCCTGTCTTCTCCGCCGCCTCCTTCATCTGCATGACTAAGTCATCTGCAAGTGCGCGGAGGGGCGGGGCGTCCTGCACCTGCGTTATGAAGTTCTCGAGGTCGTCCCAGCTCGGGTTGCCTGCCCAGTCCTTCCTGCCCGTCGTAATGCTGACGAATGTATCGAGGTGGGCGGCATAGCTGTCCATCTGGTCGGCATATATGTTCACCAGACGGACAGTCGCGCTGTAAGGCGTCCCCGCAGCCGTGAGGAAGTCCACGTCGTTGTAGTGCAGGCGGTGGGGCAGTACAGTCCTGACCGCAAAGTCGAGGTCTTCGGCAACGGCCGCGTCTGCGCCCCTTAAAGCAGCAGATGCCCGCATAACCTTCATTAGTCCCGTGAGGGATCTGACTTTGCCAATGTTCGCGATCGAGCAGGGGCTGCCCTTATACACGCAGATGGAGCAGTCCTTCTCTATGGTGAACGGGTTTTGGGGCAGCTTGGCTCTGGAGCTCTGGGCAGTGCTGAAGTAGCACGTGCTGAGTGCTGCCACGAGACCGGCGCAGAAGGCGGTAAGTCCATGCGGTACTTTCACCCTGCTCACCTGCTTCCTCGCCTCGAGGATCGCCTCGAGCCTCAGTCGTTTTTCCACGACGAGGTTCCCGAAGCTGGACGCCAGGTTGAGAACCTGCACGCTCGAGGGCGGGTCCACCTGGGTGCTGAGCAGGAACCTGTCCGTTGTGGCCACGTCGGTGATCTTGACGTTCGACTGGTAGAAGCTGGTGAGGGGGTTCGTGCAGAAGACGAAGCAGAGGGGCGCTATGTTCACCGGGCCTATCGCCGTTTCCACAATCTTCTCGTTCATCACCGTGTGGAGTTTTGAAAGGAAGCGCGGTGCCTTGAAGATCTCGTCCAGGATGATATAGTCCGCACCTGCGAGCCTCCCGGTCTTTACCACGTGTGGCGGCTTGTTCCCCAGCACCGCGGGGTGGTGCACTGCGTATCCGAGCAGGTCTTCCGGATCCATCTGGTCGTTGACCTGCTTCGCAAATACGCGGAGGGGGACCCGCTTCACGTCGCCGTTTATATTGTGTTTGATCAGGTCCACCTCTGCCCTGATCCTGACTTTGCCAGGGTAGTCCGTGTAGACGACGTCCACGCCGTCCACCCTGTTCTGCATCAGGGCCTCAGGCTCCACGCGGAGCTCCTTTCCGAGGCGCACTGCGAAGGACTCGATGTCGGCGAAGTTCTTGGCGTCCTCCTCGATGTATACGACGGGTTTGTCGATGACTTTGCCAACGAAGTTGGCCATGCTCGACTTGTACGTCCCATGGGAGCCGACCAGAAGGACTGGCTCGCCAGTAAGCATGGCGATGAGAATAGTCTTCAACGCCGCATACTGGGAGTAGCCCGTATATACCTGCGCCAGCACTTCCAGGACTTGCTTCAGCGGAGGGGCTACGCCCTGTACATTACTCCGCTGTTCGGGACATTCCATGTCCATATTACATCACCTCTTCGCGCCCTCTTCCTCCACCCCCCGCAGACGTCTGATGCGGACGTCCTCCGCGGGGCGGGGGGCGCACCATACATATCCTTAGTACAGGTGCCGTAGCACCAGCTGGACCTGCGCCAGTAGACGCAGATCGCGCACCGCCTGTTTGAGCTTCTCACAGGAGTTCCCCCGGGTACCTTATCGTGCAGGCTGCGTGCTGCTTGGTCTGGGCACACGAGAACGGCTCCTCATAGTCTATGCCGTCCGCAAAGGCGGGGTTATGGCTGTGCTCCGATGGGCACTCATGCGAGAAACGGCTGGTCACAGTCATCGCTCTCCCCTGCCGCTCTGCTCCACGGCCCTGACCGTGAAGAGGAACGGCTCGCTCTTGAGCTGCTCTTTCAGGCGAGTCATCGAGGCGTCATGTCTGCCTATCGATATGGCCAAGCGGCTCGCCGCTACGGACGGCTTCTCCTTACCCTTCAGCGCGTCTGTGAGTTCCCGGAGGGGCTTGGCGATGCTGAGCTGCAGCGACGCGGCAAGGGATGTTGCGCTCTCAATGCTGTTGATTAACGTATGCGTAGTCTTGTCCGCCTTCATGGCAGACTCGAGCTGCTCGAGCGCGTTGAGCACTTTTGCGCGGAATGACTCCTCCAGCTCCTTGATCATCTGGATGCGGCGGTTCTCGAGTTCCGTCTCCATCGCCTGCAGCCCCTTCTTCTTTTCCTCGTCGATCTCTGCCTTGGCCTCCTCAACGAAGTTTAGGATGAAGTTGCGGTCCAGCGAGAACGGGACTGGGTTCACCGAGGCGAACCCGATCTCCGCCCTGAGCGTAATGGGCTGGAGGTGTGTGGCTATGTACTCCGTTATCTCCCGCGTCTCTGGTGCGGACTCGAAGGCGCGGATTTTGTCCTGCAGTGACTTCAGGGACGAGTTAATAGTGTTGACTTCGGCGACGAGATCCCCTGACTTTGCCGCCGGGAGGAAGTAGATGTTCCGCTTGTAGACGCCGAACTTTTCCGACCCCAGAATGAGGCAGTGCCTGTCCAGGGCCTGATACATCCTCGACCGGGTCTCCTTTAGTGTATTGATGAATGGCGAGGGGTACGGTGAGAACTCGAGGATCTTGTGGTAACGCTCGGCCCCGTTCTCATCGTATTCCTTCGCGTAGCGGACGCGGTAGGACCGCGGCCGGGCGGTCTTGCTGTATTGCTGGTTGAGTGCGTCAACCCTCTCAACCAGCCCGCTGGCAAAGTCTAGGTGCTGTGCCAGCGTCGTCACGTCCAGGCACAACGTGAGGCGCTCCTCGGTCGGGCACCCCACGTCGATTAAGAATCCGCTTACGGGGATGGAGGGGTCCTTTGTGTTCGCCGCCTGTGCCGGGTCGTCCGGCTGCTTAGGTGTAGCGGGCGCTTCCTCCTCTGCCGCCGCTACCGCCTCCGCCTCCGCCTCCGCCGCAACCGCTACGCCTGAGCCCGCAGGTGCGGGTGCTTGCCTAACGGGAGCGGGGGTTTCTTCCGCGTCGGCATCCGAGTAAAAGTCCGTAGTGGAGGTGCGCTTGGGCGCCTTTACCTGTATCGAGATCATGCCCTGCGAACCTCCTTCTCGGCCGTCTTGATGAGGTCTATCCCCCGGGTCCTGAGGGCCCTGATCTTTTTGAGGCGCCTCAGTTCCCGCCTCCTCCTCTCTTCGCGCTTTCTTTCCTTAGATTTCACCATTATCAACCTCCTTCTATGTTCATCTGCAACAAGGCAAGCCCGTTCGGCTTGCGCCTCCATTTAAATATCAAAAAAAAAATATATTGTTGGTCGAGTATGAAGCAGCGCCAGCATTTCGCCATAACGCGGGCAGTACTGGCTTACTATGGTCTACCTCCCCACTATGCCGCCTACGCCAACTGGCCCGACGAGGTGCCCAAGCTGAGGATTTTATGGCGCCGCCCGTATTATTGGGGGACCAAGATCCCGGCCGTGGGCCGGGTGACGCACCACTACTTCGACGTGGCCTCGTTTATCGACGAGTTCAGGGCGGCGGTCCGCTCCTACAAAAAGGGGGCGGACGGGCGGAAGATGGGGCTGGCCAACATGGTCAAGACTCTGCATTACGTGCAGGACGGCTGCATCGAGCATTACCGCGAGGGTAACGGCATGCTGGTGGCTATAGACCCTGAGTGGCTTGTCGAGGGCGAAAGGATCGCGGAGGACCTGATGGGGCTGACGGAGCGGGTCGAAAGGCTTGCTGGCATTGTGCGCACGTGTGCCGACGAGCAGAGTGCTGTCCGCACTGCAGTCGTGGCGAGCTCGGCTGTCATGGGCTGCTTCCTCCGGGAAGCTGGCGCCCGGATCCCCGCGCAGCAGGCAGGCACACGCGCAGCTACGCCGTCCCGCAGGTAGCCTGCTCGGTGGGATCTGGGTCGGGGGCTGAGGCGGTTACAAAGTCAGCATCGGTGCCGGAGGCAGTATCAGACCAGCAGCTGCGCATGTACGCACGGCCGCCCTGGTTCTCCCAGATTTTTGTTAACGTCCACCTCAGCTTGGAGAGGACCTCCACCATCACCTTCCTGCGGTCAGGCGAGGGGGGGGCTATAACGGATATACGGTCTATCCGGTCCTCCCCCTCCTTCATTTTTATATGAAACGAGGTGATCCGACCCACATTCTGCGCCTCCTGGAGGTATGCGACTAAAAAGCCGTATGGACGCATAGTGGTTAGTGGGACAAGCGGGGATGCTTTGACCGCCCCTACGTCGGTGATGACGGTAAGGGAGGCGATGCAGGTGCCGTCACGGGCGTATAGCAGAAGCGATCGTGAGGATCCTGCTGGCACTATGGAGTCGAAGATATACTCGAGCAGCGCAATGCGTTGTTTAGTCCGTGCGAGGTCCTTGGCCAGACTCTCGACTTGGCACTCGAGGTCGGATAGCCGGTGGTTCAGCTCTGGATACATATGCGCCTCCTCCATTCTGCTCTCTCCCTGAGGCGGGTCCGGTTATTCCGGAGCATGCGCCTGATGACTGGCATCCTAAAAAAGCAGCGGGGGCAGTAGAGGCTCCGCATGGCAAACTCGTATGCATTCGTAGATTATGCCCTCCCCTCTGGGGTCGCTGGCGCGGCAAGGCTTTTTGGTGTATATGATTTCCATAGATCATTACCCCGGGAAGGGGTGGGGGGAGCTGTCAGTCCTGCTCGGGCGGCCCCGCCTTTGGGACCGCCCAGTCCCTGCCCCTGCGCAGGCAGGGTTGTTTGGCAATGCTGCGAAGTAGTGTTTTGCGAATGTGGATGTTTTTGCTTCCACATGGTACCACCTCCTTTGCCTTTGTACATGGTGGCCGGCAAGCCTACCCTGATCAGGCGGCGCTTCCCGGCCACCATCGCTGGCACATATGCCCGGTTGCCGTCCACGACCAGTTGGTCACGGACGGCATCGGGCTTCCCGGTCACAAAGCGCTTGGCCTCGATGACCGGGGCCAGCGCACACCAGACGCTGCGTTGTGCAGCTTTGTCAAGTGCACCCAAGGGTATCTCGGGTGCATTCGCGTCCACGTCGGACGTGAAGTCTGAGGGGCCGAAGACCAGCCCCCTCGACCTTCTGCTCTCCTCTTCCCTCTTCTTCCCCTTCAGGGGGACAGGTACGAAGATGCCCTGTGGGGAGAAGACGAGCTTGCCATCAAACATATTGTAGAGGGCTGATTTCCAGTCCCTAGGGAGCCACGACACGGCTCCTCTAGGGAAGTACTCTGGGTAAGGACCGGCGCCCGTGGCGTTTACTATTATCTTAAGGCACCGCCCTTCCCGCCCTTCCCAGAAGGGACTGTAGCTGGCAGGGGGCGCGCGCGGTCGCAGAGAGGGGCGCAGGGGAGCCTGGGGCAGGTTCTTGGGTATCCTGTGGTGGGTGGATTCATACCACTCGCGGCTGCGGGTGAGGTCTTTCAGGCCTATCTCCGCCTCGCCTGTGGATCCGAATGTGACGGAGGCCATTTATATCCCTCCGGAAGCCGGAGCGGAAGCCGGAGCCAATAGGTGGTAAACAGGGATGGGGTACCCTTTTTGCCGGTCGTGTTCGTATATCGCCTCGCCCTCGTCGCCCTCCCACCCGCAGTCGACGCAACCATTGCGCCGCTGCGAGAAATAGGAGGTGGCTCCGCATTCGGGACACACAAAAAATGTGTCGTCCCGATCCCTCCCCCGAATGGCCAAGGGGAGGAACCTGAGAAGCGAAAGCGGGGCGGGTGTGTGACCACCCCTTGATGTACTAAACAGGTCGTAGTAGTTACTGCGGGTTATCGTCCGCAGGAGCGGGGATACCAGCCGCATATTTATCTTGGACTGGGCAGCCATTTTTACCACCCCTCCATAAAGAGGGCGAGCTTGGTTTGCTCGCTCCTCCGAGCCCCGCGGATGCGGGCGAGCAGGAGGATGTCTTCTTTAGTTTCGCGCCTGATCCCCCCTCTGACAGGGGCGTTTCTGGTGATGTGGTAGAACAGGTCGGCCGCCTCCCTTATGGGGAGGGCTGGCAGCGGAATCTGGGACGGAGTATTTATGTATTCTGACCAATACATCATATATTAACACCTCTCAAAGGTGTCAGCATGGAACTGGAGGAGGTACGCAGGCATCGGTGTGGTTGTCTGCTAATCCCCTGCTTCTACAGGGGGGCCTCCCCCGTTTTCATGCCCGCGGCCTAATTTTATTGGATCCCGATACCGGGGCACTTTCCGGTAAAAAACCGGAGGCCTGCCTTCCTTGTTTGGCGCATAAAGTACGCTCCAGTTCCATACTGATTGCCTTGGCCTCAGGCGGGCTTCTGGCCCTGCCCTCACAGGTTTCGGACTTTCGTGTCAGTTACGACACGACCTCCAACCGACCATTACGGCTTTGCCAGGTTTTAGACGCGCTGCGGGGCTGTCGCCCCGCCGGTTGGCTTTAGTCTCATACGCATCGCGTTTATCCCCCGAGCAGGAGGCCCCACGGGTGTGGAAAAACGAGCTGGCCAGTCCCTTCCACCTGCCTGTAGGTGGGGGGGGCTGTCGTTATCGACAGCAAGGGCCTGTGGGTGTGGGCGGAGTGTAGCGGAAAGGTGTAGCAGCAGGTGTAGCGGAGGGTGTGGCACCATCATCAAATACAACTACAGAAAACATAGTTCCGCTGATCCCTCTTCGGGGCTCGAAACCTCGAGCGGGGGTTATGCCCGTATGGGCAAATTCACACTGAGTATTATTCTGCTCCAGACGATATTTAAGCGCTTCGGTAATAGCGGTCCCTAGTAGGAGGATCTGCGTGTTGCCCTTACTGGGGGCAGTCCGGAGCTGCCTCCTTGTCCTTCCCGGGATCTTTTTTTGTCCTCTGCGAGAGGTCCAGTGTGATGTCCCCCTCCTCGCACTTGAGCACGCCGATGTCCCCGACGCGCTCCCACCCCTTATAGTGGTATCCCGCCTTCTGGAGCTGCTTCGCTATCCTCGGCCACTGCCTCCCCTTGAACTTGGCTGCCAGCGATGCTGCCAGCTCGGGAAGGATAGCAGGGCCTGCCGTAGCACCCCCGGCGACCGTAGCAGGCGTAGCCACAGGAACCACAACAGCGGCATCTGTAGGTGTAGCGTTGCCTGCTCCGGGTGTAGTAGGTGCAACGGCACCGGGTGTAGCAGTCGTATTGGGGGCAGTACTGGCAGTTGGAGCAACGGCACCCGAGGCAGTAACGTTGCCCGCAGCTGCGGGCCTCTCCTGCTCCTCTGCCTGTATCTCCTGCTCCTGCTCCTGCTCCCCTGCCGCCTCCACATCGGCGTCTTCCGCCGTCTGCGTCGGCTTGCAGGCCTGGTGAGCGGCGTATAGCTGCTTCAGGTCCCCGTAGTGCCCGACGTAGAGCGTACCTTTCCCCTTCGCGACGTGCACCTCCACCCGCCCGTCGCCCCTCGTATGCAGGTACGGCTTCCACCCCCTACTCGTGAGGTGGATGAATTTCTCCGTCGAGCTCATCCCCCGCATCTCCGAGATGAGGTGCTCCACCTCGGTAGGCATGGTGTGGGACTCTTCCTCCGAGTAGATTAGCTCGCCGGTCGCGGTGGCGGTGTCCACCTGTATGTTCCCGGGGGCATAGTCCTTCAGGAGGTTCTGGACGGGAAACGCCCTGCCCGAGAGGATCTCTATTATCAGCTCTTTATTCTTGAAGGAAGTGGTGATGAAATTGACGGGCATGCCATACATGAGGCATTTCTCCCAGTTCGAGATCACCTGCTCCCTGTGGTGGTACGGGTCAGACTCGATCTCCACCGCGAACTTGCGCAGGTGGTCCCACTGTTTGGGGTGGATCTTGTTGTCGGTGTAGGCAGGCGGGAAGACTATCACATCAGGGAGCGTATGGCGGGGATCGCCCCGGTCCACAATGCAGTAAAAGCCGTTCTGCCTCTGCTCCCGGACATATTTGCCCAGGATGACCGTGTGCTCCGGACCGCCTCCCCGCTGGCCTCGGGGGGCGTCCCTGAACTTAACCTTGCTCCTCTCCGTCATGGTGTAAAACCGGAGTAGCTTCCCCTTCTCGATAGTGGTCTGGAGCTCGACCATATCCCCGAAGATAAGTTCCCGCAGTGCGTTGTTAGTATCGCTCTCCGTGAACCCGTAGCGGGACATCTCGCTCTCGATATGTGTGTGGGGGGTTGGCTTTTCCTCGCGCTTGTAGTACATGTAGGATAAAATGAAAAACTCGATCGGCTTCATGTCTGGGATGGGGGTGGATGCAAAGCTGTATTGGTACTGCTGCGGATCTATGCCTTGGCCATATCTCCCCAGGGATGCGCGTATGACATCGTCCGGGTTGGAGTAGGTGGCACGGGAGACGTCTATCACCACTCCCGAGTTTACATATCGCTTGCCGCCGACCCTGATGCTGTAAGCCATCTGGTGCCTCTGCAGGGTCATCAGTGTGTCCCGGGTCACATGTCTTATTATCGGCTTGAAGTACGGCTCCAGCTCCTGGGCCGTCTCCCCACCGACGGCAAAGGTGACGAGCGCGTCACTCAGCTGCGGGATTGCCTCTGTGGTAGACCGGTCGCGGCCGCCCTGCTTGTCGAACTGCCCCAGGTACTGGGCCGCGAGGGTCATGTACACCTTGTACTTCCTCAGTGCCTGGAGTATGTCCTTTATTGACGAAGTGACGAAGCGGTGGGCCTCGTCAATGTATATGTAAAAGGGGGGTCGCTCGGACTCGGGGATCCTCTCGCGGGCCATACCCTCCTGGTAGAGCTTGTTTAACAGGAGGGCTCCCACGAAGTTCGCCACGTCCGTGGTCAGCTTGCCCTCCGAGAGGTTAACAATGATGAATGCACCGTTGTTCATGGCCCACCCGAAGTCCACTGAGGACTGGGCACAGTCGAACATCGGTGCGACGAGTCGCTCCTGGATCAACCGGCAGATTTTGTTCGTGACTGCGGTCGGCGCGTCGTCGCGCAGGTTGGGGAACTCATTCATCCAATATTTGATGACGAGTTCGTCGCGGACGTTCGCCAGGTAGCGGTCCCGCTTGTCCGCATCGGTAATGATGTCGTAAACATCGATGAGTTTAGGTTCGGGCTGCTCCATGACCGCATATATAGCGTTGATGAGCATCTTTTCGAGACGGGGGCCCCAGAACTCCTCATACATCTTCTTCAATGAGTCCACGAACCCCATTGCCACTGCCCCCCTGGCAGAGGGGTCCTTGCACTCGAGGAGGGCGATCTTGATAATGGAGCGGAGATCCTCAACCGTAGTCGGATCGATGTACACCACACGCTCCCATTTCTCCGGCGGTATTATGGCGAGGGTCTTCTTCGCCAAGTCCCCGTGCGGGTCTATAATGATGAATGCCTCATCGTTTCGTATATGCTGCAGGATCTGCAGGAGGAGGAACGTGGTCTTGCCCATGCCGGGCTCGCCGAAGACGGCCATGTGCACCCGATCAGATCGCCTGATTGTGAGGAGGGAGCCGTTGCTGTGCTGACATAATATGAAGAAGGAGCGGGGGTCGGGTGTCCCCGGAGGCGGCGTATATGTATAGGGCTGGAGGATCGGTGGGAGCCGCGGCTGCGGGGGCGGTGTCGCAGCAGCAGCGGGGGCAGTATCATCCTCCCCGATGGCCGCGGGTGCGGGAGCGCGTGGGCGGGGAAAACTGCTGTAAATGCGGGAAATGCCGGAAAAATACACGTTTTTGCCAACGCTGATGGTAACGTATGCAGGGTAATGTGAGGATAATGGAAGGCTCATGTAAAAAGTTGCATGGTACACAGGGGGTTTTTTACTGCATGTGATCTAGATGGTTTGCCCTCTAAACCCCCTTCATTTTTACCATCAAATCACCATCAGGTTATCATCGGCCCGGCCATCAGGCATCATCAGATCCCCGTCCGCAGCGGTTGGGCAGGGAGGGGAGTGATGGTAATTTCCGCCGGTTTTTCACCATCAGCTGATGGTCGTTGCACGGAGGGCACTTTTTTTTCCTTGACTTTTTTCTTGATTTTTTCTTCTTCTTCCTGCGTCTTTTTTCCGTCTTTGGGGGCGGTTTGCCGTCGTCAGCCCACGCGGCTGCGGGTTCCCATCGCCGGGCTGCTCAGGACTCTGAGGGGGCCTTTTTTTCCTTTTCCTTTTTCTTTTCCTTTCCTTTCCTTTTTCCCCCCTGCGTCTTCACACTGCCCTCTCCTGATCCTGCTGGCCCCATCCTTATCCTCGCCCCCTATCCCCCATTCTTTCCCGCCCCCTCGGCTCCTCGACTCCTCGTTGGATCCCCCCTCTTCCCCCTTGTCCCCGAGGGCGGAGTTGGCTGCATCCGCCTCTCTTTTTTTCCCCTCCCCTTCTCTTCCCTTCTCTTCTCTTCCCTTCTCTTCTCTTCTCTTCCCTTCCCTCCTCCCTCTTGCCTGCTCTTCCCTGGACTGCACCTGCCCTGGGTTGCCCCTCTGCCCGGTCCGACTGGGGGTGGCAGGGCTTTGCGCTGGGTGGGGCTGCTTGGGATGGAGGGGCGGTTGGTCTGACCGGGCGGCTCTGCCTCTGCGGATAGCGGGCTGCTGGCGTGGAGTGACTGGTTACTGCTGGACTGCTGAGCTGCCGACCGGTTGCTGCTCTGCCTCCTTTTTCCCGTCCGGTCCGGCTGTCGTCCGCGATCGGGCACAGGTGTGATTTAGTATCAGTATCTAAACCCTCTAAGGTGGGAGGGGGCGGAAGGGAAAGGGCAGGGTGACGTCGTTGCACCCTTTACTAAATGTTCGGCAGCGCTGGAGTTGGGAGGGGGGGATAACGCAGTTGCGTGCTTTAGAGCCTAAATGGTTGGAGGGGCAGGATCCTGGAGCTTCGTTCCATTCCGTTGCGTTGCATTCCGGCCGCAAAAACCGGGGTCGGCTAGCGGTACAGCGCCCGGTCCACGTGGGAGCCGAGCCAGTCCTGGATGCAGAAGAGGTCGAAGACCGGGGGCAGCTCCACCTCTGCCAGGCCGGGGATCGCGAGGCGGAAGGGGCGGTAGAGCTGGCTGTGCAGGTCGGGCAGGCTGTGCGGCAGGAAGAGGCGGGGCACGTGGGTCGGCCGGAGCGCGGCCGGTGCTGAGGCCGGGTCGCCTGAGGCTGCTACGGCGTCGTAATACCCTCGGACTGAGGTAGCTGCGGCTATGGCAGGTGCCACGATCAGCAGGGCGGCTATGGAGGCGAGGATAAGGAAGCGGGCCACGGGCCGGAACCGGGGCCTGTTGGCAGGAGGGACGGTCGGGTCAGCCGGCAGTCTTTCAGGGTATGCAGGCTCTAACGCCATAAAACTAGTGGTGCCTCTTCGGGCGTAATACTTCCGGCTCATGCCGCCCCTCCTCAATATGGTAAAAGTGCCATCGCCTTATAAATGGGACGGGCGTCGCGGGAGAAAAGGGGCAGGAAGGGGCGGATGGGTGTAGAGGGGGGGAAGGGGGAGGGGTAGGGGTAGGGGTAGGAGTAGGAGTAGGGGTAGGGGGGAAAGGGGCCGACGCAGGGGTGAGATGATGGCGGAGAAGCAGGGCCGGAACCAGATGAGGGGACAGAGGCTGAGGCTGAAGAGGGTAAGGCCTGGGACTGGGCCGGTACGGAGGTGAATGCCGTGAAGAAGGAAGGGGAAGGGACACGGGCGGGAACGGGAACGGGAACGGGGACGTAGATGGGGACGGAGAGGCGAGGCGAAGCGAGGCAGAGATGGGGTGGAGAGAGAGACAGAGGGAGAGGGCGCGGCAGAATACTTTCGCCTACCCGAAGAAAAACAGCTTTCCGAACGTCCGGAACGGCCCATAGCCCCACCCGGATGCCTGCCGCCGGAAGAAGCCGCACGGGAAGAAGAAGGAAGAAAGAAGAAGGAAGAAGGAAGAAGGAAGAAGGAAGAAGGAAGAAGGAAGAAGGAAGAAGGAAGAAGGAAGAAGGAAGAAGGAAGAAAAAAAAAAAGAAAAAACAGCCGCTTTTTTTTCCTTATTTATAAACCAAAGCGGCCGATCAACATGTGAGGAGCTTATAAATGGGAGGTAGATCGATAGTGAGAGTGATAAGCGCTATGAGGAAGAGCCTCGCGGCCGTCCTTGCCATAGCGGCAGTATCGATATCAATAACCGCCGTCATAGCCGCCGCAGACCCGTCCGCTTCCCAGGCGTCCCCATACCTGATCTCCTCGTTTATGGGGAATATCGAGCTGAGGGTCAGCCACTCGGAGGCGGTGGACCTGGGGACGTACAGCTATATTCCCGGCACTTTGTTTAGACCCATCCCCACGCCGGTCAACTTTGCCGCACTGAAGATGGACGTGAGCAAGGTACTGAGCTCGAAACCCGACAATCCCAACATACCTCCGGATACCATCGGTATAGGAGTATGGGTGAGGACGCCGGAGAACATGACTGCCCGGCTCGTATCTCAAGTAGGAGAAGCCAAGTTCGCCCGCCAGACGTTCATATATGTGGATCCCTATAGGAATACTCCCAGTTACACCTGCACTACTGACCGCCTCTGGCCCCTGGTCAACAGCAGCTACGGGCAGCTCATTTCAGTCACCTTTACTGCAGAGGACTTTGAGTCTGGCCTATCATGCATAAAGCAGTCCGCCGGCAACCTCGAGGTATACGGGGTTTATATCTATGATAATTCCCACCTCTACACCGAGGAGTGCACCACAGCCTCAGTCAGGTGCACCGGGTTGTACGGCTTTGCCGGCATGTCCATCGTGTCTGCCACACTAAACGGTGCCGAGTGCCCGGTGGAGGGGGGCACGGCAAAGCTCAGCGGGCCTGTGAGCGGCACCCTGACGCTGAATCTTGAGGGCCGCTTCTTCTTCATACCTTACACGAAGACCGTGACCTTCCAGCTGTAGGGGGGGATTTAAGTGAGGCCGCCTCCCCCTCCGCCTCCGCCTCCGCCTCCCACTCCCCTCCTCAGCCCTCCCTCTTTTTTTATTCTGACCCTGCTGGCCCTGTCGATTTGGTTCGCGGTGGCCGTGCCGGGCGCGGCTGCGTACTCCGAAGAACAGGTAGTGCCGTATTCATCGTGCGTTTTTAATTATAATTATTCGCCGGCGGGCGTCAACCAGTCCCAAAAAGATGGTTTTGATGACAACAATCCCATCCGCCTCAACGCCGCCACCTGGAACCCGGAGACAGGGACCCTCAGCGCCTACGCCCACGCGATGGACCCGACCACCGGCCCGCCGATGCGCCCGAACGTGAACGCCTCTGCCTGGCTCGTGCTGTCGGGGACGTTCTACCGCCCCTTCAGCTACGTGGCCGCCTCCGCGGTAAGCCCGTCCCCCTCCTCGTACTGCAGGTATCCCGCAGAGATGGGCTTTGCGGACTGCGGCTGCGCCACCTCCTTCGTGGCGCAGGGGGGAGGCACCGCGTATAGCGTAACCACGGCCGCGGTCTACGCCCTGGCGGACTACTGGTACAACAACAACGAATACATCTACGACGACGCATACGCCGGCGCAGACCTTGCCCTGACAGACGTGAGGCTCGTATTCCACCGGACGGAGGTCGCGGTATCCGCGTCCTCCGACGCGTTTGTGGGGTGGCCGGTACGCTTCACAGCCACAGCCCGGGACGGCTGGAACGATATTACGGGCGCGCCCTACTCCTACGCGTGGGAGGTCAACGGTGCGCCCGCCGGGGAGGGCGGGCAGAGCCTCGACTATACCTTCCCCTCCCCCGGCATATACAACGTCTCGTGCACCGCCACCGACTCGCTCGGCATCTCTGACACCGCCTCCCGCCTCGTCTTCGTGAAGGGGGCGTACCTTACGGTCGTCACGACCGCCGGGGGGACCACGAACCCGCCCCCCGGCACATACCTGAGGACCCAGGAGATGGCGACGGTGACCGCCACCCCGTACGGCGGGTATTCGTTCGGCTACTGGACGCTGGACGGCGTCCGGCAGGAGCCCCGCCCGCCTTCCTACACGTCGATCGCCGTGCCGATGGACCAGAACCATACAGTGACCGCGTACTTCACGGAGGGGCTGACGGTCAGCCTCACGGCCGTGCCCGCGTCCGGGGACGCGCCCCTCCCCGTGACGTTCTCTGCGCTCGTCTCCGGCGGCAGCCCGCCTTACACCTACAGCTTCAGCTTCGGCGACCAGGGGGTATACAGCACGCAGGCGTCCGCCCCATCTGCACAGGCGCTCCATACCTACGCCCAGGGCGGCGCCTACCAGGCGTCCGTGGCGGTGACGGACCAGATGGGGAGGAAGGGCCACGCCTCGGCCAACGTCACAGTCTCCTCCCCGTTCGACTTCTCGCTTTCGAAGGCGGGCGATATAGCGGTGGTGGCGGGCCAGTCCGCCTCGACCGCCATCTACGTGACCCCGTCACCGGGCGGGGGGACAGCCCAGCCGGTGGCGTTGTCTGTGGCGTGGATAGGGTGCGTGCCGGCGAAGGCGCCCTCCCCGTACCTGTCGCCCCAGTCCGTCCCGGTCCCGCCGTCGGCCACGTCCCTGCTCTCGTTCACCACAGCCGCCGATACGCCCCTGGGGACGTATACGTGCAGGGTCACGGGGACCGCGGGGGGCGTCACCCGGTACGTCGACGTCGCGGTCAACGTTACGACTAAGGTGTATTCCCTCACGATCGTGGGTGCGGATGGTGGAGGTGAAGGTGGAGGTGGAGTAGGAGGTGGAGTAGGAGTAGGGACGACCTCGCCTGCGCCCGGGACGTATTACTTCCCCGCGGGCGCGACCGCCAGCGTGACCGCCGTCCCCTCGGCGCCGTATGAGTTCGACCACTGGGAGCGCGGCCTCACCTCCTCCTCCGTCTTAATACCCTACTCGGTGAGCAACCCCGTCACGTTCGTGATGGACGCCAACTATACGCTGAAGCCCGTCTTCACCACAGTGACGCCGGCGACCCTCACCTTCGACGTGAGGCACTGGGACGGGAACGGCGCGTCGTGGGCACAGGGCCCCTTTTCGGAGTACGCATGGCTCCGCTACTCCGGGGCGGCCACGGGCGAGGTGTATACGTCGCCGTGCAACGTCTCCGTCCCCGTCTCCGGCTCAGATACCGTCACCGTCCAGATCGACCCGTTGAACACCAACGGCATACCGGTGAGCATGTACGGCGGGACGGCGAAGGCCAAGGTTTACGACGCCCGGTACTACATCGGCTCTTCGTTGTTTGCGACGATACCGCCGCCGTCGATAACGTACCCAAGCGGGTACGACCTGCTTGTAGTGGCGACGCATACGCACCTGCTGAGGGTGGACCTGAAGCTGGCAGACTATCCCGTAAACGTCTCCGCGAACGCGGCGTGGGGCTTCGCCGAGGTCACCTCCGACTCGCCGGGGTGGGCGTTGTACAGGCCGCAGTACGACGGATATGAGGGCGGCTTTGGCGAGTATTACGTCGACCATTCCCACTATATCAGGGTGAAGGCGTACCCGTACGCCGGGTACTACTTCGACAGGATGGTGGTCGACGGCGTCACCTGTTATTCCGATACGGCGGTGATACCGAATGTCACGTCCGGGCACAACGTAACCGTCTGCTTCTCCGCCGTCCCGCCGACCTTCACCCTGACGATCGCGGCGACTGAGGGGGGGACGACGATCCCCGCGCCCGGCACCTACGCGGTCCCCCGCTACTCGTACCAGACGGTCGTCGCCAACGCCACAGACCCGAAATACTACTTCTCCAACTGGATGCTCGACGGGGCGCCGCTCAGCCCTAGCGGGGAGCTGGCGCTGTACATGGACCACGACCACCATGTGGCGGCGGTCTTTGAGTACGGCGGATCGTCCCCGATGGCCGTCCTGCCCAGCAATCTCGACTCGGGAACGGCCTTCAGGCGGGTCATAGCCGGGGAGTACCTCGGGGTAAACATAACGGGCACGATCCCAGAGGTCTCCTCGCCTACCCCCCTTACCGTGACCGCGTGGCTGGATCCCCTCGGCGCGTTCTCATGGAGTTCCGGAGGGGCATCCCCGGATCCCCTGGTGCTCAGGGGGGAGGCGGTCACCAACGGATCCGGCTGGTTCACCCTGTCCTTGGGCGCGCTGGAGGAGGGGTGTTGGATAGCCAAGGATGCGCCGATCGGCTCCGCCCTCGCCTCGCATGCCGAGATACGCGCCGGCGGCAGAACCCTGATCTACAGCGATGTGTGGTCCATCGACAACGCCATGGCCGTCGTGGACTTTGAATACCGTGAGGCAGGGGTGAACGCCACCTTCCGGCTAACCTTCTCCGACGGATCCCCGGTGAGGGGGAGGCCCGGCCGCTTCTTCAGCTCATTCAGCGGGATCGACCTCGGGCAGTCTTCGGCAAACGATTGGGGAGGGGTCTCGTCCCTCTGGATCCCTTGGGCGGAGATCGATCGATACCGCGGGGAAGGGCATCTGACCGTGGTGACATACACAAACCTGACCGGCACCCCTGCGGTGATGGCTGGCTTTGCCCAGTCCCGGGTCAGGTTCGCTACTCTGGCCGCCCAGTTCCTTGTACACAATGCGACCCACCTCGCCCTCGAGGTCTTCGACTGGGACTCGGAGACCCATAATGACGTGCCAGGTGCCTCCGCCCACCTGTGGCTGAGTGGGCCGTCGTGGCCCGGTGGCAGCGCGGCCCTCCCCGGGAGCCCCTTCGGCCCTTCCTGCAGGGCGCAGCTGGCGACGGTTTCTGGCGCTGTCTGCCTGAGGGCCCCCGATCAGCAGCAGTCGCTCTGGTCCCTGGCGGATACCGTTGCGATCCCCCCCTCCCGCACGTACCTGGACTCGGTTCTCTTTATAGTCCACCCAGAGACGGGGGACCTGCTGGACGATCAGGGCAACCGCTCTCTCCAGATGCGGATCCTCCCGCCGGCCACCAGGGGCGTCCTGTACAGGTCGCCCGTCTACCTGTTGGCGGCGTCGGTAGGGGCACCGGCGGGGTGGTAATGGGGGTCGGCGCATGGAGCAGGCTTTCACCAGGGTCCTGGTCGCGGTCGCGATGATAGCCCTAGCCTCGTATGTCGCCACATGCGCCGGCTATGCCTTCAGCGGCTCCAGGGACGCAGGGGTGGGTGATCTATACGGCAAGGGCCTGGAGATGGGGCAGGTCATTTACGACTCCCCCACCGTCGTATACAGCTTCTCCACGGGCGGCAGGGCCATGACCGTCGTCAGCCTGGGTGCTGCCTGCATAACCATCGACGTCGTCGGCGACTCGATCTCGTGGTCATTCCCGAAGAACGCCGCGGTGGTGCGGGGCATAAGCTTCGCGTCCCCTCCCTCCCCAGCGTTCTCTGTGAGCTCTTCCGACCTCATCGCGGCCTACTCCCTGGGCGGCAGCTTTTACCTGGAGCCCAAGGTGCTCTTCCGGTACGGAGGGCCAGCTCCCGAAGGCGGCAGGACTGTGCACCGGATCTCGGTGGTCTCCTGCTACCTCTCGAACTTTACCGCATCGGGGACCTTCGACCTCGTGAAGGAAGAGGTGCTGGCAGCTATAAACACCTACGAGCGGCAGTGCCTCTACCGCGGTTCTGTCTCAGTCGCCATCGACGGCAGCCCTGTGATCACGTTCACGGTACTGGAGGGCGAGAGCGTGGTGGTCGAGTCTGTCCACCTTAACGTGAGGCTGGTTCCCGTGGTGAGGGGCTAGCCGGGAGAAGCGCCTGCGCGGGTGACTGCCATGGATCGGCCGCTGATCGAGATAATGATCACAGTCTCCCTGCTCTGCATATCGTCCCTGCTCATCTCTTCCTTCGCCGCGCAGTCCTGGGGCGTGGCGGTCACAATGAGGGAGCTCGCCGCCGAGGAGGCGCTCCGCTCGGTTCACTCTTCGGCCCTTTCGGCAGCCCTCGAGGGGAATCTGTCTGGCACCGCCGTCACCGTCATTATCGACTTCCCTTATGAAGTCTTGATCAATGCCACTCCCCCCGTCATAACCGCCTCCGTAGCAGGTGTTTCCCGGGAGGCGCCATCGCTCATCGAGATCCGGGGGCTATGTTCAGGGACCGTCTTCAACATAACGGGCCTTCAGAACGGGACCGCCCTCATCAGTCCCGCTGGTACCGCACGCCCGTGACCCTACGGACGCAGATCCGCCTGGGCGGGCTCCGGCAAATCCCGCCGCCCACCGATGGTGAGGCGTGCCATGCCTGTGAAGCGGGCTGCTCTCCGGTCCGCTGGCACAGGGGGTTGGCAGTCATGGCTCTGCGGCACTGGAATCCTCGTAGAGCTCTACCAGGACCCTCGCCTTGACCTCTTTCGCCGTAAAGTGGGGCATCCTGTCTCCGAGGTCCATGGCGAAGACGACCGGGTTGCCCATGGAATCGGTGAACCTGACCTCGGCGATGAATTTCTTGCTCGGGCCTGACGCGACCGCCTTTGTCATCGCCTCATAGATCCTGCTTATCGCCATCTGCAGGGCGACCGGGCTGGTCATGTCCTGGGGTGTCAGGGTCAGGTTCTGGAAGCCTGCCAGGATCTCCCCGACCTTCGCTGTGCCGTTGAATATGCCTATGCTCTTCTCTTCCTTATCGGTGGTCATACTTCGGTTACCACATAGAGTGTTCTCCTGCCGTCCTTTTTACCTTTTCATGCCCCTTCCGCAGCCGGGGTCAGCCCCGGTCCCCTGCGCCCTGCCTCCCCTGAGGAGCTTCTCGGTCGCGTTGACCACGCCCGTCGGCAGGAGCTCCGCACACCCCTCCCCGATCGCCGCCTTCAGCACCTCACCGATATTGCGCATCCCCGATCTGCCGAGATCGTCGAATATCCTCAGCAGCCCGACGCTCCAGTACTCCCTCAGGTACGCCTTCATCCTTGCAAGGTCCTCCTCGATTGGCGGGACCTCCAGGACCCTCGGCGAAGGGGGCTCGTCCTCACCGTTGTCAAAGCCCTCGGGTGCCAGCAGGAGCCCGCCCTCTATCAGGTCGCCCACCAGGGTTCTCAGTGTGTACCTGCCTATGCCCCTGGGCTCTGCCCAGGCCTCGATCTCCCGAAGCGTCGCACGCCCGCCCCTGCTCCTGACCGCCTCCACTATGCTCCCTGCGATCCCCTCGCCCGGATCGCTCCCATCAGGCTCTGCCACCGGCTCGTTGTCGATGCCGAAGTTCAACCCCGCCTCACGCTCCAGCCCAGACTGTAATCTGCGGAGGCACAATATAATGGCTTCCCACGCTAACGGCTTCCCGCGCCCGCCTGCCGGTGCCGCATCGGGCGGGACCAGTCGTTCGCTAAAGTATTAAATCCCGGCGCCCAGAGATTAAAGCCGGTGAGATTGATGGAACCAGCCAAGAGGGTAAGGGACTCTGCGCTCGTCTCCACCAGGTGGATGTTCCCGTCGGACGCAAACCCCGCGGGCAATGTCTTCGGTGGGGCGATAATAAGGTACATCGACGAGATAGGTGCGGCCGTCGCGCAGCGCCACGCGAGGTCGAACGTCGTAATCGCCTCCATAGACCGGATGGACTACCGCCTGCCGGTGAGGGTCGGGGACCTCCTCACGCTTAAGGCAGCGATCAACTACGTCGGGAACTCGTCGATGGAGGTAGGGGTCAGGGTAGAGGCAGAGAACCCGCTCACCGGGGAGGTTGCCCATGCCGGGTCTGCCTACTGCACAATGGTCGCGCTGGGCCCCGACTGCAAGCCTATCCGGGTCCCCCGGCTGATCTGCGAGACCGAGGAAGAGAAGAGGCGGTTCCGGGAGGGCGAGATGCGCTACAAGAAGAGGCAGGCCGAGCGGGCCAAGGCCGGGTGAGCCGGGGCAGAATGGCCATAAAGACACTTTGGCCGTTTCCGTTTAGATATCAGGACTGAGACTCACTTTCATAGATAACCTAATCTAATGACAATTCAGGATAGGATACTTCCAACCCCACAGGACAGCCCCTCCAGCAGTGCAATGGTCTTTATTAGTCCCGCAAGAGACCTTTATTTGAGGTGAATATCTCTGAAATTTATGGTGACGCTGGTCCACACGCCAGAGCAGTGTTTCAGCAGGAAAGAGTACAAGGAAGAATTTAACCAATGGGCTAAACAGATGGGTGAATCCTCAGATAGGCTGGGCATAAAGATTGAGGGAGCATACCTTACACCCAATGAACACACGTTCTACTTCGTGTTAGAATGCGATGACTTGAAAGCAATCTCAACTTTCCTAGGTCCCCCCATGCTCACGCATCATAAAGCAAAAGTCGCTCCGATATTGGATATCCGAGAGGCGTCCGAACTCCCCTTCATGCAAAAGAAAACATATCCTTGAAAAAGCAGACAACGAACTTATCCCAAAGGTAGCCAACAGGAGTGAATTAGCCAGCGATTTCCATCAGCCTAGGAAGGTTTAGGAAGAAGCCCCCAAAGGAATCGGCAACAGAGGTCAGGCTGATGAAGGAGATGGCGGTGAGCATTGAATTTCCCGGCTTCCATTGGCCCTCGGCTGGTTTGATACGGCAGTCGTAATGGATGCCCCAGACGAGAAGGCGGCAGTGAAAGCAAAGTACGTCAATATGGCAGGGTTCGTTTCGACCGGGGCACATCGGGTAACTAGAGAAGAGGCGATTAAATCCGTCGGTTAATATATTGATGGTCTCCGGCCTCTTGGGTTAGTTGTCCATGTTGCGTCTTTTTGGTTTTTTGGGGATCGCGGTTGTAGTGCCCCTTTACCGATCGCCGTTCAGTAGTTTTCGACCCATGCCTCGAAGTAAGCCCTCGGCTTCCTGCAGACCGGGCACACGAGGGGCGCCTCCCTGCCCTCATGGACGTAGCCGCAGTTTCTGCATTTCCACCGGATCGGCTCTTCCCTCTTGAAGGTTATCCCCCGGCTCAGGCTGTCGAGGAGCCTGAGGTACCGCCTCTCGTGGTATGCCTCGACCTTGGATACCATATTGAACGTGTTGGCTGCCTCTCTGAACCCTTCTTCCTCGGCAACGGCGGCAAAGTCGGGGTAGAGGGTCCCCCATTCAAGCTTCTCCCCCTCGGCCGCAGCCCTCAGGTTCTCCGCCGTCGTCCCGACCACGCCGGCAGGGTATGCGGCAGTTATCTCGACCAGGCCGCCGCGCAGGTGGTTGAAGAACAGTTTGGCGTGCTCCCTCTCGTTGTCGGCGGTCTCCTCAAATATCGCGGCTATCTGCTCGTAGCCCTCCTGCCTTGCCGCGTCTGCGAAGAAGGTGTACCTGGTCCTCGCCTGCGACTCGCCGGCAAAAGCGGCGAGCAGGTTCTTTTCAGTCCGGCTGCCTTTGAGCTCCATAGCCCTCAACCTGATATCGTATTCGTCGGAAGTCATATTAAAACTACCATCAGACTTTGTCTTCTTTCCTATGTCCTGCCCAGAGGTTGGAGAGCAAAGCAGCTGTATGGCGTGAGCTTACATGCGCATAGATATTTCCGAGCCAGCTATTCTGGTGGTTTACATCTCCCTATGACGATAGGGGAATCGGTTATGGGAGTGGAATTAATGGTAGGCTTTAGCCAATTAATTTTCCCATTATTTGTAAGTGTTAGGATAGAAACTCTTAAAAGGAATCCTAACATTTTGCCATTCGCCGCTACCGTAATCGTAAGGGATATGTTTTTTTACCTCTTGAAAGTCCAAGATTGCGTATGTATAGTCTGGTTTAGATATTGACCATAGATGTACCTGCGCATAGGCATGAGAATTTAGTATAAGCCACTCATTCCGGGTCAAATAAAATGATGCCTTATCCCAGTCCTCGTTGGATGTCTTAACTTCGATTACAAGTTTATCTTGATCGGTTGGAGTCAATTGTGATAATATATCGTATCCTGCATCGTTATCAAGAACTGAAATCCATATCGGGTTGACTCCACGCTTCTTCTCAAGATCTAATGACAGTAGTTCTCCTTTCCTGCCAACTTCAATTTTTTCTAATAAATCATTTTCGTATACCTCTGCACGGATCCTATCCCACCACAAAATTACTTCGGGATCATCGATTTCAAACAGACCTGCTTCATAAAAGCATTGAGAAGTATTTTCACTTAAGGTCTTTAATGCAGAAAAACCTCGCTTCACGAGCCCTATCCATGGTGGCGGTTCGCATAATAGGATATCTTGAAGCTGCAATCTGAGTTTCAATGATGGTTTATGACATTTAACGATATTCTTTCCAGACTCAGTAAGAATGATCGAACCCGATCTAATTCTGATCCAATTAAAGCGAATGGCTGCTTGGAGGATGTCCTTACCGGATACGCCTCTATACTGACTAAATCCTGAAGTATATGCCGTTTCAGTTATGGGCTGATCATTAATAAACTCTAGAAGATCTTGCACGCGATACAAAATACCTACATGAAACAAGATCAGGATCCCCTCAAGAGAAATTGGCGTATATCTTCGAGATCCTCTTTGGAGAAGCCACTCTCATCATCGATAACTTCCATCGGTTCAATTGTAAGCGATTTATCATTAAACACTTTTTGCATTGCTTGAACTTTCGATTCCAATCGCCTCTGTATCGACTGGTCAATGCTATTTTTACACTGTAGTATGGTGATGATAGTGTCTACGCTTGGATCGAGACCTATCCTGTGAATGCGATCTTCGGATTGCAAGTAATGTGCCGCATTATAATTGCGGTCTACATATATTGCATGATGACAAACTTTATGTAAGCTTATCCCCTCTCCGCAGGCCGCAGGGTTAGCTACCAGCACCATGCACTCGCGATCCTGATGGAACCTCCTGATCTTAGCCTCCCTAGACTCTATGTTTTCTTCATCTTCATCAGTTGCTATCCCACCATGAATGAACTCTGCCCCAAGATCAGTTAATTTTGTTGCCAAATATTCAACATTTTTTACAAATTGTGACCAGATGATGGTTTTTTTACCCTCAGATGCAAATTTGCGCGCTAGGAAAATGGCAGCTTCATTTTTAGGACTGTTTCCCTCATCTATAGCTTCCTTAAGTAATGTTGTTTCGCTAATCACGCTTTCCGATAATAACGCGGGATCACATGCAACCTGAATTAATCTTACCAAGCATCTACCAAAAGAACGAATCAAAAGCTTGTCTTTTATTGACAATTTTTCAAGTTCTCGGACAGCTTCAGATCGCAGATTTTCATAAAGACGCCGTTGCGCTGGCTTCATCTCTACTAAATGAATTTTTCTCTGAGGTTTTTTTAAATTTAGTTCTTCTTTTGTAGTCCTGACATATACCGATCTAATTTTTTCGGTGATCGTATCCTGATCAACAGGAATCTCAGGATACAAGTACGCGAATTGTGGCAATAAATCATCAATAGTGTTTGGCATAGGCGTGCCGGATAAAATCAACTTACATATTGGAAGATGGGCTATGTTCAATATGCTTGACCCATAGACTCCTTCAAAGCCTTTCTTCATCCTGTGGCTTTCGTCAAGGAACATAAAACAGGGATTTTCGCACATATATTGCGCAATCAATTGTTCAATACGGTAAAATTGCTGGTAGCTGATCAATGAAACTACTGGGCGCCGCGATAAAATCTCTTTTATGTTGGCTTCGCCTCCTTGCAACCTAGCAATTTGTATGAAACTGTTAGGCAAACACTCGGCTATCTCATCTTCCCAAGTAGCAAACGCATTTTTTGGTGCAACTACGATCAATTTTGTATCAGGACTTTTCTTCAAAAAAAAGTAAGCTAGCGCTTCAGTGGTCTTGCCTGCACCTGGAACAGAAAAGGTTGCGGCGGCTGGATAATTTATTAATATTGATACGTTGCGGGATTGATAGGGTTTGAGAACACGTGTAAATCCCATTGCTTGTAATTTATCGATTATTTGCTGTGATGACAGGTTCAAACATTTATTTTCATACTCTAGTGCTCTTTTCTTAGCGTTGTCAATTAAACTCCTTACAGTTTCGCTGTACTCGGGACTAATTCTATGTTTCATGCAAATATAATCAAAATCGCTTTTTAGATAAAGAAAAGTCCACCAAGGGATGGAAAACGACCTATAATTGATGAACTCCATCCGAGGGACGCGCTTATCGAAAACGCGCCTGACGTCTGCCCAAGTAGACTCAGGTAATTCCGTATTAGAGGCAATTGTTGCAAAACAGATGCGTTTATCGTAGTCTACTCTGATCATTGGCCATCGTCCTTTTAATACTCTCTACGTATTTGATAATCTCCTCAAGAAGATCATCTACTCCTTCTGTAATCGATTCTGGGATAATGTGTTCGTATGCTAACCGTAACTTATCTCTCGCCCCCTTAACGTTTTCAAATAACTGCTTCTCTTTTTTACATTGCCTATCGCGACATTTGTTTGATGCTATAGTATCTTCGACTATACTCGTAATTCTTTCTTTGTTTTTAGGATCATTGATGATGTTGGTTATTCGTATTGCCTGTTCAGCGCTAACCGCCGCGGATCTTTTCTGCGTGTTAAGCTCTACTGTTGATATGCCCTGATTAGGAATAACGACGGACGATGGTTTTATGTCTTCTATTTTTGTATTAGGACAATTGTCTTCTACAATTTTACTTATCATATCGTCAATATTTTTGTAGATGTCGGCAATTTTTTGATAAAGCCGGTTATCTGCTTGGTCTTCATCAAATTCTTTATAGCAAAGGGCAGTAAAAATGTCCGCCTTCTTTATGTCTTTAAACTTTGCTCTATATCTAATAAGTTGCGCAAACCCGTACTCCTTTTCTTCTACTCGACTATATTGCCATTTAGCACCTCGATCCTCAAGATACTTGTTAGCATGCTGTAACATATCGAGGTAATCGCTAACAATGCTTTCTTTATCGAGGTCATTTTCACGTGCAATATCTTTCGGTGCCCAATTATAACGTTCCATCTTTTCTTTATAGCGAATTGCCCGATTGACCCAAGAGTATTTTGCCTTAATCTCTGGGGCCAGTTGGAGGTTGTCCTCCAACTCTTCTTTGTCCTTCTCAGTGCATGGTGGTAAAATCAATACTTTGATATGCGCATATTTTCCGTATTTTTCTCGATCTTCCTTAAGCAACTCCCGCCAAACACATAAACGTCGATTTCCATTAACAACGTAGCCGTATTGATCTAGAATCAAAGGTTCAGTCTGAAAATGTCTTGGATTTTTGAAATAATCCAATAAATCCGCCTTGTCGGCTAATTTTTTAAGTAATTCATGCTGAACTTTTAGAGCTTCGATTGAGTCAGGATCCTTAGTGAAGAAATCTTCAGGTTTATTATGCAAAGCAATAAACTCCAACTGAGCGGACTTGGTTCTCCCGTTTGATAATCGATATACCGGCATCCCAATTTCAACGGTATAGACGCCAAACTGTTTTGGAGCGCCTTGGAAATTTAATTGCCAGCTACTCTCCGGATTACTTTTCAACAGATCATTGATAAACTGGAGTCTAGTTGGAAGCGGCATCAATGTGAATGAATCCATCTCTAATGCACCGGCATCCCATTGATTGGTGCTTTTATATTAATATAAATTAAGCTTAAAGTGGAAGTTCAGAAATGATCGAGTCCTTCCCACTCTTTAGGGATTTGTGCTACCTTATCCGTTGGTTTTGGTTCAAATATAGGCGTACCAAGTATACGTCTTTTTAGAGAACCGTTATAATAGCGATTTAAGCGATCGATGCATATGTTGATGTATTCTGTCGATTTATCTACTCCTATCGCCCTGCGCTTACGCGATATTGCAGCTATTAATGAGGACCCTGTGCCGCAAAAGGGATCAATAATTAAATCGCTTTCATTAGTCAGAGCCAATACTAATCGCTCTATGAGCTCGATTGGAAATTGGCATGGGTGCTTGGTCTTTTCGGGATGGTGCGCTTTTACGTTTGGTATATCCCAAACCGATTCTTCCCATTCTGGCACTGGATCCCATATGTCCGAAGGATTCTTACCTTTAATATTGCATGAAGGCTTGCCTTTATTTGGCCCCCTATAGTATCGTTTGCCAGGGTATTTGCTTCGAACTCTTACTGCATCTAAGTTGAATATGTAATCATCACTCTTAGTAAACCATAATATGGTTTCATATCTTCCACTAAAGCGGCTAGATGAGGGCAAACCGTGCCCAAACCGCCATATGATTCTGTTTCTTAACTTCATTCCAATTTTTTTCTTAATGATGTTGTAAAAGAAAAAGTCCAGAGGAAAAATCTCCTTCTTCTCTACATAATTTCCTACCTGCCAGCATAGACTTCCATTATCTAGTAAGATTCGATGGCACTCTTTCAATACTTCTTCCTGCCAATCTAGATAGTCCTCGAAGGCCTCTCTTTTTTCATAAGGCTTTCCAATGTTGTATGGCGGGGAAGCCACAATTAAACGAGCAACAGGATTTTTAACAGTCTTCAGGAAGTCAAGAACATCCATGTTGGCAAGCCCAACTTCAGAATTGCCGAAGTCATCGATCTTATTTATTAATGAAATTTGCGTTTTGTCATTCGATCCGATCAAAGGTAAGTCACCGATTTCTAAGGGATTACTAACTTTATACGCCATATAAAAGATCCGCGGCTCTAAAATCCAACCTATGGCAGGTGTAGTACCATTAATCGCCCAACCATACATTTGGCGTCTAACCATGTTGAATGGGTTTTCCGAGCGTTTATGCTCAACCATTCTCCTTCAGTACGTTACGTTTTCATAGCATGGAGCTGTTCTAGTCTTAAGATCAAAGATGATAATCCTTCAAACATACGAGAATGTTATGAAAGCACCGATGACCACCGGCTGTCCCATTTGCACCTCATGTGACTACCGTACCATGGTCGGATGTAATGAAATTGCGAAGAAAGCATATGAACAATAACAAACATATGAAGACGCTAAAGGATACGGGGATGCTCTCAGTATAAACTCCTGTCGGAGCATCTGGTAAATGTCGACCTGATCCCTTACCATTCTGTCGGAATTGGGCTCAATATCAACTCTGCCGAACGCCAGGAGCTGGTTAGGCCCTATATCCACACCTTCTGCGGCCTGATAAAGCAGTGCGACCCCAAGGCAGTATTCATCAATGGGGCATGCTTCCGGTCAATACTCGAAGAGCAGCCTTTAGAAAGCATCAAATTCACTAGGAAAAGCACCGTTGCAGTAAACAAGCGGCTCAACGCCCACATAGGCAAGTTCATCGGTTTCAACGCAGTATGGTTTGATAGGTTCCTGACTGGAAAGAGCGCTGGAGCATCCAATGAGGAGCTGTATGAAGCCGGCAGGAAGATCAGTCAGATACTCAAGTGATAAACATTCTAATCCTCACTATTGATATAACTCCCGGTGCCCGCCACCTTCGCTCCAAGGTTGCCGATTATCGGCCATATGTATTTGCCAACTTAATGATGTAAATACATAAAAGTGGTTATCCGTTAACGGATAGCGATGACCTTCTCAATGGTAAACATCGTAATGATTTCTAGTCCATGTCGGAAGATCAACTCTACGTTCAAGTTCCCAGAGATTCTCCATGATAGCGAAATCTATGGAGGGCGGGTAGCCTGCTTCAAGAATAAGTCGATGGTATGCAGGTAAATATAGAGGAATGGCCTATGTCCAAGCGCTCAGAGACAAGGGAGATCCTGGCCTCAGTACTGGCAGGCATCTCCTCGCCATGGTGTCTTGACACATTCCCTGGCATATTGGTCGTAATCTGGAGCGTTATCCCGCTCAAACATACCTGCTGACTGGGGCCCCTTCGCCCCGATCCCTATTCCAGCAATACCCTTCATTGCCGGCCCGGTCTGATGTTTCAAGACCGCTTACAGAGGTCCTCCCTTGCTTCAGGGTACGCCACGCCGGACCTGCGGATTATGAACGAGCCGTCGAGGTCTTCGCACATGGCGATGGCAAGCTTCACGGGAATGCCGAGGCTCAACAGGTTCTCAGGGAACCATCTGTTGCCGGTGGGGTCCATGGGCCCCAGGTATGCAGCGCCAGCCGGCGCATTCTCGGCCATCTGTGCCGGATAAGTTATCCATGACGCACAGGCCGGGCCCCAGGCTGCCAGTATCGCGCCAAACGGATCCGGGCTCCTGAAATGTATCAGGGCACACAGGTTGCGTATCTGCTCGCTGCTCCCGAGGCAGAGGATGGACCTGACGCCCGGGTCGCCCTCCAGGTCTGCGCAGGGCCGGATTACCGTATATGCCCCCGGGGGAGTGATCTTGCCGACGGCCTCCTTCGACCTCCTGACGAGCTCGGGGCTGGCTTTCAGGAATTCTGCCTCACCGCTGCGTACCGAGGGGCTGCCGGTCGAGACGAAGAAATCTATCGCGGGCGCAAGCTGCCCGTAGCCCGTCCAGCCGGTGCCCCCGGGGCAGCAGCCTGCCATCGCGTCCTTTCCAAAGTAGAGAGGCGGCATATTGTCATTGTCGCACAGCGAGACAGAAGCCGTGGCCCTTGCCAGGCAACGGTCGACGGAGGTGATGGGTTTCGCGCCTGCCGGGATCGTATCCGAGCCATACACGCACAGCGGCCTGTACTTTAGCCTGCCCGCTACCGACAATTTTTCCCCGATCTCTTTGATCGACAGGTTGGTGATGGCTACCCCCCCGAACGCCGCCCTCGACCATGCTCTATCCGATTGATATTGCGCTGCGTACGATAAAAAGGCTGTGTTGGATGCCCTGCTCCCGGCATTCCTGCAGCTCCAGGGAACTTACCGGCTTAGCAAAAGAGAGAGTCAAATCCCCCAATGGCCGTATCCGGCACGGCGGCCCACAGCATCCGCAGAATTATGCCGGTTACAATATGCCTGAGCCGGCGGCACCGCTCCATCGAACGGTTTTTCTTAGGGCAGCGGCTGCGTCCGGTCCGCGTTGAAGCCCACCAGCAGCGTCCCGATGCCCGGCGCCTCTACGTCGAAGAATTGCCGGAGGTAGATGTCGGAGGGGCCGGAAGGGCTGCCGCAGACAAGGTCCCGGACGCCCTCTATCCCCTCAAGCTCCTTCACGGGAATGCCCGGTATTATTACCCGTAAATTGCCTGAGCCCATCTTTTCCCTCAGCCGGTCCTTATAAAGGACAAAGGTCCCCAGCAGCATCTCTCCTGAAGCCTTGCACTGCTCCAGCTTCTGCGGGTTCCGTATCTCCTCACCGACGAGCAGGCCGTCGCATACCAGCTTCACAGTCGGCTCTTCAGGCCATGCCATCGTCGAGTCGGTGAGCGCCACTATAACGTGCTCCCTTGACAGGACCTCGCGCACCCCCTCGTTGCACCCCTTGGCGAGCCCCATCAGCACCTCCCCCTCTGCCTGTGCCTCAAGCTCCTTCAGCTTCAGGACGTCTTCCTTAGAGATGGGCTTTGCGCCCAGTATGCCTTTTACCAGGTTGATCCTCTGGAGCACGCTCTCGATGATCTTTTCGTGTACCATGGCCGATCACCCTTGACCGTTTGCGGGAATTGCCCTTATTCAGATTGATTGTTTAATTTAATTATTATGGGTCATCCATCACATCATAGTGCGGTAATAGTCCCGAGTCCATGCCCTTGTAACAATTCATTCTCCATATCGGACTTACTGAACCGCTGTAATGCCCGCCCGTTTGCATATCGAAAACATTGATAAATGAACTCAGGACTACATACTTCGGAACTCCATCCTCGTAGGTATCGTAGATGCTCGAACCATTTGGAAACATCGGTCCGATTGCTGCGAAAGAGTAATGCTTATTCCCGCTCGTCAACTGATCGTATACATTCCGATCATCGGGTATTGCCACCACCGTCACAATCATCTCGTACTTATTCAGGTTGGTTACATTGGTTTCAGGATGGAGTACATAATCCCAGCTTACCTCGACGGGCGGGGCATCCTTAACGGTCCACTCGGCACAGCCCCCGCCTCCGAAATCATTGTCAGGGCTGCAATATGTGTTGTAATAGGTCTCCTTTATGGTGAAGATCGCATAAGGCTTCTGATCTCTTGCATTCCTGTCCCAGTTGACTGCATGGACATCCATCCAGATGTTCCCGGTCCCTGCATCTGTCAGCCCCATCCAATCATTGATCCATCCAGAGAAACTGAAATACCTATCATCCCCGGCATTCCCGGGTAAGGTGGCATTGTTGGGAGGGAGCGTATCGTTCTGCGGAGGAAGAGTCTGGTTCTCCGGAGGCCCGGGTGGCGGAGGGTTAATGGTTGAATTTGACTGTGGTGGCGGGTTGGAAGAGCTTGCATTGGAGGGTAGGGCGGTAGAGTTAGGCGGAGGCGGGCCAGCATCTACTGTGGAATTGGGAGGGCGGGTAGGGTCTGGAGACGGGGCAACGGTGGCATCAAAAGTGTAGAGCGGGTGCGCATTGTAAAGGAAAAGGGCGGAAGCGAATAAGGCGAGGGGTAAAATCAGAATTACGGCCTTTTCTGCTCCTTTCATTTTATCCCCTTAACTAGATACTAATGGCGAGCGCGGGATATAAATGGGGATGGTTGTCGATTAAATCCGGCTCTCAAGCCGATCCCCTACCATCATACTGTCGGGCATCAAAGAAGTTTATGTCGAGTATTACCTGCATTGGTTTTTTTCTCAACCATCCTTAAATCATGCCGCTTGTATCCTCGTATAAGTCTATGTCCATCGTGCCCTCATATCTGGCAGTAGCCATAATCGGTTTAATGCATGGGCTAGAGCCGGGTCACGGATGGCCTATCGCTGCACTCTCGTCGCTTACCAGAGAGAGGCGATACATTTATGGTGCCGCCGCTGCCGCGGTTATTGCTGGCGCACATTTCGTTTCCTCGATCGCCGTCCTCCTCGTATATGTCGTTGCCTCTGGTCTCATTGATTTCAGCTCGCCTTACTTCAGGTATGTAGTTGCCATCATACTGCTCGTCCTGGGGGCGCGTATGTTGATAGAGAAGACAAAGGAGGGTGAAAGGGGAAAATTTGAGGAGGCCAGGTCAGGAGGGCTAACCATGAGACAGTTGGCGGTATTTGCATTGATCCTCGGGTTCGCCCATGAAGAGGAGTTCATGTTGTTGGCTCTTGCCGTAGGTGGCGCCAACCCGCTTTACCTGATGTTGGTGTATGCATCAATGGTAACTGCTTCGCTTGTGGGAGTTACGTTAATGGCGATAAAAGGGTATTCGTTCGTTGAGAGCAAGGTCAAGAAGTATGAGAAGCATATTCCAAAAGTAACGGGCGCCATACTCGTCATACTTGCATTCTTGTTTACGCTAGGCGCATATCCGTAGATAGCCCCACCTTACCATTACTTGCCATTAAAACCGACAAAGAAACCGATTCCCCTACGTTATAAAAAGAAAGCCGACAGGGCAGCTGTCCATTGTCCCCCTAACACCAAACTGCAGGCCGTCGGGTCATACCTCTCCCGTCGCTACGGAGGCGGACAGCCAGACCGGGGGCGAAGCCACCCATAATCGGAGTATATCTTCCTGCCTTCCTCGGACGTGAGGAAGTCGATGAACTTTTGAGCCAAGGCCCTGTTCTGCGTATGGCTGACGATGCCGATCACCGTGCTCCTGAACGCCTGGAGGTTTTCCGGGAGCTCGACTGCCTCGCAGGTGTTGGGCCAGATATTCTGGAAGGCGTTCCAGCCAAAGACCGCGTCTACCTTCTCCTGGTTAATGAGCGACATGAGTGAACCGCAGGCATCCGCGTATTCGGTGATGTTCCTCCTTATCTGATCGGTGAGGCCTGCCCTGCTCGCGATATCGTCCCAGATCCCTTTCAGGCACCCGTCAGAAGCCACTCCGATGCGGATCCCTTCCCTGCACAGGTCCGAAAGCGACGTGATTTTGCCCGGGTTGCCCACAGGGACTATTATCACCGACCTCCGGGTGCCCAAGCTTTTTCTGGAGCCACGGACGATAAGCCCGTTGCTCTCCGCTTCGTCCAGAATAAACTCTGCACCACAACACAGAAGATCGCCCTTTCTGCCCTGGACTATCGCTGCCAGAAGGTTGGCGGGCTTGCCTACGGTTACTTTCACGTCAACACCGTGCCTCTTTCCGAAGGTGCTCGCTGCTTCTTGGAGCGGGGGCGCAACCGCTCCCGCAGAAAAGACTAGGAGCCGAGAGCATTCTTCCGAGGCCAATCCATTCCGACCCCCGTACGATATTGCTTCATTATCCCGGTGAACGGTCTCTCAGTCCCACGCCTCCGCAGTATTTCGTACTGCATCGGAGTGAGCTGCTTCTTCCACTCCCCGTCGGTTTTTACAACCTTGTCTGACACTCTTGACACCATCAAAATGATTTACTATTAATTTCAATCCTCTTAGTTATGAAATCTGCTGATATCTTCCCCCGCCGCCTTTGCAGACAGCTGCGTTCCATAACTGGTCGGCCTACCGCTTGAAGAGCTCGATCCACTTCGGGCAGTCGTACTTCTTCTCCGGGCAGACCTTCCTGCTGACGCAGGGCGGTCCCGCGCTCTCGAATATCACCGGCGCGACCTCCTTGACGAGCCGGAGCATCTCGTCCGCCAGCCGCCTTATCTCCCACTGCGCCGATAGGCAGCAGCGGAGCTCGAAAAAGTTCAGCAGGGACCTGGCGTTCATCGTCAGAACTATCTTGGTCGGCACCGCCTGGGGGAGTATGTACCGCGCGTCCTCGGCAGGGACGCCCAGCCTCAGGAGGTCCGCATAGCACCCCCTGCACACCTCCAGCGCCTCGGACCACCTGCGCTCCGCCTCCGGGCTCAGCGACACGCTCTCCGGCTTTACGAACTCGATCTCCTCGAGCTTGACGTGCCTCTGGCTCTGCTGCGAGTACGAGGCGATCCTGTGCCTCACCAGCTGGTGGCTGCACGCCCTAGATATGCCCTCGACGACGAATGTGAAGCTGGCGTGCTCCAGTATCGAGAGGTGCCCGTTGCCGATGATCATCCTGAGCAGCCTGGCGATCTCCTCCTCCTTCAGCTCCCTGAAGGCCTTCTCGGCGCTGAACTTGGAGTAGCACTGCCTGGCGGCGGCCGCGGCGACCCTCTCGGGGTCCGGGCTGTGGGAGAGGAGCCTGACAATCATGCTCATGCTCATACTCGATCGCAGACTCCTATCGCGCTCGCCAATTAAAACGTTATTTGCGCCCGCGCGCCTTCCTCAGGCGGTCGGCGATGAACGCCCCGACCCCCTTCTCGTCTATGAACTCTGCGGCCTCGATCCAGTCCACCTTCATGATTATGTATATCGTGATGATCAGGAAGGCGATGGAGACGGCCGTCGTGACCCAGATGTCGCCGGCCCCCAGGAAGATCGTCGCGAACTCGCGGAGGTATATCCCTACATAGGCGACTATGAGCGCCAGCGCCGTCTTCCCGAGGAAGAGCGCCAGGAAGAACTTGGTGAAGCTGTACTTCATCATACCGAAGGGTATGACTATCATGTCGTCCGGCAGTGCAGACGCGCTGAAGAGGAAGACCGCGACCGCCCCGTACTTTCCAAGGATCTTGCTGAAGCAGTTCAGCTGCCTCTGCTTCTCCTCGCTCAGTACCTTGGCGCCGCCCCTCCCGATCAGGTACGAGACGCTCTTGCCTACGCTTGCCCCGAGGCCTACGGAGACCCCGATGAGCAGGGGATCGAGTATGCTCGAGAGGAGGAAGACGGGCACCAGGTAGGGGATCGGGAGGAACGGGACGGTGTTGCCTATAGCCCCTATAAGGAATGTCCCAAAGTAACCGTAGGACTGGAGTACGCTGATGAGGGCTTCAATAGTCCATTCCAAGGCTCCACCACGCATACAGTGTGCGACGGCATCTGCCGGTCTGCCACTCCCTCTCTACACCACCTTGATTAAAAACTATCTGCTCTGGAGCCGGGCGGTGCCTCCGCCCCCTGGTCGGCCGTGTCTCCGTTGCCGGGGTGCCGGCGCCCGTTATCCGGGCTGTTTTCCCGATCCTTAAATATACCATTGGTTTATTCTGCTATTATCCGAGGCATTGCCGTGGGGGGCTTCTGACGGAAGAGAATGCCGACGTGATAGTCGCAAAGGACCTGTGGAAGATATATCGACTGGGCAAGGTAGACTATCCTGCGCTTCGCGGCATCTCCCTCAGCATAAAGAGGGGTGAGTTCATCGCGCTCGTCGGCCCGTCGGGCAGCGGCAAGTCGACCCTGCTCAACCTCTTCGGCGCCCTCGACCGGCCCACTAGAGGGCAGGTCATGATCAACGGCCAGGACATCTCCCGCCTCAGCGACGACAGGCTGGCGGAGCTCAGGAACAGGGAGCTCGGCTTTGTCTTCCAGACCTTCAACCTCCTCGGCTATATGAGCGCCCTGGACAATGTGGAGGTCCCGCTCGTCGCTGGCGGCGTTGCAGTCGGGCGGCGGAAGCAGAAAGCCCGGGAGCTCCTGAAGATGGTCGGCTTGGACGCCTTCGAGCGCAACAGGCCGACCGAGCTCAGCGGCGGGCAGCAGCAGAGGGTCGCGATCGCGAGGTCCCTGACCAACGACCCCCAGATCCTGCTGGCTGACGAGCCGACCGGCAACCTCGACTCGACATCGGCCTCGGAGATAATCTCGATCCTCAACACGCTGAACAAGAAGGAGGGCGTCACCATAGTGATGGTCACGCACAACCTCGATCTGACCGAGTTCTGCCACCGGACGATCCACCTGAAGGATGGCAAGATAGAGAAGGAGGTAGTTAACAATGCATAATGAAGAGCGCAGATCCAATATCATGATTGTGAAGACCGGCATGGCCTCCGCCATGATCCTGGTCATGGTTATGGCCATGGCCTTGACCATGGCCGCAGCGTCCCTCTCGATCGCCGAGGTCGAGGCGTCCCCTCCGATCCTCGACGTGACCCCCAGCACTCAGACGCTGATCGCGGGCGAGAACAACGTCGTCACGTTCACGATCAGGAACGCCGGGACGTCGACGGCCTCCCAGATCTTCGCAACGCTCACCCTCCCGTCCTCGACGACCGGCGGGGCTCTGATGGTCCTGCTCAACGGCGACGGCCAGTGGTACATCGAGTCTCTGGGCGAGGACGAAGAGTCCGCCATCACGGCGGAGATATATGTCAGCCCCTTGGCCGCCGGGAAGCTTTACCCGCTCACGCTCGCCTTCAGCTACCAGTACTACGGGACCCGCCAGGAGACCAGGAGCATAGGCTTCGATGTCCCCCTCCTCAACTCCACGGGTGCGCTTATATCCGCCAGCCTCTCTGCCTTCGAGCTCAAGGCGGGGCAGAGCAACAACCTGACCCTGGAGCTGAGGAACACCGGCGACGCCGATGCCAAGCTCGTCTCGGCGACGCTGACCCTCCCCGGTGCGACGGCCGGGCCATCCCCGCTCTCGCTCATCGGCAGCGACGGGAAGTGGACCTTCAGCAGCATAAAGCCGAACGAGTCTGTCGTGATCCCCCTGACGATATACGCCTCGCCCTCGTCGGCGGGCATGGTCTACCAGCCGGTCGTCACGCTGGCTTACTCCGACTACATCTCGAGCAGGCAGGAGCAGAGGTACCTCGCGCTGGGCCCTGTCTTTACGCCCCTCCCCTCTGTCAATATCGAGGCCTCCCTCAGCGGATCCGAGCTGCGCGCCGGGGCTTACAACGACGTCAATATGACCGTCAGGAACAGCGGCGGGGCCGCGGCCGAGTCGCTCATCCTGCAACTGTCGCTGCCCGGCGGCCAGACCGGCTCCTCCCCCCTGACCCTCCTGGGGAGCGACGGATCCTGGTCCCTGGGCAGCCTCGCTCCGGGCGAGGAGCGCATAATCCCGCTGAGGATATTCGCTGCGCCGTCCGCCTCGGGGATCTCGACATCCCTCTCCGTTACAGCCTCCTTCACCGACAATAACAGCGCGAAGCAGCAGACCAGATCCATGGGCGTCCTGGTCAAGGGCTCGGTCGACTTTGTCATCCTCGACTCCACCACCTACCCGCAGAAGGTCGAGCCCGGCGGCCCCTTCTCCATGACCGTGACCATAATCAACCTGGGCACCTCTGCCGCCCAGAGCGTGATCGTCTACCCCAACGGGACCGGCACACTCCAGCCCTCCTCCGGCGACAAGATCTTCCTGGGCGATCTGGCGGTCAACGTCCCCTCTTCCTTCACGATAAACTACCTGCCCCAGAACGCATCGAGCGGGACATATGTGATACCGGTGAGGTATGACTACAAGGACAGCCTCGGGCAGATGAACACCGCCACCCTCGACGTGCCGCTGCAGCTGGTAGTGGAGGCCAAGAGCTCCGGGGGCGGTCAGCCCCAGCAGTCCCCGCTGGCCTTGGTGGTGAGCTTCTGGCCGTATCTGGTTATCTTTGCCGTGGCAGTCGGAGGTCTGCTCCTCTTCAGGAGACGCTCCAGGAACAGATCGGGCTGAGTCCAATGAGGCTATCAGATACGGCGAAGTGGGGCGTCAGGGGGATCCGGCAGAGGAAGTTCCGATCCGTCCTGACCATCCTCGGCATAATGATCGGGACGGCGGCCGTCATCGCCCTCGTCTCCCAGACGCAGGGGATACAGTACAGCATCATCGGTCAGATAAGCAAGCTGGGGCCGAGCACCATAAGCGTAAGGCCCGCGAGCTCGTCGACGGTACTGACCGACAGCGACGTCCAGCGCATCTCCCAGATGCCGGGGGTCGAGTACGTCATCCCGGTGGTCACATCCTCGGTCAAGGTGTACGGGTCAGGGTCTGCGAGGTCGTTCTCCCTCGTCGGGATAGAGCCCTCACAGCTCTCCCTCCTGGTCACCGACTTTGAGATCGAAGAGGGTATCATGTACCAGTCCCTGAGCTACTCGGACGTAGTCGTCGGCTACAACGTGCGGCATCCGCAGGACCTCTCTGCGCCGTTCCTGAGCGTCGGTCAGTCTGTGACGGCCGAGTTCAGGGTGAACAACCCTGCCCGGAAGATGCTCCACGTAGTCGGATCGCTGAACCCCTACGGCGCGGCCGCCCTGGTCTCACTCGACGACAGCGTCTTCATGTCCCTCAAGGGGGCGCAGTCGATGCTCGGCAGGAGCACGTACAGCGCGCTCTTCGTAAAGGCGATCGATACCGAGAGCGTGGACGTCGTCCAGGAGAACCTGAAGGCGGTCTATGGGACGAACCTGAACATACTGACCGTCAGGCAGCTGACGCAGATAGTCTCATCCATAACCGGGCAGCTCACAGTCCTGCTCGGCGCGGTGGCGGCGATCTCCCTCTTCGTCGCAGGCCTTGGCATCATGAATATAATGTTCGTCTCGGTGATCGAGCGGACCAGGGAGATCGGCGTCCTGAAGGCTGTCGGGTTCAAGGGGAGGGACGTCCTCTCGATATTCCTGTCCGAGGCGGCGATGCTCGGGATAATCGGCGGCGCGCTCGGCCTGCTGCTCGGGACCGGCCTCTCCTACGTCATACCATACGCAGTCTCCCAGGGGTTCAGCAGCTCGAGCGCCCAGGCACAGGGCCTCGGGGCCAACTCCGGCTTTGCGCAGTTCTCCTACTCACCGATGGTGAGCCCGGAGATAGTGATCTTCGTCTTCCTCTTCGCCGTGGGCGTGAGCCTGATCGCGGGCTTCTATCCCGCCAGGAGGGCGTCGAAGATGGACCCGGTCGTGGCGCTCCGGCATGAGTGACGCCGGGAGTAATGTCCGGACCGCCTGCTGCTGTTGGCGGACCGGCGAGCGCCGCGGGAGGGGTGGCTGCGGAGCGGAAAGAAGATAATGGGCGACCGGGAGTAGTTATTAGGTGAGATGGTGCTCTTTCACGTGGAGATCATAGCACGTGAATATGACCCCTCGAATGCTCCCCTGGCTCAGAGGGCCGTGTCTGAGATGCTCGACAACTGCATAAAAAAGGCGAAGGTTACCTGCGCCGGGGCCTATGCCGATGAGAGGGGGGTCTTCCTTATCCTTGATATCCCGTCGGCTGAGGACATGTCCAGGCTGTGGGGGAATGCCCTAGAGTTCGCAACGATAAAGGTCCACCCGATCTACCCGATCGAGAGCCTGAAGAGGCTCTTCAAGGAGCTCGAGGGCTACGAGTCGCAGACTCCTAGGTGACCTGCGCCTCGTCCCTCCCCCATTCCGCTCTGCTCTCCCCTGCTCTCCCCTGCTCTGCCCTGCTCTGCCCCCGCACCCTTCCTCTGCCCTGCTGATCCGATATTCCGGGGCGATGGGAGCATGGCGTGCTTACCGCAGCACCGCCCCGCTCGATGCTGAACTTACATCCCTGGCATACCTGTAGAACGCTCCCTTTGAGTACTTCGGCGGCAGGGGCTTCCACTCCGCCATCCTGCGCTTGAGCTGCCCGTCGCTGATCTCGATCTTCAACTCCTTCCGTATCAGGTCGATCTTTATCACATCGCCGTCTCGGACAGCGGCGATCGGACCGCCTTCTGCTGCCTCGGGCGAGACATGCCCGACCATCATGCCGTGAGTCGCGCCGGAGAACCTGCCGTCCGTAATGAGCGCGACATCTTCGCCGAGCCCCATCCCGACCAGTATCGACGTCAGGGAGAGCATCTCCCGCATCCCGGGCCCGCCCTTCGGGCCCTCGTACCTTATCACCACGACGCTTCCCTTCCCGATCCTGCCCTTTGACGCCGCCTCGACCCCGTCCTCCTCGCGGTCGAAGACGATCGCGGGGCCCTCAAATGACGTCTTCTTCAGGCCCGCCGTCTTTATCACTGCGCCGTCAGGTGCCAGGTTGCCCCAGAGAACCGTGAGCGCGCCGGTCTGCCTCAGCTCCCTCCCGAAGGGTCTGATGATCTCATCGTCCAGTATCTCGGCCCCCTTGAGGTTCTCGCCGACGGTCTTGCCGGTCGCGGTTATCAGCCCGGTGTCTATCAGCCCCTTCTCCGAGAGCCTCTTCATCAATGCCTGGATGCCGCCTGCCCTGTCCAGGTCCTCTACCGCGATGCTCCCGCCCGGCATCATGCCGACCAGCTGCGGCGTCTTGCCGCTGACCTCGTCGAAGACTTGCAGGTCGAGATCCACGCCCGCCTCCTTGGCTATTGCCATCAGGTGGAGGACGGCGTTGCTCGAGCCGCCCATGGAGACGTCGACTGCGATCGCGTTTCTTATCGATGCCTCGCTGACGATCGACCTGGGGAGGATCTTCTTCCCGACGAGTCTCATCAGTGCCATGCCCGTCTCCTTGGCAAGCCGCACCCTCCGGGCGTCGACTGCCGGGATGGTGCCGCTCCCGGGCAGGGAGAGGCCGAGCGCCTCGATCATGCACGCCGTCGTATTCGCCGTGTACATGCCTGCGCACGATCCAGCGCCCGGGCAGGAGAACTCCTCGACCTCCCTGAGCTCCTTCTCACCTGCCTCGCCCTTGAGGTACCTGCCGACCATCTCGAAGGTCTGGTCCAGCGTCATCCGCTTGCCCGCCCTGCTCCCGCAGAGCATTGGTCCGCCCGTCAGGAAGATCGATGGCATGTTTATTCGGAGGGCCGCCATGACCATCGCGGGCTCGATCTTGTCGCAGCTGCTTATGAAGACCATGCCGTCGAAGGCGTAGGCGTTGGCCATGACCTCCAGCGAGTCCGCTATGATCTCCCTGCTGACGAGGGGGCTCCGCATGCCCTCATGCCCCATCGCGATGCCGTCGCAGATGCCTATCGTGTTGAACTCGAGCGGGGTTCCGCCAGCTATCCTCACCCCCGCCTTCACTGCGTCCGCGAGCTTGTCCAGGTGCATATGGCCCGGTATGAGCTCGCTCCATGAGTTGGCTACACCGATGATCGGCCTCTCCAGCTCCTCGTCGGTAAAGCCGAGCGCCTTGTAGAGCGCCCTGTGGGACAGGTTCAGTACGTTTCTGCTGACAACGCTGGACATGGGACAAATCACAAAAACCATCTTCGGAGCGCTGATATAAAAGGGTACTGACGGGGCGCCAGTCCATGCCCGGAGGCATCCCGAGTTGCTCCAGTTTCCCCCAAATACCCTACCCCCGAGAGGGGAAAACGGGAAACTCTGGTTGATCTTTCCATGGTCAGGACGGGTGTGCGGCGTATGCAGAACCGTTTCCCCGAGAAGTTCCCTTTATATCGACCTACACTGAAGTAATTCTGAGGCCTGATGTCCCAGCTGGTGACCTGAACGGACCCGTCCATTTTCGCGCTGATCCTTGCCTTCGGAACCTTCTCCGGCGTAGTGGGCACCATGCTGGGTCTTGGAGGGGGGGTGCTGATGATCCTCTTCCTCATCCTCGGCCTCGGTACACCCGTGCGCCAGGCGGTGGCACTCAGCCTCCTGGCAGTCATAGCGAGCTCATGCATGGGGGGCAGCGTCTACATCAGGGAGCTGACCAACCTGCGGCTGGGGCTGGCGCTGGAGATATTCTCTGTCACCGGCGCGGTGGCGGGCGCTTACATCGCCTTCATGCTGCCCGGCACCGCCATAGAGGTCCTCCTGGCGGCGGTCCTCCTCTACGTCTCGTTTATGACGTTCAGGCGGAGGAGGATCGCAGACTATACCATCCAGAAGGAGCGGCACTCCATCGAGGGCGAGTATTTTGACAAGATCGCGAACTGTACGGTCAGGTACTGCGCAGTGAGGGTCAGGGCGGGGATGGCCGCGAGCGTGGTGGCGGGGCTGGTCTCGGGGGTGGTCGGGATTGGAGGGGGGGTAGTCAAAGTCCCCATAATGAATTACCTCATGAAGGTGCCGGTCAAGGTGGCGGCAGCAACGAGCAACTTCATGGTGGGGATTACGGCAGCGGCGAGCGCCCTCATATACTTCAACAAAGGGGCGGTGGACCTTGCGATGGCGGTCCCGGTGGTCACTGGCGTCTTCATAGGCGCCTATATCGGGATACGCCTCCTCGGGAGGACCGAACAGAGCCGCGTGAGGTCGCTGCTGAGCATAGTGCTGGGGATCTTCGCCGTCCTTCTGCTCATGGAGGCGGGGGGGCTAATAACTTGGTGAACAGCAGTAACAATAAGAAAAGCCTCCTGTCATGGACCCTGAGGGGGGGCGTCATCCTCAGCATCACCCTGCTGCTGGCGGGCTACTTTGCCTTCCCCGGTCTGGCTTGGCTGGGCGTCATCGTGCTGATCCTCACCCCCCTCCTGACGGTCGGCGCGCTCTGCCTGATCTACCTCTCCGAGAGGGACGTCCCGCTCTTCCTGATGGCGCTCTACATAGTTGCGGTGCTTGTGATTAGCAGCCTCCTGAGATTCTAGTCACTGTGTCCAGCGCGGCGTCCCGCGAAGGGGAGTACCGTCAGCTGCGGGGAACCCGCGGATGTCACACGGCATAAATGGAATGTCACAATCCGCAAAAACATCACGCTTCCCGGTCCCGGCCGCATGGAGGACCGGATGCAATACCTTTTATAACAACCACATGTTAGTATTTAACGGTGTCTTTTGATGGTAAGGACGACGCTCAGCGTTATTAAAGCGGATGTCGGCTCAGTAGCAGGGCACCACGTTGTGCACCCTGAGCAGCTGAAGACCGCGGAGGCAAGCCTCGCTGAGGCCAAGAGGTCGGGCATAATCAACGACTTCCACGTTACCAACTGCGGGGATGACCTTGAACTCATCATAACCCACCGGAAGGGCGAGGAGAGCCCCGAGGTCCACAACCTGGCATGGAATACCTTCCAAAAGGTGGCCTGCGTAGCCAAGGACCTGGGCCTCTACGCGGCCGGGCAGGACCTTCTCGCCGATGCATGCTCGGGCAACCTCAAAGGGCTCGGTCCGGGGTACGCGGAGATCGAATTCGAGGAGCGCCCGAGCGAGCCCGTGATAGTCTTCATGGCCGATAAGACGGAGCCGGGGGCCTTCAACCTGCCGCTTTATCGGATATTCGCCGATCCGTTCAGCTCTGCCGGCCTCGTGATCGATCCCAAGATGCACGACGGCTTCATCTTCGAGGTCCTCGACGTCATCAACGGTGATGTCTTCGAGCTCGCAACGCCGGAAGAGAGCTATGACCTCCTCGCGCTAATCGGCACGACCGGGCGCTACATCCTGAAGAGCATCAGGAGGAAGGGCGACAACATAGTGGCCTCGAAGGTGAGCATAACGAAGCTCGCCCTCATCGCAGGGAGGTACGTCGGGAAGGACGACCCCGTGGCCATAGTCAGGGCGCAGTTCGGCCTCCCTGCCGCCGGCGAGGTCCTCGAGCCGTTCAGCTTTCCGCATCTGGTGGCCGGCTGGATGAGGGGGTCCCACCACGGGCCGCTGATGCCCGTCGCCCAGAGGAACGCCAGGTGCACCAGGTTCGACGGCCCGCCCCGGGTCATCGCGTATGGCTTCCAGATCAAGGACAGCAGGCTCGTCGGCCCGGCAGACCTCTTCGACGACCCTGCGTTCGACCTGACAAGGACCAAGGCAAACGAGATCGCAGACTATATGCGCAGGCACGGGCCGTTCATGCCCGAGAGGCTCGGGCCCGAGGAGATGGAGTACACCACCCTCCCCCAGGTCTTGGAGAAGCTGAGAGGGCGCCTGAAGAAGTAAGGCAGTAGGTTAAGTTAATTAGCTCTCTCACCCCCTTTTTATCGTGGTGTGGTCCGTGAAGGTTACGGTGGGGTATCTCTCCATCCTGAGGGACGCGACCGGCAAGAAGGACGAGGTGCTGGAGCTGCCGGAAGGCTCCACAGTCCGATCCCTGATGGACGCCCTCATGGAGAAGTACGGCGACCGCCTGAAGGCTTTCCTAGAGCCCGACTCGGAGGTGTCCCAGGGGATAATCGTCACCCTGAACGGCGAGCTCCTCTCGGCAGGCGACATGGAGAGGAGGATCCCTGATAGGGCGGTACTGTTGGTGGGCCTTCCCCCGTTCGGGGGCTGATCCGGCCCGGCCGACCTCCCTGCCCTTTATAAAGAGGGAAAGCGCCACTTTAGCTGGTGATAGCGTTGGCAAAATACTCGACCGACGTCCTCATCATAGGCGGCGGGCTTGCCGGCCTCTGCGCCGCCATATCCGCGGCCTCCGACTTTTCGCGCGTCATGATCGTCACAAAGACGCTGGTCGGGGGGGCTAACACAACCTCGATGGCTGCAGGAATCCTCTCAGCCGTCTCGCCCGATGGCGACCCGGAGGACAGCGTCCGGCTGCACCTCGACGATACGCTGCGTGGAGGCGCACAGCTGAACGATAGGCCCCTCGCAGAGGTCATGGTCAAAGCCATCCCCAAGTACTTCAATAGACTGCGGAAGATTGGCGTGGAGTTCGTCGAGGATAATGGTAAGCCGAGAGCGAGCTTCATAGCAGGCCACTCAAAGCCCCGATCATACTTCATGAAGGGAAAAGCCCTGCACCTGCAGGAGGCGCTGAAGAGCGCCGCGGGGGCGGGCGGGGTGGACTTCCTCGAGAGGACGCTCATAACCCAGCTCGTCAAAGATGGCGGGAGGGTCGTCGGGGCCGTAGGCTACAACGGGAGCGAGATCGTTGCCATCAAGGCCGGTGCGACGATTATCGCGACGGGCGGCCCGGGAGAGCTTTATTCCAGGACCCTGATGCCAGCCGGCTCGACGGGCTACGGATCGAGCCTGGGCTTCAGGGCAGGCGTCGAGCTCATCGACATGGAGTTCGTCCAGTTCTACCCCACCATGGTCTGGGAGGAAGGGCTGCCGAAGATATTCATCGAGTATACCTCCCTGCTGAAGCACGGAGGGGACGTCCTCGACGCTGACGGCAGGTCCATATTCAGGAAGGAGGGGATCGACGAGCCCTGGAAGCTGACGAGGGACGCCTTCTCTATACTGATCGCCAAGTCCATGCTCAAGGGCGGAGGCGAGAAGCCTGCCTACATGGACTGCACTGGGATAAGTGACGCGGATATGGACTCGGATCCCATATTGGCGTCCAACATGAAAGACCTCGAGGGGAGGGGCGTGCCGGTGAGGGAACGGAAGTTCGGCGTCTCTCCCTACGCGCACTTCATGATGGGCGGGCTCAGGTCGGGCCTGAACGGCGAGACCTCCGTCCCGGGGCTCTTCGTCGCGGGAGAGGCGGCGGGAGGGATACACGGCGCCAACAGGATCGGCGGCAACGCCTTCGCCGCCTGCATCGTCTTCGGCTTCCGGTCTGGCTTGGCAGCGTCGCTCTACTCCAGCACTGTCGGGGATCCTGCGGGTGACCCCTTCAGCGGTGCCGCCGCAAGCCTCAGCGATGCGATAAGCCATGACGGGGGGAAGGACACATCAGAGATCAAGTCCAGGGTCCGGGAGCTGATGTGGCAGAAGGTAGGCATACTCAGGGAGAAGAAGGGGCTGGAGGAGGCTCTGATGGAGCTGAACTCGCTGAGGGATATGCCGCTGAGCTCGAGGAATCCGATGGACAGGTTCCTCGTGCCGATGATGCTGGATACTGCCGAGGCCGTGACGCTCGCGTCCTCGATAAGGGAGGAGAGCAGGGGATCCCACTACCGGATCGACTTCCCTGACCAGAAGGAAGAGTGGCTGAAGAAGATCTCGCTGAGCCTGAGCGGGGGCGAATGCAAGGTAAAGTTCCTCCCGCTTTGACAGGCTGGCGTGCACTCCTCCTCTCCTCTTTTTCATCTTATCCCCTCTCATCTCCGGCCTCCGATCGGAGGATCACGGCGCAAACGGGACGGGCGGCCGGTGCCGCCTCTCTCCTTCTTTCAATAGCGCCTTTGAAAATCTTTAGTTTGCTGACGGATTGTATTAAAGAAACATTAACCGCTTCCATTGCCAAATGTTATATCCATCCTATGCAGATACGGTGAGCTACAATCTCGCCGAGTCGCAGGAGTGATAGTGATGAGGAAAGACACGATCGTCGTGCTGGCGCTGCTCGTCATTGCAGCTACATTCGCACTTCTGGCATCAGATGCCTTCTACTGGGTCTTGGGCATCCCCAATGTCCACCTTACCGACCTTCCTGATGCGGAGACCTTCAGCTTTGTGAGGAGCCAGGAGGCTCTCGTGATTGATGTGACGCTGTTCACAGCAGCGGCCATAATCGGCGTCTTCCAGGGGCTCAGGGGAGGCCGGAGCAGGAGGATCCCCCACCCGTTCTGGTGGGCAGGGTCCGCCGCGGTGCTGATCTCCGCCTTGACAGGCTACAACGGGATAACGAGCTATTACGTAGGCGATCTCTCAATCATTGCGACCCCCGTGGCCTACGGCGCGGCGGCTTGGTGGTTCGAGAAGCTCGGATCCCAGCTCAGGCAGGGGCTGGACTCTGGGCGGAAGGCCCCTGCGGGGAGCATCCCGCCGCCGCCACCGCCGATCTGAGCCGTGCCGCGCGCTCGCCCGGCAACCTCCGTGCGAGGGGGAAGTTTATGAGAGCGGTGCGGCAATAATCTGTTATGGGGAATTTTAGGGCCCTTTTCAGGGGCTTCAGGAGGAGCACTGCGGACGGGCATGCGATGCCGGAGGACGCTGAAGGCGGGGGCCGCGGCGGGTCGATCCGGAGATGGCGGATGAGGCGACGCTCAGACCGACTGGGCTTTGAGAGGCTCGCAGCGGTCCCGGCAATGATCTCAGAAGTGAGCGCCCCGGACAGGTACATCGCGGTAATCAACCTCGTGGAGGCGATCGATGCCTCCGAGGCCAACATCCCGCGGGCGCTGCCCGTGATCGAGCAGCTCGCCGCGAGCGGGAATGGCGATGCACTCGCGATGTTCCTCTCCCTGATCAGGAAGGATACAGCGGAGAAGCTCTCGAAGGCGGCCGCTTCCAACAAAGTTCTGAGCAGGGTCTTCAATACAGCGTCACCTGCCATGTACATGTGACTGGGGTTCGGGAGCAGGAACGGGGGCAAGAACGAGAACGAGAACGAGAACGAGAACGAGTGAGTGCGAGAGCGAGAGCAAGAGCGAGAAGATCGCGCCGGCCATGCGAGCCGGGCGTTTCCCGTCCCTGTTTGGCCGCGCCAGCCGTGCTCCCGGCGGGGCGCCCCGGCCATCTTTTTCGAATCGCTTAAATACGACATCAAGTTTGTTTCTCTCCGTTAGAGGAGAGGGATAAAGTTGGACCCGATGGTACTCCTGACCGTCGTCGCCGGGGTCATAGCCCTGGCATATGCAGGATATCTTGCTCTGAGCGTCATGAGAGCAGATGAAGGAACCGACGAGATGAAGCGCATCGCCGGCGCGATCCGGGAAGGCGCAAAGGCATACCTGAACCGGCAGTACAAGACGGTATTCGCTTTCGCGGTCGTCATAGCTGCCGTTCTGGCGTTTGCCATAAACTGGCAGTCCGGCCTGGGCTTCATAGTAGGGGCAGCCCTCTCGGCCATAGCGGGCTATATCGGCATGAACATGACCGTCCAGGGGAACGTCAGGACGGCGAACAAGGCGCGGGAGGGGCTCGCAGCCGCGCTCTCGATCGCCTTCAGGGGCGGCGCGGTCTCAGGCTTTTCCATAGTCGGCCTGGCCATCCTCGGCCTCGCCGGGTTCTACCTCATCTTCGGCGATGTCCGGCTGATGGTCGGCTTTGCGTTCGGCGCCTCACTGATAAGCCTCTTCGCCAGGGTGGGAGGGGGCATCTACACCAAGGCCGCCGATGTCGGTGCCGACTTGGTGGGAAAGGTGGAGGCAGGTATCCCCGAGGACGATCCCCGGAACCCTGCCGTGATCGCGGACAATGTAGGTGATGCGGTGGGCGACTGCGCCGGCATGGGCGCCGACCTCTTCGAGACGTACGTCGTGACCGCCCTCGCGGCCATGCTCCTTGGGACGTCGCCCGTTGTTTATGGGATGTTCGGCGCGAATGCCATCATCCTGCCGCTCGTGATCGGGGCCATGGGCATCTTCGCCACCATCGTCGGGACGTTCTTCGTGAGGCTCGGCAGGAACAATTCCATAATGGGTGCGCTCTACAGGGGTGTGATAGTGACCGCGCTGGTCTCGGTGGGGATATTTTATGTGGCGAACCAGTACCTCACCGGGAACACGGGAATATTCGCCGCCTCGGTCATCGGCCTCCTCGTGATGGCTGCTATGGTCATACTCACCGAGTACTTTACGTCCTACCGGTACAAGCCAGTCCTGACCATCGCAGAGGCTTCGAAGACCGGGGCCGGCACGAACATCATATCAGGCCTGGCAGTCGGCCTGAGGAGCGCCTTCCCACCTGTGATTGTGATAGTGATAGGCATCTTAGCGTCATACTACATCTCAGGAGGTGTGACATCCCCTGAGATGGGGCTTTACGGCATATCCATCGCGGCAGCGGCCATGCTCTCTGCGACAGGCATGATAGTCGCCATCGACTCTTATGGCCCGATCACCGATAACGCAGGAGGCATCGCCGAGATGGCAGGCCTTCCCGGTGAGGTGAGGGCTGTGACTGATCCTCTCGATGCCGTTGGCAACACCACAAAAGCAGTCACAAAGGGCTACGCGATCGGCTCTGCCGCACTGGCGGCTCTGTCACTCTTCGCGGCTTACAAGGACGAGGTGATCCAGAGGAGCGGGCAGATCGTCCTCTCGCTCGAAGATCCACTGGTCCTGGCCGGGCTGCTCCTCGGTGCGGCCCTCCCGTTTCTGTTCGCGTCCTACCTGATGATGGCCGTCGGCAGGGCAGCCTTCCAGGTGGTGGAAGAGGTCCGGAGGCAGTTCAGGGAGATCAAGGGCATCTTGGAGGGGACCGCCAAGCCCGACTATGGGAGGGCGGTGGACATAGTGACCAAGGCCGCGCTGAAGGAGCTCGCCGTCCCGGCGGTGATCGCTGTAGCATCGCCCCTGACGGTCGGCTTCATCTTGGGGCCGGTCGCCCTTGGAGGTATGCTCATGGGCGTCATCATCTCGGGCCTGGTCCTGGCACTGCTCATGACCACCGGAGGCGCAGCGTGGGACAATGCCAAGAAGTACATCGAGCTGGGCAACTATGGAGGAAAGAAGAGTCCGGCACACGCATCGGCGGTAGTCGGGGATACCGTCGGCGATCCCTTCAAGGACACCGCGGGACCTGCGATCAACCCGCTGATCAAGGTCATGAATACCGTGGCCATACTCTTCTTGGTACTAATCCTTATGTACCATCTCCTCTAACCCTTTTTTGGTGTGTCAAATGGTCGAGCGTACTTTCCTGATCAGGGTGAAAGAGGACACGTACGTGAAGCTCCTGGAACTACAGAAGCGGCTCAGGTTCCAGACGAAGGACCGGCGGAGGAAGACGATGGACAGCGTCATCAGGTACCTAATCAAAGAGAACGAGAGCAGGGAGGGGCCGGCCTGAGGCCGCCGCGTTCTAGCGGATCATGAACTCGCAGTACGGATCACCGCGGTTGATGCACTTCAGCTCGACCCCGCGGCACGCCTTGTTGAAGAATACGCTCACCAGGCCTACCAGGAAACCCCTGAGGAACGTGTTCCGGTAGTTGGCCAGCCCTTTCGTGACTATGTCCTCAAAGTTCTCAAAGACCCGTATGATTACCCTGCCTTCGTCGCACTCCGCGAGCTCGAACCTGCCCCAGCCGAGGGCCTGGAGCTTTGCAAGCGAGATGTTCAGCCGGGCCTTGACGGTGAGCTTGCCGCTGAGGATCTTCGCCTCCATCCCCTCTGCCTCGCCTGCGTCATTACCCATAAACCACAGCATGACCATGCCTCCGGATCCGAACCGCTTGACCATGCCGCTGAAGAACGTCTTCCAGGTGGAATGGGTCACAGCGGTGACCGGCATCGGCTCGTTCGCATGGTTGAAGACGAGGGGGAACCCCTTCACATTGTATATAAAGCCTGAGACATTGGTCTCTACGAACTCGAGATAGATGAGGCTGTCCCCGATGGCCTCCTTTATCTCCTCGGTCAGGTCCTCCTTTGTATGCGTACAGCCCGTGGTCTCTATGATCATAAAGTCGTAGATCATCCGATCCTTCTCCTGCGACTTGATGGAGATGAGGGACATCCCCTTCATGCTGAGGAGCTGGATGATCTGCGCGGTCGGGCTCTTCGGGGGCTCGCGGATCGATACTGCGTAGAGTCCACAATATGACTTGGTGGGATCATATACGTGATCCGCTAAAGAGACAGGTATCCACAAAAACTGTTCGTCCCCCGGCCCCAAGCCATCAACTAATCAATGATCAAGCACTTATTTAAAAACTTAACGTTTTCTATCTAATTTAATTTAGTAACCTCGCCGCGGTAAAAAGTTCAATTATTACGGCGCTAGTTGTAAGTGTATTTGCTTTCTTTATCGCCTCAGATACCCTAGGGGTCCTCATCTGTTGTCGGTCTGCATGACTATCCTCATCGGCATAAAACATTATAAGGTCGGGTGGTATCAATCTTTCGTTGCCGTCAAGGGGTAAGGCCAGTGACCAACGACGAGCATATTATTGAGACCCTCGGCCGCACCAGGGTGGTGATCAGGGGCGGCCGCGTGGTAGAGATCGGCCGTCCGATGATAGCCGAGTGCCCGCTCGCCAAGAAGTTCGCCAAGCCTGTCGTAGAGATCACCCCTGAAGCCATCAGGGAGAACGTCGAAGGCCGGATGAGCAGCTACGGCGCATGCACCAGAGAGAGGAGCGTCCTCTCGGATCAGGACTTTGTCACCTTCGGGGCATCGGAGCTCATCAGTTGCGGCCTGAGGCGGGGTCTGCTCGACTGCGCGGTCATAGCGGCAGACTGCGCCGGCACCGTCGTGACCCCTAACCCGAGGCTGGTCCAGGGGATAGGGGGGCGGATGTCAGGGCTTGTCTCGACCTCGCCGATCAGGGAGGTGATCGGCCGCATCGAGTCCAACGGCGGCAGGGTCCTAGACCCCGTGGCGGCCACGATAGACCAGCCAGGCGGCGTGCGGCTGGCAAAGGGCCTGGGCTACTCGAGGGTGGCTGTAACCGTCGCTGGTCCGGGCGACGCGGAAGAGATAAGGCGGAAGTACCCCGACTCGCTGATCTTCGGGGTTCACCTCACGGGGATCTCTGAGGGCGAGGCGGAGAGGCTGGTGGCCGCCGCAGATCTCGTCTCAGCCTGCGCCTCGAAGTGGATCAGGGAGGCCGCGGGGAAGGTGGCCCTCCTCCAGGCAGGGTCAGTCGTCCCGGTCTTCGCCCTCACTGGGAGAGGGAAGGAGCTGGTGGCTGAGAGGATCAAGGAAGCCCCCCAGCGCATGCTAGTCAAGGTGGGGAAGCTGCCGCTCTCGGACGGATCGCCCCTGCCGCTAGTCTGACCGGGAGTTCGCACCGGCGGTCCAGCCGCCGTCCACCCTTCTGGCTGCCCCTGCTCTGCACAACCCTCTCAGCATGGAGGCGGCGATCCCCCTAGGCACTCCCAGTAAGCCGGCGATCTCGGCGGAGGTCAGCGGCCGCCCCGCCGCGGACAGCGCCCCGGTGATCATCCTCCGGAGGCACTCGCCCCTCGACCTCCTCGAGAGGTCTTCCCTCAGCCTGCAGGGCGTCCCGGGGAGGCCGTACAGCCCCTCACCGCTCCTCGCCCTGGCGACCACCTTTACCTGCCCCCCAAGCTGCAGGGTCCTGAGCTGGGCGCGCACTGTCTTTGCATCATATCCCCACCCGAGCCGCTCCTCCAGCTCGCCGGCAGTCAGCCACCCCTCCTCCAGCAGGCCGACTATCAGTTCCCTGCACTTACTCGCGGAGGCCCTGTTCTTAACCCGGAGGGGGGGAGCGCAGGCCAGCTCGTTCACCGCTGTCAGGTCCTCTCCCTGCATGGCGCGCCTCAGGGCGTCCGTGTCGCCCTCCACGACGACGTATACCCCAAAGCTGCCCGCCAGCTGCACCTTCCTGAGGTCCAGGGATCGCTTTGGCACCACCATGATCACCCTGGCGTCCAGTCTGGCCTTTATGTCTAGGAGCTTGACCAGCTTCTCATAATAGTCCCGCTTCGGGTTTGGGCCGGAGAGGTACTCGACCACAAACGGTGGGGGACCCGGCGAGTAAAAGTCGACCATCCATTCACAGGTCCCGTCTACCTTGAAAGGCCCTCCGCCCCCGAGCCCCGCTCCTGCAACCTGCCGTTCCATCTCTCTCGCCGTGTCATACATGGTTTTTACATAAATTAAGCGTTATGGTTTATTTTGCAGAAAGTAATGGTGGTAGGCATCATGAGTTCAGAGCAAAACGTCTAGCTTCCCAAGTTTAAAGTAAACGGATAGATTTGTAGATTTTTGTTGCGCGTGATGGTGGCTCTGACGGCCGGGGTCTGCGGCGCCCTCTGCACAATTAAAGTTAAACCTATTAACAAAAAAATAATTGTTTTGACTAAAACATGAAATTAACCCGTATTGCTGAGTCGGAACTCCTCCGCCTCCCTCCGGCCGATCCACGCTTCCTAATTTTACTTAATGACGTAAAAATTCGGAAATTTTGAGTCATCCCTGATGTAAAACCATTTCCCAATCTGAGGTAGAAAGGGAAATGATTATACCGGGGCGGGGAGAGCGGGAATGGGGGTTGTGCCCGGAGCGGATCCGCCGCCCTTTTCCCAGGCATCGGTTCGGAGGCGCGGGATCGGGAGGGGCGCTGCAGGGATCCCTGCTCCCGCGGAACAGTATCAAGGTGCCAGCACTGCGGCCCTGTTCCGATGATCAGCTCCAGTCTGAGAAGGAAGTGTTTATATTTAAGGATGAAACATTTACTATATGATTTTAATCCAAAAGGTGTGATTTTTAGGCTCTATTTACTTTTTTGTTGTCTTTTTTTCGTTTTTATTATTATAAAAATACTCGGGCTGGGACAGGTATTCCTATCTCTGTTTAATTAACCATGCAGTTTGTTTTAACGCATTGTATCGTTGGGGCTGGCTGTCTCGCTTTCAGGATCTGAGGGTGTCCCATCCTAAGAGAAGCGCGAGGAGGATCAGGAGGTGCACTGCGAGCCACAAGCCAACGAGCCCCCCAAAACCCCAGCTCAGAGGGATCCCCATGAGGGAGGTGAGTGTGAGTAGCGATAAGGCCGTCGAGATCGAGATCGCGGCGAGGGCCGCTCCCAAGACGCCTCCCTTGAGAGACGACCTCAACAGCCAGGTCCCTGCCACTGCATAGAGCGATGCCAGAACCAGTGCCGTGAACTCCATTATAAGCGCGGCGGCGTTGGCGAGGAGTGCCTCCGAGTACGGTGCGGGTATGAAGTAGAGAAGGGTGCCAGCCGATCCCCTGAAGGCTATTGTGGCCACCACCAGGAAGGCGCTGAAGGCAAACGCTCCGGCTCCTAGGGCAAGGAGCGTCAGTGAGGCTGCCGTCACAACTGCCGTCCTCGCCGGCATTAATGCGGGCGGGGTGATCGGGGCCGCAGGGTACCTCCCCGCCACCGCTGCCGACATGCATCCCGCATCTGGAGGGGTGAACCTGCCCTGTCCCTGAAACCGCGCCTGAGGTCCCTGGAGCTGTGGCGGGAGCTCATCGGCTGATGCGGTTTCGCTTTCGGCGGGGGCGCCGCAATACGGGCAGAACCTGGCGTTAGGCGAACGGCGCTTCTTACAGACGCTGCAGTTGGCCATCAACGGCCCTCAATTAGGATCATGTCGGCCGCTATATTAAACCCTCCTCATGAGCGGCAAGCAGGGTTCAGACTAGCAGGGTCGTTGTGCCCGGCTCGGTCGCTATATCCAGGAACGTTGCTGCGCCGGCGATCTCGTCCACTTCAGGGATGAAGTCTTCCTTCTTGATCCCGAACATCTCCATCGTAGGGCTGCAGGCGTATATCTTGAGGAGCCCTGACTCCTTCATCTGTTTGAGGAGGTCGTAAGGTGAGGGGTACTTCATCGCCTCCAGCTTTGCCCTCAGCGGTTCTTCCATGTGCCTGTACGTTGCAGGCAGCCCCACCTTCTCCAGCGCCCCCTTCTTGAGCAGGGATAGCCCCCAGAATGTGAAATACAGGTCCACCTCCATCCCCATGGCAGTCGCGGTGGAGCCCAGTATGAACGCACAGTATATCCTGTCCAAGGTGCCGCTATGAACTATTATAGCCAGTCTCCTGGGCTTCTCCGTCAAAATGTTCACCTGAATACAACTCGCCGGAGCAACCTTTAAGCCTATTTATGACCGTATTAAACGGCGCACGCCTATAATGCCCGCCCTCCTGTTAACAAAACCCCTTTAAAGTATGACGTCGATTGAGAAGCGGGGGCGCCGCTGAGTGGTCGATCAGAGGCTGGACCTGAAGGATGTGCCGACATGGCCGGAGGTGGAACGTGTCCTCAACTCGATGATCAGGAAGTACCGGCAGGGCGAGGCGTCCCTTAGGGACCTCTGCATCTTGGGAATCCTTGCCACAACAGGTGTAAGGACATCAGAGCTCCTCCTGCTGAAGAGATCCGATTTCAATTTTGAGAGTGACCTGATCACAGTCACCCAACTGAAGAAGAAAGGCGAATTCGTGAGGCAGACCGTGATAAGCTCCAGCCTGAAGCCATACCTTCAGGAATACCTCAAGATATTCGACACCGGGGACCGCATCTTTGACCTTACCCGACGGCAGATCCTCAACATTACCCATATGTACACCAAGCAGATACTGGGCCGGCGGATCAGGAACCACGCCTTCAGGCATGCTTACGCAATCAGGATCCTCGAGAAGACGAGGGACGTGGAGCTCTGCCGCAGACTGATCGGCCACACTAGGCTTGAGACGGTCAAGATATACCTTGACTTTGCTATAAGCGATAGGGCTAAAGAAGTCTCTGAAGCCATAAAGTTCGACGGCTGAATCTCACCACTGGTTGAGCAATATGACCGGACTGAAACTGGAGAACGCCCCTGCTTGGTCGGAGGTGGAAGAGTTTCTGGACAGGATGCGATCGCTCTACAGGAAGCGGGAGCTGCCGCTGCGCGATCTCCTGCTCTTCAGCCTCTACCCCACTACCGGTCTGAAGACCTCAGAGCTCATCGGGGTAAGGAGAGAGGACGTCGATCTGCAGGCCGGGATCATGAGGATCAGGGGGAGCGGAAAGGAAGTCGTCATCCTGCCCTCTCTCGTCCCCCACCTGAAGGAACATCTGAAGGGACTGAGGGACGGGGATCGCATCTTCGATCTGAGCGAGCGGCAGGTTCTGAACCTGAACCATCAATACACTTCCAGGGTGTTGGGCCGAAAGCTCCGTATCAGCGACTGGAGGCACGCATTCGCCATGAGAATACTCGAGAAGGTCAAGGATCCTTCTGCCTGCAAACGGTTACTGGGCTACAAATCAACAAAAGTGATGAGGCAATACGAGAGGGCGCTGGAGCGGGACTTGAAGGATGATCTGATAAGGGCGATAGAAGGCTAGACACAATTATCTAAACAGATTATATAAACAAACATAAAAATATAAAAAAAGAAGGAAGGGGGAGATTAACGTCTCCTCATCAATCCGATTGCCGCAGCTATGATTATGATAATGACGACTATTGCGATGCCCAAGAGCAACATGTCAGAGATCCCTGGAATCAGGCTCGGCCCCCCAGCAGGCGGCTGTATAGATCCCTGCGAGGCCTGCGTCCCGGTGATCGTTATCGGCTGGCCCGTGTGGTTGTACACCATGTAGGCGGTGCTGTTGGTTCCCTGCACTGGCAGGCTCAGTCCGCCCATCGTGGCGTTGAACGGTCCTCTAAGGAAGTCGTTCGGGAAGGTTATGTTTGCGAATCCGACGGTGCCGTTGAGACCCTGCGGTGTCATCACCACTGAGGTGTTTGTAGCCGAAGAGAACGCCAGCGTCGAGTTGCTTATGGCCATGATGTTGAACGATCTGCCGTCTCTCGTCACGTTGTATGTCTGAGGCGTCATGTTTACTGTTACTAGGAACGTGCGGGTCGGCGACTTTATCCCATTGGATTCAGTGTAGACTGACCACATCCCTGTCATGTCTGGACGGAAAGTAAATGTATAGTACGAGAGGTTGCCCGCAACGCCGGTGGCATTCCCTGCACTGGTCTGGTTAGTGACGCCTGTCTGGTTTCCTGTGCCACCCGTAGCATTCGCAGTCGTCGTTATGTTCTGCGTCATCTGGGTTCCGTCAGGGCGCACGATATGCGCTGTCACCGTCGCGCCGGCCGCAGCTTGAACCGTCCCATTTACTGTGACGTTACTATAGATTGTGGTATTTCCGATAGCATTTATCGTCACAGGCAGCTCCGATTCATTATAGACCCTCAGTGTTACATTGTTGCTGATGACGTTGCCGTAGGTGGCATTGCCCCTCCAGATCGCAAAGATCGTATGGTTACCCGTTACAGTCGGTTTGTACGTCACGTTAAAAGTAGTCGGAGTGGTCATAGTGATGTTAAACGATGATGTTGTGCCGTTAGGGAGCGTCACAAAGGCTGTGACAATGTTAGCCGTCTGATTGGTGGTGCCAGTAGCGTTGCCGGGCTGGCCCGTCTGGTTGCCCGTGACGCCGGTCTGGTTGCCGGCCGTGGCATTAGCCGGCACACCTGTCTGGTTACCCAGCGTAACGTTGGCTGGGATCATCACTGCATTGACTACGTGTATTATGCCGTTGGTAGCTATCATATCTGCCCTCAGCACTATCGCGCTGTCCACCTTTACAGTGTTACCCGATACATTGACCGACAGGTTCGAACCCTGCAGCGTCTGAAGGGACTTGGTATTGGTCACGTTTGCAGCAGAGTAGTTGCCAGCCACTACGTGATACATCAGTATTGCCCTGAGCAGGTCCGTATTGTTGAGCAGATCTTGTGCCGTCATTCCCTTGGTCTGCAGGAGGTTGTTGAATGCATCGTTCGTCGGTGCGAATATCGTGTAAGGCCCAGTGCCGTTGAGCGTGCCTGCAAGCCCTGCCGCATTTACTGCGGTAACAAGCGTGGAGAATGACTGGTTGGCGGCGAGAAGCCCGACGATAGTGTTGTTGCCCGCAACGCCGGTGGCATTCCCTGCACCGGTCTGGTTAGTGACGCCTGTCATGTTCGTGCTGGAAGGAAGCGTGGTTACATTGAAGACCGCTATCCCTCGGGCGGTACTGTTGTTTGGAGGCACTTCGGCGCCACCCGTCATATTGGCTATGTAACTGGTCACGCCAGTCATGTTCGTCGTGCCAGTCATGTTGGCGTCTGTTGCTCCCGTCAGATTCATATTACTGGGCCCGGTCATATTGCCAGTCTGCGTCATGTTTGTTGCCTGTGTGGCGTTGGTCACGCCAGTCAGGTTAATGGTGATCGTCTGAACCCTCCCCTCAGGGCTCGTTATGTTAATGGTGATGGAAGTCGTGCCAGTAATGTTTGCTATTCCTGAGGTATTGATATGATAAGTCATAGTTGTCCCGTTGGGCATGGTAATATCGATGACGACTAGGTTTTGTGTCGCATTGGTCGGAGTTGTCACATTCGAAGGCTTGGTCTGGTTGCCCCCAACGGGCATTATCTGCCCCCTAATCTCCCCTCCCGGATAGCGGCTTGTGTGGACATTGACGTAGGCGCTGCCGTTCTGGATCAGCGAGACCAGAGATCCGAGAGATGAGCCGTTGAGGGGCCCGGTCAGGTTAGCGGCAGTTATGACGCCCTGTGAGAGCACGCCGCTGACGTTGATTGGGGGCCCGAGCGGTGAAGACGCATTAGTATCGATCGGATAGAAGCTGACCACGATGGGGCCGTTCTCGTCTGGCGCCCCCATGTGGATGTGGGCGCCGGTGATATTGGACAGCCCGGTCACGTTCAGGAGATAGTTTATCGCTGTCACGTTCGCCATGGTCATGTTGGCCGCCGCGCCGGTCTGGTTAGTGGCGACTGTCTGGTTGCCGGTCCCGGTCATGTTGGCGCCGGTCTGGTTGCCCGTGACGCCTGTCTGATTGCTTGCGCTGGTCTGGTTCCCTGCTGTACCAGTCTGGTTGCCCGTGGTGGCATTTCCTATGAAGCTGATGCTGCCCATGAAGATCGCCGTCTCGTTAATGTTGATCTCCTGGAACGAGGGCGTAAGGGTGACCGTGACATTCTGTCCCGTTGGAGCCGCTGATGCCGTTACCGAGAAGTTCGCCTGAGCGGTTACGCTGTTGGAGAAAGCTCTTAGGGTATAGTTTCCTTCAAGCCACCCTCCTTGAGGTATGACGGAAGGCAGTTTGAAACTCTTGGTGAATGAACCGTTATCGTCTGCCCTAACAATGTCGATATCCACGAGTGAGTTGCGGGGGTTGAAGACTTGGATCGTCACATCGGTATTGTTGCCCGCCGTGCCGTTCACCATCACCGTCTCGCCCGCGGCGTATTGAGTCTTGTCCGTATTGACTGTCAGGGTCTGCGCCTGCGTGACTAGGGCGGAAGAAGCTACTGCTCCGGATAGCAATACCACTACTAGAAGAGCGGTAAATGCCTTATAAAACATGCATTTCCCCAGAATCACTAGTTTGCGTCTTATTAAAGGGTTTCTAACTAACACGCCAATTCGTGTTTTATGGGTTTTTGTTATAATAATGCTCACATACGATTAAACTAAAGAGGATTATACAGCAGTATACATCATCAAATACGATAATCTCTGAGCGGTACTGGCATCAGGCACATCCGATTCCTGCCTCAAATGAGGCTCTCCAGGTACGTCTTTGCCACTGTCCCGAGCCACCTGAATCTCCCCTTGACGATATTCCTTATGATGAACGGTGCACGGAGATAGAACCGCTTGTAGGCGAGGGCCACGAGCGACTCCTGTTCCTCTGCGCTCAGCTCCTTGGTGCACAGCACGGGCTTGAGGGTTGTGAATTTTGACCAGTCTTCGGTAATGAGGTGTCCCTCCCTCTTGGCGCTCTCGTAGATCTCGGTACCTGGATATGGTGTCATCACCGTGAACTGTGCATAATCGACGCCGCATTTCCTTGCAAATTCGATGGTCTGCATAGCCTCGGCCCTCGTCTCCCCAGGCGTCCCGATTATGAAGGAAGCGATCGTCTCTATCCCTGCCCTCTTGGCCCAGAGTATCGCCTTTCTAACCTGTTCCAAGGTTATCCCCTTATTAAGTTCCTTCAGTATCCTGTCTGTTCCTGACTCGATCCCATAGTAGACCATGTAGCACCCTGCCTTCTTGAAGAGGTGCAGGAGATCAGGCGCTATCGTATCGACCCGTGATCCAAAGACCCAGCTCACGTCGAGCCCTCTGCGGATGATCTCTTCAGCTATCCCCCGTGCTCGGTTCTTATCGATGGTGAATGTGTCGTCGAGGATCTCGATCGACCGGGCGCGGTACCTCTCCACCAGCAACTCCATCTCGTCCACCACGTTGCTGGGGCTGCGCCCCCTGAAGCGCTTGCCGTAAACCCGTGAGGATGAACAGAAGGTGCAGCCGAAGGGGCACCCCCTGCTCGTAATCATGCCCCCCATCGGAAACTTCCTGTTGAGCAGCGTGTACCTGTCGAAAGGCAGGAGGTGGCGGGCGGGAAATGGCACATCGTCCAAGTTCTCTATGAGGCGCCTTGGTTTTGTGCGGACGATCTGGCCGTTGTCACGGTAGGTGATCCCGTCGACCTGTGCGAGCGACTTCTTCCCGGAGAGTGCATCCAAGAGATCGACAACAGTGGCCTCGCCCTCCCCAATCACACCTATGTCCAGGTCTGGGCAGAGCCTCATGGTCTCTGCCGGGCAAAACGTAATGTGACAGCCCCCCATCACTGTCACAGCTTCGGGGCAAGCCTGCTTTGATACCGTCACACATTTCACGGCCTCGTAGATGGTGGGGGTGGTCGAGGTGACTCCTACCACATCAGGGTGGAGCCTAGCCAGCTCCTCGCCGAGCTCTTTGTATGTAGTGCCCAGGGCACCCATGTCCACAATAGTGACGCTATTGCCCGCCCCCTCGATCACAGAGGCGATGTATGCTATTCCGAGCGGTGGTGCAGCGAGGCCCAGTTTGCGGATCTCTATGTCCGCGGGCATGCGTGGGTTGACCAAGACGATTTTTTTCTTCTGCACGGCTTGATAACCCTGATACAACATTAGCGTCTACTGCATATAATTGTTAAGCAAAGCGATCGTCGTGCGGTCCGCATCCCCCTTGGACGACCGACGTGGTCAATATGGTTTGCCCAAAAGCGATAAAGCTAAAGGCAGATATCTGCAGAACTGGTCTGAAGACTTATGAAGAGGCCTTACGACATCTCACGGAACGAACTCAACGAACTACAGAACAGGATGCTCAGGGCTCTGATCAGGAGGGCCTACGACGACTCGCCGTTCTACCGGAGGAGGCTGGCCTCTGCCGGGATATCGCCGGATGATATAAAGACCGTCGGCGACCTCTCGAAGATACCTTTTACAGTCAAGGGCGACTTTAGAGACAACTACCCCCTCGGCATGCTGGCAGTAGAGCGGGCGAGGATCTCCAGGCTCCATGCATCCTCTGGCACGACCGGCAACCCCACAGTTGTCGCATACACGGTGCAGGACGTCCAGAACTGGGCTGAGCTATGTGCCCGGTGTCTGGAGACCAGCGGCGCGACGCGAGACGATGTTGTGCAGGTTGCTTACGGCTACGGCCTATTCACTGGAGGGCTGGGCCTCCACTACGGCGCAGAGAGGCTCGGAGCAAAAGTCATCCCGGCCAGTGTCGGGAATACAAAACGCCAGATCAAGCTCATGAAGGACTTGGGGACGACTGTGGTGTGCTGCACGCCGTCGTACGGGCTGTTCCTCGCAGAGAGCGCCAAGGAAGAGGGGATCGACCCGAGGAGCGATCTTAACGTCAGGATAGGCGTCTTTGGGGCAGAGGCATGGTCCGAGGTGACGAGGAGGCGGCTCGAAGAGGCGTTTGTCGGGTCTGCACACGATATCTACGGGATGTCCGAACTCTACGGCCCTGGCGTTGCGATAGAGTGTGCCGAGAAGGACGGCCTGCACGTCTGGGAGGACCATTTTATAGTAGAGATCATCGACCCTGCAACGGGCGAGGTCCTCCAGCCCGGCGAGAAGGGGGAGATGGTGATCACGACGCTCACTAAGGAGGCCATGCCCCTCCTGAGGTACAGGACCCGAGACATGACCATCTTGGATACCGAGCCTTGCGGCTGCGGACTTTCCCACTCGCGGATAAAGAGGATCGTGGGAAGAACTGACGATATGCTGAAGATACGGGGGATCTGCGTCTTCCCGAGCCAGATCGAGGAGGTGCTGACTGGGATCGAGGGCGTCTCCCCCCATTACCAGCTCGTAGTCGACCGGGATGGCGTCATGGACAAGCTCCTCGTCAGGACGGAGGTCGCGGAGAACTTTAGGAGCGACAGCCTGACCAAACTCGTCGAGCTTCAGCGGCATATCGAGGAAGAGCTGAAGGAGGCGCTCAGCATAAGCGCGAACGTTGAACTGGTGGAGCCAAAGAAGATCCCGCGCAGCGAGGGAAAGGCTCAAAGGATCGTCGATCTAAGGAAGGTATGAGGCGAGCACTATGGATGTGATCAAGCAGATCAGCGTCTTCCTCGAGAACAAGCCTGGGAGGCTGGCTACCTTCATAGATCTCATGGACAGGATCGGCGTAAGGATCCAGGCGATGGGTATAGCAGAGGCAGGCAACTACGGCATTGTGAGGACGGTCGTAGACGACAGCGAGAAGGCGATGGAAGCACTGAAGAAAGAGAACATGGCGGTCAACATGGCGGATGTGGTGCTGATCGACCTCAAGGACATGAGGGCGGCGATCAGACTGCTCGGTGAATCAGGTGTAAACGTGGACTATGCATACACCATGGACGGCGGGAAGGTCGTGGTTAAAGTGGACAAAGCAGACACGGCGATGAGGGTGCTCGCAGGCCTGAGGCCCTCGTGAACCCCCTCCGGGCCGCTCACGGGCTGTCGGCCACGAACCTTATGCACTGCCGGCCTATCTTCGAGAGAAGGCTCTTTGAGACCATGCCCGCCTCGGTCCAGGTCGCCGACACCACTGCGCAGGGCACAAGGCATTCCGGTCCCAGTATGGGGGATGCCTTGACGTAGATCGGATTCTCGAGCACCCTCTTGAAGATGTCGCGGTAATCGACCTCTTTCAATGCCTCGGCGTATTTCTGGACATCCGGGCAGGTTGATTTAATGGTTATCCTTATCTTCTTCCCGTCCATCTCTGCGGTGATGCGGGTCTCGCGGCCACACCTGCCGCTATCCACGTCGAATGAAGTCGGCATCGAAGTCGCCTCTGTTAATGTCGCCATTGGTTATAATAAACGTTTTTATGGACTCTCAAGCGGTATATTGAAACATCATCACTGCAACGTTTCGTAGTCCTCATGAACCACTATCCCGAAAACTTCATGATATTTTTCAGAATCTGACCTTTCGGCAAGCCTTTTAAACCCCTACATCAGTTAATGGTAGTCCAAGGGGATGCTTTATGGCTAAATGTCCAAAATGTGGTACAGAAGTAGCAAAACCCGAAAAGACGTGGACCCTTGCCCCCAAGGGTAAGAAACCGGTTACCGTCGGATTATTCAAATGCCCCAGTTGTGGAGCATTCTTCAGAGCTTCTAGCAAGTAAACCGTCAGTTTATCTTGCTATTTTCCTTCTTCTTTTTATCATCACCACCTTTATTGTTCCCTGGTAGCGCTTGGACGGTTCCCGCATCCTTCACGCCGACGCCGGGAGGCGGTCGGTAACCTGTTGTTGCCCACACCGCCCCGGCCACATCACATAAAAGGCTCGAGTTGCTCCAGTTTCCCCCAAATACCCTACCCCCGAGAGGGGAAAACGGGAAACTCTGGTTGATCTTTCCATGGTCAGACCCAGCCGAACGCACCCATCAGCCCCTGCCTGATCATGTTTATGGCAATGGCCGAGAGGATGAACGCCATTATCCTCGAGATAATAGTCGATCCGGTGTTCCCGACCTTCTTCAAGAGCCGCTCGGCGTTGGATAGGAGAAGCCATGCGAGAACGATGTTGGTAGCTATAGCGAAGAAAGTCAACAGGGGGCCGTTCGGCAGCTGCATGAGGTAAACGACAGTGTAGATGCTCCCGGGTCCGGCCATGAGGGGGGTCGCGAGCGGGACGATGGCGATGTCCTCCCTGCTCATCCACCTTGCCTCTTCCCTTCCCAAGAGCCCTTCGATAGACATGATCAGGAGGAGGATGCCTCCTGCAATCCGGAAATCGTTGATGGATATCCCGAACGCATTGAGCAGGAGTGATCCTCCGAGGGCAAAGAATACCAGGATGAGGAGGGCGACCCTGACCGAGCTGTTGATGATCTGCCGCTGCCGTTTCTCATCGAAGGCACTCGTGAATGTATGGAAGAGGGGGACATTGCCGATTGGGTCAAGTACTATGAAGAGGGTTATGAATGCCTGTGCATAAGCGCCGACCCACTCCCAGACCATGAACCATATATGTCCGCGTATGTATATATCCGAATTGAGTCCTCGGGGGCGCTGTGGATCGCTCGGGCCGGAAGACCGGCTAGAGCTCGCTCAGTATCAGCGAGATGACGGTTGCGATGACTATGATCCCCAGCGTCTCGAGCAGCGTCATCTTCCAGGGGATCTTGGTCTTCTTCGCCCTGTAGCGTACAAGGAAAGCGATCACCACCACACCCACGAACGCGAGAGAGAGTATGATGTCCAACGGCTTGGGGAGGAGCAGGAAGATCGCTATCGGTATGATCCCTGCCAGGAACGTTGTTATACCGCTCACGGCTGCAGCCAATAGGTTGGATCGGTTTATCTCCCGCCTCAGGGCAGAGAAGAGGCTGGCGATGATGAGGAATGATTTGTCCCGCTCGACCTTATCCTTTATGTCGCTGAGGCCAAACTCGATCAGATTCCTTATTGAGAGAAGGTCTGCTACGTCCTCGGTCTTGCCTCCCATCAGGAAGCTGGAGAAGTTGGTCATCGCTACCGCCGAGAGCGAGAGGAGGGCGGCATAGGTGGACGACGAAGCAGGCAGTCCGGCAACGTACGATGAGATAATGACTATCAGCCCGGTTATAGAGCCATCAGTCAGGCCGGCGACGGTCTCTAGGATCGGCTCCCTCTTGAAGAAGAGGCTCTTCCACTCCATGCTCAGCCTTACCCCCTGCGCAGTCAGTGCAATCTTTCCGTCGGTGCTCCTGACTAGGCCCTCGCTCACCATCTCCTCAACGGCCTTATCATAGTCTGCCTGCGAGATGCAGCCGCACCCTACGAACTTTTCGATCTTTTTCCTGAGCAGGGATCTCTCCGCCTCCAGGCCGTCTTGGAGGTTGAGAAGTGTTATGACCTTGATGACATCGGGGAGCTCCTGTACTTCTAGTGCCAACGTCGGTTTTCCTCTTTGACTAAAAACTGGCCGTAAGCTTTAAAATTTTTGTATTCCGGCGACCAGCATCCAAACATTTCGCCTAAAATGCTGGCGGGTGATGAACCTGCCCAGCCAGCGGGAGGTCAGGGGACCGAGAACGGATTTCCCGTCTCGAGGATGCTCCTCCGGATCTCCTCATGCCTCGGATCAGTGTAGCCCCTCTTCGCGAGCCGCTCCTTGAGCCGTTCCACCATCTTCTGGCAGTCGATCTCGAGCGGGCAGACCTCCTTGCACCGACCGCACCGGGTGCAGGCGTCCACCGCGGTCGCTACAGTCTCCTCGCCCCTTGTATACGCGCTCCAGATGATCCCAATCCCGCCAAAGTAGTTGTGGCCGAATGAGCCGCCGAGGACCCTGTAGACCGGGCATTCGTACATGCAGCCCCCGCACCTCAGGCAGTAAAGCGCCTCCCTGAAGACGGGGTCCCTGGACATCTCGAGGCGGCCATTGTCTACGAAGATCACGTGTAGCTCCTTTGGGCCGTGGGCGCCGTAGACGATGGTCTTCTCGATGTCTGCAGTCTTGCTGGGGCCGGTGATCATCGAGACGTAGGCCGCCATGAGGACCCCTGTGGCGTAGGGAGGGAGCGTCTGGACGACCCTGAAGGCGTCAGTCAGGGTCGGGACGATCTTCTCGATGCCAGTTATGCATATGTGTATGGGCGGCGCGTTGCTTGTGAACCGTGCGTTTCCCTCATTCTCGATGATAAACAGGGTGCCGGTGTCTGCCGCGACGACGTTTGCTCCGGTTATCCCCACATCAGCCTCTATGAACTTGTCCCTGAGGTACTCGCGGGCTACCGCCACCAGACCGGGGATGTCTGGCCCCACCTCCCTCCCCAGGAGCTTCGAGAAGGTCTTCGCCACCTCCTCCCGGGGGACGTGGACTGAGGGGTTGATGATGTGGGTCGGCTTCTCCCCCCTTAGCTGGATTATGAACTCGCCCAGGTCCGTCTCGAAGACCCTGTTCCCCGATTTCTCGAGTATCTCGTTCAGCCGGACCTCCTCGCTCACGAGGGACTTGGACTTGACGACCAGCTTCCCGCTCCCTACGATCGAGGAGACTATCCTCTGGGCCTCCCCGATGTCCTTGGCGAGGTAGGCATGCCCATTCACCCTCTCAATCGAGTCCATTGCCTGCTTTGCCAGCTCTCCGAGTGAACAGCTCGTCCTCTCCTTTATCGCCCGCACCTCTTTCCGCGTCTTCTCGAGCTCCGGGAGCCTCTGCAGGGCATCCTCCTTGGCGGAGGTGTAGGCTGCGACGGCCCGCTTTATGCCCGTGCGCCTCTTCTGATCCGTGAGCCAGCCCTCAAACTCCCTCTTCTTCATGGCCCGCTCATCACTCACTCGCATCCCCTCCCTTCCTCCCTCTCGCCCCATCCCGCCTTCTTCGAATCCCATGACCTCAGCAGGATCTCGGGGAGGTCAAGCACCTCGATCCCGCCCCCGTTCAGCTGATAGTTGCAGAACGGGCAGGCGGTGACCAGTATCCTGGCCCCGGTCGGCAGGAAAGCATCCTCTACGTATGTCTTTGCTATCTCCGCCGATACGTTGGGTAGCGCCGACCGTACGCCCCCTCCGGATCCGCAGCAGAGCGCCCTGCTCCTGTTGTATTTGGTCTCGACCAGCTCGACGCAGGGTATCATGCGTATCAGGGCGCGGGGCTCCTCATAGACGCCCATGTGCCTACCGAGGTGGCACGGATCGTGGTAGGCCACCTTTACCTTCTCCCTTCCGAAGCCCATATCGAGCGGTTTCAGGTTCTTCCTCAGGACATCTGCGTGGTCGTAGAGGAGCTGCGATATGTGCCGGACGCGGAACGGGGCGCTTCCCAGAGCCCGCGGATATTCGGAAGACATCGTGCGGTAGCAGCCCGGGCAGCCCGTCACAACCTCCCCGACGTTCTTCGATGATATCCTGCCTGCGGTCTCATCGATGATCACCTTCGCATCGTCGGTGAACCCTGTCCTCAGCAGGACAGAACCACAGCACCCCTCATCTTCCAGCTCCTCGAAGGGTATCCCCAGGCGTCTGAGGAGTTCGGCCGTAGCGTCAGCTATGCTCTTCCGCCTTAAACGAGACATGCAGCCCTTCCAGTAGAGGAGGCGCTTCGTCATTTGCATCATTGGCGGTTAGCCTGAGGTGGTATTAAAAGGTTACACATGCCTGCAAAGGCGAAAGACTGGGCACCGTCGGCTGCAGACGGCCCGTCTGGCAGAAAGTTCAGAAGGGGAAGAGCTTCTTGTTGGGCTTGGGCTTGGTTTCCTGGCCGAACTCCTTGGCCAGCTGCTCCAGCAGGTCCCTCTGCCTCGGCGTCAGCTTCTGCGGAACCGAGACGTTGACCCTGATCAGCAGATCGCCGCTGCCGTAGCCATAGAGCCTGGGCATACCCTTTCCTTTCAGCTTGATGATCTCGCCGGGCTGCGTCCCGGCCCTTATGTTTACCTTTGTAGCCCCCTCTATTGTAGGTACGTTAGCCTCAGCCCCTAGGGCGACCTGGGGATAATTGAGGTGCAGGTCGTAGATGAGGTCGTCCCCCTCCCTTGTAAAGTACTGGTGAGGGGTTATGTGGATCTGGACGTAAAGGTCGCCGGGCGGGCCGCCGTTTGGAGAGGCCTCCCCCTCCCCCTTCAGGCGCATATGCGACCCCTCCTCGACCCCGCGCGGGATCTTCACAGAGATCTTGCGGGTCTTCTTCATGAGGCCCGATCCCCTGCACACCGTGCATGGCGTCTCGATGACCGTCCCCTTGCCTCTGCAGGTCGGGCACCCCATTATCTGGACCATCCTTCCGAAGGCGCTCGAATGGATCTTCTTCACCTGCCCCGTCCCGCCGCAGTTCATGCATGTCTTCGGGCTGGTTCCAGGCTTTGAGCCGGTTCCGCGGCACGTCTCGCACTCCTCGGTCCGGGTGACTTGGATCTCCTTCTCCACGCCCCTGGCTGCCTCCTCCAGCGAGATCTCCTGATCGAAGAGGATGTCTCCTCCCTTGGAGGGACGGTTCCCGAACCCCTGCCTGCCGAAGAACGCCTCGAATATGTCCCCGAAGCCAAAGTCAAAGCCCATTCCCCTGAATACCGACTCGAAGTCTGCCCCACGGAATATATCCTCCGGCGAGTACTGTTGCCCGAACCCAACCTGCCCCAGTGTATCATACTGCCGCCGCTTCTCATCGTCCGAGAGGACCGCGTAGGCCTCGGATATCTCCTTGAACCGCTCCTCAGCCCCGGGCGACTTGTTGCGATCGGGGTGGTACTGCATGGCCAGCTTCCGGTAACTGTCCTTGATCTCGTCCTTCGTCGCGGTCTTACTGACACCGAGTACTTCGTAGTAGTCCTTCTTGCCAGCCATGCTATCACTCAGCTCTTCCTAAAGCGCTCCATCACACCTGTCCGCGTCACTTCTTCACCTCATAATCGGCATCGACTACCTTGGCACCCTCACCGGCGGAGCTTCCTTGCGCCGGTCCGGCCTGCCCTGCCTGTGTCTGTGTCTGTGTCTGTGTCTGTCCCTGAGCCTGAGCCTGAGCCTGTTGCTGCTTCGCGTACTCGGCAGCCGCCTGCTGATATATTACCGTGCCTATCTCTTGGAGGAGCTTGGTGAGCGCCTCAGACTTCTCCTTTATACGGGTCATGTCCGTGCCAGCCAGCGCCTCCTTCAGCTCGGCGACCCCCTTCTCAATCTTCTCCCTGTTCTCCTGAGAGATCTTATCGCCGAGTTCTTTCTTGGTCTTCTCCGCGGTGTAGATTATGCTGTCGGCATTGTTCCTAAGCTCGGCCTCGTCACGCTTCTTCTTGTCCTGCTCGGCAAACTGTTCAGCTTCCCTTACCATGCGCTCCTTCTCTTCCTTGGAGAGCTTGGTCGATGCCGTTATGCGTATGGTGGCAGCCTTGCCCGTCCCAAGATCTTTCGCGGTCACGTTCAGTATGCCGTTGGCATCGATGTCGAAGGTGACCTCTATCTGTGGCACCCCTCTGGGTGCGGGAGGAATCCCTTCAAGGTTGAACATCCCTAGCGAGACGTTGTCCGACGCCATCATGCGCTCGCCCTGAAGGACGTGGATCGTCACCGCGGTCTGGAAGTCCGCGGCCGTGCTGAAGATCTGGCTCCTCTTGGTGGGGATGGTCGTGTTCCTCTCGATTATCTTGGTGAAGATGTGGCCGAGGGTCTCGACGCCGAGCGAGAGCGGCGTGACATCTAGCAGGAGGATGTCTTTGACTTCTCCCGAGAGGACGGCCCCTTGGATCGCGGCGCCTATGGCTACGCACTCCATGGGGTCCACCCCGCGCTCGACGGTCTTTCCCATCAGCTGCTCAACGGTCCTCTGGACCAGGGGCATCCGGGTCATGCCGCCGATTAGTATGATCTTGTCTATCTGGGAGGGGGTCAGACGGGCGTCCTCCAGCGCCCTCTTGATTGTGTTGCTGGTCCTCGCGACTATCGGGCCGGCCAGTTCCTCGAGTTTGGTCCTGGTTATCGTCAAGTGGAGGTGTTTGGGCCCCGAGGCATCCGCGTATATGAATGGCAGGTCGATGTCGGTGGTCGGGAGGTTGGTCAGCTCGATCTTGGCTTTCTCAGAAGCCTCCTTCAGGCGAGTCATGGCCATCTTGTCGCCGCTGATATCGAGCCCGGTCTGCCTCTTGAACTCCTCGAGGACGTACCCCATAACCGCCTTGTCGACATCGGTGCCCCCTGTCTGGGTGTCCCCGCTCGTCGAGAGGACTTGAAAGACGCCCTTGCCGAACTCCATCACCGTGACGTCATGGGTCCCTCCGCCGAAGCTGAAGACGAGAATCTTCATCTCCTTCTCGATCTTGTCGACCCCGTAGGCAAGGCATGCAGCAGTCGGCTCATTGATTATCCGCAGTACCTCAAAACCGGCGATCTCCCCGGCGTCCTTCGTGGCTTGGCGCTGGTTATCGTTGAAATGTGCTGGCACCGTGATGACTGCCTTCTTTATTGATGTGCCTAGGTAAGTCTCGGCGTCCTTCTTGATCTTCTGGAGTATGAAGGACGAGATCTGCTGTGGGGTGTACTCTTTCCCGTAGATCGTCTCCTTCTGACTGGTCCCCATCTTCCTCTTTATCTCGAAGATCGTGCCTTCAGGGTTAGTGGTCGCTTGCCTCTTTGCTGGTTCACCCACTAAGAGCTGTCCGTCCCTGGTGAAAGCCACAACTGACGGAAACATCTTCCCCGCCATTGTCGGACCTTCAGCGCTCGGCACCACTATCGCACGGCCGCCCTCGAAGATAGCCGCCGCGGAGTTTGTCGTACCGAGATCAATTCCAATTATTTTTTCGCCAGGACTTATGCCGCTCATTGTAGTTTTCCTCCTTCTCCTTCTCCTTCTACTCCTTCTCTCTCTTCTTCTCCCTTTGCTTCTCTGAGTTTGAGTTTGGCTTCAGGTTCAGGTTCAGGTTCAACTCTGCCTTCTCCACTTCTCTCCTTCTCTTCGCTTCCCTTGGGGGGATTGACTGCAACTTTGACAATACTTGGTCTAATCACCTTCTCATTCATAAGGTATCCTGTCCTTACCTCTTCGACTATGCTGCCATCTGCGAGACCACTCCCCGCGATGGTAGCCACCGCACTATGCCTGGATGGGTCGAAGGGCTTTCCCCGGCACTCTATAGGGCAGACTCCCTCCTTCTCAAGTATCTTCTTGAGCTTCTTGAGGGTCATACCGACGCCTTGTGACAGAGTGTCGAGAGTGGGTTGAACGGCACTTAGGGCCATCTCCAGCTCGTCTACGACCTCAAGAAGATCGCAGACAATCCTCTCGTTCGAGTACCTTCTCACGTCCTCGAGCTGCCTCTCCACCCGCTTCCTGAAGTTCTCGAAATCTGCTTGCATATACTTCAGCCGGGTGAGGTACTCTGCGGAGCGTCTCTTCTCTTCTTCGAGCTCATGGAGCAGCGACTGTATGTTCTGGTTCTGATCTCGGCCCTCACTCGCACTTCGTCCGGTTGTTTCATCACCCATAGTCATCCCGCCGCAGAAAGCAGTGAATCATATTGCACTCAAATATATATTGTTTTTTTCGATAAAAATCGGGCACGGCCAGCGGCAGCCCCTTACATCATGTTACAGTAAGGCCCTGTCCGTCAGCGGACGTAGGCCAGCAGCGTCGGGTGAGCCTAGTGGCTGGGCGAACGGCGGATCATTCATGTATGCTTAGAGGCTCCCGTTTTTCAATCCCTACCGTTTGAGCTTCTCGCTAAGGGATATCCTCTTCCCATCCTTTATGTAAGTGATCGAGGTATCGAGTCGCACGCGCATCCCGAGGCTCAGGAAGAGTTCGTAGAGCTCTTCGCCGGGGATATTCTCGGTGAGCCTCTTCATCCGGTAAAGGTTCGCTATATAGCTGACCACCTCCCTCGTTGCCTGCGGGTATTGTGCAAGTGCCGCGTTGAGCACCTCCGTCCCCCTGCCGGTAAGCTTTGATCTGACGAGTGTCATGTCGTCCGGTTCCTCCTTGGGCTTGGGCTCCTGCTTCTGCTGCATAGCTGCCCAACGCCTCTGGAACTCTTGCATCTTCTTCATCTTTATCGCTGCCAGCTCGTCGTGTTCTTCTTGAACCAAGTGTCGCACCCTGTCATAATTGATAAAGTCTGGAAAATAAGCTTGAGCTTCGGGCCTCCACCGGCCCCCGCCTGTTGCTGTACCGAAGCGCTCGTTCGAAGATTGCTGAAGGTATTGACCCTGCCCTGCCAGCAGGTGGCCGCCACCTCAGCCCTTCCCCTTTACCCTGAAGGGGGGGATATAGTCGGGCAGGTCGGGGCAGCCCCGCTCATAATGGCAGCTTATGGTCCGGCCCCGGTACCGCTCCCACATCTCCTCGGGGAGGAGCTTGAAGTACTCCCGCAGCTCCCGCCTCTCATAGTCATCGCCCTTGCGCTTCTTGCAGAGAAACTTGAAGGCGAGCACCAAGTTGCGGTTGGGGTAGCATTTAAAGCCGTTGAGGAGGAAGATGTCCCGATCGATCTGGTCCCATTCCACGTAAAGGTGGTCGTTTGCGCCGGCCTTCGCTTCCAGGACCACTAGTATCTTCAAGTCGTCGTTAGTAGCCATTACATCGGGCAGGTATGCGCTGTTCCCCCCGGTCCGGTAAGACCACCACCCCGCAGCCCGATACCTCCTCACCAGATCCCGCTCGAAACCTTGCCCCCTGCTCTTCCTAATCCTTGAGACGTGAACCGGGTCGTCCATGGGAGCACACCCTGAGGGGGGAACGCATGTTGCCGAGATGGGTTAAGCTAACTTTGTATTTGAGATTAACGGTAAGATTCATGCCAGCAGCCCGGCCCCGGTGCGGGAGATGTGCTCCTTTAAGGCGGAAGGCAGGAGGGGGTAGATCAAGTCAAGTCAGAATATGCAAAAAAAAGAGGGGGGCCGTCCCCGATCGGGTCCAGCCATCAGGCCCGTTCGTCCCTATCCCTCTCTGTGTCTTTCTCTTTCACCCTCTTGGGCCCGCTGTTATCGCTCATGCGATCGGTCCCGCTAGTGCCGCCCTCCGTGGTCATGCCGAATGCCCCTGTGGTGCCGGCATGCCTTCCAGTACCTTCTGATCCAAAGCCGCTTGTACCGCCGGTCTCATAGTCTCTGCTGGGGCCGCCCTCGCCCCCTCCCTCTCCCTCTCTCTCGCTTTCGCTCCTGGCCATCCTGGCCCGTTTGATAGAGTCGAGGTCGCCTATGGGGGGTATGGCCGTCGCTCTCTCCATCCTTCTCTCCAGATCGGTGTCTTCCGGAACACTCTCCCGAGCCTCTGCTCCTGCTCCTGCTCCTGCTCCTGATTCTGATTCTGATTCTGATTCTGCCCCTGCACCCTCGCCCCTGTTCCGCTCCCCCCTCTCGGCGGTCTCATCATGCCTAGTCTCTCCCACTTCCCGTCTGAGGCGCGCACCTGTACCCTCCACGCCTTCCTTTATCCGCTCTCCGGCGCCCTCGGCCCCCCTCTCCACATCGGACCGGATCCCCTGCGGCGTGATGCGACGGTCGCCTTCGACAAAGGTCTTGCCCGCATATTCTGGAGTAACGCGGTAGTCCCTGATCAGCCTGGCCCCACCTTCCTCTTTCATGGCGCCCGGTTCCTCCCCGTGTGGAGACTCCGCGCGTTCTGTGGGGTCTCTGCGGAGACCGCCGGCCTCCCCCCTCACGGGGACGGCAGTTTCTTTGGCGCCTTCTTTCAGCCTCTCCCTGATGCCCCTGGCGTCCCTCTCACCTTCGCCCTCGGTGCCGCTTCTGGCACGGCCCTCCTCATAGGTGGTTCTCCTTTTCTCCCGATCCTCATCAATCCTGTCCGACATTGCACCTCTCCCCCGCTCCGCTCCGTGTCCCCCTCACTCGCTCGGCTCCTTGGGCCGGGATTCGCCCCCTCCGCGGGGAGGCTCTTTCCTTGTTTCCGCGGTCGGCATATCGCGGTCCGACTCGTCGCCGCCCGCCTCTGGCTGGAGAGGCCCCTTCTGAATCTCTCTGATTTCCTTCCGCGTATCCGCAATGCTGCCCTTTAACGCCTCTGCTATGCCTGCCAAATTGCCCTTCATACCCTGGCCGATGCTGCGCAGATCCTGCCTAACGGTCTCAGTGCCCTCCTCCTTGGCCGTGCCGGAGACTCGCTCACCTGTCGCCCTGACGCCGGCAGTTATCCTCTCGATAGTGCTGCGGGTGCCCGCCTTCGCCTTCTCGCCAACGCCCTTTGCCTCCGCCCCGGCACCCTCGCCGACCTCCGCCTCGCCCCTGAGCTCATACTCCTCGGCTTCACCCCTGACGCCTGCCCCTTCGGCGTAGCCCTCGCGACCCTTCTCCGTGTCCGAGTACTGGATGCCGGTTCCGCCCCCAAACGTGCCAGGAACGATCGGTCTTGACCTTGTTCCCTCACCCTGTTTCCGGGTACTTGCGCCCCTCTCCGAGCCGGTCCGGCTCTCGGCGATCTCCGCCTCTACGTCCTTGTCTCTCAGCGGGCTGGTGTCGCGGTACATTTCGGCACCCTCTCCCGGCCCCGCGCCTATGTCAACGTTTCTCAGGTCCTCTCTGACAGGGACCTTCCTCCTAGCCAGCTCGGGCTCGATCTCTGCCGCTTCGGGGGCTTCTCCTCCCCTCTCGCTTGCTCCGGTCGCCTCCCAAGGCATCTTGTAAGGCTCGCGCTCCTTTCCGGCGCTTCCCCTCCGGTCCTCGTCTATTGCCGACCTTTTCTTCTCTTCTTCAGGGTTGCTCCTGCTCAAAATTATCCCCTGATCACCTTCTCCGGATGGTTAATAACCTTTATGTAGTAAACTATTTTTTTAAACAACGCTTCGATTATTATCTAAAGCGTTAAAAAGCGTTAATAAGCGCTGAATATAACAAACTCGCCGTTACACCAAAATATGCCTTGTAATCAATTAAGGCTTGGAAAAAAGGTGGCCCGCGTCTCCCGGGGTCAGCTTTTAGCAGGGTTTATCGGCGCCCACGCATCTCCCTTGCCTCGTCGGCGGCGCTCCGGACGCCCTCCCTTGCCCTGCCGCGGGCCTCCCCGCCCTTCTTCCCCATGACACGGGCAGCCTCGTGCAGCCGTTCAGTATCAACGCTGCTTCTCTGACCCCCACTGCGGGCTTCCCCGCCCCGCTGGCCGAGGATCCGTGCGGCCTCATGGACAGACATGCCCCGCTCGCCGCCAGTCCTGCCGAAACCTTCACCGTATCCCAAGTCTTTGCCTTCTTCACGGTTGCTCCTCAAAAATTCTCCCCTGATAATCATTCGCTAGAACGTTTATAACCTTTATGGAGAGGCCGAACAGCATCCGATGGAGGTCGGATAGTATGAGCTGGCTGGTGCAGCGAGATATCCGGTATAATGAGATATATCAGCTGGTGCGATAGTTAACTGGGGGTGATTTTTCCGTTGTCCAAACATGTGCAGGTGGTGGATTTCCTCCCGATATTCCAGAGGCTGGACGTCATCTATGTCAGGACTGACGGGAAGGAAGGTATCCTCAGGAAGCCGGCCATCGCGCTGGCGGTAATCAGGGATGAGGAGAGGCCCGAGATAAAGTACCTGATGCCCATGGTCTCACTCAACGCTGCGAGGGATATCGACCTGGCACACGGATACGGGGTACTCGGCTATGATGATGGATCTGAAGCGATCAACTGGGAGATGCTGGCCGAGGAGTACAGGACCAAAACAGGCATGCGGGAAAAAACGGCATGACCTGCTGGAGAGGAGGCTCAGCCGCCTCCACCGGCGCCCAGTATCCTCTTGGAAGCGGCCCATGGTAAAGAAGAAAGGGGTGTCCTCCCTGCCCTTAGGTGGCCGATGCCCGGAGGATCGTTCGTTGAAGTGTTCTGTCTCAGGTCGTCTTACGTTCCTTGCTGCGGGCCTCCCCGCCCTTCTTCCCCATGATCTTGGCGGCCTCGCGCACCTGAGCTGTTTGTGGGGGCTTCTCGCCGCCCTTCGCTTCCCCGCCCCGCTGGCCGAGGATCCGTGCGGCCTCATGGACAGACATGCCCCGCTCGCCGCCAGCCCTGCCCCTTTCCTCTTCTCTTCCTGTTCTCTCCTTCACTTTCTCTTCTTCTCTTTCGCTCCTAGCCAAAAACTCTTTCCCCAGAAGTAAACTACGCTTAGCCACTTATATTTTTTGTGAAGGAGGTTGATATACCACTTTAAACGGGTCCCGGAAGGCGCCAATGCGTCTTCCCCGGTCGTTTTCCTTCCGCAAACACCCCTGGCGGGTTCGGTATCAGGTTCACTTTACGCGGTCCCGCATTACCGCCCTCCGGAGGCAGGGCGCCGATGGGGCATGGCGCAGGGGGAGTGCGGCTGCTGACGGTAAAAAGGGAGGGGGGACTGCCGGAACTCAGTTGTATTTATTCCCTCTCCCGCTCCTTGCTGCGGGCCTCCCCGCCCTTCTGCCCTATCTCGGAGTAGAATTCCTTGCCGTGGGTACGGGCAGTCTCCTCGCCGCCCTTCTTACCCATGGTGCTCGCAGCTTCGCTCAGTCTTTCATGGCTAACACCGGGCTCCTCGCCGCCCCGGGCCTTTCCGCCGGCATGCCCCATGACCTTCGCCGCCTCACTCGTGCTCATCCTTTCCTTTTCTCTCTCCTTCTCCTCCTTTTCGCTCCTAGACATAGTTTTCCCCAGATCAAACATCCTGTCTGATCCCAGATAATCTTTGTGCAGATGGAAAATCCACGTCTCCGACAGTCAATCCTTGACTGTTTTGGTCATTTAACTGATGAAACCGGAGCAATCGTAAGATGAGGGGGCAAATTGCGCCCGCCACCCAGCCGGGGGCTGAGCTGGATCAGTTCGAAAGAACGCGCAGAGGTTATCTATACCCTCGTCGTATCCTAGTTAATGACGCCTATGCCCCCCGATCAGGAGATTGCCCGCGTCGACTCAAAGGGCAGGATCACTATCCCTGCCCGCATGAGGGACCTGCTGGGCATGTACGAGGGCGCTTATGCCTCGATCTCTTTGGGCGAAGGAGACCAAAGCATCAACGTGAGCCTCTTCGCTGGCCCCCAGTCCAAGCTCGTGGAGTTGAGACTGAAGATCCCGGACAGGCCCGGCGCCCTTGCCCGGGCAGCCAGGGCGCTGGGGGAGCTCAACATCGATCTCCTGCTCTCGAGGTCGCGCACCATAAAGAAGGGGGATACCGCCGAGTGGGTCGTAGTGGTGGACATGGCGCAGTCGAGGAGGACGATCGAGGAGGTCAGGCGCAAGCTCCTGGAGGAGAGGAACGCGACAGCCGTCGAGGTGAGGGAGTTTCAGCCGGAGAAGACGGAGAGATCGAATGAGCCCTGATTTGGCCCTTGGAGGAGGTTGATCCATTATGTACTGTCCGGCCCCGCCTCTCCCAGCCTTGACTTGGCGATCTCGCAGGATTCTGGCCCAAGTTCACAGAGTTCGGCGCATACAACCCCAGGGTCGGACGCAATCTCCACAAACTGCCGCTCCACCTTGAACTCGTTTCCGCACCAGCTGTGTTTGATCGTTACAACCTCGTACCTCTTTGCGACCTCCGCCCCCCTCTCGGTCTTCGAGAAGCAGTTCCAGCACATCTCGTTGCCGGGCCTGCGGTAGCCCTTCCTGCAGGCGGGGCAGAGGGCCAGCCCCCTGTAACGCGCGAACTGGCACCGCCTGCAGAGGACTATGCAGTTCTCGAACCTCTCCGCCTCCTCGTGCAGCCTCTTCCGTTCGTCGAGCACGCCCTGCTTTATCTGCCGGGCGTACCTCTCCCAGAACAGCTTCCACTCAGCCCGGCACAGCCTTCCTGTCGGGATCATCCTCCTCTCCGGTTCATCGAACTCTGCCCGGCAGTTTAGGCACCGGTAATGGGGGCGCTTGACCTTCCTGGAGGCGAGGGACCGGGAGCCGCACGCCGGGCACGACCGTGCCTCTTCCTCCTGGAACTTGAACTCCCCCTCAGTCACCTTCGCCTCCAGGAGCGCGAGTGTCGCTTCCCTGAGGTGCTGGATGTAGGGTGGGATCTGCTGCCTGTGCTGAACCGTGAGGGTCTCCCCGGAGCCGCACCACTCGCATACCTTTCCCTTGAGGAACTCGGCCCTGAGCCTCTCCCGCGAACCCCTCTTGCCGCCCACCGACGCCCCTCCGATGACCTCCGATGCCCCTGATCCGGTCAGTTATCCCTGCGCCGGTGCATGCCATGCTGCGAGCTCTGCCGTGGAGGACTCACCGCTCCCCGCAGGACCTGCAGACCACCTTCCGGAATATCCCGAGCTTCTTGACCTCCACCAGGCATTTGTCGCAGACCTGGTTGCCGCAGTTCGGGCAGGTCTTCAGGTACTTGCGGGAGACCGGCGCCCCGCAGGAGGAGCAGGTCGCCGCGCAGGAGCCGCAGACCGGCAGGCCGCACGTGCTGCAGACGATCTTCTCCTCATCGTTGCAGAAGGTCTTGGCGCAGCTGCTGCACGTCCATGAATCCTTCCTGCAGACCTCCCCCCTGCACGCCGAGCACTTGAACATGCACTCCTCGCAGAAGATCTCCCCGCAGACTTTGCACTTCACCTGTTCGATTACACACGTCTCCCTTCCGCAGGAGGGGCAGTATATCACGTGGGCAGCATAGTGCTCGGGGCAGTATGTCTCCTTGCAGCTGCCGCAGGTCTTGAGGTGGCTCTTGCAGTACGCCTTGCCTTCGCAGCTGACGCACTTGGCGGCGCAATCTTCGCAGAGCCGGTCACCGCATGCGGCGCATACCATGGGCTCCTCGTCGAGGCAGAACCCCCTGCCACACGAGGCGCATGTCCAGTGGTGCTCGGAGCAGATTCCCCTGCCACACGAGGCGCATGTCTTGAGGTGCTCGGAGCAGAACATCTTCCCGCAGCCGCAGCAGAAGAGCTCCCCGTCCAGGCTCTCGACCGCTGTGCGGCACTCGGCGCAGGAGCCGAAAGTGCCGCGTCCGTTGACCGCGTTCCATTTGAACTTGAACTCGCCGGTCATACCCTCGAAGGTTGCCCTGAAGAGGGACTCGATGACAGGCACCCAGACGAGCTGGAGCACGCCGACGTCCACCTCTTCGATGCGCGGCTGGAAGATTATGCTCTGGAGCGGCGCCTCAAGGAGGTCGTCCAGCTCTTTCCCGGCCTTCAGGACCTCGGCCTTCATGACCTGCTCCAGCCTTTCCTCCCCCTTTTTGTTGGCGAGCATCTTCTCCCTGAGCTCCGCGAGCCGCTTCTCAAGGCGTGCGAGCCGGGCTTCTCTCGTCTGTATCTGCCCGGAGACCTTCAGTGTCGACCTCCCTTCCCTCTCGGCCCTCGTCTTCTCCTTCTCCAGAGACCTCAGCTCGCCTTTTATCCCCTCGACGAGCTTCTCGAGGCTCTCATACTCTTCCCTGATCGCGGCCGTCGCGGCCCTGCTCTCGTGGATCTTGGACTGGTGGGCAGACTGGACCTCGGCGATCCTGTTCTTCTTCATCAATGTCAGCTTCTCACCCAGCCTCGATCTGAAGCCGTCCAGCGGCTCGCCGGGCCTCGAGTACTCGTTCAGATCCTTGTGGTATAGCACCGTCTGGGTGAGCTTCGAGGCGGTGAAGGTCTTGAGCGGTCCCTTAAGGTTATCAACACTCGACGCCTCCAGGAGGAGGTGGGAGGGCATCTCATGCCTCCCCTCCCTCGATGTCTCGGCCGAAGGCTGGCTCTCGAGGACCTCCTTCGCGGTGAGCCCGTAGGCCGACTCGTGGCGCCAGTCGATCATCGATGCTGAAGAGTCGACCGGGACAAGGCGGTACAGCCTCTCCCTGAACTCTATGTCCGGGCTCTTCCTCTGGGAGGCTACGGAGACCTCGCAGAAGAGCGCGGGCATGTAGCGCAGCTCGGACTTGAGTACCTCGACCGAGTCCAGCGTCTTCTTCTCCTTGAGCAGGTCCAGGAGACTCTGTTCGTCGACCTTGACTGGCACGTAGAGCGAGGGGAGTGATGCGGGGAGCTGCGGCGGGGTGCCCGGCGTGACGGTCATCTTGGTAAGCCGCTCCTTGAGCTGGGCCATCCGCTTCTTCATCTTCTCCCTCTCCTCAGGAGAGACAAAGTCGAGGGGGTTGAAGCCGGGGGCGCCGTGCTTCGTCTCCCTCTTCCTGACCTTCACGAGGAGCGGTATCCTCTCGACCACGTCGCCCGTCACCACGGCATCGCCGGATTCGAGCCAGTTGATGTCGTGCTCCCACTCCTTCCCCAGCCCCCCGCTCTCCACTGTGATCCTGACGTCGTTGGGGTCAGTGAGCCGGTGGACGATCCACGTCCCCGAGAGGCTCCGGACCGTCGTATCTAGGAGCTGGGGCCTCTGGGTCAGGACGACCATGTTTGCGCCGAACTTCCGCCCCTCCTGTGCAAAGCGCTTCACCATCTCGATAGTCTCTTTCAGGCGCGCATCCTCCCTCTTCACCCTTCCGGCGAAGAGGTGCGCCTCGTCCAGCGCGAGGAAGAAGGGGGGGATCTGCATGACCATCACCGCCTCAAGGAGCATCCTGAGGAGCTTGCTGACGGTGGAGTGCTGCTCCTTAAGGTCCAGCCCCCTCAGGTTCACTATCGTGCACTGCATCATTGAAACGATGTCCTCCGGCCGGGCGCTATCGAGCGATGAGATGTCCAAGTCTGCGCCCGGATTGAAGTTCAGATCCGCAAACTCGATTATCTGCTCGGCGTAGGACCTTGGCTCCACGCGGAACTCTTTGGAGGGGAGCTCTGCTGGCACCTTGAGGCTCGAGTACTCCCCGTGGGCATCGACGATCACGACCGGGATGCCCTTCTTTATCAGCTCCTCTGCTATCACCCCCATGGTATACGACTTCCCCGCCCCAGGCTTGCCGACCACGAAGACTCTGGTCAGCTTGCCTATCGGAAGCCAGACGTCGATCTCCATCGACCTGAGCCTGCCGATATACACACCTTCCGACTCACTCGTCCCGAGACCCAGCCCCCTCCGGACGGACTCTTCGGAGGCGACATGGATCTCAGAGCCAGGGATGAAGGGCGTCCTTGGGGGCGCCCCGACCACCACGCACTCCGCGATAGACCTGTCGTCAATCCTCTTCAGGTCCTTTATCATGAGAAGGTATATCCTGCCCTCGTGCATGGTCTCCAGGTAATCGTTCTTCCCGACCCCCTCCATCTGTAGCGTCATAGAGAATGAGATGGTGCTCGTCGTGCCTTCGATCTTCCCAACTACGGGGGTAGACAGAGCCAAACTCGGTACCTCGGTATGCATTTGTTCCAGACGTCTTATAACCGATTCGGACACGGTCCGGCACCTCCTCCAGACCATGATCGAGGGATTCCGCTCTTATCTCCAGATTATTCGCATATATTCGAATCAATTATTACGAATGATTGCTATCATAGTACTTTTTCTAACGAAAAAGCTTATATAATGTTCGAATAATTGTAATGGCGGTGCTTTCGTTGGTCAGGGTAAAGATACTGGATACCACACTCAGAGAGGGCGAGCAGACGCCGGGCGTTTCCTTCAGCATAGACGAGAAGGTGGAGATAGCCAGGCGACTGGACGGGGCAAGGGTAGACATGATCGAGGCGGGCCACCCCGCCGTCTCTGAAGATGTGAAGCAGGCGATCAAGAGGATCACCGCAGAGAGGCTCTCTGCCCAGATCCTCGCCCACAGCAGGGCGGTCATCTCCGACATCGACTCTGCGCTGGAGTGCGATGTCGGCAGGGTGGCGATATTCCTAGGGGTGACTGATAAAAAGCTCAAATCGATGAGGATGAGCCAGGACGACGCCATCGAGACCGCGGTCAAGAGCGTCCAGTACGCAAGGGATCACGGTGTGGAGGTCAGGTTCACGGCCGAGGACGCTACCCGGGCAGACCAGGAGTATGTGATCAGGATCTGCAGGGCGGCCATCGATGCTGGCGCCGACAGGATCAGCATACCGGACACTGTCGGGGCCATGACGCCGGACTCCATCAAGGCGCTCTTCTCCAAGTTCTCTAAGAGCCTGGGGGCCGAACTGGACGCCCACTGCCATAACGATCTCGGGATGGCGGTAGCCAACGCGCTGGCGGCGGTCGAGGGCGGCGCAACGGCGGTCCATACGACCGTCAACGGCCTTGGGGAGAGGGCAGGAATCACGCCGATGGAGCCCTTTGCAGTGGCGCTGAAGATGCTCTACAACATAGATACGGTCGACCTCAGCAAGCTTCCTGAGATCTCGATGCTGGTCGAGAAGTACAGCGGCATGGCGATACCGCCCAACCAGCCCATAGTGGGGGAGAACGTCTTCTCCCACAAGGGGGGCGTCCACGCGGCGGCGGTCATCTTCGATCCGGAGACTTATGAGGCCTTCTCCCCGAGCATGGTAGGGCGGCAGAGGGAGATCGTGATCAGTAAGTACTCGGGGAGGGTGGCCGTCGAGGACAGGTTGAAGAGGCTGGGGGTCTACCTGGACGAGGAGGGCATAATGCGAGTCATCGCCGCGATCAAGGAGAGGCCGGAGGTCAGGAGCTACCGCGACGTCGACCTGCTGGAGCTCGCAGAGAAGGCGACAGGGAAGCGGCTCGAGGTGCACGTCCCGAAGAAGATCGAGGCGCTCGTGATGATCAAATGCGAGTCCAACGTGTACACGACCGCGGTGGCAAGGCGCATTTTGTGGATCAGGGGCGTCGAGAGAGTTCTGGAGATAAGCGGCGACTTTGACATCGAGGTCATAATAAACGTCGACTCGGTGACCCAGCTCAATGAGGTTCTGGAGAACATCCGGGTGATAAAGGGGGTCACGGCGACGGACACGAGGGTGGTCCTCAAGAAGTTCAACTCACAGTAGGCTGGACGGGAGAGGAGATGAGAGGCCAGGGCAGTTTTTATGTCCCGGCGCTGGTCGCCGTTACGCGAGCATTATTGTGAGCATCATTTTTAAAGTGCGACTGCCATACGTTGCGGTGAACCGTGTCAGATGTTGGAGGCACAATAATGAATGCCGATTCAGCAATGAAAGAGGTAGTGAAGCTGACCCAGGATCTCGTCAGGATAAAGAGCGTCAACCCTCCGGGGGATGAACTGCCTGCTGCAGAGCTCCTGGCAGAGAGGCTCAAGTCGTACGGCATGGATGTGGAGGTAGTAAACGTCGCAAAGAACAGGGCAAACGTCGTGGCCACCCTGAGGGGGAGGGGCGACTCGTCATTCATGTTCAACGGGCACCTTGACGTGGTCCCGATCGGTGAGAGCGCGGCATGGGAGAGGGACCCGTTCTGCGGGGACATAGTCGATGGCAAGGTCTTCGGCAGGGGGTCATCCGACATGAAAGGGGGCGTTGCCGCTGCCGCGGTGGCGGCCGCGCTTATCGCGTCCTCCGGCAGGCCCCTGAGGGGCGATCTTGTGATCACAGCGGTCTCGGGGGAGGAGACCGACAGCATAGGTGCCCGCCACTATGTGGAGCACAACAGCCTGGAGGGCCTGGAGGGCATAATCATACCCGAGTCTACCGATCTGGACATGGTCGTCGCCGCAAAGGGGACAGTCTGGCTGGAGCTGACGACCTTCGGGAAGACTGCCCACAGCACCCAGCCGCATGTCGGCGTGAACGCCGTCGAGCATATGATGGCACTGCTAGGCGAGGTGAAGGACGCCTGGAACAGCATGCACTATGAAAAGGACCCGTACCTGTCGCCGCCGACGATCAACATCGCGACCATATCCGGCGGGGTTAAGACCAACTCGATACCGGACAGGTGTGTGGCAACTGTAGACTTCCGGCCGGTCCCGAGCCAGACCCACGCAAGCATCCTAAGGGAGGTTCAGGAGAGGATCGCCGCACTCAGCAGGAGCATCCCGAACTTCAGGGCAGAGGTGAGGGTCATAAACGAGCGCCAGCCGGTCTCGACGGATCTGAACTCGGATCTCATAAGGAAGACCATGGAGCTCGGCCCGCCCATCCTCGGCAAGAAGGAGATGATCCCGTTCGGTGTCAACTTCTTCACTGACGCGGCGATCTTCGCGACGAAGAGCAGGGTGCCGATGCTCGTCCTGGGACCGGGCGAATACGACCTGCGCAGGAACATATACCTGGGGCACCAGCCGAACGAGTATGTCCGGATAGAGAATCTCGAGAGGGCCACGCGGTTCTTCTACGAGATATCAAGAGCCATGCTTCAGCAGTAGGCCGCCCGGGGGTGGACACGACGGTCTCAAGGGACGAAGCCATTGCGCTGGTCAGGAAGCATATCAGGAAGGAGAATAACGTCAAGCATATGATTGCTGTGGGGGCAATAATGCGCGAGGTTGCGCTCAGGCTTGGCGAGGATCCGGAGACGTGGGAAGCCGTCGGCATCCTCCACGACATCGATTTCGAGCTGTGCAGGGGGCTGGAGGACCATACGCTCATGGCGAGGGATATGCTGGCAGGGGTGCTCGACGGGGAGGCGATCAGATCGATCATGGCGCACAACGAGAGGATGGGCATCCCCCTCGACACCCTGATGAAAAAAGCGCTGGTGGCGAGCGATGCAGCATCAGGGCTGGTGGTCGCCTCTGCACTCGTGATGCCCACGAAACGGCTCGAGGAAGTGAGGCCTGAGACGCTGATGAAAAAATACAGGGACAAGGACTTTGCCAGGGGAGCAGATAGGAGCAGGATGAGGGTGGCACTGGAACTCGGCATGACGCTCGAGGCGTTCATGGCGGCAGCCCTTGCAGGAATGAAGCGGGTCTCAGGCGAGCTGGGACTCTGATCGGGGATCGACCGGGGCCCCTCGGCCAACTTCCGAACAAACGGAGAGCCTCGGCTTTTTTCCTGTGCAGAACGGCAGATTCTATATGTTCATTATCCCCAGAAGGCCCCTCAGCCTAACCTTTGCCATGTTCACGGCGCGGTCGCAGTCATAGAGCAGGTTCTTGACCCCCCTGTTGGTCAGCACCACCTCATAATTTGTCCGATAGGAGCTTGTGAACTGGAACTTGTAGGGCTCGTCCCCCCTCAGAAAATCGTACTCGGCGAACCCCCTTTTAATGCAGTCGTCGATGACCTGCATGGTATGCAGCTTCCCGACTGCATAGCGGCGATACTCGGGGTCAGTGCCGCTCAGGTAGGCGTATAGTTTGTTGCCCATCTCAAAGCCGTATTCGGCCGAGACAGGTTCACCGTCTGCCGTCAGAAAGTAGAAGGCGAGCCATCCCTTCCTGGCGAAGCTCGCGGCGAGATCGGAATGAAAACGATAGAAACTGGCGTCCTTGAAGTGCCCCTTCATGCCCTTCGCGATCCATCGCGCCTGATGGAGTCTGGCTAGTGCGTCCATCGCCTCGTCCACGGTGAAGCCGATCTCGTCGTATCGCTTCATCTCTACACGGTGCTCCTTTGCCATCTTCCGGAACCGTCGGTTCAGTTCGCGGAGCCAGCCCCTATCGTAGCCACACGTCAGCTGATCGAAGGTCTTCGGCAGGGTCAGGAAGGGGCATATCTCACAGACCCGCTCCGTCGCGTTGAGCTTCCCCAGTAATCTGGGCATCAGGCCCCTCAGGTGCCCGACGGTAGGGTCAGGGAGTTCGCTCAGAGAGATCCAGTCAAAGCCATAGTGTTCCACCAGGTGTTCCAGTATAAGCCTGACACATTCTGTCTCCTTGTTTACCATGAGTATGTTATGGTAGTCCGAATCGGGTTTGCCCACGAACTCAATCCTCCTCGTCAGTCCGAACCCGCCGACCTTCTGCTTTGTCAGCATGAGGGGGGCAGCAGCGATCGACCTGCCCTCATCCTCCACGAGGAGTATGAGAAGCCTCTTTCCGTGGCCGTTATGCTTCCACCAAGTCGAGAGCCACTCCCAAGTGAGAAAGATGTTATCTTTGGCTGAACTCGCCCCAAGGAGGCTGGGCCAGAACTCTCTCAGCGGTTCAAAGTCATCGTATTCTATAACCCGCACTTCCAACTCCATTATCTTATCCTCATTCCTGAAATATATGTGTGCATTGAGGCTACGGCATCCAGTCGTCCCCGGACGCCGCTGCCCGCAATTACCCGGTCATCACGGCCATCAGCTATTGGCTATCGATTCGGCAGATCACTGCAGGGCATGCTCAGCAGATCTCGGGCACTGGCACTTCCTCTGCATCGGGACCTTGCCTGCCATCTCAAGGATCACCGACCTGACCTTGCTGACGTTTGTCCTCATCGTCTTCACGACCTCCTCTGCGCAGACGGGCACGTCGGCCCATACGTCATAATCCGTGACCGTTGCCAGCGTCGAGTAGCAGATCCCTGCCTCCCGGGCTAGGCAGACCTCAGGGACGAGCGTCATGCCTATGATGTCCGCCCCCCAACTCCTGAAGAGCTTCGACTCGGCACGGGTGGAGAACCGCGGCCCCTCGATGCAGACGTAGGTGCCAGAGCCGTGGAAGGGGATCCCGAGTCTCTTTGCGCTCTCGGCAGCCAGCCTGTTGAGGTCTGGGCAGAAGGGATCCGCGAGGGAGAAGTGCCCCACTACCGCCCCGTCATAGAAGGTCGCCTTCCGGCCCTTAGTAAAATCGATGAACTGATCGGGGATGACCAGATCCCCGGGCTTCATCTCCTCCCTCAGGCTTCCGACGGCGGAGGGGGCGATAATACTCTTTACACCCAGGTCCCTCATCGCCCAGATATTCGCCCGGTAGTTTATCAGGTGCGGCGGTATGGAGTGGCGCTTGCCGTGCCGGGCAAGGAAGGCCACGTTTACACCACCGATCTCGCCTACAGAGATTATATCGGAAGGTGCCCCGTAGGGTGTATGCATCTTCACCTCTTTCACTGATCCAAACATCCCGGGATCATAAAAGCCGCTCCCGCCTATGATGCCGAGCTCAGCCGAACAGGTAGACATCCCAGTGACACCGGAGAGGGTATCTCCCCCGGAGGATATAAAACTGCTTTTTGTTAGGATCCAGGCTGGAAAAAGAGGGGCGCACCCTGGAGGCGCCGAATACAGGCGCCCCACAGGGGGAGGCTCACTTCAGGTTGTAGCGATCCCCGTTCCTTACGATGCTGCCTTTCCTTAGGAGGTACTCGACCGCCCTCTCATAGTACCACCTCTCGAATGTTACGCCATACCATTCGGGGAAGGCGTCGGCGATCTCTCCGATGGTCAGACCCTTGGCGCTCTCCTTCAGTATCCGGGTTATGAAGCCTATGATGTCCTCGAGCCTCGTCCACGGATACTGGTACCACCACCAGCCCTTTACCTCCTCCGCGTAATAATCGGGCTTGATCTTGCTGCTGCCTGAGATCCACTGCAGGGTCGCGGTCCGGAGTTCGTCGGGCTTGCACTCGATCCAGACGTGGTCCTTCGCGATGATTATTGACTCCCCGGAATCCGCTATATCGTCGACGATGAGCGCTCTCCTTCCCCTCAGGTTGCAGGTGAGCGGGTACTTCACCCCCGCCTCCTTGGCCATTTGGGCTGCGGACGGCCAGTGTGTTATCTGGAGCGAGACGAGTTCGCCTGCCACCAGCCGGTCGCAGATGAGACGCGACGGGACGTATCCGCCCCGCGATATCGCGATGATTATGTCGGGGATCCACCGCGAATCGAGTATCTTGTCGGTGACGCTCCTGCACCACTCCTCGACCTCATCCCATGTCACTTTCTTGGTATTGACCTTAGGCAAGGGAATCACTGTCGGAAACATCTATTGATGCCCTTTATAAGATTGAGCAGTCTGCTCTGCATGGTTGACTGCCGTTGCCCGTTGGGCAGATGCCCCTCATCGTATCCCCGAAGGCTGCCCAGTACCAGCAATTGCTTTATCTTCCGGCGTGGCAAGGTATGGCAGGGGGCAGCAGCCCCGCCTCAGGGGGGTGTCAGTCGGATGGGAGAGATCATAACCGGCAGCCTCGGCAAGCTGCGTGTGGGGGACGGTGAGCCCGTCAGGGTAGTCGGCGTCATCAACCTGAGCCCCGAGTCGTTCTACTGCGGGTCTGTGGTCAGGGGGGCAGGGGATGCCCTGAAGGCCGCGGACAGAATGATCGGGGAGGGGGCCGATGCTCTGGACGTCGGGGCGATGTCGACGGCACCCTACCTCAAGACGGCGATTAGTGAGGGGGCGGAGAAGGAGCGCCTCGTACCTGTCCTGAAGGAGCTCTGCAGGGCTTTCGACGTCCCGATCTGCGCTGACACTCAGCGGGCTGCTGTGGCAGAGGAGGCGCTGGCCTGCGGCGCCTCGGCGGTGAATGATGTGTCGGGGGAGGTGAACCCGGGGGTCTACAAGGTTGCCGCAAGGTATGGTGCATCACTCATTGTGATGGCGGGAGGGAGGGGCCCCGTGCAGGATCCTGTCGCCGCGACGGTGGAGAGCCTCGGTGGAAAGATCGATGCGGCGGCCTCCGAAGGGGTCGGGCCTGAGAGGTTGTTGGTGGACCCGGGCATCGGCTTCATAAGGGACACGGGAATCCCGTGGTACGAGAGGGACGTGATGGTGATCGCCAACCTCGAGTCGCTGAGGGCACTCCGCAGGCCGGTCTACATCGGGGTCTCGAGGAAGTCTTTCATAGGCAGGCTCACCGGCGTTGAAGAGCCTTCCGGAAGGCTCGCGGGCTCACTCGCGATGGCAACGCTCTCCATCTTCAACGGGGCGCACGTGGTCCGGACGCATGATCCCTTGGAGACATCGCAGGCGGCTAAACTCGCAGAATATGCGAAGAGGTACAGGCACCGGCAGTCCGGGTACTGAGCGCTCCAAACGACCAAGGTTTATCAGCCACGTTTGCGCTTTTTAATTGTGATGCTTATGCCAAAGTGTGAGAGGTGCGGGATGGATGTGCCGGAGACCGCAAAGTTCTGCCCGAACTGCGGCAACCCCATGTTCAAAACAAGGAGGGAGACATATTCAGTCTCCTCTGAAGACCTGATAAAGAAGGTCCAGGACCTTATCCATGAGGGGAACGTCACCAGGATAATCGTTAGAGACGAACATGGGAGGCTCCTGCTGGAGATACCTGTCACGGTTGGAGTAGTGGGCGTCCTGCTCGCGCCTTGGGTCGCTGCGCTCGGCGTAATCGCTGCGCTGGTAACACGAAGCACCATAGAGGTGGAGAGGAGGTCATACTGAACCCGGTCGGCAGGCAGCCGACCGTCAGGCCATGACCTCTTCCTTCTTCGGCTCGTAGGCCACCCGCAGCAGAACGACCATAGTGGCCATCCCCAAGATGCCGCTGAGGATGAACGGCATGCTGTGGGAGATGTTGTCATAGATCGCGAAGCTCAGTACCGGGCCTATGAATGACCCTATGCCAAAGAACGTGTCCAAGACGCCCGTAAGCGCCCCCCGGACATTCCTGGGGAGGAGGTCCTGCTGGAAGGCTGTGTAGGCCGGTGAGGAGGCGCCATATGCGGCGGTCCTAGCGGTCATCACGACCCCGATCTGTGTTATGTTCGCGCTGTACGGCATCAGGATAGTCAGGAGCTGGGCTATGACGGAGGGCACGACTATCATCTTCTTCCTGCTTATGCGGTCGGCCATCCTGCCGGCATAGATCTGGACGCCCATCATCAGGACGCTTGAGACAAAGAATATGACGGACATGCTAGCGACCACGGCCTCGTCGGCCATCATATACTCGTGCTTCACGAAGTAGACCAGGAGGGGCTCGATGAACGATGTTGCGAACCCGTATGCGCAGACTATGAAGAACATGACATAGACAGTCTTTCTGAACTTGGCATTGACCTCCTTCATCGAGAACTTTATCGTCTCCCTCTTCGTGGCCTGCTCCGCCGGGACCCTTACGAAGAAGTGGACCAGGAGGAGGGAGACCAGTGAGAGGACTGAGGCGAAGTAGAACGGGACCCGGTAGCTGTCTGTGAGGGGGAGCATCATGGCGTTCCGCGCGTACCACTGGATCGCTCCCCCCAAGGCCGGGCCGAACATCCACCCGCTCATCGATACCGAGTTATAGAGCCCCATTGCGAACCCCCTCTCGCCGGGAGGGGTCAGGTCGGCCACGAGGGCAGTCGCCGGCGACCAGACCATCGCCGAGGCGACCCCCTGGATAGTCCGGTAGAGGAGGAGCTCGAGCCAGCTGTTGGCCAGACCGAAGAAGATCGAGACGACGGTGTATAGGACCATGCCCGCAATGATCAGCTTCTTCCTGCCGTACCTGTCGGAGGCAGATCCTGCGACGGTTGCCAGCAAGGTCCGCGTCAGGAGGAAGGCCGAGGAGAGGAGGCCTATCTCCAAGCCGGTCTGCGCACCCAAGGCCTCGGCATAGAGGGGCAGGTATGGCATTATCAGGCCAAAGCCCAGGATGACGACGGATGCAGAGAAGGATAGTGCAAGCACCGAACCCCGAACCTTCACCCGCTAGCCCCGCCTTTTCCCTTGCTTCACTTAACTTCTTAGCTCAGCTTCTTAGCTTCTTAGCTTCTTAACTTCGCTCCTTCCCATCTCTTCGCTCTCCCCTTCTCCCGCCCACCTTCCCTCCAGCCCCCCACATCTTTGCTTCAGAGTAGAGGCAGCTTGTGCCCTGCCTTTTTGTTTTTCATCCTATCTCTGAAGAGGCTTTAAAGAGTATGGTGCGCTGAACGGGCGGGGAATGGGGGGCGGGGGGGCAGGGAGGCCGGACCCGGCTCGTCAGAGCCCTATGATCCTTCTCAGAACATCCTTCCCCTCCATGATGCCCAGAGATCCGCCCCTGCAGTACCTCTCTCCGAACGCCTCGGTCCCGTCGCTCTCCACAGTGCCGCCGGCCACGATAAGCGGAACAGGGTCGTCCGAGTGGGCCCGCAGGGCGCAGGGCGTGGAGTGATCCGCCGTCACCGCGACGACGGTTTGCCGGAGATCGACGTTCAGGTGGCCGAAGAAATGCGCGTCGATCAGCTCGATCACCCTCTTCTTCGCGTAGCAGTCCCCGTCATGGGCCGGCTCATCAGGCCCCTTGATGTGGATATAGACGCCGCCGTATGATCCTGCCAGCTCGCTCACCAGCTCCGCCCTCCTCTCATAGTCGCTGGCCAGGTTACCTGTTGCCTTCGGGAGCTCGACGACGTCCATTCCGCAGAGCAGCGCGATCCCCCTCTCGGCAGGCATCTCGACCACGGAGGCGAACTCCATGCCGTACAGGTCCCCGATCTTGGGGAGGTCCGGCAGGGACGAGCCCGCGTCCCGCGAGAGGATGGCGTTGGCAGGCGGCTTCTTCGAGGAGGCCCTCTCCCTGTTGATCGGATGATCCCTCAGCACTTTATGGCTCTTCGTCGTGAACTCGTTGACGAGGTCTGCCGCCCGCTTTGCCTCCGGAGAGGTATCGAGCGGCTCGCACCTCATCAGCCTGTTCTCAAATTCCTTCAGGGCCATACCGACGCCTCCGCTCCTCTGGTATGCCGGGTCTGTGTTGGATATGTTCCCCGAGAGCTTCCCCTCGGATCTGATAAGGAGGACCGCCCTGTGGCCTATGGTGCTCCTGAACGTGAAGGTGGCGGGATGGGACTCCAGTACCACGCGGCTGTTGATGGTATCGGCCAGGGCTGCTGCTTCCTCTGAGGTGAGAGACCTGCCGCAGCGCCGGTCCACGATGTTCAGCCTCTCGTCGACGGTCGCAAAGTTGCACCTCACTGCCAGATCGCCGTTATCCATGTCTAGGCCTGATCCCAGGGCCTCGATCGGTCCGCGCCCGGTATACGACTCGGGATCGTAACCAAGCATGCACATCACGGCTATATCAGACTCTGGGGCGATGCCCTTTCCGACGGTATAGACCATGCCGGAGCGCCCCTTGGCGGCGATCGCGTTCATGTTCGGATGATCCGATGCCTCGAGGGGGGTTCTGCCGCCCAGAGAATCGTTGGGCAGATCCCCCACTCCATCCAGCAGGATGTAGAGGAGGTGATTTGCCATTAGGATAACCCACTTTATGCTAACCCTCACCAGTATTTATCGCTTGGGTGCGCGACGTTCACAGTGCGACCGCCCGGTATATCCGGTCCTGGACGGTCTCCGGTGCCTGAGCAGTATTGGCCACATAGGTGCGGGTCTTGTCGAGTAGGCTCCGGAAGAACTGCGTCCTCAATGCAGTCTTCCTTCTGTCCTCCACCAGCTGGTGGGGGTTGTAGAACCTGTTTCTGACCAAGAGGTCGAGCGCCTCGTCCTTACCTATCTCTCGGATTATCTCCGGATCCGTTCTGTCCCGCTTCATCAGGACGACCTTCTTCATGGTGGTCAACGGTATCACCCTGTCGGTGCTGACGACCCACCTTATGTTGATCACCGCCCTGCCCCTCTTGTCGAAGAGAGCGCCCTTGAGGGCGTCTCGGTACTCACCCCAGATCTTCCCCAGGTCCTCGTCGACGTAGCCGTTCTTCTCGGAACCGTAGGCCAGTGCGCTGTTCTCATAGACCCTCACGAAGAACCAGTCGTCGGCCACTAGCCTTACCGACGGGTTCCTGAGCATCCCCCAGCTGTGGGTCGTCTTTCCGGTTCCGCTCGGGGCGATCAGGGCCACCCCCGAGCCGCCCACGTCCAAGACCGCGCCATGGACAGAGTAGATGTCGTGCGCGTCCTCCAAGATGTCGCCCGCCACCGCCAAGGCGACACTCTTGACCCAGCCATAGTAGTCAAAGTTGAAGAGGAAGGCGGTCTTCGTAAGCGGGTCGTACTTCATGTGCATCGGTTGGCTGGGATCCTCGACACTGATGAGGCGGCCGTGGGAGCGCGTATTCTCGTTTGCCGTGTAAAAGTTGTTCGACCAGATGTCGGCGAAGAAAGGGTTGTCCGTCAGGAGCTTTATGCAGCAGCCGTAGATATCGGACTTTCTAGTGTAGAGGGGGCGCTTCAGGAGATCGGCGTAAAGTTGATACTTGGTATCCGCATCTATGGTCTCTATGCCGTAGCTGGAAGGGGGGCTGGTGATCATATCTATCCATCCATCTATCTATCCATCCATCTATCCTGATCATTCGCCACCCCCTCTTTTTTGAATATTTCCTCTCCTTGACCGTTCCCTAGGCCACGGGGGGTCAGGCTACACCGTTGTGCTCCCTCAGGCGGCCAGACAGGTTCTCGGAGATCTGCCTCAGCCGGGAGGACAGGACAACGGGGTAGGGAGGTGCGCCGGACAGGCGTTTGAGGGCATCAGGAAGGTTTCCGAGGCTCCTTGATGCATGCTGCCTTATCTCCTCGAGCGACGGCAGCCGCCGGACCAGCTCGCCTCCCTCCATCATCCTCCGGAGGAGCGGCTCCCCCTCGACTGCCTCATCCTCCAGGCATACCAGGTCCATGACGTACCTGCCGTCGGCATCCCTCTGCCGGAAGACCTGCTTCTTGCCCGGGAGGGTCACCTTCCCCCTGCTCAGCTTCATCGTCGGGATGAACCTGCCGCCCTCGACCCTGCCTGCCAGCTTGTATACCACGTCCAGGTACGGGGCGTCCACGGAGGTGCTCATCCGCGTGCCGACTCCGAATGCGTCAATCATTGCGCCCCTCCCCACCAGGTCGTCGACCCTGTACTCGTCCATGTCTCCGCTGGCGAAGATCTTGACGTGCCCCAGCCCGTTGCGGTCGAGGATCGCCCGGACCTCCCTGCTCAGGGAGAGGAGGTCGCCGCTGTCCAGCCTGACGGCACTGAGGGTGTGGCCCTCCCGCGCCATCTCCTTGGCGACCGTCACGGCGTTCTCGGCCCCCCTCAGGTCGTCGTATGTATCGATAAGGAACGTCGATCCCTTGGGGAACGTCCTGGCGAAGGCGCGGAACGAGTCCACCTCCCTCTCGAAGAACATCACATACGAGTGGGCCATCGTACCGAAGACGGGTATGCCGTACCTCATCCCGGCAAGCACGTTCGAGGTCCCATTACAGCCCGCGATGTAGGCGCACCTTGCAGCCTTCATTCCCGCGTCCATCCCCTGCGTCCGCCTCAGGCCGAACTCTATGACAGATCGCCCGCGGGCGGCATGGACGACCCGCGAAGCCTTGGTGCAGAGCGCTGTCTGGAGGCTGACGGTGTTGAGCAGGTACGTCTCGATGATCTGCGCCTCGATCACGGGTGCGGTGACCCTGATCAAGGGCTCCTCGGGGAAGACTACCGTCCCCTCCGGGACCGCGCAGACCTCGCCGGTGAACCTGAACTTGGAGAGGTATTCGAGGAAATCTGGCTTGAAGCCCAGCCGGCCGAGGTAGTCGAGCTGCTCCTCTGTGAAGCGCATGCCCTCCAGGTAGTGCAGGACCTGCTCAAGCCCTGCGAAGAGCAGGTAGGAGCGGTTCTCCGGCATCTTCCTGACGAAGAGGTCGAAGGTCGCCGTCTCGTTTATCCCGTTCTCAAAGTAGCTCGCGCACATCGTCAGCTCATAGAGATCGGTGAGCAGGGCGGCGTCTTCCGCCCGGACAAAGTCGAAGCCGAACCGGGAGCCCTTCATAAATATCCCACAAGTAAACCGTCTGTCTAAAGATATATACGTTGGCTGACATTAATGGCATAGGGCAGGCATCCCGCCTCCTTCGGATATGGTGGTGTTGTATCACATGCCTGTAGAGTCGTCTGCGTCTGTATCCGCTTCTGTATCAGTGTCCATAGAAGATGGCGAGTGGCTCCTAGACTTTTTGCTGGCGGAAGGGGCAGGGTACGCCGAGTTAAGGCTGCAGAAGGACATCGACTTTGGGGTGGTGATGAAGAACGGCATCCCGGAGCCCCCGGAGTACAGGGAGTCGTACGGGGCAGGGATAAGGGTCCTTGTCGGCGGATCGATGGCATTCTCCGCCACAAATATCATGACCAGGGACTCGCTAAGGGACGCCGGCGTCAGGGCGTTGAAGGCTGCGAGGGGGACCGCCCGGATCGCAAAACCTACAACCCTGTCCGAGGAGGAGGTGAACAGGTGCTCGTGGAGCGTCGGTTACAAAGTCTCCCCATCGGAGGTCGATGCGGGCACCGCTGTCGAACTCCTCAGGGAGGTGGACTCCGCTGTCGGGGAGATCAAGACCGCGAGCTTTCCCAACCGCCTCATGGTCTTTGGCGGCGGCCTGGAGGAGAAGGTGTACATGAACAGCGAGGGGAGCCGCATAAAGTCGGCAGTCCCCCGGATAGGCGGCTACTTCGTGCTGACAGCGTTCGACCCCGGCAAGGGGACGATACAGCGGACAGTCCAGATGGCAGAGACCGGCGGGTGGGAGCGGGTCGAGTCCATGGACCCTGTCGCTACTGTGCGGAGCGAGGGGGAGGCAATGTCAAGGGTCCTGACCGAGGGGGTGGCGCTTGCCCCCGGCAAGTACGACGTGATCGTTGGCGGTGAGGTGACAGGCATAATCTCCCACGAAGCCTGCGGCCACCCGCAGGAGGCAGATCGCATACTGGGGAGGGAGGGGGCACAGGCAGGCGAGTCGTACCTGAAGAGGGACATGATCGGCAGGAAGATAGGCTCCCCCGCGCTCAGCATCTCGGACTTTCCTCTCATCGACCACTCGAGCGGCTATTACCTTTACGACGACGAAGGGGTCAGGGCAAGGAAGAAGGAGCTGATCAAGGAGGGGGTAATCAGCGGCTTCCTCCACAACCGGGAGACTGCTTCCGAGATGGGCACGACAAGCAATGCGGCTGCGAGGGCGTCGGCGTTCAGCAGAGAGCCTATAGTGAGGATGTCCAACACGTACACCGAGCCCGGAGACTACTCGCTGGGCGAACTGCTGGAAGGCGTAGACGGCATCTACATCAAGAGCTTCCAGGAGTGGAATATAGACGACCTGCGGTGGAACAACAGGTACGTTAGCCTTGAGGCTTACCTAGTCGAGCGCGGCGAGATCAAGGTGCCCGTAAGGGCAGCGGTCATAGAGGCGACGACCGGCGTAATCTTCTCGAGCATCGATGCTGTCGGAAAGGACCTCATATTCAAGGCCGCGACCTGCGGCAAAGGCCAGCCCGATCAGGGCGTCCCTGTCTGGACTGGCGGCCCCTCCATGAGGCTGCGCGGGATGAGGCTGATGAGCCGCTGAGGCCGAGCCCACACAACTACGTTGCCCTTACGCTGGGGCTGATCGGCCGCCCCCCTATCCATCAATATTACTCGTAGTAATAGACAGTCAGGTTAAAATATATAATATTATTAATAACACTAGGTGTTACCGTTGGCCGGGAACGAGAGGAACGGATCGCGTAGAGGGATCGGCACCATAGCCATCCATGAAGGGGACAGCGACTCGGAGATCATCCAGCCGATCTACCAGACATCGATCTTTAAGCACCCTAACGGAAAGCAGATCAGGGGAAGGGACCTGAAGTACAGCAGGGAGGACAACCCCACTGTCCACCTCCTTGAGAAGAAGGTTGCGGCGCTCGAGGGCGGCGAGGATGGGCTGGCACTCTCCTCCGGGATGGCAGCGATCTCCACCCTCCTCCTCGGCCTCCTCGCCAAGGGCGACGAACTTTTGATATCCAAGGAGATATACGGGGCGACGCTGATCTTGGCCAGGTCGCTCGAAAAGTTCGGCATAAGGACCCGGTGTGTCTTGAACGACGACCTCCCCCGCGCGGTCACGGCGGAGACAAGAGCGGTACTCTGCGAGTCGATCACCAACCCCACACTGAAGGTGACGGACATCAGGGGGCTGGCAACGGCCTGTGAGGAACACGGGGCGATCTTGGTCATAGACAACACCTTCGCCACCCCGATCAACTTCAGGCCCCTCGAGTGGGGCGCGGACTATGTCGTCCACAGCGCCACCAAGTACCTGGGCGGACACAACGATGTCACCGCCGGGACGATTGTCGGCCCGGCGGAGGGGATCAGCAGGATGTGGGAGTGGAGGAGGAATCTCGGCGGATCGCTCGACCCGTTCGCCGCATACCTAGTGATAAGGGGGCTCAAGACCTTGAGGCTGAGGGTCGAGGATCAGAACCGCAAGACGCAAAAAGTTGCAGAGTTCTTGGAGGATCACAGGAGGGTTGTAAAGGTTTATTATCCCGGCCTCAGGACGAGCGCCTACGCCAGCGCTGCGCAGTTCATGAAGGGGTTCGGAGGGGTTGTCTCGTTTGAGCTGCCGGATAGCACAGCGGTATCGCGCTTCCTCTCTTCGCTCGACCTTGTCAAGACAGCGCCCAGCCTCGGGGGGACGGAGACGCTGATAACCCACCCTGCCTCTTCGTCGCACAAGAATATCTCACTGGAGGAGAGGAGGGAGATGGAGATAAGCGACGGGCTCGTACGGCTCTCGGTCGGGCTCGAGGATCTCGATGATATAATTGCCGACTTGGAACGCGGTCTCGCCTGCCTGTAGTTCTATCAGGACTGGGGGCCGGATCGAGGCAGCGCCGGCCGTGGTCGCTATTCAGTCCCCCTCGAAGAACACGGCGCTGTTCCCCAGATCGTCCTCCAAGACCAGGGTAAATTCGACCTTCCCGGCCATTGCATCCTCAATCTGTCGGAGGATTGCCTTGGCCCTTTCGGGATCGTCCGAGGTGGGGGAGAGCTGCTCGGCCACTTCACGAAACCGATCGAGGACTCCCTCGACGTTTGTTATGAATGCATCAGACTTTGGGCCCGGCCGCAACTCCAGCCCCAGCTCGGGGATGGTGACCCTGCAGGTCGACGACCTCACTACCCTTGCCGTCAGGTCACTGGGCCCTTTCACATGGAACTCTATCCTCGCTGGTCCATGGTACTCCAGCGGCACGGCGTCGAAGAGGCGATACCCACAGTTCGAGCAGATCATCGAGAAGAGGGCCATCCTCCCGAGCTTCGGGAGGTCCGAGTGGAGCTCTTTCACGTTTAGGGTATCTCTGCCGCAGCTCGGGCATGAAACAGTATATGAGATCTCTTCCCTCCGCGCTTCCGCCATGGGGGTTCACTGGTTTGAATATATGTGACCCTTATTTATGATTACAGATCGTAATAGATCAGATAGGATAAGGTCTTGGGCCGAATGAGGCCTTGCGGCAAACGGCAGATTCTGTCAGGGCGCCCTGCGGCTCACGTGGCTGCGGGGGCGACGGCAGGGGGAGGCAGACGCGGCATGGATGATGAGCAGTTCAGACTGAAGCGGATAGGAACGGTCAGGCTCGAGGACGGTGGGGAGGAGGCGGTGAAGAGGGGGGGCACCGCCAGAGGCGCCGTTGAGGTGCTGGACGAGTATGCCCCGGGCCTTGAAGGGCTGGACGGGTTTTCCCACCTCATTCTGCTGTCCTATCTTGACAGGGTCACGCCCGAGGAGAGGGGGACGCTGAAGGTAAAGCCCAGGAGGTTCATCAGAGAAGGGGCATCCCCCGCGGAGGTTCCGATCGTCGGCGTCTTCAGCACCGCTTCCCCGCATAGGCCCAACCCGATAGCTGTCACCATAGTGCGGCTGCTGAGGAGGGAGGGGTCCCGGCTGGAGGTGGACGGGCTCGACCTCTTCGACTCGACCCCTGTCGTCGACATCAAGCCATATACCGAGAACAGGGCGGTTGCCGGTGTGGAGTATGCTCCGTGGTATTCCAGGCTCAAGAACCGCAGAGGTAAAGTCTGAAGCTCGGGGAGAAGGGCCGGACCGATCCGGATTTATACCCGCCGCGCCTATATTATTCGGCGATTCTTATGGATGCTGCAGAGATACTCAACCTCTTCTATCTGGCATTCGACGGCCTCAAGTCCATTATAAGCTCGCTCCTCTTCCAGACCCTCCTGAGGGATAGGCCGGACATAGCCGACTCCTTCGCGACCACCATATCCCTCCTCGTGAGCCTGACGGCGATCTATATCATCCTGGTCTTCATCTCGTCTGCAAAGAAAGTTGTCGGTATAATACTGGCGCTGGGATGGGTTCTGCTGCTGCTGAGCATCGGCATCGCGCTTATCACCTGAGGTCGGCCCTATCCCGCGATCCGACAAGAGAGCCTGATGCCCGATCGGTCGACGGCACAGAACCTGACCGACTGACCGATCGGCAAGGAGAAAGAGATCGAGCACACTCCGCCCCCCTCATCTACGATCACGGCGGGCAATTCGTCGAGACGGATGAGCGGCTGGTGCTGTCTGAGGGTCCCGTTATCGTTGACAGAGTATGTGAAGCGTAGAGTATGGACTGTGCCGCTTCCGCTCGGCGAGGAGCTGAAGGAGAGGAACCGGAGTTCTACGCCGTAGCAGTAGTCCTCAGCGGCCGTCTCGAAGAAGAGCATCTCGGGGGGAGGCTCGTGCGGCCTCGCCTTGCGGACGCAGTACGCCTTGCCGGGCTCGAATGCCGCGCTATAGAGTTCAGATGGGGCGATGACAGAGATGTTCCATTCCTGGGGCAGAGGCCACGGCAGGAGGTCTATGGGCACTCCGACGGCCCCTGAAGAGTTGGACCAGTAGTGCAGGGGACCGAAGGAGACTGACCATCCGTGGCGGAGGCCGGTGACGGGCAGCAGGTGGTCGTCCGGGAGTTTCTCGCAGGAGACCCTGAGATAGTCCACCCGCACCCAGTCGTTGGAGGAGTACAGAGCATAATCACGGTGGCATTGCGCATACGCATGGACCTCGATTATGAAGCTGTCGACCTTCACCAATTCCGAAGGCGAGAACGCGACCGCAGATTCCAAGCGGGGCGTCAGCGACCTGCTCGACGACGCGAGCAGGTGCCTCTGGCCTGCCGACTCGCAGTAAAGCGTTATCTCGGCATACTGCTGGTAGATGGTCCCGCCCGACGAGAAGCTGAAGGCGGCATCGCTGAGCACAGAGACGCTAAAGTTCTTCCCTATCACCCCGAAGGGGAACGAGAGCCAGTAATACGCCTCCATCCAGACCCTCTGCGTCCCGCCGCCCCGGTAGGAGAGGTTGGGCTCGCTTATTACGATGAGGCCGTTTGAGGCGGAGAGGGATGGGGGGAGGCCGCCGGTCACTAGGTTGTAGGTGAGCGACCAGCCGTCCACCGAACCGCACTCGCTCCCGCCCTTTGCCAGGGAAGTCTGTGCCCCGGTTCCGTTGGCGGACCTGACCAGCGTGCCCCCTGAGAAGGAGAGGGCATCGCACCACTCCAGCATGCCGCTGTAGGATGCGAGGGGTCGGAGGTAGGGGCGGCTGGTCACCTCGAGTCTGCCGGAGAAGGGCTGTGCGACGGCAGAGCGGGGAACCGTCAGGGGCTGCCCATTGCTCAACATCGATCTCACCAGCACGCCATCTTTGTATACGCTGAGGACGTCTCCCTCAGGGATGCCCTGCACCACCATTCCCAGATCGCTCCCCCCCGTCTCAGCCAAGAATGTGCCAAAGCGATCGTTGTAGGTGAGGGTCATGTCGGCTGAGAAGACGCCCTGCTTGGCATACGTGTAGTTGCACATGCCCGCCAAAGTGCCAGTCATCGAGGGGACGGCCATCGATCCAGACTCTGACAAGGTCGCGGCCTCCACCTCATTCCCAGCACTGTCCAGCAGGTACCAGGCGCCGGCAGTCAAACCTTGGACCCGCGCCCCCTCGGTACGTAGAGGGAGCAGGGTTACCCCCTCGATCAGTACGGAGAACTCGCCGTCGGAGTAAGGCTGGACCTCGTTATGCTCCCAGATGGAGAAGCCGATCTCGATCCTCGACGGCGGCGTATAGAGCCTGCCTGCCATGATGGAGGTAGTCCCGTTATCGAGGCTGATCCGTGCGCCTGACTGATCCTGCCAGATCTTAAGGTCGAGCGATCTCAGGGAGGTGTACAGAGTCGTGTTCTGACTGTAAATTGAGGCAGTAACCAGGAGGTTCCCGTTGTAGAGCAGCTCCAACGAAGACAGGACTGTACCCGCCCGATCCGACACCCTGAGGCAGACCTTGAGGGGGGGTGCGCCTGCTATACCCGGACCCGGGGGGCGGTTTATTGATATCGGCACATAGAGCTCGAAGCAGTCGCTGGCTGGGTCGAACTCCTTGGACATCTGAAAGTTGTAGACCGCCCCTCCGATCATGTGGAGCCAGTTGTGCCATTCCAGCTGGCCTCTGGGGTTGACGGAGAGCGTCAATATGCCGGGCAGGCACGGGCAGTTACCGCTACCGGCCCATCCGTTAGCCCTGCACCAGTACTCTGCGAACGAATATGGCGGGGAGGCAAAGTCCTCGGTCAGGTTGCCGTAGACGACCTCTCGAAGTCCCCCCTCCGCAGTATCCTCGGGGGCGAGGGAGACGGTTATGTCGTCCCCGCTGTAGTATGTGACGTACCCTGAGGAGACGGGCTGAAGCAGGATCGCCTGCAGCAAGACAGGCACCGCCAGGAGGGCCAGGGCCCTGACCCGGACCTGGCTCGGGGGTTCACCGGAAGGCATAGACCTCACCCCCTTTGAAGCAGCCGTGGAGCCATGCCACAGGGGCCCTGATGACCATGCCGTCCAGATCCACGCCCGTCAGCCTGAAGGAGAAGCTCTCTGAGCCGGGATCCTTCACCCCTACCGTGACCGCTCTTCCCCCCTCCAGAGTCTGGATCAGGCTCAGCTGCGGGATCCCGTACACGAGCGCAGCTTGGAACCCCGCAGGCGGAGACCAAGGAACCGCTTTGATCTTCCCGTCCGAGAGGTGGTAGCAGTAGGACGGGAAGATGGCCCCTTGGCAGGACCAGGTGACAGAGTCGGGGGTATAGACGAGCAAGGATCCCACTAGAGGCGGGCTGAAGCGAATGGATGCAGAGGGCGAGGACGAACTCATCCCGACGATCTTGGAGCTTTCATCCACGAGTGCGATCGTGCTCCCTTCGGGCAGGTCCCGGACGCAGAGTATTGAGCTGTCCGGCTGGGTTCCTGCCATTACGATAATATTGAGCGGCGCGGAAGGGGGCAGCACCCTCCCTCTGCCGGCCCCGGAGGGGGAGGGGATTGCATACGGGAGGCAGGGGTCCGAACCAAGCAAATTGAGCGCGGAGTTGATGTATTCCAGATCTAGCCCCTCGCCTTGCAGGGCCGCGAGACCCGCACCTATTATCGCCGATCGGTATATCTGGTCCTCTGCCAGCGGGTCAGGAGTTACGGCAGACGTGATCGGGGGCGAGACAGAGAGGGCAAAGGCATACGTCGATACCATCAGGAGGGCGATGGCGAGGGCGGTAAAGGTGAAGACAAAGCCTCCCCGCGGAGCATTCGCCCTTGTCCATCGGGCCACAACTTCTGCACCCTTGTGATCTGTACCCTTGGCTGCGGCTGGATCCGCCGCAGCTTCCCGATCAGATGTAGGTACGGCGGCGACTGACCCCGTCCCGATCCTGATCCCACATCTTGCCAGCCTGCACAGGTGACTCATTTTGAGACGACCTCGACCTGGATAATCTTCGAGATGTAGGAGACGCAGACTTTGATCACTACCTTACAGACCCCCGGTGGAATGGTCGCAGGCGTGAAGGAGATCTTCGATACGTCATATGCGATCACTCCGCATGAGCAGTGGGTGACTATCCCTGCATGATCAGACACGCTGAGTGAGGCACTTCCGAATGAGATGCTGGAGCGCGATATGGAGATCGGCTCAGAGGAGGATGTGAACACCGTAAGCGAGGAGCCGGGGGAGGAGAACCAGAGGCTCTCTACGGCGCGGTGGAGTTCAGCGACTGAGGCTGCGGTCCGGTAGGACGGATCGCTCCCGGCGTTGAGGGTGACAAGAGATGCTAAAGCCACCCCTGCCGTGATCGTGAGCATGCTGACTGTAATGATGGTAGCGCTCAGAGGAGCGGACAAGCCAGAATCCCCTAGCGACCTGCCCCGGTTCGCGCGAACGATCCTGTGATGAAACATCCCGATCACCTAGAGAGCGAGAGGATAACGATCCTAGGGTCAGCAGTCCCGTTGTAACCGCTCAGGAGGTAGGGCGATGAGATCGCGTTCTCAGGATGGTAACCGTCGTCCACAGACCAGAGGAGCACCCACCCCGATGAGTAAACCCTAAAACTGAAGCCGATCGAGTCAGGCAGCATGCCCATCGCGCGGCGCAGCCCTCCAGCATCGTACCCATAGACCACGGGCGAGAGAACCCCCTGTTGATCGAGATACACCAGATACTTGGAGGCAAGATCGGCGAGGTCAGAGTACTGTGCGGGACGGCTGGCAGGCGCCAAGTAACCGGCAGCCAGAGAAGAGCCTATAAGAAGGATTGTGCAGGCTAACAACGCGTCGGAGATCCTCGCGATCCCAGAGCGCGGACGCCGATATGGACATGGATATGGATATGGAGATGAGGAGGGAGATGGAGAGGGAGATGGAGAGGGAGAGGGGTGCTGGCGTCTCAATCATGCCACCTCCACCGCAAGCAATAGCGCAGACTCATCATCCAGCAGGATGAGACGTTCGAACTCCCCTCCGCCTAGCTGGACCTCGCCCGCACACTTCGACCAGAGGGGGGAGGGTTCTCCATCTCTGAAGGTGAACAGCGTCGCGTTTATCTCTATGCGTGTCGTAGTGGGGAGGCCGTACGCGAGGGGGTCCGTCGAAGGCTCCCATTCATGCCATGAAGACGCCGATCGCCCGTTTGTCAGAGCAATGAAGCCCGATATCCCCGAGGCGACATGGTAGCGGGTACGATCAGCCTCCCTCGCTGCAAGGGAGGAGAAGATGCCGAGGGTAACGACGGTCGTCATAGTGAGGAGGGTGAGAAAGATTGCCGTCGAGAAGATCGCCTCAGTCGTCTGATCCAAAGCTATCCCCCGCCACCGCCACCTGTCAGGGCGTGCACTAAGCCTGCCTCCTTAAAAACCAACAGCCCGATGAGGGCCAAGAGGACGCAAATGATTGCGGGCCTGAGACCGTCGACGACTGATCCCCCACCGCTGGCCTTGCCACCGATTATCCCCAACAGGAACGCATCGTAGATTACCGCCGAATATGCGAGAGTCGCGACTGACGACAGCCCTCCGGACGACATTAGCGACATGCCCAAGGGCAGACCGACCGTGGACACAGCACTAGCTATCCCTGCGAAGAGTCTGGCCACTACATCGACCGTAATCACTGTGGAGAAAGCGAGCATAAGCGAGTTGAGGTAGCTCATTACTGTAAAGAAACGGGTCTGGGAGTCCAGCGACCTGTAACTGAGGTATATGTTGCCGACCAGATCAGAGAGTGAGTCGAGGCTCCTCGGGTCTGCGCCCATCAGTTCAGCATGCTCCAGGAGTTCAAAGTAGACCTTGGCGATCCACGGTGTCTCGATCATCTCTGCAGACCTAGATATCTGGCAACCTATCTTCAGGTGGGTGGCCATCCTGTGGAGGAGACGGTCGAAAGACCGGTTGAAGGTCCTCCCCTCGGAGAGGTTCACTATGCCCATCTGCGGCGAGCTGCCCTTCTTCACCTCCTCCGCTATAGACCTAGCGAAGGAGGGGAGGGCTGCGAGTATCTCTTTTGTCCTCTTCCTAGAGGAGGAGTAGGAGATTGCTGCAGGGGTCATGAAGATGATAATCAGGGCGCCCAGAATGTAATAGAAGGGGATGGGAAAGCTGGCGACTGCCGAGACGACACAGATGCCGGCCGCGAACGGAAATGCCGAGAGCGCCTTGAGGAAGCCCTTCAAGGAGATCGGTTCGGTCAACTCCTTAGGCGTGTAGGCGTCTATCACATAGCTCATGAGGATAGAGATTGCTGTCGGGAGAGCTAGGCACATCAGGGCCATTGCTGTGACGCCGATAATGCCGCTGAAGAGAACCCCGACGGTTATCAGCCCCATCGGCACCATTATAAAGCTGACCATCTCAGCGGAAGCTATGAGGGAAAATTTGTCGGAGGCGGTCTTGAGCCGCCCCTGGAGCAGAGAGAAAAGCTTTGATGTTTCATCTTTCATTACTGAGAATACCCCGCCGCCTTCCTTCTGGGCGCTGACTGCCGAGAAGTAGAAGTCCCGTACATAGTCTGCGGGATGGTATTTCCCTTCGAAGATTATCGCTTCATATGGGTGGAGGGCGTAGAGCCGCCTCACCTTCTCTATACGCATCGCTTCGAGGCGGAACTGCGGCAGGCTCCTGAAGGATTTCAGGCGGCTGAAGGCAGAAGCGACTGAGATGCCAGACGCGCATGCCATTGCGAGGTACGTGGCTGCGAACGGGAGTTCCCTCTCGCACATCCTCTTCCGTGCAGACAACGCAGCCAACGGCCTCAGGATCATCATGGCCGCCCAGACCGAGGAGGCTGCAGCAGCAGCCAAGAACGGCAGGGGGAGCAGGGGGTACGGAGGGAAGAGCCCCGCGCACTGACCTAGGTAAGCGATAGCAGAGGCAGCGGTAGCCATGACTGCCAAGACAATACTGCCAAATATCCTGTTTGCATAGTCTGCGGGGCTTACGGGCATTCCGCTACTGTAAACCAGCACGGCCAGGAGGTCGGCGATGCGCGAGGCCGCTCTCTTCCTGAATCCGAGGTGCAGTCCTGCACTTCGACCCGTTCCAATCAATCCCCTGCCGCGCCGCGGGGCAACCACCCCTCCAGCCTCGGACCTCGCCTCTGATCCGAACCCAGATCCGGATCCCGCGTCCTCGGCTCTTCTGTCCTGCAATACCTCTGTCCCTGTCCCTGTCCCTGCAGCTACCGGGGAGATGCTTCCGGCACTAGTCGAGCCGACTTCTCGACTCCCCATATTTCCCGGCACCTTTCCCAGACAGCATCGGCCCGCCCTCAGAGACGCCCGTCTGCGGCCCCAGTCAGGCGTTTTTCCTTTACCCCCTTCAGCCAGGGCTGGTTTTGGCAGGCGGCCAACACGGGGGGCCATGGGAGGGCTGCCTGCACCCTGAGCTTGCCGTCGTGGTCCATCACCAAAGATTCCGGATCAAAACCGCCGGGCGATGCCTGGAAGGCCCATACCATCTTGGCTACCACTGAGAACTCCCTGAACTCGGGTCTCAGCCGGGCCAGCTCCTTGAGCTTCCGGAGGAACGTTACCCGGCAGCGGTACTTCTCGAGGAAAGCCTCCTCCCCTATTCCGGTTTCGGCCATGATCTTCTTGGCGGTATTCGATGCCAGCAGAAGGTCCTCCCTGGACGAGTAGATGTCAGAGTCGCAACTATATCCGAAGAGCGGTGTGAGCCGCATATCAGCACCCAGATCGTAAAAGTTCAGCGCCCGTCTGCGCTGGATGATCCTCTCCCTCGTCCGGACCGTGAATTTGGATACGTAAACTATCCCGCTCAGGGACTTGAGCGCACCCCTGTCGACCCCGATCGGCGGGGAGAGCAGCCGCTCAAGGGCAGCCTCCGGACTCTCCGCATGGAGCGATGTTATCCCGCCATGGCCGGTCATTATGGCCTGCGCCCAGACCCTCCCCTCCTCGCCTCTGATCTCACCGACTATTATGTGATCCGCGGACATTCGCAGTGCCTCTTTGATCAGCTCGAACATCCCTATCGCCCCCCTCTCGTCAAGGGTTGCCGGCTCCCTGACTACAAGGGAGAACCTGTTTGGATGAGCCAGCCTGAGTTCGGGCGTGTCCTCGATCGTCACGATGACCGATCGTTCGGGTATCAGGTTGCAGAGGGCGTTTATCAGAGAGGTCTTCCCGGTCCCCATCGTGCCGCAGACCAGGAACGCCCTCCTGTGCTCCTCCAAGAGCATCAGCCAAGCCGCCATCTCAGGGGGGATGGTGTTCAAGATCATCAGCGATGTTATCGACCACGGCTTCTCGGGGAATTTCCTGATTATGAAGCTTGAGCCCTGCATCGAGACCTCGCTCTTGTACGCCGCAGAGAGCCTGCTCCCGTCGGGAAGCCTGATGCTCAGTAAGGGGCGGTAGAGGGAGACCGCCTTGCCTGAGGCGTGCGCCAGCTTTTCTATATAGCAGTCCATCTCTCCGGCGCTGAACAGTATGTTCGTCGGCATAGTTCCATAGTCAGCGTGAGTGCAGGAGACCGGGCTGCTGGATGATGCCACCATTATGTCCTCGACCTTTGGATCCATCACGATCGGCTCAAGGGGCCCGTACCCAAGAATCTCCCTCTTCAGAAAGTACCTGAACCGATCATCGCTCAGCCCAACCCTCGCCAGGTAATCGTCGAACCCCGACTCGTCATTTACGGTGGAGGCTGGCATAACGAAGAGGAGCTTGGCCGCAGCATCCATAATCGCCTCCCTCTCTTCCGGCGTCAGGGGAAGGTCGTGGACGAGGTACTCATAATCTGATGTAATATAGATCGTGCTCGATCCGACCTTGTAGCTGTCGATGATATTGAGGCCGGCCAGACTGGCGCGGGTAGTCTTGAGCATGAGGGGGGGAAGGTCGAAGCGAACCCGTTGGTTGCTCCGGTTATCAAGCTCTCTAAAGACCTCCCTCTCGATCAGCGAGAGCGGTTTGGAGTCCAGGGTCACCCCCGTCCCCTGAACCGGCCCCCTTTCGTGCATGTGATGGTGCAGATCTCTTGGGCGCTTCAACCCGAGCAAGATCGTTCCTCCGGAAAAACGGCTCACTGGGAGAAGGCGCTGAACTGGACCGTCCCCTGGTCGGTGCTGATGAGTCCCCTCAGCGTCTGCCCCGGTGTAAAGGTGCTGCCGAAGGTCACAGAGATGGCACTACTGCTGCCTGCGGGAACAAGGGCCGGTGAGAACGCCTGACTCGTCTGCGAGCCCAGGTTACAAGAGATGAGGGTTGAGTTTGCTGTTCCGATATTCTTGAGCGTCAGATAAAGCGTATTGCCGTGAGCTACCGGGGTGCCCAGGATTATCAGGGCCCCCTGACTCGAGGCCGCAGTTCCGGCAGACGCCATCCATGAGATCGCCATACCAGTCACCGCGAGCGCCGCCACTGTAACAAGTATGGTAATTATGGGGGTGGAGATCTCTCCCCTCCTTCCCCCAGCATCTCTCCTCCAGCTGATCCTTCTGCTAATACGCCATCTCGGAGCTAAAGCGTACTTTATCTCTCTCCTTACCATCATGACTCTCGCCTCGCGCGGACATATCACAGGTGGACCGCCCTGCAGAGGGCTTCCTGCCCGGCGGTGACGCTTGCTGGCATCTCCCGGCATAGGCGTCACCCCGCAGCAGAGGGCCGCCCCAGCCCCGAGAGCGGGGAGGATATAAAAAGCAACAACCCGCATGCCCTGAGGTGATGGTCTGCAGGGGTCGTGGCCCGATCCACCCCCTCGGCGCGGACAAAGGCCCGCCCCAAACGAGTTAAATATTGCCCTCCAAAAGGATCAATCAGTCATCCAAGCCAAGGGGTTGATTCATGCATTTAACCGTATCAAGCCCGGCTTTTAGGAGCAATGGAGCAATCCCCGCAAAGTATACGTGCGACGGCGACGGCATCAACCCTCCACTCGAGGTCGAAGGTATCCCGGCGGAGGCAAAAACGCTGGTATTGTCGGTAGAGGATCCCGATGCGCCAAGCGGAACGTTCCTGCACTGGATTGTATGGAACATTCCCGTGACTTCCAAGATAGGCGAGAACCAAATCCCGGGCGTGGAGGGGTTGAACGACTCTGGGAGACATTCATACCACCCGCCGTGCCCCCCTTCGGGAGCCCACAGGTATGTCTTCAAGGTGTACGCCCTCGACTCTAGGATCGACCTAAGCCAGAGAGCAGGGAAGGAAGAGGTCGATCGGGCCATGGAGGGGCACATTGTTGCAAAGGGGGAGCTGGTAGGGCGGTATAAGAGACGCTAACGGACAATTGCGGCCCGAGCAGCTGCCCGCCAATCACGTCCCGCTGATGCCGGTTGGCGGACCGGACGACGCCCCCGGGATCAGGGCGTCCCACTTCAGCGGTAGCTAGGGTAAATGGACGTGACGCGGGTGGCAAACTCTCGGAGATCTCTCACGAAGAAGCGCCCCCTCTGCCTGCCACACCTGTCGAGGAAGAAAGACCTCATACCTGCCCTCTTGGCCCTTACATAATCCAGCTCGAAGTTATCGCCCACGTGGACCACCTCTGACGGGGATATGCCCGCCTCCTTGCAGGCGAGCAGATAAGAATCCCTGTCTTTCATCCTCTCGAAATCGGAGAGGGTCGAGAAGATGTGCCTGAAGTAGTGTTTGAAACCCTCGGTTGAGACCTCAAGGAAGAGCCTGGAGGAGTTGGATATGACGATCAGCTCGTATCGCTTGCGGAGCGATTCCAGTACGTCCAAGACCTCGGGGTAAGGGGTGACAGCGGCCTTGTACTGCAGAACGAAGGCTTTGGGATTTATGTCGAGTTTATAGCGTTTCACCCAGTAGCATATGTCATACCATTCCGGCTGCTGGGGCCCTATCGACTCGTAGTCTGAGAACAGCTTCTTCTTCGCATCCTCCAAAGGTATCCCCCAAGACTCCGAGACCATCTGGGGGAGGGCCTCCAGCCAGACCATGTCGGCGAATGCAGGGGTCACCAGCGTGCCGTCGACGTCGAAAGAGATCGTTGTGATCTTTCTCCGCGCTCGCATAGAGGTCTTAAAAACTCGGATAGTTTTAACCCCTTCGGAAGTCCTGCCGTCCGCGGCGGATGTGTTAAGGCGATAGTATGCGGCACGGTACGATGCAGAGATGGGGTGCCGGGGCATGCTGAAGCATACAGGAGCGTTACCGCTGGAGGAGGCGTCTGCTTAGGATTGCTGGACGCCGGCCTATCCGGATATCCGGCGACACCCCGAATGCCATCAACAGGGCGGCACAGGTCCGGGCCAAAGGCTAGGCCCTAGTCCCTCCCATCAAGCGCTTGAACCTTAACGCGTCCCCGCCCATGTATGCATTGTTGAACATTATGTACCCCCTGTCGACTGAACCTTCAAACCCAGAGACAAGTTCGGAGAGGGCTGCCAGATCGTTATCGGTATACCTGTAACGGTAGTTGACTTCGCCGGGCCCTATCCCGTGCAGCCTGAAGTAGACCATATCGGAGACTGCCTGAGGGGCCCTCCTGAAAGGATCCACCACGTTCAGTAGTTGGAGTTCGGCGCAGAGCGATCTCACAAGTGACGGGTCCCAGTCCCCTCTCTGCTCCCAGCCAACGGCGAAAGGTCGCTCAACCGATCCGAAAAACCGGCGGACGTTCTCGGCATTAGCCATTGTCCCGGAGAATGAAGGGGGGGTCTGAACCACACAGACCTCGGCGGAGACGGCGAGACACATCCTGACAATTTCTCTCCAAGCTGAAAAGTTCTCCTCGGTAGGTCGGAGGAAGCCGAAGTTCGAGGGGATCCCCAAGGGGAGGCGGCAGTGTCTCCACGTAGGGCTATTGGCGGGATGCGTGATGGCCTGCCATGCCTTGACCGTGAACCCAAAGCCGTCGGGCGAGGATGCCTTCAGTTCACGCAGCCTTCCGGGGCGGGGCACCCTGTAGAAGGTGCTCTGAAGCTCGATGGTGTCAAATGCGGCGTAGTACGCCGACCGGCCACCTTTAATTCCCCACCCGCAAGTCCCGATACGGAGATCCACGAAGTAAGATAGTCCAAAATCTTTGAAAAGACTTTCCGCCGCCTCAGAGGCATGCGCTGGGAGGATACGCTACTGATCGGGGGCGGGCGGAACATAAAAAAGAAGAGGGGGTTGCTATGGCGCGGAAGGGGGAGGGGGCTGTATCGGCGGCGGGGGCGGGATCGCAGGGGGCGTGGCACCTGATCCAGTAGGGGGGGCTTCCGCCCTCCCGGTAGCACTGTCATAGAGGAGGCCGATGCTTCTGCCGCTGAAGACCAGCAAAAGCACCCAGAGGAAGGCCGACAGCAGCCAGCCGATGATGGGGACGGAGCCGACAGCAGAGAAGACCAGCCCGATAATGAAGACTATGAGGAGCCACCCCAGGTAGTTACCCCACCCGATCTTCCTGATCACCCCGAGTATCTCATTAATTGCGAAAGCCTTGGTGAACGAGCCGGTCTTGAACATGTGGACGACGCCCATGAGGGCGACGATGTATATCAGGAACATTACTACTATGATTATGCCTAGGGCCGGGAGGATCAGAAGGATGATACTGAGGGGCAGGAGCGAGACCGAGTCATACCATGCCATGCCGCCGGTCAGGAAGAGCAGACCGATGATCGATCCGACGGATACTGCCGCTACGGCGATGATCGGCAGCGACCATATTATCAACGCTACGAAGTACTTGAGGCCGTCCACGAACATGTCCAAGTAGCGCTCAACTCTGGGCGGCCCTCTTGATGCAGGACCGTCACGGAGAACCCGCGCATAGTAGCCCAGGACGAAAAAATTAACAATCGGGATGATTGCCAGGATCGTAAGTATGATAAGATCCCCGAACCTCGAGAAGAGCCCTTTGGTATATTCAAAGGCGTCAGACAGGCTCTCGGATAGGTTCATTTTCATGTGCATCTCTTAAGAAAGCGAGAGCCAGATATATATAGATTATCGAGAGCGGTTCTGCAACGCCGGAGGTTGATGGATGGGGGACGTGCCTGTCATAGCCGGTGCGGTCGGCGCGGCTTCGGCTGGGCCGTTGGACAGATACCCTTGTTCTGCTGGCAGGGATTACAGGGCCTTCAGCCAGCAGGTCCTCGCCCCCGGTCATCGACGGCACGGCTGCCACCTTGTTAGCCGATCCTCGGCGGGCGACCAAGTGCTGCCACGCCAGCGGTACTTAGCGATGAAGATTATAAAGTACGTGAAGGGTCCCCTGTGAAAGAGTTTTACGCGCTTAGGCGCCCTGATTCCGCTTTACTATAGCACTCTTTTTAAACCCCTTCAACGCTTATGGATAACCAAGTGGTACCCATGGCAAAATGCCCAAAGTGCGGAAAGGATATCGCGAAGGCTGAGAAGAAGTGGACGCTTGCTCCAAAGGGCAAGAAGCCGATCACCGTCGGTCTTTATAAGTGTGCAGGTTGCACGTCCTACTTCCGAGCAGCGACGAAGTAAGAGTGCCCCGCCGGCATCTCTTCCTTCTCTCTTTTTCCCATGTTTTTACCGATATTGGTAAAAAATAAATTCTGATAGGGTGCCAAACTTTAATGGCAGAAACGTTGCCTGTTTTAGGCCCGCTACACAATGCCCTTCTGAATCTCGCTGAACCTCCGGCCAACCTCATCCCAGTCGACTATATTCCAGAAAGCTTCGATGAACTTTGGCCGCTCGTTCCTGTAATCGAGGTAGTAGGCGTGCTCCCAGACGTCTAGGACGAGGATGAGCGAATATGCCGGTGCGATGTTGACGTTGTGTTTCTCAATCTGGAAGAGGGTCAGTCTGCCAGTCTCGCGGCAGACGCTGAGTGCTGCCCAGGCAGATCCTTCTGCGGTGGACGCGATCTGCGAGAACTCCTTCCTGAAGCGGTCAAAGCCCCCGTACTGCCTGTCGATGGACTCGCTGAGGGGTCCGGTCGGCTGCCGTTTCCCCTCCCCGGCGGGTGCCATGTTCTCCCAGAAGAGCGAGTGGAGGAGGTGGCCTCCGAGATTGAACGAGAGTTCTTTTGCTATGGCCTTGAAGTCGACCTCTGTGCCCTTCATGCGCGACTCGTCTAGCTGCTGCACGAGTGAATTTGCCTTATTGACGTATGCTTGGTGGTGTTTTGTATAATGTATATTCAGCTGCCCCTCCGAGATATAGGGTTCCAGATCCTTGAAGTCGTAGGGTAGTTTAGGCAGGGTATACAATTTTCTTTCCATACCTATCTCCCAAATCCATTATTATATGAAATCTCATGTCAAGATATATTGCTTTCTTGCCCAAGCGGAAGGGTCGGAAGAGGAAGAAGAGGTAGAGGAAGAGGAAATCGGGGACAGCAAAGCGATTACTGCTGGCCTCTCCCCATCGTCTTCTCCCTTATCTGCCCCACCATCTCGGGCATCTTCGCCATGCTCTCCTTGACCATGTTCATCAGGGGCTCGTTTACTTCCATATCGATGGTTATCCTAACACGACCATTTCTCTCTTCAGCCACGCTCTCACCTCCTCTTGGTCTCTAGCGGGAGTTTATTGACTGAGAGGTCGATCTCGAGAAGGTAGTGGTACTTGTGCTTCCGGGATGCCTTCACCTTATAACCGGTGATCAGCCCCTCCTTCTTGTACTCTCCGAGCCTCCTGTTCAGGAAGATCCTCATGGCGCTTGGAAAAAAGAACTCGAACCTGAATGCGATCCTGGTCAGAACGTTGAGGAAAGAGCTCCTTATCCCCATCAGTCTTTTTCCCCCGGGCTCAGTAAGTATATTGGCTGAAAAACTAGATAAGTTGATTGGTAGCGCGCGCCGCTCCTGTCCGTGCAAGCCGAAGATGAATCGGAGGCACGGCAGGCTGCCACTGCCGGTCACCGCTTCAGCTCTTCGAGCGCGAGGAGGATGCCGATGATCGACTTCCCGTCCTCGATCACATTGCTCCTCACCATCTCGTGTGCCTCCTCCAGGCTGACGAACCTGGTCTCGATCGCCTCGTCTTCATCCGGCGACGCGTTCTCCTTCCGGAGATCGCCTGCCAGGAAGAAGTGGATGACCTCTGTACTGTAACCCGGGGCGACGTAGAAGTGTATCAGTGGGCGGACGGTCCCAGCGACATAGCCGGTCTCTTCCTCGAGCTCCCTCTTGGCGCAGCTCTCAGGGTCTTCGCCTTCCTCCAGCGTCCCGGCAGGGATCTCCCAGAGAACCTTCCCGGCGGTGTGGCGGTACTGCCTCTCCATGATAATCCTGCCCCCCTCGACCGCGATTATCGCGACGGCGCCCCTGTGCACCACCACCTCCCTCTTCGTCCTTCTGCCGTTTGGGAGGACCACGTCGTCGACCCTTACCTTGATGAGTCTTCCGGAGAAGGGGAAGCCCGAAGCGACAACCTTCTCGGAGTTCCCCCCGCCGGCCCCCTCCAAATTGGGCAGGGCAGGTCACCTTACCTTGCCCTTGACTGCTGGACCTTCGGGGCTATAAGCGTCCAGATCCATTCGGCGAACTCCCGCGGGTTCTTGGTCTGCAGCAGCACTTCGCCCGGACCTGTGATCCTAGTCACGAGTCCCTCCCCGCTGAGGAGGGTCTCCTTGATGCCGCCGAACCGTTCCACCTTGTAGCTGCAGGAGCTGTCGAATGCGACCAGGTGGAAGTTGTCCACGATGAGGGTCTCGCCCTCCTTGAGGTGGTGCCTGTCGATGGCCCCGAAAGTGTTCACAAACAGGTTGCCGTTTCCTTTGGTTCGCATCATGAACATCCCCTGACCGAAGAGACCGCTGAAACCCTGCCAGGAGACGTCAAGATCGATGCCCGGCGAGGAGGCGACATACGACTCTTTACGTATCACAAACCCGGCCCCGTCCTCGAGGCGCAGGCACTCGATGTCGCCTATGGGCGCGGAGACGAAAGCGACCTCCCCGGGCCCTCCAGACGCGGTGTAGTCATTAACCCAGAAAGACTGGCCCCCTAGGAGCTTCAGACCCAGGGAGCCCAGCAGCCCGCTCCTCGATCGGGTCCTCGCGCTGATGTTGGGGGTCATGTACGTCATGGCACCCGACTCGCCGACCACAGACTCGCCGTCGTTGAGCTTCACCACGACCATAGAGTAGGAAGGCTTGTATCTGATCTCGTATTCCATAGCTGATCGCCAGCAGTTCTCAGGGAAGAGGCTGCTTATGAGCTGATCGCATCCTCGCCAGCCCAGGGGAGACGGCTCATCGGGCCTTGGGCTTCTTGGCAGTCGTTGCGATATTGATGACGTCCCTATCGCGGAGTATATAGTCCTTGGGCAGTCTGGTCCCGCTCACCGCATCGATCGCATAGAGGAACCTCTCGTAGAGGTCAGTGTGGATCGCTTTTGCCAGATCCCGCGGAGTCGATCCGTGTGGGAGCATATATGCGTCGGGCAGGACGTTTCCCTTGCTGTCGGAGTACCTCTTGGCGTCCTCAACGGGGTAGACTACGTTCATCCTGAGGAGCTTGAAGACCGCCGTGGAGAGGGCCAGATCGACCCCGGTTCTGAGCCATTTGTCCATCACCCTCGACCGGACGTATTCAAGGGCCTGCTTCTGTCTCGGGGTGATCCTCGACGCGTCCTTGACGGTGAACCCCTCCTCGCCGGGTGTATACGAGATAAAGCCCGCCCTCTCGGCCCTCCGGAGGGCAAGCTCCACATCTGCTGAGACGGGGACGACGAACTTCTCACCGAAGGTCTCTTGGAGGCCCACGAAGTTCTTCTCGGCTACCGGGAGGTCCATCTTGTTGGCGACGATCAGCGTTGGCTTTGAGGTATACCTGATCTCGGTGGCAAAGTTCCTAAAGTCTTCATCGTCCCAGTCCCCGAATGGAACATGGGAGAGCCGGGTCTTCCTCAGGGCAGCTTCAATCTGTTCCTCCTTGACTTTCATCCCGCCGAGGATCTCGAGCAGTGCCTTAGTGATGTCCTTCTCCCCTGACGCGAGTCGGCCGATCGTCTCGACGTTATCCATAAGGGCCTTTGCATACCACCTGATCAGCTCCTCCTCTATGTCGTAATAATCGGCGAGGGGCGATCCCAAGCCCGGCTCGCAGATCTCCCCCTTTGCGTTGATGCTCCCTGAGGCATCGACTATGTGCAGGAGGGCATCGGCCTGTGCGGCTACGCTCAGGAACTGATTGCCGAGGCCGGCCCCCTCCCATGCGTTCTTTATCAGGCCGGGGAGGTCGATGATCTCGATCGGTATGAACCTCCAGCCGTTTATGCAGGTGGAGTTCTTCGGGTTATCGCTGACGCCGAGTTCGGGGTGGACACACGGAGTCTTGACGTACCCGATCCCTACGTTGGCTGCTTTCGTCGTGAAGGGGTAGTTCGAGATCTCTGCGTTCAGGAGCGTAACGGCGTTAAAAAAGGTGGTCTTTCCCGTGTTCGTCTTGCCTATTATCCCAATTTTCAGCATCGGGACCCCTCATTCAGCTCTTGCTAAATTACATCTCTCTCTTCACATATATTACTTGGTTGATGGTTATGGCATTCATTAACGGCTACCGCTCGGCTGGTTGGGGAACTCCCTCCGCATAAACGCCCGCGGACCGGGCAGCCTTCCATGGGCGCTTCCGCCTGCGAGATCCGGCCGCAAGGAGAAAACCTAAAAATAGCCGCCGCGAGAGTAAGCCCCATGGTCAATATAGTCGAACTCCGTGGGCCTGAATTCGAGAAGGCCGACAAGAACGTTGCCATCCTGCCTGTCGGGAGCATTGAGAGGCACGGTGATCACCTTCCCCTCGGAACCGACGGGCATATACCGATCTACATAGCCGAGGCGGCGGGGGAGAGGCTCAACTGCATTGTACTGCCGGCAATATGGTACGGCTCCTGTAAGGCCCTCAGGGAGTACTCCGGGACGTTCGATGTGGACTCGGACGCGCTCTGCGGGTACACCCGCAGCGTCTTGACCGAAGCCTGGAGAAACGGCATAAGGCTCGTTGTAGTCGTGAACGGTCACGGCGGGAACTCTGCCCCGGTATCGATGGCTGCGAGGGAGGTTGCAGACAGGACGGGGCTCTCTGTGCTGGTGCTCGACTGGTGGAAGGACCTGGGGAGGGAGAGGTCGGACCTGTTCACGTCCCCGGGCCATGCAGGGGAGGACGAGACGAGCGCAATGCTTGCCATATCCGGCAGGGTGGAGATGGGGCTGGCCGGGACTAACAGGGCAGACTATCCTGCCTTCAGGCTCTATTCAAGAGAGATCGACCGTGCGATCTATACCCTCCCGCTGACTGGCGATGCCCGCCTGGCCACCAGAGAGAAAGGGAGGGAGTGGCTAGATGCCGTGATCGCGGATCTGGTGACCACGGTAGGCGAGGTCAAGAGGAAGCTCGGCCTTTGACTGGCATCGTAACGCCTGCCGATACCCCGCTTCAGATATAAAGCCGGGAGAGACCATCTTAGATGGGGAGTGGCTTGAAGATCTATTTTAGGGAGGTCAGGGTCAGCAGCACGGGCAGGAAGGAGCCGATAGACGTAACCCGCGATATCGCAGGCATAGTCAGAGGGAGCGGGGTGACCGATGGCATCTGCGTGGTCCACTCGATGCACTCGACGAGCGCGATCATCATCAATGAACATGAGGGGGGACTGCTGAACGACCTTGTATCCAAGGTCAGGTCGGAGTTCCCGGCGGATCAGGATTGGCAACACAACCGGATCGACGACAATGCAGACGCACACCTGGCAGGATCATTTATAGGGCCGTCAGTGACCGTCCCCGTCCGCGGCGGATCACTCGTGCTCGGTACATGGCAGAGAGTCTTCTTCTTCGAGCTGGACGGCCCGCGGTCTGACAGACGGATAGTCGTAGAGGTTCTGGGCGAGTAGCGCCGTCAAGACCTCCGTGTAGTCTGAAGTGCGCCCGAGGACCACCGCTCAGGATTATTAGAACATGCCTAGCGTAAGCGATAGGGAAGCCGCAGCGGTAATGAGGTGCATCCGGCACGTTGCGCTACCAGTTCTGCATAGTCTCCGGTCGACTATACGGAGCGTCAGTGCGGCAAAGGATCGACCGGAGAGCATAGTTCAGCGCTACCCAAGGCATATAACATATAAGACCCGATTAACCTTTACACATACCCGTCTCATCCGAGAGGGATTTTTCGTGATTGTTGAGACGAAGGAGATTGTCAAGCGGTTCAGAGGGGTCACCGCCGTCGACCGCATCTCAATCTCCATCGACGAGGGCGAGGTCTTCGGCCTCCTGGGGCCCAACGGCGCGGGGAAGACGACCCTTCTCTCGATGCTGGCCACGCTCGTCAGGCCTACAGAAGGAACCGCCACCGTCAACGGCTACGACATAGTCGGCAGCCCCGGGAAGGTCAGGAAGTCGATCGGCATGGTCTTCCAGGCACCCAGTTCGGACGACACCCTGACGGGCTGGGAGAACCTTTACCTCCACGCGCTGATGTACGGCGTCCCCAAACATATGAGGAGGGAGAGGATCTCAGATGCGTTGAGGCTTGTTGACCTGGAGGGCAGGGCAAAGGAGCGGGTCAAGACCTACTCCGGGGGCATGAGGAGGAGGCTCGAGCTGGCGAGGGGGCTCCTCCACAGGCCGAAGATACTGCTCCTCGACGAGCCTACACTGGGGCTCGATCCCCAGACAAGGGAGCATATCTGGGAATATATCCGGAGGCTCGCGGGAGAGGAGAGGGTGACGATCCTGATAACCACCCACTATATGGAGGAAGCAGACAGCCTCTGCAACAGGGTCGCGATCATCGATGACGGGAAGGTGATTGCCCTTGACTCCCCGAAGAATCTGAAGAGGAGGATAGGCGAGGGCATGATCAAAGCCAAGGTGGTCAGGCCGAACATGGACGCCATAAAGTCCCTGCCTTACGTGAGCAGGGTGGAGACAGGCGATGGCAACGTCACGATAATCCTTTCGGAGGTCGGCGCCCATATCCAAGAGGTCCTCTGCAACCTCGGAGAGGCGACATACGTGGAGCTGAGGGAGCCCACCCTGAACGACGTCTTCCTCCAACTGACGGGGAAAGAGATCAGGGAAGACAGCGGAGAGGGCGGATGGCTCGAGCGAGTCTCTGCGGCAAGGGGGAGTTGAGAAGTGGGTGAACTGATAGGGATCTACGCACTCTGGTACAGGGAGCTCAAGGTCTTCCTCAGGGAGAGGTCGAGGATAATATCCTCGATAGTCACCCCCCTGCTCTGGATAGTGGTCTTTGGCGGGGGGCTAGGATCTGCCATAAACATCGGAGGCGTGGGGTACCAGGCGTACATCTTCCCCGGGGTAATAATGCTCTCTGTCCTATTCTCATCGATCTTCTTCGGCCTGTACATAGTCTGGGACAAGAAGGTAGACTTCTTCAAGGAGGTCATGGTGGCGCCGCTCTCGAGAACCACCCTCTTCGTGGGGAAGATGCTCGGAGGGTGCACCGACGCGCTCATCCAAGGGGCCATTCTCATGGCAGTAGGCCCGCTCTTCGGGATAGTCTACACCCCGCTCTCGATCCTAGTCCTCATTGCGTTCATACTAATAGTCGCAGCCAGCATGTCGAGCCTTGGGCTGGCCGTAGGCGCCCAGATGACAAGCTTCGAGGGCTTCGGCCTTGTCTCAAGCTTTGTAGTCTTCCCGCTCTTCTTCTTGAGCGGTGCGCTCTATCCCTTAGACAACCTCCCGGCCTGGCTTCAGGCTCTGACATACGTGAATCCTCTCACGTATGTCGTAGACGGGATGAGGGGGGTCCTGCTGGGGGTAAATCATTTTCCGCTCTACATGGATTTCGGGATCCCGCTGGCATTCATGCTGGCACTCATCGGCGCCGGCACGCTTAGTTTTATGAAGATGACTGCATGAAAAGTCTTATCTCGCCAGAGAGAGAAGTTAATGAGGTGTATTATAATGACGTTTGCGGAATATGCGGCAAAACTGACCCAGCTTCTTGGGCTGCAGTCGCCTCCCGTCGGGGTTAAGTTCGTCAGGACGGGCGAGCTTCCCCCAGAGAATTTCACCCCTCCTGCGAAGCGGATCCGCTTCTGCCAAGCAGTAATGGAGGCTTCATGGGGAAAGTCCCTCCTTGTCTCTGCCTCAGAACTCGCATGCGGGCCCGGCCCGTCGAGCTTCGGCGCGCCGATCAAGGAGAAGGTCTACAGGGGCGAGGTGCACAGTGCCCTGGGGATATTCGGGAGCCCAGAGGCTGCCGCAAAATGTCTGACGACCAACCCCAAGATGCAAGCAGGATCGGTGGCGAGCGTTGCCGTTGCCCCCCTGGAGAGGTTTACATTCCCGGTCGACACGGTAATTGTCCGTGTGAGCCCGGAGCAGGCGATGTGGCTCTGCCAGACCAGGTCCTATGAGGAGGGGAAGCACCTAGTGCTCGAGATACTGACGGAACAGAGCGTATGCGCCGGCATGAGCGTCGCCCCTTACATAAAGAGCGAGATAGGGGTCACTTTTGGCTGCTACGGTTCAAGGACGTACACGGACCTCGGGCCAGAGGAGATGATGGTGGGCATCCCCGGATCGATCCTCCCGAAGGTCGTCGCGATCCTAGAGAAGATGGGGAAGCCGATGGCAGACTCCAGGTCAAAGAAGGGGTTCTACGAGGCATATCCGGAGAAGAAGGCGGCCTGATGGGGATCATCTGTCGGCGGTGATGATCCGCCGACCCCGTCTCTCTGCAGAAAAGATCAGATGCTTCTAATGAGGGTGTAGCAATACAACAGTTTGCCCTCGTTTTCAAACCATAGCGTCTGCTTTCTCATGAGGCCTTGATTGAAACCGATAACGTTAAAATTAACTTGGAAAATATGGATGGTACATGAAAGAGCCGGTCAACATCCTGATAATCGACGACGACGAGGATGTCCTGGATACGTTCGGTGCCCTACTATCGGACAAGGGCTATTCAGTCTCTACGGCGAGGACTGGCGCCGAGGCGGTCGATGAGTCTAGGCACCGCCTCTTCAGCCTGGCGCTGATAGACGTCATCCTTCCAGATATGGAGGGGGTTGAGCTCCTCACCAAGCTGGCGGACTCCTTCCCGAAGATGCGCAAGGTGATCGTGACTGGCAACGCCACGCTGGACAACGCCGTGCGGTCCGTCAACCTCGGGGCGGACGCATACCTGGTGAAGCCCGTCGCCCCAGAGGAGCTGATGCGGGTCAT